>Ga0272441_10000001_pt1 | contig 768753 bp, 777 predicted proteins | sample SSMProp6N_FD_193582 | JGI IMG/M metagenome (GOLD analysis project Ga0272441, IMG submission 193582) | Marine sediment archaeal communities from Little Sippewissett salt marsh, Falmouth, MA, United States - SSM-Prop-6N | ecosystem: Environmental > Aquatic > Marine > Wetlands > Sediment ... | reverse complement strand
AAGAGGGTGAGGTTGTGCCAATACCAATCTTGCCACTTGGATCTATGTATAGGGTGCCTGAGTCAAAGTTAAGAGGGTTTGACATGGCAATTGTTGTAGTTGCATCAAGAGTCATTGCGTCAGTAAACTCCGACCAATTAAGCGAATCTGCATCAATAGAGGCAGCACCAATTGTTGTCGTTGACCATGTCCCATCCACAACCTCAATTATGCCTGTCCAACTTGAACTATCTTGACCCGTACCGCCGTAAAGCGGATCAATAATTGTTCCCTGCCAGACTCCTGAATTGATTGTTCCCAGGCTTGTTGTGGCTGCAATCAGATTATTTAAAACAGTATTTCCAGAATTATCTATATAATATGTAGTTCCCCCGCCAAAATAGAGACTTGCTGTTACTCCCAGCGTTGTTGTTGCATTTAAGTCAATCGTGTTATCAAAGGTTAAGGCATGGCTAGCAGTGTCAGTTGCATCTGATCTAATAAAGGAAGAAGCATCAAGCCCATCAATTTTATCAGCCTCGAAAGCGGCGGGCACAGAACCAAGTTTTTTTCTTGGCGTCATTTCCCCATCCCAAGAAAGATAAATATCGAGACCACCAATATTAACACTCAGCCAAAGGTCTTGGTTAAAATCTACACTAGAAAGAGAAGTTACTGACCCCAACAGATGAGAAAAAAGGCCAGATGAAACAGTAACAGCGTTAGTAGAAGTACAGGTTTCTGTCCAAATGGCAGATCCTCCTGTTTCGCTTGTATAAAGCTTGAACTCCATGTTATAGTTTCCGTTCATCACATTGCTACCATCTGGATTTGTTAGTTTACCTTGATAATTAATTTCAGGGTTAAAGGAAGCTCTAGCAATCAAAAAGACACTAAGACCAACGAAAAGAATGATCGAGAATATAATATATGTAGTTGAGTTCTTTTTCGTTTTCATAATTTAGCCTCTTTCCTCATAAATCAGCCTTCTTCTTTTTGAAATGCTCCATTTATAAATAAGGTAAAAAATGATTACTAACAAGATCAAACAACCTATACTTACAAGAATCCTGCCAACGAGAATCCATATTGCACCTTTTTGATATTTAAGGGGTATAAGCTGACGTCTTAAGATCAACTTACTCGTTAGCTCTTTTAAGGATTGATGCTGGAAATCAATAACATTTAATATTAATGGATAAATTCCTGCCTCATAAGGAGCCATGATTTTTGCTGAATAATATGTTTTGTCTTCATTGATTCTAAGAAGGAAGGAAAATTCTTCCCTCTCTTCACAATAGCTTTGATCACCGCTAAGCTCATCCTTACATTTTTCCATTGTGAACATGATCGTTTTCAGGTTTTCTGGAAGTTTTTCGTAGTAAATCCTAATCTCTATCGGCTTAGCTGCATCAGCCACTATTCTACCATCCTTCTTATCAATAACTCGACCGTCTTGAATAAAGATGACGTCCTCCATGCCGAGCTCACTAATGTCTATCGGAGTAATTGGTGGTTTAACTGGAGGTATTATTGGTGGCTTAGGTTGAGCAGGGGGAGCTTTTTTTGGTTTTGCTTTTAGGGTTGACCCTGAGGAATAATTTCCATTTTTATCGTAGCTGAAAATTGTATAGTAATAATCTTCATCTAAGACATCTTTGTCTACAAATTCTTCTGCATCGCCTTCATAAACAATTTCACCATCTTCCGGATCTTGTGGGTAGAATAGTCTATTTTTTACAATTTTAACTTTCTCAAAGTCTGGATCAGGCGGATTTTCCCAAGAAAGCTCTATCTCTTCATCATCTTCTTCTGCTTCAAAGTCAATTGGGTTGGCTGGCGAGATCTCGTCTGGCAGACTCAGTGTTTTAAAGATCTGATTTCTTGAAACATTGAGGTTTCCAGACCTATCCTCCGCCTCAACTCTAAAATGATAAATGGTTTCAGGGATTAGCCCGTTTATGAAAACAGTGTGAGAATAAGCGTAAACATTTTCTTTTATCTCTCCTTCTTCATAACTAGGACTTCTTCCCCAAGGAACTTCCCCTCGAGTTTCTTCGTTTGTTTTCCAGCTTATTTTTACAGACTCCTCTGAAGGAATAACGACTAGGTCATAGATGTTTAAAGACGCAACATCAATTTCTACTGCTCCCGCGAAGCAGTCATTACAATTGTCAGCGTTTTCTCCTCTAAAGACTTCGCAAATACTATCATAATCACAACCACAATCGCTTGGACAATTCATTTCTGTCTCATTGGTACCACAAATTCCGTCATAGTCGCAGTCTTCGGCAACTTGTCGATAGCCTGATTTTATAGAGGTAGAACTACCTTCTAAGACACCGGTTCCTACCTCTCCAAGGGTGTCTCTCAGGTTATAGCTTGTAGATGTTGCATCTTCTATCCCGCCTGTATTAATAGAATCTCTTTCTATTTTATAATTTGTACTTTGCATTGCATAAAGCACTGAAGGAAAAATGAAAAAACCTACTGTCACGAAAAGAATAAAGCTTTCAACGACTATTTGCCCTACAATTTTTTTCCTCATCATTCTGTCCATCTTCCTTCGTTAACAGGAACTAATAAATAAAAGTATTCTTGTTCTGTCGGTCGTTTAAATACCGGTTTAATAATTCCGGATTTTCCCGTTTCATCAGGCTCAACCTCTACTTCATCTGAGAATGTCTCTTTGATTTTTTTCTTGTTCTCCTCATTGTTCTCTGTTGAAGGGATAACAATCAAGCCTTCTTGGGTCTGTTCTAATGGAGCAGGCCCCTTCTCTAGTCTAGCTATCTTATTTTCTAAAATATCAACCTTTTCTTTAATGCCTCCGTAAGCCACCAGAAAGCTCCTAATTTTATTAAATGGTTTTTTGATAAAATTAAAGCTAATTCTGGCTAGCTGATCTTTGGCTCCAATATTTATGTTACTAAGAATTCTTTCTTTTGTTGACATCACCTTGTCGTCAATTTTTGAAATCGTCACATTGTTTTTTCTCTGCCATAAGAAGATGTTTGTCCTAATCTGATCAATACTTGCCATTAAAGACCTCTTTCTCTCTTTCATTTCTTCTGTTGTAATTTCAATTTTTTCATACAAACTACTGCTTGCAATTATTACTCTTTTTCTAAGGTCAATTTTCGGAACGGAAAATAAGGCTATCTTATTGTTAATAATCTTTCTTTCTGCTAACAGATTCTCGCTTACCCTATTGCCTGTTACCGCTAGAATTTTTTGAACAGATAAAAGCTTGCTTTCCAGCTTTTCTTTAAAGCCGTTTAATTGCTTTATCACAAGCTTTCTTCTTTGATAGCCTCGCTCAAAAATATTTTTTCTGACATTAATTTGATTAAGGTAGGAAATTCTTTCCCCAATTTCTCCGGAAGCTATATTTGAAAACTCTGGCAAAAAATTATTATTGTTTTCCACGAATAAATAGATGGGCCCACTTGTTCTATCAAGCAACTTTGCAAGATTGACCGTCACTTGACCAATATCAACAATAGGGTTTGAGACAAAAGAAAAAAGACCCATGCCTATCATCGTTAATCCAAGAAACAGAATAATGACTGGCTGAATCTTCGTCAGTTTAATCCTTAAAATCGGTATATGTCCTATATGTGTGTTTTTCGTTCTCCAAAAAATTCCATCAATTTTTCTTCTAACTCTTCTTTTCGTAGCTACTAATTGATCTAAAAATTTACTTAACTTGATTGTCTTGGTGGTAAGCCCCCTGGTTAATGATGTTTTTAATTTACGGAAATCAGGCTTGTCTTGGCTTAAGTTCCTTAAATCTGCGATAATTTTGTGTACATATCTAGAATCCGTAATCTTTCTGGTTAATTTTTTTGAGAAAAACTTTAGCCAGATTTTTTGAGAGATTAGCCTTCTTGTCCTGATATGATTAAGAGGCTGTGATTTTTTATTTCTTGTTTTTAACACTCTCGAACCCAGTCCCTTAAAATATTGCATGAAAACAATAACATCCTTCTTAAGCGGACTGACCTCTGTTTTTATACCAACATATAGGTCATTTTTTTTGTTGCTAAGAAATAAATAAAGGTTTTTTGGATCAATGCCTAAAATATTTGCTTTTGATTTATTTTTTCTTTCTAGTCTTTTGACTGTCCTACTGTTTTTCTTTCTTGCCTTGCCAGAGTTGACAAGATAATGCTCCATCCATTCATGAGTTGTAAAATAAAAAGACCCTATTTTTTTGCCACGAAGGTCTCCTTTGCGAATTAAATAGCCTAAATGATCACGCGTGTAATCGTAAAATTGCGCTATGTCATGAAGCGATATATATTTCTCCTTATTTTCTTTACCCATATGATTATACCGTATATACGATATGACTTTTTTATACGATATAATTATATCATTTTGTTAAGGTTCTGACCTGTGGATAATTTTATGGCAAAAATATTTTCATTCTTATAAATATTTTGCTTTATTTTCTAGGTGCTCGTTATATGTTTCTGAAAAGATAGTTTCCCCTTCTTGGGTATTTAAATAATACCAGAAATCTGATTTTGTTGGATTCAAGGCTGCTCTGATGCTTTCTATGCCGGGATTACATATTGGTCCTGCTGGCAATCCAATTATTTTGTAGGTATTGTAATCAGATTCAATCTTTGTATCTGTAACACTTACTGGATTGTGTTCATTTCTCAGCATAGTCAAGTCTTCCCCACTTGTGTATTTTTCTAAATTAATAGCATAAAGAACACTGGCATCAATCTGAAGAGGCATGTCTGCTTTAAGTCTTTTTTCTATAATTCCAGCCACTAATTGCTTGTCACGATAACTCCTTACCTCCCTCTCAAGCAAGCTTGCCTTTGTTATTGCCCGAACCAGATCTTCTTCTTGATTGAATTGATTTATTTCTGATATCTTTTTTTTAAAATTATCTTTTAATTTCTGAATAATTATTTCTACCGATGACTCATTATCAAACTCGTAAGTATCAGGAAATAATTGCCCTTCTGATGATTTCCCCTCTTCGTTTATAGCCTTATTTATAAATTCTTTGCTATCTTTAATTAATCCTTCTTTTTGAAGAAGTTCTCCTATTTGAAATATATTATACCCCTCAGGTATTAATATCCTAACTGTATTGTTAATGGTTTTTCCGGCAATTAACTTTCTAACAACATCTAGAATATTTAAATCTGGTGATAATTCATATTGACCAGCTTTAATCGTTTGACTATTAGTTCTCTTATCAATTAATTCAAAACATACAAGGAAATAAAAGTCATTTTTTATAATACCTTGAGAATCAAGGTTTTCAGCGACCATTTTAACGCTTTCGCCTTCCTTTACTATGAACATTTTTGTTTTATCTATGTCCAAAAAGACTCCCTTGATTTGATGGTGGAGGTATAATATACCTCCAATCATAATAAACAGGACGGTAAAGCTTATTATGATTAATAAAAAAAATAAATGTTTACTATTTCTCTCTTTTCTCTTTATAATAACACTGTTAATTTTTTTTATTTGTTCTATAAACTTAAAATATTTTAATTTAAATGAAATTAAAATTTGTTTAATATGATTTTTTGTATTTTTGTATTTCATTTTTAATATTTCTTCGCTTTTTTACCTCTCCCCCACCTCTCCCCTGATATCTTCAAGCCCTTTTCTGTATTGATTTTTTGTTAAAAGGTCTATTTTATTAATTTTGTCTAATAATTCTATAAGCGTAGACACTGACCATGCTTGGCTTATTGATCCAGTAGGTTCAAATTTAGAAGCAGAAGAGATCTCAGAAGAGTGTCCAATAGCGGTGCACCAAAGAAAGTCTTTTATAGAAGCTTTTAGTATTTTATCTATTTTTTCACTAAACTTACTTATGTTTAGCGAAATCATAGATATAGCTGCTATGTTATTTATCCAAAACCATGAATCTCCTCTGTGATAACTCACAGGATTCTCTCCACTGTGTTCACCCATAAATAGAGAATCGTTCTTATCTATGCTAGCGAGTCCTCCCCAGGGAAGCCATAGGCTTTTCAGTGCATAATTAAAACAGATTTCCCAATCATGTTTATTAAGAATTTTGGGATAAATATAATAAGCTAAGAAAATGTTTGGTCTAATTGTATTGTCGTTTAGTCCGTCTTCTAGAAATTTTCCGTTCCAAAAAAGATTTCTTACTTTTTTTAATAATTCCTGTTCTCTACTTTTATACTCATTTTTTCCCGTAATCTGGTAAGCAAAGGCATACATGCTTAGTCTTAGGGCCTGAATTTCTATACGTGCACCTGAACGATTATCACCACAGAATTCTGTATCCATCCATGTCTCTAGTGGACCATTTACGGCCAATCCTTTTTTATTTGTTTGCTCTTTTATAAGAAGTTGGATTGTCTTTTCTACAAGTTCTTTAAATAAAATCCTTTTTTTGGTTTTTGTTTCTGCAAAAAGCAGGTTTTTCCACCTAAAAAGTGTCCAACCGACCGCATCAGCACTCTCTGATGGAGATCCTGGATAAAAACCCTCTCTAAGGTTTGGGATTCTTCCATTTTTCCCTATTCTTTCCTCTGAAAAAAGCATGCTTCCAAGATTAATTGCCATATCTTGTTTCAATTTGAAAAGAGCTTTTAGAGAAACTGCTTCATCTCGCGACCAAAATTGAAAAAACCACGGCAAGCCAGCATAGATTCCAAGGTTTTTATTGTCATCTTCCACCAAAAGAGATAAAAAAGATTCTTGAGCAAGGCTGCCGACTGTTCTTAGATTGTCTTTCTTGCTTGTTGTTTTCGTTTTAACAACTATCTTATCCTTGGCGCTTTTAATATTTATTGTCTTGATACTGTTCCTGGCTCGGTCTATCGCTTCTTTCTCACAAAAACCTACACCAATAAAGATTCTTTTCCCCTTCAGGCGCAAAATCTTGTAGATGTGGGTATTATAAGGCGGAGATTTCCGCCTCTGATCAAACGGACAGCTTTTTTCTATCCACTCTTTGATGGTTTCGTAATTATCAATATCTTTTAGTGAAATAGCTATAAATATTATCTCAGCAGTCTCGCTATTCTCATATTTAATTATCAGAAAATCATTTTTTTCATACACATTATAGCTTCTACCCCATTTTGGTAAATCATAGGCCCTTCTTACGTCTAGGAATATTTCGAAAGTAGAACGAGAAGATGTTTCGTATACTAAGACGCCTTCTTCTTGACTTAAAAAAAATGTTTCGCTCAAATCTCCTTTTATACGCTGGAGATAATTTGTCTTGCCTTTTCGGGTTTTTGGGTCGCTAAGCCAAATATTTTTAAACTTATCTATCTCAGGCTTACCTTCAACTAGCGTTATTTGGTCAATGATTTTATACATTCTTCCTCCAAGGTTAACAAACCATCCCTGGTAACGGCTAGCAAGATTTTTTTGTGATAACCATAAATAACCACCACTTCCGTCGGTTGTTAAAAGACCTGCTCCTTGACTAACTGTTTTCGCTAAATTTTGATGGCTAATTTGATGAATCGCTTTCATTTCTATAAAACCTCGCTGCCCTTTCTGGGCTAACACTAATGATTGTATCTCCCCCACTTAGCTCAAAACCTGCTCTAATATTGGTTCTAGGCAAGATTTCCATATGCCAATGAAAATCTTTACCCTCAGGTCCATACTGAATGTAGAAACAGTATGGAGCATTAATCTCGTTAATTTTTACTAAAATTTTATTAAGCATCTCGGCTAAAGAAAAATATTGACTTTCCTTAAGCTCTTTCATTTTTCTCATATGTTCTTTGGGGAAAAGCCAAATTTCATAATTAAATCTTGGTGCATAAGGAGTAAAAGCAATAAAACTATCGTTTTCAAAGACTTTTCTTGGACCAGCTTTTTCCTTTTCTATAACATGACAATAGGGACACGTTTTGTATTTACCAAAAGCACTTACCTCTTCTTCAATTGCTGCAGGCAACTTACCCGTGGCCATAACCTGTGAGTGGCTATGAACTAGAGATGCACCGGCCTCCTTGCCCTTGTTCTTAAAGACTAAAACATATTCAATTCCTTCTATTTTAGAAAGTTCTTCTATCCTGTGGTTGTACACCTTTAGAATAATTGAAAGATGTTTAATGCTTAATTCAAACATCTGTTTCTTGCCAGGAGTTTCTATTATTATTTCTTGTAAACCAAAAGGAGAAATAGATTTAAAGAAAGGTTGACTTGAGAAAGTTTTTTCCTTTCTTGATTTAATTAGGCTGGGATATTTATTTGGTATCCAGCGTACCAGCCACTTTCCTCTTAATTTTTCAACCCTACCTATTTCTTTTGGAGTTAAGTGTTCTTTACCAAAGCAAAAAGGGCACTTTTTTTTAGAGTGATTGTCTATTTCAGCTTTTTTTCCGTGATCGTGGGGACGAGTTTCTCTTTTCTCGCTAATATATGTCCATCTATCTAAAATGTAGTCTTTTCTTAGTTCCATTTTATTTATATTATAAACAAATGTTAGTTTTTTTCGCAATATTACAATTTATTGATCTAGCCCTGCCTTGTCACTTTTTATTGCCTCCTCATATGCATGCATATAATGCTTAATTAACTTATCCCAACCACCTTCTTGAGCAAGATCGCTGGCACCAATTTTGTTTTGAACTCTCTCGTAGTAACTAAATTTACTATATTGATAAAGCAATGAGGTCAGCTGTTTCATGGAAAAATCGTAATCTTTTTTGAAACGATCTGTTATGTATATGCCTGGATGCTTTTTTTTGTTAGCCTTTTCATTAATAAAACGCCCGAAACCAGCCAAGTCAGTTGTAATTGTGGCAACTCCCAGAGAAGCAGTTTCTAGCGGGGTATATCCCCATGGCTCGTAATATGAAGGAAAAACTCCTAGGTGGCTTCCCTGAACCGCTTCTTCATAAGATAGGTTTAACAAGCCATCGGATCCTGTTAAATACGCAGGATAGATAATTACCTTAACCCTATCATCTTTCTTGTTAACAAGATTAGCATTTTTTAGTCTATTTATGATCTCATTATTGTCTTCGATAAGATCATGTGTACAAATTGGCGGACTTCCTTTTGGCTGTTTTATCTTCAAAAGGGTTCTTTTTATTCTTCTTAGGGTATCTTGCTCAAAAAGAACTTCGGCAGATAGCTTCTCTTCTGCCATTATGTTATAGAGTAAATTACTTTGAGTTGTAATTCTCGATTCTTCAAGTGTTTGCTCAACCTCTGTAAATATTTCTCGAGCCTCTCTAATCTGAGGCTTTATGCCTCTAATTTGTAGAGGCACCCAGAAAAAGACAATGATAGTTTTAGCCTTATCTTTGTCTCGCTTAAGTTCATTATTCAAATCCTTTAGTGCATCTATAAAAATGTCTATTCCCTTATTATGCAACTCATACCTACCTGATATAAAATAAAATAGACTCTTTCTCAAATCGAAACTATAATAAGGGAAAAAATAATAAAGAAGAAATTCTCTCATCCTATCGCGCTGTAGCCTATGCGAAAAAGAAAAATCTTCAAAAGTTAAGCTCCCGCTGAGATTAAGACCGTTTGGCAATAATACGTCTACCTTCCTTCCTAGAAATTTTTCTACCTCCATCGCGGTTATTTCACTAACAGTCGTCAAGACGCAAGCTCTCTGTGCAGCAGCTCTCTCCATATGAAATTTAGCTGTTATTCCTAATTCTTTAACTTTTTTATCGACGTCTACGGCATCCATGTTTTCATAGAGAAAATAATTACCGGCAGCAAGACTTCTCCCTAGAAAAGTAGCATGTGTTGTGAAAACTGTCTTGATTTGAGGCTCTTTCTCAACCAGATAAAGCAAAGAACCTCCGCTCAGCCATTCATGTGCATGAGCAATAACCTTCTTCCCCTTAAAAACCTCTTTTATCCTGCTAATAACTTGCCCTGCACACCAAGACCACACTACGGGTTCGTCAAAATCTTCCGGAGACCCAAGCGAGTCTATTCCAAAAGATTCCCATAAGTGTTTCTTTATCAAGTTAATGTGTTGTTTGTAAGCGTTGAAGTCAATTAGAATAGTAAATGGCTCTCCTTCAATCAGCCACTTCCCCCAATGACAAATAACACCCTCTCTTCGAAGAGACTCAAAGATGGGTTTATATTTTTCTGGTGGTGCTATTTCCTGAAATTCTCCCTTGTTTTTCTCTATAAAATAGGGACCGATAATGAAGTAGTTATCGCCTAACTCCTTCTTCATATGGGCAGCTTTACTAGAAATAACTGTATATATTCCCCCCGTCTTATTGCACGCCTCCCAACAGACCTCGAAAATAATGGCATTTTTATTCATGGTTTTTATATGTTTATTTTAATAAATTTTAATTTTATATTTAAGATCCCTCAAAACATTCATATAGTTTATGTAAGCATCGTAAGGTGAATCATAGTGATTAAAATATTTATGAACATCGCCGTCATTAAACCATTTTGTACACATGTAATAGAAATGGTCGGATGTTTGAAGGTTCCTCCAGTCATTAATTATTCTCCTGTTTTTTGTTTTTTTGATTTCTCTCTCAAGGCTATAGAGATCATAGATGGTTTCTTTTTGGAGATCGTTTCCAATCCATGCCGATAAGTCTCTCTCGCTGTCAGCCCATGTCAACGGCTTGTCTATGTCGAGAATGTCAACCGCTGGCATTTTCGACACCACTTCTCCGGGAAGTAAAAATCTTATATCTTCACTGTCACAGACTTTTTTTACAAAATCCTCAAAAAAATTGAAAATACCGGTTTCTTTCCACTGATGTTCCCCGAATGTTTCATAATCCATAAAAATATTAACTAACCCTTGACCACCCTGACTAGACGCCTTGATCCATTCAATGAATTTACTTGAAGTTAAGGGAAATTCTTTCCAGCCTGAATCAGAGAAACGAAAGGCTATGTCATCCGATAATTTGTAGTTCTTTAATAAAAGCTTTAATCCCGGGACTCCCTTGCTTGAGTATAGATTGTTGGGCAATCTGCCTTGCAATATTTTATCCGCTCCTTCTATCAAAACAGCTTTGAATCCTAGTTCATGTATGGTTTCTGCTAAATTGTTAAAGTATAAAAGTTCTGTGTTCCTAAAAACAGTAGGGTTAAATTTAAAAACTTTTTTTAGTTTTTTAACCTGTAGCCTCACTTGCTCCTCAAATTCTTCCTGTGAAAAATAAGAGGCAAGAGAATGATAATATGTTTCCGCTATTAATTCACATGAACCCGTTCTGACTATTTTATTAAAACTTTCAATAACCTCAGGCATCGTTATCTCAAGCTGCTCTATAAGAACCCCGCTTAAAGATAGTGCTAGCTTGAATTCTCCTTTTGTTTCTTTTATGAGCCTAAGGAAAAGGTTGCTAGACGGATTATAGCTTTTTCTAGCTATACGATTTAAATAAAAGTTATTAGTGGTTTTATCAAAATAGTTTTGATTTTTTCCAATATTAAAAATAGAAAAATTTTTTAGCCTCGGAGGTTGATGAACATGTAAATAAAAACATATATTGGTCATTGATTTAGATATTATTAATCATCCCTTCATAAATTTTATCTATCTTATCGGCAGCTACCCTCCAGCTAAGTTTTTCTATGTCGCGTTTTCCATCATCAATCAATTGTTTTTGGAGCGTAGAATAATTAAGTACAGCAAGAATTTTTTCCGCCATTTTATCTATATCCCAAAAATCGACTTTTAATGACCCTTTTATTATTTCTGAAACGCCTGAGTTTCTTGAAAGAATAACCGGTGTATTGCACTTAATTGCCTCAAGGGGTGCGATACCAAAGGGTTCAGAAAGCGAGGGCAGTACGTATACTTGAGCTATCTTATATACCTCCACAAGCTCTTCTTCTTTTAGGAAGCCCGTGAAAATAACGTTTTTAGATATACCTAATTTATTTACCAATTCAATTGCTTCTTTCTTAAGTTCGCCATCTCCCGCTAAAACAAAGAGTGCCTCAGGTTCTTTGGCTAAGACAATTTGCGCACTCCTTATGAAACCCTCCACTCCTTTTTGAATTGTTAGTCGTCCCACAAATAAAACAATTTTTTTATCCTTAAAGAAAGACAGCTTTCTGCCAATAGAATTTTCTAGACCTTGGCTATTTATACCATTATAGACTACGCTTATTTTATCTGGATTGATATTGTAACATTCTACAATTTTATTCTTTGTATAAGCACTGACTGCAATCACGCTATCTGCCTCCATAATGCCCTTTTTCTCTATTTCGCTTATTTTTGAATTGCCAAAGACAGAGCCACCAGACCTATCGAATTCGAGGGCATGAATATGTAGTAATAGAGGTTTTTTGCTTATTTCGTGAACAGCCATTGCTGCCGGAACGCTAAGCCAATCATGTGCATGAATTAAATCAAACTTTAGGTCTTTAATCATGCCAACTATTAATTTCGCGTAACGTTCGGTTTCCTGAACCAGGCCAAGGTGCTGTTTTCTTAAACTCGGCTGGCCAGAGACGGTCATATAGCTATATAAGTATAGGGGTACTTCGTCTTTTTTTGTTTTAGATATCTTCGGGAAAATAAAATTAATACTACTAGAAAAAAGGTCTACAATCTGAGGGAGAGTAAAGTTAATAACTAAACCTTTCTGGGCCAATCCTTGGGAAATTCCCTTACACGCAGTACCAAGGCCACCGCTATTGAACGGTGGGTACTCCCAGCCGATCATTAGTATTTTCTTTGGAGGGTTTTTTTCCATTTGTATAAAGACTATACTACCTCCGCTTATTTTACATTATTTATCTAAAAAAACAAAAAAAATTATCCCCAATCTGGAGATATCCCTTTCTGTGTATTCTATTTTTTATCTATGCCTATGGTTAGCCCAAGAAGTATTGATGTGGTTATTAAGCCAGAGCCTCCATAGCTAACTAGAGGCAAAGATATGCCGGTGATCGGCATAATCCCAACATTCATCCCCAGGTTAATTAAACAATGAGATGTTAGGAAAATGAATGTTCCCATTGTTAACAATCTTCCGAAGTTATCCTTACTTTTTACAGATATTTTAATTAACCTCCAGAAAATAATAAGATATGCTAGTAATATTATAATGCCCCCCACTAGGCCCATCTCTTCTACAATAGACGCAAAGATAAAGTCGGTATGACGAGCCGGCAAAAACCCAAGTTGAGCAACGCTTCCATTGCCCAAGCCCTTCCCAAAAAAACCTCCACTACTAATAGCGGTTAAAGATTGAACTAAATTGTAGCCCTGGCCAAGGGGATCTTGCTCTGGCATAAGATATGACAATATCCTGGCTTTTTGATAGTTCTGAAGAAAAAATAACCAAGCCGAAATCCCTATTATGATCAATATAATAAAGGCTATAATAAGATGTTTTTTCTTAATACCCGAAATCATCAAAAGCCCTACCCAAATAAAAAAAAGTATTAGGGCTGACCCAAGATCTGGCTGAAAAACCACTAAAATAAGTGGGGTAATCAGATAAGCCGATGAAATTATTAGGTGTCTTGCTAAGAATATCTCTGTGTGTCTCGAGCTAAAGAACTTAGCTAAAATTATGATCAACACTAATTTCGCTAACTCGACTGGTTCTAGGCTAAAAATTCCAAGCTTAAACCAACTTCTAGCACCACCTATTGGATCTCCTATTAATAAAAGTGTTGCTAAAAGGGATATAACTATAAAATAAAAAATAATTACAGGCCTTGTCTTTTCTCTCAAAAAACGATAATCAAAAAAAGAAAACAGTGTCATCAAGCATATGCCCAGAATGGTGAAAAAAAATTGTTTTTTAAAGTTTAAAAAACCGCCATCCAAAGAAGGCGATAAGCTGTAAATCTCAAGCAAGCCCAAGGCCAAGAGAAATAAAATGCTTCCGGTTAACAACCAGTCTAATTGGGCTGGCTTTTTTAGGTGCAACATAAAAGGTTTTAATCTCTTATTTCTAGGCCCATTGATTGGGCAGTTCCTTCTAAGATCTTTATCGCATTTTCAATATTGCTCGTGTTAAGATCCTCTATTTTATTCATGGCAATCTCTCTAATCTTTTGACGACTTATGCTCCCCACTTTTTTCAAATTAGGCGTACTGGAACCCTTTTCAAGTCCTATGCTTTTCTTGATTAGATAGGAGGCCAGCGGTTTTTTAATCTCAAAGTCAAAACTTCTATCTTGGTAAACTGTTAATTTAAGAGGAAGAACTGCTCCTTTTTGATCTGCGGTTTTATCGTTAAACTTTTTAACAAAATCCTGAATATTGACTCCGTGCTGACCTAAAGTAGGTCCCAATGGTGGACCAGGTGTCGCTTCTCCAGCTGGTAGCTGAAGCTTTAAAATCGCTTGAATTTTTTTCATAATTATTAATTTATATCTTTTTTACCTGAAGAAAATCTAAATCAACAGGCGTTTCTCTACCAAACAAAGAGACCAGAACCTTGACTCTTCCTTTCCGTTCATCAACTTCAAGGACTCGAGCATCAAATTCCTTGAAGGGACCATCATTAATTTTGACCGTATCGCCAGGCTTAATATCAATTTTATATTGAGGCTCCTCTACTCCCATGCGTCTTGTGATTTCATCTATCTCTTTTTTTGAAACAGGAACGGGAGTGTTGCCTGAACCCACAAAACCGGTAACACGAGGCGTGTTGCGCACAACATACCAAGAATTGTCAGTTACTATCATTTCTACAAGTATATAGCCAGGATAGATTTTTTCTTCAACAACTTCTCTCTTTCCTCTTTTAATTTTAATTTTCTTTTCTATTGGCACCAAGACGTTAAAAATTTTATCATGCATATCAAAAGAATCTATTCTTTGCTTTAGATTTCTAGAGACAGAATCTTCGTAACCTGAATAGGTGTGAATTGCATACCAATTACGACCAAATTTAGCTGTTTGTTTCGGCATAAGAGTTTAGGAATTAAATTATCTGTATTAAGGCAATGTTAAAAAGATAATCCAAGCCACCAAGAAAAATAGCAACAATTACGCTAACAGAAATAACAATCAAAGTATAGCGTAGTGTTTCTTTGCGCGTTGGCCAGGTTACTTTTTCCATTTCAGCCTTAACTTCTTTTAGGTATTTCTTAATTTTTGATGGAAGGCTTTGCAAGTTAGGAAATTTCATATTAAAGTAGTTTATAACATAAAATCTCTCAAGTCAAGATGATTGAAAGTTTAATCGATAAAAAATTAAAAGATAAAGCGTTTCGTTCTCTTAACTCACCTGGCGTTTATTATTTCAAAAATAAAAAATCAGAAATTATTTACGTTGGAAAAGCTTCTAATTTAAAAAAGAGAATCTCTTCTTATTTCCCCTATAATGGAAAAAGCAAGAAAACAATTAAAATGCTTTCGGAAGTTTATGATATCACATGGAAAAAATCTAGGTCAGAAATTAACGCTCTTCTGAAAGAATCCCGTGAAATAAAAAGAATAGAGCCATTTTACAACGTTTTACTAAAGGATGATAAAAAGTATTTTTACGTTGTTTTTACCAAAGATATCTTCCCAAAAGTTTTTATAACCCATCAACCCTCAAAAACAAAACACGATAAAATCATTGGTCCTTTTACTGATGGTAAATCCCTGAGGATAGCTCTTTCCACAATACGAAAAATGATCCCATTTTGTCAGTGTAGACAAAAACACACAAAACCTTGTCTCCCCTCTCAGTTAGGTTTATGTCCTGGATATTGTTGCATTAAGCATGCCGAAGAAGATAAAAAAGAATTGAAGGTGCAAAAACAAAAATATTCTTATAACCTTAAAATCATTGAATTGATATTATCTGGCAAATCTGAGCAAGCAATAAAACACCTGAAAAAATCCTTAGCTAAATTTATAGAAAAAGAAGAGTTTGAGAACGCAGAATTAGTCTGGAAAAAAATTGAATCTATAAAAAATGTCTTGAATCATGGAAAAACTCTCTCTTTTACAGAAAGAAATAATGATCATTTACATCTTTTTGTCAGCAAAGAAAGCAAGAAGTTCGTCAGAAGCCTGCTTGGGGATTCCGTGCAAAAAAGAATCGAAGCATATGACGTTTCAGAGCTTAGAGGAAGATTTGCTACAGCTTCTATGGTTGTTTTTGAGTTAGGTCAACTAGGAAGAAACGTCTTTGCTCTTGCCCAGAAGTCAGATTATCGCATCTTTCATCTAAAAAAGCTGGAAAAAGACAATGACTTAATTATGTTAAGAGAGGCTATAAGAAGAAGAATTAAGCATCTTTCTAAACAAGAGTCGAACCTTCTTTGGCCGGCTCCTGATCTTATTCTTGTCGACGGTGGGAAAAATCAGCTAAGAGTTGTTTTAAATGAAATACAGAGATCCGGAATAGATAAAAAGATAATAATAAGCTCTCTTGCAAAAAGACAGGAAAAACTATATACTTTTTCTTATAGTGCTAAAAGTGAAAAAACTAGCCCCATTAAAAATTTTTATCTGAGTCGACTCCCAAAAGAAGTTGAAAAATTCTTTAAGGATTTAAGAGATGAGGCTCATCGCTTTGCGACTAGACATCATCGCGTCCTCAGGAAAAAAAACATAATAAAGTAAATATATATTAAAACATGGAAAAATTTTTAACATTATTTCAGGTCATTTCGGCTATTCTCCTAATCGTTCTCATTCTTTTCCAGAAGCAGTCAGGTGAAATGTCTTCTCTCTTTGGTGGTGGCAGTAGCGGCGAAGGATATAGAACAAAAAGAGGAATGGAAAAATGGCTTTTTTGGGGAACCGTAATATTAGCTGTTTTGTTTATATTATCAGCTATTCTAAGGATAGTGCTTTAGAAAATTGAGCTAAAGATAAAAATGATCAAAAGAAAAAGCTATATACTCAAAAAAATAAAAAAAGTAATTAACATATTTCTCCTAACCAAGTTTCTAAATAAAAAAGAAAAGAGATTAGCGGTTTTTTTTCTTTTTTTAGTTCTCCTTGGAATTATCGGTCTTCTTGTGGGTTTTCGACTTTCAGGATCTAAGGTATTGCCCGCTGAAGGTGGTATCTACAAAGAAGCACTGCTCGGCTACCCTCAGTATTTAAATCCTGTGCTTGGTTATGCTAATGATGTAGACAGGGATATCGTTAAGCTTGTTTACTCTGGTCTAATGAAATTTGATGCAGATGGTAATCTGATTCCTGACCTTGCAGAAGATTTTGAGATAAGTAATGGAAATAAAACCTATGATTTTTACTTGAGAAAAAATGTCTTTTGGCATGATGGTGAAAAATTCGATGCTAACGATATAATTTATACAATCAGGACGATCCAAGACGCTAAATATAATAGTCCTTTGAGATTCAATTGGGAGGGCGTTAGCGTTGAAAAAATCAATGATTGGCAAATAAGGTTTAGCCTAAGATACCCATATGCCCCTTTTCTAACAAATGTTAACGTTGGAATATTGCCTGAACATATTTGGCAAAATTATGATTACGAGAATTTTGCTGTCGCTCAAGAAAACACCTATCCAATTGGTACCGGCCCATTTGTTTTAGACAGCGTAAAAAAAGATGATCAGGGTCTTTTAAACAACATAACGTTAAAGAGGAATGATGACTACTACTTAAAAAAAGCTTATTTGGAAAAAATAGTACTGTCTTTTTGTCTGTCAGAGGAAGATCTTATTACAAAGTTTAATAAAAATAAAGTTGACGGAATCGCCTTAAATTCTAGCTTTAAAAAAAGCGAAATTAAAGATCTTGAGACCATAGACATTCTCTCGCCTACTTTACCTCGCTACTTTTCCGTTTTCTTAAACCAAGAAAACAAGCCAATTCTAAAAGATAAAAATCTTAGACTTGCCTTAGCTCACTCAACAAATAAAGAGATTATAATAGAAGAAGTTTTTAATGGTGATGCCCTTAAAATAAAGTCCCCCTTGTTGCCCCATATTTTTAATAATGAATCAAACGAAATAAAAGAAGACTATAAATATGATCCCAATAAAGCGAAAGAATATCTTGAGAAAGTTACTAATTATAAGGAGATAGAAATTACTCTTTCTGTACCAGACGTTCCAGAATTAAAACAAACCGCTGAAATGCTCCAGGAAGAATGGTTAAGCCTTGGTATTCAAGTTAAAATTTCACTTATTTCTTTGGATAATTTTGTTGATGACGTAATAAGACCAAGAAACTATGAGACCGTTATTTTCGGTCAGGTCTTAAGCCTTAATCCTGATCCTTTTTCTTTCTGGCATTCATCACAAAAAAATGATCCTGGGTTAAATCTTGCTCTCTATGACAATAATAGCGTTGACTCTATCCTTGAATCAATTCGTCAAGAAGATGATGTTGAAAAAAGATTAAAGCTATATAAAGAATTTGAGGATCAGATCTGTAAAGACTTACCTGCAATTTTTCTGTATAGCCCAAAATACTTATATTTATTAAAAAGCAAAATTAAGGGAGTCAGACTCAATAAGATTAATCTCCCTGCTGATAGGTTTTCTTCAATAGAAAATTGGTATATCAATACACGTTTTGTTAAATAAAAAAATGAATAATATTAATGATAAAGAAATTTTAAATTTCACAAAACAAATAAATAGAGGTTTTGATTTAGAAAATATTAGTTTAGATTTTGGCCAAAAAATTACTAATTTTTTATTTTGTGGAATGGGTGGATCTGCTTTAGCTGCTCAATTCATAAAAGAATTCTATCCAATAAGAATTCACAGAAACTATGATCTCCCAAAAGACCTGAAGATAAAAAACACTTTAGTCGTATGTGTCTCTTATTCAGGTAACACCGAAGAGACATTATCAGCTTACGATGCTTCGTTCAAGAAGAAATTGCCTCTTTTGGCAATATCTAGTGGGGGAAAATTAAAAGAAAAAGCTAATAAAGATAACGTTCCTTTTATTGAAATTAAAACAAAGAATATCCAGCCCCGTATGTCTATATTTGAACAAATTTCGATCATTCTTTCTTTAATTAAAAAAATTGGCTTGAAGCCAATCGAAGATTATTCTTTTATTGCCAGCTCTATTAAGCCACCCGCATGGCAGAAGCCAGGAGAAAAAATCGCGAATAATCTAGTCAATAAGGTGCCCTTGATCTATGTTAGTAATAAAAATAAGGCTTTTGGTTATTATTGGAAAATTGCCTTTAATGAAAATTCAAAAGTCCCCTCATTCTGTAACTGTTTCCCAGAATTAAACCATAATGAATTAATGCAAGGAAAGGGCATAGACTGGACATCTAAGTTTTGTATTTTAATACTCTTTGACCAAGAGGAAAATCCCCGGATCAGAAAAAGAATGAAGCTAACTGCTAAAATTATGAAAGACAAGGGATTCAATGTTACTTCAATTGAACTGAAAGGCAAAACTCCTCTTGAAAAAATCTTTAATAATATAATTCTTGCAAGCTGGACTTCTTTTCATCTAGCTAGCTTAGCTGGCATAGAGCCAACTGACCCAGACGTTTTAGAAGACTTTAAAAAGATGATGGCATAAAGAAAAAATCCATCTAATAAATTGTTATATTTCTATAATGACGGGCAAAACCATTGGTCGTCTTTTTGTTTTTTTGAATAAAAATTCTCCAACCTGATCTCTTAAAATATCTTTTAAGTATGTAGAATTTATGGATTGACTGGGCTTCAGCTCCTTGTTTAGTAAATCAATCACTAGTCTTCTGGTGTCATCTAAAAGTTTTTTTGATTCTTTCAGGTAAACGAAGCCCCGAGATATTATATCTATATCTTCTTTGACCTTGTGTGTTTTCGAATCTATCGTTACAACCACAACAAACATACCATCTTGTGCCATCGTCGTTCTATCTCGAAGAACAATCTCTCCAACATCTCCAACGCCTAAGCCGTCAACCATAACATACCCCGAGGGAACCCTGGTCTTTGTCTTGTAGAAATTATCGTGTGTTAAATGAAGTAGCTCGCCGTTTTGAGCAACGATAACCTTCTTCGGAGCCATGGTTACTTGTTGAGCTATCTCCGAATGACTTACAAGCATTGAAAAATTTCCATGAATAGGCATAAAGAATTTTGGCCTAGTTAAGCTAATCATCATTTTTAAGTCTTCTGCTTGAGCATGTCCGCCTGAATGAATGTCCATCATTTGATTGTGGTAAACCCTGGCTCCCTGACGATAGATATCATCTTTGAGCCCTTGGACCGCTCGCTCATTACCGGGTATAACAGAGGAGGAAAACACCATTGTGTCCTGTTTTCCTATTTTAAGATGACGATGGTTCCCAGAAACAATTCTCATTAAAGCTGCACTTGTTTCTCCTTGAGCACCAGTACAAATAACTGTAATTTTCTCAGGCCTCAGTTTCGTCGCCTGTTTTATGCTAATAATTGTATCTTTTTTTGCCTTAAGATAACCAAGCTTTCTAGCAATTTCTACGTTGCTTTTCATGCTAAAACCTTCTATAACAACTCTGCGTCCATGCTTTTCTGAAAGATTTATAATTTCCTGTATTCTTGTTAGTAAGGAAGAAAATGTTGCTATAATTAATCTTCCTGTTGCGTTTTCAAAAATAATCTCAAGGTTTTTCTGAACACTTTTTTCTGTAATAGTGTGACCTTCCTTTTCCGCACCAGTTGAGTCTGACATTAATAATAGAACACCTTTTTGGCCAAATCTTGCAATTGGTGCTAGGTCCGCTGGTTTATCTCCTACTGGCTCGAAGTCGAATTTAAAATCGCCCGTATGAATTATTCTCCCTACGGGAGTTGAAACGCACAAACCAACCGAATCAGGAATATTGTGGTTTTGGTGAAATGCCTCAACCTTAAACGGTCCTAGCTTTACTCCTCTTTTTAAGCTAAGATTCTTTAGTTCCAATGGTCTCAGACCCTTAAATTCTTCCTGTCTTCTTAAAATTAAGCCCCTCGTAAGAGGCGTAGCAAAAAGAGGAGGATTTCCCAATTCCTTTATTAAATAAGGAATTGCTCCTATGTGATCATAGTGACCATGGGTAAATACAACCCCCAAAACATTTTTCTTATTTTTCTTTAAATACTGAATATTGGGAATAATAAAATCAATACCAGGCATATCCTCTTCAGGAAACCTTAGCCCCATGTCTAGAATAATACAGTCATCCTTATATTCGATAACTGTCATGTTTCTGCCAACCTCACCAAGCCCACCAAGGGCAATGATTTTAATTGGCATGTCTTTTTTATTTTTATTTTTCATAGTCAAATTTTAATTAATTTTAATTGCTCGGGACAGGATTCGAACCTGCACGCCAAAAGGCCAGGCGTCTGAAGCCTGTGTGTATACCAGTTCCACCACCCGAGCAAAATTATTCATTTTTAAGTTCTTAGCAAAAATTTGCCGCGGGTGGGACTCGAACCCACAAGGTGTTAACACCATTGGATTTTAAGTCCAACGCGTATACCAATTCCGCCACCACGGCTTAGGCCTGGATGGGAGTCGAACCCATGTTCAGGGTTTTGCAGACCCTTGCCTGACCGCTCGGCCACCAGGCCAAAAGATTATTTATCTTCCAATAAATGACTTATTTTACTAAAGCTCTCCCCACTTATATCTTCTAAAATCCTTATTTTAGGGACAGGTCGCATAAAAAGACGTTTATTGAGGATTTTCTGAAATTTATATATATTCCTATTTAATGTTTCGTGGATTCTCTTGCTTTCCTTCTCAGGAAAAACGCTTATATACACTTTAGCGTGTTGAAGATCCGGTGACGTCATTACCTTGGTGATTGTTACTAAAGATCCCCTTAGATTATCTAATTCGTTAAGCAAGATATTACCAAACTCTTTTTTTATAATTTCATTTACCCTTTTAATGCGTAAAGATGAGGACATATTGTCGAGATTTCAATAAGTTATTAATGTATCTCCTTTTTTTATCTCTATATTACCCTCATAAAGAAGTCCGCACTTCTGACCCACCTCTTCGATGCTAATTTCTGGTTTTTTGTCTCTTTCTAATTCTAATATCTTGCCCTTGCCTATTTTCTTATTATTCCGACAAACTTCTATCTCTGAATTTTTCTTAAGGCATCCTTCAATTAATTCGCCTCCGACAATCATTTTAAGCTTGTTATTCTTCTTATTGTTATTTGGTATTTCTCTTTTTCTAAAAACAGCTAGGATTTCTAATTTACCTGACAACTGCTTCTCTTCTCTTTGTTTATTGTCTTTAATTAATTTGTCCAATTCTTTACCAATATCATAGATTATATCACACATGATTATTTTAACACCCAACCTTTCGGCAACCGATTTCATGCCCCCCTGTGTTTTAATCTTAAATCCTAAGATTATAGCTTTTGATGACTGAGCAAGTTTTATGTCGAATTCAGAAATATCTCCAAGTCCTTGATAAAGGATCAAGAATTTAACGCCTGATTCTTTCGAAAGCCTCTCTAGGTTATTAATTATCGCTTTCTGAGATCCTAAAACATCTGTTTTAAAGATTATCTTAATTAATGGAGGATCTTTGTCTTCCGCGTCAGCCTTGTCTATAAGAATCTCTTTTTCTAGGCAAACATTGTTCACATTAATTTTCTCTTTTCCTGATTTATTTAAAATAAAGACTTCTCCTAGTTCTGGTGACTCGTTGAATCCATAAATTGTTACCGGTTGAGAAGGATTGCCTTTTTGCATATCCTTATCTTGCCAGTTCTTAATCCTTTTTACGGTAAAAATTTGTCTTCCAGACCTCAATGACTCGCCTATTTTTAGGCTTCCTTGTTTAATTAACATTACTGCTCGAATACCACTTAAGGAACTTAAATGAGATTCTATTATTATTCCTTCAAAATCTTTTTTCTCGGGATTCTTTTCTATATTTTCCGTAATAACTCCAAGGACAATAATTGTGTCCAGCAGTTCTTCAACACCCTCTCCGGTTTTACCCGAGACTTTCAACAGAGGCACGTCTCCACCCCAAGACTCTAAAACTACATTGTGTTTCTTTAGCTGGCTCTCTATTTCAGCTTCTGCTTGATACCCCGAAGCAATATCAACTTTATTGAGCACAATAATATAGGGTAACCCAGCTTCTTTTATTATTTTTAGGGATTCCACTGTTTGAGGCTTTAGCCCTTCATTGATATCTATCACCAATAAAGCCATGTCTGCCAAACCTGCTCCGTGAGAACGCATTTGAACAAAGGCCTCATGCCCAGGTGTGTCAATAAAGGTTATCCCCTGTCCATTGAAATTTATCTCACATGCTCCAATATGTTGAGTTATTTTGCCGCTCTCTTTTTCGGCTAATCGTGTTTTTCTAATATAATCTAAAATAGTTGTTTTTCCATGATCGACATGACCCAAAACAACGACAACGGGTGGTCTCGGCAAAGAAAGTTGTTTGTCCTTTTTATGTTTTTTTTCTGACATAAGACAATAGATTAAATCAAAGATTGGGCCTCATAAACGAGTCCTTTTTATGTTTTACGTGATTAACCTTACGGCGGAGGTGGGATTCGAACCCACGACCCGCTTAACGCGAGCACCGCTTTTCGAGAGCGGCCTGTTCAACCACTCCAGCACCCCGCCGCTCTTCAAATTTTGCGCCCAGCAGGAATCGAACCTGCAACCACCAGCTTAAAAGGCTGTTGCTCTACCAATTGAGCTATGGGCGCATTAATTAGTTAATCTATTATAGTCTAGCCAATGCTTAAAGTCAATCATCAGAATGTTTTTTACTTTATTAAACAGCTACTCGGCTTATATCCTGATTCCTCGGCTTCTTCTCTCCCCCTAAGCCAAATTAGATATTTGTCTTTGATTGCCTGAGCCTGTTTACATTGATGAGAATAATAAAGTTTTCCATTTATACTTGCCACATAAGGATAATCATATTTTGATTTCTGGATTATCCCATTTTCTGTATGATTTTGACTGGTTATTTGAATCTTATTTTTGTCTTCCTGGTTAATCAGTTCTAGCGAAAAAAATAATATGCCTATTATCAGAGTTAAGAATAGCGAGATTATCGTCATTGAAAAAAGTTGATCCAAGAATTGATTCTTTGTCATGTTGTCCTTTTTTGTCTTGATTTTTAAACAATCTACTTGCTTTTTATTTAAAAAAGGTTACAATGTCTTTATATGGCACATCGTGGCGGTAAAAAAACAACTGGCATAAGTCGTGATGCTCAACCAAAATATTTGGGCGTTAAGCTTTTTTCCGGCCAGAAAACAAAGGTTGGCTCTGTTTTGGTTCGCCAACGTGGAAGCAGGTTTTTACCCGGTAAAAATGTAAAAAAAGGAAAAGATAGCACCCTTTACGCCCTGAAAGAAGGCATCGTTCATTTCAATCCTAAAACCCTTGTTGGATTTGACGGTAGGAAAAAGAAGAAAAATTTTGTAAGCGTTAATTAGCTTTTTTTTCTTTAATCTGTTCGATGGAAAGAAGTAGGGGGATTTTTTTATTAGATATTTTAATTTCAAGACTATACTCTCCCGATTTCTTTATTGGCTGATCCATTAAAACTTGAACTTCTTTGTCTTTTATATCAACTTGCTCTTTAAGAGCCTTTTTTATTTCTGGTTTTCCGATTGAGGCAAATAGACCGCCTGTTTTATTCGCTTTTACTTTTATTCTTATTTTAACATTTTTGAACTTTTCGGAAATTTTTTTTGCTTTTTTTATTGCCTCTGATTTTTCTTCAATTTTTTTATTTTTTAATTTAGTAATTCTCTTGATTGCGTCTTTTGTGGCAACAATGGCCTTTTTCTGAGGCAAAAGAAAGTTTCTAGCATAACCAGCATTAACCTGTTTAATCTCGTATTTTAAGCCAATCTTAGGAACGTCATAAAGAAGTATTATTTTCATAGATTATTTATTACAATTTCTCTAAAAATTTGATTGCTTCATTAAGCTGAGAGTCTTCACCGTTTTTAAAGGCATCAATGTCTAGGTCAATTGATAAATCAGGGGTCAATCCTTCTTCTGTTATAGAAATACCACTTGGTGTTATCCAGTCAGCTATTGTAATTTTTAAAGATGATCCTCCAGAAAATTCCTCCATTTGTTGAACTGATCCTTTTCCGAAACTTTGTTTGCCAATTAGTTTAATTCCTAAATTATCTCTTAGAGCACCCGCTAAAATTTCGGAAGCAGAAGCAGATCCTTCATCAATCAAAACAATAACTGGCCAGTCTTGAAAAACCGCACTGCCCTGAGAGATGTATTCTTTCATGTCCTTCTCACCCCTATCTTCTTTTACTACCACGTCTCCTTTTTCAATAAACCACCCCGCTACCTCAACTGATGCATCAAGATAGCCTCCAGGGTTTGCCCTAAGATCTAAAATAATTTTTTTAGCGGAAGAGTTAATGATCTCTTGGGCTATTCGACTGAATTGCTCCGCAGAATTTTCTGTAAAACTATAAAACTCAACATAAGCAATATCGTTATTTCCCCTAAGAGACCACTCAATGATTGGAACTTTAATGGTGTCTCTCTTTACGACAATTTCCTGCTCTTCGTCTTCTTGGCCCCTTAAAATGGTTAAGACGACACTAGACCCTCTCGGTCCCCTGATAAGACCTATCGCTTCTTCTAGGTTCATGTCGATTGTAGCCTCATCATCTATTTTAATAATTCTATCTCCACTCATTAATCCAGCTCTTTTTGCGGGAGTACCCTCTAGAGGAGCAACGATGGTCAAAACTTTATCCTTAATACCAATCTCAGCACCAATGCCCTCAAAAGATCCACTAATATCTTCTAGGAATTTTTTGCTTTCTTGAGGAGTGAAAAATTGACTATATGGATCCCCCAGAGACTCAACGGCGCCTCTTGCTGCTCCAAAAATTAGATCTTCGTCACTGATTTTATTTCTATCTTTATACTGACTCTTAATTGTTTTAAGTACGTCCCAAAAAATATTAATATCGGCTTTAAGGTCAAAAGTTTGTTGATTGCCATCGGTAATGAAGAATTCTGGTCCCTTTGATGTTCGACCCCAAAGAAATCCGCCCATAAAAACAGCGATAATAACAAGAAACACGCCGATTCGTTGAGGATTTTTCCTTCTTTTATTTGTATTTATTTTAATCATTGAACTAATTCTACACATTTTTCTCTAACTTCATCAAAGTCCCCACTACGGGGCAATAGGATATATTGACCATTGATAAATCTTGAATAGAGATAACCATCTTGACTGTTGTCAAAGACAAAATTGGTAAAATTATTTGTATCAATCTCATGATTATCTAGATAGCTTAGTAACTCCTTGATTTCGTTTAGATCTATGTCTGTCCTTACATTCTCTCCTAAAATATCAAGAAGCTTGGAAATATTTAAAGGATTAGCTAAAAACCCCAAAGACATAACTTTTTTCTTAATAGCTAGGAAAACTTGTTGTTGTCGACGTGCTCTATCAAAATCGCTAGAAGAAAATCTTGATCTTATGTAAAAGAGAGTTGTTTCCCCGTCCAATGTGTTCTCCCCAGCAGGAACAACAAAAGCTCGACAGTTTTCTCCAGACTCATCACACCACCATTGCTTGTCTTCAATAAATTCATTCTCCAGATAAACGTCTATGCCACCAATAGCGTTAACTAATTGTTCAAAGGCTTCGAAATTTATCACAGCTGCATTTTCTATGTAGAGTCCAGTTATTCGAGATATTGTGTCCTTGGCATAACTAATGCCCAAACCTGGTCCTTCCCGCTCGTAGCCCCATGCATAGACAGCATTAAGTTTATCTCTTTTACGAGAGTCAGGCAAAGGTACATATAAATCTCTCGGCAGAGATATCAAAACAACCTTTTCAGTCTTGCGGTTAAGACTGATTATCATCATAGCGTCTGTTAACAGTCCGCCGAAGGGATCTCCCTCTCCCCTCTGTCCCAGAAGTAAGACATTGAAAAGATCCTTGTTTTTATCAGGTAAATCATCTAGTTCAGGAAGAAGATATGTTGGAATATCGTCACTGTTTTCTCCCCCTATGCTAACTTTACTTAGCGTAAAGCTCGTTTTAAAAAAAACAAAGATTAGAAAAAGTACACAAATAAAGACAATAGCGCTAATTGAGTTAAATAAAAGTCTTTTCATTAATATATCTTGTTTAAATAAGTGCCTGGATAGTAATATCTTAAGATCTGTGAATATTTTTTACCTTCATCGCAAAGACTTCGACCACCAGCCACACTCATTCCTATACCATGGTCTTGTATGTCCGGACACCCTTCTTGATGATCAGTGCCAGGAGGATCATAAATACCACCCCACAGATATGGAAAACTGTTGTAAAAAGAGCCGAGAACCACACGGGCGTCTTTAGAAATTCCACAGGAATCAGAAGAATATATTGTTCGAGCAGGTTGGTCGTTGTAAACAACTATTTCGCCTCTCGTTGAAAGAAGTAATTTATTATTCTTAATATTCTTGGTCAGCTGAGGTTCATAGACTAAGTTTCCTTCGTTTTTCATAATATCGAAAGGCTTTTCTCCATAGCGACCACCGCTCTCAGCGTAGTGATACGCAAGACTTCTATTGGCAACCATTATAGCTTTATAAAGTTCTGTCACTTCATCGATCTTCCCTTCTACTGTAAGCGATTCTAGGTACTCAGGTATAAATAATTCATTCACTAACCAATACCTGTCTGGACTACCATCGTTTCTTTCAATTGCTATTTCTAGAGCACCACGATATGATTTTCCTCTCCCCTCCTCATTGGCTTTCTTTACTCTAAAGATGATGTCTCCACGTTGAGAACTAAGCCGAATCATTGCTGTAATGTCTCTTAATTTAATTTTGTAAAGATTTTCAGCACTTTTTTGTTCCACAGAGCCCGAATAGAAAACAGAATATCCTTGATCTGCACTTATAATAAGCTCATCATTGGCACTCAGTTCTTCTAGTCCAATCCGAATAGTCTTAAACTGTCTGTATTCAGGTAACGCTTCTTCCAACAGCAGGTAGTCATAATTAATGTTGTCTATAGCTTTTTGAAATTCCATTAATGGTGTACGACCCGCCAAGTTTATTCCTAGGGGATATTCCATTAACTCTTCATCTAAAACTGTTACTTTCATCCTTGACTCATCTTCTAGCAAAGAAACTAGCGCTAGATTAATTACAGGATGTCGCATATTCCCAGCAATAAAATAATAATTACCGTTATAAGTTTTTAACAACGTATTGTCTGGATATTTTAAAGGAGTGCTTTCTCTGTATAAGCCTATCTCTTCTTGAGGTAGTTCTATCGAATCTTCGCTATTCAAATTAAGAGATTTTAAAATTGAATCTCTTCTTATTCTCTTTATTGTCCTTTCTGCAACTATGTATAAATTTTCTTCTTGATCTTTTATAAGGGTGCCTGTTGGAAAGAGAATGGGGTCCCCTTCCGTCAATGCTAGTTTTTCTTTCTGACTAATGGTCTTTACGTCTTCCCACTTAAGGCCTAGGTCTTCAAAAAGCCTGAGAGAGCTTATGTGAGACAAGGTATCATCTTCATTAACTAAAAATACACGGAAATCATCTTTTGTTTTTATCAATGTTCCTGGAAGATAGCATAAGGGACTTCCTATTCTGTAATTCACTAGATCGCAGAGATCTACGTCTTGTATGTTTAACCAATTAAGATTATGCTCTGTCAGAATTTGCATAGATAAAATTTCGTGAAGGCTGTCGTCTTGAAATAAATAGATTTTTTCCCTATCCCTAAGGCGTATAATGTCGCCTTCTTTAATGTTTTTGATATCTTTCAAGGGAAAATATTCCAATTGACCACTATTGATCGTCGCCACCCTAGAGCCAAAAACCGCTCCGCTAGACCTGTTCCCGTTGTTTATCTGCCAAAGAGAAGAATTTTCTTCTTCTTTGTATAAAAAATTGTCGAATTCATCTACTAATCTTGAGCTTCTTTTTCTTAAATTATCTAAATCTATAGAGCAATTATTAGAATTATAAGCATCTTCGTAACAATTAATAACCGGCGTTCGATTCTTAATCGTTAAAGTTTGACCAAGGCTTTTCTGACAAAAATAATTCTTTAGAGAATCCTGCTTTTTTTCGTTTTGCCAGAGAGAAACACTTTCAGTAAATTTATCTAGATCAATATCATTAGCCATTGCAAGCCAAGCCACAAGTCTTTCTAGGCTCTGCAGCATTTCCTTTGACGGGCCACCTTCTTTCAGGTTTGCAAGCAAGAGAATGCCTATTGAATCGAGGCTGTAATCTCTACATTTCTTATCATCATAGGCATGATTACCCGTTGCACCATTTCCTCCATAAAGGCCCTCAAAAATTCTTCCGTCCCAACTAATAATAAAATTATAACCGATATCTCTATAACCCTTGTTTAAAACATGATACTGATAAATGCTTTGAATTACTGCTACGGGATCCTGATCATAAGAATTACAATTAAGATTTCTAGAACCGTCAGGCAGATTAAGCTGACAAGCATCACCGTAGAGAATAAACCTATTTGGGGAATAATAGCGAGGCATTGTATTCTCTTTATCGTTTTCCTGTTTAGTCTCAATCTTAAGCAAATTCCTTAAGCGCCCATCTTTTTCCCATGTCGATCGACTGTGAATAATCGGTAGATTTGTGTTTGTATAAACATTTTCTTCTGCTAACGCATCTTTGGTTAAATTAACTGAAGAAAATAAAAAAAATAACGCTAGACAGATAAATAAGAAAAATGATTTTCTTTTTAGGAAAACTTGCATGTTTTTTTTATTTTACCACAGCAATCATCAAGAGCAAGATACTGGTTTTCTTGTATATAATTATCTTTTTTATTTACCCTGATTTTCTTTTAATAGAAGTTTGATCTGATTGAACGCTTTGTATATATCACCTGCCCCCATTACGATTATTGCTGTATTCTTTCTTAATCTTGCTTTAATATATTTAGCTATTTCTCTGATTCTGTCAATTTCTATAATTTTCTTGTCAAATTTTAACTTATTCCATCTTTTTTCCATGCTATCCTTGATATCGCTGGTTTTTACTTTAAATTTTGATGATTCTCTTCCTTTAACATCATAAATTTTCGTTAAAATTAGAAAGTCAGCTTCATCAAAAGACTGAACTAAGTCATTAAATAGATAGTGTGTTCTCTGGCGCTGATGGGGTTGGAAAATTACCCAAATCTTTTTATTTGGATATTTCTCCTTTGTTGCCCTGATGGTCGCTTTTATTTCTGATGGATGATGGGCATAGTCATTTACTAGTACTATATTATGATTTTTAAATTCCTCTGTTTGGAATCTCCTCCATGCCCCCCTATATAGCTTTATTGCGTTAAAAATAATCGAGTCTTCAATGCCCAGTTTTCTAGATAGACTATATGCAGTTAATGCATTCAGAATATTATGTTTCCCCGGTATATTAATGTATTTTCTAATAGTATTCTCTATTTCAGCATCTCTCGTAATAGGAATTCTGTATATTGATTTATCAAGATTATTTAAGTTAATCTGTGAAATGTTTTTATCATTAGGGTTGAATACAAGAATTCCTTCTTTTTTTAATTTAAAAATGAACTCCCGAAAGGTTTTTCTGATATGACTTAAATTCTTATAGTAATCCAGGTGTTCTTTATCTATGTTGGTTAAGGCAATTGCATCAGGAGAATAATTAAGAAAAGATGCTTGCCACTCATCTGCTTCTAGTAGTAGAACGGGCTTTTTGAAGCCCTGTGGGGCAAAAGATGACCCTTTCCGAAAATTAGTATTATTAAGCTCCTTAAGATTTGTTCCTATAATAACAGTTGGATCAATGCCGGCTTTAACTAATATTAATGTTAATAAGGCTGTTGTCGTAGTTTTGCCATGGCTCCCAGCGACACATATAGTATAGTAATTTTTCGAAATTTCACCTAAACATTCGGCATACTTTTTGATGTTTAAGCCCTCTTTTTTCGCTTTTAGATATTCCCTATTATCGTCCGAAACTGCTGCACTTCGAATTATTAAATCTATATCTTTTGTAATATTTTTTCCTTCTTGAGGACCAACAAAAACTTTAAATCCTTCTTTTTGAAGACGTTTTATTATCTCAGAGTCTTCAAGGTCAGTTCCCTGAACCTGATGACCCTGTTCTTTGTAATACCTAGCTAGCGCACTAGTTCCTATTCCACCTATTCCTATAAAATGAATTTTCATGTTTTAAAAAAAATAAAAATGGGAAAACAAAAACTGCCTTAAATATTCTTTTAATCCTAAGTGGTTCTATTAGTAATCTCCAAAACCACTCCATTCCAATTTTTCGAATCCAAAGAGGTGCTCTTCTAATTCTTTTAGATATAAAATCGAATGATCCACCAACACCAACTGCCACTCTAACTGAATTAAGTTTATCTAGATTTTTAGCAATCCATTTCTCTTGTTTTGGGCTACCTAGGGCTACAAGCAAAATATTTGGACTACTTAAATTGATTTCATTTATTACTTCTTCTTCCTTAATATCATAACCATCTTTGTGCCCAACTATTTTAATGCCATGATATTTTTTCTCTAGATTTTCTTTTGTTTTCAGGGCTACGTTTTTTCTTCCTCCTAACAAGAATATTCTGGTTTCTTTTTTTAAGTTAGCCGAGATGGCGTGAATTAAGTCTATGCCAGTGGTTCTTGCTATTTTTTTTCTTTTGCTCCCTTGGTTAAATTTCATAGCCAGAACTAATCCAATTCCATCTGGAATAACCATTGACGACCTTAGAATTATCTCCTTAAATTCAGGGTCTTTTTGGGCCCTGACTATCATCTCTGGATTGAGGGTTACCAGCTGATGTGGTTTATCTTCTGTTAAAAAAATCTTGATTTTTTCCAATACCTCTTTAATGGAAAGTGCGTCAATCGATATTCCTAGAACAGAAATTCTTGCAACCATAATTTTAGTTTATTGATTAAGTCTTGCCCTTACGGGGACTCGAACCCCGGTTCCGTGGATGAGAACCACGTGTCCTAGGCCACTAGACGATAAGGGCCTTCTTTCATTTATTTTTTAACCAATAGCTCTCTTGCCTGACAATTAACTTTCCAGCCTGTTGAGGGTTTTTCATAAAAGCCTTAACTATCTTCTCTGTTCTCATAACTTGTGCTCCTTTAATCAAGATAATGTCTCTCGGTTTAATAATTTTTTCTATTGTTGCAATTGCTTCTTCGGTATTTTTGTTAAAATAATATTCCTTTTTAATCTTAATCTTTTCCTTGGTCTCTTTCAATGCTTTCCCAAATTTATCACCAACACATAAAATAATGTCTCCGATTTCGAGAGCTTTCTCTATTATTTCTTGATGAATTTTCGAAGATTCCTTTCCAAGCTCTGCCATATCGCCGGCAATAATAACTTTCCTTCTTTTATTAAGTAGTTGACCAATTTCATCTAAAGCTTCTAAGGCATTTATGTATGAAAGTGGTGATGCATTATAGCTATCATCTATGATCAAGGTTTCGTTTTTTCCATTGATTAAATTCATTCTTCCAGGAGATAAAAAATTGTCTTTCTCAAGCAATTTTATAGATTTCTCTATAGGAAAACCGAGAAGATCGGTTGCTAGAAGTGCTGCTGCAAAAGAGTAGGTACTTGAATGACTTATTTCGGTAAAACAGCCATCAAAATCTTTCCCTTTATAGTTGAATCTTGCTTTTAAGCGAATTTTTCCCTGTCCTTTCAGAACAATTCTAGGATTCACTATCTTTAGATCAGCTTCCTGCAAAGATCCATAAAATAAAGCTCTTGCTTTTTTTGGTACTAGTTCTTTCATTCTCTCAACATCCTTGTCGTCTTTGTTTAAAATAACTATTCCTTTTTCTTTTTTTACACCGCTTATTAAGAAAGACTTCTCGTTTATTAACTCTTTTTTGCTTGAAAAGAATTCGAGGTGAACAGGGTTGTCGCCAATTGTTGTGACTATTCCTACGTCAAAATTTATAAACTTAGTAAAATACTCTATTTCTCCCGGACAATCAGCTGCTAATTCTAAAACCAGATAGTCAGGAGATCTTTTTTCATAAATTAAAACCTTTAAAGATTTTAATACGTTTTTTAGCCATTTATAAATATTTCTTCGAGCATCTTCTAGTCCTAAAATCGCCAAGGGAACACCAATGTCTGTGTTTAGATTTTTCGGTGTTTTTCTAACAAATATATTTTTGTTATATTTTAGGATTCTATAAATAGCTTCCTTAGTTGATGTTTTCCCCGTATTCCCTGTAATACCAATAATAACAGGCTTATACTTTTTAATATATATTCTACTACAAATACGAAGCCATGTTTTGATAAAAAAATGGAACATTTTAATGTTTTGATCTCTTAAATCTGGGGGCTAATTTCAAAATAATTGATTAATTGCTCGGCGATATCTTTAAAAACAGGGGCTACAGATCTCGCTGCAAATTTAACGCCATGAGGTCTATCTAGTTTAACGAGAATGACAAAGCGAGCATCATAGGCAGGACCGAATCCTACTATAGTATGAATTACTTCATCTTCGCTATAGCCACGAGCGTGCTCTAATGGAATCTGGGCTGTTCCTGTTTTTGTCGCGATTAAATATCCTGGTATCTTGGCTTGGCTACCTGTTCCTTCTTCCGTAACATTTACAAGCATGGCGGTTAATCGATTTGCCGTATCTTCAGATATAACTCTTTGCGATTTTTGATCTACAACATCTTGAATCTTATCACCTTTCTCAATACTTTCAACCACGCTTACTGCCGGCAACATCCCTGCATTGGCAATTGCACTAAATGCTCTAGTAAGTTGAACTGGCGTAACTGATATACCTTGACCGAAAGATGCAGTTGCAAAGTTTATTTCTCTTCCTTCCATCAAGTTATTAATATTGCCCCTAGCCTCTCCGGGTAAGTCTATGCCTGTTTCTTTTCCAAATCCGAATTTATTCAAATAATTAATTACGGTTTCTTGCTCTAAAAGATCGGCTACAAAAACTATGCCAGTATTGAGAGATTTCTCTAAAACTTGTGTCATCGTTTGTTCACCATAAACTTTTTGATCCGCATTATATATAGTATGGCTACCAATTTTTACATACCCTTTATCATAATAACTTGTGGACGGTGTAACTTTATCTTGATCCAAGCCAATTGCCATTGTGATTGGCTTAAAAACAGAGCCAGGTTCGAAAACTAAAGAGACTGCCGAATTAACAAATACATCAAAGTTTTCAATTTTAGCATATTGATTTAGATCAAAATCAGGATAATTTGCCATTGCCATTATTTTCCCAGACTTGGGATTCATAACAACCACCGTACCGCCCTCAGCATCATAGTTCTCTACGGCTTTTTTTAGCCTCTCTTCAACAAATAGCTGAATATTCGAATCTATTGACAGTGTTATGTTTGATCCTGATGTTTCTTCATTGTCTAGTTCTTTATAAAGACCTGTTTTTCCGCTCAAGTCTGAATTATAATATTCTTCTATCCCATACTGGCCAACGCGTTCATCTCCCTTGTAACCAAGAAAACCAATTACATGACAAGCTAAATTTCCAGCCGGATAGTAGCGTAAACTTTCCTCTGTTTTGATTTTTATTCCTTTGTCCTTTATTTTCCTTTCTATCTCCTCTTGTTCTTCTTCATTCAATTTTCTTTTTATAAGTTCGTAAGGATCATCCCTGTCAACAATCTTTTCTAAAATAGTTCCTTTATCCATGTTAAGAATCTCACTCAATTTTTCTGCTAATTCTTTTCTATTCGATTCAATACGATTTGGCTCAGCATAAACCATGGGCCATCCCTTATTTATCGCAACAGGATAGAGATTCTCTTTTTGATTTTTCAAATAAATTTCCCCTCGACGAGTAATCTGTAAGATCGCAAGCCTTTCTTGAATATCAGATTTAGCTAAATAGTAGTCATGTTTTACAACTGTTAGAATAAAAAGCCGACCGCAAATTAAAAAACCTAAAAGATAGGTTATCGCTGTGATTAAATTAAGTCGAGCATTAAGTCTTTGTTTGGTTTCTTGAGGCATAACCTAAAAATAAATTAAAAAAATAAACAAATTCCGTTTTAATTATAACACGCTGTTTATTGCAGAAAAACTAATTATTGGAATTTGTTTTTTATTGATTAATTACCGCTATCCCCGTATGTTGGTCTCTAAGATAAGTTACTTCCTTAGTTTCAAGCATTTTTTCTTCAACTCTACTCTGGATATAACTTGGAACCCTAAGAGAATTTACCGAGCTAGTCTCGCTTCCCAACTGAGATTTTATCTCTTCTCTCTCTTCTTCTAGATTGTCGATTTTAATGCTTTTACCCATACAGTCATTAACGGTTAGAGCGTAAAAGATTAAAACAACAAATAATAATAGCAAGCTGATTGCATTAAAAGACCTTATATTGCCTTGTCCGTCCTTTTGCTTACAATCTTTTTTATTTAAAGCTTGTTTTATCGTTGGTGACATGTTTATTTTTTTTAGTAGCTACCCTTAATTTCGCACTCCGTGCCCCAGGATTGAACCGAGTTTCTAAAATAGTTGGCGTTATTGGCCTTTTAAAATCTCGCTCTATTAACGGATTATCCTTGAAAAAACGCTTAACTATCCTATCCTCTAATGAATGATAAGAGATTACTGCTATTTTGCCCCGCGAAGGCAAGATACTAACCGCCTTCTCAAGCCCCTCTTCTATGTTAGCTAGCTCTTTGTTTACTGCTATTCTAAGGGCTTGAAATATTTTCCTAATTAACGGATCTCTCCTCTCAGAAACATTCTTATAGATATATCGATCGATTAATTTGATCAGGTCATCAACTGTTTCTAGTTTCACTTTCTGTCTTTGCCGAATAATAATCTTAGCAATTTTTTGTGATTCGCTTAATTCACCATAATCTTCTAAGCAGTTTCTTATTTCTTCTTCGTTCCAAGTATTCAAGATATCAAGTGCCTTCAAGTGGTTTTTCTTATTAAAACGCATGTCTAAAAGATTTTCTCTTTCTTCAAAAGAAAAACCTCTTTTGGCTTCTTGGAAATGCCAAAGACAAGCTCCTAGATCAAAATAGGCTCCATGAAAAGTCCAGGATGGCACATTCTTTCTTACAATATCATCAAGACTTGCATAATTGTCATTGACAATTACCACACGCTCTCCAAATTCTGATAAATTCTCTTTGGCTTTTTCAAATAAATCTAGATCCCACTCCACACCTAGAACACAACCTGATTTTGTTTTTTTTAGCAAAGCCTTGGCGTGTCCTCCTTCCCCTAGCGTACAATCTATGAAGTTTCTGCCCTCCCCAGGACTCAGACTCTCTATTAATTCATCTTCTAGTACAGGCGTGTGCATCTTTCTTAGATTATAAAATATTTTTTACGCTCATCCTCACTCCACAGCCCACCTGCTTTGCAGGTGACTGTGGCCTGTAGGCTGTGGGGTGTTGATGAGATTCTTATATGCCCTCCATTTCGCCCAACTTCTCGGCAATTGCATTACTGTCCTTTTCTGTTTTAGAGCGATACTTAACCCATTGGTTCTTAGACCAAACCTCTAGCTTGTTAAAAAGACCCACTGTAATAATTTCTTTCTTTAATAGAGCATAGCTTCTTAAGTATTCGGGGATAACTATTCTGCCTTGCTTGTCTAAAACAACGTCCATTGCACCTGATAGTATAAAGCGATTAAAGGCACGACTATTCGCTTTTGCGATTGGGAGAGTAGCAAGCTTTTCTGCCAAGGCAATCCATTCTTTTTTAGGATATAAAGAAAGACAACCATCTAATCCTCTGGTAATTACAGCTCCTTCTTTGAGTTTGGGTCTGAACTTAGCCGGTATGGCTATTCTTCCTTTATTGTCTAGATTGTGATGAAATTCTCCTAAAAACATGTTTTTAAAAATCTTTTTATCCACAATTAGCCTATTTTATCCCCACTTTTATCCACAATTTACCACTCTGTTACTATTATACTATTTTGGCTCCCCACGTCAAACCATTCTCAATTTCAACTGTCAAGAACAAATAAAAAATGACCGCTAGGTCTTTATGGTCAATGGATATATTGATTTTGTGATCTTTAAATTATTACCCTTATCTGTTATTTAGTCAATGAGTTTTCCACAGTTACTTGTCAAAATTTTAATAATCTGGTCATCTTATTTCTTTCTCTTTTACATAAAGGTTTAAATATGTTCTTATGATTAATTTGGCATTTTGTATAAAGCTTGTCCTCAGAAAATCTTGGTTGCAAATGAACGTGTAAATGATCTACCTTAAGCTTGTTTTGCTTAATAAAGGGCCTGAAATGGATCCTTGTGTCGCAACCAGGGGATATTCTGTCTAATATTTTGTCTTGATAATCGATGGTTGTTTCAATTAACTCCTTTCTCTGGTTAACATCAAGTTCAGATAATTTCTCGACGTGTCTTTTGGGTATTATTAATAGATGGCCAGGCATCAGCCTGGGATCGCTTAAGACAACAAATACATGTTTTTTCTCTTCTATTACTTTTCTTTTCTCGTCTTGAAGTAACTTACAGAAAGAACAGTTCATTTTTTTTGAATTAACTGATATGGGCGACATAGGATTTGAACCTATAACCTCTTGAATGTGAATCAAGCGCTCTACCATTAAGCTAGTCGCCCAATTCCTTTATGCCCCGAACCTCCTTTCTCTTTCTAAAAAATCATTTAAGGCTTTTAGAAATTCTTTCTTGTTAAAGGATGGAAAATATTTTGGCGTAAAAAAGTACTGACTATATGCCGTATGCCACATCATGAAGCCAGCACTATTATGAGGCTCTCCTCCCGTTCTAATCAATAAATCTACTGGAGGTAAATCGGAGGTAATTAATGTTTTTTTAACCGCTTCTTTTGTTATTTTAAGTGGAGGTTTTTTAATCAGACTCTTTATACCATTAAGCATTTCATCTACTCCGTTATATCCGAGGAGAAAGGTTAAATGGCGTTTGTTGTTCGTTCTTGTTTTCTCTGTAATCTCTCTAATAACTTTTTTTAAAGAATTTGGTGCCAACTCTATCCAGTCTCCCAGTATCCTGACTCTGATCTGTTGCTTATTAAGTTCTTCTCTCTTCAATAATCTTTTAAAGTTTTGTGTAAATAACTTAAAAAGAAAATTAACTTCTTGTTTGCTACGTCTCTGAAGGTTGTCTTTTGATGCAACCCAGAAGGTTAAGTAGCTTATGTCGGTTTTAGAAACAACTTCCATTATATCTTGAATTCTTTTGGCTCCCTCTTCGTGTCCTTGCCACGGCAAAAGATTTCTTTCTCTTGCCCAACGACGATTTCCATCAGGTATTATGGCTACGTGATTCAGTCCCTTATCAGAAAATTTTCCAATATTCATCTTTTTCATCTTATTTCGGCTCTTTCATAACTATAGTCTTTAATGAAATTGTCATGTTTGAATATATTGGTTTCAGGAATTATTTCAATTCTTTTTACATTTTTATTTTCTATCAATTGCTTCCAAAAAACACGAAAGTCCCTCTTCTCTTTTGCGCCCACGTCATCTAAATAAGTTCTATTAATTCCAATAATTTCGTCTTGGTTATCAAATAAAACGACTTTGATATTGACCGTTCTTAGGTTATAAACAGAATCATTTATTAATCTACCGCTAACTTCAGTCAAAAAACCAGATTCATTAATATTCTTCATCTCCTTGTTTACTATCAGTAGCGTAGGCGCTTTATACGAAGAGAACTTTTGCCATATTAAATCTTCTAATTCGAGATCTATATTATCAATATTGAATAAATCTCCGACAGCAAGTTCAAATAAATACTTGCTCTCTTGAGGCAAAATAAAGTCTATGCCCTTTTTGTCTAAAACAACGCTGCCTTTATCGTCTTTGCCAATAAACCGATAGCTAAACTCTGAGATACCATAAAGGTTGTTAGGATTCTTTACTAGTGCCACCAAATGATTTTTGTCTTCTTGGGAAAGTAGCTTAATCCATAGCGTCTCAATTGGCTCAGAATATTGACACCGAGACGAGCATGGTCCTCCACAATCAACTCCTTGTTCTCCTTCATCTTGAACTTGATTATAGCAGTGATCTGGATCTGGCTTTTTCTCAAGAAACAACCTTACAAGCATTAGTCCTAATAATATAAAAATAACCAAAAGAATAATTCCAAATACCTTTTTTTGTTTAAACAAAAATTTCATAAAATTTTTACAAAGTTTTAATTAAATTTTAAGCCCTTCAAGTTAATAAGTCAATAAACCAAATTCAAAAAAATGAGTACAGAATACCCGGTATCGATCTACTTTCCCAGGCAAAAGCCAAGTATCATCGACGCTGATAGGCTTAACTACCGAGTTCGGGATGGGATCGGGTGTGGCCCTATCGCTAGAGACACCGGGAATTCTGTACTCAAAAAATAAATAAGGATTATGGAATTAAAGTCAAAAAAGTCATCACCGTTGGTTAATTAGTACTTCTCGGCTAAAACTTTTGCAAGTCTTACACCTGAAGCCTATCAACCTGGTCATCTTCCAGGAACCTAAAACGATACCTAATCTTGGGGTAGGCTTCGTGCTTAGATGCTTTCAGCACTTATCCTTGCCCGATAATAGCTACCCAGCTATGCCCTTGGCAGGACAACTGGTACACCAGAGATCGGTTCCTTGCGGTCCTCTCGTACTAGCAAGAAATCCCCTCAAGTATCAACGCCTACGGCAGATAGGAGACCAACCTGTCTCGCGACGGTCTGAACCCAGCTCGCGTACCTTTTTAATTGGCGAACAGCCAAACCCTTGGAAGCTTCTCCACCTCCAGGATAAGATGAGCCGACATCGAGGTGCCGAACAGGGTCGTCGATATGGACTCTCGGACCCTACCAGCCTGTTATCCCCGGGGTAACTTTTATCTGATAATCTCCCGCCTTTCTATAAAGGAAGGTCGGTTCACTAAGTTCTGCTTTCGCAACTGCGCGGCTGATAAGCCTTGCAGTAAAGCTGGCTTTTAGCTTTATCCTATCCTCGCCATTTCCATCGGCGAGTAGCCAACCTTAATAAACTCCACCGTTACGCTTTAGGTGGAAAGTGCCCCACTTAAACTACCCACCTAATACTGTCCCCTAGTTGTCTAAGGTTAGAGCCAACATTTCGAAAGAGCGGTATTTCACTGGCGACTCCACCTGCTCCGAAAAGCAAGCTTCAAAGTCTCCCGCCTATGCTACGCATCCGAAACGAAAGCCCAATATCAAGCTATAGTAAAGCTCCCGGGGTCTTTTCGTCTAGCCGTAGGTAATCGGCATCTTCACCGATATTGCAATTTCACCGAGCTCCTCGTTGAGACAGTTCCCCAGTCGTGACGCCATTCATGCGAGACAGAAGTTACCTGCCAAGGTATTTCGCTTACATTTGTTACTCACAAATATTAATTTGTGGATGAGATTTTCTCATTCTTTGTGTCGCCACAAAGGTCGGACTATATCTTCTCGCTTAATCTTAAATTCAGCGAGTCTGACGTATAGTCTCTGAGGATTTTAAAAACTGGGATTGCCTGCATTGATTCATTGTTTGAGTAATCAATGCAATTTTTTTAAGTCCATTCTTAGTAAGATGTTGTTCTTGTTCAATAAGTTTAAGGATTTTTACAAATTTCTTAAACTCTTTCTTTTTTGCTGATCGTAGTTTGTTCTCTTCAAAGAATGGTATGATTATTTTCAGCAAGTCTTGTTTGGATCTTACACAATAGCGATACAGATGTTCCTTATGATTATTGTTTTTCTTATATTTTGCTCTGTATATTTTTCCACAACCAAGCATTTTTTGGATAATTTCCAGTGCCTCAATGCTCTTCTCTCCTTGAGTTACAACAAATTCTGGAAATACTTGCCACCCTAATTTCATTCGGGCTTTAGTATTTTGATAAACGCTTACTGAAAAGGATCCTTCGCCATCTACAAATCCAACTATCCATCCCATGGTTTTTAATCTTTCCTGCTGATTGTCTGGTGCTCCAATTTTTTGAAGCCCACTGAATGCATTGTCACTTTTGATATCCATGTAACTAAGGTTAATTTTACCCTTAGCTATATTATACCAAAGTAGCATCAGATACTCCAGGTTTTCCAGCATATGGTCAGATTTTACTAAGGCAGCTTACCTACCTTAGGACGATTCATTTATGTTAGCTTGCAGTCGCCTGCAAGATCGGACTATATCATCCTCGTTTGTGTTTCTCTCTTCTGAGAGTACGAGGTCTGGCGTATAGTCTCTGAGGATTTTTAGGTAAAGAGTTCAAGTAATCGTGGAAATTGTATTTTCTCTTTCTGCCCCTTCCTTCGTTTAATCTCTCTCTTAATGCAATAATTTCTTTCAATCCATTTGTAGAAAGATGATCATGGTCAAGGACTTTTACAGTTATCTTTCTAAAAAGAGAAAAATTTTTCTTGGCTTTTGAAGATAGAAGTTTATATTTCTGGAAAAACGGTATCACCCTTTCTGTTATGGCTAATATATTATGGACCGTGTAATTCCAAACTCCATCTTTTCTCTGTGTGATTCTGCCACAGCCTAAGTATCTTTTTAGTAATACCAAGACTGTTTTATCTCTTTGAGATACATTGAACGTTAACGCAACTTGCCATCTCATAGTATGGTCTTCTCGCTTTCTCAGAGAGACGCTAAAGCTTCCCTCTCCATCAGTAAAACCTGCGAGATAGTGACCTATATGAGGAGGTATTTTATTTAACCAACTTTTATTTTTATTCATAATTCTAGTTAGTTATTCTTTACCTAAATCTTTCCTGCGGATTGTCTGCACTAATACATTTTTACTGACTTTCCACGTTTAAGTCGAGTAGTATTAGATTCTCAGATTTTCCCGCATATGGCCAGATTTTACAACTACAATTTCTTATAGTTATCGCCGTCGTTCACTGGCGCTTACATCACGAGCTCTGCCAAAAGGCAGAACAAACAATGCTTGACGTTCCAGCACTGGACAGGCGTCAGCCCCTATACTTCCTATTGCTAGTTTGCAGGGACCTGTGTTTTTGATAAACAGTCGCCGGGGATCTTTCGCTGCGGCCCGACTTACGTCGGGCAGGCCTTATTCCGAAGTTACGACCGCTGTTTTGCCGAATTCCTTAACGAGGAATCACTCGTTCGCCTTCCCGTTCTTACGGGTACCCACCTGTGTCGGTTTTCGGTACGAACCCTGTCTATATAAACTTAGAAGTTTTTCTCGGAAGCTTGCTCGTTTTGCTTAATCAGGCCGAAGCCTGACCTTGTCTCATTTCTTAAGTTCTCCATTAAAGGAAGCTTCCCGGATTTACCAAGGAAACACTCTCAAAACGAAAACGTGAATCCAATAACACGCCAAAATTACTAAACTTCGTCACTCCCTCATTATAGACAGAGGGGCCGGAATATTAACCGGCTGTCCATCCCTTTTGCCTTTTCAGGTAAAAGGTTAGGATCGCCTAACCCTTGGATGATATTCATTGCCAAGGAACCCTTAGGTTTTCGGCGCTCCGGCTTCTAACCGGAGTTGTGGTTACTCATGCCAACATTCTCACTCCTGCTCGTTCCAGCAGACCTTACAGTCTACCTTCATCACAAGCAGGACGCTTCCCTACCCCCTAATCCAAAAAGGATTAGAGCCACATTTTCGGTACTAAGCTTAGCCCCGTGAATCTTCGATGCATCTTGCCCCCTCAAAAGAGTTCGAATGGTGAGTTGTTACACACTCCTTAGATGATTGCTACTTCTAAGCAAACATCCCATCTGTCTGAGGCAAAATACTTCCTTTGTCACTTAGCTTAGATTTAGGGACCTTAAATGGTGGTCTAGGCTGTTTCCTTCTTGACCATGGAGCTTAGCCCCCACAGTCTGACTGCTCCACATAATCATCTGGCATTCGGAGTTTGGCAGGATGCAGTAGGAAAAATCCATCCACATCCAACCAGTGCTCTACCTCCAGAGATATTAATGGAACGCTAGCCCTAAAGCTATTTCGGGAAGAACCAGCTATTACCAAGCTCGATAGGCTTTTCACCGCTAACCACAGATCATCCCCTTCTATTGCACAAGAAGTGGGTTCGGGCCTCCTCCGCCAATTACGGCGGATTCACCCTGTCCATGGTTAGATCGCTTGGCTTCGGGTCTTCTGCGTATAACCTAAAATTCGCGCTATTAACACTTGCTTTCGCTATGACTTCCCTCATTCACTGAGGTTAATCAAGCTATACACAGAAACTCGTTGGCTCGTTCTGCAAAAAGCACGCCGTCATCCCGATAAAATTATCGAGACTCCGACTCTTTGTAGGTATATGGTTTCATGTTCTATTTCACCGCCCTCACCGGGCTACTTTTCACCTTTCCCTCGCGGTACTAGTTCACTATCGATCATCAAGAGTATTTAGCCTTACCTGATAGTCCAGGTAAATTCCCTCGGGTTTAACCAAGGTACTTAAGAATAATAACTAGAAGTATATAGCCGTTTTCATCTACGGGACTTTCACCCTCTGTGGTAACCCATTCCAGGGATTTTTGATTAACGAAGCTATATTTACTCCCTGCAGAAAAATCTACAATGTTACTACCTTATAACCCCCTAATCTAAAAGATTAAGGTTTGGGCTGCTCCCTTTTCGCTCGCCGCTACTAAGGGAATACCAAGCTTTGCAAGATTTTCATATGAAAAAGCAAAGCATTTTTAGTTTCTTTTCCTCTGGTTACTGAGATGTTTCACTTCACCAGGTTCCCTTCTTGATATAAATATCAAGATAACAATGTTTTGTCATTGCTGGGTTTCCCCATTCGGAAATCCTCGGATCGAAGGCTGCTCGACGCCTAACCGGGGCTTATCGCAGTTATGCCACGTCCTTCATCGGCTCTTAATGTCAGGGAATCCACCATACACCCTTTTTCGGTGATGACTTTTTTGACTTTAATTAGTCAAAGATGCCTTTAATTCCTATTAAATTGTTAAAGTGCTTTCCAAAGAGAGGCCTCTATAATTTTTGATAAAGGACTCTCTTTGAATTTTTTGATGTAACTTAAAAGCCGCTTATTGTTTTAAGCGACTCCAGAAATGACCACATATCAGAGACTTAAAGTCAGCCGCTTAATTTTAATCTATTTAATTGTCGAGTTTTTATCACTATAATTTAGTAAAAACTAAGGTTATAAAAAACCTAAGACTTTCTAATTTACAATAGTCCATTATAAGCCCTTTTTATTCCTTGTCAAGGCTTTTTATTTTTTCTTAAAATCCTTCTTGATTTTGTCTAAAATGTCCTTAGCAACATCTTGTCCGCCCAAGCCAAAGGCTAGTCCACCAGCAATAGCTATCATTGCTATTATGCCCGTAAATAAAACCTGGATCATCTCAGGGGCAACCCTAAGTTGAACTAAGGCAGCAAGAATTGCAAAGATAAAAATTGCCCATTTTGCCATACCGGCAACGAATCCATAGTGATCATAGCTAGCCGCTTTCAAGCTCCTTGTTATAAGCCTCTCTACAAAATAAGCAAAGACAGTAGCCGCAAAAACTATTAAAACGGCAATAACTATATTCGGGATATACAGCACAATGCTATTTAAGAATTCTGACAAACCATTCAAATTAAGCATATCGGCCACAGCAACTAAAAAGACCAAGATAATTAGCCATTTAATAATCTCTCCTACAAACTTACCCGAATTAAGCTTGAGGCCAGCTTTTTCTGTAGCTTTGGCAAGCCCCATTTTTTCAAGAAGTCTATCGATAAACAACGCCTTGAAAATTCTTTCAATTAACTTAGCAATCAAAGACGCTATAAAAAGACCTATCAGAAAAACAACGATTGCCAACAGAACGTTTGGCACAACTAAGAGAAATTTAGACCAAAGATCTCCTAGGGTACTTATGGTGATAGTATAAAAATTGTCCATAAGAGTTTAATTACAAATTACAAAAATTTTCCCTCCATAACCTTTCCATTTTAACAAAAAAAGCCCACCCGGTCTTGTGGATAAAAGTGGACCCTACCAGAGTCGAACTGGTAACCTCTGCAGTGCAAGTGCAGTGCTCTAGCCAATTGAGCTAAGGGCCCGTAGTTTCGTTATCCAATATTAATATAAACTAATCGAAAAATCAATCATCTTGGTAGTTTTTCTTTGTAAACTTTTACTGTTGTTTCTGCCATTTTCTCCCAGCTAAATTTTTTTAATATGTCTTGAGCTTTTTCTAGTCCTTCTTTCTGTAGTTTTCTGCTCTTTATTAGTTTATTGATTTTATATGCCATATCTTCTGGGTTTCTTGGATCAAAATAAATAGCCGCACTACCCAATATTTCCTTAAGAGGGTTTATTCCAGAACAAGCAACTGATGTTCCTTGATTTAAAGCCTCAAGACAAACAAGACCAAACCCCTCATATAAAGATGGCAAGACAAAAACGTCAGCTCCTTCATAAAAAAGAGTTAATTTTTCACTTGATATAAACCCGGGTCTTAGAATCCTTCCTTCTAAGCCCCTGCGTTGCCACTCTCTTCTCGTTTCTGGGTAATGTGAGTCTTCTGTCCCACCCAAGATTAAAAAACCCTTAAAATCGTATTTTTTGGTCAATATATCAAAGGCTCTGATTAGATTGGGTAGATTTTTGTGATTTCTCCAAACACCAACATAAAAAATATAAGGAAGGTTTTCCAGTTTTGGATTAATTATTGATAAAACTTCTTTTCTGGCAATTTCTTTGTTCTGACTGTAATTTTCAAGAAAATCTTTTCTTTGTTCAATCGATTTTTTCTTATTTATTCCTTCATAGATAACTGCTATTTTATTTTCTTCTGCGTGATAGAAATTTACAAGATCTCTTTTTGTTTTTTGGGAAGGAACAATGATTTTCTCAGCTTTTTTAATACCTTTTTTAATAATAAAATCATACGCTTTTCTACGATACCAGGACTTACCCATTTTATGACCTGGAAAAAATTTAGGCGTAATGTCATGAATTGTTAGAATAAATTTTCGAGGATACAAAACGGGTAAATTAAAATGTGTAAAATGAATTAGATCTAATTTATAACTTAAGATTTTTTTTAAGAACACCGTTTGTTCTCTGAGTGTATACCAATGAGAATAGACTTTAATCTTATGAAAATTACTTGGTAAATTCTTAATTAAATCAAAGTTGTGCGGTAATAAAAAAATGAAATATTCATTTGTTTTGTCTATCAATTCAATTTGATAAATCAGGTTAGATATGTACGTCCCGATTCCTGTCTGTTTGGGTCCGTACATTCTAGCATCAATCCCGATTTTGTATTTCTTCATATGTGTCTTCAAATAATTTTAATGTTTTCCGAGCTGTGTCTTCCCATTTAAATAAATCAGCTCGTTTTAAGCCATGTTCTACCAGTCTTTTATAAAGACGCTTGTCATTTAAAATCTCACTTATACTCCAAGTAATCTCTCCTATTCTATAAGGATCTATCATGATTGCTCCCTCACCAGCTACCATGGGCAAGGAAGACCGATTTGAGGTAACTACCGGCAAACCATAACTCATCGCTTCGAGAACGGGCAATCCAAATCCCTCAAAAAAACTTGGATAAATAAAAACGCTCGCCGATTTATATAAAAAAGCCCTTTCCTTGTCTTTGAATGCTCCTGTTACAATAATATCTTTTCTATAAAGAGACTGCCTAATCTCTCTAAAAATTTCCTTGAAAAGCCAACCCCTTGGACCTGCTAACACTAGTTTATATTCAGAAAAATCTTGATTCCGCCTTAAAAGATTATATGCCTTAATGATGCCTATAATGTTTTTTCTTGGTTCAAGGGTTCCAACGTATAGAATAAACTTATTTGGTAAGTCATATTTTTTCTTTATCCTGGCTTTGTCTTTATTGCTGCCTTCTTCTGCTTTTGGTTTTCCTAGATAAATAACATTAATTTTATCTCTATCAATACTATAAAGCTCTTCTAGGTCCTGCTTGGTTGACTCAGAAACAGTAATAAGAGCTTTTGCTTTTCTAGCAAGTAAAGTTGGTCTTATGTATCTATGCCATGCCCTGCTTTTGAAAGAAAAAAACTGGTTGAATCTCTCAAAAGAAAGATCGTGAAATGTGATGATTGTCTTATTCAGTAATTCCTTGGGTAAAATGTTTAAATTTGGAGCAAAGAGAATGTCGGGATTTTCCAAAATCTTGTCTAGGTTGGGCCAGTTAAAAAATTTCCAAAAAATTGCCAATAATTTGTTAGGAAATCTAATATGTCTTGTTTTAACATTCTTATGTTTGTTAATTAGTTGATAAAGTCTTTTGTGTTCACATTTTTTACGACCCGTTGAAAATAAAATATATTCGTTTTTTCCATCAAATTCAAAAACTTGTTCTAACAAGTTCAGGATATATTCCTGAACCCCTGAGTGAATTTTGTCTTGCAAGGCTCTAATGTCTATAGATATTTTCATATACTACTAGAATACCACCTGTAATTAACTTTGGAAAGAAGGTCTTGATTTTCAAATTATATTTGTATAAAATATGGTTTACGGGCGTATAGCTCAGTTGGTCAGAGCGCATCACTGATAATGATGAGGTCCTTGGTTCAAATCCAAGTACGCCCACATACCAAAAAAACACTTATTTTTAAAATAGGTGTTTTTTAATTTAACCAACTCTTTAGGGTTACCCCGAGACTGAAATTTAAGGTGTTCAGCCTCACCTTCTCTTCGATAAAATCGAAAGGTCGACTCTAACTCTAAGCCAAATTTTGGCTTAAAGCCAAAGGTTTTTCTCCTTTGAAAGGAGGTGATCCATCCACAGGTTCCCCTACGGATGCCTTGTTCATGTAATCCCCGTGTCGCCATGGGGCACGGACTATATCTTCACCCTTTTTCTTAAAAGAAGTATTTTTTTAGGGTGCCATGAGTTAATCTTTCCAATAAAATCTTTATGTGATTTTGCCAAAATATACATTCTCCAGTATTTAGGATCTATCCTATAGCTTGGGTTGTGAATTTTGCCAGTCAATATATTAAGTTCTCTGAGTAATTTCTTCAATTTTTTCAACTTTTCTTTATTACTTTGTGTTAACTGAATATAGAATCTTGCTTTGGAATTATGGGGCATACCTCCTTCAGCGTCAAAAAATCCTCTTATGTATGCTTTTTTCTCCTTGTTTGTTTTGAGTGTTAAAGGATTAAAATCAAAATCCAAAAAATTTGCTAATGTTTCCAAAACATAAACATCTCTATTTTTACCTTCTCTATAGATCCATGAATTATGTCCTATTTTCTTTAAGATCTTCTTAAGGAAGATTAACCAATTTTTTCCCTTCTGAGAAATTCTAAATCTTCTATTCGAACTGAACGTCCCATCGTGCAAAGCTCCTAATAGATAAGATTCTATTTCTTTCTTAGAAAAAGGGGCTCGGCGTGTAGTCTCTGAGGGGTTACCGAAGTAACTTCCCTGCTGATTGACTGCACTTGAAACATTTTTACTCATGGATAAAGTATTTCACAAGTAGTTCAAGATACACAGTGTTTCCAGCATATAGCCAAGTTTTTCTTAAAGGTTGCCCTTTAAGGTCGCAACTGTCTTACGACTTCGTTCTGGTCACCGATCTCGCCTTAAGTCCGCCTAATGGCGGAATTTCCAGCGCTACCGACTTCCCTAACGTGACGGGCGGTGAGTACAAAGTTTGAGAACGTATTCACCGCGGCGAGCTGATCCGCGATTACTAGCGATTCCGACTTCATGGGGTCGAATTGCAGACCCCAATCCGAACTGAGACCGGTTTTGATGGGATTAGCTCCACGTTACCGCTTAGCAACCCATTGTACCGGCCATTGTAGCGCCTGTGTAGCCCGAGGCATCAAAGGACCATGCTGATTTGACGTCGTCCCCTCCTTCCTCCCCTTTAACGAGGGCAGTCTCGCCTGAAACTTATAACAGACGACAGGGGTTGCGCTCGTTAGCCGACTTAACGGAACACCTCAAGGCACGAGCTGACGACAACCATGCAGTACCTGACTTCGCTGTTCTTGCGAAGGCTCCGACTTTCATCGGAGTTTCAACGAAATTTCAAGCCTCGGTAAGGTTCCTCGCTTATCATCGAATTAAACCAGACGCTCCACCGCTTGTGCAAACTCCCGTCTATTCCTTTGAGTTTTAGCCTTGCGGCCGTACTTCCCAGGCGGTCAACTTAACGCGTTAGCTTCGCCACTTCGAGGGTCGACACTCGGAATGGCTAGTTGACATCGTTTAGGGCGTGGACTACTGGAGTATCTAATTCCATTCGCTACCCACGCTTTCGTCTCTCAGTGTCAGGAGAATACCAGCTGACTGCCTTCGCCTTTGGTGTTCCTGGTGATATCAACGGATGTCACCCCTACACCACCAGTTCCGTCAGCCTCTCATTCCCTCTAGTTTATCAGTTTTTCTGGCAAGCTTTTGGTTGAGCCAAAAGATTTAACCAGAAACTTAATAAACCACCTACAGACGCTTTACGCCCAGTAAATCCGGATAACGCTTGAGGCACTCGTATTACCGCCGCTGCTGGCACGAGTTTAGCGGCCCCTTATTCCTAAGGTACGCTCAATTACAAAAGTAACTTGTTCCCTTAGAAAAGCGGTTTACGATCCGAAGACCTTCTTCCCGCACGCAGCGTCGCTCCGTCAGGCTTTCGCCCATTGCGGAAGATTCTCGACTGCAGCCTCCCGTAGGAGTCCGGCCAGTGTCTCAGTGCCGATGTTGGGGATCATGCTCTCACACCCCCTACCCGTCATTGCCTTGGTAAGCCATTACCTTACCAACAAGCTGATAGGACGCAGACCAATCCTTAAGCGATAAATCTTTACTCGTCAAAGACGAGACCATCCGGTATTAGCCTCACTTTCGTAAGGTTATTCCAGACTTAAGGGTGTGTATCTACGCGTTACTAACCCGTTTGCCGCTCCTCAGTAAACTGAGGCGCTCGACTTGCATGCCTTATCCACGCTGCCAGCGTTCATCCTGAGCCAGGATCAAACTCTCAAAAAAAGTATAGAATTTTCGGGATAACTCTAAAAAATTGGTTGTTTTTTCTAGATTAATTTTTAAAGTACAAAAATATATCCTTGAGACCTTTTCGGTCATATGGATAATTTTTTCTTATCCTCTTTTAGGCTTATATTTTATTTGTAACCTATTTTAATCCTAAAATTTAAAATGTCAAGCCTTAATTTCTCTTTCGATATAATCAGCTAAAAGTAGAATGTCTTCTTCTTTAAAAAGCTTTCCTATTATCTGAATCGCCATTGGGAGACCGTCCTTATTCTTTCCTCGAGGCAGACTAATCGCCGGCAGTCCTGCCAGGCTTGAAGCTGAAGTGAATATATCTGTTAAATACATGTCAACTGGCTTAGTCTTTTCTCCAAATTTAAAAGCTGGTGTTGGTGAAACGGGAGCAACAAGAACATCAACTTCTTTAAATACTTCTAAAAACTCTGACTTAAGAACCTCTTTAACGGCTTGAGCCTTTGAATAATAGGCATCATAATATCCTGCCGAAAGAACATACGTTCCCAACATAATCCTCCTCTTAACTTCTGTACCAAGCATCTCTTTTCTTGTGTTGAGATAAACATCCAAGAGATCCTTGTTGTTTTTGTTGCGAACAGAACCACCATAGCGAATACCGTCATATCTCGCCATATTTGCAGAGACTTCTGCGGGCATGATTATGTAGTAAGCAGCAAGAGCATTGCCCGTATTTGGTAGACTAACCTTTTTAACGCTAAAACCATTATCAGACAATTGATCCAGCGTTTTTTGAACCATTTCTTTAATTTCTTTGTCTAGTCCTTCAGAGAAATATTCTGAGGCAACGCCTATGGTAATTTCTTTAGGATTCTTTTTAAAAATTTCTTCTTGACTAATAACATCATAATCTTCAAAAGAGGTTGAATCTAAGCTGTCTCTTCCGCTAATCGCTTCGAAAACCAAGCTTGCCTCTTTAACTGTTTTCGTCATTGGACCAATAACATCAAGAGAAGAGGTCATTGCTATCAAGCCCGATCTACTCACGCTACCATAAGTAGGCTTAAGTCCAACAATTCCACAAAAAGCAGCGGGTAGCCTCACCGATCCATTTGTTTCTGATCCTAATGCAAAAAGACATTCACCAGCCGCTACTGCAGCAGCAGATCCGCCTGACGAACCACCGGGGACTCGATTTAAATCATGAGGATTTCTCGTGGGATGAAAAGCCGAGTATTCCGTTGAAGATCCCATCGCAAATTCATCCAAGTTAGTTTTGCCTAAGATAACTGCTGGTCCATAATTCCTTAATTTATTTATTACCGTAGCATCATATGAACCTAGATAATCTTTCAAAATAAGAGAGCCGGCCGTGGTTTTTTTGTTTCTAATCAAAATATTGTCTTTTATGGCCCCCGGAATACCCATTAAAATGTTCTCTGTTTTTCCCTGGTTAAATTTCTTTTCAGCTTCTTTGGCTTGGCTAATTGACTCTTCTTTGTCTACGGACAAAAAAGCTTTAATATCTTTATCTTCTTTATCAATCTTTTTAAGAAAATACTCGGTAACTTCTACCGGTGAGACTTTCTTATCCTCAAAAAGCCTGTGAAGCTCAAAAATGGTTAATTTTTCATAGTTCATTTTTTGTTTAAAACAACAGGCACCTTAAAGAGTTTGTCTTTCTTTTCTGGTACAGATTCTACCATTAACTTATTGTTGTTCGCCTCTGCGCGATCTCTTTCCCTATCTGACCTGAAAATGTTTGGACGACCCCTTCTTATCAAATCCTTATTCTTAATTTTTATATCTACTTTCTTTAGCTTATCAACATAATTTAAAATCCCCTTAAAATCTTTTTGAAACAGACTAAGAGTTTGATCATCAAAACGAATTCGTGCTAATAATGATAGATGTTTTAATTGTTTTTTTGAAACCGCCATTTAGGAAATTAATTTAAGAAATTCTTTTTCATTAATAGTTTTTATTCCTATCTTTTTTGCTTCTTTAAGTTTAGAGCCGGGATCGTCTCCAACGATAAGAAAATCTGTATTTTTACTCACAGAACTACTTGTTTTGCCGCCAAGGAAGGATATTTTTTCTTTCGCTTCGTCACGATTTATCGTCTTCAAACTACCGGTAAAAACGAAAGTTTTGTCCCAAATATTTTCTTTTCTTTGTCCTTTTTCAGAAAATGTTATTTTAATACCTGATTTTTCTAGTTTCTCCATCATATCAAGATTTTTTTTATTTTTAAAGTAGCTAATTAAACTTTTAGAAATCTTAGGACCCAATCCCTCGATTTCCCTAATATCTTCTATGCTTAAATTAGAAAGTTCTTTTGCTAATTTTTCTATCGAGGATATTTTTCCGATGTTATCAACTATATAACTTTCTATTAATATAGTTGCTTCGCTACCTATGTGTTTGATACCAAGGCTAGCTAAAAATTTTTGAAAATTTATGTTTTTACTTTCGTTAATTGCCTCTATTAAGTTTTTTGCTGATTTATCTGCAAATCCTGAAAGAATGCTCAAATCTCCTTCTTCTAAATCAAAAATGTCAATAGGGCTAGAAATCAAGCCTTTGTCCATCAATCGATCTACAATCTTGGGGCCTAATCCATCTATGTCAAAACCTTTTTTAGAGACAAAATGGTGTAATTTTTTCTTCTCGAGGCTAGCACAAGACTTGTTGCTACAGTAATGATTGACCTCTCCTTTTGGTTTTATAATTTTACTCCCACAGATAGGACACTTGTCGGGAAGCTTAAAGCCTTGACTTCCTTTTGGCCTTAGAGATTTTATCACTCTTTGGACCTGAGGAATAATATCACCTGCTTTATAGACGACTACCGTGTCTCCTTTTCTCACATCCAACCTGTTAATCTCGTCCATGTTGTGTAAGCTTGCCCTAGAAACTTTTGTTCCAGCGATCTCAACGGGTTTTAATTCTGCTACGGGAGTAATCTTCCCTGTTCTACCCAAACTAAGCTTTATGTCTTCAACAATTGTAGTCGCTTCCTCTCCAGGATATTTAAGGGCTATTGCCCAGCGTGGTGACTTGCCTGTAAAGGCAAGTCTTTCTTGAAAATACCTTGAGTTAATTTTTATCACAAGCCCATCTAGCCAGTAGTCTTTTTCTTTTCTTTTTGCGTCCCATTCTTTCCATAATTTTATAACCTGATCTATGTTTTCTACCAATCTATAATTTTTATTAACCTTAAAACCTAAAGATTTTAGTTTTTTTAACTCTTCATATTGGTTTTCTGGTAATTTTTTATCTGACCAAGAGATATCATAAGCAAAGAAATCTAAGCGTCTTGACCTGGTAACGACAGGATCTAGCTGACGAACAGCCCCTGCGGCTGCGTTTCTTGGATTAGCCAATGGATTCTCACCTCTTTTTTTTCTTTCTTCATTAATTGTTTCAAAAATACTTTTTCTAATAAACACTTCTCCCTCAACAACCAGGCTGATTTTTTTTCTAATTCGAATAGGAACAGCTTCGATTGTTTTGATGTTATTGGTGATATCCTCCCCAATTTCACCGTCTCCCCTAGTTGCAGCAGTCTCTAGAATACCATCCTTATAATTTAAAACAATGTGTATACCATCAATCTTAAGTTCACAATTATAAGAAACCGAGGTTAAATTTTCCCCCGTTTTTTGATTGATAAGCTTTTTAATTCTTTTATCCCAGTCTCTTATTTCTGATTCTGAAAAAGCATCTTCAAGCGACCATTGTTTCACTCTGTGCTTAATTTTTTTAAATTTATCCAATGGTTTCCCTCCTATTCTTTGGGTTGGTGAATCTTCGGTAATTAGCTCTGGATAAAGTTTTTCTAATTCCAGCAATTCATGTTTAAGAGAGTCTAGGGCTGCATCTGAAATTTCTTGTCTGTCAAGCACATGATATAAATAACGATGATGCTCAATTTCCTTTTTAAGCTTATTTATTCTTTCTTTGGCTCTTTTTTTATTCATTTATTAGATTACTAGGTGCTTGGTATTTTTTTGTAAAGATTGACTTCAAGACTTCTTTCTACTCCTTGAAAAGATCCGTTTGATCTTAAAATAATATACTCTGTACTAGTACCAATAGCCACCGGATTATCGTCTCCCCTAGGAACAGTTACATGATAATTAGCTCCATTACCTAAATCGCTTTCAGGAATATAACAACCCGTAGTAGTACAAGTTGCAGGTAGGGTGACTGCTTCTTGATAAATCTTATATAAGGCTCGTTCTATTCCAGAATCTGCGGCAAATAAAGCTTTCGTTGAAAAAGCCTCCTTGGTGCCAAGCTTTAGTTCTTTGAGCTGTATTTTGGCAATCGCCGCCCCCATAACAAAAATAAGGCCTAATAACATAATGGCTAAAAGAAGGGTCGCTCCTTTTTGATTTTTATTTTTTTTGTTTAGATTGCTTTGCATGATGAAAATATATCTAAACAACGTTGCGAAAGCGTTGTTTGAATATTAATGGGCGGCAGTTCTTCTTGCCTGGCGTTTGGTGGTTTAACCTGAAGTATTATGCTAATCTGGGGCTGCCTGCTATCACTGCCATTGTCTGCTCCCTTAATGTTAAAAATGAATTTTTCGATGTCAACATTAGACGAATCAAGGAAAGAGTCTGTTGTTGAATCCTCTCCAAGTCTTTCAACTATCCTATTTCCGGATAAAAAATATTCTACCGTACCTCTTCTGGGGTGCTCCATTTTTATTATATCAGAATCTAGATTATTACCAGGCGTTTTAATGACACTCACCCTTAGGCTTTTAGCTATTCTTTGCAAAATGAAACGAGCATTGTCTAAGGCAACTTGATTGCTGGCCGCAACCGCCTCTGCTCTTAGTGTGTCAAAGGTAATATTGCCAATTATAGTAATAACTATGCTAAAAATTGATAGAGAAATTAGAATTTCAATTAATGTCAGTCCTTGTTGTCTTTTTAGATTAATACCAGGCATAAATATATCCTTCCGCTTGAATTGAGAAATCTTGAGCTTTTTCTCTCCAGCTAACATTTACCTCTACTTGAATACAGTCAGTTGATGTCGCTAGGCTAGAACAAAGTGCTTCTCCTTGATTTAAATTAATTGAACGCTTAAAGACCGAATTATTGCCAGAAGAATACTGATATTTACCGTCTGTATCTATCTTCAAATACGCGTTGCTATCCTCATCTAATAGCCTGTGATCATCAAAATCAACTCGACAATTTTTATCTCCGGCAAGACAATTGTATCTGTTTAAATGCCCATTGTCAGTAATGGTGTTCCAGTCATCTCCAGCAGCATAAGACGAATCTTTCATGTTGCGGATAATCTCAATACCTTCTTGGGCTAAATTTGCCGCCACTAGCTGATTTATGCTTGAAGTTGTGGCTCTAATACCAATCCTCAGTATATTAAAAACACTGAAAAATCCAATAATTATGATAAATATAGCAAAAAGAGTTTCTAGTAAAGTGAATCCTTTGTTCTTTTTTGTTAATTGTTCCATCTACGTATTTTAATTAGTCAATGATTTCTACGTTTCCACCTAAATAAATGCGAACAGTCTTGCGATAATTTTCACAATCACTTCTAAGACAAAGTACAATGTCCGTAGTTGAGGCTATTTGGTTATTATGGATTCCATTAATATAAGTCAAGCCATCGGGTGGCTCAAAATATGTATCATCAAAATTGCTATCTATTTTGACATAATTAGATTCAGTTAAGTTAATAGTCTCTACGATAAGATCATTTCCATAACCACCAGAAGCTTGATAGAGGCGGTCTATATTTTGATCAATAGTTGAGGTGGCTATACAATCTTGTCCTGATGGAAGAGTCTCTTCTCGAAAAACTAATATACTTTCCCCATCATTATTGTCATGAATTCCATATCCACAGGGAGCTGATTCGCCAATTTTGCTTTCTTGAACAACAAGCGAATTATTTTGAGCTTCTCTTATTGCCAAAAGTAACTCTCTTGCTGATCTATCAAGAGAACTAATGTGTCTAGAGCCCGTAACGCCGAGAATCGCTCCTGTCGTCATGAGGCCCACAATTGCTACCACTACTAGTAGCTCGATAAGAGTAAATCCTTTTTTCATATTAAAATTAAAGCTAGGGTTGAGAAAACTAAAAATGGTCCAAAGGGAATTTCAGACTTAAGTCCTTTTTTATTTGTAATTATCAAGAATAAACCCAAAACAGCTCCGGTGATAAAAGATATATAGAAAGCCTCTATCAATCCACCGCCCAACATAAGACCCATTAAGCCTGCTAATTTTAGATCGCCCATGCCCATTCCCTTTCCTTTCGTTATCAAAACAAGCAATCCAAAAAACCCTACGCCTATTATAGCAAAAATAAAGTTGTTTATAAATAAATTATTAAAAACCGTTGGTCTAATAAATGACATTGGCAATATGTGTTTAATTATCGAAGAATTCATTAAGACAACGCTCTTTGAAGCCAAGAAAAGACTAGTTAACCCTAGATAAATTATGGTGGCAATAACCCCAAAAATAATAAGTTTATCGGGAATAATATAATGCTTTAAATCAATAAAAAAAATAGCTATAAGAATAGCGATAATAATGAAACAGTAAAACAAAGAAATGATTAGATAGGGTGTCGAATCAAAATAGAGTAAAGATATTTTTCTCCACGCTAACAAGAATAAAAGTCCTGTAATTAGTTCAATAATTGGATATTGAATTGATATTTTCCTCTTGCAAGAAGAACACTTTCCTTTTAAAAAAAGATATGAAAAAAGCGGAATATTTTCTCGCCAGATAATCTTTTTGTTACAATTTGGGCAAAAGGATCTACCTCCTGATATTTTGATTCCTTTTGGTAATCTATAAACAACAACATTCAAAAAACTACCAACACAAAGCCCAAAAATAAAAATAGAAAGATAAATCAAATAAGCCATAAAAGCTTAAGGGCCATAAAGACAGTGCCTTAAATTTCTAGCACAATCCTGTATGACTATGGTAAAATTTAGCCTTTTATAGCCCCTACAGCCTTTATGGCTTCTTTTAAAACAAGCTAGCTCTGAGGAAAGACTCCTCGATCATAAACACCATCAGTAGTGTCATCGGCACCGTCAATAAAGTCGAGAGGATCTGTACCAAAAGAGCAATCAGGTCCCATAGCATCGTTATTAGACCAGTCAACGCTAGTAGACGAAGGATCATAGTCTCTATCTTGAGTCAACATATCGCTATCTGTGTTTTCTAAAACTGCCCCAAGATGATAAAATTGATTATCTTTTAATGCACCCGTTAACTCTCCTACGACATAACAATAAGGATTATCCGTAGTTGGGTCTACCGGAAATCTGTTCATGTTAAGATAGCCATCTGTCACAAGTTCGCCCAAGCTAGTACTTGACGCATCAGGATATTCTTGATTAGCAGCATAGTAAAGCTCAAGGGCCAGTTCAAGTTGACGAAGATCGGAAACTCTTCTTGAATCACGAGCCCTTGCACGAGCACTCGTAAGAGAAACCGCTACGATGGTTGCCAAAAGGCCAAGGATGGCAACAACGACCAAAAGCTCAATAAGCGTAAAACCTCTTTTATGTTTATTTGTCATTGTTTTAAGTATGACTTTAGTTTTTTATAATTTGTTAAATTAGAATCGACCTTTATTTATTGTTAAATGTAACAAAACAACGTTATTAGTTGTTATACAATTTTAACATTTTTAAGTCTATTTTAAAAGATCCGCTTGGCTTAACTTATCCACAATTCGTACTAGAACATTTCACTCATCTTATAGATTGGAATGATGATCGAAGAAACAAGAAAAGCAACACCAAGAGCCATAATTATGATAAGGAATGGCTCAATTAGCTTGCTAATATTATCAATGACGACATCTACTTCTTTTTTGTAAAAACTTGCTAATTTCTCAAGCATATTATCAATATTGCCCGACTTCTCTCCAACTCTAACCATTTCTGTAAACATTGGCGGAAATTCTCGATAGCTTTCAAAAACTGAACTCATGCTTTTTCCTCCCCTTACCTCTTCTTTGGTTTCAATGATTATGTCTTTGTAAACGCTATTACCGATAACACCAGAAACTACCTCTAGAGATTTTAGAATTGAGATGCCACCCCTAAGCATGGTTTTAAGATTGTCTGCTATGCGGTTTAAATAGAAGTGTTTTAAGACTCTTCCAAAAACAGGGATTTTTAAGACTACCTTTCCCCAGATTTTACTTCCTTGGGGAGTATGAATCCATCGCCAAAAAGCAAAACCTAGTCCAATCATTCCAAGAATTGCTAGATACCAAAATCTTTGCAAGAAGCTACTTAACCCAATCAATATTTTAGTCATAGTCGGTAATTCAACTTCGGCTTCTGTCAACATTGCTGTAATCTGTGGCACTATTTTAACCATTGCAAAGATGCCAATTACCACCATAAAGATCAAAAGAAGGGCCGGGTACATCATGGCCCCTTTTACCTTGCTAACTGTATCATGTCTTTGTTCTTCGTAATCAGCTAAATAGATTAGGGTTTTTTCAAGTGTTCCAGAGACTTCAGCAGACTTAATAAGGTTCATATAAAAATCGGAAAAGACTTTTGGATACTTACTCATCGCCTTTGACAAGGAGGACCCACCTTCAACATCTTGAGCAATAACTGCAATAATATCCTTAAAGTTTGGATTGCTTGTTTGCTTAGCTAACGACTTTAACGCTTCAACTAAAGAAACCTTTCCTTCTGCAAGTGTCGCTAGTTCTCGAGAAAAAACAACTAGATCTTTTTGTTTAATCCGATTAAGAAAAGGTAACTTAACCTGTTTTTTAAAAGCAGGTATTTCTTTATCTGAGATAAGAGAAAAAACTATCAGGTTATGAGATTGCAATGTTTTTATCGCTTCTTCTCTGCTTTCGGCCTCGATTACACCTGTTTGTACTTTTTTCTCCTGATTTTGAGCTTTATAACGAAATTTCATTTAGATCATTAATTTAAGTTCATTTGGGTTAGAGCTATAAGTCATCGCACTATCAAGTGAAATTTTCTCCTGCTTTACGAGCTCTGCCAAAGATCGATTTAAAGAAATCATTCCTTCTTCAAAGCTCGTTTCAATAACCGAAGGAATCTGATAAATCTTGTTTTCCCTAATAAGATTACGTACCGCACCATTTACAGCTAAAAGCTCAACCGCATTAATGATGCCACCGCCAATCTTAGGAATTAATCTTCGAGACAAAATCCCAATTAAGGTGCTAGCAAGTTGATATCTTACCTGATTTTGTTGATGTGGTGGAAAAGAGTCTACGATTCTATCAATTGTTTGCGGAGCATCATTGGTATGAAGAGTTGTAAAGACTAAATGGCCCGTTTCTGCTGCGGTAAGAGCAGCTGAGATAGTCTCTGGATCTCTCATCTCTCCAACCATAATTACATCTGGATCTTGACGGAGAGCAGAACGAAGAGCTTTAGAAAAAGAATGCGTATCATGATAAAGCTCTCGTTGATCAACAATAGATTTTTGTTGCTGGAAAATGTATTCGATCGGATCTTCAATGGTTATAACATGATCTGTCCTTTTACTGTTTACTTCATTAAGCATCGCTGCCAAGGCCGTTGATTTACCGTGACCTGAAGGACCAACAACAACAAAAAATCCCTGATTAACAACACAAAACTTAGACAGCATAGCCGGCAAGTTTAGCTCTTCAATTGTTCTAATCTTGTTAGGAATTAATCTAAGCGCGGCAGAGACATATCCTTTTTGATAATAAACATTTACACGAAAACGTGTTTTCTTCTTAAGGGTGTATGAAAAATCAATCTCCTTTTCTTTTTCAAACCTAGCTTCCTCCTCAGGAGATAAAAGACTGTAAATTAATGCTTTCGCCTTTTCGGGCGTTAGCGATTCCTTGTTATCAACAGGTTTAAGTTGTCCGTCAATTCTCAAGACTGGTGGCCGACCCTCAGAAATATGAAGATCTGTTGCCTCCTTATCAAAGACTGTCTCAAGCAGTTCGTTCATTTCTTTTTCTGCGTTTAAATCAAGCATAATTTAAAATTTAATTAATTTATTAATCTTTTTCTGTAATTTTTTTTATCCGATCAACTACCTCCTGGGGAGTAAATTGAGCCTTGATAAGATAGTCAACGGCCCCTAATTTTAGTCCTTTTTCAATGTCTTCCTTCTGTCCCAGGTTAGTTAATAAAATGATCGGTATATCTTTAATTTTTTCATCTGCCTTTGCTTCTTTTAAAACACCGAAGCCGTCTTTTATGGGCAGACGAATATCTAGAAGAACTATATCTGGCTTTTCTTTTTTTATTTTCTTTATTCCCTCTTCCCCGTCATAGGCAGTATCAATTTTGTAACCAAGTTTTGCAAACTTAGTGACATATATGTCAGAAAGGAATTTATCGTCTTCAATTAATAGAATCTTCATTAATTTTACTCTTTTGTAATACGTAAAACTTCTTCAAAGGAAATAGACCCCCTTAAGGCCTTAAGGACAGCATCTTGAAACATTGTTATCATCCCCTGCCTTTTTCCTTCTTCTTTTAATTTAGCATCGGTTGATCCAGCAATAATTATCTCTTCCAGTTCTGGAGTCATTTCAATAATTTCGAAAATACCAATGCGTCCTTTGTATCCCTCATTCTTACAAAATTTACAACCAGTCGCCTTAAAAACCTTATAAGGACCTGTCTTAGGAATGCCCTCCTTCTCGCTTTCTGGTATCTCTGCTAGTGTTTTCTGGATTAATTCTTGAACCTCAGAATTTGGCTCGTATTCTTCTTTGCAATCTTGACACAATCTTCTGCCTAGTCTTTGAGCAATTCCCAAAGAAAGGGTCGATGGCAAAAGATACCTCTCTACGCCCATGTCTGTTAATCTTGGAATAATGCCAGTCGCGTTTTTTGTATGAACAGTCGAAAGAAGAAGGTGTCCTGTTAAGGAGGCATGCGTGGCGAGCTCGGCTGTTTCAGGGTCACGGATCTCTCCCACCATAATGATATCAGGATCCTGACGCAAGATATGTCTCAACCCAGAAGCGAAGGTATAGCCAATGTCTGGTTTAACTTGAGACTGATTCACTCCCTCTATAAAATACTCGATCGGATCCTCTAGGCTAATAATATTAACAGCCTCTTGATTTAAAATATTTAAAATTGTGTAAAGAGTCGTTGTTTTCCCAGACCCGGTTGGGCCAGAAGATAAAAGCATTCCGTAGGGACTTTTTATTGCTTTCTCAACAACCGATAAATTTCTACCAACAAGTCCCAAGCCATCTAAGCTATAAATACCAACCGTAGGATCAAGAATTCTTAAAACCACCTTTTCTCCATTAGCTGTCGGCAAAGTAGAAACACGAAAATCAATTTTTCTTTCATCAAGCCTGACATGAAATCGACCGTCTTGAGGAATACGAGATTCATCAATTTTCAGACGACAAAGAATCTTTATGCGCGTTACGATTGACTGGTGAACTTCTTTTTCTAAGTAAAGACTTGTGTGGAGAATTCCATCAACTCTAAAACGAATTTTGACTGAATTCTCTAATGGCTCTATGTGGATATCAGAAGCCTTGGTCTCCACTCCATAGCGGATGACAACACCAACTATTTTACTAATGGGTGCTTCGGCAGCCAACGGTTCAGCAACTACTGTTTTCCTTTTTGCAGGAATTTTGGCCTGAGATGTCTTTACTTCTAGCTCTTTAAGAGCTTCCTCTACCCGTCCCTTAATATTCTGATATTGTCTTAAAACGTGTTCATAACTCGCCTTACTTATAAGGTTAATCTGTATCTTGATCCCCCGTCTCGTGCCAATAAACCTTAAAACCTCAAGAGCTTCATGATTATCCGGATCAATCAATCCTACGCTAAGAACCATTTTCTCTAAAGCGAACGGCACCAATTTATATTGCCTAACAGTCTCTTCAGAAAATTGTTTAAGAATTTTTTCCTCGACTGTTGTTCTCTCTAAATTGACATACGGAATATCTAAAACCTCAGCCTTCACCTTAAGCCAGTCCTCTTCTTTGATTAAATTTCGCTTAACTAAATATTGGTCAAGACCCTTATTGAGCTTCTTGGCCTGATCGAGGTGCTTACTAATCTCTTCACTTTTAAAAATGCCCTTTTTAACAAGTAATTGGGCGATTTCTTCATCGTGTTTCTCCATAAAGTTTTAATGGATTTGTTGTTACATCAATATGGCTCAAAGGGGTTTTTCCTACCTGGAAATCTAGGTTCAATGGGAAATTCAGCGTACCGTCTAAGTTCCTCAAAAAAGTCTGATCTCAAAACATCTACTTCTAAAATATATTCCTTTGAAATATTGTTTAAATCGTTACTTTCTTTATCCGAAGGTTCTTGTTTCATTAAAAATACTAAGATAATTCCTACTATCAGTATAACCAGCAGACTCCCCATCATTAAATATATAAATTTGTTCTTTTTAAGATTCATTTATTAGTAATAATAGGTTGAAATATCAATCCAAAATTCATAAAGTGTCAGGTCGCTTGTTTGCTCTGCTTTGGGAGCAAAATTAATACGACTTACATCCATCAACCTTAAGTCTTGTTGGGCTAACAAAATTAACCTTTTCAAAGCATCATAGCTACCACTTGTCTGGATTTTGATCATCACATTTTTTTCTTTTGCCTCTACTTTTTCTTCGTGGTTGCGACGACTCGCTTGCTCTGCAACAGAAATATTCTCTAGACTCATACCGCTTTTATTTACTAGTTGATCAATTTCTACTAAAATTTCCTCTTTCTTAGGCTCCAAAGGGAGAGCAACATCAAGGCGTTCTTTTTCTATAACAAGTTCCGCTAGCTGTTTCTCATAAGATTTTAGTCTCTCAATCTCTGCCCTTTTTGACTCTAATCTTGCCTCCGTAGATGCTATCTGCTCCTTAAGAATATTAATTTCATCAAATATTGGAGAAATGAAAAAATACCAAACACTGATTAAGGCCACAATAAAAAGAATTAGAAAAAGTTTAGGATTCATAAGTTTCTTCAGAATTAGCCCAAAGTTCTGGGTCAAGTAGAATTTGGAAACTAAAAACTACACCCTCTTCAGAGCCACGAAAAGACATAAGCTTTATTTCTTCTACCTGTTCGTGATTTTTTAATAATATTATTTGCTCTGCTAGTTTTTCGAAATTAGTCGTTGTACCTGACATTTTAATCGTTTTTGTTTCTAGGCTTCCATCAAAATCCCTGTAATAAACCTTGCTTAATGTTGTCTCTTCAAGAAAATCAAAGACATCCTGCCAATAAACATGCTTATCAACCAATCCTTCGACAACCCCCACCCTAAGCTGGAATCCCGACAGCTCTCCGTTTTTCATAAGATCAGCTTTTTCTTTTTCAAGGTCTACATTCTCTTCTTCAAGTTTAATAATTTTCTTATTCAGAGAAGATTGGTATCCTTTGATAATGCCGTAAAAAGCAAAAATTAAAATTACAATTATTAAAAAAGCACCAATAAAGATAAGTTTCTTAGGTTCTTTAGCTTTTTTAAGTGCTAAAGCTCCTATGCTGCTTCTTCTCTTTGTTTTTTTTGTAGGCGGAATAAGTCCTCCACTAGGCATAATTTTGTATTGGGTTAACTTTCTAGGCCCCTGAGAGCCAAGCCAACAGAAACTGCAAAAGATGGTCCCTGTTTGGTCAAAACAGGTTTAATTGATGAGGGCACAACAATTTCTTTCCACGGATCAATAATTTCTATCTCTGCCCCTAGTTTTTCTTTAAAATATTCTCTTAATCCCTTAAGAAGAACAGCGCCTCCAGCTAAAACCACTCTATTAATTTTAAAGCCGACAGGCTGACGACGCTGAATTCGATCAGCAATATCATCAAAATACGGAATTAGAGCTGATTTAACGGCTGGATCATTTAACCCTTTTTCAACCTTAAGCTTTTCAGCATCGTTAAAACTTAGCGTCCTTTTTTCATGTAAAATAGCTCTTGTAAAATCATCGCCAGAAATGTTTATATTGAAGGTGTCTTTAATAAAGCTTTTTGAAAAAAGCGTTACATTGGTATTTTGTCCTCCAATATCGACAAAGGCGTAGTTATCGCTTTCCTTTGCAAATGCCGCTCTGAAAAGAGAGAAAATTTCTACCTCCAAAACTTCTGGTTCTACTTTCAGAAACTTGGTCAGGTTCTGATATCTCGAAACAATATCTTTAGGAACCGCCATTAGAAAAACTTCTTGGACAACTTCTCCTGTCTTACCTCCACTCAGAACTTCGCTTCTTTTCTTTTTTGTTTCTGTTTCTCTCACAACCCTCCACTCTAGGATAGTATCTTCAACAGGAATAGGAACATGTTTTTTCGCTTCGTAGCGGATTGCGTTATTAAGCTCTTCTTTCTCTAGCTCCGCAGGTAAACGAAGGATTGTTGTAAAGATTGAATGAATCGGAATTGAAAGAGCCGCTTTGTCGCTTTTAAACTTTGTCGCCTTAAAGACTTCTTGAAGGATTCTGCCAAGATCTGTGGGAGACATTTTAAGAAAATTTTCTCTTCCTTCAAAAAGCGGGTCGCTTTTAACATTCGAATATGTTGATGCATAATTCTTAAGATATACTCTACCTCCCTTCTTTTCTAATTCTACCATTTTTATAGTAGAACCACCAATATCTATGCCCAGATATCTATTATTACTTGAAAAAAGTGGCATATATTAATTTCATTCTTTTCACAATTTAAATTTATCCACACATTCTTTTACCTTGGAATAACTTCATTCCAGTTTGGATCGCCTGGTCTAATATTAAGAGTTTGCTCATAACTACAACTTCTACCTGCACTATCAGTAATTGTTAGCTTAACAACTTGGGCAGCAACTTCAAAATATGTATAAGTTGGATTTTTGTCTGTTGAAATACCACCATCTCCAAAGTCCCACAACCAAGATATAATTTGATAACTGCCTTGCGTTGATGCGTCAAAGAAGTTAATTTCTTGATCTACTCGGGGCTTCTCTGGACTAAATGTAAATGCACAATCTGGATACTCAAGTGGCACCGTAATTTGTGGTCCTGTTTCCCAGTCAGACCAAGCATCAAAATCATCTTGAACTCGAATACTCCAATTGTATGTCTGTCCATAAGTTAGTTCTGGTGGACTTGCCGTCAAGTCTTCAGAGGTTTTAAGCGAAAGACTTATTGTTTGGAGGTCTCCGTCAATGATCGTACCTGCAGGATATGGACCGCCATAATAAATCTCAGAATCTCCTGATGTAAGATTACTGATCTCCAATTCATAATTCTTCTCATAAGCATCCGTGTCAGTATCCTTAAATGTCCAGCTTAGAACATAAGAAGCTGAATTTTCACAGAAATCTTCATTTGTTGGCGGGGTTGTGTCTCTATTTTCTGTCCAAGGAATAGAATTAAAAGATAAATCTGTCCATACATAGTAATTAGATGAAGGACATTCACTTTCGTTCAAGCAGTTAAAGTTAATCCATCCAATAGTAGCTTCATCGCTTGGTCCTCCTCCCCATGCATAATTATTAAAGTGACCATTATTAGTATCGATAAATACTTGATGCCTCTCATTAGCAACATCGCTGAGACTAATCCATCCATAATCTTCATCTGTTGAGTTAGTAACTCTCGCCCAACCTGAAAGTTTTCCAACGTCACTACCAGATATAACTACTTCAGCCTTACATGTTCCCGAAGGACAACCAATAAGATCAGCTTCATTAAAACTAATCCAACCTATGTTGTCTGACCAAGCATAGCCAGAAAATTCTCCTGTTAGGGAATCAATGGTTACTCCATAATTACTTGTTGTACAAATATTTGATTGGCTCGGTCCTCCTTCCTCACAATTGAAACTAATCCAGCCTATATTATCTGACCAAGCCCAGCCATGAACATTATCCGATGCCCCCGCCTTTACAGAAGAATCAGGCAAAAAAGAGAAATTTTGTAAAATTAAAATCCCCCCTAAAAGGAAAATACTGCCTACAAGTATTTTTGGTAGGAGTTTATTCAAATTAACTAAATAATTAATAATTGATTTACCTTATTATATCACGCTTACACTTAGTCTTCTAAGGAGTTTATCCACAAAACATTTAGGCTTCGTGCTTGTCTTTCTGAAAATTTCTAACTGAAATTCATAATATTTAGCTACTTTGGTTGGAATGGTTAGTAAGATTAAAACCGAAAGATGGTTCACACAAAGAACAAAATAAATTTATTTTCCTTGTATTTAAGTTCTCCTGATATTTAACAAAGAGCTATCTTCTAACACAAACATTACCACTTTCAACGCCTGAATATGATCCGGTGATGACACTGACCGCACAAAATGTGGACCTACTAAGTCTTGAGGAAACACCGTGAGAAATTAAACTAGAACCACTACACACGTCACTAGAATAACTGCAGTTATCCGTTCCTGTAATGGTACAGTCTTGATCTGACCAGGAACAACCTTCGTTCTTTACAAATATATCTCCTATATCTCCTGTGGTAAATGAACAAGTGGGTATTGTGTTAACTCTTTTTGGATCGCTCATGCCATCCTTGTTAACAATACAATACATACACTCACCACTAGCACAATTAACTTTACCAGCACTCCACGTTTGGAGAGCATGAGTAGGACAACAAGTAGATCCAAATACCATACATATTGCCGGATCTATCGTACAATTACTACCAACCTTACAAGCCATGGCATACTCTCTATCGTTATAACCGTTACACCACACATAGCTATCATCACATCTAACCAATAAATCACCTGTCTCAGCTATTCTACCACCCGCTATGGGAGTAGCAGTATGGCTAGCGGTAGCAGCATAAATCCCCCAATTAGCACAATCTTCTATGTCGTTTGCTGGACCGGGAGGTGTGCCACAGTCAGCCGAACAAGTAGAAGGAGTTTCTCCACAACGACAATCTCCATCACCACAATAGTTAACACAACCACACTCATCATAATTACAAATAGGATCATTGTTGCTACAAGTTTCGCTAGAGTTACAATTATCCCAACGAGAAGAATCCCATATCCAGCCGCTCACAGAACCACTACAAGACGAGCTAGAACCACTACAATATCTTCTTTTCGTCTTTCTCCAAACATCATCGCCACAATCTGTACCATAGCGACATTCGTAATCAACATCATATTCATCATCACACACGTAACTTGATGACCTATAATAACAACCGTCACAACATACTCCTGAAGTACAGTCACAGTCTGTTCCACACTCAGAATCATCATAACATCGAGCATATGTACTATTATCTGTTTCACATTTTTCGCTGTCTAGCGAACAACTTTCAATGTCATACCAGCTGGACCAAGATCCGTAACTAATTGATCCTTCACAAGAAGAGCTTTCTCCATCACAGTATTGAGTTGTTGTTCTACTTCTTTCTTCTGCATCATCACCACATTGCGTTCCCTCACATTGATAATCATAATCATATCCTGTATCACAAATATAGGTTTGTGGTCTATAATAACAACTGTCACAACAGGGCCCTGAAGTACACTCACAAACCTCAACTGTTGTCTCTCCCTGTCTGACGGATGGTGCTCTATTATAAACACGGACAGAAGCTTCATGATTACCAGCCGAAGAGTACGTATTAGAAGCACTGTAAGAAGTAGCATCTGTCCAAGAGCTTACATGATCGTAATAGTTTCCATCTCCGTTAAAATCAAAATAATACCTAAAAGAACCGCTGTCATTGTAAACGGTTGCTGTTAATTCGGTATTAAGTGGACTTTCTCCAGAAGAAGGATTAGCAACAACTTCAATGTACCAATCTTCTAGTGTTGTTCCAGTAGCTGTTGCTAATAGCTCGGCTGAGCTTGTTGTGCCATTGCGTAAATAATAAGTATAAGTGGTCGCCGGAGATAGCCCTGTATCAGTATATAAACCAGCATCATCAGATTCATAAGAAATACCGTCTTCATCATAGTAGGTATAGGCTATGAGATCTCTAAGACTGCCCGATACGGCGGCAACGGGTTCCTCCTTGCCAAGGTCTTTTAGAAAAGTGTTTTCTCTAAACAAAGAAGTGTGAAAACCATTGGTGAAAGAATAATCAAGAACAATGCTGTTATAAGTCGATGAGTCAAAAGCCAATGTACCTGCTGCATCCAAGGCAACATTTCCTTTTTTAATAACTGAGTTTGTAGAGGCTTTAGCAATCTTGCCACCATAATTTATAATAGAATATCCGTCGTTAAACACTAATTCAGTATCTTGTCCCATTTGAACGGTAAATCCATCGTGAATATAAATGTTCCCCTGATTTGTGCCCTCTGTGTTAACATCTATTATGTTGGGATCTGCTGTGGGAAGACCATCTCGTATAGTACAATAGTTTTGTCCTTCAAAAGTTTCACTTTTAAGATCGACATCGCCCACCGCTGCTCCCCCAGGAATACATCCAGAGATAAGCCCTGTCCCAGAAAGAGAAACCTGGCCATCGCCCCCATTACTGGTAAATAAAGCCTGATCAGTAAAATCACCATGTGAAGTTGGGCTGAATCTTATGGTAACGCCTTCTGAGCTTCCAGGGTTAATATTAAAATCACAATTACTAATACAAGAAAAAGGTGCTGTTAGCCCTTCAACCGACCCTATGAGCTCCTTTTCGCCTCCGTTAATAACGGTTATAATCTTATCTACGCTTTCTTCGTTTTCGACCGCACTACCGAAATCTCTTGAAGAATTTCTTAGGATCAATTCTGGTGGATCTAGTATTTCGTATTCTAACTCCAAATACGGTGCCCGATTGAAGTAACCAGCTTCTTGCATGCCTATTTTTACATACTCGATATTATAATAACCATCTTCAGGATAAGGTGGCGGAAGCGGCTCAGATTGAGAATAAACATCTCTAGAACTACGTAAACAGAACTTTGTCATTCCTGCTTTATTAATCCAACTCTTACCGTATGAATTTAATGGAATAGAATAATAACTATCAATAGAGCCATAAGCGGTACGAACACTTCCTCCAATAATTAGGCCGTAATTGGCCTGATTATAATCATATGGAGACAAAGGATAGTGCATTTGCTCACCATTCTGAACAACAATATCAAAATCATTATTTCCGTATCTATAGTATACAAATAAATTTAAATTAGCACTGGTAATATCAACTCCTGCTGGAAGACCTGAGGTGTCAAAATAAACATAACCCCTATAAATTACATATGTAGTACTATCATCATAATAATTTCTTATCTTTTGACCCACAAGAGCAGTAGGCCCGGTATCACTAACATAGGTAGTCAAGGAACCAGGATAAACAAAATCATGAGCCTGACTGTAGGACGTAGAGCTCTGCAAGTTAATCTCCCCGTCTGCTGATAAGGGACCATAGGAGTCATCAATAACAACAGGGTAAACAACATCATCAAAGCCTGTTTTAGGAACAATCTTTTTATCGTCAACAACCTCAAAGCCCTCAATATGAGACCCCTCATCATCTATGGCATAATAACCAGAGGGCTCTAAATCACTTTCAGTGTTTGATTTAATAACTATATCTCCTTCTGGATTTTCTTCAAAAATATAGAATTCTTGAACCATTCCTTCTATTATTCTCAACCTTCTTTTGCAAATGCCATAATCCCATTCCAAAACATTGTTTTCGTAATAATCATTTATTGGGTCTGTCTCTAGTAAAAGGGGTTCTTCGTTAATAGCTTTTATCTCCTGATCGTCTAAAAATACCTGTGGAGACCAAAAACTTTTATCCCCCTTCTTGGTGTTATCACCCATGTCATAGGCGGCAATAACCTCAACCTCTACCCCCTCAACCCGAACCGCATAGAAATTTTTATCAGAAATGTACGTTGAGTCCTCTTTTCTCCAGCTTGGATCTATTTCTTCGCCATCAGGCCTAGCCATTGGTGCAGAAGAAATAATGGCCTTGTATTTATTGTCTGATATTTTCTCTATCTTAGTAAACTCATTAACGTAACCTACGTGTTCTGTCCCTGATTCTTCTCGTTCAGATTGTATTAAAAAATATACACAAAGACCAACAATGATCAGAATGCTTAAGACAAATCCTATAACAACCCACTTCTGTTTCGTAAGATTCATAATATTAGATTAACTAATCAAATTTAGTGTGCCATTGAAGGGTCATTGAATCAGTTCGTCCATCAATGGTTTCATACTCAAATTCAATAGGATAATACTTAGAAGAAATTACTTCTTCGGGCTTCCACTTGGCTATAAAAGAGGCCATCCCTTCTAGTTCTAAAGATCTTTTTAAAAACAATGTGCTATTTCCCTGTTCGTCTTTAGTTTTGGCTGTTATTAGCCTAATTTTGTCTGGTTCTTTTAGGGTAACTACTAAAAACTGTTCTTCAGCACCATCCATTATATATGGATCAAAGATGACTTCCTTGTAAAGACAATCATCTCCTCCAGACACAGAGAAAATTTCCCCCCTATCAGAAATTTGATAATTACTAAAATCAGCTTCGCTATCATCATTTATCTGACTTAACCCTCCCTGTTCTCTTGTTGTCCAAAAAGTTAATCCTGCTAAAATGATAATTATAGATAGGGCTATCGCGAGAATTAAGAAGTTTCGTTTAGTCATTTATTGCCTATAATCCTCTATGTCCATTCCTCCATCTAAGTCCTGATTTCCGTAAAGATTATCTTTATCATCTTTATGATCTATCCTCGTTCCGATTAATCTATAAGAGAAAGGTGCGCTCCTCTCTCCCTCTCTTAGTTTAATAATAAATTTAGAACCCTCTATATAAGAATAAATTTCTGCGTCTGCCTGTGGAGAAACAAATGGAATAACTGATTCCCTGTAAACGCCCTGCCAGAAAAGCCATAAATCAGAGCCCTCTTCCTGTTTCTCAAAATCAATTATTAGTTTATCGCCTTCTAGTCTTGCCTCACCAACAACCTCTATCTTCTGACCAATCATATCTGGCATATAAGTAGAATATTTCTTTCCATTTATATTAAATATGGGATCAATTTCGTTAACATTATGAATCTTTCCGTCATTCATGTATAGGTCACCTGAAAGCTGTATGTCGCCAACAACGGTTAATTCTTGCGTCGGATTCGTCGTCCCAATGCCGACGTTTGTCCCGTTGTTATAGATTAAGTCACTAACTATCCAGTCAGAACCATCATGTCTTAAGGTTTGCCCCGAACTTCCAGAGGGAAGACCTGACCCAAGAGAGGGACAATTAGTTCCGTCTTGACGACAGACCTCTGATCCGCTAACGGTTAAAGAAGTTCCTTGAACAGCCAAATTTTCTCCAATGTCAACGATATCATCGCCTGAGGCTATGTCGAATATTTTGCCTTTTACGTAAATATAGCTTTCTGTTACCATGAAATTCGTATCTCCGTCATTCCTCGGATCAATTCTTACTCCACTTGCATCTGTCCAAAAAGAGGCAGTTGCCTGTCCACTGTTATTAATTTTCAAACCCCCTTGGAGTATAATTTCTCCGGTCTTGGTCTGGGAATCAGAACTGACATTAAGGGGAGCTTCAACATTACCATCAGTCGGTTCTTCTTGTGGCCCTACCCAGGCAGCGAGAGTTACCTGCAAGAGGAAAGCAACAAAAACTGCTAAAAAAAGAAAGGCCAATCCAAAAGTAATAAGCCTCGGGTTAAGTTTATTCTTGTTCATAAAAAGTAAATTTTACCAAATTAATAGATTTGATGTTAATATGATAACATATTCCACTTCTTCTGACTAAAAGGTTATCCACAAATAAAATTATTTTCTTTTCCGATGAAATTTATTGATTTTTTGTTTCCTCCGCATTGTATTATTTGTAAAAAGCCAAGTAACAAAAATGCTTTGTTTTATAAATATATTTGTTCTTCTTGTTTGAAAAAAATAGAAATTAATAAAAAAGATTATTGCCTTGCTTGTAAAAAAGAGCATCCTTTTGGCAAAACGTGTAAGAAGTGCTCAAAAGATTTTTCTCTCTCTGGCGTGATTGTCTTGTCTAGCTACAAAAACCCTATGCTGAAAGAAGCTATCCATTGTCTTAAATATAAACACATTAGAAGCTTGTCTTTACCGTTAGCATGGCTTATGAAAGGAAGACTTGGGAAATTTTCTTGGCAGGATAAGAAAGATTGGCTTATAATCCCCGTCCCTCTCGCAAAAAAAAGACAAAGAAAACGTGGATTTAACCAAGCAGAGCTACTGTCCCGGAATCTGTCTTTTTGGCTTGGAATTAAGAATCGTTCTGATATAATAGAAAGAACAAAATTCAATTCCCCTCAAACAAATATTGAAGACTCGATAAAGAGAAAGGAAAACGTAAAAGATAGTTTTGTGCTAAAGAAAGATTTGGGTCTTGCAATTTCGGAAAATACAAAGATAATGTTAATTGACGATGTTTTAACTACAGGAGCAACCTTAAATGAATGTGCTAAAGTCTTGTCTCCTTATGTAAAAGAAGTTTGGGCTTGCGTTATTGCTCATTAATCGCTAGGAAGGGTGGCTGAGTGGTCGAAAGCAGCGGTTTGCTAAACCGTTAACTGCCTTCATCGGTGGTTCGAGGGTTCGAATCCCTCCCCTTCCGCATATGAAAACCTCTCTTTCTTGGAAAGCACCAGAATTTGTTAAAAGAAAAAAGAAACCAATTTGGTTTATTCTTTTTTTCTTGATAATAGCTGCCTTAATTTTTTTAGCCATAAAATGGAAAGCCTTCACTATGGTTATTTTCTTTATCTTGGCTGGTTTCCTTATTTTAATCTACGCCATTAAAGAACCTCAAATAATTGATTTTTCTGTTGGCTCAAGTGGTGTAAAAATAGATAAAAAATTATATAAATATTCAGAGATTGATTCATTTTGGATTTTTTATGATCCTCCTGAGATTAAAGAGCTTAGTCTAAAATTTAAAAAAATGTTTTTTCCCGTTTTATCAATTCCTTTGGCAGATACAGATCCAAATAAGGTTAGGAAAATATTAATAAAATTCATTCCAGAAGAAGAACAGAAAGAATCAGTTGCAGAAAATATTGCCCGTCACCTTAACTTCTAGAAAGCGCCTGTAGCTCAGTTGGATAGAGCGTGGGATTGCGGTTCCCAAGGTCGCAGGTTCAACTCCTGCCAGGCGCGAAACCTTGCTTATGAAATTCAGTACGCCCATTGAAGAGTTAAGCTATGTGGGTCCCAAGACAGAAGCCCGCCTTAAGAAGATGGGCATCGAAACTTTAAGGGACCTCCTTTTTTATTTCCCCCGCACTCACGAAGATTATTCAAAAATTGTTCCCATTAAAGAAGTTAGGGAAAGCGAAAAAACTTGCATCAAAGCTAGAATCCTTACAATCAAAACTAGACGCACACCCAAGAAAAAGATGTTCTTAACAGAGACTATTATCGAAGACGAAACAGGAGCTCTGTCTGTCATTTGGTTTAATCAACCCTACGTGACAAGACAATTAAAAAAAGATTCTGTTGCACATTTTGTTGGATCAGTTCAGGCAAAAAAGGGCAAGTTGATCCTCAGTAATCCTTCCTACGAGTTAATCTATCAAGGAGATTCTGGTAGTGGTGTTAAAAAAGCTAGCATTCATAGCGGTAGAATAGTTCCGATTTATAGAGAAAAAAACAAGATTAGCTCAAAGTACTTAAGGCTTTTGATTTGGCTTAATCTTAGGCACCTAGACCAAATCAAGGACTATTTGTCTCAAGACATATTACAAAGAAATTCCTTTTTATCCTTAAAAGAGGCTCTGAGGCAAATTCATTTTCCAAAGTCGTTCACTTTGCTTGATAAAGCTAAAAAACGCTTGTCTTTCGATGAGCTTTTTTTAATTCGTCTCTATCTTCAAAGAGAGAAAGTTTTAAGAGAAAGAAGTCGAAGGGCCTATGCTGTTCCTTTTCAGGAAGACCTCGTTAAGGACTTCGTTAAAAAGCTCTCTTTTGAATTGACCTCTGATCAAAAAAAAGCAGCTTGGCAAATCATTAAAGATTTAGAAAAGAATTATCCCATGCAACGTCTTTTAGAAGGAGATGTGGGCTCAGGAAAGACAATCGTTGCGGCTATTGCCGGACTTAGCGTCATCCACGCCGGTTATCAGGTGGCCATAATGGCACCAACAGAGGTTCTCGCTCGCCAACACTTTAAACAATTAACTAAAGATTTATCTCATGTTGAGAATTTTAAAATTGCTTTACTTCTAGGGGCTGAATCAAGAATTGTTCAAGGAAAAACTCGTAAAAGATCTGTGAAAGTTAAAAAAGAAAAACTCATTAATGATTTGGCAAGCGGTAAGATTAATATGGTGATCGGAACCCATGCCTTGATTCAAAAGAATGTTAAGTTTAAAAACTTAGCCTTTGTTGTCGTAGATGAACAACACCGTTTTGGTGTCGAACAGAGAGCTAATCTCCTAAATATTGATTCAGGAATTGAAAAAGATTCTGGCGAAAAAAAGAAATCCTCGGGGAACAAAAAGCTTCAACCCCATCTTTTGTCCATGAGTGCCACCCCTATACCCCGAACACTCTCTTTAGTCTTTTATGGAGACTTGAGTATTTCTCAATTAAGACAAGTGCCAAAGGGAAGAAAAAAAATTACAACTCAAATAGTTCTTCCAAAAGATAGAAACGACATTTATTCTTTTGTTCATAAAGAAATCAAAAAGGGGCGTCAGGCTTTTGTTATTTGCCCCCTCATAGAAGAGTCAGATACTCTTGAAACGCGTGCTGTTGAAAAGGAATTCGAAAGGCTCTCAAAAGAAATCTTTCCTGATTTAAAAATTGATCTTCTTCACGGAAGGAAAAAATCATCCGAAAAGAAAGAAACAATGGAAAAATTTGCTAAGAAGAAAATAGATATTCTCGTTTCAACCTCTGTTGTTGAGGTCGGTATCGATGTTCCAAATGCAACTATTATGCTAATTGAAGGAGCTGAAAGATTTGGGCTAGCTCAACTTCACCAACTCAGAGGCCGCGTTGGCAGAAGTCACTATCAGTCACATTGCTTCCTTTTTACCGACATGCCGTCACAGATGGTAATATCAAGATTAAGGGCTTTAATAACCCTCAATGACGGCTTTAGTCTGGCAGAAAAGGATTTAAAAACAAGGGGTCCTGGAGATTTTATTGGTCGTCGTCAATCGGGTGTCCCCGACTTAATTATGGCTTCTCTGTCTAACTTAGAATTGATAAACTTAGCAAAAAAAGAAGCGAATGCCATCCTTAAGGACGATCCTAATCTTAAAAAACACCCGGTAATAAAGAAAAAGATTGATCAAATTAAAAAAAGAGCTCACCTTGAGTAATTTAATATGATTTATTCAAAACAATTATTTTGGGCATTAAATTTACTAATTATTCTATTGCCTACTTACCTCATTCGTTTTAGTCTTGGTTTTTTAAAAACAAACTTTTTTGAAGTTTTTTTCTTTTTTATCCTTATCTGGTGGGTATTTGAGACAATTTTCAAGAAAAGCCTGTTAAAATTTAACTGCTTTTTAACTAAAAATTTGCTTTTTTCAGGGGGGTTAATTCTTCTTCTTATTGGGGTTAGCTTGTCAACAATTTTTTCGTTAAATCCATTGGTAAGTTTAGGTATTTTAAAAAGCTGGTTTTTTGTTCCTGTTATATTTTTTCTAATTATAAGTAATGTCAAAAATAAGAAATCATTAGTTTTTTTTCTAAGATCTTTATCTTTCTCAGGAATAATTGTGTCAATTATTAGCTTTTTTTATTTAGTATTGGGAAGACTAACTTATGATAATCGGTTATCTGCTTTTTTTGAAAACCCTAACCAGTTAGCTATGTATCTAGTCCCCGCTTGGCTTGTTTCCCTCTTCTTTTTCTGTTTTTCTAAAAAAAGAATTGAAAAAAGATTGTGGCTCTCTTTTCTTTCTCTAATTTCTATACCCCTCTTTTTCTCTTATTCTTATGGGGCTTGGTTCGGTGTTCTATTTGGATCATCAATATGCCTAATTCTAATAAAAACAAAATTTTTAAAGCTAAAAAAGATTAAATTCTTCTGGTTTTTAACTACTCTTGTCTTGCTAATAATAGTTTTCTCTTCTGCCAAATTTCAAGGATTGCTCTTAGATCAACGCTCTAGTTTTCATTCACGTTTAATAATTTGGCGTTCTGCCTTGTACATAATAAAAGATCATTGGCTTGTTGGCATTGGACCAGGTAGTTTTCAACAAGCCTATCTTGAGTATCAAGAATATTTCCCACCCTACTTAGAGTGGGCAGTTCCTCAGCCCCATAATCTGTTTTTAGCCTTTTGGCTACAAGCAGGTCTTTTGGGTTTTATGGGGTTTATTTCAATTCTTGTTTGGTTTTTTAAAAAGACTATAATTTGTTTTAAAAATAATCAAAAAATTGCCATTTTGTTATTGGCAATTATGAGTTACTTTTTGATTCACGGCATGATCGACACCACTTATTGGAGGAATGACCTATCTGTCGTCTTTTGGCTGATTATAGGCTTAATGAGTATAATTTCCCATCAAGATTGTTTACAAAGAAAAGAAAATCTTCTCGGTCAGAAACGATAAGCTCTCCGGCGTCATAAACTTGCTCGCTTGCTTCAGGAATATATATTTCTTTAAATTCTTTAGTCTCTAAATCAATCTTCCAAAAGCTATCACCCGTCAGGTTTAGCTTTTTTTGATAATCTTCTGGAATAATATTTAGAAAGTTGTTTGCTTTTTCAGCACAGTAAAGTGCTTTTTCGTTCTTAAGCCACATACAATTCTCTGGAAGAGTGTTGAGTCCTAAATTAATCTCTGTTTCATTCTCAAAATCCCGAAGGTAGAGCTCGCTGTCTTTGTCGTCTTTTTCATATCTATAGGAATAAAGTAATTTATTTCCCGAAGGAGACCAATTGACTTTAAGACCGAATTTATCATCCATAATTTCTTCGAGATCATATGGAGGCTGTAATTTTGTAAAATATAGGGTATTTCCATAGAAAGATCCCTCTGGGGTTAAAAAACTAACAGTATCCTGCCTAGGCCAGGCAATTTCGAGACCTGTCATTTCGCTTGGAATAATTGACTTCCAGTTACTACCATCATAATTAGCCACAGCAATATTGCTCTCCGTCGACAAATCCCAATAATGATAAAGAATGTGATCGCCACTCGGAGAAAAAACTATGTTTTTAATATGGCTGTCTAATTCATGCTTTTCGTTACTTTCATAATCATAAACGTATTTCTTTGAACCCTGTTCAATGATCACTTTATCTCGACTCAACGACCAAGTAATTTTTGATATTTCTCTCGTCTCGGCATCAGAAATTCTTTCCCATATCTTTCCTGAAAAATCGGTTCGAAAAACTTGACCAGTTTCTTTGTCATAATAGACAATCCTATCACTAGGTTTATTTAAGCAAATTCCCATAACTGCTCGTTCTGATAATTGATTTACTCTAGATCCTCGCTGAATCTCTTGAATGTTTTGCTCGATTGATTGGTTTAAGTCGTTTTCTTGAGTAGTAGTAGAAAGTTCCTGTCCATTAATTTGATTATTGTTAAGAACTTCATTTTCTTCTAAGGAAATACTATTTTTAGGACTTCGGAATAAAGCAAAACTGCCTAAAACTAATATTAAGATTCCTAGGATAATGATGCCTATTATTAAGATTTTACGGAAATTGAAATTCATTTTATATGCTTATTATTCAGGATGACAATTAAAGTGGAACCCTGGAGGTGGTGCAGCGTACCAGTCACATGGCCCATTATCTACGGAACAAGGATCTGATTCACAGGCATTCGCTGCGTTTGATGTGTTTACTACACTCAAGCCAACACACTGACATTGACCCGCTGCACATACCGGCGCACCAAAGCCACAATCTACAAGATTACCAGCATATTCAAGACATGTAGTTATCTTAGGCGTAACACCGTCAGCCTCAAAACACCAATCAGGGATTGCCCCTCCGCCCCCTCCTCCAGTACCATCTTGTTCTTCAAAGTCTTCTGTCCATTTGATGAAATAGATGTATGGTTCTTTTAGGTTAACTAAAGCTGGGTTAATGGTGTTTAGAAGAAGGTATGATCCTAGGAGAATAACTAGTCCAAAGATAGCATTACTCATTCTGTTTCTTGCCTTGCTAATCGTAGAATAACTACCTGCGGATGTTAACCATTGAAAGCCAGCAAAAACGATCAGCCCCATGGCAATAACTCCAGCAATACCCATGGCGAAGAGATAAAGAGTCTTGATATAGTCAACTATACCAGTTGTAGTAGATACAGTTCCTTCTGAGGTCGGTAAAGGGACCATTAAGTGGTATTGAAATGCTTCTTCTCTGCTGTCAGGAATGTCAGTAGCAGCAAAAACGGTATGGGTAGTAAATATAATTGATAATGAGAGGTAAATAGAAAATAACAATCCTGATATTGGTGCAATTCTAAAACTCATGATGTCGAATAATTAATCGGCTACCTCCTGACAAGTTCCTGAAAAACCAGGCCCAACAGGACTACTTGGCTCACAATGATATCCTGGGCTAGCTACACCACATGGATCGCTTGCACACTCAGAAATATGACCAGCGACATACTCAGAGCACCCATCAATTGCTGTATTATTTATCCCCCCGTTGCTACACCAATCAGGGATTGCCCCTCCGCCCCCTCCTCCAGTACCATCTTGTTCTTCAAAGTCTTCTGTCCATTTGATGAAATAGATGTATGGTTCTTTTAGGTTAACTAAAGCTGGGTTAATGGTGTTTAGAAGAAGGTATGATCCTAGGAGAATAACTAGTCCAAAGATAGCATTACTCATTCTGTTTCTTGCCTTGCTAATCGTAGAATAACTACCTGCGGATGTTAACCATTGAAAGCCAGCAAAAACGATCAGCCCCATGGCAATAACTCCAGCAATACCCATGGCGAAGAGATAAAGAGTCTTGATATAGTCAACTATACCAGTTGTAGTAGATACAGTTCCTTCTGAGGTCGGTAAAGGGACCATTAAGTGGTATTGAAATGCTTCTCTCTCTTGAGGAATGTCAGTAGCAGCAAGAGCGGTCTCTTGACCAATAAAAATAAGAAGGAAAATAATAAATATTAATATAAAAACGGGTTTTTTTATAAATGAGTTCATTGATTTGATTACATAGAACAGAGATTCCCCAAGGCCGTCCTTCTTAAAATCCAGGCAATGGTTCCTCCGCCCTCACAGGTGTAATAAACAAGCATAATAAAGGCAAAAAGGCAGATTAGAATAATTCCAAAAATAGGTCCCCAGATAGGAAAACTCGAAATTAAGAATTGAAGAATCCTTTTTTTTACCACCTTTTTAACTTTTTTCTTTGCCTGATTTTTGACTAATTGCTTTGCGACAGACTGCCTATACCTAGTAGACGCTAATCTTGCTTGTCTTTCTTGTGCCTCTGTATTGTTGATTTGATCCGGCATGATTTATCCTAATTTTTTCTTAGCCTCTTCAATCTCTAAAAGTTGTTTGGGATCAGAGGTAATAACTTGGTCCTCGCTATAAGAGGCAACAACTTTAATGGCAACATGCTTGAGTCCCGCAAAGAAGAGTCCTTCTCCGACCTCAGCCTCTAAAAGCAGATATTTTTCTTCCTGGGTAAGATTGAATAAACTTTGAACTTCATTAATTGTTGCTGGGGATTGTTTTAAAAGTAATTGAAGAGAAGAATTGGTTAAAATTGGTTTTCCGTGTTCGGAGCTTGCAAAGTCAGCAACATCCTGTGTAATTGTTGTTAATCCTAAGTAATACTTTCTAGCTCTTTTAGCCATGCTAAAGAGAAATTCTCCCCCTGATTTATACTTTAACATCCACCAAGCCTCATCAACTACTAGAATCCTCTTCTTTAGTTCGGTTCTGACAAGCCTCCAAATAAAGTTTAAAATAACGTACATTGCGATTGGCCTTAATTCTTCCTCAAGATCCCTAATATTAAAAACCATTAAACCCTTTTTAATATCAATATTGGTATGATTGTTAAGAAATTGAGAGAAAGTTCCTTTGGTATATTTTTCCAGTCTCATCGCTAAGCTTTTCGCTCCTTCCATACCGCTTAAGACTTCTTGAAGATCCTCTAATTTTGGTGGTGTAATTTTTTTATTAATAAAATCACTTTCCGGCGTAATGTCTCTTGAGGCATAGGTTTCGATAACAGCTTTATCAATAATAGCCTCCTCTTCAGAAGAAAGATTGCCTAAAAGCATTTTCATTAGACCCGTAACAGTTCCAAAATGCGAACGGAGGGCATTTCCCGGATCTTCGTCTTTAGCCGGTGTTGGAATGTCAAAAGGATTAATGTGATAAGGCGAACTCAAAGAAATGTTAACAAAGGTTCCGCCAGCAGTTTCGGCTAAATATTGGTATTCGTTCTCAGGATCAATTATTAAAACATCAGTTCCCGTCATAAGCTGCCTTAAGACTTCCAGTTTAACTGCATAACTTTTACCTGCCCCAGATACCCCAAAAATGACCATGTTGGCATTTTCAAGCTCGAATCTATCAAAGAGAATTAAGCTATTATTGTGGCGGTTAATACCATAGAGAATTCCTTGGCTTGAGCTCAAGTCAGAAGAAACAAAAGGAAAAATTGTTGAAAGTGGCTCGGTATTCATGCTTGTCAAAACCTGAAGAGCATCATTGGCTAAGGGAAGCGATGAATTAAAACCATTTTCTTGAATAAAAAGAGCCGGTTTAGCATAAATTAGTTGAGATTCCAGCATACTCCTAACTTCTGCTGTTGCCTCGTCAAGTTCTTTAAGCTCCTTAGCATATATGGATAAATATACACCTGTCTCAAAAAACCTTTCTTGGCCTGTCTGAAGACGATCTCTTAAGTCTTCAATGTCAGTATAGGCAGTCTCAAGCTTTGGATCTCTCACTCTTCCTTGTTCGTCTAGATCAGAAATCTGTGACTGAACTCTAGCGACTTTTTTTTGAAGGTTTTTTAAGATAACGGCACTATCCATAGGATGCACAAAGATAGAAATATCAAAAACTCGATCTAGATTAATTAAGGGTGCTAACCAACCGCTATGAAGATACCTGGGATAATTTAAGACAAAGATTGTGCGCATGAATCTATCCCCAATCTGAATATATTTAGACTCAATCTTAAGTGCTGAGGGTGCCAGAAGATCTCTGAGGGTTGATACCCCTCTTTCGTACTGAGTCGGCTGTTTAGAACCACCGAAAAGTTTCTTGATTAACCCCTTTTTCTCTTTGGTTTTTTGACTAGCCTTCTTTTTGATAGCAGGTTTCTTTTCTATTTCTTTGGTTGCTTTTTTAGTTTTTTGATTATCGCTTATATCCGTGCTTTCTTCGCCCTTACCTGGCATTGTCTCTATAACAATAAACTTTTTTCTTGTATCTGGTATTTCTTTTTGTTCTTTTTTAGCCACAATATTTTTAAAATATTACATTTTATTTCTTAAGCCCCATTTCTTCAGGAGCAGATAATTTAGAACTTTCGACCTCTTGTCCGGGATTATAAAGCTCATAGAAAAGCTCAATTAACTCTTCCGTGTTCAGGGGCACAACTCGAACACCCATAGCAGAAAGGCTTGCCGCCACGTGATCGACTCTTTGCCAAAGCTGGGCCTTCATCTGACTGAATCTCTGGGGTTCTAATTGAGCACCTTGTTTTCCAACTGTCTCCTTAAGTAGATTAAGGGTTCCTTTCTTTTTGGCTCCTTCTCCTACAGAATAAGGAACAACCACATAAAAGGTTTTATTCATAATGTTTGTTGAAGCAACAAGTTCCTTAACAAAATTATGATATTCGCCTGTTTGAACTCTTAAGAGCTCGTTCTCTTGAGCTTTTTCAAGTTCTTTAACTTTGGAAAGATATTCGTCAATTTCCAGTTTTCTTGATTGGATAACGATCTGAGCTGAGAAATCAAGAGAGTTTAAAAATTGTTGAAAGCGTGCAATGATTGCTTCTTGTTCTTCGTGAGACTTGAGGGCAAAGTTTATGCTTGAGACTAAGAGTACAGCCCTCAATCCTCCGCTCTTAAGAATTAAAACCCCCTCTTTAATCTCCTTAATAGGAACAAGAAATTGTGATGGTGCACCAGGTTTAGCCATAATTTTTATTTATTTTTACCTTTATCTAATATTTTTGCTAACTTCTTAAAATCCTTTGTTTCTTTAGGAGTCGTTGTTTCTTTTTTCTTCTTCTTTACTGATCGAACTTTTCCTCTTGTTGTTGTTTCTTGAGCTTGAGGAACTCTTTTCCAAACATATATTTGTGGTCGCCTAATGTATTTAAACAACCCTAGAATAGCATGAGAAAAAGGACGACCATTAACTTTATAAAAAGCTAAAAGAAGGGCAACGGGGAAAAAGATTATACCAACCAAGATAACGTAAGGCAATCTGACAAAGAAATGAAGGATGTAACAAATAACCGGAACTGCAATTAGATATATAAATTGCTTTAAGGTAAATGGTCCTATAATCTTATCCTCCATTTCGATAAATTGTGGTAGTTGATATCGCATTATTGTCCTCTTAAATCGATAACATTATTAGGTTGTTTTTGGGTATTGATATTTTCATTGTTTTTTTCGGCTACTTCAGTCTTTCTCGGTGCTGGCATTGCCTGATGAAAAATCTCGCTTAAAACCAATTTTCCTGAAACTGGATCTACTGGTAAATTCCCGCCCTCATCATAGGACTTAAGAACACCTCCTAAGATTTTTCTTTCTGATTCATCAAGTCTCTTGCCGTTCTCGGATTTAAATAAATATTCGGTTCTTTCCATGCTGGAATGTGGAGGGGCACCTACTCTCTCTCGATAGTCTTGAAGCCAGTTTTTAACTGTGGCATTTTTTTCTCCATCGTTTTTTAATTGAATCGGTTTTGATGTAATAAATTGATTGTTTATCCCTTCTTTCTTCTCTAATAATTCCTTTATTGGTAATGTTATCGTTTTTTCTTCCTGACCAATTTCTTCAGAAATATTTTCTGGAACCCCCAATTCTTGATTAGAGGAAAGTTTTTCGTATTCCTCCTTAAAACTAGGTATATTCTCTGGAATCTCTCCTCCTAAATCTTTAATCAGATCTTCCAGTCCCTTAAGATGATCTCTGATGGGATAAAATCTCTTTGTTGTTATCTCAAGAGCTATCTCCTTTAGGTCAACTTCGTTTACCTCCGGCAAGGCTGATCTTAATTGATTAAGAAAATCTTGTAATTTAATATCACCAATAATGGTACGAGAGATAACCCAAACCATACTAGCAGTCTCGTCGGTATCAAGGCCATGATCATTAGCGATGTTGGCATTAATGTCTAGAGAATGTTCTGCCATCCATTCTTTGACGTATGGAGGTAATTCATTAAATTTTTGATCAAAACTTGTATGTGTCATTTTTTTAACTTTCTTTTTTCCTTTCTTGCATCATTTCAATATCCCTAAGAGCAAGACCTTGTATCCTATTATCTTTAATTTGGCGAGCGATCCGGAAAGCCTCGTTAAAACTATTTTTGTCTGCTTGAGCAGAAGCAATTGCCCAAAGAGCATAGCCTCTTTTTTCTTCATCATCAATATTATTTGCCGTTTCTATTGCTTCGTCTGTTTTTCCTCCCTCGGCTTGAGAAATTGCTTTCTCACGTAAATCTCTTTCTCTTTCTTCTTTCTCTCCGCTTGAGACAGCTACGTCTTTTTTGGGAGTCAATTCTTGCTTAATTGGTTCATCTGTATCTATCATTCTTTTTCTTGGTTTACCTGGTCCACCCATTCTCTTTATTGCCTCGGCACGCTTTGCTTGTTTCGTCTCTTCAAAATCTTTCTTTTGTTGAGGAGTCATTCTATAAGGCATAAACCCGCTCGTTTGTGTAAACTTACGACGAGCAGCTTCCTCTGGAACTATTATCGTTGGTCCTTCTTTTCCTTCGTCTTGCGTCAACTGGCTTTTTTCCGCACCTTGAACAGAAATGGGTTTGTCTGTTTTAATTTCCACTTGATTAGCTTGAATGGTAGCTTCTGGTCTTTGAGCCCCACTACCTTGTCCTGGCGCTAATTCGTTTGACCTCTTACCTCCATCAGGAATTTGCTCATCTTGTCCATTATCCTGGTCTTCTCTAAGTTTTTCTTCTCTGCTTCTTTCTCTTTCTCTCCTCAGCTTTCGAGCTTCTTTAGATCGTTCGCTTTGTCTTCTTTTTTCTTTTTTTTCTTCCCTGGCTGATTCTGATTGACGTTCTTCTTCTATTCTGTGTGCTTCTGACTCTGCTCTTCCTAATTTAATCTGTCTTTTTCTTTCATTGTCCTGGTCTTCTCTAAGTTTTTCTTCTCTGCTTCTTTCTCTTTCTCTCCTCAGCTTTCGAGCTTCTTTAGATCGTTCGCTTTGTCTTCTTTTTTCTTTTTTTTCTTCTTCTTCTCTCTTTCTATCATATGCTCTGTTCATTTCTTTGGCTTCACCGTGTGCTTTGTTCATTTCTTTTTCTTCTTTTATTCTTTCTTCTCTGTATTTCCTCATTCTTTCTAGCCTTTCATAAGCCTGGCTTCCTGGCCATAGGTCGTTCTTCATAGCAGCACCGTAGACACTAGTTCTTTCTTTCTTTTCTTGTCTGCTTAAGCTCGGATTGCGTCTTGCCTCTATTAAGTTCCTGTATATTACCTCCTTTTTATTGCTATCCAAGTATCTACCAGCGTTATTAATCTGTGAAACCTCTATGTATCTAGCCATAGCTCTAGCATTGTCAGCTGACGAAAGGTCTACTTTATTCCAATCCTTTTCACCTCTAATCTTACTTATGGCCTCTTTCAGGTGAATCTCGCTGTCATCCATTAGAGCGTTTCTCTCTGCCTGAGGCATTTCATTGAGAGTATAAGGATCTATATTAAAGGCTTCATGATAATTACCGCTATTCTTGGCATAAAACTCTCTAAGTCTTATATTCTGTTTACCAGCTTGAGTATCTTCATCAAAGTTTAAATTGAAAACTTCCTGTGTTCTATTCAAAATCGTATCTTTAGCACTCTGTGCAAAGTCCTCAAAGGCTTTACCAATAGCTCTAGCTGCATCTTTGTTTTGAAGAACTTCCGCCAATTGTTCAGGAGAAAGCTGTTTTAATAAATCTTCATTTTTTATCGTTCCTTTTTTAATGGCATTATCAAGAGCCCTTTTTCTTCTTCTTTCTCTATCTGCAGCTTGTTCTGCAACTCTTGGGTCAAGCGGATCTCTATATGCCCTATAGGTTGTATGGTCTGTGATCATATCTAGTCGAGCATCTTCAAAGCTATCTCGAAGTTTCTCATTGCCTTGTTTCCTGACTATTCTATACATTCTTTGAAGAGTCTCGTGCTGGCTTGCATTACTTTTATCAAGTTTCTGAATTGACCCATCTTTGATCATTTGCTCTGTAAGTTTCTCTAATTCAGCCCCTCTTAAGTTACTCGAGAGAGAAATTTTCTCTTCTTCCGACAGATTAGAATAATCAAAAGCATCTGATTTTCTTTTTTCTCTTGCTTTTGTGCTATCCGCTTTCATTTTAGCCCCTCTCCTTGCTATAACTCTTTCTGCAGCCTGGCCGCCGATTCTCCTTGTCCACCTTGGCATGGTTGTGCTCATCATGGCTGCTCCTGTCTTACTTTTAGCCCAGTCTTTTGCTTCACCGCCTTTATTTTTAGCCCAGTTACTTGCTGCTCCGATGGTCCTTTTCTGGGCCCAACCACCCAACCCCTTTCTGCCTAATTTGCCCATTATATATCCTCCAACAGCACCAACTACCATAGCTCCTTGCTTTGATCCACTCTTGGCCTGATTCTTGGCCATCATCAAAAGAATAATAACCACTATAAAGCTTAGAATGCTAGCAAAATTTTCTAAGAAAGAAACTTGGGTTCCCATACCAGAGAACAGGGCACCAGACGCACTGAATCGATCCCCCCAAGTTGAACGATCAATTGCCCAAACTGCCATTGCTGCCAAATACATATAAAAGCTAACAATTACACCGTAGAAGGCCCAAGTAAAAAATTGTTTCATCCATTCGCTAAATGCTTTTTTAGCAAAAGGCATAATCCCGAAAGTCCATGCCAGGGGGGCTAAAATAAGCAAGAGCCAAAGGGCTGCCACCCTAACTAAAAGCATAACTGCCAAAAGGATAAAAACGTAGGCCGCAACACCTCCAAAAAAAACAACTAAAAAGTTGTGCATTACAGCAGCGACACTAGAGTCAAAATGGGCTCCAAAGAAATTTCCTAAATTCGGTAATCTTGCACCAAAAAGCTCAGATTGCTTAAAAGATTGAGTTAGTCCTTCTGCTAAACTATACGGTTTACCGTCGAGTATAATAACAGCTTGAGTCAAAAAACCCATTGTTCCCTGAGCAATGTCTAACATAAAACCACAAAGAACTAAGCTGAAATTGACTAAGATTGCTACGGCAATAAGCCTAGCCAAAAGTTTTTTAGATCCGTAATCCCGAATATTAAGCATTATTGAAAGCGCTATAATAACCAGCCATAAAATGAACAGAATATTGGCAAAATCTCGGCAAAATCCCCACGCAACTTGGACAAAGGGAGCGTCTAGATATAAGCCTTCGCTAAAAGTTGTTGACATTGTTGCCGACAATAAGCTCCCAGCTAATTGCATTAAAAATGTCGTGATTGAGGCCACCAGATAAAGAACGAGAGCTATAATCGAGATGAAGAAGCTACCAACCCAGGTTCCTAGGCCAGCATGGGCCATGCCTCCAGGAACAAGGATTAAAGAGATCAAAACAACTAAAAGACCTATCAGAATAAATTTTTTTACCTTTTTACCTTTTGGTTTTTTAAAAAAATTAGGCATTTAAATTTACAACTTATTCTTGCTTAAACCAAGTTCTTAAAATCTCTGACATAGGTTTGTTGTAAAGCTGGGTAACTCCTTTGTACCATTTATTTGTATAATAATCTTCGCTCACCGGCATGCTAATACCCGAGTCTTCTCCATAAGCATCTCCATATATATTCGGATAAGCATCACTTGCACTTAAGTCTGGATACTGCGTTCCGTATTCCGCTATATCAAATGCTGGCGGAGCTTTCTTCAGTCCAAGACTTTCTCCGCTTATACCGTTTATGTCTCCCTCAAACCAGTCCGTATATTCTTCTGGAATTTGCATGTATTCGCCGTAATCCTCCCAGGGAGCTGGAAGTTCGTTGATTTCACTAATATCAATGTATGGCTCTCGTTTAATTTCAGAAAAGATGGTTCCCGTAATATCATTAAATTGAGGGAAAATACAGATAAGATCCTTTTCTTTTGAAGGGTCGGTTTCTTGGTTAACGAGATACCAACCATGTTCAAGTAATTTCGGGTCTGACTTAATATTATTATAGTCACTCAAGCTAGTCTCAGCGCCTCCATTCGCTCTGGGTTCTGGACAGGTTTCCTCGCTACCAAAAGGTCCCTCTGGTTCTTGTTTAAATGCTTGTTGTGCTAAATCAAATTGAGCTTGTGTTGCTGCAGCAACTTTTTCTTTCAGGAATAAGGCCGGCGATATAATGTTTTCAGTGTCTATAAAATAATAACCAAGAGAATTTCCATCGCCATCATCTGCAGGAAAACCAATAAGGTATTTTTCTGACCTGAGACCTTCGCCTGCTAGATATTCAGATGTTCTTATGGTTTGGTAATCACTAATGATTTTGTCAACAATATTTTGAACATATGACTGAAGACCATAACCAGTTGAAGCAGTTAAGGATTCGTTTTGGTGCATAATATCTTCGTCAGTAACATCTGGCCTATAAGCAATAGCGATTTTGAGTTCTGTCCCCCAGACTGCTTCTTGATATTTCTGATATTCCATCAAAGTATTTTTACGAAGCGGATTGTCTAATTCTTTTATGACTAAACCATTAACGTCATAGCCTAGATTTGCAAATACCAGTGGGCATACTTTGGTATTTTTATAATACCAATTCTCTGGAGGAGCATCATAGATAAAGTTATACTTTCTGGCTAACTCATACAGCATATCTCTTTTTATGTCTTCTTTAATTTGATCACTAGGACAAAGCATCTTCTTATAAGCTTCGAAATCAATGCTAAATATGTCAGGACGACCTCCAGGAGTTTTCCTGTCTGCATAAGCCATGGCTCTGTCGCAAATTCTTTTTGTATTACACTCCTTATCAAGCTCTTTTCTTATACAAGTCCTGCAAGTAATTATTTCTTCGAGGTTATTTGACTCCCAATTCTCTACTTTTTTACACTCGTCTACACAATCTGTTTGTCTTATTTTATCGCTTGCCTCTTTGCCACAAACAGCATCGCCAATATTACTCCAAATATAATTAGGATCTGTTCCGTCCCTAAGCTTTCCATCTGAGGTTTTGTCTTTTATGTATTGAAATTCTGTCGAGCTTGCAGCGAAATAATAGTCTTCTCCTATTGGAAAATGCCTTTCGGGTGCAAAAAAGCACATAATAAAATCACGCGCCTTCTGGAGGGCCTCTTCATAAATAAAGTTGTCGACGTTTTGAATAACACGTCCCTCTTTTTTAATAACCACACACTCCTTGTCGCCCGAACCGTCGTATACCATGACGCCAAAAGGACACTTCTCTGCGCTAGATCCGGCAGCTTTTTCCACAACCGTAAGGCCTAGTGATCGAATAATGTTCCCCGTAAGCTTATTATCGTAAATTAGGGGTTCTTCGATTAATTCTCTGTAAACCTCATAAGTCAATTTATTAACATCCTCTCTTGCTTTTTCAATTTTAGCTAATTCGTATTCTTTAAGCCTATCAAGGCTCAATTTCTCCTTCTCTGAAATTGCCTGCATCAAGTCAGTCATAAACTGTTCGTGAGAGTCCTTAAATGCAAGGAGAAAATCTTTCAGGCTTGCTTCTGCTAGCTCTCTTTCCTCCTCATCTTTTAGGGCGTTGGCTCTAGTCACCTCCATAAAGGCTTGTTCAAAGAGCTCTCCTAGGTTTGCTTCGTCTCTTCCAACTTGATCAGCAAAAATTTTCTCCTCTGATCGGATATCAAAATTATGAATTGTTGCAACATGTCTTACCTCCGTAATATAGCCATCCATTACACAGGCATCTAGAAACCATTTTTGAAGGATGTCACCTTCTTGAGTTATCTCAGAATCAGGATCGTCACCGCTATCATCGGTGTTTTCCTGAACACCAAACATCATTACTTGATAAGGTGATGTTTCCGTGGGGCCAGCCCCTGGTTCTCTTAGATGTCTTAATTCCGTACAAATATCAAATCCCGGAGTATTTATATCAAGGTGCTCAGTTAATATCTCTACATTGCCAATTTCAACAGCGAAAACTTCATTTATTTTTCCCCTAACCACAAAAAAGGTCAAGGCAATAATAGAGAAACTAACTAGTAAACTTTTTTTTGTTCTTTTAAGCACGTAGTCTAGGATAGAAAAAATAAATTAAATATTTTTTTAAAATTAAATTTAGTTGCGCTAAGTGTTCTGCTTTATTTTCTCCAATAATTTCTTCCAAGCTTTCCTCCTCTTCAGACTCCTTTATTTCTGTTAAAATGACCTTCATGTCCCTCATAAGCCTTAACTTGGCTAAGTGGTAACCAACAATTTCTTCTGGTGGTTGGATGTTTTCAACTAAAGAAATTCTTTGATCAAAACCTTCAATTAATTTATTGATCTCATTCCTTTTGCCCTGATCACGATATTCAATTGCCATCAACAAAGGGTTTTGAGACTCGTCTAGACGACTCTCTGATGCTTGCAGATAAGAGATGAAGTCATTAAAGATTTTATCTTCTGTTGTTTCTTGAATAACTGTTTCTGAATTTATTTCATTTATGGAAGAATTTTTTTGATAGTTTTCGTTTTTATACTTGTTTTCAAGTACTTGATTGTAGGCGTTAGCCCAATCTACTTGACTCAATTCAGTAAAGTTAATTTCTTCTTCTATAAGACGAGTAAATTCGCTTTCAGAAATTTTCCTTTCCTTTCCTTGAAAAGAAAGGCTTAATTGGCCAGTTTGTTCATCTCGGTCAACAAGAATAACAACTAAAACAACAAAAACCACTAAGCTAATAGCTGTTATCAGGAGGGTTTTTCTTATTTTACGAAGCATTTGATTTAACTAATTTCGTATTGATTAATTAATTCTAATTTTCGCTGTTCAGTTTTTTCAGAAAGATCAATTAATTTTTTAGCTTTCTGAAAATTAATTTCTATTTGAACGGGATTCTGTTGATAAAATTTTAGGTCAGAAAAAATATTGGAAAATTCTCTAATGATAGTTAGGTATCCTCTCTGGATTTCTTTAGTTGCTGGTGGCACCTGGAGGTAAGAAAAATCTAGATAAGCTAGCTCGATTTTTCCGAGAAGGTCTTCAAGAAGCGGCAAGCTGTCTTCGTTAAAGCCTTGAGATATATCTTTGTACCCAATAATTCCCTCGGGTAAACCGATGCGATTGATCTCTGCTAAATAAGTACGGATAGATTCTTTGTCGTCGTAAGAAAGATTTTTGATTTCTTCATCGTTTATATAAGAAATCTCCGTCTTACTTGGATATTTTTCTATAAATTCCTGAATTAGATTATCGCTAATTTCTGGATCTTTAATTCCCTTTTCTTCCTGCACCCAGAGGAAATACTCTATGCTCAAGCTTAATTGAGATCTTTGCCTTAACCTTGCGTCACCCGCAACTATTGGATCGTAACCATTCTCTACTTCTTCGCCATCTAGATAGCCATCTCCGTCCGTATCTGATGTGTCTGCAGAAGAACCATAGATTGTTTCTTTTGCATTACAAAGTCTGTCTAGATCATCGTCCTGATAAAAAGAGTAAACTGGCTTGTTGTTCTTCCTGCTTGTCGCTTCTTCTAAGGAGGCTGTTTGACTAAGGTCTTTATGGTTCACTGACTGTAAAAAACTTGCCAATAACAAGACTCCTCCAATAGCAAAAACCAGGAAGAAAATTTTCTTCTTCATTAATCTCATTATATCAAAAAAAACCCCCGTTTAAATGGGGATAAATCAAGCTAATTCTTGTATTTTTTAACTAATAATCTTAACGATTTTATTAGTTAACTCTTTCCACTCCTCTAGGCTTAGTTCTTGTGCTCTAGATTTTTCGTTAATACCAATATCTCTGAAAAGAGAGAGAAGTTGTTTTTTTGACAAGCGAAATCCATTTTTCAGATTACCAATAAGCATTTTTCTTTTGCTCGAAAATCCTACCCTGATAACTCTGAAGAAGACTTTTTCATCAATGTTCTCTGGTTTTTTAATATCTTTAATTATCAAAATACGAGAGTCGCCCTTGGGAATTGGATAAAATTCCTCTTTTTTTATTATCTCACCCAAAGACGGCGAACCGTAAAAATTAACCATAACTGAAATAAGGCTCATTTTGCCTGGCTTGGCACAAATTCTTTCAGCTAACTCTTTCTGAAGAGTTAGGACTATTGTCTTGGGCTTGTTTTTGATCTCTAAGAGTCGTCTGATTAAAAAACTGCTTAGATAGTACGGTAAATTCGCTACTATTTTGTATGGTTGATTAATAATTTCTAGTCGGTCTTTAGAAAAAAATTCCCTAACATCACCCTGAATAATGTCTACGTTTTTGTCTTTACTGAATTTTTTCTCAAGAATTAAAACTAGCTCTTCGTCTTTTTCAATTAAAATTAATCTTTTAACACCTTTGGCAATTAACTCCTCACTGAGACTACCCGTTCCTGCTCCAATTTCAAGAACAACGTCTTCATTAGTTAATTGAGCTGAGTAGATAATCTGATTTATTGGTTTTTTAGATAAAAGAAAGTTCTGACCAAGTTCTTTTTTGGGTTTTATCTTTTCGATTTCTTTATCCACAGTGTTTAATGATAACAAGTGATATAATGATAACAGAAATTGTAATTTTTAAAACATGAGAACTAAATCTCTCAAAATTTTTGTTGTTTCACTTCTGCTTTTTTCTTTATCTCTATCTCAAATAGGCATTAGTGCCTTTTTTATTTTTCCCAGAACTGAATCAGCTAACGCCGGCGTTATTCCAGAAAATCAAGGAGAGATAACACTTAAAAAAGGGTGGAACTTGATTTCTCCTTCTGACGAAAGACTCTCTTCAGAGTATCTAATGGGTTGTGAGATTGCTTCGGGACCATGGGAATGGGATCCTATAAATTTTGAATACAAGAAAAGCTCTACTCTTAAACCCTTGAATGCTTACTGGGTAAGAGTCGATGAAGATTGTACTTTACAGGTAGGTTCTGATGGTGCTGCCGAGAGAAACGAGAAGAGCAGCTCACTGAAGGCTGGTTGGAATCTTATTGCTTCAACCTCTAATTATAACTGGGATCAGATTAAGGGAAGCTGTAGTCTGTCCGTTAGCTGGCTCTTTGATGCAAGTGGCTCTGATTATGGAATGCTTTCTCCCTATGCAAACCTAGAACCCTTTAGGGGTTATTGGGTAAAAGTTGAATCAGCTTGTACTATCACGGAACCCGTTACTACTTTTAGCGTTGAAGATCTTTTTTCAATTGATAACTCCTTCTACTGTTATTTTTCTCAGGGTACACCAGAGAATAGTTGTGATTCTGCAAGGGTTATAGAGAAAGGAGGCACTGAATATTGCCGTTATTATGGAGATATTAGCTGTCAGAAAAATTCTTCTGGCTATTATGAGTGGATTTGCGGAACAGCCACTGAATCTCCAAGACCCGGTTCAGACTATGAGTGTACTGAGGAAGGCTGGAAGAAAATTCCTGACAGCGAAAGCGATAAAGATGGGCTAAGGCTTGATCTTTGTAATATCACCAGCTCAATGCTCTCAAATTTACTAGGTGGCTTCGCTCAAGAATTTACCGGCGAAGTTATCGTTGGTCTTTTTGGTGAAGATCTTGCAAAGAAAATCCAAGGTTTGGTTGATTTTTATTTCTGGCTCGAGGCAAAAGGCATAGACCCTGTTGCTCTTGCTCAAAATCCTGACCCTGATGTATTGGCAGAACATTTAAGAGATTTTATAGACCTTGGCGTTGGCGCTCTTAAAGATGTTGCAGCCAACGCTATCAAGAATTTCATAGTTGAATTTTCTGCTGAGCTTAAATTAAATGCTGGTGTCGCTCAAGAATTAGGAAATTTTGCTTCTTACCTAGTTGAAAACGGACAAAATTTGAGTAGCCTGAGTTCTAATACGGCTATATCAAATTTTCTCCTAAACTATGCGAAGGAAAACTCATCTCCATTGATTAAGAAAATGCTCAGAGCCGAAAAGATAATTAACTTAATTAAGGCTGGCCTGGATATAGAATCAGAGGCAAGCAGATCCCAGATTCTTCAGGCAATAAACAATATTAGTTCAAATGTCCTAGATAAAATTAAAGACGATACTGATTTAAGCGATGATGAGATTAACACTATTGTTCGCTTCGTTCGATATATGGTTAGTAATCAGAATTTATCACTTAAAGAAATACTAGAAAAAACAAAAGCGGAACTAGAATCTTCGTGGCAAAGTTATGCTCAATCAAACGGCATCACTCTTCAAAGAGGTATTGATATTATTAAAAGTGCTTCCTATGATTTAGCCGCTGAAGCCGCTAATGAATTATTGGATATTGTAGAAATTGACGTTGAGATTGATGGAGAAATGGTTCAAGAAGCTATTGACAATAGATTAATCGAGAAATCGATTCAGTTTATTAAATACCTTCTTTTTGACAAGAATTACAGTTTTTCTGAAATAGCTGTTCAGATCGAAGGTGATGGTTTCTCGGTTCTACTTGATCAATCAGGTCTTGAAGTAGATGTAGACAGTCAAGTTTTTCTAGAAAAAGCCGTTAAATATCTAACCGATACAGCCCTTGGAGTTCTTGAAGAAAACTTTAATCTAAATACAGAAACAATTAAATATGGCATAGACTTTCTAAATTACGTCATTAACGCAGAAGGAAAAGACATTGTTAGTCTGCTTGATTCAAATGTATCAAGCTTCCTTGGCTCATTCGAAGGCTATATCAACTCAAGAGGAAGAACGATTTTAACTCAGATAGTCGTTGATTTTGTTAAGCCGTACATCCAAGAAAGCCTTGGTATTAGTCCAGAACTTCTAACTGAAGCGGCTCGGTTCGCTAAGTTCTTAAGCCAAAGCAAGAACGTTTCTCTTGAAGAAATAGCGAGTTATAGCTCTGACAGAATCGAAGAACTGCTGATCGAATTTAGCGCTAAGGCTGGTGAACAATTAACGGGTATTCGTTACGATGTACTACATCGTCTATTCAAAATTGTTGTAAATCAGAATCTTGTCCAAGATATTGTTCACCTTGATTTCAAGTCAATAATCCAGAAATTGCTCATTCGTGTTGAAATCAATGGTAATTTCGCTTGCCCGACTGACTTAGCTTCTGCTGTCTGTACTTTATTGGATGGAAATAATTGGGAAGACTGTAGCACAGGTCAACTCCCTGTGGTTAGCGATTCTTCGTCTAGCCACAATATGAAACTTTATGACCCTAACAACATTAAGCCAGCCTCAATCGGCATCTGTACTGTTCCAAATATATATATAAGCATTCTGGGCGAGCCAATAATAACTGGCATAAACATTAAGGTTGGACCGATTGCTTATCGTGGCACGAAGCTAAGGCTCGATATGCCAACTACTAATAAGATTAATTGGGGCGACGGAACTGACAAAGATAGTCTGTATAAGGCTAAGCGCAACGATGGTCTTTATCACCAATATTCAAGCGGTGGAAACTACAATCTTGAAGCAAAGTGTCGATTCATTCTGAACATTGACTTACTAGGCTTCCATTGGCCAACAACATCTCAAAAGGTCAATAAATCAATATATGTCCCCTAAAAATTAAACTAGGAGTAAAGCAAAAAAGCAGGGAAAAATATCCCTGCTTTTTTCGTTTTTGACTATTATCTTTACATCATCGGCATCTGGGGCATGCCGCCGCCAGGTGGCATCGGTTTATCCTTGTCTTCGGGAAGGTCGCTTACAACTGCTTCTGTGGTTAGAAGCATGGCTGCGGCTGAGGCAGCATGTTGGAGAGCTGATCTGGTCACCTTGGTTGGATCAATAATGCCAGCTTTAATCAAATCCTCATAATTATCTTTTGCCGCGTTATATCCCTTAGAGGCGTCCAGCTTCTTAACTTTATCAACTACTACTGACCCCTCAACGCCTGCATTTGAAGCAATCTGGCGGAGAGGTTCTTCTAGCGCTTTTCTAATAATTTTGAGTCCGATTTTCTCATCTCCAGTTAATTTAAGACTATCTAGTGATTTAATTGTTCGAATTAAAGCAACGCCGCCGCCGGGAACAACGCCTTCTTCAACAGCAGCTCTTGTAGCGGCTAAGGCATCTTCAATCCGATGCTGTTTTTCTTTTTGTTCAACTTCTGTTGCAGCTCCAACTTTAATGACTGCGACTCCGCCCAAAAGCTTACCCAATCTTTCTTCTAGTTTTTCCCTGTCAAATTCTGACTCGGTTTTTTCTATTTGTGTTTTTATTTGATTGATTCTTTTTTCAACACCAGTTTTTTTACCATGACCACCAATAATCGTTGTGTTGTCTTTTGTCGAAGACACTTTGTCGGCTTCGCCGAGCATATTGATTTCCGTATTTTCTAGTTTAAGGCCTAATTCTTTTGAAATAACCTGTCCACCTGTAACAGTAGCAATGTCTTGAAGAATCTCCTTTCTGCGATCACCAAAACCCGGTGCTTTAACAGCAAGAGCAGTAAATGTCCCCCTAAGCTTATTAACGACCAGAGTTGCAAGGGCTTCGCCTTCAACTTCTTCGGCAATAATAACAATCTCTTTGCGCCCAGCACTTGTTATTTTTTCTAATAAAGGAAGGATTTCGTTAATTGAAGAAATTTTTCCATCAGTAATAAGAATAAGGGGATTCTTCAGTTCTGCTGTCATTCTCTCTGTATTAGTCACCATATAAGGAGAACTATAACCTTCATCAAATTGCATTCCCTTAACAATCTCTTTAGATAAACCAAAGCTTTTTGATTCTTCAACGGTAATAACTCCTTCGTCCCCGACCTCTTCCATTAGCTCAGCAATTAAATTTCCGACTTCTTGATCCTGGGCAGAGATTGTTGCTACGTCTGATTTTTCTTCTCTAGATGAAATTTTCTTAGAAATTGATTTTAGGGCATCAACAACTTTCTTGGTTGCCTTATCTATGCCTCTTTTAATTTCTAACGGATTAGCTCCGGCAGCAATATTTTTAAGGCCTTCTGTAATAATTGATTGGGCTAGAATAGTTGCTGTCGTTGTGCCATCACCGGCAACATCGTTTGTTTTGCTAGCAACCTCTTTAACTATCTCAACGCCGAGATTTTCAACCTTATCTTCGACTTCAATCTCCTTAGCGATTGTAACGCCATCATTGGTAATTGTTGGAGAACCATAGCCCTTGTCTAAAATAACATTCCTCCCCTTGGGGCCCAATGTTACCTTAACTGTATCTGCAATTTGGTCAACGCCTTTTTTAATTTGTTGACGTGCCTTTTCAGAAAAAGTAATTTTTTTTGACATAATTTTATTAGATTAGAATAACAATTTTAAAATCCTATTTTTTAATCAAAGCAAGGATATCCTCTTCTTTAGCTATTAAATACTCTTTATTGCTAATTTTGATTTCACTCGGACCATATTTAGAAAAGAGAACAATATCACCTTCCTTGATCTCTGGTTTTTGAATTTCTCCATTATCTAGTCTTTTACCAGGACCAACGGCAATGATTTTACCTTGCTCAGGCCTTTCTTTCTCTGCCGTATCGGGTAAAACAATACCTGATTTTGTTTTTTCTTCTGTAGAGATAGGTTCTATTAAAACCCTATCACTTAATGGTTTTATTTTCATGTTCTTTTAATACACAAATTTAAAAAATATTAATCTTCTTTTGGCAGACTCTCTATTAGAGTGCCAATTAATTTAGCTTAAAATATATCTTAACGCAAGTTTTTAAATTGTCAAGAGAAAAAAGGGCAAAAACTATTGACATTTACTCTCTATTGTGATAGGATAAGAACACTATGAATTTCAGAGATTTTTACACAAGTTTCAAAAACAAATGGGAAGCAGTTATCATTATAATCATCCTGGCTGCTACCTTTGGTTTATATGTTAATTTCTTCTTACCTCATTATTATCAGGCTCATACCGAATACCTAATTATTCAGAATCAAAACCCTAATATTGATGCTTATACGGCCATTAAGGGCTCGGAGCAATTGGCTTATACATTTAAGCAAATTGTTCTCTCGCCTGCTTTCTTTGAAAGGATTTCAGGTCCAAGCTTCGATGTTCAGGCAGGTTATTTTGGTCAAGAACCAAAAAAGATAATTAAGAAATGGCAAAAAACTGTCTTGGTTGAAACTGTTCCAAATACTGGTATATTAAAAATTGACATTCTTCACCCTGACCAAAGAGAAGCTCAAAAGATTAGCCAAGCAGTTGCATATGAAATTATTAATGAACGAAATCTTTTCTGGGGAGAAAATCAACAAGTCAATGTCTTGTCCCTTGGAAAATCGATAATCAGCAATAGACCCGTCAAACCAAATGCTCTAGTAAATACTTTTCTAGGATTAATGGCTGGATTGGCTCTAAGCTTTGCATTAATCGTCTTTTTCCCCAACAACAAGATAATGCTTCGATCTGGTAATACTCAGAAAGAATTAAAAACAAAGCCAGATAAAGACATTAAATCTAAAAAAACAAGCATTAACGAAAGCTTGGTTTTGAATAAAAAGGCAGCTGCCCCCTCGAATCTGCCTATAGCTTAATGATTTGAGCGAACGGGCAAAGAAAATGTATTAATTCTTTGTCCCTCGGTCAAATTGTTGACCGACAGTCCCTTAAAACAAAGAGAGGTGAGAACCATGAAAAGGGTTCTGCTGTTGGCGGCGGTCATGACGGTCTTCCTGTTGATGCCCGCCATGATGGCGATGTCTCAGGGTTATCCCTGGGACGAGGTCGTTTTCGATTCCGAATCGAGAGCGTGGGACGCAAGTAGGCTGAAGCTGGTCCTCGAGAACGACGGCACAATGACTGCCTTCGTTCTTGTTCGAGACGTCTACGTCTACCTTGACAATCATGACGTCAGGGCAAGCTGGAAAGGCCACCCTCAGATGGAGACCTCCTTCAATGGTCTCGTCCAGACACGTGGAGCATCGACTGATCGACTCCTCGAAAAGATCCTGGCATACGACAGGAGTCCTGGACAACTTGCTGGTCTTTTTTGGGCCAGCGATCTGACAGGCTGGGAGTTGACCAACCTGAGGGACCATGATTCGGAATACGTCTACGAGGCGTACACACGCATCTTGGCCCAGGGAACACCAGTCGAGCGAGAAGAGGTCATGTTCGTTCTCCGAGGCATCCCCGTCTCGAACATGATACATGGCCAGTTCATTCTTCTCTATCCAGGAAACCCGGATGGAACCACCGATCATGTTTGGCTAAATCCAGGCTTCATGGATTATCGCGATCACGATACCTACTGGGTCCGCGATTGCCAGGACGAACAGGCCGAGGGCGAGATCATTAACGGGGAGTTCGTAGGCAGGGTTTTCCACTCAATCCCCGTTCCCTGTTCTTGGTAGTAGATTCACCTCAACCACAAAGGCAGGAGGAAGATAATCTCCTCCTCCTGCCTTTTTCTAAATTTCCCTATTTTTTAAAACCTAAATTTAGAGACGCAGTTGCTCCAATAAGGGTAAATAAAGTCCATTGGGTTGCTGTTCCTCGAATAACGTTATCTCCAAACGCCATAACAAGAAAAACACCTATAAGGAGAAAAACGATTAGATTTGTGCTTTTAAGATATTTATCCTTTTTCTTAAAGTAGTTCTTGAGAAAAAAGATAGCTAGTCTTAACTGAATTGCAAAATAAGTTAATACACCTAAAACTCCTGTTTCAATAAGCAATCGAAGATAGTCATTATGTGCTTCTGGTGCAGGTAGCGTGCTTAATCCTTGAAGCTTTTGTGAAACAGATTGAAATGATCCGATCCCATGACCCAATAAAGGCTTTTCGTAGAAGAAGGGCAATGTATTTCTCCAAAGGCGGAACCGCCAGATAAGAGAACTGAATGGCTCAAGAGAAATAACGTCATTAATTCTTTCTTGAAGAGTTGGCCCGAGAAAGTAGATTAAAACAAGAATTAAAAAACCTGCTAAAAGTAAGCGCGGTAACTTAAGAGCACTAAAGACTAAGAAAAGGAGAATAATCCCAATCCATGCTCCCCTGGTATAGGTTCCGAGCAGAACAAAAAAATACAAAAGAATAAGTCCTGCATAGAGTACCTTAAAACTGATTTTCTTTGACCGATAAAATCTTTCTAAAGCAAGGCCAATAACAAGCACCAGAAAGAAAGCCAAGCTGTTTGGATAGAAGAAGGTTCCATAAATCCTCCTAAAGAATTCTCCAAAAATTACTTCTCCTTCTCCCATAAATCTCTGTGCTAACCCCACAGAAACGGGTATAAAAGATGAGAGAATAATACCGTTAATGAGTTTTTTCTTGTCATCCTTGCTTTTAACCAGGAAAAAAGCAATTGCATAAAGACTAAAAATACTTAAGATCCGAATAAATTCTCTTAAGCTTGAAACAGCATTCGGTGACAAGAAAACGCTAAAAATGGTAATTAACAAGAATAGAACAATTGAAATTATCGCTGGAAGTTTGTTAATTTTTTGCCTATTTTTGTAAACTACCCAAGCTCCCCAGACCACAACCAAAAGACCTAATAGACTGTTAAGGTTTATATCTACAAAAAGATTTCGCGAAGAAAAGAAGGGCTGGGTTCCTGCTAAATCAATAGCTGGCCTTAAGATTATTAATACGATTAAGCCCCAAAGAGGCTTTAGAAACAATAAAACTCCTAAAAAAAGGAGTAGAAATAGGCTTATTCCTGACACCATGGTTAAGTTAGAAAGAATAGAAAAAATTAGTGTCAAAAGGATAACAGAAGAAAACCCGATAAATTTTAAAAGGTTATTCTGAGACTTAAATTCCTTCTTTTTCATAAAGATCAATGAAAATTCTGCAAGTTAACAAGTTTTATCATAAAAAGGGTAAGTCGGGCGGTACTGGACGATACCTCTTGTCTTTAATTGATTTACTTAAGAGTAAAAATCACGAAATTCAAGTTTTCTCAATGAAAGACAAGGATTGTCTTCCTTCTATTTATAGCTCATATTTTGTTAAAGAACAAGACTTTTCTGATGCCAAGCTAAGTCTTAAAAAAATAGGTAAGGCTTTTAAATTTATATACTCTCTCGAAGCAAAAAGAAACATAGAGGAGTTACTCAAGAAAGAAAAACCCGATTTGGTACATCTTCACAATATATATCATCATATTACCCCTTCTATTCTGCCCGTATTTAAGAGATATAATATACCGATTGTTCAGACTCTTCACGACTTCCACCTTATATCTCCTAATTACAACCTCTATTTTAAGAATAAGATTCATGAAGAGTGTAGTGGCAACAATGCTTGGAAAGCTGTTTTGCATAAGTGTATTAAAGATTCTCGATTAGCTAGCCTTTTGGTAGTCCTAAGAATATATTTCGAAAAAATATCTAAAATATATCTTAAGAACGTTGATCTCTTTTTAGCCCCCTCGAATTTTCTGAGAGAGAAATATATTCAAAAAGGTTTTCCGGCTAAGAAGATAACTGTTCTAAAGCCTTTTATCTCTCTAGAAGATTACAAACCCAAGGTTTCTATGGGAAAATATGTCCTATACTTTGGAAGACTTCATCCACAGAAAGGCATTGATTTACTGATAAATGCAGCTTCTCAGCTTCCAGAAATTCCTTTCAAAGTTGTCGGGGCTGGAAAAGAACAAAAAAGATTGTTAGGCTTAATTAAAGAAAAAAAATTAAAAAATATTGAGCTAACAGGACCGAGATATGGAAACGCTCTTAAGAAATTTATTTATAACTCTGCTTTTATCGTAGTTCCATCTGTTTCTTACGAAAATGCCCCCTTTGCTGTTCTTGAGGCTTTCGCAGCAGGAAAACCGGTAATTGCAAGCAACTTAGGTGGCTTGCCAGAATTGGTTCAAAACCAAAAAACTGGTCTATTGTTTAAGCCCGGCGATAAAAGAGACTTAAAAGACAAAATAGAATATCTTTTCTCTAAGCCTTGCCTTGTAAGAACAATGGGGCTGGAAGCACGTCTCTTTGTTGAGAGATTTTTCTCTCCAGAACAGCATTACAATTCTCTGCTAAAAATATATACCAAAGTAATTAAATTAGAAAAGGAAAGAAAAAAATGAAAATAGCTATGATTGGCCAAAAAGGAATACCAACAAAATCTGGCGGCATTGAAAGACATGTCGAATCTTTGGCTATTCAATTAGCAAAGTCAGGCAATGAAGTGATTGTCTACACTCGCCCACGTTATAGCGATAGAGAATCCAAAGAATATAAGGGCGTAAGGCTTATTAGTCTGCCTTCTGTTTATTCTAAACATCTTGATGCTGCCAGCCACACTCTTTTGGCTACTTTTCATGCTATATTCAAAATTAGGGATCTAGACATCATTCATTATCACGGGATTGGTCCCTCCCTCTTTTTAATAATTGCACGAATATTGAAGCCGAAAACTAAGATAGTTTCTACTTTCCATTGCCAGGACTATTATCATCAGAAATGGTCATTTTTTGCCAGAACCATGCTCAAGCTTGGAGAGTTATCTTCTGTTTATCTTCCCCATAGAACAATTGTTGTTTCAAAGAACCTAAAACAATACGTTAAAAGAAAATATAACCGAGATGTTATATATATTCCAAACGGCGTTAGCACAATATTACAGGAAAGGAATAAGGCTTCTATTAAAACCGAAAAAGAGAGCTTAAGGTGGTGGGACCTCAAGCCTAGAGGATACATCTTAACTGTTAACCGCCTAGTAAGACATAAGGGAATCCACACTTTAATTGAATCCTACAAAAAACTTGACGAAAGCATCCAAAAAGACAAAAAACTTGTTATTGTCGGAGATACTGCTTTTACTGATAACTATTTAGATGAATTAAGAAAAATGGCTGGCAATAATCCAAATATTATTTTTACCGGCCAACAAACTGGACGTTCACTTAGAATGCTTTTCCAGAATGCATTTCTTTTCGTTCATCCTTCTGAATCAGAGGGGTTGTCCTTGTCTTTATTGGAATCTCTAGCCTATGGTCTACCTGTCTTAGCAAGCAATATTAGTGCAAATATCGAAGTCTTGGGTAATGATGGTTTCTCCTTTAAATCTAAAAATTCTAAAGATTTGTATGAAAAACTCTCTCTCGTTCTTTCTTTGCCATCAAGCAGATTAATGAAGAAAGCAACTTCAGGCAGAAAAAAAATTGCCAAGAACTATAACTGGCAATTAATTTCTGAAAATACGGAAAGGCTTTATGAAGAAGCTTTGTCTCTAGATAAGCCCCGAATCTTTTTCGGGCTTCATGTCAAAAAGGCCTAGTTTTTTGACTCTTTTGTTGTATTCTCTGATATGTTTTTTCTCAGGAGAGCTTGGATGAAACTCAATCTGGCAATGATCAACGGTAACCCTTCCACCCTTTTTATGTGTTCGAGGGTCTTTTTTTATCCTTCTTATTTGCCAAGAGCCCAAAATCTTTTCTAGCATAGCAAACCCTCCAATGAGGATAATTGAAACTTCAAGCAAAGACCTAATCATCAATTTAATGACTGGAAGAGTCTTCTGTCTTAAGTCGAGAAAATACTTACCACTACCAAGAGCTACATATTTTTTAATCCATTGATTCTCTTTGATGAATTCTGCAAGCAGGCTCTTTCTCATATAGAGAGGAATAAGCCTAGAATAGGTTTCTGCGTTGTAGAGACTGTGTAGATCTATATGTAAAGAGTTGGTCGTAATAAAATGGTTTAAACAAATCCTGTCTTTGATATGTTTTTTTGATCTTTTTAGCCCTAAAATCGTTAGCACCCCAGACAACAAAAAACGCGCTGTCCAAATGTGCCCTTTTCTAACAATAACTAGAACATCTATATCGCTTTCTTCTCTAGACCAGCCAAAAGCCAATGAACCGCTTAGGAAAACTCCTCTTACAAAAGGAAAGGTTTCCAGCCATTCAGTTATCTTAATGGCTTTTTTTATTTTACGGTCGCTGAGCTTTTCTTTTTCAATACGTTTTAGGGCCAGGCTTTCACTATCTTTATAAAATTTCTTTAAAAAATAGAATCCATTTTCTTCTTCTAAAACACCCTCCTCTTTCAGCCCTTGTATGGTCTGTGTTATCTTGCCTAAGCTTGGCTTTTTTAAGCTATTGTCTTTTTTTCGATTAACAAAGTATCGAAAAATTTCCCAATTTGTCATAGGCCAAGATTTAACATCACCATAACAAAGAGTACAGATAATATTTTTATCAATTTCTGTTAATTTCATTTCGTTTTTTATAAAAAAACTTCTTTCCATTTAAATCTTATCAGAACGATATTCATCTGTCTAACTAAAAAAATGCCCCTATTCTGTCAGCATATGGAGCAAGCGTTTTGTTTTCTAAAAAAAGTAATACAACTAAGAACCAAGTCCCTTTTTATGACATTTCATGCAATGTTCAGCCTCAGGATATATTTTTAATCTTTCAGGGTGAATTTTCTTTTTACAGACGACACAAGTGCCATAAGACCCATTTTTTATTCGATCAATAGCTCTCTCGATTTTTTCAAGCTCGTTTTCTAATTGATGTTCCATAGATAAACGAGACTCGTAGCGCTCTACTTCTTGAGCGTCTTCGTCACGACCACGTCCAAAAATAGGAAATTTGGTTTTATAATCTCCCTTTAACGAATTCCTTTTATTTGCAAATCGCTTTAACTGTTTCTTGAGTTGTTTTTCTTTCTTTCTAAGCACCTTTTCTTGAGAAATTTGTTGTCTTTGTTTTCTGATATTGCCTATTTTTTTCTGAATAGCTCTTTTAGAAGGAGACTTCTTCCTCTTTACGGTCCTGTCTTTAACCTTCTTGTTTGTTTGTTTCTTTTCTCCTAGCGACTTTATCTTTTTTATTATTCTTTTTGGCATAAAAAACTAAAAAATAGACAACGAAGGCTTAGTCTGTTTATCTTGCCCTCTTGTCTAGAATATTAAATTTTCATACTAATTTTAATCCTGCCGATAGCCCCTGTCAAGTAGAAAAAACGAAAGGGGCGTACCCATATAAGTCGATGCTTTTAGAGTAGCCCCCTCGAAGAAGAGTCTCGACTCAGTTTCAAGACTCCAGCCTCGATTATCCAAAACAAGGAAAGAATCATTATCCCTCCTTTATTGATTCTTAAAGAACTAAATTAATCCGTTGTTTCAGGTAATCGCGGTCTGTCCCTCCTAAAACAGACCCCTTTTTTGTTAGTGAATTTTTCACTAACAAATTAATTATAACATGTTAAATATTTATATTCAATGTTTAAAGTACTAAGTTATCCACAGGCAGTAAAAATTTTATATAAATTTATTGATTTTATTAGATGTTTCTCTGTAAACCTTTATAGTTTTGCTTTTAATAAAAATTAGCAACCTAGAAGATTCCATTATTTTGATAAAAAAACAATCTCTTTAAAAGAGATTTTTCTTTTTTCTAGTTTTTTCGAAGAGACTTCTCTCAATTACATGTTAAAATTTAACTTACTATTTAATAATTTGGAATGTTCTGATGGCTTTATAAAAATTTTCATCATCTTCAATATTGGCAAGGAAACCGAATGCCTTGCTTTCTTTTTCTAAATAAGCAGTTAAGATAATATCGTTTTCTCCTCTTTCGTCTTTATAAATTCCCAACTCTACTCCATCAACTGTAATAACGTCTTCAAGTGTTCCGTATTTATAATTTATCTCATTATCTCTGTTATAGATATTCTCCTCTGTTATTCTTATATATTTCTGTTGCAACTGATTCTCTCCGTCTGAATTTATTATAAATTCAACATACCCTACATGGTCTTCAATAGGAGTCCATGTTGAGGGATGCTGGATTTCAAAACTAAGATCTTCGTTTCTATAAAAATTCCATTTGTCTATTTCTTCGTCGGCGTTAAGGCTGCTTCCCGAAACTGTTGATTGCTTTATTCTATCGATGGCTGACCACATTGACTCCCTTGATGTGCTGATCAATAAATATTCTCTTTCAGGCATTATACAATAATCTATTGTTAAGTTAGGCTCAGGAAGATTTAAATAGCGAATTTCAGACTCTTTGTAATTATTATCTAGATAAATATTGCTTGCAGCATCACCATGCTCCACACCTAAAAACATCTTCTTAATATCATAAAGCATTGTCTCTTCCCATAAGAACATTTCTTCTTCAAGTCCTGTTAGATTTTTTATTTTAAAGATCAATAGTGGTCTAGCAGTGTCTCCTGGCTGACCGTAGAAGAAAAGATTGTATTTGCTAGAAAGCTTTTTATCAACAGCGCTAGGAATGGCCAAACCCCAATTCTCAACAACCTCAGCACTTATTAATTCTGTATATTTATTTCCTAGAACTAGCCCCTTGATTGTTTTCCACGCTTGAGCAAGGCTTAGGGTCGATAAATCATTGCGTGCTGATATTATTACTCTTCTGAATTTTCCATCATCAATGGGTTTTTGATAGCTTTCTTCTAAGCTAGTATAGAAATCGCCTAGCTTCTCTAGTTTGATAACTTCCTGATCATCTGGCTCGAAAAAAGCCTCTGTATAGCTAGTTTCTTTTGATTCATCTTCTTCCCCTTGTTGGGCAGTACTTGTGGGGGTGTCAACAATAGGTTCAGTTGTTGTCGGAACTACAGGAATAGAAGTATCATCTGGATTCCTATTAAAAAGATCTCTAAACATCTCTTCTATTCCGCTGAGAGAAGAAAGAGCACCACTTGTATAGACGTAATAGACTGCTCCTCCTATAAAAATACAGATGATTAGGATAATGAGAAGATTTAGACTTCGGCCTTTCTTAGCTTTTGATTTGTTTTTTTGAAAGAATTTTCTAATTGTAAATAGGCCTTTGCGCGATTTATTCCTTGAAACCCCGATGCTTCCTTCCTTGGAGGGAGCTTCTGTCTCTTTATCTAGGGCGATCTCTTTTAATCCTTCATCTCCAATGCTCTCGATATTTCTTGGTTCAGCTTTGCTCGGACCTGACAATGTTTCCTCTGTTAGGCTTAGAGTTGAGACTTTCTTTCCTTTTGAGTCATCCATGTCATGCTGCATTGTTCTTACTTCATAAAGGCCTTTCTTCTTTTTTTCCTCGTCTGTCGTGCTTGTTTTGTTTTGAGTTGGTTGACTCTTCTGCAAAACTTCTTTTTCGCTACCAAGAGGTGTTTTTTTAACCCCTTCTGCTTGTTTCTCTGTACTAAAATTTTTAGGCTGCACTTTTAATTTAGCAGGTGATGTTTTTTGGCTTTCTTGAGACAGTTCTTTTTTTACATCCATATCTGCCTCGTCTTTACCCAAAATAGGTTTTCCTGTCTGGCTAATTTTATTTTTGGATGATTTCCCCTCCATAAATTAGGATTAATATCTTCTTTTTGGTCGTCTATTGCCTCCTCTATGAAATTTTCTCTCTCGCATGTCACGACCTCTATCCTGCCCAGGAGAATGAGACGATTGTTTGGGTTTTCTACTAAAATTTTCTAATAATCTTAGGTTTATCCTACCCAGTTCGTCAATTTCAATAACTTCTACTTTGACATTGTCACCTTCCTGAACAATGTCTTTGACATTGTCGACATGATAATTAGCAAGTTTTGAGATATGAATCAATCCCTCGTGATTATCATCTAATCTTGCAAAAGCGCCAAAATCTAAGATTCGACTTATCGTTCCTTCAACTTTTTCTCCAACTTCATATTCTTTGATGATCTGTTCAATAATTTTAATTGCTTTTTCTACATTATCTTTTGTCTCGCCACTAATATAAACTTGCCCATCATCATTGATATCAATGGCGGTATCTGTTTTTTCTATTATAGCATTAATCGTTCGCCCTCCGCCACCTATAATATCCCCTATTTTACTAGGATCTACTCTAAGGGCAACTATTTTAGGAGCATAACGCGAAAGTTCTTTTCTTGGTTCCTTTATTGTATTCTCAATATTTTTCAATATTTGTTTTCGTGCTTCTTCTGCTTTGTTAAGGGCCTCTCCTAGGATCTTATCGCTAATGCCTTCTATTTTAACATCCATTTGCATAGCCGTAACGCCTTTTTCCGTTCCAGCAACCTTTAGGTCCATGTCTCCATAATGATCCTCTGGACCCTGGATATCGGTAAGAATCTTGTACTTATCCTTGATAGACATTAAGCCCATGGCGATACCTGCCACAGGATTAGTTATAGGAACGCCGGCATCTAGAAGTGCTAGGGTTGATGCACAGGTTGAAGCCATTGATGAAGACCCATTAGAAGAAAGAACTTCACTCACTATTCTAATAGTGTAAGGAAATTTATCTTTAACAGGAATAACCGGATTAAGTGCTTTTTCCGCTAAGGCTCCATGCCCGATTTCCCTACGACCAGGACCTCTGAAGAAGCCCACCTCTCCTACGCTGAAGGGTGGAAAATTATAGTGGTGCATAAATCCCTTGCTTCCCTTAGTTTCCATATTATCAAGTAATTGTTCTTCTCCCGGGCTAGCCAATGTAATTGCTGATAGAACATGCGTTAGTCCTCGAGCAAAAAGACCAGAACCGTGGGTCCTCGGCAAAATCCCCACTTCACAATTAAGCTGTCTTATTTCGTCCATTTTCCTGCCGTCCGGACGTTGATCTTTGTCAATAATATTTTTATGAACTAAGTCATCAACGGCAGATTCAAAATAGAGGTCTAGAGCATCCTTTAGCTTTGCCTGTTCTTTGCTTTCTTCAATCTCTTTTTCAAATTCAGCTATGAACCTTTCTCTCAAATCATCAATGCCTGATTTAAATTCTATTTTATTTTTAGGTTCTAACACAGAAGGAAGGTTTTTGTTGAGAAATGATTCGGCTGTTTTAGTGGTTTTACTATCAAGTTCGAATAAATTAATTTCTTTTTTCTTTTTTCCTATCTCTTTAATAATTTTTACTTGATCTTTAATGTTTTTCTTTAAGGCTTCTTTAGCAACACTTACTGCTCTTAAAATGTCTTCGTTTTTTGCACTCTTGGCCCCAAATTCAATCATATTGATTAGCTCTCCATCGCTAGCCATTGTTAGTTCAAAATCACACTTTTCTCTTTCTTCATAAGAAGGATTTATAATGAAATCCTCATTGATTTTAGCTATACGAGTGGCTGAAAGAGGACCTCTCCATGGAATGTCAGAGCTACTTAAAACCAAAGATGCTCCAACTGTTGCCGGAATGTCGGGATCATTAACCCCATCAAAAGAAAGAACCGTTGCAACTACTTGAATACTGTTCCGTATTCTTTTGTCGAAACGGGGTCGAATAATTCGGTCTATTAATCTTCCTGTTAAGATTGCTTCCTCAGAAGCTCTTCCTTCTCTTTTAATAAAACGAGAGCCTTTAATTCGGCCCGCCGCATAAAGTTTTTCTTCGTATTCGACTGTTAGAGGAAGAAAATTAGCTCCTTCCCTAGCGTTTTTGTCGATAACGGCTGTTACCAGAACAACTGTCTCTCCGTAAGTTAGAGTCAAAGCAGCATTAGCTTGCGGAGCAAGCTTCTTTTCAACTTTTAGAGGCTTGCCTCCAAAGTCGATCTCGAAATTCTTTTCCATAAATTTTTAAGTTCGCCTGCAAATCTTAGACTAGTTTTCAACTAATCTAGCCATTTACAGGCCAACTTTCCTTGTAACAAATTAATGAATTATTTACTTTTTAAGAAGAAATCTTCTTGGATCAGATGCTAGGTCTATAAAGTTGTGTGCTTCTTGTTGGAGTTTTCCAGAAGCACTTTTTGCAAAAGCAATTACCTCAACAACCTTACCCCTATTTTTTAGATATTCAAGAAGCGGTATAAAGTCTCCATCTCCAGAGACAAGAACGATAACATCAACGCTTGCAGATAGATTAACCGCATCTAGCGTAATCCCTACATCCCAATCAGCCTTCTTAAGGCCGCCATAAAATACCTGAAGGTCTTTCGACCTTAATTCGATTCCCTGCTTAAGTAAGGCCTCGAAAAACGATTTTTCTTCCGGCGTTTCACTCTCAACAACATATCCTATGGCACGAACAAGCTTCCTGTTGCTAACGGCCTCTTTAAGAACCTCTTGAAAATTTACCCTAGCATGAAAAAGATGTTTAGCCGAATGATACATGTTCTGAACATCTATCAATACAGCTACTCTTTGATCCTGGTGCTTAATCCTTTTTTTAAACGGTAAGGCTATCATAAAAATAAATTTTACCTATTTCTTGCCAATACCAAGTTTTTTGCTTAGTGATTGGTGTTGTTTCTCGTTTTGTCTTTTTAGATATTCCATCAATTTCTTTCGTTTCGCCACCATCTTAAGTAAGCCACGACGAGAGTGATTGTCCTTTGGATGACTCTTAAGGTGTTTCATCAACTCCTTAATCTTTTCTGTTAATAGGGCAATTTGTACCTGAGAAGAGCCCGTATCTTTTTTATGGGTAGCATATTTACCGATGAGGTCTGTCTTTTTCTTTGTTTCTAACATATTTTTCTTAAATAAATACAAACAATAAACGGAAGAATTTTTTCTTCTAAACGATGATAGCATATTTTTTAGAAAAAACAAGATAAATTGGTATTTACTTAATTAATGTCGTATAATGACTATATGAATCTAGCTGAATTAAAAAAACAATATCTAGAATACCTAGAAATAGAAAAGGGTGCCAGCAGAAGAACTCTTGAAAATTACCACAGGTACTTGGACCGATTTTTTGATTGGTCAAAGTTAAGTCTTCCCAAAGAAATTACCAGAGAAACTGTCAGAAGCTACCGCCTTTATTTAAATCGCCTGAACGGGGGAAAATTAAAGAATGTTACTCAAAATTATCACTTAATTGCTTTACGAAGTTTTCTAAGGTTTCTTGCTAAGGAGGATGTTTCATCTCTTTCGCCAGAAAAAATCGAACTTGCCAAAACAGATCAAAAAGAAATTGACGTCTTGGCAGAAAATGAACTCTTAAGGTTGCTTGATGCACCGTTGGGCGGATCCAAGAAACCTAAAATAAGCAATTTAAGAGACAAGGCTATTTTAGAAACGCTTTTTAGCACTGGTCTGAGGGTTTCCGAATTATGTAGTCTGGACAGGAATAAAATAAATTTTGAAAAAGGAGAATTCAGCATTAAGGGAAAAGGCTCTAAGATAAGAATAGTTTTTTTATCTGATAGAGCTCAAAAAGCAATTAAAGAATATTTTAATAAAAGAGTTGACGTTGATCCTGCTGCCTTTGCGCGTATTAAAAAGGTAGGAAAAAAGGATGACTTGCGCCTGACCCCTAGGACAATCCAAAGAATAGTCAGAAAATGGGCCACCCAAGCTGGAATCACAAAACAAATTAGTCCTCATGGTCTTCGTCATGCCTTCGCAACTGACTTACTGTCTGGAGGAGCTGATTTAAGGTCTGTTCAAGCTCTTCTTGGACACGCTAATGTTTCAACCACCCAAATATATACACATGTTACAGATAAAGGATTAAAGGAGGTTCATAAAAAATTTCATGATAAGAAAAGAAATTGATAAAAAAAGAGCGCCGGTTGGGCTCTTTTTTTAATACCTCCGAAGAACCTCCGCAAATTATGTATTTTTTGCTTTGCTACTAACCTTCCCTATCCAGATTGTTACAAGAACAGCAATGATCGTCACCACCACTGCATAAACAAGCATTGAGACAATGCCTTCGCTTGTATCAAAAAGCTTTTTAAAAATAGATTGAATAGCCCCATTCCACGCTAAAGCTGCCACTAATCCAAAGGCGGCTGTTGATAAAGATGCTATTTTTTCAATTATTTCTTTTTTCATGTTTTTTTAAAAGAATAGAATAAAGTTTTCGACCTTTTTTTTATTTTATCATATAGTGACTTCATTTGTTAAAAAAAGAAAATCGACTTACCCTTCTAAGTAAGTCGATTAACTCTTTTAATCCTAAGCCCTTTGGCCCATTATCCAAAACCTTCTTTTCTGAGTACAGTTATTACTTGTTGTGCTGTTTCTTCTTCGTCTTCTTCGCCTGTTATATCAATCCTAGTAACCAATGGATTGTCCGCAAGCCATTCGTCATGCAAAACCTCAAGGTCTCTCAAATATTCTATAGGAATTGCTTTCTCTTCAGATCTCTTCCGGTCATTGATTCGTCTATGACACAATTCTGAAGAAGCTCTTAGATAAATAATCTTATCAGGATTAGTACACCAGTTTCTTTGAAGCCAATCCCACATTCGACAGTAAATCTGCCATTCTGTCTCAGACATTAATCCAGACTGATAACAGTTCTTAGCGAAAACATATCGATCACAATAAATTGAACGCTCGAGAATCACAGTACTGTGATCAATTTTAGCAAGAACTTCTGTCCATGTCTTTGCGCGTGTAGTAAAGGCCGCAAGTTGAAATGTGAATGCCCATCTTTCAGGATCTTTATAAAACATTTCAAGAAGATTTGATGCAAATTCTTTTTGCCATGTATCAACTGGCTCTTCAATGAATCCGAATAAACCTGATTCGTGTAAGCGACGACCAACCGTACTCTTGCCAGCAGCAATATTGCCTTCGAAAAGGATCATTGTTCTCTCTCCTTTTCCTTCTGCTCCAGACATAACCCCTCCTTCTTCTTTTTGGCCACTATTAATTTAAAGGACTTATCTTTCTATCCTAAAAGAGTAGGAATAAAAAACAAGCTTAATGATTGTGGATAAAATGAAAAACGACCTTGATTCAAGATCGTTTTTCAGTATTTGGGTGCGAAGGGAATCGAACCCCCAACCTTGGGCTTAAGAGGCCCCTGCTCTACCAATTGAGCTACGCACCCTTAATTTATTTTAACTTACAGTATTCGTACTAGATTTAAAAATATAACCATTCTAAAAAACAAAGATGTCTTTCTAATAATGAACGCTTTGAAGTCATTTGTGTTTCAGGGCTTACCTGCCCTCGGGAAGAATCGAACTCCCATCTTGTCTTTAGGAGAGACCTGCTCTATCCTTTTGAGCTACGAGGGCAAGTTTTCTTGCCAACTAATTTTTCAAATTCTTCTTTCTCGATTGTTTCTTTTTTCATCAAAACTCCTGCTATTTTTTTAAGCAGAGCTTTATCCTTTTTTAGAACTTGTTCTGCCTTTTCATATGCTTTTTTAATCAGCAAGCTAATTTCTTCATCAATTTGAGCAGCCACTTTTTCCGAATAATTACGATCTTCGTGGAGTTCTTTGCCTAAGAAAACTAATTCTTCGCGTTTTCCAAAGGTTACCGGACCCAGATTATCACTCATGCCATATTTAGTCACAAGCTCTCTGGCTAATTCAGTTGCTTTTTGAAGATCGCTAGAAGCTCCTGTGGTAATTTCGTTAAAAACAATCTTTTCGGTAATATAACCACCCAATAAAACAGATAGATCAGATAGAAACTCTGATTTTGTATGGAAGTGTTTATCCTCTGTTGGAAGTTTCAGTGTATAGCCAGCAGCCATACCTCGAGAAATAATAGATATTTTATGAACAGGATCTGTGTTTGGCAATCTTGCGGCAATCAGAGCATGACCAGCCTCATGATAAGCAGAAATTTCTTTTTCTTTCTCTGATAAAAGTCGGCTTTTTCTTTCTGGGCCAAGTAAAACTTTTTCAATCGAATCCAAGATGTCTTTCTGTTTAATCTTGGTTTTGTTTTTCCTAGCTGCTAGAATGGCTGATTCATTTAATAGATTTTCTAGGTCAGCCCCAGAAAATCCAGGCGTTCTTTCTGCAACAGCCCTTAAGTCAACGTCTTTTGCTAGCGGCTTATTAATGGCATGTATTTTTAAAACTTGTACCCTGTCCTTTATATCAGCATGCTCAAGAACAATCCGTCTATCAAACCTTCCTGGTCTAAGAAGAGCAGGATCAAGAATGTCAGGTCGATTAGTTGCCGCAAGAACAATTACATTTGTGTCTTTGCTGAAACCATCCATTTCGACTAAAATCTGGTTTAGGGTTTGTTCTCTTTCATCATGCCCACCACCCAAACCAGCACCACGATGTCTTCCAATTGCATCAAGTTCATCAACAAAAAGGATTGCAGGTGATTGTTTTTTAGCAACTCTAAATGTATCTCTCACTCTGGCAGCTCCAACCCCAACGAACATTTCAACAAATTCTGATCCAGAAATAGTAAAAAACGGTACTCCAGCCTCATTGGCGACAGCTCTTGCAACTAAAGTTTTTCCACTACCGGGCGGGCCAACTAAAAGTACGCCTCTCGGAATCTTTGCCCCCATATTAAGAAATTTCTTGGGGCTTTTTAAGAATTCAACAATTTCTCTCAGCTCCGTCTTGGCTTCGGTTAGACCACCCACATTGTCAAAAGTAATCTTTTTTTTGCCATTGGGATTAGAGAAAAGTCTTGCCTTGGTTCTCCCGAAAGTGAAAACCTGAGACTGTCCTTTTTTGGCTTGGCCAAACATTAGCCAGATGAAAACCCCAATAAGAAGAAAAGGAAGAATAATGGGTAAAAATGTTGTCACAAAAACAAAGAACCCACTAGGACTAATCTCACGTATTTCTATTGACTGTAGGGCCTCTTCTTCTAGCCCAAGATTTCTTAAGGTTGTTGTTAAGGGGGACCCAGTCTCTTTAAGCGCGACTTCCTCGCTTTCGTCTTTTAAAACAATAGTAAGGTTGTCTCCGCTTACAACTATGCTTTTTACCTTATCCTCGTTGATTTGATAGACAAGTTCAGTCAAGGAAATTTCTTTCTCTTCAGAATAGCCAATATCAGTCAAGCTGAAAAGGCTAGAAAAAAGTAATAAAAGAATAAAGATAAGGAAAAAATTTTTAAGCCAGTTTTTCATTATTTTTTAATTTGTTTTTTAGATTCTTTTTTCTTTTGTACGGGCAATAAGGCCATTCTGTGTCGGCTTGGGTTTAGTGAGAAAATTTTAAATTCATATTCTTTCCCGATTTCCAAAAGAGATTTGCCGTCTTTTTTAGGAATCTTTGAGATCGGAACTAATCCTTGGATTTTTTCATCAAGCTTAACAAATGCTCCGTAGGGATTTGTTTTTACAACCTTAGCCTTAACTATGTCTTCCTTCTTATATTTCTTCTCAATGTTCTTCCATGGATCTTTTTTAAGAGCTTTCATAGATAGAGAAACCTGATCATCTTTAAGTCCAATAATCTTGGCCTCTATTTCTTGCCCAACGCTAAGTATGTCCCTAGGATTTTCGATAAGTTGCCAGTCTATCTCCGAAATGTGAACCAATCCTTCTAGTCCTTCTCCGAATTTAACAAAGGCACCATAGTCAACAATTCCACAAATTTCTCCCTTAACAGTGTCACCAATTTTGTAGTCCTTGATTTTCTCTTTTATCTTCTGAACTTCATCGGCCCTTTCAGATAAAATTAGTTTTTTATCGCTCTTCTCGACATCGACAATTCTAGCTTTAATGTCTTGCCCTATAAGGTTTTTAAGTTCTTTTAAGATTCTTTCGGAATCTCCCCCGAAGTCAGGATAGTGATCTTGAGAAAGTTGCGACGCAGGCAAGAAGCCATCAATGTCTCTTACCTTGGTCAAGAGACCGCCCCTGTTCGCTCCTGTAATTCTGACAACAATGTCTTCGTCCTTATCCATCTTTTCTTTGATGTAATCCCAACTCTTTTCTTCTCCTGCTCTCTTTAGAGATAGCTCGACATATCCCTTATCATTTTCTGGTTCTAGTATTTTAACATCTATGCTTTTTCCCTCTTCAATGTCTTTCATGTCTTGGGGTAAATCAAAAAACTCACTCTTATAGCAAACGCCAACACCATAAGGCCCTAAATCAAAATATATAGTTTTTCGTCCTTTGTTAACAACCTTGGCTTCGATAATTTCGCCCCTCTTTAAGAAAGAGAGGCCATCTTTTTTAGCCTGTTTTTCGGTTTTTCGACTAATTGTTTTTGGCATAATTCAACTCCTTTCAATTTGCTTTATAAGATTATAAGAGAAATATTTTATTTTTCAAGAGCTTTCCGTTTTCCCTTGCTTTTTTGTCAAAATAAAATATAATCTTATACAAGGTCTTGTTTCGTCTAGAGACTGATATTCTTTGTTTTTTACTTAGATTCTTATGATTATTAATTGGCAAGGGCTTTCCTCTTTCAAAATAAGAAGTGGCAACACCCTTCTTCTAATAGATCCCCTTTTGCGATCTTCTTATGAAATTAAGTCCTCAATTGGAAAATTTGATATTGCTCTTCTAAGTTCTCCTTTTTTGGATTACGACGATAAGGAGTTAGCAAAGTGTCCTTATGTTTTTAGGGGTCCAGGAGAATATGATGCTCACGATATTGCTATTCAAATAGCACCATCCATCGGTCCAGATAATCATAAAAATAATATCTTTTCAATAAGCTGGGAAGGTTTGAAATTGGTTCACTTAGGTGCTCTTGCTCAAAAAGGATCAATTACTAAATTTCTTGAGAAGATTAATGGAATAGATATTCTTATGATTCCTATTGGTGGAAAAAGGGTTATAAGCGCGAGTGATGCCATCGAACTCATCCACCAAATTGAGCCCAGCATAGTTATTCCCATGTTATATGGCGTAGAAAAGACTAAGAACAAACTTGACTTAGATAGTTCTGAATACTTTATTCAAGAAATGGGACAAGATCACGAAGAGCTCGATAAGCTCAACATTAACAAGAGTTCAATAAACAAAGACAAGACTAAGCTAATTATCCTTAAGCCCTCGTAGCTTAAACGGATAAAGCAATTCCCTTCTAAGGAAAAGACTGCTGGTTCGAGTCCAGCCGAGGGCGATCTTTATGGGCAGCTAGCTCAGTTGGCTAGAGCGTCTCAGTGACATTGAGAAGGTCACAGGTTCAAGTCCTGTGCTGCCCACTAGAATCCTTTTATTGGAAATATTACCTTTCCATGAAAAACGGCTTAAACTATTAATGATTTCTTTATAAGTTCCAGACATACAGCTATGATTTTTCTAGAAGAATATAGGAGAATAAAGGCGGAAAATCGATAAAAGCTTCGTTCTCCATGAATATTTCTACTAGTAAATCACAATAAATAGACAATTACATTGTTCGTTTATGACTCGTTTTAATGATCGCCAGAAAGCAATAGAATTAAGAAAGCAAAAATTAAGCTATAGTCAAATAAAGAAAAAATTGGGGGTAAGCAAGAGTACTTTAAGTTATTGGCTCAAGGACTACCCTTTATCTAAAGAGAGAATAAGAGAGCTACGCGACAAGAATGAAAAAAGAATTGAAAAATTTAGAAAGACAATGAGAAAAAAGAAAGAAGAGAGATTGAGATCGCTTTACCTAGAACAAAAAAATGTTCTTTTTCCTATTAATTCAAAGGAATTGTATCTTGCAGGATTATTTCTTTACTGGGGAGAAGGGTCAAAACAAAAAACAACACATCTTTCTATGTCTAATACCGATCCTTCTGTCGTCAATTTTTTTATTATCTGGCTTGTTAAAAGATTGGGTGTTTCCAGAGAGAAATTAAAGGTTCAACTTCATTTATACAGTAACATGGATATCAATAAAGAAGTTAACTTTTGGTCTAAGACTACAAACATCCCCTTGAATCAGTTTAACAGGCCTTATATTAAGAAAACCTCTTCAAATAAGATAAATCATAGAGGATTCGGCCATGGTACATGTAATATAACTATCAATGATGCAAGACTCTCAGAAAAAGTTTTAATGGCCATAAGAGTAATCCAAGATAGTTATTCTTAAATGGGCATGTAGCTCAGTGGTTAGAGCGCTTGACTTATAATCAAGTGGCCCCAGGTTCAAATCCTGGCATGCCCAGGAAGAATAAGTTAAAAATTAACCTTATCTGATCATGTTCTTTCATGTGCTCTTCGAAAATGAAGATTTTGTTATATTAAACAAGCCATCGGGAATTTTGGTTCACCCAACAGATTCTTCTAAAAAAGAAAACAGCCTGATAAACGAATTACTAAAACTCTATCCTGAAATTGAGAGTGTTGGCGAAGACTCTTTAAGACCGGGAATAGTTCATAGGCTTGACAGAGAAACCTCAGGATTGCTCATTGTTGCTAAAAGCCAAGATTCTTTCTTAGAATTTAAAAGCCTCTTTAAGAAAAGGTTAATTGAGAAAACATATAAAGCACTTGTCTTTGGTAGAGTTAAAAAAAATAAGGGTGAATTCGAAACATATATAGGAAGGTCTACAAAAGACCCACGTAGAAGGATAACGTTGGCCAAGCCAAAAAAGAATTTAAAAACGAAAGAAGCTAAAACAACTTATAGGGTTCTAGAGTATTTGGAAGACAAAAAACAAAATCAATTTACCCTCCTTATGGTTAAGATAGAAACGGGTAGAACTCATCAGATAAGGTCCCAATTTTTTTCTATAAATCATCCCCTCGTTGGCGATTCGCTTTATAAAATTAAGTCTAATGACAATGTGGAACTTAAAAGAGTGTTCCTCCATGCAGAAAAACTTGCATTTAATTTTAAGAACAGATATTATCAATTTTACTCCCCGCTACCTCAAGATTTAGAAAAATTCTTATCTACATTAAAAAAATGTCAAACATCTTAACAAAGTTCCTAAAATCACAAAAAAGAGAAAACTCTTTTTCTTTTAAAATTGGTGACATTATTAAAGTTTATCAAGAGATTGAAGAGGGTGGCAAAAAAAGAATTCAGCCTTTTGATGGATTGGTTATATCAAAGAAGCACGGCACAGAACCGGGTGCAACTTTTACTGTGAGAAAAAAGATCTCGGGCATAGGAACAGAAAAAATATTCCCGCTACACTCTCCTACTATAAAGAAGGTAGAGATTATCAAAAAGGCAAAGAGAATAACCAAATCAAAACTTTACTGGACAAGAGAGAGAACGGATAGAGAAATACAGAGAAGATTGAGATTCGAACAAGCACCAAAAACGGAACCAGTTAAAAAAGAAACAAACAAGAAAAAAGAAAAAGAAGAAAAAGAAAAAAAGCAATAATAGATTTAAACACTGCCCAGGTGGCGGAATTGGTATACGCACAGGCTTGAGGAGCCTGGCTCTTCGGGGCGTGCAGGTTCGAGTCCTGTCCTGGGCACTTTAATGGAGGACGTAATTTGTCTCAACTTAACTATATGTCAAAAAAACAAAATTTCTCTCTAGCAACTATTCTAGGTGGCGTTATAGTGATTCTAATAGCCTTAGTGGTTTACCAATATGTTTATGGTACTGCTGGGTTAAATGCTGTTTCGGAAAATGAGCTTTCGGAAAGAGTCATTGAAGCCGTAGGCAAGGACATCGGTGACCAAGAGGGCGTGTCCATTGAAAACATAGAGAAGCAGGCTTCTCTTTATAAGATTACGCTTAATGTTCTCGGCCAAGAATATGAGTCTTATGCTACATTAGATGGAGAAATGCTTTTCCCTCAAAAAATTGATCTCATTATTCCTGAGCCAAAAGAGATCAGTAAAACAGAAAAACCCGAAGTTGATCTCTTTGTAATGGCCTATTGCCCCTTCGGCAACCAAGCGGAAGAACTAATTGCCCCTGTTAATGAACTTTTAGGAGACAAGGCTAACATTGAGCTTCACTACATTATTTATAGCAACTATGGCTCAGGTTATCCTGAATACTGTCTCGACGAAGAAAATAAATACTGCTCTATGCACGGAATTCAAGAAGTTAATCAAGGTATCAGAGAGTTGTGTGTTCAAAAATATGAACCCGATAATTTCTGGAATTTTGTTGAGAAGATGAATGAAGAGTCAACTTCTGAGAATGCTGATGAAAAATGGGAAGGTGTTGCTCAGGGCATAGGGATCGATGTAGAGAAAATTAAGACTTGCCAGACAGAAGAAGGCATAAGTCTTCTAGACCAAGAATTGGTCCTGACAAGCGAAAGCTACCCCGTCCAAGAACCAGCCCAACACAAAGGACAGGAAAACCAGTCGATTTCTGGATCGCCTACTCTCGTAATTAATGGAGTCATTTACGACGGTGCACGATCAACAAGCTCTTATCAAGATGCCATCTGTCAGGCTTTTACTAATAGCCCTGAAGAATGTTCAGAAGAATTATTGGAAGAACAAGTTGCACCTAATGGATCTTGTGAATAAACATACCAAAGCTATTAAAGATAAAACAAAACGGGCTCAGTGAGCTCGTTTTGTTTTAAGTGTTTATAAAACATTTGTGTAAAAAGTAATTTAAAATTATAATAGAAGGTACATGAACTCTCCTATTAAGAAAAAGATATATGTATTATTGTTCGTTTTTCTTGGTTTAGTTCTTCAAGGATTAGTTCATGAGTTTATAGAAATTTGGTATATAGATTTGTTGGTTAAAAATTTTCATCTATATGGCCTTGGGCTTACATGGCAAGACTGGTTTGTTCTTCATCGTTTATTAACAATTATTCTTGTTGTTCTTGGTTTAATTTTTGGTCTTTGGCAAGGAAAATTTTGGTGGAAGAAGCTATATGAAAATAAATAGGTTAAATCTTAACTTCTAATTTAACATTTATGGTTAAAAATCGAAGAGAAACGTTAAAAATGGCTATAGGAATTATTGCTATTTTTGTTTTAGCAGTCTTAGTATCAATTGTTATACTAAAGTTTACTTATCATAAGGGCTTTATTAAAAATTGCTATCGCGTATGTTATTACGATAGCAATGATAAAATTTGGGAATACCGTCCTTGGGGATATAATGCAGATTTCACAGAAGAAGACAGGGACTTTCCTTCTTTAGAGACTTGTTTGTCTTACTGTCTTTCTCAAAAGCAGGTTGACTTAATCAAATCAAATAAATAAATACTCTTGTGATCCTTTCATGAAATGCCTTTAAAGATTTTATTCCCTAGGCTTATTCGAAAGATAAAAAACAAAAAAGCTCTTAAGTCTCAACTTAGGAGCTTTTTGTCTTACAAAGCATGTTTTCAACCTTTACCCTAAGGGGTTTAGCTGGAAAATGATTAACTATTCCAGCTTTGGCACCTATTTTAGTGACAACAGATGATGCATTGAAGCTAGCATATTGAAGTGCTTTTTCTATATTCTGATTATATTTAATATATGCACCAACAAAACCAGATCCAAAAGCGTCCCCTGCACCTAGACGATCGGTTATTTCCCAGTCATAAATGCCCACTCTATACCCCCTTTCGTCATCTGTGGCATAAGCACCAGCCCTACCATCAGTAATTACTTCTATGCCAGGCGTTAATCCACAAGCTTTTCTAAAAATTGTTTTCTTAAAATTATAAGAAATTCCCATCAGACTTGATGCTTCGTTACGATTAAGAATTAGAACGTCAGTAGCATTGAAGACTCGGGAAAGCTTCTTTAATCCTAATTTCAATTCTTTGCTCCCAGGGTTTAGAGCGAGATTAATGTCTTTTTTCTCAACAAAGCGTGCTATTTTGTTCAGCAACTTAATATTTCCGCCAACAGAAGATACATATAGCCATTTAGATTTAAGCTTTTTTAGGTTAATTTCTTTTTCATCAATTAAAGAACCTCTGTGGACAAAAATGTTCCTTTCTCCTTCGGGCGTTAAGAATATGATTGAAACACTTGTATGATTCTTAGAATCAATTCTTATTAAATTAGATGAAATTTTGTTTTTCTTAATTGTCCTTACAATATCCTTGCCAGCCAAATCTTTTCCTACTTCAAAACAGGCAGCGGTTTTTAGACCTAGCCTTGCAAGGCTAACAGCCGCATTGGTTGCTCCTCCACCCGTTTCGTAAAATAACTCTTCTACTTCTGTCTTTGTTCCTAGCTCAAAAGCTATCGATTTGCCTGACTCGAAGTGAATGTCCTTAAAAGCTTTAAAAGATTTTGATTTCAAAAAAATATCTCTTGTCGCTGTCCCAATTGTAATAACATCAAACATATTATATGATTTTAACAAATCTCTCGATTAGACACAATTCTCTTGAGTTTTTGCCTTAAAGATGCTAAATTGAGGGCATTGGGGCGCTTAGCTCAGTTGGCTAGAGCGTGTGACTTACATTCACAAGGTCAGAGGTTCGAATCCTCTAGCGCCCAAAAAACGTTAGATTGATTGACACAGGCTTGTTTGTGCCCTATACTTGTATATCTAAAGAATATTTTCATTTTTTTTACATTAAAACTTCTATGTTTGACCTCAAACAATTTTTAATGGCAGTTGAACAATTAGCTGCCGAAAAGAATCTTCCCAAAGAGCGTGTTTTAGAAACAGTTGAATACGCCATTGCCGCTGCACACAAAAAAGAAAACGGCCTTCAAGGATGTAAGGTTAAGGCTAAGCTCGATTCTGATAGCGGAAAGACAAAGATTTGGCAAGAGTTAACTGTTGTCACAGAAGACTCCCTCGAAGAAGAAGAAAAAAAATTCAACCCTAAAAAACAAATTCTGCTTGAAGATGCCAAGAAAAAGAAAAAGACGGCTAAGATTGATGATGTTGTTAAGATTCCCTTAGAAACAATCGAAGATTATGGCCGTATTGCTACCCAGACGGCCAAGCAAGTTATTATTCAAAAAATTAAAGAAGTTGAGCGCGATTTAACTATTGAAGAGTATAAAACCAAAGAAGGCGAAGCTATCAGCGGTATTGTTCAGAGAGACGAACAAGGCACCATCTATTTAGATATAGGAAGAACAAATGGCATCCTTCCTCCTCAAGAGCAAATCCCCAATGAAACTTATGGAATAGGACAAAGAGTTAGGGTATTGCTCCTGAATGTTAAAGAAGAGGCTAGGGGTCCAATTATCTTTCTTTCACGTAACCGTGCTGAATTTCTTACAAAACTCTTAGAACTAGAAGTCCCCGAAGTTAGTAATGGCAGCGTTAAAATCGAGTCTGTTGCCAGAGAGGCTGGTAAGAGATCAAAAATAGCTGTCGTCTCAGAAGAAGAAGGCATTGATCCAATCGGTGCTTGTGTTGGCCAGCGTGGCACTAGAATCTCTGCTGTCATTAATGAACTGGGCGGAGAAAATATTGATATTATCCTTTGGGATAAAGATCCAAAGAAGTTCATATCAAACGCTCTTTCCCCTGCTAAGGTTCTTGATGTCAGGCTTCAGAAAAAAGAAGGAGAGGCCAAGGTTTTGGTTGCAAGTGATCAGCTTTCCCTTGCTATAGGCAAGGGGGGCCAAAACGTCAGACTGGCAGCAAGATTAACGGGTTGGAAAATTGATGTTTCTACGCCCGACACAAAAGAAGGGCCCGATAAAGAAGAGAAATCTGATAAAGAAGGAAAGGCGTCACTAAAAGAAGAAAAGAAAAAAGAAAAGAAAGAGGTTAAAAAAACCAAAAAAGAGAAGAAAAATAGCCCAAAAAAAGAAAAAAAAGAAAAAACTCCTTCTAAGAAAAATAAAAAATAATTATCTCAACTTCTCCGAGAATCTAATTTGTAATTAAACTAATTATATGCTAAGTCAGTTTTTCCCTATTGTTGTTAGTTTGATTGGATTATTTTTCGTAGCTGGATTGATTGTTCAGCTCGTCAAAAAATCCTCTGGCGGAAGCAAAGTTAAAGACATCGCCTCCCTGATTCACAAGGGATCTCTTGCCTTTTTAAAACAAGAATACAAAATTATGGCTGTCTTTGTCGTTGTCGTTGCCGTAATTTTAACCTTTCTTAAAAATATTGATTACCCCGTTACACTTGCCTTTTTGGCAGGTGCTTTTCTTTCGGCCCTAGCCGGCAATCTTGGCATGCAAATAGCAACTAGGGGAAATGCTAGAACTGCCTGGGCAGCTAAAAGAAGCCTGAATAAGGCACTTAAGGTAGCTCTTTCTTCGGGAACAATCATGGGGTTGTCTGTTGTAAGCCTTGGCTTGTTAGGAATTAGCATTCTCTATCTCATATTTAAAGATCCTCAGATTATTTATGGTTTTGGTTTCGGGGCTTCTTCAATCGCTCTTTTCGCCCGTGTTGGCGGAGGAATTTATACAAAAAGTGCTGATGTTGGTGCTGATCTGGTTGGAAAGGTAGAACAAGGTATTCCAGAAGATGATCCTAGAAATCCGGCTGTCATTGCAGACAATGTTGGGGATAATGTGGGTGATGTTGCTGGCATGGGGGCAGATCTTTTTGAAAGTTATGTAGACTCAATCATCGCTGCTATGGTTTTGGGAGTAGCCTTGGTTACAATTATTCCCCAAGCAATCATCTTGCCACTTTTAATAGCAAGCATCGGTCTTATTTCGAGTATCTTCGGATATGTGCTTATTAACCTTTTCAAACGTGGCAAGCCTCATCTTCTCCTTAATATTGGTATTTTTGGTGCCGCTATCTCAACTGTTATATTAAGTTTTTTCCTAATTAGATATTTTGGTATTGGGCTTAGTTACTTTTGGCCAATCCTGATCGGTCTAGCTTCTGGCTTAACCATTGGCTTGGCTACTGAGTTCTTTACTTCCTCGCGGTTCAAGCCGACTAAAATGATAGCAAATTCCTCAGAGGCCGGTCCGGCAACAAACATCATTGAGGGTCTTTCTGTGGGAATGTTAAGTACTTTTGTTCCCATCATTGTCATTTCAATCGCGATTGCTTTGTCGTATTACTTTAGTGGTCTTTACGGAATTGCCTTGGCCGCTGTCGGCATGCTCTCGACTCTTGGTATTACTTTAGCAACAGACAGCTATGGTCCAGTTGCCGATAACGCAGCTGGCATTGCTGAAATGGCTGGTCTAGGAGATAGAGTCCGTCGTCGAACTGAGAAACTAGATGCCGTCGGAAACACAACAGCTGCGATTGGAAAGGGCTTCGCTGTTGGATCAGCTGCATTAACTGCCTTAGTCTTAACTGTTAGCTACGCTGAGATAGTTGGTCTTGAAACTCTTAATCTTCTGGATCCTAAAATTATAATTGGCTTATTTTTAGGCGGCCTTTTACCGTTTCTTTTTTGCTCCTTTACCCTCAAAGCTGTTGGTAAAAGTGCCTTTAGTATTGTTAAAGAAGTCAGACGACAGTTTAAAGAAATTAAGGGTCTCGCAAGCGGAAAAACAAAACCAGATTATGAACGCTGTATAAATATTTCAACAAAGGCTTCGCTTAAACAAATGATTTTGCCTTCGATTCTAGCTATTGCTAGTCCCGTTGTAGTCGGCTACCTTCTTGGAGCAGCCGCTTTAGGCGGACTCTTAACGGGAGCAATCATTACAGGCTTCCTTTTAGCAGTTATGATGGCTAACTCGGGTGGTGCTTGGGATAATGCCAAAAAATATATTGAGGAAGGCAACCTTGGCGGCAAGGGATCCATTTGTCACAAAGCAGCTGTTGTTGGCGATACCGTAGGAGATCCATTTAAGGATACTTCTGGCCCCTCTCTCAATATTCTAATTAAATTGATGTCAATCATTGCCCTAATTATTGCTCCTTTGCTCTAATTAAATGAAATCAGAAAAAACAGAACAACCAAATGGAGAGATTGTCTTAAAAATTTCTCTTGATAAAAACGAAGCTAAAGAATGTTATAATGCTTCTTTGTCAAACATTTCAAGCGGTTTTTCAAAAAAGGGTTTCCGCCCAGGCAATGTTCCCAAACAAATCGTTGAGAAGGCTGCTCAGCCTCAAATCATGCTTGAATATGAACAGGCGGCTTTAAGAAAATGCATTTCAAAAACTCTCGACAAAGAAAAGATCGTTCCAGTTTTAAGGCCAGAAGTTAAGATTTTGAAATCAGCTCCGGGGCAAATCTTTGAATGCGAAGTTAAGGTAGTTGCTTATCCAGAGGTTCAGCTCAGTGATTACAAAAACCTGAAATTAAAAAGGAAAAAGGTAAAAATAGAAGAAAAAGAGATTGATAAGGCCATAGAGTTTTTACGTCAATCGAGGGCCAGTTTTAAGCCTAAAGATGGACCAGCTAAAGACGGTGACCAAATAGAAATTTCTTTTGATGCTTTCCATAAGGGTAAAAAAATTCCGGAAGCCTCTACGCCCTATTACCCTGTTAGGCTTGGCAAAAAACAACTTCATCCTGAGTTTGAAAAAAATCTGATCGGCTTAAAGACAGACGAAGAAAAATCTTTTAGCATAGATTATCCTAAAGACTGGGCCCAAGAGACCTATCGAGATAAAAAGATTGATTTTAAAGTTAAAACAAAAGCTGTTTCGGAAACCATCCTTCCTAAGCTAGACGATCAATTCGCCAAAAGCCTGGGTCCTTTTGAGGGAATGCCCGCTCTTAAGAAGTCTTTAAGAGATGGCCTTACTCAAGAAAAAGAAAGTCAAGAGACAAAAAGATTCCAACAAGAGATTCTTGAAAAAATTATCGAGGGTTCTAAGATTAAAATTCCTAAAATTTTAATTGAAAAAGAAAAGGAAACAATTTTAAAGAAAATGAATGAAGACTTGGCCGCCCAGAAATTAACTCTTGATGATTACTTAAAACGTCTTAAGGTTAAAAAAGAAAAATTCGATAAGGATTTAGAGCGCCAGGCAGAGAAAAGGCTTAAGGGATCGTTTGTCATTAACGAGATTGCCAAGTCAGAAGTGCTTTTCCCGAAAGATCAAGAGGTTGAAGATTTTGTAAATAATGAACTAAAAAAATCCGCAAATTCTCAGAAAAACCACAAAGATATTGACTTAGAGAAGTTGCGGAGTTATACTTTTGAATACTTAACAAATCAAAAAGTTATTAATTGGCTTACTAATATTTGTGTCCGATCTTCTGACTAAACTACAAATATATGAATCTTATTCCCACGGTTATTGAAAAAACCCATAGTGGCGAAAGAGCCTATGATATCTATTCTCGCTTGTTAAAGGAACGCATCATCTTCATTGGTGGACCAATCAACGATGACGTTGCTAATCTTGTTATTGCTCAATTGCTTTTTCTCGAGAGCCAAGATTCGAAAAAAGATATCAAGCTATATATCAATAGTCCTGGCGGAATGGTAACTTCTTCCTTGGCCATTTACGACACCCTACAATATGTTAAGTGTGATGTTTCAACAATCTGTACTGGTTTGGCTGCCTCAGCGGCAGCTTTGCTTTTAACTGCTGGCACAAAAGGCAAAAGGTTTGTTTTGCCAAACTCCGAGGCAATGCTCCATCAGGTTATGGGAGGTGTTCAAGGACAGGCCTCAGAAATTGCCATTTCTGCACAACACATTCTTAAGCTTAAGAAAAGAATTAACAAGATTATTTCTCATCACACAGGACAGGGTTTAGCTAAGGTAGAAAAAGACACAGACCGTGATTTCTATTTGACTGCTCAGGAAGCCGTTAACTATGGTCTAGTCGACAAGGTTATCGAACCTAAAAAGAAATAAAAAAATATCGTAGTTTGGTCAGGAAGAGTTTAAAACTACATGGAAAATTACTTTTTTCTAGTCCTGACCGTTGTTCTGGGTGCATTGGCAGGCTATTTATTCCGTCATTGGCTTGCCCAGAGAAAGATTGATTCAAGTGAAAAAAGAGCTAATGAAATTTTAAGAAAAGCAAAAGACGAAGCCCAGAATGTCCTTCTTAAGGCTAAAAACAAGGCTCTAGATGTCTTAGAAAAAACAAAGGCAGAAGAGCAACAAAGATTACAACAGCTAACTCGTCAGGAAGACCGACTTGAAAAACGAGAAGAAAGAGTCGTTAAAGACTTGGGAGAGATTGACCGTCAAAAGGATGCCATGCTTGAGAGAGTTGAGAAGATTAAGGAGATTCAAAAAAATGTCCAATCTCTTGAAAAAGAAGCTGAAGACAAGCTCGAAAAAACTGCTAAGCTAAGTCTTAAGCAGGCCAAAGAGAAGGTTATGAAATTAGCCCAAAAAGAAAACGCAGAAGCACTAACTGAGCTCATTAAAAAACTAGAGAAACAGAAGCAAGAAGACGTAGAAGTTAAGTCAGCTGATTTAATTGCTCAGGCAATGCAAAGAATTGCTGCGTCTCAAGCTGAAGAGTTTACAACAACTACTGTTGCCTTAAAAGATGAAGATGTTAAGGGAAGAATTATTGGAAAGGAAGGCAGAAATATCCGTGCCTTCCAGAAAGTAACGGGCGTAGAATTAATCATCGATGAAACACCTGATGCGGTTGTTATCTCGTCTTTCAATCCTTTACGACGACAAATCGCCAAGGTTGCCTTGGAAAGACTCATTCTTGATGGAAGAATCCAACCAGCTCGAATTGAAGAAACCGTTAAAAAGGTGAAAGAAGAGTTCTCAGATAAAATTAGGCAATTGGGTGAAGATGCTGTTTATGAACTGGGTATTACTGATTTCGACCCTCAGTTGGTTTATTTGATTGGCATGCTTCACTTTAGAACTAGTTTTGGTCAAAACATCTTAAAACATTCTATTGAAGTTGCTCATATATCAAGCATCCTGGCCGAAGAACTGGGTGGCAACGTCTTCATTGCCAAGAAAGCTGCCCTGCTCCACGACATCGGTAAGGCTGTTAGTCATGAGGTTGAGGGTTCTCACGTTGAAATCGGTAAGAAAATCATGCAGAAATTTAACGTTAACGAAGCAGTTATTGATGCAGCCATTGCTCATCATGGTGATTATCCGTTCGTCAGCCTCGAGTCTCGACTAATCCAAACCGCTGATGCCTTGTCAGCTTCTCGTCCAGGCGTTAGAAGAGAAAATTACGAAGCCTATATCAAGCGCCTAGAAGAATTGGAAAATCTGACCAATGCTTTTGAGGGTGTTAAGAAAACTTACGCTATTCAAGCTGGTCGCGAGGTAAGAATCTTCGTCGATGCAGAACAAGTTTCTGATCTAGATGCTTACAATATGGCAAAAACTATTGCTGAAAAAATAGAGAAAGAAATGACCTATCCCGGAGAAATTAAAGTTAATGTTATTAGGGAAACCCGAGCTGTTGAATACGCAAAATAATAATTTAATTTATTAAAAACAATTAAACGAAAGGGGGTGAAAAAAATGACAAAGCAAGCATTAATCGACTACGTTGCCAAGAAAACTGACCTTCCTAAAACTCAGGTTAAAAAAGCTATCGATGCTACTTTAGATGGTGTTACCGATGCCTTGAAAAAAGGTGGTAGCATTACTTTCACAGGTTTTGGCACATTCAAAACTTATGATCGAAAAGCTCGAACTGGCCGTAATCCTCAAACCGGCGCTACTATTAAAATTCCTGCTGCAACAGTTCCTAAGTTCAAGGCCGGTAAAGCCCTTAAGGCGGCAGTCAAATAATTTCTTGGCACAAGTGTCAAAGACAAGATTCTAGATCGTCCCGACGCTCATATCGGGACACCCCCGTGATTCTACTACAGGATCAGTCGGGGCGAACCAAAAAAGCCTCAAATCTGGGGCTTTTTTGGGTATATTTGTTTATTCTTTATTCTCTTTCTAGGATCGGTTTGGGATAATTTGAAGCCTCATCTAACAACTCCTCTACCAGAGGAACTATGATTGTCTTTCTTAGGTTAAAGCTAGCATCTTCAGGTACATCTTTAATTTTGAAGATTAAAGCTGGCACAATTAGTTCGTTCGGCCTACCATCTAATGTGGGTTGCCAATATTTCATATATCCCTTTGTTGGTTTTTCAATCTCTACTTCAACTGTTTTGGCACCATTTTGATAGCGTATAAAGTTATTAATGCCACCTTCTCTGGCTACTTCTAGAATCTTTTCTTTCGAAGCAGATTTATATGACGATTGATCATAGCTTTGAGTTGAAAGATTGTATAGAGAAACAACCTTTTTTGTGTTTAGATCAATGGCTAAACTAGCTCCATGTACTTGTCCAGAAGGCTCATAAACTTTCTCTCCGTTAATTTCTAAAGGATAAATGACCTGTATCTCTAATGGGATATGAACTTGTCCTTCCGATTTCTCTTCGAGAAAAACTTGCCAATCTTTATTTACCTCTGGTTCTCCATAAACATCAATGTTGATGTTGTGCTCTTTGAGAAAACTATCAGCGATGTTTATCAGGGCTTGATCGCTCGGCAAGTCATCTTGACTTAAGGATGTCAATCTGTTTTCTGGCCAGTTTCTCCAGTTTTTATAGATTGAAAGCACTCCCTCGTAGAAGTTAACATAAACAGAATAGCCAAAGTCTTTGTCTTCAACAAGGTTTAAAACTTCAACCTTGGAGTTTCTGAAACTTGATAGATCAACTAGGCCAAGATCGGCACTTGTAATAAGCTTTGCAAGGTCAGCAGCAGCACCGTCACCCATCCTTCGTTTAAGAATGTTAACTCGGTCAGTCTCAATTTCAAAATCTTCTCCTTTATAGACATAGCTATAGTTAACAAAATCTGGCGCTGGTAGGACAAGCCGACTATCTCCACCTGCACCAACCCCTGCCTGAGAGGAACTAACGGCCGCCTGTTCATTGACAGAGAAGCTGCCTGCTCCTTTTCCTGTTACTGTATCAGATCCATTAAGCATGGCATTCTCTGAGCTTAAAACTCCAAAGGCATTTTTACCAAGAGACTGAATGCTCAATTCTCCTTCGAAGTCTAGGGCTATTGGGGTACTTTTCTGGGAAAAATATATTCCCCCAACAACGAAAACTATCATGGTAATTCCTGCCAAAGCATAAGCAGGTGTTGGAAGAGAAAAGATTGAGGTTAATCTGAGTTTCTTTGCCTTCTTTTCTTTTATTTCTTGAATTCTATTCATGATCTCTCGCCTGAGTGTTTGCTTAAACTTCTCGTCAAATTTAGTTTCTGGTTTGGTTTTCAAGATGTGATTAATAATCTTCTTGAGTTCTTTATCATAATTTTTTAAAGAAGCATCAAGCTCGTAGAGCTCATTCAGGATTTGGGTAATTTTTTCGTTTTTGTTTTTCATTGTTTTAATTAAGGTGACTTAGAATTAAGGTTAGAATGAAAATTGGAGCAAGATCGCTCCTGAGATTTTTCATTACTCTTGAAAAAGTCATTTTGCAAGCACTTTCAGACTTTTCCAGTATTTGAGAAATTTCTTTATAGCTTAGCTCATTCCAAATGCGCATGACCACTATTTCTTGTTGCTCTTTTGAGAGCTTTTTTAAGTATTTTTTTACTTCTTCTAATTTTTGTTGAGCTTCAAGCTGTTCTGGGAAATTGCTTGGATCTTTAATTCCCCAAAATTCAGCAAGATTGAGCTCTTTTTTTTGTGTTCTGTAGTGATCAATAACGGTATTTCTCGCAATTCGATAAAGCCAAGAAGAAAATTTTCCCTTATTTGAATTAAAGCGACCAATGTTTTCTAGGGCTTTCATAAAGGTTTTTGAGGTAAGATCTTCGGCTAATTCTTTATGAAAGGTTTTGTAATAAATGAAGTTATATATTTTTTTAATGTATTTATCGTAAATCTTAGCAAATTCATCCAATTCTCCTTTTTGACACTTTGAAATGATTAAATTGTCTTGGTTGTTTTCTGACATATTTTTCTTGATTATATCATCTTTATCTTAGAAAGATAAAGTTGGCTAAAAGGCTAAACCCTGCGACAAAGCCGCACGAAAAAAGAATAATACCAATAATTTTAAACATATTATTATTTCTTTTTTAAAACAAAAACCTCCCTTCTCTTTTTATTACGAGAGAGAGAACAAAGAGTAACGCACGACTTAATACTTGGCCGGAAACGAACACTTACAATCTTTTTTATTCAAAATGTCTTTTTGTTCTTGAATCGAATTGATTAGAATTGTTTGCTTTGTTTTTCCTTTTGCTAATTTCTTGTCTAAAACTGATTTGTGGTTAAAATTACGTCTTTTCATTTCTTCTACTAATTGTTCGTGTCTAATATAGAGAGCTCTCAATTTTCCTTTCCAGCGCAAGGTCTCCGGATGCTTGCTATAGCCTTTTTTATTCTTAGTTAAAATAGACCAGATAGCATGAAGCTCTCTGTGTTCTCCTAAAAGGTGTTTATCGCAAAGATTTTTTGGTTTTATGTCCCAAATACGCATATATTTCTTATCTTAACACAAAAACCTCTTTTAAAAAGAGGTTTTGTTTCTTTAGATGTCTATTTAAAGAGATGTGAGTGTGAACCAATTCTTAGAAGATAAATTATTTTATTTTTTTTATCTTCTTTATAAATTATAACTAGATCTGGCTTTAAGTGACAGGCGTAAAGATTTTTCATTTGGCCATGAAGCTTGTGATGACGAAGCTTTTTTTCGGTTCGATGGCTGGACCCGAAAACCGACTTTAATTTTTTAAGTGCCTGATTCTTATTAGGATAAATTTTCTTAATATCTTTTCTGAAGCTTTTTGACGGCTTGAAGAGATAGTTCATGGATTTTATTAATAAATATCTTCGATCATCTCGTTAAGATTTTTATAGCCTTTGGGATTCTTTTTTGCATCTTTGAGGCTCTCTTTTATCTCTCTCGTCTGTCTGAAGGTAAATCCATTCTTATCTCTGATTTCATAGGGTAGAGTACCTAAATTTATAGTCTGGTGCAAGAACATTTTGATGGCTGAACTCATATCAAGACCTATGGACTCGAAAACTTTTTTTGCTTTGCTTTTAGTCATCTTGTCTATTCTTATTTGAATTTGCGTATTGGTTGTCATAATTTTTAATTAAATATACATGGTCATTGTAATGCACTCATATTGTTTTGTCAATACATAGTTTGGCCAAAAAAATTTATTGTTTACCAACAGTACTTTTTTACCAATCTCACTATTTTTCTTTTTAAGTTTTCTATAAGCGGGTAACGGGATTCGAACCCGTGTATTCAGGTTGGAAACCTGATGTAATAACCACTATACTATACCCGCCTGATGTCGGAGTGGTGGGATTTGAACCCACGATCTCCCGCTCCCAAAGCGGGTGCCTTAGCCACTAGGCCACACTCCGTTAAGTTAAGACCAATAATAGCAGATTAAGGTGGCCCAGTCAACAATATCCACTTGGCAGACGCTTAATTTATGCTATAATTTAATTAATGATAACCTCTAAAAACTTCAGGTTTTTGCTTGGAGATGTATTGAGGTTATCATAAAATTCTTTTTTATGTTTATTCAATTTCTAGAGAAATTACGCAAAAAACCAGAAGAGACAAAAAGGTTTTTTGTGTGGATCGCAACTGCGGTTATTATGGTTATCATCATTTCTTTGTGGTTGAGTTTTGGATTGGGTCAAGCAATATCACCTTTCAATGACGGCTCTCTTCGAAATGAGGGATCTATTCAAGAAGGTAGTCTAAACAAGGCCGCAGGTTTTTTTGAAGAAGTTAAGGGCGATTTTCTCTATCTAAAGAATAATTTAAGTGAAACTATTGGCGATTTCTTGTCGGGAAAAAACGAACCTGAAGAGATTCCTGCTGATCTTCAGGAATATTTAATAGAACAACAAGTTAATCAAGTCCCCATGGTTTTACCTCAAACAGATTAATTTTAATTTATGGCTGAAGAAAAAAAAGACAAAATTACACAAAGACCGATTGTTGAAGAAATGCAACAATCCTATCTTGATTACGCAATGAGCGTTATCGTTTCAAGGGCCCTTCCTGATGTTAGAGACGGGCTAAAGCCTGTCCATAGAAGAATTCTCTATGCAATGTATCGTTTAGGATTAACTTCTGACTCTCGATTCAGAAAAAGTGCTATGGTAGTCGGAGAAGTTTTAGGTAAATACCACCCTCATAGTGATACCGCTGTCTATGATTCCTTAGTAAGAATGGCTCAAGATTTCTCCTTGCGCTATCCTCTGGTTAGGGGTCAGGGAAATTTTGGTTGCTTCACAGAAGATACAAAGATAAGACTTACAGATGGAAGAGATATTAGCTTTAAAAATCTTGTCAAAGAATCTCGTCTAGGAAAAAGACACTGGGGCTTTTCTTTCAATCTCGAGAAAGAAGAAATAGAAATTGCTGAGATTAAGAAACCAAGACTAACTCGCAAGAATGAAGAACTCGTAGAATTGACTCTAGACAATGGAGAAAAGATTAGGTGTACGCTAGATCATCTTTTTATGACCAGAGATGGTTCATATAAGCCAGCCAAAGATTTAAAAGAAACCGATTCTCTTATGCCTTTATATATTAGTGCCTATCAGGGTAAGGAGGCTAAGCTGACTGGCTATGAGGTAATACGTCAACCTATAAAGAATGTTCAAAGCTTTGTTCACCGACTTGCTGATAGATGGAATTTAGACAACAACATCTACGACAAATCTAATAACATATTTAGTTTAGGCAGTAATCCGGCTTGTTTCAAAGATTTCTCCCAGATTATAAGTGCATCAAAGGAATACAATCATCGCATAGTGAAAAAAAGATTTTTGAAAAAAAGAGAAGACGTTTATGACCTAACAATTGAACCTCACCATAATTTTGCACTCACTGCTGGAGTTTTTGTCCATAATTCTCTCGACGGAGACAAGGCTGCTAGTATGAGATATTCTGAGGCGAAATTGGAGAAAATCAGCAATCATCTTTTAGAAGAAATTGATAAAGAGACAGTTAAGTGGATGCCTAATTACGACAACAGTCGACAAGAACCAACGGTTTTGCCAGCTAGGTTTCCTAATCTACTTTTGACTGGATCCATTGGCATCGCGGTTGGCATGGCAACCAATATTCCCCCTCACAATCTTAGTGAAGTTATCGATGCTACTGTTGCCATTTTAGATAAACCGACTCTTTCTCCTCAGGAAATCATGGAGTTTATTCCTGGCCCAGATTTTCCAACAGGAGGAAGTATTTATGATAAGAAAGCCATTGCTGAAGCGTACAACCAAGGACGAGGCTCTTTTATCTGTCGAGCTAAGGCAGAAATTGAAGAAAATGGTCGTGACGGTTACCAGATTATCATTTCAGAAATAGTTTGGCAGGTTAATAAAGCTCAGTTAGTTGAAAAAATTGCTGATCTGGTTAAGACCAAAAAAATCTCAGGGATTAAGAGTATTCGCGATGAATCAAATCGGGAAGGTGTCCGGGTTGTTATCGAGCTTAAGAAAAATTTTCAACCCAAAAGAGTTTTAAACCGTCTTTACAAGTTAACCGATCTTCAAAAAACTTACCATCTCAATTTATTAGCCCTTGTTGACGGTATTCAGCCCCAGGTTTTATCTATTAAAGAAATTTTAGAAAAGTTTATTGATCATCGTCTGATTGTCGTTAAAAAGCGTTCCGAGTTTGAATTAAAACAGGCTGAAGATCGTGCCCACATATTAGAAGGTTTTAGCAAAGCAATTAAAAATATTGAAGCTGTCATTGCCACAATTAAGGCCTCTAAAGACAAGAATTTAGCTAAGGTCAATCTAATCAAAAAATTCAAATTTAGTGATATACAGGCAGAGGAAATCCTAAAGATGCGTCTCCAAGCTCTAGCTGGATTAGAAAGAAAGAAGGTTGAAGACGAACTTAAAGAGAAAAAGAAGTTGATTGAAGAACTCAAGGCTTTAATTTCTAGCCCGGCCAAGATTAAAAAATTAGTTAAAAAAGAACTTCTTGAAATAAAAGATAAATATGGAGACGAGCGAAGAACTCAAGTTTTTGCTAGACCTCTTAAGTCAATTGGCGAGGAAGAATTAATTCAGGAAAGAGATGTCATTGTTGTCATCACTAAGGATGGCTATATCAAGCGTTCTCCTGTTGAAGCTTACCGGCAACAAAAGAGAGCTGGCTTAGGCGTCTCGGCTATCACTACCAAGGAGGAAGATTTGGTTAAACACTTCTTCGTTGCCTCAACAACAGACAGCCTTCTCTTCTTTACAAACAAAGGCAAGGTTCTGGCCATAAAGACATATGAGGTTCCTGAGGGAAGCAGGACATCTAAGGGAAAGCCGATCGTTAATCTTATGGAACTAGGTGCTGACGATAAAATTACTGCAACTCTTGTTGTTAAGAAAGAACACTTAGAAGATAAGGATAACTTCCACATTGTTATGGCAACTCAGAATGGTATAATTAAAAAAACTCCCGTTAGCGACTTCGCCAACATTAGAAAGAGTGGCATTCGAGCTATTCGACTTAAGCAAGGAGACGTCTTGGGCTGGGCCAAGCTTAGCCAAAAAGATGCTCAGATTCTCATAGTTACCAAAAAGGGTCAATCAATTAAGTTTAATAGCAAAGAGGTTCGACCAATGGGTCGTAATTCTGCTGGCGTTCATGGCATTCGCCTGAAAGAAGACGATATAGTCAGAACAATGACAATTGTTAGTAAGGGTGAAAAAAGAAGTTTGTTGGTTTTAAGTGAGAATGGTCTTGGTAAAAAAACAAAGGTTGATAAATTCCGCATTCAAAAGCGTGGCGGATCTGGTATTAAGGCTATGAATGTTACTAAAAAAACAGGTGATTTAGCGGGTGCGGTCATCTTGAGTGAAGAAGAAAACCTAATTGTTATTTCAACTCACGGAAAAGTTATTCGTGTCGGCTTAAAAAACATTCCCGTTTTAGGAAGAAACACCCAGGGCGTAAAGATTATGCGCCTTAAAGAGGGTGATAGTGTTGCTGACTTTATTATCTTTTAAAATATATGTTTGGTACAGGCGGGTTCTTAAATCCTAAAAAACTTCTTCGAGGTATTGGCATTATTAAACCAGGTTTAACAATTGCTGATTTTGGTTGTGGAGCAGGATATTTTTCTCTCCCCCTAGCTGAGCTAGTGGGTAATGATGGCACAGTCTATGCTGTTGATGTTTTAGAAAACGTTTTAAAGATTGTTTCTCATCGGGCTAAAACTTCAAGCTATTTCAATCTAAAAACTGTTCATGCAAACCTTGAGAATGAAAGTGGCTCAAACCTAGAAGCAGAATCACAAGACGTTGTTTTTATGGCAAATGTTTTGTTTCAGTCCCAACAAAAAGAAATGATTGTTGATGAAGCGATTCGGGTCACAAAACCAGGCGGTTATATTGTTATCATTGATTGGCTACCTGAAAGCTACTTTAAAACTGATCAGGGTTGGAGAATTGAACCTGAAGATTTGAAGAAGATTTTAGAGAAAAAGAAGCTAAAATTTCACAAAGAATTTGAGCCAGATGATTATCACTACGGTTTAATTTACCAGAAGGCTCAATCAAAATAGTTTCGAGGTTAAATATTTATGAGTTCATCTCGTCGTCTTTTTCTTATAATTCTAGGAGTGCTTGTTTTTGTTCTTGTGGGGGGTTTTATTATATGGAAAATTCCCAGGGAACCGGATGAAGTTAATTTAGAGTTTTGGGGTGTTTTTGATGATTCAGATCACTACGCTCCCCTAATTGCTAAGTTTAATCAATCTTATCCTTGGATTAAGATAAAGTATAAAAAATTCCCCTATGAAGAATACGAGCGATCCTTGCTCGAGGCTTGGGCAACAGGTGGAGGCCCTGACATGTTTTTGATGCACAACACTTGGCTGCCAAAACATCAATCACATATTTACCCTTATCCACAGGATAAAAAAAGTCCTCTTAATACAGAAGCCTATAAGCAAACATTCATGCCAGTCGCCACTTCTGATTTTGTTTCAGGTGGCCAAATTTATGCTATTCCTTTTTATTCAGATAATTTAGCTCTTTATTACAATAAAGGTATTTTAGAAGAATTATTCAGGAATAATCCTGATGATAGTTGGATCCTTGAGCCACCCGAAACTTGGGATGAGTTTATTAATTTAGTAAAATATGTAACTGATAAAGATGAATGGGGTAATATCAGAAGAGCTGGCGCAGCCATAGGAACAACTGAGAATATCAATCGTGCTTCAGATATCCTAAGCTTGATTATGCTTCAATCAGGTACTCAGATGGTTTCTAGCGATTTATATAGTGCGACCTTTAATAAGACAACGGCTGTAGATGGTCAAGCATATAATCCAGGAGAAAGATCTCTTAGGTTCTATACAGATTTTGCTAATCCTAGAAAGAATATCTATACGTGGAATACAAACCGGGATTATTCCATTGATGATTTTGCTGAAGGAGATGTTGCTATGATATTTGGCTATTCCTACCTAATCGACACAATCAAGAAAAAAAATCCTAGTCTCCAGTTTGAGGTTGCCCCTATGCCCCAGATTCAAGAAGCAACTACGCCTATTAATTATGCTAACTACTGGGCACCGACTGTTTCTAGGCTATCTCAAAAAGTTGAAGAAGCTTGGACATTTATTGAATTTTGTTCAAGAGAAGAAAACGTCTTTCTCTATCTTAATGCGACTAATAGGCCAACCGTTAGAAGAGGTCTCATCTCGTGGCAAGAAAAAGAAATGCCCAATTTAGCTGTTTTTGCTAAACAAGGTTTAACTGCTAAAACTTGGTATCAAATTGACTCCGATGCGGTTGAAAGAATCTTCCTTGATATGATTAATAAGGTTAATTTAAGTCCAACATCTGTTTCCGGTGCGATTAATGAGGCAGCTCAAGAATTAACTGTTCTAATGCAACCAGAACCCGAAGAAAAAGAACCCCCAAAATCTCCTTTTGATTTTTAAAGAATATGAATTCTAAATTTTTTGTTTTTATCGTATCAATTAGTCTAATAGCACTTGTACCTTTTTTTGTAAGTGCGAAACCGAATGCTCCCGCTTGGGTAAATGCCTCACCGTCCCCTAGCAATAATGCGGTTGAAATAAGTTGGCAATCTGTTTCTGGTGCCGATAGCTATATGATATTTAGGACAACAGATTCTCCGAGCATGTCGTCTTCTCCATCTTGGCAGTCAGCAGGCTCAACCTCTTCAAATAATTATTATGATTCCGGAGTTTCTCCTGATACCGACTACTGGTATAAAGTCGTGGCGGTAGATAATCACGATCCAATCGATCAGTTTTCTGACGACGCTATTTCTAGTCGGGTTCATGTGCCCGCCACGCCAAGCATTCCTCCTCCCGGTCCCGCACCGTCAGGAGGAACAAGTACTAGTGGTTTGCTCCCCATAGTTCAATGTGGCGGCGAGGGACAGAGTGCATGCACTCTTTGTGATATTTTTGAAACAATCTCCCGTTTAATTAACATTATTCTTATTTTCTCTTTCGTGATCGGTGGAGGATTGTTAGCTGTTGGTGGAATTATGATGTATTTTGGCGGCAGTAGCTATGGGTTGCTTAACAAAGCCAAGGCTTTGGTTAAGGGTGTCATTATTGGTATTATCGTTATGCTAGTTTCTTACCTAATTGTTTTTACAATTATCCATGTTTTATCGGGGGGAAACGCAGATACTTATTTCAATATTAAAAATGGTGGATTTTTAATTGAATGTGAAAGTTAATTATTTAAAAAATATGAAATTCATTAAAAAATATATTAATTATTCTCTCTTAATTGTTTTTTTAGCCTTTCCTTTTATCGCTTCCGCAGCTACGTCAACAACGATTGAGATTGACAACCCAATAGCTTCAGACAACTTACTGGATTTAATAGAAACGATTGTTAATTATCTTCTATGGATTGCTGTCGTGGCAGCTCCTCTAACAATCATTATTGCTGCTTTGATGTTTCTAACGGCAGGCGGTAATGAGAGAAAAGTAGGAACAGCAAAAAAAATGCTTATGTGGGCAGTCATTGGCATTGCTCTGGCCCTATTAAGCAAGGGGATTGTTAGTTTACTGGGAGATTTCCTAAGCTCGGTATAAAATAGCTTATCCACAACGTTTTTCTTTCAAGTAGTTTCTTTCAATAGTATAATTAACCTATGAGAAAGCTTATTCTTTTAATTTTTACTTTATTTTTATTAATTCCCAGTGGCTCCTTAGTCGCCACTCCTACAGGTAGTGGTCCATCAGTTGATCCCCCGCCAGAAATTATAGAAAATTTAGAGGCAGATGATGTTGTAAGGATAATTGTGAATGTTAGAAATTGGTTTGCTGGTATTGTTCTGATTATTGCTGTTGCCGTTGTTCTTTTTGCTGGCTTTCTTTATATGACTGCTGGTGGAGACGACAAAAAAGTTGAAACAGCCAAAAAAACCTTACTTAATGGAATTATTGGAATTGTTGTGGCACTTTTTGCTTACGGCATAGTGACGTTAATCTCGAATCTTATTAAAGATTTTGGTGAATTATAATATTAAGTTGTTATTTCTCACGCTTGAAAGGAGGTGAGAAGCATGAAAATGTTAAAAAGAATAATGCCTTTGTTAGTAGCAGGCGTTTTGATTGCTCTACCGGCCGTCGCCATAGAGGAGCCTCTATCTGTTGACCCTGACGTAGACCCTCCATCAGAACTAACTGGCAGCAATCTTCAAAACGCTGATGTCGATACAATTACCAAAACTATCTTAAATATCAGAAACTGGTTTGCGGGAATTTTGCTTATTATTGCCGTTGGCATTATACTCATAGGTGCATTTATGTATATGACTTCCGGTGGTGATTCAGAAAAGACAAAAAAGGCACGTGGTTGGATTATTGGTGGAATAATAGGTATAGTCATTGCAGCCGTTGCCTTTGGGGTCTTCGGTATGGTTTCGAACATCATTGGTGATGTTACCGGTCTATAAAGTCAAATTTCAGGAACCTGAAAAAAAACAAAGCTCTCATGTTTTTAGACGAGAGCTTTGTTTTTCATGCCGGGGACAGGAGTCGAACCTGCACGGGTTTAACCCCACAAGGTCCTAAACCTTGCGTGTCTACCAGTTCCACCACCCCGGCTCCCTTTTATATAAAATATACCTGTAAAATAAAAAAATCTCAATAGTTAAAGCTGGTTTAAGAATTAATTTGTTTCTTCTTCCTCGCTTTCTTCCTCTTCTTTTTCTTCTGCTACAGGGTAATGAGAAGGATTGTCATAAAAGGACCAGAAGCCTTTTTTTGAAATTTGTTCACCGTCCTTGTTATAGACTTCTTGCCACAGGACTGTTTTAAAGGTTCCTTTTTCTGTGTCTCTTTCATAGACATATGGTCCTTTAACTTTTACTTCTCTACCTTCATCTTTGCCATACATTTCAAAGAAAAGCTTGTTGCCTTCAATTCTTCTTTGGATAAGAATGTATCCTTCTGTGTTGTTGATAAATCTTAAGTCAGGATGAGGTGGATAAACGGTTGCATCAAACCCCTGAGGATTATAATAACTAACAGGAAAAGAATGAGGATAGCGCTCTGTTACTTCAAGGCCTGAGTTAATGGCAGCTCTGAACATTGTGGTTGAAACCTGACAAATACCACCGCCATATTCAGGAACAAGTTGATTGTCTTTAATGACTAATCCTGGTAAATAGCCTTCTTTCCCTGAAATTTCTCCTAAGGTTTCATTAAAAGAAAATTCTTCTTCTGGCTTGATTAAATGTTGGTCAAATTTACTTGAACCAACTTTAATGTTGTTAACTCGGCTCAGAGAAGATCCTGTATAATTAGACTCGCCTATTCCAATTAAAGCATCAATGCCAAGTTCAGATAAAGACTTTTCGCTAACCTCAGCTTCGGTTTTCTTAACAGCTAAGACAAGCTGGTTTTTTCCTTCAAAAATATCTTCAGCAATTAATTCAGCACTTTCTTCTAAGAGAAGTTCTATCCCCGGCTTATCTGGTTCTTGTATTTTGATCTGATCATCTTCAAATCCCAGGCGAGCCTTTTCAGATGGACGATTTATATCTCGAATAATGCTTAGGAGATAGGTGGTAATTAAGTCTTTATCAAGAGTTAATCCTAAAATCTGATTATCAAGATTTTTTTCAAAAACTGGATCAAATTTTAACCAATTCCCAATGTTTTCTTTTTCAATTTGCCAAGACTTGTCTTCAAATTCTAATATGTATGGACTACTTTCTAAAATTTGTCGAGCTTTTTCCCTAGCCTCTTTCGTCTCGTCATCTTTAATCTCAGGTAAAACATTGGTTAGAGATATCTCGTACTCATCTAGCGGCTTGATAAGTTGTATTGCCTGCTGATTGACTTCTTTTTTAAAGCTTTGCCAGTCAGGAGCTATGCCTGATTTAGACGACAAAAGGATAATTTGATTGTTTTTAAATTCCAGGCTAGCATTTCGACTCTCTTCGATCAATTGACTGAAATGAATCTTTGTAAAATTATTAAGAGTGGTATTGTTCCAACTTACTTCAATGTTAAGATTTTCTTTGCCAAATAAAGCGATTAATTGCCTTTTGATGTTATTAAAGAAACCACCTCTTTTACCAAAAGCTTCGGCTTTCTTTATTGTCGTCTCGGGCTCAAATTCAAAGCCAAGGGCTGGCCAGGATGTTTTTACTCTTTTTTCCTCTAAAATTAATTCGACTCGAGAACTTGACCAATGATTGGTATATTTCCTTAATTCTTCTATTGCCTTCTCTTTTTTTAATCCACCCAGGTCAAGTCCACCAACTTTCAGTCCGTGTGTTATAACATTACGGTTAAATAAAAAAAGGGCATTAATTAAAATGCCAAAGACCAAAAAGATAATTAGAAGAATGACTGGTAGTTTATTGACAAAGAACTCTTTTCTCATAAGCTTAATTCCTTAAACCATTTTAACCTTTATCTTTTTTTGTTTGTCTGAAACTTTTTTAGGCAGTTTAACGGTTAAAATACCGTTTTTAAGTTCGGCTTCAATCTTTTCTGCATTAACCTCGGTAGGTAAGATAACGCTACGAGAAAAACTTCCCCAATAAAGCTCTTGGTAAAAGTAGTTTTCCTTTTCAATTTTTTCATCTACTTTCCTTTCCCCCTTGATGGTCAACATCCCATTGTTGTATGAGATATCAAGGTTCTCTGGATCAACGCCTGCAATCGTTGATTTAATAATAATACTTTCATTTGTTTGATAAACGTCTAACGTTAACTGACCTTCGTCGCCCGCCTCAGCTAGCCATTCTTTTTCTTCTAGGGGGTTCTGTTCTCGCATAAGAGGCGTCTCTTCTGAAAAATCTTGTTTCTCTTCATTGTTGATTTCAACTTTTTTTTCTTCAGAATCATCATTTTTTGTGAGTAGATCTAGGAAGCTTTTTCTTTTTTTCATGGTGTTAATATTTAATTAAAATGTTTTAAAAAATTATTTACTTTTTTTTAAAGATTGAAGGTTGAGCTTACGGAAGCCTCTTGTAACAATAACGGCTAGGAAGATAAGAAAAACAGCAATTAAGTAAAGATAACAGCGATTTTCGAGGTTCTCACTCCTTATTATAAGAAAATTAAAGATACCGTGCAACCCGCTCGCCAAAAGAATACCAACAAGAACATAGCCAATTTTCAGGGGATAACGTTTCCTGTTTTTTTGCTTAAAAATTGCTCTAGCAAGGAACATACCAACGATCGCTGAAGATAGGGCATGAATAAAGGTTGCTCCCAAAAAACGTACAAAGAGAATGTTGCTCAATTCAATTAGGTTCTCATAGCTAAAAGCAATTAGAACATTTTCAACGGCCGCAAAGCCAAGAGCTGAGATAATCATATATTCCATCGCATCAACTGGTTCGTCAAAGTTTCTATTCTTTAAAATGGTAAAACGAACAATTAGATACTTAAGGATTTCTTCCCAGAAAGCATTAAAAAGCAACATCAAGATCGGGAAACTGAAAAGATACGGTGCTATCTCCTGAAAATTAACAAGGTTTTGTTGTTCAATCTCATAAAGACCTGCGATTAAAAGAGCAGTTATGCTTGTGATTAAAAGGCTCCAGAGAAAAACTCGGATGATTAATCGGTTTGGTTCAGGGTGAACGTCTTTCCTTAAATAAAATAAAAGCCAAAGTAGGCTCGGAAGAAAAGCTAGTGGTAAGGCTAAGTAGATAAGCATAATTTAAAGTAGGGGCCAATCCTCAATCATGAGGAATTCTTTCTTGTTTTTAATTGGTAGTTTTTGGTAAATCTCTTCAGTAATGAAGGGAATAAATGGATGAAGTAATTTAAGTGAAGTCAACAAAACAAAGAGGAGAATGTTTTGCGTTCTTTTCTTGTCAGATTCATTAGCTTCTTCTCTTAAAAAGTTTTTGGAACTTTCGAGATAAACATCACAAAGATCGTGCCAAAAGAATTCATAAAGAGCTTCTGTGGCTTTATCGAAACGATATTTATTAATATTATCATCAACCAGTTTCTTTGTTTGTTTTAGGGCGTCAACAATCTTTTTATCTTCTTTGGTTAAATCTACTTCTTTTAGTTGAGAAATTTCCTGAGGATCTTTTGGCTGATTCATTAGAATGAAGCGCGAGGCATTCCAAATTTTGTTACAGAACTTCTGTCCCATAACAAAGTTATCATGGCTAAATCGAATTGCTTGATTATTGCCCGTCATCCAAAGTAGGGCAAAACGAGTTGCATCAGCGCCATATTTATCAATTAATTCAAGAGGGTCAATACCCGTCCCTAGAGACTTAGACATTCTTTTGCCTTCTTTGGTAAGCACGGTTGGGTGGATATATATCGTCTTAAAAGGTGCCCGACCCATAAATTCCATGCCCGAGAAGACCATTCTAACGTGCCAGAGATAAAGAATCTCAGGGGCACTGCTAATGATGTTACCTGGATAATATTGGGCTAGGTCTCCTTGAGGGTTTTTGCAAATATGGTCATCAAGTTCCTTGCAATTTTGTGGCCAGCCTAGGGTTGCTAGTGGCCAAAGAGCCGAAGAGAACCATGTATCTAAAACATCTTTACTGTCTTTTACGGGTAATTGGTGTCCCCACCAAATCTGGCGAGAAATACACCAGTCTTTAATGTTCTCAAGCCAACGGAAATATGCTTTTTCCCATCTTTTAGGGTAAATAGAGACTTTTTTTGTTTTAACTGCGTCAATAGCAAGTTTTGCTAACTCATCCATCTTTAAGAACCACTGGAGAGAGATGAGTGGCTCGATTGGAGTGTCACAACGATAGCACTGAGAAATGCTAGAGAGACATCCTTCTTCTTTTTCAAAAAGATTTTCTTCTTTGAATTTTTCAATAACTTTTTTACGAGCATCTAGTGTTCTTAATCCTTCAAATTCTTTTCCGCCTTCTTTTGTTATCTTCCCTTTTTCGTCGATGACTTGAACAATGGCTAGTTTATGTCTCTGACCGATATCAAAATCAACAGAAGAGTGAGCCGGTGTTACCTTAACGGCACCTGTTCCAAACTCTTGATCAACTACCTCATCAGCAATAATGGGTATTTCTCTGCCTGTAAGAGGTAAGTTGATTGTTTCTCCAACAAGGTCAGCGTAGCGCTTATCCTTGGGATGAACAGCTACAGCGGTATCTCCTAACATTGTTTCGGGTCGGGTTGTTGCCACAACAATATATTTTTTATCTTTTGCTTTCTTTAGAGGATATTTTAGGTAATATAGTTTTCCTTTTTTCTCTCTATGCTCAACTTCTAAGTCTGATAAAGCAGTTCCACATCTTGGACACCAATTAATTAATCGTTTGCCTTGATAAATCCAACCTTTCTTTTGATAGTGCAAAAAAGCGGTTTTAACCGCTTCTTTATAATTTTCATCCATCGTAAAGGTGCTCTTTGACCAATCCACAGAAAGACCAAGTTGCTTAAATTGATTTAGGATGATATCGCCATATTTTTCCTTCCATTGCCAAACCTTCTCTTCAAACTTTTCTCGACCAAGCTCTTGTCTTTTAATGCCTTCTTTTCTTAATTGTTTCTCAACAACATTCTGAGTAGCAATTCCAGCATGATCTGTGCCTGGTAACCAAATTGTTTCAAAGCCTTGCATTCTTTTTCTTCTAACAATGGCGTCGATTAAAGTATTCTCAAGGGCATGTCCCATGTGAAGAGAACCTGTAATATTGACTGGTGCCATAAAGGCAACAAATCTTTTTTTTGTTTTGTTTTTTTTAGGCTTAAAACTGCCTGATTTATCCCAGGCTTGATAAGTTTTTTGTTCTACTTCTTTAGGAGAATATCTTTTAGGTAATTCTTCTGACATAATTTTTCTTTTAATTAAGATCTAGATTAGGATCAGGAATAATCTTTTGAAAAGATAGATCTTTTTGATTTGAATAATTAAGGTAAGCTGCTAAACAAATGATTAAAGCGTTGTCTCCACAGTATTCTTTAGCAGGCAAAAGAACTTGGATTTCTTCTTCAGACAGGTTTTTGAGAGATTGTCTTAAGGACTGATTAGCCAAGACACCCCCACCAGAAAGAATAGTCTTTACCTTAAATTCTTTAATTGCTCTTTTCGTCTTCTGGATTAGGACGTCAATTACGGCTTGTTGAAAGCTAGCGGCCAAATTATTAATATCCTTGTCATTCTTTTTTCCTAATTCCTGAGTTTTATACAAAACAGCTGTTTTAAGTCCAGAAAAAGAGAAATTAAAGTCTCCTGATTTAATCATCGGCCGAGGAAAATCATATTCTGTTGGATTCCCTTTCTTGGCTGATTCTTCTATGGCAGGACCGCCAGGATAAGTTAGGCCTAGAAGTCTAGCAACTTTATCAAAAGCTTCTCCAGCAGCATCATCAAGCGTCTCTCCAATTAACTCATAGTCATTAATTCCCTTAACAAGAATCAATTCAGTGTGCCCACCCGAAACAATTAATCCTAAGGCTGGAAAACTTAAATTTTTTTTCTTTTTTTCGATTAAACCTGAATAGAGATGTCCTTCAAGATGATTTATGCCAACAATTGGTTTTTTGTGCTTAAGGGCAAGTGCTTTGGCAAAGGATGTCCCAACAAGGAGACAGGGCATTAAACCCGGTCCTGATGTAACGGCAATTAAATCAATTTCTTCAAAGAGATCTTTTCTTTCTTTTTTAATTTTTTTTAAAAGAATTTCTGTGTTTTTAACGTGCTCTCTAGCGGCCAATCCAGGCACAACACCACCATAGGCAGCATGAAGTTTAATCTGGGACGCTAACTCATTTGCTAGAACCTTAATTTCAGGAAATTGTTTGTTTTTTTCTTTTCTAAAATTAACTAAAGCGATGGCTGTCTCATCGCATGAAGTTTCGATGCCTAAAATATTCATATTGATTAATTCATTTTAGAAAGAATTAGAAGAAAAATCAACAGAAAGGCCTTGATTTTTCTTAAATTTCAGTTATCATTTTAAATACTTTGCCCCTATCGTCTAGTGGCCTAGGACATCAGGTTTTCATCCTGAAAACCGGGGTTCGAGTCCCCGTGGGGGCATATCTATGCTTAAACCCTTTATTCATGAGGGTTTTTGTATTTGTCAGCAATGGGGAATGGAACTTTTGGGATATTATTGGTAAAATAAAAACACATGGAAGATAAAATTAATAAAATTAGAAAACTGGTTCAAGAAAACGGTACCGAAATGGACTGGAAATACCATATAGCTCTTGTTGTAAAACATGCTAAAGGGTTGGCAAAAAAATACGGCGCAGATGAAGATATAGTCGAGCTAGCTGCTTTACTTCATGATATTGGCAGACTTAAATATGGTCCAGAAAATCATCATATTACAGGTGCAGAAGAAACAGAAAAGATATTAAAAGGATATGGTTTTTCTGAAAAGACCATTAAAGAGGTTAAGTATTGTGTTTTGTCTCACCGAGGCTCTTTGGACATACCACAAGAAACTCTAGCGGCTAAAATTGTCTGTAATGCTGATGCCATGTCGCATTTTGACGTTATGCCCATTTTCTTTTATTGGCGCAGTAAAGAGCATGGCCTTGAAGAAATATTTAATTGGGTTGATGAAAAAATAGAAAGGGATTGGAATGAAAAATTAACTTTACCAAAAGCAAAGAAGATGGTCGAAGAAAATTATAAAGCAATAAAAAGACTTCTAGACATATTAAGAGCATGCGTTAACAAAGAAAAAACTATTTAACTCAAACATCCCCTTCCACCTCAAAACAATCTCTTCTATAAATTATATTTGTTGAACTATAACAATTATTTATAGCATTTTCAGTGGAATAATTAGTGGTTTTTTATGGAGCAAAGCGCTTAGCATTAGAACACCAAAAGCTTTATTGATAGGAGGAGTTGTCGGAGCTATTATTGGTATCGCAGTGGCTCTGTTTGGTAAGCTGGCAACAATTAGTGAAAACGTGAGAAAGGAAGAAGCGAAATTCGTAAACAATTCGATAGTAACCGTTTTAACGATTCTCGGAATTGCTAGTGCGCTTTTGTTCTGGGTTATTAAGTTAATCTTCTTTTAATTTTTATAGAAAAAGACCTAGGTGAATATCTAAGCGGCAATGGCGAAAACCTATAATTCTTTAGTGGAATATCTTCACTTTTTAACAAAATGGAAAAGAAAATAAATAATTTTTTTAAATGGGCATTCTCTTCTATCGGCACAAGTCATACCTATAGAGGGGCGACTATTAAGAACCCTTACCCAAACATTCTTCTGCCAATCGTATTGCCATTAATGTTTGTTTCGGTATTACCCATTCTAATCCTGTATGCTCCTTTTTGGCTCTTCTTCCGCTTAACTGACAAAAAAGAAGATAAAGATAAAAGAAATGAAATTTTAACCTAACAAACACAGAACCATGAAGCAGCGCAAAACAAGCAATAAGTGTCCCCTCTGTGATAAAAAAACGAAGAAAAGCGGGCCATACTTACACAGAAAAGACGAGGGTCAATCAGTCTATAAGGGCCCTTCCGAGGTTTACTATACTTGCATGAACGAGAAGTGCAAGAACTTTTATAAAAGCATTAGAAAATGGAAGCCTAAAAATAGCGATTATAAGATAGCTCAAAATTATGAAACAGGATAGAAAAAAGAATAAATGCTTCGTTTGTTCCAAAATAGCAAAATTGTGGAACAATATAAAAGTAAGGAAGATAAGACTGCTAATTATTTTTATAATCATTCCTTTAGCCATAGCATTTGTTCTCTTCCCGCCTTGGGAAAAAATTGACCTAGGTTATAGTGATAAAGAAGAAATTACTATCCAAGACGAAGTATTCGCCAAGCTATCTCTTAGGAGTCTTATGGCAGATGCCTTACAAGTCCCTCTCGGTTTAAAGTGGTATACGATATATATCGTAGACAAAAGCACTGTCGAATATGAAAATTGCCTAAAACTACAACCCGTAATCATGAGATTAATATTTGACAAGGGCAACCCCGAAAAATACCTGAAAACTTCTCTTGAAAAGAACCAAACACTAGAAACAGGTAAATGGATAATATATGAGCTTTCTTCTAGTCGCAAGGCTCATTTCACTTACTTAGCAAGCGACGATTTTACAATAAGAGCTATGTACGAATATGGTTGCGACCAGCCTACTCCAAAAAATGAAGAAGGGTATAATAAATATCCTATCCTTAAACCCGAATATCAAGTTTACGCCAGACCATATCCACCTTCTTTAATAGCTAAGTATATATCCATTTTTATTCTCTGGCTTGTTGTTTTCTCCTCTGTATCAAGCACTCTTAGGCTCTGTCGGCACAGAAATAGAATTAAAACCAATCGCCAAAGCCCTAACCAATAGAGAAATAAGGAATGTTTTTCTTTACATCTCTCCTCTAGTCCCTTATCATATCTACTACACCATTACCCTCAAACACCCTCTTCCACCTCAAAACAATCTTTTCTATGGTGTTCCAGCTGAAACCCCGTGGGGGCACACTGCTCTAAAGCTCGCTATTCATGCGAGTTTTTGTTTTTGTCAGCCATGGGGAATGGAACTTTTGGAATAATGTTGGTAATATGAAAGTGTATTATGGAAAAAGAAAAATACTTAAAATTAGCTATTAATTTAGCCGAAAAATCTCTAAAGAAAGGCGGCTTTCCAGTTGGCGCTGTTGTGGTAAAAGATAATAAGGTGATTTCTGAGGGATTAAGCTTGGGGGGTCTTAAAAAAGACCCTACGGGCCACGCAGAAATCTGCGCAATAAGAAAAGCTTGTAAGAAATTAGAGCAATCTAATTTAGATGGAGCAACTCTTTATACATCTCTAGAGCCCTGTTTTATGTGTCTTTTTGCTGCAAAGTGGGCAGGAATTAAAAATGTTGTTTTTGCGGCCAGAAAGACACAGGAAATGGTAAATAAGAATTATTACGAAAGCTTTACAGATATACAGAAAATGAATAAGGATTGTGCTCTGGGTATTGCTCTAGAATGTTTATCTGGGTTTGAGGAAGAAATTTTAAATTTAATTAAATCGTGAGAAAAATAAATCTATGAAAAGCAACATTTTTATCTTCCATGGGACCGAAGGCTATCCTGAAGAAAACTGGTTCCCTTGGCTTAAAAAAGAATTAGAGCAAAAAGGTTATAAGGTTTTTGTACCACAATTCCCCTCGCCTCCAAAAGTTCCAGCAAAGATAAGTGAATGGTTTGAAGTTCTAAAAAACTATGAACAATATATTGATGAAAACGCTATTCTTATTGGTCATAGCCTTGGTGGTGTTTTTACCCTGCGAGTATTAGAAAAACTAGAAAGCCCTATTAAGGCCGCCTTCTTAATTGGCACACCTATTGGAATTAGACCTTTATTAAACTATGAACGAGATGATAGCTTTAGCGGATTTAATTTTGATTGGGAAAATATAAAGAAAAAAACCCAGCAATTCCAATTCGTGGTTTTTCAATCTGATAATGATCCATATGTTTGTCTTGAGAACGGTGAACAGCTGGCCAAGAATTTAAATGTAAAACTTAATTTTGTAGCAAACGCTGGACACTTCAACACAAAGGCTGGTTATACAAAATTTGAACAACTAAAAAATAAGGTTTTAGAAATCTTAGAAAAAGATTAACGATTAAGCTCGCTGATTCAACTGTATAGCTATGTCGCTTCTCTCAAACACTCCCTTCCATCTCAAGACAATCTTCTCTATAGTGTTCCAGTGAAATATCGAACACTAGATAGCTTCTGGTTGACTTAGCGCTTGCTTGTAGTTAAAATTAGCTCATATGAAAAAACAATCTTTAAAAAAGAAAATTTACCAATATACTGCTTTTTTTGAAGAAGAAGGTGCTCATGGTTATATTGCCACCGTGCCTTCCTTGCCTGGTTGTCTTTCAGAAGGAAAAACCTTTGAAGAAGCCTTGAAAAACATCAGAGAAGCAGCAAGTTTATATTTAGAAGTCACTAAAGAAAGAAAAGAAGGAATTGTAAAAGATGAAAGAAAAACAATCGTTGCGCCTGTATATGTAAAAGCTTAAAATGGCACGCCTGCCTGCCCTTAATCCTCGTTCTGTTGAAAAAGTCCTAAAAGGAGCAGGTTTTTTGTTTATTCGCCAGAAAGGCAGTCATCGGATTTATTCTAAAGACAAGATTCTCATTGTTATTCCGTGGCACAGTAAAGAAATTAAAAGAGGAACTCTAAGAAATATAATAAAATATTCGGGGCTAACAAGAAAAGAATTTTTAAAACTAATAAAAAGTTAGATTTTTACACTCCCAAATACCCCCTTCCACATCAAAACAATCTTCTCTACGGTGTTCCGGCTGAAACCCTATGGGAACATAAAAATACTTAAACCCCTTACCAGTAAGAGTTCTTGTAATACAGAATTGTTCGAAGTTTGACTTTTAAAACAAATTGGTCTAGGCTTTAGATAGTTGTCGACAAGGAGGTAGAAATGGACTCTGAAGCGCTGTATCCATTACAGGTTCCGGAAATGGTGACATGGATTGATAAAGCTCTAGCTGGAGAACATCTGTTCTCCTCGCCAAGCGGACAAAACACCCCCGATGAAACTCTCTTGGGACTTTATGAATCGTCCAAAGAATTTCTTGATTCTTCAGAAATTAAGTTTTTCAGAAAGAGATTCCGAGAAAGTTTAGCTGAGTTGGTCAGAAGATGGAATGTCCAAAAGCGTTCTTATGATTACTTAGGGTATCTTATCTCCCTTGTCGGATTTACCCACGCTAGCGAGGCCGCTGAGCCTATTCTAGCTCTTGCGGAGGAGGCAAATCTTAAGGGCATTAGAGGCGACCAAGAAGATTTACACCTACGTATTCTTTCAATTCTTTGTATCGAGAGCTTCATTGAAAAGCTAGGAAAAGATAGACTTAGAAAGTTATTTGATAGAGATTGGGAAGAGAAAAGATACGAAGAAATTTGCGGAGACATGCTTCCCGAATTAGAAACATAGACACAATGGCCTGCCTTACAGCCTTAAGGCAGGTTTTTTTCTCTACATCTCTCCCTAATCATCTATCATGGTTAACGCCTAATTACTCCCAAACACCCCTTTCCACCTCAAAACAATCTCCTCTGTGGTGTTCCAGCTGAAACCCCATGGGGGCATAAAATGCTTAAACCCTTTATTGATAGGGGCTTTATTTTTTAGGACAAATAACTTATACGCCTTTATCTATTTACTTAGGGTCTTTACAAAAACCTCCTGTTGCCTTATCATAACTATTACAGTTAATAAAGTTAAATGCTGCGGTAGCTCAGCGGTAGAGCTCTGGTCTGAAGAACCAGGAGTCAGAGGTTCGACTCCTCTCCGCAGCACAATTGGCGGGAGTAGCTTAGATGGTAGAGCGTCTCGTTGCCAACGAGAAGACCGCGGGTTCGAATCCCGTCTCCCGCTTATTTAAAAAACAGGAACTTCATCCTGTTTTTTTATTATTATTTCGTTGACATAAAGAAAAATATATGTTAGTATTAAAATAATCGAGAGGCATCTTCTAAAAACGGAGGTGAAAAAATGCCAACTCTATACTGCTGTATTGGTCTATTGGCGGCAGGACTATCTATGTTCTTGTTGGGACGAGCAATAGGATTTGGGTATAGTTCGTCTCAAATGAATCCTGACGTTGTTCTAGTCTACACAAAGAAGCTAAAAAGACATGGTCGTATTCCTGATTCTGGAAAAATATCGGTTTTAGCTGGATATCACGAATCAAAAAGACTAAATATTCCTTTAGTTCTTTACGGAGGAATAACCCGATCCCTATATCCAGCTGAAGCGCTTGTTTACGAAAGCTTTCTTAGAAGCACCGTGGAAATAGACGAGATGAAGCTCATTGTCAAACCCGTCGGAAAAGACACTCAGTCTGTCTTAGAAAATGCCCTTTTGTTCTTTGAGGCAACAAAGTACACAAGCGTCCTTCACGTTGCTAATGCCGGTCATCTTTGGCGCATAAAAGCAACCTGCCAAAGACTGAAGCGAAGAAATTACGGCAAAACACTTCAGCACGCTTTTATGAGCTCAGGTATAGGCGATATGCAAGTTTTCTTGATGGATGTACTTTTCTGGAATATCCTTGAACCCATTGTTCCTAATTGGTTAAGATGTCTATTCCAAAAACTACAAAGAGGAGGCACGTCAGATTAAGAGATTTTTGGCTCGTGGAAACCACGAGCCTTTTTTTGACATAAAGCACTTTAAATTTAAGTTCTTTATGATATTATTGAATAAAATCAATTCTGATTTTGTTATTTTGTATTTTTTAAAAAATTCTTAATGAACTTTAACGAACGAGAAAAGAAAATTCTTAAATTTTGGCAAGACGAAAAAGTTTTTGAAAAAACTCTTGAAAAAACGAAAGACGGAGAGTCTTTTGTTTTTTATGATGGCCCTATCACTGTTAATGCCAAGCCCGGAATTCATCATGTCGAGGCGAGGATATATAAAGATATTATTCCCAGGTACAAAACGATGCAAGGATTTCATGTGAGGCGTAAGAATGGTTGGGACACTCATGGTTTGCCTGTTGAGCTTGAGGTTGAAAAAAAACTTGGTTTTAAGTCGAAAAAAGACATTGAAGATTATGGCATTGCTAAATTTAATCAGGAGTGTAAGAAAACCGTTGATGAATTAATTCCCGTTTTCAGACAAATGACAGAAAGAATTGGTTATTGGGTTGATATGGATGATCCCTATATTACCTACAAGCCAGAATACATAGAAAGCCTTTGGTGGCTTTTAAAACAGATTTGGGACAGAGGTCTTTTGTACGAAGATTTTAAAGTTGTTCCATGGTGTCCTCGTTGTGGTACAGGCCTTTCAAGCCACGAATTGGCCCTAGGTTACCAAAAAGTTCAAGAAAATTCTGTCTACATTAAGTTAAGAGTTTCTGAAAATCAAAAGATTAAAGACATTAATTTGAATAAAAATACCTATCTTTTAAGTTGGACAACTACTCCGTGGACTCTCCCGGGTAATGTTGCTCTAGCTGTTGGTCCGGACATGGATTATGTCTTGGCAAAGAAAGATGAAGATTCGTTTATCTTAGCCAAGTCACGCTTAAGTGTTTTAGGAGAGAATTATGAAATCTTAAAACAATTTAAGGGAAAAGATGTTGAGGGTCTTAATTATGAACCACTTTTTGACATTAAGGATCTCCAAAATAAACATTCTCATGCGGTTTACCCTGCTTCTTTTGTTACGGAAGAAGATGGCACTGGTATCGTTCACACGGCTGTTATGTACGGAGCGGATGATTTTGAGCTCGGACAAAAATACAATCTTCCTAAAATTCATACCGTCACCCAGCAGGGTTTCTTTAATAGTTTAGTTGAAGGTTTTGAGGGTAAGAAAGTTAAAGACAAAGAAACAGAAAGATCTCTAATTGAATATTTGAAAAAAAAGAACTTGCTCTTTAAAGAAGAGACAATAAGCCACGATTATCCTTTCTGCTGGCGCTGTAAGGAACCTCTTCTCTATTACGCTAAGGAGTCTTGGTTCATCAAGGTAACAGAAGTTCAAGATAAACTGCTTAAATCTAATGAAAAAATTAACTGGATGCCTGAACATCTTAAGGAAGGACGGTTTGGCGAATGGCTTAGAGGAGTTAAAGACTGGGCTATCACTCGAGAGAGGTATTGGGGAACGCCCTTTCCTGTTTGGCGTTGTTCTTCCTGTGACAAGACTCTTGTCGTTGGATCCTTCAAGGAGCTAGAAGAATTAAGCCACCAAGAATTGAAAGATCCCCACCGTCCTCATGTCGATGAAATATCTTTTAAGTGTCCTTCTTGCGGAAAGGAAATGAAACGCGAACCATATGTAATAGATGTTTGGTTCGATTCCGGTGCTATGCCTTTTGCCCAATATCATTTTCCTTTCAAGCAAGATGAAAAAATTGAAAATCTCCCTTTTCCAGCTGAATACATCTCAGAGGCAATTGATCAGACAAGAGGCTGGTTCTACACTCTTTTAGCGGTTTCTGTTCTTCTAGGATATGATTCACCATACAAGAATATTCTTTGCCTGGGTCATGTTGTCGATAAAAAAGGCGAGAAGATGTCAAAATCAAAAGGAAACATTGTTGTGCCAGACGAAATAATTGAAAAATATGGAGTTGATGCTCTTCGGTGGTATTTCTTTACCGTTAACCAGCCTGACAACACTAAAAGGTTCGATGAGTCTGAGGTCAAGAAAGCTCTAATGAAATTGTTGCTTTTGGAAAATATCTTTAAATTCTTGAACTTCTATCTGGATGAATTTGATAAAATTAATTTAAAAGAAGTTCAAGAGATTGAACCATCTCATTTATTAGACAAATGGCTCTTGGTCCGCCTTAAGTCAGTCCAAGCTGAAGTCAGTCAAAAACTAGATGAATTTGAGGTTGTTAAGGCTGCTCGGCTGATAGAAGAATTTATCGGTGAAATTTCATATAAATACATTCATTGGTCCAGAGATCGTTTTAAAAAAGACTCTCCTCAAAGAAAAGAAACGTTGCTTGTCCTAATTAAGGTTGTCCTTGAGATAGATAAACTAATTGCTCCCTTCACGCCCTTCATGGCAGAAAATATTTATCAAGAATTAAAAAAACTTTTAAAGAAAGATTCTTTAAAACAAAGTGTTCATTTAGAAGACTGGCCAGTAAAACAAGAATTAACGCCTGAGGATAAGCAAATTAGTGAAACAATCTCTTTTCTTGGCAACTTGATTAGCCTGGGACTGAGAGCAAGAAAGGTTGCAGAGATAAAGGTAAGGCAACCATTGTCAGAGATTAAGTTAAATCATGACTTTAAAGATCAAAAAGATACGATTTTTAAGATTCTTGAAAAAGAATTAAATGTCAAAAAAGTCGTTTTTGATAAAAAAATTAATGAAAAAAAGGGTTGGATTCTAGAAAAAGAGGGGTCTCTTTCTGTTCTTCTTGATACAGATATTAGTCCCGAACTTAAAGAAGAAGGAGAATTAAGAGAATTAACTCGACATATTCAATCGTTGAGAAAAAAGGGTGGCTTTGTTCCTCAAGACAAGGCAACTCTCCTTTATGATCAGGCAAACAAGAAATTATCCTCATTAATTGAGAAACATGCTTCTTTCCTGAAAAAACATTCAGGGCTTGATGGTTTTGGTGCTTTTGATAAAGAAGTTGATCTTAAAAAAGAAATATTGGTTATGGGAGAGTCTACTCAAATTGGACTTGAGAAGGTATAATTAGTATGCACTTTAAAACAAAGGCAATTATTTTAGATCTTCACCTAACCGATAAAAAAGAATCATACATTACTACCTATACTCAAAATTACGGTAAAGTTGTTTTTTTAACGAGGGGTTTGGGTAAAAATGAAGCTAAACTTAAGACAGCTCTCCTCCCTTTTTCTTTAAGTGAGATTATTGCCGTTACTTCCAGGAAAACTCCTGTTATCACTCGAGCAAGTTTAATTAAATCACTTTATTCAAAGTCTAATTTCAAAAATCAATCTCTTGCTTTCTACCTTTCTGGATTAATTAATGATTTAACTGAAGAAGGTCTTAGAGATAAACAGATCTTTTCCCTAATTTTAGGAACGCTTAATGTTTTAAGTCGTTCAAAGACTGACAAGAATTTAAGGGATCTAATTCTGATATACTTTCCCCTGAAATTGCTTAAATACCTAGGTCAATTGCCTGAACTTGGAAACTGTGCTCAGTGCTCAGAAAGGCTCAAAGCAAATTCTTGCTTCTTGAACTATAAATCAGGCGGCCTCATCTGTTCTAATTGCCATTCAAATAATAATAAATCTATTAAATTAACTCCCAGAGAGTTCTACTTCTTGAGAAAAATTCCTGAAACAAACTTCAAAACCCTGATCAGGTATAATAATTACCTAAGCTCAAAAAGCTTAGAAAAACTTGCCCTAACTGTTAACCTTTATGCTCTCTATCTAACGGGACTTAAAATTCATCCCTTTAAAACAACGCAAATTATTAATAACTTATCACCTTCATGTCTTCTTTAGAAGATCTAAAAAAAAGAATTTATCGACCCTCGGCTGGAAATAAATTAACTGATCGTCTTCACTATCAATATGAAGAAAAAGCTCCCAAGGCTGTTGCTCCCAAAGAACCCTTTTTAACGCCTAAGCGCAAAAAGTTTTTAAAGCTTGTATCTGCTGGCTTTTTTATTCTTCTTGTTTTCGTTATTGGTCTGTTTTGGCTTGCAGGAAGATCTTCGTTTAGTGAAAAAAATATTACTATAGAGTTAGACGGTTTGCAGAAAATCGAGTCAGGAGAATTTTTAAAATATGATTTCAAGATTAGAAACAACAATAGCCTGGCCATGGAAGAGGCTAAGTTAATTATTGAATACCCCAAGGGATCTTCTCTCCAAAATCCTGAAAGAAAAGAATCGACAGAAACAATTTATCTTGAAAGAATTCCTGGTAAAAGCTCTAAGATTGCAACTTCTTACGTCAAAATATTCGGACCAGAAGACAGTAAAGACATTATAGGAGTAACTATAAGCTACCTGCCTGCTCGTTTAAACACAAAACTTGAGAAAAAAACCGAATTTGCTGTTGATATCATCTCTTCTCCTCTAAAGATTGTTATTGACGAACCGAGCATCATAACTTTGAATAAAGATATTGTTTATACTGTCAATTTCTCTAATCGCTCAACTGACTCTTTCAAGGACGTTCGTCTTAAGATTGAATACCCTGAGGGATTTGATCCAAACAAATTCTCTCCAAGAAATCCGGACATATCAAATCACACATGGACATTTGTTAAAGTCCTGCCACAAGAGGAATATGAATTTAAGATAACAGGAAGACTAACTCAAACTTTGGACGTTATAAACCTATCAGCGTTTTTGGAGCTGAAAGGAAGTGATGGCAAGTACCAATCATACACTCAGGCTTATTCGGCTGCCTCTTTTACGCCTGCTCCGATTGCCATAGACATACAAACAACAAACCTAGGTACCCCTGGCATTGTTCGACCCGAATCAGAGGTCGAGCTAATTGTTAATTTCCAGAACACAACCGACTCTGTTTTAAGAGATATTCTTTTATCTGTTAAACTAGATGGTGAGATTTTTGATCAAGACGCTGTTTATCCAGAAGATCTTGGTATCTATTACAAAGACACCGATACAATTGTTTGGGACGGTCGCCGAATAGACAGGCTTGCTATTCTTGGACCGTTTGAGGCAGGCTCTGCTAAGTTTAAGCTCAAAATTAAAAAGTCTTTGACCCTAGATAGCTTCAATGATAAGAATTTTACCTTAAATGTATCTGCTCGAATAAGACCGAATGTTATTCCTCCAGAATTAACAGGCATTGAGCTCGAAAACGACACAAGCTTGTCTGTTAGATTAAATTCCGTTCTAAAGCTTAACGGAAGTGTCCTTGCTTCCGAAAACCAACCGCTTTCGACTTCGGGCCCTATGCCGCCTGTCGCTTCTCAAAAAACAAGTTTCTTGGTAACATGGCAACTTCTAAATTATTACAACGACCTTAAGAATGTTAGTGTCGAAGCTTACTTACCTCCGGGAATAGACTGGGAAGATAGCTGGTGGCCAAAGAATAACAATATTACCTTTGATCCACTAACAGGAAAAATTCTTTGGCAAATTGAAGAACTTAAGGCTGGTACTGGCTTTACAAGTCCTGTTAGGCAAATCATCTTTAAGTTAAGCGTTATTCCGTCGCCTAGCCAGGTTGGTTCAAGGATTGATGTTCTTGGAGAAAGCACTGCTTACGGAAAAGACACCTTTACAGACCAAAACTTGCAATCGACTCTTCGTTATCTTAGATTAAGTGAAAAGGTAGAAAAATAAATCTATGGACTTAACAATGGATAAAATTAATTCACTCGCTAAAAGAAGGGGTTTTGTTTTTCCTTCTTCCGAGATTTATGGTGGTATGGCAAATACATGGGACTACGGTCCACTAGGAGTAGAGCTTAAAAACAACATTAAACAGATGTGGTGGAAAAAATTTGTTCAAGATAGAGAAGATATTGTCGGTATCGACAGTGCCTTAATCATGTCTCCTAAGGTCTGGGAAGCTTCAGGCCACTTAGGAGCAGGCTTTGCTGACGAACTTATTGAATGTAAAAACTGTCATCATCGTTTTCGTAAAGATGAGCTGCTTGAAAAGAAGAACGAGCTTGTCTGCTCTAATTGCGGAAACAAGGATTTTACAGAAAGCACCAAGTTTAATTTAATGTTTAAAACCTTCATCGGTCCCAAGGGCGAAGAAGAGAAAAACGTTGCCTATCTCAGGCCTGAAACTGCTCAAGGCATTTTTGTTAATTTTAAAAATATCTTAGATACAACTAGAAAAACTATTCCCTTTGGTATCGCTCAAGTTGGTAAAGCCTTTAGAAATGAGATTACTCCAGGTAATTTTATCTTTAGAACAAGAGAGTTTGAACAAATGGAAATCGAGTATTTTATTGAAGAGAAAGACTGGGAAAAGCAATTCAAAACTTGGCTTAATCATATTCATGACTGGCTTAATCTCCTTGGTATAGATGGCAAAAAAATTACTGACAATGAAATTAAAGGAAAAGAATTGGCCCATTATTCAAAAAGGACGATTGACATTGAATATGCTTTTCCTTTTGGAAACAAAGAGCTTTATGGTTTAGCTTATAGAACTGACTTTGACCTTAGAAATCACAATCTTTCTTATACTGATCCAACTTCAGGGGAAAGCTTTATTCCTCATGTTATTGAACCTAGCTTAGGTGTCGATAGAAGCGTTTTAGCGGTTCTGTGTGAGCACTACCATGAAGAAGAAGCTCCTAAGAGTGGCGGCGGAACAGACAAAAGAGTTGTCATGAGGTTTCCATTCTGGTTAAGCCCTATTAAGGTTGCTATCCTACCTTTGTCCAAGAAAGCTGACTTGTCCAAGTTAGCCAAGCAGGTTTTTGATGATTTGAAAAATGACTTTGTCTGTGAATATGACGAGACTCAAAGCATTGGCAAGCGATATAGGCGTCAGGACGAAATTGGTACACCTTTCTGTGTTACTCTTGATTTCGATAGTCTTAAAGATAAGAAGGCAACTATTCGACACAGAGACACAATGAAACAAGAAAGGATTGATATTAAAGATCTAAAAAAAATATTGAAAGCAAAATTAAATGAAGAACAATAACGGAGATTATCTTCTAACTTCAGAGTCTGTGACCGAAGGCCATCCTGATAAGATGGCTGATCAAATTTCTGATGGTATTCTAGATGCTGTCTTAAAGAATGACCCCCAAGGTAGAGTTGCAATTGAAACACTTTTAACCAATGGTTTGGTTGTGGTTGCCGGAGAATTAACAACTAGTAGCTATGTTGAGATTCCTAAAGTTGTAAGGAAGATTATAGAAGACATTGGCTATAATAATTCTTCCCTAGGATTTGACTGGGAAACTTGTGGCATTGTTTGTGCTATTCAGGAACAATCAGGTGATATTGCTAGGGGTGTTAATAATAAAGAGCTTTTAAATGTTGGTGCTGGCGATCAAGGCATCATGTACGGTTATGCAACTAACGAAACTCCTGAACTTATGCCTCTCCCAATCGTTCTTGCCCATAATCTGGCTAAAAAATTAACACACGTACGCAAGAGCGGTGCACTTACATATTTAAGGCCTGATGGAAAATCTCAAGTAACAGTTGAGTATAAAAACGGTCGCCCTAAAAGAATTCATACTGTTCTTATCTCTAGCCAACATAATCCAGAAATTAAATTAGCCCGCCTTAAGAAAGATGTCATTGATAAGGTTGTAATGCCGGTTTTGCCCAAGAGACTTTTAGATAAAAATACTCGCTATCTGGTTAACCCAACAGGTCGATTTGTAAAAGGTGGCCCAGCCGCTGACACAGGATTAACCGGTAGAAAAATCATTGTTGATACTTATGGTGGTGTCGGCTCTCACGGTGGTGGCTGTTACTCGGGCAAAGACAGCACTAAGGTTGATAGATCTGCTTCGTATGCTGCTCGTTGGGTAGCGAAGAACATTGTTTCTGCAGGATTGGCAGAAAAATGTGAAATTCAGATTGCTTATGCTATTGGAGTTGCCAAGCCTTTGGCGGTTAACATAGACAGCTTTGGAACAAGTAATGGAAAAGATAAGGAAATCCTAAGAGCAGTTAATCAGGTTTTTGACTTAAGGCCTGGTGCAATTATCAAAAATTTAAACTTGAGGCGTCCGATATATAAACAGGTTGCTTGTTATGGTCATTTTGGTCGTCCTGAACTCAGCTTGCCTTGGGAAAAAACTAATAAAGTGAAGGCTTTGAAGAAACTTTTAAGCTCATGACTCAGGAAGAACTAGGAGAATTTCTTTTTTCTCGTGCCTGCGAGGTCTTAGGTCTTGCGGGTTTTAAGTTTCAACCAATGAAAAGAAAAACTCCTATTAAAGACCTTAAAAAGTCTTTCCGGATTGCATATATTAATTTAAAAACAAAAAAGCTCGTTTTAGACCTTTATACGCCTCGAACCCGTCAACCTAAAAAACCAAGCGTTCTTCTTCGCACCCTAGCCCATGAACTAGCTCACTATCAAAAGCCTCCTTATCGACAGTTATGGCGAGGTAAATTTATTAATCGTGCTCATTATCCAAGGTTTTATAAACAGGTTAATAAAAATATTCAGAAATTTAAAAAAGATAAAGTTTTAGGTCAATTTTTTACCTAAAAATTCTTTTTACGTCTATTTTATCTCGATTGCTTTAGACGTCTTTTGCTGTTAAAATGATTTTAATATTTGTTTAACTCTTTAAATTAAATGAAACGTCTTATTTTAGACATTGAAACTATTCCAACCGAAGAATCAAACAAAGATTTAGTTGAAAGTATATACAAAAAGTCGAAAAACCCTTATGAGTCAACGGCTTTGGATGGAAACTTTGGTCGTATCTTTTGTATTGGTTACATTAAGGAACCTCCTCGAGCAGATAAGGCTAGCATCCTTAGCGGAACAGAAAAAGAGATCTTGGAAGGTTTTTGGCAAATTGCTCGAGATGTAGATGTTTTCATCGGTCATAATGTTATGGATTTTGATTTAAAGTTTATTTACAAGAGATCAATCATTCATGGTGTTAAGCCTAGTCGTGAGCTTAGCTTCGCTCGTTATCGATCTGAGCCTATCTTTGACACAATGAGGGAATGGGAAAAATGGTCTATGAGAGGTGCTACCTCTCTTGATGTCTTGGCCAAGATCTTTGGCTTCAAGACCTCAAAAGACGAAATGTGTGGTTCTGAGGTTTTTGGAAAATACAAAGAAGGCAAATTCGATGAAATATATAAATACTGTAAAAAAGATGTCGAATTAACAAGAAAGATCTATTACCGAATGAATTTTTTAAAACTTTAATGCAACATACTTCACATAAATTAAAAAATGGTCTTGAAACTATTATATCTCCTATTAGAGGAACAGAGGCTGTTACTGTTCTTTTTTTAGTTAGGGCAGGGTCTAAGTACGAAACACGAGAAGAATCAGGTCTTTCTCATTTTCTAGAACATATGTTCTTTAAGGGAACTAAGAAGCGTGTTAATACTTTTGCTATTTCAGAAGCCCTTGATAAAGTTGGTGGTATCTATAATGCTTTTACAGGAAAAGAATACACCGGTTTTTATATAAAACTTGCCCACCCTTACCTTGAATTAGCTCTTGATGTTTTGTCAGATATGTTAATAAGCTCTACTTTCAAAGCTAAAGAGGTTGAAAGAGAGAAAGGCGTGATTCTAGAAGAAATTAAGCTTTATCAAGATACCCCGACTAGCTACGTTAGTGAGCTTTTTGAAAACTTACTTTACGGTGACACACCGGCTGGTCAAGACATCATCGGCACTCCAGAAACTGTTTCGAGTTTCACAGACAAAGACATTAAGAAATATTTAAAGGGTCATTACAGTAGCAGTAATTCCCTTTTAATCGTTTCTGGTAAAGTTGATCCAGACAAAACCCTTAAATTGACAGAGAAGTATTTCTCAGCCTTTCCAAAGAATAAAACATTGGAAAAACCAGCTGTTAACGAAAAACAATCTAAACCTGGTTTCTTAAAATTTAAAAAGAAAACTGATCAAACTCATTTATGTTTGGGCGTAAGAAGTTTCGATCTTTTTAGTCCAGAAAAGTACGTTCTTGCTTTACTTGATGTTGTTTTGGGTGGCGGCATGAGTTCCAGGCTTTTCATCAATGTTCGAGAACGCCATGGCTTAGCTTACTATATTAGATCCGGCCAGGAGACATACACTGATACAGGATATTTTATGGTTCAAGCTGGTATCGCTCACCAAAATATTAAAAAAGTGGTAAAATTAATATTAAAGGAATTTGACCAGTTAAAAAAAACACCCATTAAAGCAGATGAGCTTAAAAAAGCAAAAGACTATTTGAAAGGGATTACTCTGCTACACTTAGAAACTTCTGATGCTGTCGCTCTTTATTTGGCAAAGCAAAAACTCTTGAGAGGAAAAATTCTCCTACCTGAGGAAGTCTTCGATCTGATTGATTCAGTTAACGAAAAAAAATTAAAAGAAATTTCTCAAAATATTTTTACAAATAAAAACCTTAATTTAGCTCTAATTTCTCCATCCCAAATTTCTTCAGAAATTGCGAGCAAACTTTTAAATCTTACTTAACTTCTATGGCATCAAAAAAACAGACCCTTGAATTATCTTTCAATACTATCGCTAAAACTCTTTTAGTCATCTTTTTAATTTTCTTTGCCTATTTAATCAAAGATGTTTTAGCAATTCTTTTCTTTGCCTTAATCATTGCGTCTTCAGTAAATATTCCTGTTAGCTGGCTTGCTAAATATCGAATGCCCCGGAGCATTTCTGTTATTCTTGTCTACGTTTTGACTCTGACTATTCTTGGCCTCTTCCTAGCCTTAACAATTACCCCATTGGCGACGGAATTGAAGCAATTCTCAGATTTTATTCCAAATATAACCTCCAAGTTTAGCTCAGGCATTAAGATGTTCGAAGCAGCCTCTGGCGGACAAAGTCAACTACAAGAATTCTTCCTGACTTTAAGTGAAAAAGTTAGTCAACTTAGAATTAACTTTCTTTCCCTAACGGGTAATGTTGTTGGAAGATTAACTTCATTTGCTTTTGTCTTTATCCTCTCTTTCTATCTCGCTATTGAAGAAAAGGGTGTTAAAAAGTTTATACGAGCAGTCACTCCTAAAACCAAGGAAAATTATGTAATTAGTCTTTGGGAAAGAGGTCAAAAACGTTTGAGTCGTTGGCTTGGTGCTCAACTTTTACTGGGTTTAATTGTTGGTCTAATGACTTTTATCGGTCTTTCTATCCTTCATGTTCCTTATGCTCTTGCCTTGGCACTATTAGCTGGCATTCTTGAATTGGTCCCAACGGTTGGTCCCATTTTAGCAGCCATTCCTGCTGTTCTGATTGCTTTCATTAAATCTCCTGTCATTGCTTTGATTACATTAGCACTCTATATTGTTGTTCAACAATTAGAGAACAACCTTTTGGTTCCTAAAATCATGCAAAAGACTGTTGGCCTTAATCCGGTTGTGACTATCTTGGCTCTATTGATCGGCGTCAAATTAGCTGGTTTTACAGGTATGATCTTATCAATTCCAGCGACTATGCTCATTCACGAATACTCTAAGAACATCTTAGATAGGCCAGAGTATCAGAAGATGAAATCACGTTAACATGGCCAATTTCTACCTTGTCGCAACTCCTATAGGTAACTTAGAGGATATCAGTTTAAGGGCTCTTCGGGTTTTGAAAGAATCCGATATTGTTTTTTCAGAGAAACCTCTAAAAACCAAAAGGCTCTTTGATAGACATGAAATCTCAACTCCCCTTAAAAGGTATCACCAACACTCCTCTACGGCTATTTGCGACAAAGTGATCAATTTACTAAAGCAAGGTAAAGATGTTTCTTTTGTCTCTGAAGCTGGTACCCCTGGAATCTCTGATCCTGGTGGAAAATTAGTTGAAGCCGTCATCTCTAATTTGAACAATACTGTTAATGTCATTGCCATTCCTGGTCCTTCGGCTCTAGCAACTCTTGTGTCAATCTGCGATTTTGATTTAAGTCGCTTTTTGTTTTTAGGATTTTTACCAAACAAAAAGGGACGAAGAAAGTTCTTGGATCTTATCAAAACGTCTTCTTTTCCAGTTATTGTTTATGAGTCAGTCTATCGAATCGAAAAACTCTTGAAAGAACTACAGTCATTGGGTATAAAAGAAGTTACGGTTGGCAGAGAGCTTACTAAAAAATTCGAAACTGTCTATCGTGGTAGTCCTGAGAAAATCCTTGATCAATTAACAAAAGAAACCAAGAAAGGCGAGTTTGTTGTCGCTATTAAGAAATAATATGTCAAAATTTTACGTTACAACTTCAATTGTTTACACCAATGCTGCCCCTCATGTCGGTTTTGCCTTGGAATTGGTCCAGGCTGATCTTCTAGCGCGTTACCATAGGATTAAGGGTGATAAGACATGGTTTCTTACCGGAACAGATGAAAATGGAGTTAAAAACAAAAAAACCGCTGAAGAGCTGAGCATCACGCCACAAGAATTGGTAGACAGAAATTCTGCTAAAGTTAAAGAATTAGTTAAGATTTTAAATATTTCTAATGATGATTTTATAAGAACAACAGACAAAGAAAGACATTGGCCAGTCGTTGAAAAAGTTTGGAAAAAGTTAGAAGAGAACGGCGATTTATATAAAAAAGAGTATGAGGGCCTTTATTGTTCTGGTTGTGAAGCTTTCATAACAAAAAAAGATCTTGATAAAGATGGGAAATGTAGAATTCATAAAAAAAAGCCTGAAAAGATTAAAGAAGAAAATTACTTTTTTAGGCTTTCTAAGTATGGAGACGAGATTAAAAAAAGAATTGAGAAAGATGAGCTTAAAATTATTCCTGAGACAAGAAAAAACGAGCTTCTTTCTTTGGTTAAAGAAGGTATTAAAGATGTCAGTTTTTCTAGGCCTTCTTGTTCTCTTAATTGGGGCGTGCCTGTTCCTGGTGATAAAAGTCAGACTATCTATGTTTGGGCTGACGCTTTAAGCAACTACATTTCTGCTCTTGGTTATGGCATTAAAGACCAAGAAAAATTTAACAGATTTTGGCCAGCCGATTTACATTTAATCGGCAAGGATATTTTAAGGTTTCATGCGTTAATTTGGCCAGGCATTCTCTTGTCCCTTGGTCTTGACTTGCCCAAGAACCTTCTTGTCCATGGCTTCATTTCTTCAGGAGGACATAAAATGTCAAAAAGTCTGGGAAATGTCATTAATCCTTTTGATATTGTTGAGAAATATGGCACAGATGCTTTAAGATATTTCCTTCTTAAGGAAATTCCCACAACTGGGGATAGTGATTTTACGTGGGAAAGATTTGATGAGGTTTACAATGCTGATTTAGCTTCAGGGCTGGGTAATTTAGTGGCCAGGGTTCTTAAAATGGTTGAAAAATATTGCGACAAGAAGGTTCCTTTGCCAAACAGAGATCCGGAGACTCACCCGCTCAGAAGCGGAAGCCAGATATATACATGGAAGAAAGCCTGGGAAGATCTTGATAAAAATATTGAAAATTATCAATTTCACGAAGCTTTAACTTCTGTTTGGCGATTTCTTTCCGAGGCAGATAAGTACATAGACGAAACAAAGCCTTGGCAACTTGCCAAAGAAGAAAAAACAGATGAGCTTAATTGGGTCTTGTATGGATTACTTGACTCTCTTCATCAGATAGCTTGGCAAATTTATCCTTTTTTACCAGAGACATCAATTAAACTGGCTAAAGCTCTTAACTTAAAAGCTCTTCTTGCTAAAACCCCTTCTTATAAGGAAAGTTATTCTAATATTACAAGAGGGGCAAGCATTGATCCAAGCCTAAAACTCTTTCCCCGTCTTTAATTATGCTTATTGATACTCATTCTCATTTAAATTTTAATGCTTTTAAAGAAGACGCTGATCAAATTATTGATCAGTGTCTTAAAAATGACGTTTGGATGATTAATGTTGGTTCTCAGCAAAAGACAAGCAGAAGAGCAGTTGCTCTTGCTCAAAAACATGAAAAGGGGGTATACGCTGCTGTTGGGCTCCATCCAATTCATACAATTTCTTCTTCTCTCGATCCTAATGAGCTTGATATTAAGACAAAGATTGTTGCAAAAGAATTTATAAAAGATGAATTTCTTAACTTAACCAAGAATGAAAAGGTTGTTGCTATCGGAGAAGTTGGTCTTGATTACTTTTACGCAAAAACTAAAGAAGAAAAAGCAAAACAAGAAAAGACTTTTATTCAACAGATCAAGCTTGCTCAAGAAGTCAATCTGCCTGTTATTGTTCATTGTCGCGAAGCCTGGGAAGACTTAATCACAATTCTTCAAAAATTCTATAAACCTTCTACTAAGAGGGCTGGTGTAACCCATTTCTTCTCTGGAAACATTGAGGAGTCTAAAAAAATTCTTGATTTGGGTTTTTTAATTTCTTTTACCGGCGTTATTACTTTTACTCGCGCTTACGACAAGGTCATTGAGTCAATTCCTTTAAATAAATTGATGATTGAAACAGATTGTCCCTATGTTTCACCAGAACCGTTTCGAGGCAAGAGAAACTTACCTCTTTACGTCAAATACGTTGCCAAGAGAATTGCTGAAATTAAGAATGTAAGCTTTGAAAAAGTTGCAGAAATGACAACAAAAAATGCTTTTGATTTATTTGACCTTTAGATCGATTTAAAAAAACATAGACAGACTCTGTGTTTTTTTAATATGTGCCAATCAGACCATTCTTTTTTGCTCTTGCATATAATTAACTTTGTTATAGAATGAAAATAAACTTATCCCAGAGTTTTACACAACTTATTAACAATTACATGTTGTTTCTGCCTTTCTACTAGAGGGGATAAGCGTTCTGTGGATAGAATTAGGATTTGTCTAACTCGTGCTAAAATATCATAAAGATCCATTCTGATTCTTTATCAATATGACTATTGACGAACTTTGGCAGGCCGCTATCGGCGAAATAGAATTATCCGTTTCAAAGGCTAATTTTGTTACTTGGATTAAAAACGCCAAGCTGGTTGATAAAAACGATGGAAAATGTGTCTTGGAGGTCCCCAATCAATTCACAAGAGAGTGGTTAGAAAATAGATGTAACACCCTTATTCTCAGAGCCCTAAGAAATGTTTCTCCTGAAGTTAAAAAGGTTACTTATATTGTTGCTGAAAGAAGAATGACCCCTCAGATGCCCCAGATCGAAGAACCTGCTGTAGCTGAACCGCAAATGGGTCTGCTGAACAACAAGATTGATCAAGCAACCAATCTTAATCCTAAGTATCATTTTGATAATTTCATTGTTGGCTCTTTTAATGAATTAGCTCATGCAGCTGCTCTTTCTTTGGCAGATGCAACAAACATCGGTAAGGACTATAATCCTTTTTTTATTTACGGCGGTGTTGGTTTAGGTAAGACTCATCTAATCCAAGCAGTTGGAAACACTTTGCTTAAAAAATATAAGAATAATATAAATGTTAAATATGTTTCCTCTGAGGTTTTTACAAGCGAACTGATTAATGCTATCCGATCCCAAAAGATGGAAGACTTTAAGAGAAAATATCGTAAGATTGATGTTTTGATTATTGACGATATTCAGTTTTTAGCCGGTAAAGAAAAAACTCAAATTGAGTTTTTCCACACTTTTAATGCTCTTTATGAAGCTAATAAACAAATTATTGTTAGTTCAGACAGACCTCCTAAGGCAATTCCAACATTAGAGGAAAGACTCTGCTCTCGTTTCGAAGGAGGCATGACTGTTGATGTTTCTTATCCTGATTTTGAATCACGTATAGCAATTCTAAAATCCAAATTAGAGAATTCAGACATAATTTTACCCGAAGATACGATTAATTTTATTGCTAGTAAGGTTCAAAAAAATATAAGAGAATTAGAAGGAAGCTTGAATAAAATCGTTGCATATTATAGAACTAATAATAGTATCCCTGACTTAGTTAAAGTAAAAGAATTGCTTAAAAGCTTAATTGTTAGACCACCGAAAAGAATCTCTCCAAGCAAGATTCTAGATATTGTTTCTGAGTTTTACGAAATCCCTCTAGAAGACATTATTGAAGGAGGACGAAAAAAAGAACTCGTCAAGCCTCGTCAAATCAGCATGTATCTTCTACGAGAAGAACTTAAAGAATCTTATCCTTCAATTGGGAAAAAACTCGGTGGCCGGGATCACACAACTGTTATCCATGCCTGCGACAAAGTTGAAAGAGTAAGACAAGAAGACGAAAATCTTGGAATGGAGTTAAACCTAATTAGAGAAAGGCTTTACAATAGTTAAGGTTTGCCAATTTCGTCAAAGAAGATATTTAATATCTTAAGTTCTTTGGAAAACATGAGGAAAACCCCTGTTTAACTGAGGAAAATTTGAGGAAAACTGTTTGATAATTTTTACTCTCTAAAGCTCCATTTTTGAAAGACTAGTTTTTCCCCAAAGTTAACAACCTTTAATCCCAAGACTCGTTTTTCCTTAAACACTTACTTGTTGTTACTTAAAAGAGTTTTCCCCAGAATTTTCCCTTACTAATAATAATAAGTATTTAAATATTTAAAAATATATTAATTAAGATTATGAAAGTTATTTGTCTTCAAGAAAAATTAAAAAAAGCAATTAATACCGTTGAAAGAATTACAGGTAAAAATATTAATTTACCAATTTTAAGCAATATCTTAATAGAAACAGATAAAGGCCGTCTTAAGGTTTCAGCAACAGATCTAGAAATTGGCTTAAATGTTTGGACGTCGGCTAAAGTAGAAAAACAAGGAAGCATAACTGTTCCTGTTGGTGTTTTAAGCAATTTCATTTCTTCCTTGCCTCAAGATAAGGTTTATCTAGAAACACAAAAAAATAATCTCTTGATTAAGTGTGGAGAATTTAATGCTACAATCAAGGGTTTGGCAGCTGACGATTATCCTATTATTCCTAAAATACAAGAAAAGCCACTGCTTAGCCTTAAAGCCAAGGACTTGTATAAGGCATTGGCTCAGGTTCATCCAGCTGCTTCTTTTTCTGATACGCGACCGGAAATATCAGGTGTCTTTTTTAGAATTTTTGCTGATGGAACGCTTAAATTAGCAGCAACTGATAGTTTTCGTTTAGCAGAGAAAACACTAAAAAAGGTGGCACAAGTTAATCAAGAAATTTCTTTGATTATTCCTCTTAAAACAATTATTGAATTAGTCAGAGTTCTTAATGAAAAAGACATCGAAGTTAAACTAACGATCAAGGAAAATCAAATTCTCTTTGATCTAGGTGATGTTCATGTTGTATCTCGACTCGTCGAAGGTCACTTTCCTGATTACGAGAGGATTATTCCTAAAGAATACAAGACAGAAGTAATAATTGAGAGACCTAAGTTTACTGAAGCAATCAAGATTGCTAGCTATTTTGTCACTAAGATCAATGATATTGTTTTCGACTTTAAGTCTAAGGATAAACTAGAGATATCTTCAGGGTCCCAGGAATTAGGAACACACAATTCAACCTTAAAGGCGGAAGTTAAAGGCGAGAACACGAAATTAATCTTTAATTACAAATACGTTCTCGATGGTTTGAATAATGTTGATAAAAGCAAGGTGGTTTTACATCTAAACGGAAAAGAAAGACCCTTGCTTATGAAGGGTGCGAACGATAATAGCTATTTATATATTGTTATGCCAGTCCGAGACACAGAATAATCTATGGCTCTTCAAAACCTTGGCAAGATTATCTCAAGAACAAAAAAAACCTCTAAATTCAAAAGAGGTCTTGAGAGAGCTGAGGTTTTTAAAATTGCTCGTAAATCCGTTGAAGGATTAATAGGAATAGACAAAAACCTTCTTGATCAAGAAATCCAGTTCGAGTTTAGAGGATCAATCTTAACCATTAAGTGTTCAAATAGTTATCTTGCTCAAGAATTGAGGTTTTTTCAGGAAGATTTAAAAAAGAAAATCAATCAAAGATCTAAAGATTTTTTAATTAAGGAAATTAGAATCAGAGTTGGAAGGTATTAAAAAAACGGAAAGGAGATAGGCATGAAGAGACAGATCAAGATCGCAGTATTCATGTTCCTTTGGGCATTTACAATGATATCATTGATGGGCATTGTCGGGAGGATGGTCGGACCTGGTGTGGCTTTTGTGCTTATCATTGCATTCATTTGTCTTTTCGTTTGGATTTCTCATCGTAGATGTGAAGATCTAAAAACGAAAGAAGCGGTAATAGGCTTAACGAGTGGAATAGTTGGTGTATTCTGTCAGGCCATCTTGTTTAATATCTACCTACCTCTTTTTGCTCTTTTTCGGTTTTGAAAACCTAGGAAGCTCTTTGGTCAGAATGCCAAAGAGCTATTTTTTTATCATAGATAGAGTTTCTTACTTGATAACAAGCTTAAAGCTAACCAAAACATTAAGATTCCTTGATTGATTGTTATAAAAAAATGATCAAAAAGGCCAATAAATAAAAAGGAAAAAAGAAGAAAAGAGAAAATTGATGGACGGAAATGTTTTTTCAAGAAAGCAAACAAAAAGGCGATAAAGAAAACGAAACTAATTAGGCCAGCTTCACTTGCTATTAAGAGGTAAATATTATGAACTGGCTGAATTTGCCAATTCTCTATTTCTGGATAAAAATCTTTTAGCTTAAGAATAAAGTTACCCAGACCTACTCCTAAAAGAGGAGATTGTTTAATTATTCTATATGAGGCTTGGTTGTAAAATAGTCTTAACGAAACAGATTGTTGTTCTTGATTAAGATTAAATCTTTCTGTTAAGTATGGTAGAAAAGTTAAGAAAAAAACAGAAAAAGACAAACATAAAATAAAAGCAGTTTTAAGAATTAAAGATTTGTTTTTTTCTTTAAACAATTTATGGACAAAAAAGAAAACCAGAGAGACGGCACCAGTAAATAAAACAGCTCTAGAAAACGTTAGAATCAATCCTAAGGTAAGTACGGGCAGAGAAAAGATAAATCCTCTTTCCTTTTTTAAAGATAGATGTATGGCGATATATAGAGTTAAGAGAAGAAAGCAAGCCAGAATATTTGGATGAGCAAATGTGCCATAAGCTCTAATTAATTTTTGTCCCAATAAATCAATTTTTGCTACCCCATTTAAAGAGGGAGAGATTAAGCTTTCTCCCAAATATTTAAGACCCAAACTAGATTGATCAAGGTATTGACCTAAGGCGATTAAGGACTGAATTAATCCGGTAAAAACAATAATTTTTAAACTTTTGTAGAGCTTGATCTTCGATAAACTCGATCTTAAATAAAAAAACAAGCCAATTACGAGTAGAATTTTAACGAGAAAATAGATGCTTGTAATCAAGCTTTGACTCTGAGTTAAGGAAAGAAGTAAAGACAAAACAAAGAAAAGTAAAAAATAACCCCATAAGGGGATTTTTTTAATGTGAAGCCCCTTCTTTTCTTTAATCACTCGTATTAGCCAAAAAGACAGAAGAACGATAATCAATAAATCTGAAAGATGCAAAAAAAGAGCACTAAATTCAGTCAAAGGCTCTGCTTCTAAGGGATTAAAAAGAAACTTTTTAACGTTAAAAGGGACTAAAAAAACGAAAAGATAGAAAATGGCTTCTTCTATTTTTTTCATCGATAGACAAAGTAAAAGAGCTCGTAGAGGATTCCCAGAGTAAAGATGGTGAACAATCCCCATTTGATCAACCAAGGTAGATTAACGCTGTAAGCGGGTCTTTTAATGTCACCCATCTTTTTGCTTTTCTGGTGAATGAGAATAATTAAGATACCATCGATCCCGCCCATAATTGCTCCAACCGTACCAATAACATTGATAAAATTACAAAAACCAAGAATGAAAAGCAGAAGCGGAACAATACTAACAATTAACCAAGAAATCAATTTAGGGAGCTTATAGTCATACCAGAGGATTTTCATTAAGGCGACACCTAGAGTTATAAAAGACGTCATAACAGCGACTAGACCAAAAATTGCTCCGGTAATAACAATATCCCTGCCCAAAAAAGACTCAAGACTTGTAATGGCGTCTTGACTAACGTTATTGCCAACTAATCCTATAACTGCTAGGGCGAAGAAGACGTACAAGACGTGAGGGAGGAGAGTTCCAATGCCAATGATTTTTTTGTAATGTTTCCCTTTTTCTTTTTTTAAATATTCTATAACCTCAGGAATAGCTACAACACCAGACAAAGAAAAGAGAATTACCCCATAGGCTAAGAAAGTATTACTCGGTTGAATATTTAGAAAATGCTGTGTTTCAATCTGGGGTAAAGCCGAAACAAAGATTAAAACAATAACAGCAATTAAAAAAATACTCATCAAGAATTCAAAGCTAGCAATAGCCGTGCTGTCCTTGAGAATTATTAAAGAGCCGACAACAAGGAAAACAATGATATAGATAAGGAGATTCTCTCCCAGAATATTTTTTGAAAGAAAATGAAGAAATTCTCCACCAACAATTAAATAGGCTAACTGAGAGCCTAAAAGACCGAAGAGAACCGATAAGGTTGCAATAAGCTTACCTTTTTTTCCTAGATATTTTCTTGCATAACCGACTAATCTTTGTTTTTTTCTCGTTCTTAAAACTATTTCTCCATGGAGATAATGAAGATAAAGCATTGCCCCCGAGAGCAAGACCAAGAGAGGGATGCCAATTAAGACACCTACCCTAGAGATAGCATAAGGTAAACCAAAAATACCTACACCGACAATAGTGCCAATAATAATAGAAGTTGCTTTAAGAGAAATCTTAAGTTTTTTTATCATTTCTTTTTCTTGGATTTGAGACGAAGACTTTCTAAGCGATTTTCTAGATCAAGTAGACGTAAAAAACCCATAACCAAAAGAGTGATCAGGGTTGCGGCTAAGGCAAGAATGTAAAAGTTAACACCGACAGCTACGCCAATACCAGCAGAAACCCAAAGACCGACAGCTGTTGTTAGCCCTTCAACGTCAGACCCTCGATGAATAACAACCGCCATGCTAATGAAACCAATGCCAGCAATAATTTGAGCAACAATTCGGCTGGGATCGTAACTACTTATACCATACATGTATTTAGTAAAGGCGTTTAGCGAAACAATCGTAAACAGACAAGAACCAAAAGAAATTAATCCAAAGGTTCTCGTGCCAGCAGATTTACCTAAGTAAGACCTCTCAAGACCCAGAAAAGCTCCTAGAAAGAGAGCTAAAATGAGCTGAAAAATCATTTCTACCCACGGGTAATTAATTAAAAAATCCTCCATATATTTTTTAAATTAAATTTTAGGCATTTTAACTTCTTTTTCCTTATCAATTAAAGGAAGAAGTTTTTCGACCAATTTTTTAGGATCTTTGTCGTAAACAATCTTGCCCGGGCCTCGACGAGCTGTCTTGACGATATCTCTTATAAGCTCAACTGTTCCGTCTTTGCCTTCAAGGTCAAGAATACCAATAGGCTTGTTGTCTTCAAAGGCAATTGTAAATTCGTTTAAGGTACCCATTCGTCCACAAGTAACAATAACAGCATCAGCTGATCTTGTTAAAAGAAGATTACGGCCAGCGTAATTGAAACCTGTGTACATAATCAAGTCAAAGTAGTCAACAGGAAGACGATATTTTTTAATGTGAGAAATCTCACTTGTCGCTGGAGAAATGCCAATACTGACTCCACCGGCTAATTTTGCTCCCTTAGCTGCCCAATAAGGCATGCCGGTGGTTGCACCTGTTACGACAATACCATTATGCCAAACGATTTCTTGACCTAATTTTTCAGCCATTTCTAGAGCATTCTCAGGACAATGAGACGTTTCAGCAGCACCAGAGACACAAATTTTATACTTCAGATAATGTTTTTGTTCTTCTGTCATAAAATTATATTTAGAGATTAGAAATATATTTTAACAAAATTAAATTAGAGTGATAAGAAGATAACCTAAAACAGACATTAGCACTAAAGGAGGAAGGCCAGGCATCGCCTGTCCTTTTTCTCTGAAAGAGAAAAGCAAGTTCATTAAGAAAAGGCCCAACAAAGAAAACAAACCCACGATAATTCCATCAACTAGATTAGTTTTAGCAACTGAACCAACAAGAACCATTGGCAAAACAATATCGCCACCTCCCAATAAAAAGAGATCTGATTTTTTACCTAATTTGAGAGCAGGCTTATCTTTTAAAAACATAGCTGTTTTTTTAGGTAAAACCAAGCCAAAAAAGACACCTTTCTCAGCTGGGATTTTTGCCATTTTAACCATATGACGAGTTAGATAGACAGCAACAAGATCATAAACAGACAAAACAGTTAAAATGATAATGACAGCAATAGGACTAAAGCTAGTTGCCAAAAGAGCACCGATGCCGGCCAGAGAACAAGAAAAAAGAATGTTATGGAAAATGATCTTAGGATAGAAATTAATTAAAATGACCAAGACAAAGGAGAATATTAAAGCACGAGGTTCTCCTAGAAAGGCGCCGATTAAAACATCTAGTCCAACTAAGAGACTTAGCCCAAAAAGGACTTTTAAAAAAATAGGACTCTTTTTAAATAAAGGCAAGAGAAGGAGGAAGATTAATGTAACAATCAAAAAACTAAGAAGAAACTGAATAGGGCTGAGTTCAGAGGCTTGTGCTTCAACCGTTTCTCTCAATTCTGGAATTTGGTAAACCCTTAGAACTATGAAAACACCTAAAACTTGAGTTAAAACAAAGAAAAAAGCTTCTTTTAAAAACAAATTTAGATTAATTCTTGTTTTCATACATACATAATAACACATTTAACATGCATAAGAATAGACCACTGAACTGTTGACAAGACGCCTTATTCCTGATACAAGAAATAATAGTTCTTTGGCCGTACAAGAAAAAGGAGGCAAAATGCTAGGAAGGATGACATTAGAAGAGTTAAAGCAACTCGCAAAAAGCATGGGCTTTCCTTCAGGACAAGTAGATATTGCTATTAGACTTACCGAGGTTGCGGACAAACTTGGCTTTACAAAAGAGCAACTTGAAGAGATCCAGTTCCTAACAATCAAACCATTAAGAACGGTTGAGATCGAAAAATATTTAACCTTACCACAATCTTTCGCTTCTCAATCACTGAGAGAACAGATCGAAAGAACGTGGCAAATCTTCGTTGAGAGCAGAGGATCAGGAGAAATATACAATGGCAATCTGGCTAGTGTTCTTTCTTTCACTGAAAGAGACGGCATTCTTAAGCTTCTTCTTAGATCATCTGATTTCAAGAAATTTATTGGCACCAAGCACTTAACGCCACGGAAGGTTGATGTTTCTAGACACGTAATCACAAAAAGCTGTTGGCCTCTTTCTTTCGGAGCTCTGGCAGTTACTCGGGATGACAGAATTCCCTATGCGCTTAGGTCTGGGAAAGTGACAGTATGTTCGAATATGCTTCATATTCCTCCGTCAGGATATTTTGAACCCGATAAACATGCGATAGAAGACGAAAACAAACCAGGGAAAGAGCCATCGATCCTTCAAATGATAATTTCAGAATTGCTGGAAGAATTAAACATTGAATGGTTTGAGAGAATAGATCTGCTTGGGTTTATTCATGACGGGGTTGAGTCGATGAATCCGCTGTTAGCTCTCAGGATGTTACTTCCCTACACAGGAGACGAGGTTTTGTCTAGATTTGACCAACTTCCTGAAAGACGAGAAGTTGACACCTTGCAACTTGTTGATAATAGTATCGAAGCAGTAAGAGAGACAGCTATTTGCAATAGAGCTAGGTGGTCACCTCATGACGTTGCTAAGCTTATCCTTCATTTCGCTGATCTTTAGAAGAAACATTGAAATCGCCTAGAGTTTTAGGCGATTTTTTTATGGGAAAAATATTCAGAAACAGAAATCATGTTACCTTTTTTCCGCTATCAAACTTTTCTTTAATTTTGACAACTTCATTTTCAACTTCCTTTAGCCTCTCTTTGCATTTTTTTGCCAACTCAAGACCTCTTCTAAATTTTTTAAGAGCTTGATCTAAATCAATATCTTCGGAGTCAAAGTCTTCATTGATTTTTTTCAATTCTTCAAGTGCTTGTTTGAAATTAAATTCTTCTTTAGTCATAGATGTTTTAATTAATCTTTAATGGTTTTAATTTTAGAAGTGAAACTTCCTTTAAAAAGTCGTGCTTTCACTTCTTGATTTTTAATTAATTGTTTTGTTGTTTTAATAATTTTACCATTTTTATCTTGGATAATCCCATAACCTCTTTTTAAAACGTTTGCCGGGTTGTAGCTTTTAAGAAGAAAAGATTGTTGGCGAATGATCTGATAGAAATTATCAATTAAGGAATTAATGTTTTTACCTAAACTTAGAGAGAAATATTCAACTTCTTGTTTTTTCTGTTCAAGCAAGCTAGTTAGTCCCTTAACGTGATAGGCAAAACTCATTAGGGTTTGTTTAATCAAGTATGTTCTTTCGTTGATAAAATGGAGCCCTCTGGTAAAAAAATGATCCAAAAAGCCTTGTTTTTCTTCAATTGAGCGATCAAGTTGATACTCAGCTGACCGAATTAATCCATCAATTTCAGATAAGACCTCTTTCTTGTCTCTAATAATTAACTCAGCCGCATTTGAGGGAGTTGATGCTCTTAAGTCGGCAACAAAACCAGCTAGACTTTCGTCTCTCTCATGACCAATGCCACAAACAACAGGGATTTTCGAAGAAAAAACAGCACGGGCTACCTCTTCTGAGTTAAAAGCCTGAAGGTCTTCAAGGGCACCCCCGCCCCTGGTTAAGACAACGAGTTCAATCTTGTGCTTCGCGTGGTTTTGATTAAACCAATCAAAAGACTGAACGATTTCATCAACGGCTCCTTTTCCTTGAACTTTGCTTGAGTGAAAGTATATTTTGAGACCACCGAAACGATGTTTAAGAACTTTAATAAAATCAGTGTAGGCGGCTGCGTCAGGAGAGGTAATTAAGCCAATTCTTCTAGGGAACAAGGGAAGAGCTCTCTTCCTTTCGGGAGCAAACAAGCCCTCAACTTGAAGTTTCTTTTTAGTCAACTCAAAGGCTCTTTTAAGACTGCCCTCGCCAGCCAGCTCTATGTATTCAACAGAAATACTAAACTTACCATATTTGGGATAAATCCTTGGCCGACCTTGGACCCTAATTTTCATACCGTCCTCTATTGGGGCATCTAATTTAAAGATAACCGTGAAACATTCAATAACAGCTTCTTTCTCTTCGTCTTTGAGTTTAAAGGTAACCCATTTATTCTGGGAAATACGGAACTCGCTAACCTCACCTTCAACAAAAATGTCTGCTAGAACCTCAAGATTAGAGTTAATGAGATTAACGTAGTCAGAGACTGTTAATATTTGGGAATTCTCTGAAAAAAGATCTTTTTGTCTTTTTTTGGTCATTTTTTAACTAATTCTAAATAAATTTTCTCTAATTTTTTGGCTAAGATTCCCCGATCATATTTTTTTGCCTCTTTTCGGGCATTTCGACTAAATTCTTGTCTCTTCTCTTTATCTTCAATTAAATCAATAACCTTTTGGCTAAAAGCATCAGGATCTGGTTTTATCAAATAGCCGATATAATTGTTCTTTATCAAATTTTTGGGTCCGACTGCTTGGTTTGTTGAAAGAATTGGCAGGCCACTGGCCATTGCTTCACAGAGAACCAATCCTTGAGCATCAATAGACGAAGCATAGAGAAAAAGATCAGATGCACCGTAATACCAATGTAACTTGGAATAAGGAGCCTTACCGGTAAAATTAATTTTGTCCTTAACGCCTAAGGATTTAGCTAAGCTTTGTAGCTTTAGCTTTTGAGGACCACCGCCAACGATGATTAGCCTTACATTTTCATTTATTCTTGCTAATTTACTAAAAACTTCAATTATGAAATCAACATTCTTTTCGTAACTTAGCCGGGCGACTGTTAAAAGGACAATATCTGAGTTTTTAAATTTAAGCTTCTTTTTAGCTTTATCCCGATTCTTTTTAGAAAACCTATTTACATCAATTCCTGAGGGGAGAACGTGGATATGGGGACTTTCTGGGTCAACAGAAAATTTCTTTCTAAATTCATTAGTAGAAACGATGAGAGCATTACATTTTCTAATATATTTAAAGAGGACTTCTAAAACCAAATCATCAACCAGATCACCTAGTCCTTCCAATAATTGACCAGAGTATTGATGGTAAGCAGTATGAAGGGTAGAGACAAGGGGGATTTCTAGCTCCTGAGCATACTTTTGGGCGGTTTTACCAAGAAGATAAGGATGATGAGAGTGAATTATATCCAGACCCAGCTCATTGATTAACTTCTTTATCTTAGCAGAATGAGGAAAAGGGATAGAACTTAGGGGCCCTAGCTTTTTATGAGTCCTAATAGACCTATACCTGAAAAGCTTTTCGTTTTCTTTGTCTTTTTTGCTATACCTAGGAGCAAAAACAAAAACATCATGACCTAGTTTCTCTAGTTCTAGGCGGGCATTTTCAATCGCATGAGCAACGCCGCTAGGACGAGGTAAATAGTTATTAGTAAAAAAACCAATACGCATATGTGTTTAGATTAGCACACAAAAAGACCATAAGCTATATCAGGATAGTGCTTATGGTCTTTGTCCGTGATCAAGTTTAATATTTTCTGAAAACAGCCCTGACAACGCCTTGAACCAAAACATTTCTTGAAAAAATCGGTCTCATCTTAGAATTGGCTGGCATAAGCCTAATCCAACGCTTTTCTTTAAAATATTTTTTAAGAGTAACCTCAATTCCGTTAACAAGAGCAACAACAACATCGCCGTTTTTAACATTCTGCGATGGTTCGCAGATGACGTAATCCCCATCCATAATGCCTTCTTCGATCATTGAATTCCCTTGGACCTCAAGGGCAAAAAGTTCTGAAGGAGTTTTTGAGATCAAGTTCTTAGGAATCATTAAGTTCTCCTTGTACTCAAAAACCTGGATTGGTGTTCCAGCCGCGATTGTGCCTAAAACAGGAACAGACAATTTCTCATTTAAATTCAGAGCTCGTCCCGTTGGGAAAAACCTTCTTGAGCCTTCTTGTCTGTCTAAAAAACCAGCTTGTTCAAGCTTTTTAACCTGTTCATGAACAGAGGAAGGCGAAGAAAGTCCTAAATTGCGCCCTATTTCACGATAACTTGGGTTGTAACCATGTTCATCCATAAAATCCAAAATAAAGTCTAAAATCTCTTTCTGACGCCTTGTTAATTCTAGTTTAGATGTTTTTGACATAATTAACAGCCTACAAGCCACAGGGTTAAGTTTACCGAACACAATATATTTTATCCGAACAAAATCCGAAAGTAAACTGTGGATAACTTTAGACAAAAAAGACAAAAGCCTTTATAAGTAAGACAAATAAAGAAGTTTAGAAGCGAACAAAGGACTCTAAAAAACTAGTTTATTTGATGTGTGGATGGCTGGGGATAAAAATATTACTTGGGGAAAAGTAGATATGTTGACAGAAAGTGTCTAATTGTTAATACTTGTTAAGGATTCCGATTACAAAGGAGGGATAGGATGACCAAGGAATCTTTGAAATTCGGCCTGAATTCGATCAGGATTGTCGTAGCATCAGTTGCTCTAGTTGTGATCCTAGCGAGCCTAGCGGCTCTTAGTTCTTCTCAGGGGAACAGGGGTTAGCCCATGTGAAGATGGGCAAACTTGAGGGCGCTTTATCGCAAAGCGTCCTTTTCTTTACTTAAAAGTCTTTTTGACTTAAACTTAAAAAAAGATTGTTTTTAATTATGGACTTAAAAGACCTAACTCGAGGCTCTGAAGAAATCATTGGAGCCGAAGAGATTGAGAAAAAATTAAAAGAAGGCAAAAAGATTCGAATCAAGCATGGCGTTGATCCCAATACAACCCAGCTTCATTTAGGTTACGTCATCAATTATCGGATTATGCGTCGTTTTCAAGACTGTGGGCACACAGTTGTCCTTCTTTTAGGTGATTTTACCGGTAGAATTGGCGATCCAACAGACAAGCTTGAAGCAAGACAAGGTTTAAGTAAAGAAAAATTGAGGCAGAACGCCGAAACGTTAATCAAGGTAGCAACTAAAGTTCTGGACAAAGATAAGCTTGAGGTTAGATACAATAGCGAATGGTGGGATAAGATGGGTCTTGATAAGTTTCTAAAATTAGGTTCAAAGATTAGTGCTGTTAGACTTTGGGAAAGAGATATGTTTGAAAGACGCGTTAAACAGGGAAAACCTGTTTGGACCCACGAGTTTCTTTATCCCATTCTTCAGGCTCAGGATTCTGTCGAAATCAAATCTGATCTAACTGTTATTGGTTCAGACCAGAAATTCAACGAACTTTTGGGTCGAGAGCTTCAAAAAGAAGCTGGGCAGGATCCTCAAGCATTGGTCATTATGCCAATCTTGCCAGGAACTGACGGGAATGAGAAAATGAGTCAATCTTTGAATAATGGTATTGGCATAGACGAAGATCCAGCTGAAATCTACGGGAAGATTATGTCAATGCCAGACAAAAACATTCTTCCCTACTTTACCCTTCTTACCGATATTTCCTCTAGCGATTTAACAACAATAAAAACAGAGATTCTCTCGGGCGTGAGAAATCCGAGAGACGTTAAAATGAATTTAGCCTATGAGATAATTAAGGGCTTAAATGGAGAAGACAAGGCCAAAGAGGCAGAAGAGAAATTCAAAAAAGTTTTTCAAGAAAAACAAACACCTCAAGACATCCAAACCTACCAGATAGAAGGCGAAGAATTTCTTTTAGATATATTGATTAAAACCAACTTAGCCTCTTCTCGTGGAGAAGGAAGGCGCCTAATCGATCAGAAGGCTGTTAAGATTAATGACGAGGTTGTTACAGACGCAATGTTTAAAATTGAAAAAAAAGATTGCCCGGCTGTTCTCAAAAAGGGCAAAAGGTTTTTCATTAAGATAATTTAAGATCAAAAAAAGTGCTTGATATGACAAGCTCTTTTTTAATTTAAGCTAAACAACTTAAAGCTTTTCTAATTCTTGTCTAATAACTTCTTTCTCGTTCCAGGGGGTTTTTTTATTGCCCACAACCATCGTTGCTTCTGTTCCTTTGCCTGTGATGACAACCAAGTCATCTTTTTTGGCTGATTTTAGTGCAGCTGATACAGCCTTCCTCCTATCCTCTATCTTAAAGTAGTCTTTATTCAATACTTTTTTCTTCTTTTTCAACCCCTTTTCTATATCCGTAATAATTTTTGCTGGCTTTTCGTTATAGGGATCTTCGTTGGTCAAGAAGACCTTATCACAGTACTCAGCAGCAATCTCTCCGAAAACGGGCCGCTTCCACTTGTCTCGACCACCGCCGGCTGAACCGAAAACACAGATCATGTTTTTAAAACCGGGAACTAGAAAATATGATTTTCTCAAAGTTTCGTAGGTTTGTTTTAAGGAATCGGGCGTATGGGCCAGATCCATAATGACATTAAAGCTTTTATTTGTTTTTATCTTTTCCATTCTGCCAGGGACTTCTTTTATCTCCAAAAGAGCTTTCTTAGCAGTTAGATAGTCTATTCCTAGGGCCCGGATGGTTGTAATGGCTGCTAAGGCGTTATAGATATTAAATTTACCCAAAAGGCTTAATTCAAACTTTGTGCTATCTAAACTAAATTTTGCTCCAGACTGACTTAATGTAAAATCATTAAGTTTTAAAAACTTGACTTTTTCAGGCAAAACAGCAGAAACTTCTTTCAAGGAAAAGCCATATTTCTTATCTGCTTTAGGCTGAAGAAAATATTGAGCATTTTCATCATCAAGATTAGCAATAATAATCTTGAGCTGTTCTTTGTCTAGCCAGTCGAGTTTCTTTCTTTTCTGCTTGTCTAAGTGTTTAAAGATTTTAAGTTTTGTTTTTCTGTAATTTTCAAAACTTCCATGAGCTTCAATATGTTCTTTCGAAAGATTTGTGAAGACTAAAATATCGAAATTGATGCCTAGGTGTCTAAACTGTTTTATGCCCTCGGAAGTTACCTCGATAATGGCATAATGAACGCCCTTATCGACCATTTCTCTTAACTGAGACTGAAGCTTAAAACGACCAAGCATGGTCATGTGATAAGGATTGATTTTTTCTTTATCCAAAATTCTCATTGTTAAAGAGGATAGCCATCCAACCGAAGCTCCGCTTTGAGCCAGGATCTCGCCAATCATTTTGATAGTTGTTGATTTTCCACCCGTACCCGTTACGCCAATAACAATCATTTCGTTTGAGGGAAAACGATAAAGCAAACAAGCTAAAAGAGCTAAACAAAAATGATAGAAGCTTAACAACTGGCTTGGAAGCAATTTTTTAATTAATCGTTTCACTTTAATCTTTTAATCAAAGAATAAATAAAGTACCAAAAAGGCAGAAAAACATAGTTATAGGCTCCTACGAAAGAAATCTCCTTACCGCCAAAACCTTCTTTAAATCTCGTAATACCTGCCCAAGGATGATGTTCAAATTCTTTCTCGGAAGAGAAATCACTTCTTCTAATAACTCCCCAAAAATCATACTTCTTAGCTCCTAGCTTCTTGGCAAGCTTAATTGCGTGCCATTGAAGGAGATGAGGAGCCATATATTTTCTAAAAGCGTAATCACTTGCTCCAACAAGGTAAGTTGCTCTGTCTTTCCAAACAACAAGGATTAAACAGGCAACTAGCTTTTTCTTTAAGAAAGAACCCAAAAAGACAATTTTTAGATTTTTATCTTTTTGGCTTAAATTAAATAGTTCCTTGTAATAATTTTCAGAAAAGGATTTAATCTTTTTTCTTTGATCTGTTTTTTTAACCAAAGCATAAAAAGCATCAAATTCCTTTTTTTCTTTTAGCTCTTTGATCTTAATGTTTTTTTTCTTTGCTAGCCTGATATTATATCGATGCTTTTTATGCAAAGAAGAGAAAAGACCTTCTTCTTTAGGAGAAATATCTAAAACTAGGGTGTTTTTAGGTTGTATGGGCGTTGACGGCTTTAACCCATCAAAAGGCTTGAATGAAGAATTCAGCGGCTCAATTTTAAAAAAAACAGCTTTTTCTTTTTTTGCTAAACTCTTAATTTCCCCTAGATCTTTTTTAAGGAAATTGCTACCAGAGAGATATAAATATGAAAAACCAAAAGGCAACTTCCTTTTTTCGATCTGAAAAGCTGAATTATTAGAATTAAGACGAAAAACAGGAATTTTCATTCTTTTCCTAAACTCTCCCCAGTCCCAAGTCTGCATAAAACAAGAGCCTTGTTTTGAAACAAGCTGATCCCAATCTTTTTGATTGTTAATTTCTTTAAAAGCCATATTTTGCTTTAACTTTGCCTTGTTTTATTATACTATTAAAAGCAAGAAATTAAAGAAAAAAATATTTTTGAAGACGGAACAGGCTTATAAATGTCAAGTTTTAACCTTAAAGCTGAATACAAGCCAACCGGTGATCAGCCTCAAGCAATCACCAAGTTGTCTAAGAACCTAAAAGCTGGTTTACACGACCAGGTTCTTTTGGGTGTAACAGGTTCGGGCAAGACCTATACGGTAGCAAAGTTGATCGAAAAAGCTCAAAAGCCAACTTTAATTATTTCACACAATAAAACGCTAGCGGGTCAGCTTTTTCAGGAATTTCGGGAATTCTTTCCCAAGAATGCAGTTCATTACTTTGTTTCATATTACGACTATTATCAACCAGAGGCATATTTACCAACAACAGATACATATATTGATAAGGACGCTAAGATTAATGAAAAAATTGATGAATTAAGACATGCTTCGACTCAATCAATTATGACAAGATCAGACGTTATTATTGTTTCTTCAGTTTCTTGCATCTATGGGTTAGGGTCTCCTAGCGATTATGGCAAGATTAGCCTTCTTTTAAAAAAAGGTGAACAGATTTCTCAAAAAGACGTTATCCAAGCTCTAATAGATCTTCAATACGAGAGAACAAGACTAGCCAATGAAAGAGGCAAGTTTAGAGCCTTAGGAGATGTTGTTTATATTTACCCTGTTTCTTCTAATGAATCATATAAGATTGAATGGGATAAAGACAAAATCTCCTTGATTGAAGTTCAACCCCATCAATTTAAAAAAGACGAATTTTCCAATTTTTTATCTGGTCAACAGAAAAAGAAAAAACTCAACCAACTTCAAATATTCCCTGCTAAACACTTTGTTACACCTCATGAAAAATTAAATATTGTTATGGCAAATATTCGAGCCGAATTAGCACAAAGACTTAAATATTTTAGGAACAAAAGAAAGCTTCTCGAAGCCCAAAGATTAGAAGAGAGAGCCAACTATGATTTAGAGATGATTGCTGCTACAGGCTATTGTCACGGTATTGAGAACTATTCACGACATCTAGATTTCAGATCGAAAGGTCAACCGCCCTCAAGTCTAATCGACTATTTCAATTATGCTTATGGTAAGAACAGCTGGCTAATGATGATTGACGAATCTCACATGACAATTCCTCAGATAAGGGGCATGTATGAAGGCGATCAGGCTAGAAAGAAAATTTTAATTAAACACGGGTTTCGTCTCCCGTCAGCCCTAGACAACCGACCGCTTAATTTTAGAGAATTCAGGTATCGTCAACCACAGACAGTCTATGTGTCAGCTACTCCTGGTCCTTATGAAGTTGAGAAGGCAACTCATGGATCATATACCTATTTGAACTATTATTCTAAAAAGACCAAGGGTGACTATCTAAACATTCAAGGTGTTGCAGAGCAACTAATCAGGCCAACTGGCCTCCTAGATCCTAAGATTGAGTTACGACCAATTGAACCTAAAAAAGGTAAAAACCAAATCCAAGACCTATTAGAAGAATTGGAAAAAGAGATTAGGCAAGGTGGTAAAATCTTGATTACAACTTTAACAAAAAGACTAGCTGAGGATATTTCTGAATATCTTGAAGACAGAAAATTTAAATCAGCCTATCTTCATTCTGAGGTTGATACCTTTGACAGAATAGACATCTTAAAGAAGTTAAGACAGGGAAAGATAGACATTATTGTTGGTATAAATCTTTTGAGAGAGGGGCTTGACCTGCCTGAAGTTACCTTGGTTGCTATTCTAGACGCTGACAAAGAAGGTTTCTTGAGGAACGAAACCAGCTTGATCCAAACAATGGGAAGAGCTGCCCGTCATCCCAAAGGCAGGGTTATTCTTTACGCTGACCAGATAACTGGTTCAATTAAGAGAGCCATTAAAGAAACTAACCGAAGAAGGAAGATCCAAGAAGAATACAACAAAAAACACAAAATTACACCAACACAGATTAAAAAAGCAATTAGAGAAGATATTATTCAAAGAAAAAAAGAAGAGAAAGAAATTAAAATTCCTCATGCAATTAAAAACAAAAAGGCAATAGTTGCTTATCTAAAAGAAGAAATGAAAAAAGCTGCTCAAGTTTATGACTTTGAAAAAGCAGCTAAGTTTAGAGACAAGTATAGGGAATTGGAGGATAAGCTGTGAGATAAAAAAACCGCCACACCCTGTATGGCGGTTAAACACACCTAACGCTCCATGCGATGTCCGGAGACCCAGATCTCATGATTTGCTTTTGAAGAATCAGAGCCTTTCCCACACGCTTTATCAAGCGCTTTCCTGAGAAGACAGGCGCATCCTTTCCTAACACAGAAACCAAGATGAAAGACTAAATGATTTCCCTCAAATGAACTACCTTCTTCATTTTCGGGAAAAAGCGTTCTTTCAAACTCATCTCGGAGGAGGAAGCTTACGTCCGTAACAAAACCGCCAACAGAAGTAACAGGAAGAGGAATAAACTCTGTTTTTAAATGGCCTTCTGATCCCAAGCAGAGGCTAATCTTTCTCATTCCTTCATCTATAAGTGATTTGAACTTCGTGGTAGCGTCTAGGAACAATTTCTTTTGAAACTCATCATGTTGAGTGCCGGAAAAAGGCCGATCTTTCCGGACATAAAATTCTACTTTCAAAAAATAAAGACCCTCATGATCTTCTTCTAGGATAAAAACCCTCCTAAACACAGACACCTCTTGTAAGATTTTTTCTAACCTGCTAACAATTTCTTGTACAAGTTTCATGTGTCCTCCTTCTAGATCGGGGCTGTCTTTAAATTATCATATTAATCATAATATGTCAATAAAATCAGGAATTCTTCTAATTAATAAACCAGCAGGACCAAGTTCTCATGATATTGTTAACGAAGTCAGGAAAATTACTGGCATTAAAAAAGTTGGTCATGCCGGCACCTTAGATCCCTTTGCTAGTGGTCTTCTTGTTGTTCTTGTTGGTCGTGAAGCAACAAAAAAGCAAAAACAGTTTTTAAATAAAGACAAAGAATATCTTGCAAAGATTCATTTAGGAATTAAAACAGATAGTTATGATAAAACAGGCAAAGAAACAAGCGTTTATGATGGAATTCTACCGACCAAGGAAGAAGTCAAATTAGTCTTAAGAGATTTCAAGGGAGAGCTTTTACAGATGCCGCCAGCTTTTTCAGCTAAAAAGGTCAAAGGCAAGAAGGCCTATCAATTAGCCAGACAAGGCAAAGACGTTAAGCTAGATCCTTGCAAAGTAGAAGTTAAAGAGATTGAATTTTTGAAATACGCCTCTCCAATAATTGAATTAAGAATTCTTTGTTCGGCTGGGACATATATTCGATCTTTAGCCCATGACCTCGGTCAAAAGCTTACTTGTGGCGCTTTTCTAGAAGAACTGGTAAGAACGAAATCAGGCAATTTTGTTCTTAGAGATTCAGTTGAGTTGGAAACGTTAAATTCAGCAAATTACTCTAAATACCTAATTAGTCTTGAAAAAATATGATTTTATGATATTCTTAATCATTAATCTATTAGTGATTTAATTAAATTAATGCCTCAAAAGAATTCAGCCAAAAAAGCATTGAGACAATCTGAAAAGAAAAGACTTCTCAATCTGAAATACAAGAAAAAAATGAGAGAGCTTATAAAAGAGCTTCGCTCTTTGATTAAAGCTAACAAAAAGGCAGAAGCTGAAAAGCTTTTACCCAAAACATACAAAGCAATCGACAAGGCTGCGAAGAAAAACATTATCAAGAAAGGCAATGCGTCTCGAAAGAAATCCCGCCTAACAATAGCAGTTAATAAGATTAATAAAACCGAAAAGGAAAAACCCGCTAAGGAGACGAAAAAGAAGAAAGATTAAAGCTTTATACAAAAAAACAAAAAGAAAAGACCTGACATCTATGTCAGGCCTTCTTTTTTGAGGATTCCTTGAGCTGCCAATATTCCTGAGGCAGCTGCGTGAGGGATGCCTTCAGTGTGGCCCGAGGCATCTCCTGCGATGAACAGATTATTTATCGTTGATTCCATGTGAGTTGAGACATCGTGTCGATCGCTGAAGAACTTTACCTCAGGCGCATAAAGGAGAACTTGTTCTGGATAAGCTAGTCCTTCGGCAATCTTGCTTAATCGATCTAATCCCTCAATGATATTAGCTAAGATTTCGGCGGGCAAGCCTCGTCTCAAATCTCCTGGAGTTACCTCTGAAAGAGTAGGAGTAAAAGGAAGTCTCTCTAGCCTTCTCTCATTTGAGCGTCTTTCCTTCTTTAGGTCAAAGAGCGATTGAGCCAACGGTCTGTTGCAACCCAAGATATTACAAAGAGCAGCAACGCCTCTTCCATATGCTTCTGTGTCAGACAGTGGTTGAGTTAAGGGTTCTTTCACTAAGAGGGCGAAATTGGTCAGTTCGGTTGTCTCTTGTCTGTCTGCGTGGCCATTAACTAAGACACAATTATCATGCTGTTCGCTGATGACAAAACCCTTAGGGTTGGTACAGAAAGTTCTGACCTGAGCATCGTAGCTAGTTCTAATCTTAAACTTGGGATCATACATAATTTCGCAGAGAGGAGAAAAAACGCCTTCGGGCACCTCAACGCGAACGCCAATGTCAATGGGGCCAAAAGAAGGAGAAGCTCCAAAGCTAGCCATGATATCTCTAAGCCAGTGATTGCTAGCTCGACCAGGTGCGAGAATAACGTAATGAGCCTTGATAATCCCTTTTGTAGTTTCAAGGAAAAACAGGTCGTGGTCAAAACGAATCTCTGAAACCTCAGTTGAGAGGGAAAAATCTATACCCTGTTCGCAGAGGCTCTCATAGAAAAGCTTAATAACCTCTCTGGTTGCGCTCGTGCCGATATGACGTTGTCGCGACTTCACGAACTCAATGCCGGCATTTAAGGCTCTTTGCTCAAGGCCTAAGAGAGCATCATTGTCCGTACCTGAATATTCCTCAGGTGCACCCAAGTAAGTAAAAAGATCATTCACCTCATCTATTAGGGATCCTAACGTGCCTTCAGAAATTCCTAGAGAAGTTAGGTCACCACCAATTCCACGAGTAGTTAGGTTTAGCTTACAATCGGTAAAGGTTCCGCCTCCACCGACTCCTTCAAGCAAGTTTTTCTTATCACCAGATTTAGACCTTAAGGCTTCTTCTCTTTCATTAACCCTTTTACCTTTTTCTAGAACACAAACTGACAAGCTTGAGTCAAAGAATCTATTGGCTGCGAATAAGCCAGCCGGTCCTGCACCGACAATAGCTACGTCATAGACATTTTTCATCCTTCCTCCTTTATATTTTTTGTTTTGAAGAACTAAAAAAGAACACTTGCTATACTAACACTCAAAGCTTTTGTTGGTCAAGTGTTCTGGCAAAGCTCAACAACGAACATTTCGAGAGCAATTTTTTTATCTTTAATTTTACCGGTTTTAAAACCTAGGTCTAGCTCAAAAAGCCTATCGTAAATCTTTTTGAGTTCTTCAATGGAGAAATTCTTTGCCAAAGAGAACATTTTTCTGAAAGCAAAAGGATGAAGCCTTGATTCTTTCTGAATAATGGCATAGCTTTTTCTTTCATCAATTAACGATCTAACCTTAAGAAGACTTCTAAATTGATATTCAAACATAGCGAGGAGTTTTAATTCTGGCTCAAGGTTCTTAAAGTGAAATGAAAGAGATTTTAGAGCCTGCTTCTTGTTTTTTGAAGCAAGAGCATCAATTGTCTTAAAAATATCTGTTTCAACGGGGAAAACAACAAGATCATCTATATCTTGTTTGCTTAATTTTCTTTTAACCGAAGAAGCAAAACAAGATATTTTATAAAGTTCATGATAAATTCTCCATAAATCAGAGCCCAAATCACTGACGAGATAGTTTATTAGAGAATCTGTTAAATTAAGATCAGGAAACTTATCAGTGATTATTTTTTTAGCCCAATTTTTTCTATGAAGCTTATTCAATTCGCTAAATTTCTGGATTTGGGCAACCTTAGACAGGTATTTAAACAAAGAAGTTCTCTTGTCAACGTCATCTCTTTCCCAAAAGACAATAAAAGCATCCTTGCTTTTATCAATCTTTTTTGCTTCTAGGAGATCAATTAATTTCTTTTGATCATCAGCCTTTTTTAGGAAAGCATTCTTGAAGATTATTAATTTCTTATTCTGAAACAGGGGAGAAAGTCCCAAGAGAGACTTAATTTCTAGGAGATCACTCTCTTCGTTTAAATGATAAAAATTTAAGGTTTCAGGATAAGTCTTTTGGAACTTTATTTGAATCTCTTTTAATTTTTGATAGCTTCTAAAGCTATCTTTTCCGTAGAGAAAGAAAATCATTTAATTTCTTTATAAGTAACAGATTTACCTGGCTCGATTATCTCAATCCAGATTTGGCCGGGAACAAATTCAATTTCTTGATTAGTGCTATCATAGAAAAAGAGCTTTGTATTCTGGTAGTGGCCTTCTTTTTTCCACGTGCCTTTAATTTCCTGACCGGCAAAATAGAAACTTGCTTCACCCTCGCCTTCAACATCAACATCATTATATTGGCCCTCGAGGTAATGAGAGGTGGCCCTCATAACAACAATATTTTTAGCCTGAACCTGGCCAGTCGTATTAAAATCTTTTTCTTCTTTTTGGCCACGCCACCTTGCATAGGTATTGGTGACAGGGTCATATTTCCACCAAACCTCATAAATGCCGGGATAACCAATTGTTAATTTTGCTTCGTTAAACCTTGTTGCCTCGTCGGGTAATTTATGTGGATAACCCTCAAAGTTGTTTTCGAGACGGTAGCCAAGTTTTTCTGCTTGATTGGTTAGTTTTTCAATACTAGTAAAGCCGTTGTGTGGGGCAGGAAGGTTTTGTTGGCGCCAGAAAGCAGTTGAGGAATACTTAAGAGCATCAATGTTATCCATAACATCTGAATTAAGCTTATCTAAAGCAAAATGTGATCCGCCCCAATGAGCCAGAATAGCATCAAAACCCATTGCTAAAGGAATGAAGTCATGTCGCGCTGATCGGATGCTACCAATTTCCTCAGGATCGTTACAAACATATATGGCCATCATCCGGTTCATGCCGGTTGTTAAAACCGGCATTTCAATAATTAGGTCGGCTGCTTGAAGGCCAGAGAGGGGCCTAGCAACCTCATCTTCGGCTAGAATAACTGCAAAAGGGCGACGATCATAGCTCTTACAAGGCAGGCCTGATATCGGACTAATTTCGGTAGTGAGCTGAGTAACTTTTTGAGAATTAGGATCATTGCTAATCTCAACACCACGATTGCCAAAAGAAAAAAAGATAACGATGCCAATAACAAAAACGAGAGGGAGAACCAAGTATAAATATTTTTTTGATATTATAATTTTTGACATTTAGGGCAAAAATGACTACTTCTCTGGCCAATTTTTATTCTTTTAATCACCGTCTGGCACTTCGGGCAAGGCTGGCCTTCCTTGCGATAAACTTGTCTTTTTTCTTGATAGCTTCCTCGTTCGCCTCGAGGGAGACGGTATTCCTCCGCTCCTGAGAGAATAGTTGTTCCTTTGTGCTTAATTGCTTTTTTTAAAACTTGCTGAATGACTTGATGGAGTTTTTTAATCTTTCCATCGGTTAATTTATCGGCAGGAACTAAGGGATGAATTTTAGATAAAAAGAGGGATTCATCAGCATAAATATTACCAAGACCAGCGACAAGTTTTTGATCGAGAAGAGCTTGCTTAATTGGTCGATGAGTTTTTCGTAGTTGTTTTTTTAAAACTGCTGGTGTGAATTTTTTAGACAATGGCTCAGGTCCCAACATTTTTAATTCTTGAATTTCTTCCAATGAAGAAGTCGGGTAAAGTTTAACCCAACCGAATTTTCTTAAATCAGAGAAAGCAAGCTGACGACCATCACTTAATTGAAAAACAATGTGAAAGTAATCATTAATTTTATCTTGCAGAGGACCGGGGTCAAGAGATTGCCATTTTCTTTTTGCTCGAGGTAGATATTTCCATCTACCAACAAGAAAATGGCCTGTCATCTTCTGATGAGCCAGCATTAATTTATTATTTGAAAGATGAAAGATAATTAACTTAGCTCGTCTTGAAACGTCTAAGAACTTTTCATTTACAACACCTTTCTTAAAAGAAGATAAGGGGTTTTTAATTGATTTTTGCCAATCTGACCAAACATCTAGGATTTTGAGTCCCTTAATTTCTTTTTTTAATTCACTAACGGTAGTTTGTACTTCAGGTAATTCAGGCATGGTTTAAAAAAGCGAATTTTGTCTTTCTCTTTTTCTTTCTTTCTTTTCCTCCTTTTTCTTTGGTTCAAATTTAGGAATTTCTCTTCCTTCAGAAATTGCTTGATACCTTCTAATTAAAGACCTAAAACCAAAATCCATCAAAGCTTCTTCAACTATAACCGGGTTAGGCTGCCAAGCTGCATTTTTCAAATTGAATTTGATGGGAATGTCGGTATAGATTGTTGCCAGTTCTCGACTAAAGAAAGCCTGATCTTTGTTTTCTTTCAATTTTCCCAAAACAGATTTACTTAGGAACTTTTCTTTTAAAAGCTTTTTTAGCTTTTTCTCGTCTTCGATTGTTCTATACAAACTTTCTAAATCTTTGAATCGATTGATAAGTTTAAGTGCTGTTTTGTTACCAATGCCGGGAACGCCGGGAATATTGTCAGATGGATCTCCCTTAAGACCCTTGTAGTCAATGACCTGTGAGGGTAAAAGATTGGGATATTTCTTTTTTAGAGCTTTCTTGTCGTAATAGACTGGATCAGACAAGCCTCTTTTAGGGGTTAAAATTTTGGTTTGACCATTGATCAACTGGAGCGTATCCAGGTCACCAGTTAAAACAATGTTTTCAATTTTTTTGTATTTCTTTGAAACAGTTTCTGTTACTGTCCCGATAACATCATCGGCTTCATAACCTTCTTTTTCTAAAATTGGGATATCAAGATTTTTTAAAAATCTTTTAATTAGGCTGAATTGTTCAATTAAATCCTCCGGTGCTTTCGGTCTTTTAGCCTTGTAATCAGCGAACTTTTTATGTCGAATAGTCGGCTTGGGTAAATCGAAACAAGCAACCAGATAATCTGGCTTAACTTGAGCTAGCGTGCTAACCAAGATAGAGGCAAAACCATAGATAGCTCCAATTGGCTCACCCTTTGAATTAGTTAAGGGTGGCAGGGCATGATAAGCACGATGCAAGAGTGCATGAGAATCGATAATTAAAAGACGCTTCATAGAACTTCAATTTCCCTTTGACGATTTTTTAAATGTTTAAACTTAATACGAAGAGCGGTTTTTGGTAAAAGATCTCCGAGTCTTTCTCCCCATTCAATCAAAACAATATTTTCTTTATCTTTTAAAATATCTTTTAATCCTAATTCTATTAAACTCTCAGAATTTTTTAATCGATAACAATCAATATGGTAAAGTCGATGTTTTGAGCTTTCTTTTGGTAAAACATGCTCGCGCATTAAAACAAAAGTTGGGCTTTTTATCCATTTTTCAACTCCTAAGCCCTGGGCCAAGCCTTGAGTAAGAGTTGTTTTTCCCGTTCCCAAGTCTCCCTCCAGAGAGACAACCAAAGCATGGTTTTTGCCTTGCTCTGAATTAAGAAAAGTTAGACCAAGTTTTTTACCAACCTCTCGAGTCTCTTGTTCTGTTTTCGTTTTAAATTTCATACAATTTTTATTATACCAGAAATGAATATTTCTATCTTAACTTGGAAAACTGAATAAAGTAAAGTAAAATGAATTATTAGAAGTTGTTTAATTCATCGATTGAACATTCATGCTAAACGATTCAAACAAAAAACTACCCTTAAATAAGATAATTCGAGAGCAAGAAGAAAAAAGAAGCGAGGAAAGAGCTCAAAAAGAAGGTCATCCATATGTTAATTTAGCAACAACGCCGATTGATCGCGAAGCTGTTATTCTTTTAACAAAAAAACAATCTCAAGAAGCCAAGGTGGCGATTGTTCAAAAAGTTGGCAAGCGCCTTGAGATTGTTGTGGAAAGCTCTGTTTATCCAAAAACCCAAGATCTTTTAAAGAAACTTGAGAGTCAAGGGTATAGCCTAGATATTTTTATTGGCTCTGAAACAAGCTTACAAAAAGCTTGGCAGATTTACGAAACCTACACAAAGCCAAAAGAAAGCCTAAAAGGATCTTTCAGTTTAGACAAAAACCTTATTCAAGACTTGAAACAAGGTATTAATGACTTAACAAGCCTTAAAACAAAAATCTTAAGCCCAGCTACATCTGAAGTTTTAAGTATTGTTATTGCTGGGGCATATTTTAGCAAGGCTTCAGATATTCATTTTGAACCACAAAATGAGGTTGTTAAACTTCGTTACCGGGTTGATGGCGTGCTTCACGATATTGTTGATTTAAAAAAAGAAAGCTATGACCATGTTGTTAATCGAGTTAAGATCTTGTCGGGTCTCAAGATTAACATTCACAATGTTAACCAGGATGGCCGCTTTAGCTTCGATATGCCAGAAGAACAAGAAGGCTCAAAAAAGATAGACGTTAGAGTTTCGGTTTTGCCCGAGGCTTTTGGCGAAACAATCGTTATGCGATTATTGGGAACAGGTGCTGTTGGTCTTGAGATTGAAAGCCTTGGTGTTCGAGAAAAAGATTTAAATAAAATTAGAGAAGCTTTGTCTCAACCAAATGGACTTGTTTTAACAACGGGCCCAACTGGTTCTGGTAAAACAACGACTCTTTATTCTTTCATTAAACACATCAACAAACCTGAGATCAAGATTATCACAGCTGAAGATCCAATTGAATATCAAATTAGCGGTGTTACTCAGTCTCAGATTGACAGTAAAGAAGGCTATGGCTTTGCCCAAGCTCTTAAAGCGATTGTTAGACAAGATCCTGACGTCATTCTTGTCGGCGAAATTAGAGACAGAGAGACGGCTGATACAGCTATCCAAGCCTCTCTAACGGGTCATTTAGTTTTCTCAACCCTACATACCAATGATGCGGCTGGAGCCATTCCAAGATTAAGAGACCTAGGAGCTGAGGAGAAATCAGTTACATCAGCCCTAAAACTAGTTATTGCCCAACGCCTTGTTCGTCGTCTTTGTGATCACTGCAAAGAAGAGTACGAACCAAGCCCTGAAGAAAAAGAAAAGATTAAACAACAGCTAACTTCTCTTAGTGGTCACGAGAATATTCCAGAAATTACAAAGCTTTATAAGGCTAAGGGGTGTGAAAAATGCTTGGGTCTTGGCTACCAGGGACGAATCGGCATCTTCGAGGTTTTTGTCATTAATCCAGAAGTAGAGAAGCTAATTTTATCAAGAGCAACTCATACTGACATCTTAGATCTTCTTAAAAAACAAGGCTTTATTACAATGACCCAGGATGGATTACTTAAGGTTATTAAGGGCATTACAAGCCTTGAAGAAGTTGAGAGAGTTACTTAGCTTAATTTTAAGAATAAAATGTGTTTTTAAAAAAATGGAACAAATAAAAAACGATTCCCACAAACAGCCTCTTCTTGAGAAACAACAAGAAGCGGTCGCTGATAAAAGAAAGATTGATAGAAAGGTAAAATGGATTTTGGTGCCCTTATCGCTGATTGCACTTGTTGTCTTTGGTTGCTTTTTCTATATTAACAACGTAGAAACTTCTCCTAAGGAAGATGATGATCAGCAATCTTCGCCCATTATTTCTGGTGCTTTCGCTCAAAAATTTGCTGATTACGAAGAAATAGAAGTGGATATCGACCCTCAGATACCAGCTTATTCAACAGACAGAGATCTTAGTAATATCATTAATAGAGATGATTACAATTATCTATCAAATCAGGCCAAGGAGATGCTAGCAAAAAACAATTTTGTTGTTGTTTTGCCATCGTACGACGAAGAGTTCTTTCCTGTTTATGAGAGTCTAAGATATAATCATGTGCCTGCTTTTATAACTAGTGACTCTATCTTGCATAATTATCACTTAGCCTTTGATTATCTTTTAAGGGACTTAGAGAAGACAGAATTAACAAAAGAACTGACAGCACTTGTCTATGATATGCTTAAAATTTCCCAAGATCAGTATATACAGCTTAAAGGAACTGAGTGGGAAAATGCTGCCAAAAGAAACGTTGCTTTTTTTTCAGTTGTTGATAAGATACTTTACCCGTCAATGGAGATACCAAGCTATGTAAAGGATTACGTTGACAAAGAGCTTAATTTAATTGAGGATCACGAAATAATTTTTCCTTCTTTTGTCATGAATATGGGAACAGAAGACTCAGAAGATGCTTTAATTCAAACTCCTCAAGGAGTTTTGCCTTTAGAGAAATTGAAAGAAGATTATTCTCAATATATTCCTAGAGGTCATTATACAAAAAGCAATGAGCTCAAGATGTACTTTAAGGCGATGATGTATCTAGGCAGAATGACTTTTAGACTCAAGTCAGAAGATGAAACTAGGTCTGCTCTTTTGATGACGATCGCCTTATCAGAAAATGAAGAAACGTCAAAGAGTTGGGACAGAATCTATGAGCCGACAGTATTCTTTGTTGGTAAAGCTGATGATATTTCGTATTACGACTATGAGAATTTAATAGAAGAAACTTGGCAAGGAGAGAGTTTGTCTATCGACGACATCGTTGATGATGAGAAGAAGTTTGAAAGTTTCATGGAAAAAGCCAAAAAACTTTCTCCTCCCCAAATTAACTCAATGCCGATATTTGACGCATCCTTTCAACCAGACAGAGAAGGAGAAATTAAGGGTTTTCGTTTTATGGGACAAAGATTTACTATTGATGCTTCAATATTCCAAAGATTAATCTATCGTGAAGTTGGTGACAAAACTAAGGACTGTGAATCGTTCGACCCAAGAGAAACGGATTGCCTAATAAAGAAGGCTAGGTGTCTTCCTAAAGGATTAGACATTCCAGCGACAATGGGGTCAGGTGAAGCGGAGAAAATACTAGAGGATATCGGCGAAACTCAATATGCTTGTTATTCAGAGAATATGTCTAGAATGAACGAATATATTTCGGGGCTTGACGTAAAAACTTGGACACAAAATCTCTATTGGGGGTGGCTCTATTCTCTTAACCCCCTTCTTAAAGAGAAAGGAGAAGGCTGGCCATCTTTTATGACAAATGAAGCATGGTTAAGAAAGGATTTGACCACCTATTTGAGTAGCTGGACAGAGTTAAAGCACGATACTATCCTTTATGCAAAACAAGCCTATGCCGAGCTAGGAGGTGGGCCACCAGAAGAGAGAGATGATCGTGGTTATGTTGAACCAAATGTTTATGTCTATTCAAGATTATCAGGGTTAATTAAAATGTTGAAAGAAGGCCTTCAAGTCAGATCATTGCTTTCAGAACAAAATGCCGAATTTCTTGATAAAATGTATACATTGGTTATCCGTCTGAAAGAAATTTCAGAGAAAGAGCTTAACAATGAGAAGCTAAACGATGATGACTATGATCTAATTAGGGGTTATGGTGGTGCCCTTGAACACTTTTGGCTGGAGGCGTTTAAAGACAGGGGCATTGAGAGCGCTAGTCAATTAAGTGATGAACCTGCTCCAATCGTGGCTGATGTAGCTACAGATCCTAATGGATCAGTTTTAGAAGAAGGAACAGGTTATATTGCCGAGATATATGTTGTTGTGCCCGTAGAAGATAAGCTAAGAATAGCAAGGGGTGGGGTTTATACTCATTACGAATTTCCTTGGCCACTAAGAGATCGTTTAACTGATGAAAAATGGCGAGAGATGATAAGCTATAGATCAGAAAAAAAGCCAGATTTGGCCGACTGGACTGACGCCTATATTGTTATAGATGAGAAATAAGTGCTTAATTTTTCTTTTGTTGTTGAGCCTTTGCCTAATAGGGGTGTTGGGTTGTCGCGAATTTAGGAAAGAGAAATATCCGGGACTAACCCTTATCACTTGGACAGAAAATGGCTATGTTGTGGATAAAATAGAGGGAGACTGCACTAGCGTTGGCAAATACAGGCCGAAACCAATTATCGATATTAATAATAACAATATCAAGGACAGCGTAGAGCTAATAAACAACAGATTTTATCTCAAAGAGAAGAAGAAATTACTCTGGTCAAGCGATACGGGCTTTAAAGTGGATAATTATGTTATTGGAGATATTAATAACGACGATGAAGCAGAGCTTGTCCTAGGCCTATGGAAAAAGAATAAGTATGGACAAGAATTGCCTTTCTGGGAAGAAAAGAACGTTGAAGATTATGGTTATCACATTTTTATCTATAAATGGCAGGAAGATGATTTAATTTTAATTTGGGGATCTTCAACGATAGATTTACCTGTAAAAGAAATAAGAATTGTAGACATCAATCAAGATAAAAAAAATGAACTGATTGTCCTTGAAGGAAGCTACGAGAAACCTGACAGTGTTTTTGCTGAACACATTTCTATCTGGCGTTGGTATGGTTGGAATTTTTTCAATGACTTCAGAAGCGATAAAGGAAAGTACAAAGGACTAGATGTTCGAATCGACAAGGAAATTGAAAAAATCTGTGTTCGAAGATTTTAATAAATAAATTATTCTTTCTTTCAGATGTCTCGTATTTTGATAATTACGCTAACCCTTACTCTTTTAGCCCTTATCGCTCTGATAAGTGCTTTCAGGAAAACAAAAAATCCAAGAACAAATTATATTACTGTTTTTATTCTTGGACTAACCTTCTTGCCGTTAGGGGTGATTTTCTGGATTACTTCTGAAAACCTTTCTTTTCTTATCCTTGGTGTGGTTTATTTATTAATCGGTTTTCTATATAAATTTCGCTTGAAACAGGGCTAATTTAATTTAAATTCCGCCATTTTGCTATATATTGGACCTTGAGGTGTAAGAGTTGAAGAAATCAACTCTATTTTTTTAACTCTGATAGTCTCAAGTTTAAAATTGGACAAATTAACCTTTTTCCAATTGGCGTAGGGCTTCAATCTGGCCAATGTAATATGGATACTGTTTCTTCTCGGTTGGTCGATCTTCGTAAAAGCCTTGCTTAGATGATAAGCATTAATTGCTAATCTATCAAAAAAAGCCGAGTTCTTTAATTTCAGCCAAATCATTCTTGGTGGAATTTGTCCCGGGGGAGCAAAAATTAAATTTTCAAATTCCAAATTAAAACTTTCATTTTTTTCTAAATCTTTTAATTTTGAAATTAAAGAACTTAAGTCTTCTTCTCTAATATTAGATAAAAAAAGCAGGGTAATGTGGAGATTTTCTTCTTTCGTCCACCGAACACCCTTAATTTCGGAAGACTTACTCAAACCACTAATATTGTGGATGTGTTCACTAGAGAGAGGGATGGCAAGAAAAAGTCGATAATTCATCTAAAACACTTGACTTATTTTAAATAAAGGTTATTATGTCTCTAGCCGAGTTTGTTCCTCCTTTTCTCGGCTCTGTCGGGCGTGTTCCAGAAACAGGGTTTCTGGGCACAGGGGCCTCGTGCAACGCGGGCCCCTTTTCTTTTAATAACGATAGATTTTATCACAATCAATTAAGCCGTTGCCTTTAATCTCACAATTCTTGCCACAGACATAGACACCACCAGGTTGATCTTTTTCTTTTCTTTCTTTAACCCAGCTTTCACAGCTAGACTTTTTAAAAAAAGTTGAGCTGTATTCATTTCTTGTTTCGAACTGAATATTTCCCTCTGGATTATATATTCCTAGCCAAGTCGTATCTAGGCTTGATATATTAATGATAACCCCAGCTGCCAAAAGAGAAGAAGCAAGAAAAATGGTTAAATATATTTTTCCGTATTCCATCGATTTATTTTAAAAATCAAAAATTGTCTTATTTAATTTTAACTCTTTTAGGTGGTAGAGGAAAAAAGATGCTGGTCTTTTTCTTGTACTCTCTAAAGTCTTGCCTATCAGCGAATTGTTTTTCGAGCAGAGGAATGCCAGAAACAAAAACTATTAGAACAGTAATTGTTATTGGTCCGAAAAAAGTTAACCACCCTCCTGGGACAGACGTAGCAATCAGGAAGACACCCCACCACAAGGTTACTTCACCAAAATAGTTGGGATGGCGTGAATAACGCCATAATCCTCTATCCATAATCCTTCCTTTGTTTTTTGGGTCCTTAATGAAACGACTTAACTGAAGATCACCAATAACTTCAAAGAAAAAGCCAGTTAGCCAAACAACAACCCCCAAAAGATCTAAGATTGTAAAAGCTTGGTTGGTTTTTTGGTTAGTAAACAAAACCGGAAAAACAATGAGGAACAGAAAAAGACCTTGAAGAATAAAAACCTGTAAATATGATCTAATATAGAACAGTTTACCCCAAGACCGACGCCACTTTTTATACCTTAAATCTTCTTTCTTGTTTTTGTTTCTGGTATAGATATGCCAAGCGAGGCGTATGCCCCAAATTGTCACCAACGAGCTTACTAAAATTGATCGCCAATTAGTTTCGGGAGACAGAAAAAAAGAAACCCAGGCCATTAAAACAAATCCCAATCCCCAAGCAACATCAGCAATGTCATTCCTCTTCTTTAGAAGAGAGAGGATAAACCAAAGGTTCATGTAAGCAAAAAGAAAGATTGCTAAGACGATATAATAATTCATTTTTTTAAATAATTGAAAATTAATTAATCGGGCTGGGCGGACTTGAACCGCCGACCTCATCGTCCCGAACGATGCGCGCTAGCCAACTGCGCTACAGCCCGAGTTATTTAACCCAATACCTTGCTTTTCGCTCTGCGTCTTTTTCCTGTTTAAACTGATAGACTTTCTGAGATTTTTCTTCTAGCTTTTTATCTGTTAGCTTGTGCAATTCTTTAACTCTTTTTTTAAGAAAAGTTTTTGTATTTCTCTTGGGATCGTCTAAAACTTCTTGTAAGAGGCTTTCCAATAACAAGCCAACCCTTTTAGAGGGTTCAATCTTTAACATTTGCATTATTTCATCACCATTGATTTTAAGCATCTTGGAATCAATTGGATCAGCACCAACCTTTTCGAGCATGTATTCTAGGTGTCTTAGTCTATAGGGCTTGGCTTTAGGAACTCGAGAACCAATTCTGTCAGCCATCCTAAGCTCAATAAAATCTTTGATATTTTCTTTGCCTAGACGTCTTAACATTCTCCTGACACCGGATTCAGTCACGACATCTGTTTCATAATAGAAAAGATGAAATTCAACTAAATGACAAACATGATCAATTAATTTTTTAGAGAATCTTAATCTTTTAAGAATTGTTTTAGAAACCTTAGCGCCAAATTGAGCATGATTGTAGAAAGTTGATCGCCTGCCCAGTCCTTCTTTAACATATGGCTTACCAACATCATGGAGAAGAGCAGCTAGCCTTATTTCTAAAGAATAATTTTCTTTAGCAGCGTGTTCAAGAGAATAGACATTATGATAAAAGCAATCAAAAGGATGATGATGATTTTGAGAAACACCTATGCCTTTTTCTAATTCAGGAATGATATATTTTAATAAGCCGGCCTCATGTAGGTACATAATTCCGAAATGAGCACGGCTAGAAGAGATAATCTTGACTAACTCATCTCTAATTCTTTCTTTGGCAATTTCTCTAATTGATTCGGCGGTTTCTTCAATTGCTTTTAGGGTTTCAATTTCAACCGAAAAATCTAATTCCGTTATAAACCTGATTGCTCGCATAAGCCTAAGGGCATCTTCAGAAAAACGATCCTTTGGATTGCCAACGGTTCTAATTAGCTCATCTTTAATGTCTTTCTTGCCCTTATATGGATCAATGTATTTCTTCTTCAACGGGTCGTAGGCGATGGCATTGACCGTAAAATCACGCCTAGATAAATCTTCTTCAATGCTTTTAGCGAATTTAACCTCATCAGGATGACGCTTGTCAGTATACTTAGATTCTGTCCTGTAAGTTGTAATTTCAACAGTTTTGAGAGTTTTATCTTTTGAGGTTGTGATAACACCTACGGTACCAAACTGATTATCATAGAAGCTTTTAGGGAAGAGCTTTTGGATTTCTTTAGGCTTGGCTGAAGTTGTAATATCCCAATCTTTTGGCTTTTGCTTTCTTAAATAATCTCTAACGCAGCCACCAACAATATAGGCCTCATAGTTGGCCTTAATTAATTTTTCAATAATTTGAATGACTTCTTTAGGAATTTGCATAATTATTAATTGAAAGATATATCTAACTTTACCTAAAATTAAAGAAATTTTCAATGAAAAAAGAGGTGCACAAGCACCTCTTTAAGGGAGATCAATCAAGACCTGGCCTTGATAGTTGTGGAAAAAGACTTCGGTTGAAGTAAGAAATCCTTTTTCCTGGAAAAGGATGATTTCTCTACCAGAGAAACTATCGATCTGGCAAGGTGAACAGCTGTTACGATAAACAAATAAACCTTCTCTATGGTTAAATGGTCCCCTTCCTCCTCGGAAAGCGTCCATACCTTCTTCCCAATCAGCGTAGCTGGCGAGAAGGGCTCTTTTCAAGAAATCTGTTACGTCTTTAGGGTCGATACCAAGGGAATCGCAAGGTTCGATCAGAACTCTACCAGCATAGGAGAAATAGAAAACATCAACGTCACCGTGAGAAAGAATTGAAAGGCCAGCACTTCTGCCGCCCTCACCCTTTCTGTAAGCATCTAGCAAGAACCAATCTTTGTAGGGGAAGCCAAATGCCTTCCATCCATGAGGAACACCAAGATGGGAAAGCTCCGGGTCATCGGAAAGCGCTTCTGTTCCTGCGGCATATCCTTGAGACGAAAGTCTAAGGTAAGCCTGGGCAATTTCTTTTCTAGTTATTGGCAAGATGTCCCTCCTTTTGTTTCTGCCAAAACCCTGTTTATATTTCCGTGTTCAGGTGGATGCTTGAAGCTTCCTTTCTTTCCTGTCAATTTCAAGTGAATAAAGCCGACTATTATCCAGAGAATGATAATTGGGGCATCATACCATCTGGTAGCAAAATACCAATGAGTTAGAATCAGATTTTTCCTGAGCCTGGGCCTTACCTTAAATCTTGAATCACAAACTTCGCATGTAACCAGATGTTCATAACCATTGTAGTGGATCATCTTTAGCTCTCTGTGAATTGTTTGGCAAACGAAAGCTCTCCATAGAGCGACTAACCACATTATTGGACCTCCTTTGTCCGAAGAACTTATCAAAAGATAACATAGATTTTTTAAAAGTCAAACAAAAACAGAATATAGTTGATTTTTGGATTGACTTGTGATATTATCATGGGACGTAAACAGGTGTTCTTAAAATTGGCTTATAACAGAATATTAGACAAGCGTTTTGGGCGTTCATTGAAAGATGGAGCTCCCAAAACTTTTGTCTCATAAAGAGACAAGACCGCACCCCTCGGAAAGGGGAAGGAAAGCTACTCTAAAGTTTCGCGAAGCGAAACAAAGAGTAAAACAAAAGGAGGTAAGTGCTATGGGAGGCACAAACCAGCAAGACGGTCTCTGGAAGATCGGTTTTGGAGAGCTCGGGGCAACTCTAAAGGCTCTCCAAGATAACGGTGTGACGGTCGAACAGATGGCCCGGCTCAGGGCTGAGCCTGATTATGCCAGACGCGTTGCAGAATTTATGGCTCAAGGCGGCTTGGAAGCCTCAGTTCACCAGAGGATTGCCCGTGCCATTCTCGGGCAAAACTTCTTCGGAGTTAAGGAGTGGTTCGTTCTTTACGGGGTAAGCTTCTCCAAGAAGCATCTCCGTCAGGCAACAGAGTTTCCGTGGTCAGAGGACGTTCTCAATGCTCCTTGCCCTTTTCACGAAGGTAAGAGTATCAAGGAAACGCACTTTGCCTTTCTAGGGGTTGATGCGTTCAAGGGAGAGCCGCTGACCATCCACAAGTGGCAAGAGCTTTATCCTGCAACAGGTCAGCCAAGATTCTGCTCTTATCCTCCGAAGAGCTGGTATAGCCAACAAAAGTTCGCTGGCGAGCCAACCTGTGATTTCAGATGGTATCTGATGCCCCTAGAATTCTTGCCTGGCTCCACTGATAAGCTTTTCCAAAGACAAACAGAGATGCTCTCGGCCGACTACGAAGTGCCTCTAGCAGTAGAGGAAGTCACAAAGATTATTCTCTACTACAGGAAAAACGGCTTCTATCTCAACCCAACAAAGTATGGCAGATGCCAAGATGTGACTTCGAGCGGTGGCCGTGTCCGCGTTGGCAACTCCGCTGCGGGGGGTCTCGATGTCGACGACGACTGGGGCGACCGCCCTGGCCACGGCATTGGCCTTGCTGTCTCTCGGAAGCCCTAATACTTGAGATCTTGAAAGCTTGTCTCTTTTGAAAACTTGAGCCTTCGGCGAGATTTTTTCGCAGAAGGCTCTTTTCTTTTATTAAGATCATGCTATATTAAATGTTCTGCTAATGAAGATTAGGCTACGGTTTAATTTCGCAGGAAGTCTCATCTTTGAGACCTCACCAGAGTATCGTCGCCTACGGGTTACGATAGTGTGTGAGTAAAGATGGAGATTGAACTTCTTGCTTGTTTTTAGCGGAGATGGTAATTTTACCTGCTTCCGAATAAAATACAGGAAAGAAAGGACATAGGTCATTTTTAGACGACGGTAAACCTCAATTTCCAGTGACAAGGATGAAAACAAGCAACTTTGTGACTTCGAACGGTAGCCGTGTCAACGTTGGCAACTCCGATGCGAAGGGTCTTAATGTCAACAACTACTGGGACGACAACCCTAACCACAACATTGGCCTTGCTGTCTCTCGGAACTTCTTTCTCTATCTGATAAGTAAAACGCTCTCCGTTTCGGAGAGCGTTTCCTTTGGTATCCTATTCTCAGTCTTTTGTCGACTTAATCCAGCCACCCAACATTCTGCCGATCTCATCAACTATTTCTTGTAGGAGAATATACTTTCTATTATCAATTGCCTTCACTTCTTTACAAAGACGCACTAGCGCTCGCAGAAGATTTAGTCTAATGCTGGTCTTCTCTAATACGGGCAGCTTCTTGTTTTTAGGCAGATAACTTGCCCAAAGTATATTTTCAAGAACTTCTAGGACTAAATTTTCGCATCGCTGCCAAAGAGTATATCGATCTTGCTTTGACAGGTTGTTTCGATGCTCATGAAAAAACTTATAGAGCTTACAAGTTTGTTTAAAAATTGGTATATCAAATTGTTCCATAATAGTTTATGAAGATTTACAAAAATATATTTGAAAAGATAATTTCATTAGAAAACCTGTTTTTGGCATGGGATAAATTCAAGAGCGACAAACAGAAGAAAAAAGATATTCAAAAATTTGAATGGCACCTTGAAGAAAATGTTTTTAAGCTCCACAGAGATTTAAAGTATAAAAGATATAAACACAGCCAGTATACTTCTTTCTATATCAATGACCCAAAGCAAAGACATATCCATAAAGCTGCTGTTCGAGACCGATTACTTCATCATGCTGTTTTTGCTATCCTTAATCCAATTTTTGAGCCAACATTTATTCCTAATTCTTTTTCCTGTCGCATTGCTAAAGGAACCCATAAAGGGATAGATGTTTTAGATAAAACTATCAGACAGGTAAGTAGCAATGCTTTTAAACCTTGTTTTATCTTGAAATGTGATATTAAGAAATTCTTTGAGACAATCGATCATAAAATCTTATTAGATATCATTGGTAAGAAAATTAAAGATGTTAAAGCTGTACAGCTTTTGGAAGAAATAATTGAAAGCTTTAGCTCTCAATATTCTAATCTTTTTGAACGAAAGGGTCTACCTATAGGCAATCTAACCTCTCAGCTTTTTGCCAATATTTATCTTAATGAATTTGATCAATTCATTAAAAAAGAATTAAAGGTAAAACACTATATTCGTTATGCTGATGACTTCATTATTGTGGCTAGAGAAGAAAACTATCTAAAGGAAATTATTAAGCCAATCAATTTATTCTTAACAAAAAAGCTTATGCTGGGACTACATCCCAACAAAGTTGGAATCCGCAAATCTCGTCAAGGGGTTGATTTTCTCGGCTATGTTCTGTTGCCACATCATAGACGGCTTCGTACCAAAACGAAACAACGGATTTTCAAAAAGCTAAGAAATAGAGTCAATAAATATAAAAAAGAGACAATTAATCAGCAAACTCTAGAACAATCCCTCCGGTCCTATCTTGGTGTACTTTCTCATGCAGATACCTACAAGCTTGAACAAAAGCTAAAGAATTATTTTTGGTTTTGCTTAAAAGATTGATTATTATAATAGAAAATCGCCAAAAGGCGATTTTCTTATAATCTTATTAATGGAGATGGGGGGAATCGAACCCCCGTCTAGAAAGTTATGCCAAAACAGTTCTACAAGTTTAGTCAGTTTTTTGTTGTCTCGATACTTGAGCTTTAAAAAAGACAAAACACTCAAATATCCAGTCTTGACCTTTTCGGAAAAACAGCTAAGACGGTGCTATTTTTCCTATCCTGATAGTTGTGCCTGAATATCATATCAGGAGTCTGAAATTCAAGCGCCTACATGTTAAGCGTAGGCAGGAGCAAAGTTGTAGTCTGCACTTTGCAGTTTTGGAAAGTTTTAAGAGTATTTCCAGCCTCTACTTGCCTGTAATATTATAACTTCCTATCGATGCCTAGCATCCCCGTTATTGTTTTTGTCGCAGAGCTCTCTGAATTTCTCTTTTTACATCTCTTTTTTTAATTGTTTCACGCTTATCAATCTTTCTTTTTCCTTTACCAAGGGCAACTTCAACCTTAATTCTGCCTTTCTTATTATACATCTTAATCGGCACTAAAGTCAAGCCTTTTTCTTTTGTTTTTCCGATTAAAGTTTTAATCTCTTTTTTATTTAAAAGTAATTCTCTATTTCTATTCGGATCATAGTCCTTAGGGGCATTCTTGGGCTGATAGGCAGGTATAGTTGCATTTAAAAGGTAGGGCTTTTGGTTTTTAAGGACAACAAAAGATCCCTTAAGGCTAACGTGACCAGTTTTAACAGATTTAACCTCAAATCCCTTTAAAACAATGCCTGCCTCAAGAGTGTCAGTAATATGATAATCATATCGTGCTCTTCGATTGTAAGCGTAAGGTTTTGCCATATATCCCAAGTTTAGCACAAAATTGGCTTTTGGCTACAATATGTCTTAATTTTATTCTTAAAAAGGGACACAAAAGAGAACGCCTACCACCAAGAAGTTATTCGTTAAAGTATCTTTGGGGTGAGTAAAGGAAGAGCATTAAGCGACATCCCCTTTTTTTCTTTTTAAAAAATGCTAAGCTAAGTTTAGTTCAAATGAGAATAGGAGGTGAGAATATGCTTGATCGGTTCAGCCTTAGATCAAGGTACGCTAGGCCGAGTCAGAAAAAAAAGGAGAAAAGGCTATTGCTTAGCCTTAATGGTCACCGTTGGGAGGGCTGGGAAAGCGTAAAAGAGATTTGGGAGTTCATTAAGGGACACGAACAAGTTAAATCTTGTTTTTTGGCACCTGAGCAAGACCCTGAAGGAAAATGGACAGTTAAGCTTGTTTTGGAAGCAAAAGAAAGCAACGAAACGCTTAGAGCGATTATTTTAAAAAAAGCCAAGTCAGTTCATCCTAATGTTAGTGTCAGCTTCGAAGAGATCAAGACCGATTAATTGTTTTTTTCAAAATTAATCGGTCTCTTTTTGTTGATATTTAAAACCTAAATTGCTAAACTTATCTTAAACTATGACAATCAAAGAAGAAATTATTCAAATTTTAAAAAACATTTCTCCTAATTTAGACAAACTTCAAATCATGGAGCCGGAGCTTGATAAATTTGGAGATTACTCAACGAACCTTGCTTTTCTTTTATCTAAAAAAGAGGGCAAGAATCCCCTAGATATTGCTAAAGAGATAAAAGAAAAATTAGAAAAGAACAAAAAAATTTTTCAAAAAGTTGAAATTGCTTCAAACGGATTCATTAATCTTTTTTTAAGCCAAGACTATCTTAAAACAAAACTAGACCAAATCGGAAAAGATTTTGAAAAACTTAAACCTAAAGTCAAACAAAAAATTCAAGTTGAGTTTATCTCAGCTAATCCAACAGGGCTCCTTCACTTAGGTCATGGTCGAAATGCTTTCTATGGCGATGTTTTGGCCAATGTTTTATCTTGTGCAGGCCATGATGTCGAGAGGGAATTTTATGTAAATGACGCTAAAGAATCTACACAGATAAAAGAATTAGGTAAATCAATTTTAAACAAGAGCGATCAATATAAGTCTAAGTACCTAGATTCTAAGAGAAAAGAATTAGAACAAGAGATACAAAAACTTAAAAACGAGGATTCTGTTGGTCAATTTATGGCACATCAGGTCTTAAAGGATGTTAAAAAACTAGTAAGTAAATTAGACATCAAGTTTGATAATTGGTTTTCCGAACAAAGCCTTTATGAGGATGACAGTAAAGCTAAATTATTAAAATGGCTAAATGAAAAAGACCTGACCTACAAGAAAGACGGAGCCTTATGGCTTAAAACATCAGACTTCGGTGATGAAAAAGACAGGGTTATCATCAGGAAAACAGGCAATATCACGTATTTCCTATCAGACATTCTCTATCATCAAGACAAAATTAAGCGTGGTTTTGATAAAATCATTAACGTTTGGGGATCAGATCACCAAGGGCACGAAAAAAGAATGCAAGCTTTAATGAAAATGTTAGGTTTTAGGGGAAAATTAATTATTCCGATTATTCAGATGTTGAGACTTCAAACCAAAGATGGTCCCCAAAAAATGTCAAAAAGAAAAGGAACGGTTATAGAATTAGAATGGCTAATTGATCAGGTTGGTAAAGACGTTGTTAGGTTTATGATGATTTCCAAAGACATTTCAACACAAATGGTTTTTGACCTTGAATTAGCCAAAGAAAGATCTGAGAAGAATCCCGTTTTTTACCTCCAGTACGCTTTGGTTAGATGTAAGAGTATTTTAAGAAAAGCAGGAACATTTGAAGAGCCAAACAAATCAGAGCTATTAAAAGAAAAAGAAGAGTTAGCCCTAATCAAACACTTAATAAAACTTCCTGATTTGATTAAAGATGTTAGCCAAAACTACGAAATTCATCATTTGACTACTTACGGTATTAATTTAGCGAAAAAACTCCACCAGTTTTATAAACAACATCGGGTTATCGACGAAAAAAAACAAGAATTAACGCTAGCACGCTTAAGTCTTGTAAGGGCGACAGAAAGAGTTTTTGAACAGCTTTTTGACATCCTAGGCATAGAGAAGTTAGAGAAGATGTAGTGTTAATATTTGATAACCTTACTATCTAAAGCCTTTTCATTAAAGGTTTTTCTTTTTTTTGTGTTGACATTTTAAAAAAATGTATTAGGATTTAAATAGTTCTAAGCACAGACAAAAGGAGGAGAGATGGCAGAAATAAAATTCCGGACTACGATTGAACGGACAGACTTTAAAATGGTTATTAGCGGCCAAAGAGATTCTAAAACATTTGCTTCTGGGGATTATGAGGTAACACCTACGGCAACAAACACAAAGAGTGTTGGCAGGTGGACAGTGTTTCCAGGCGAAGAGGGAATAACAATTATCAGTGATGACAAGCTTTCTGCCGAAGCATTCTCTGTCTTAGAAAGGATATACTATTTGGTGCTTAAGATATAGAAACAGAGACCCGCTCACTGAGTGGGTCCTTTTTTGTTCATAATTCAGGGCTTCAATTCTTTTGTACAAATTCTTATATATTTTTTAGCCAATCAATCCAAAAGCTTGCAAAACGACACCTTCTTAGCCTACTTGAAACAATGCCCACTGTCATTCCACGAGCAAAATCGTAAAAAGCTTGACACGGGACTTTAAATATGCTAAAATAGGTATATACCCTCCTAAATGAGGGCATTTTATTTGAAAAGATATTATGAAAAAAGACTTTCTCAATATTGCCAAAGCGTGTTTATCTAGCTTAATGATTGTTGGTATTCTTTTGCCTCAATTAACTGGGGCAACAGATGGATCACTCTTTTCGTGGTTATCTATCTTTAATAAAGATAAAGCTATTAAGGCAGAAAGCGAGCCAGTAGAATTACCAAGTCATCAAGCTTTCACATTGAACGAGATCGCTTTATTGCAACCAAGCGCTCCTTTGGCAATCAAATATCCCCAATATGCACCTTATTGTGCGTATAAGCCGGGAGTTTCATATTGTTTAACAACCGTTACAGCTTATTCTTCAACCTATGACCAAACAGACTCTTCGCCTTTCATTACTGCTAATGGTACAAGAGTTTCAGATGGAATCATTGCTTGTAACTTTCTACCCTTTGGGACAGAAGTAAGGATCCCCGAAGTCTATGGAAACAAGGTTTTTACAGTCGAAGACAGAATGGCAAGAAAAAATAATCATAAAATTGATATCTGGTTTCCTTCAAGAGAAGAAGCAAAACAATTTGGAGTTAAAAGTCTTAAGGTTGAGATTCTTAATTAATAATTCAGAGAAAGAAAAAGAGCCACGCCTAGCGTGGCTCTTTTGGTTCAAATCAAGACAGGGAAGATCTTGATGGCACTTCCTCCGTCTCTGTTACGACCAAGGAGCATAAGGCTTCGAGGCCAATCTCCACGTCTCAAAATATAACCAATTGCTGTATTAGCTGACTCATCTTCGTAACAGAAAAGAACAGCTTGATCTCGTCCAGTAATGAGGGCTTGTCCTCCTTCTTTTTGCACTTTCCTCACGAATGCGTTAATACTTTGACGACTCACCCCAACTTCACATGGATGGATGCTTACATTGGCGGGATCAACCTCTTCAGGCAAGATGAGTTGCCAGGGTGATCCTCCTCGAACAGCCTGTTCTCTGAGACTAACAATCTCCATGTGTCCCCCTTAGAGTTGTTTGGTGTGTTTGCGACCCTCTCTTTCCTTCTAGGTAATTAAAATTATAATTCTAAATACCTTAAAGTCAATACATTTTATTGATTTTTCTAATCTTTTTGCTAAAATGCTTATACATTTGCCCCCGTGGTGAAATGGATATCACACCGGTCTTCGGAACCGTCATTGAGGGTTCGACTCCTTCCGGGGGCACACGGGCCCATAGTTCAGCTGGCTAGAACGCTTCCATGGCATGGAAGAGGTCGTGGGTTCAAATCCCACTGGGTCCATCGAGATTTCAAAAGACTTCCCGCAAAGGAAGTTTTTTGGTAAAATAATTTTAATACATGAAAAAAACATTTCTTTTTATATCAATTATTGCAATTTTGTTTTTTGTTTCACTTATATCTCTTAATCTTTCAAGGGCCGTATATTACGCTACTGACAGTATTTATTTATACGAGAACGGGAAAAGGGTGAATGATGATAGCATTATTTTCTTAGCTAGCTATAAATCACACTCGGAAAAGTGTAAAAACGGATTATGTTTAATAAGTCAATCACTTTATCCCGTAACGATATATAGAACTAGAAATGATGATACTTTTACATATTCTGAATTTAGCTCCCAAAACCCATATCAAGGAGATAAATACGATGGAGTAGCAAAAGATGAATGGAATAGTCAAAAAACAGAGAACTATCTAAAATACCTAGGGGAAAATAGTTATCATTCTATTTCTTTTAATCCAGGGCCTTCAGAGGGAGGGGAGCCTTCAGAACCTGGGATGCTTGGCGGAAGAATAGGTGACGACAGATATTACGCCTTGGAAATTGACGACGGGAATTATAGGCAGATTTCAGGTGAACCAAGAGAAATCTTTAAGGAAAATATAGATGTAACACCTTTCGTTGAAAAATCTCTTTGGAAAAATATTTTGTCTAGCAGCAACATTATATATTTGTCTATCTTTATAATAATTGTGGTTTTAGTAATATATTTTATAAAGAAGAGAAAGAAACTTAAGTATAAAAACTAAAAACATTACCAAGCATTATATTATTGAAAAACAAGGCTTTTCCATGAATCAATGAAAGGATTTCTGTCCGTGATTTACCAATTATTAAAAATTCTTCTGAAAAAGAGATAAACGATATAGTGAGCCAAGGGGTAGGGTAAAATTAGGAAAAACACAGAGAAACCTTATCATCTAAGTCTTTCCAAGCAATTAACTCTTGTATAACTTGGTTCCAACTAAATCCCCTGGAGTCCAAAGAAATAAAAACCACGCTTAGTGTGGTTTTTGTGTAAAAAACACAGCAATTTAAGCTGTGCCTTTTTGCTTTAAAATGCTTATCGTTTTCTTAAATAGATCAGAAATTCAATAGACAAGATTGCAAAGACGATATCTATAAAACCAAAAATAAGAAAAACAGGATGTGGAAGCAAGTTGATCATAAAGTAATAAACTCCTACCGCAGTATAGGCAAATTTGTAAATAGTTCCTAGTTTAATGAGATTTTGGCTTGATTTAAGGTTTTTGTAGGCAAAATAGTAAGCAAAGCCCAGAACAAAAACAAAAGCAGCAGAAAGAGAAAGATAAGCAGGATTAGGCGGAAATACGATACCCAGAGAGCGAAAAACGGGTTTATAAAAGAATAAAAAAGCAGAGCCAAGAATCCAATCGTAAAAGGCTCCAACCAGAAACAAGCTCTTATAATATTTTTTTCTTGTATTGTTCATGTTTTGTTTATTTAAATCACAAATTTATTACTTTTTATTATAATATAAAACTTAATATAATGAAATTCGCTAATAAAAGGTTTTTCTGTACATCAACCAATAAAAAGTCTTAATGAAAACAAATGAAAGAATAAATAATATTATTCCTATAAAGGGATCTAAAAGAGAAACAAGAGAAGATAAAAAGAGAGGCGTGCATTCAAAATTAAGCTCTAGAGCCTTTTTATTGTTACCTAAATTTCTAAAGGAGAAGAAGGCGGCATAGCAGCAAAAAACGGAAGCCAAAACAATAAGAGACAAAAAGATATAATTAAGCTCAATTTTCAGAAAAGAAAACCGAATAAAAGCCCACATTAAGAAAAAAGGCAAAAAGGTCATCGGAAAATTTAAATATTTAGCCCGCTTAGGACCAAGAACTACTACAAGCGTATTTTTGCCCACCTTTTTGTCTCCTTCATAATCTTTGAAATACGTGTAATAACAGAGCGACGAAGACGAAGCGACAACCAAGATAACAAAAAACATTAAATTAGGATAAGATAAAGCACTGTATGTGGTTAAGCTAGTTAGAGCTAAGAGGCCATACAAAGGGGCTAATCCAATCATGAAACCAAACCAAAGATTACCAACGAAAGGAACTCCTTTTAAATATTCATAAATTATATTCATTAGATATGCCAGGAAATAAACCACTAGGGCACAGGGATTGAGAAAATAAGTTGCAACCGCGCCAATTAAGAATAAAAAAAGCGTTGTTAGAACAGCAGCTCTTTTACTTAATTCGCCTGAAACTAGCGGTCTTGATGGAGCATTGTGCTTATCTTCTTTAGCGCCTAAAAGGTCATTGATAACCTGGTTGATACCATAGCTAGTGAAAAGAAGGAGTAAGACAACAATCTTGGACCAAGTTAACCTAGCTTCATCGACCAATAAAATACCCAGAATACCCGCTATGCCTGTAACAAAAAAAGTATAGGGGCGCATTGACTTAATATAAGCTTTACTAAATTCACTCAATTTTTTTGTCATAATTATATAACCCCATTTTTTCATAAAGAGGAGTTTTTTCTCCTAAATCGAAGCTATTAATTATTTCTTTAGACAATTCTTTCGATAAAGGAGTTCTTTTTTGTTTCAGACCCTTTACTGCTTCTGCAATTTTATAGCTTTCAGAGCAACATATCCATTTTGTTCTAGGAACATCAAAGACTTTCCTCATCCTTTTATAAATTTCAATAAAAGGCTCTTTAGTCAAATTACCAAAACTAACATTGACAAATTCACATGGCTGAACTTCACCGCTTGAATTGACATAAAAACGTTCTATTCCGCCAGCGGTACAACCGAAACAAGAGCCCAAAGATTCATAGGATTGAGAAGAGATTGCTGGATATTTTTTGAATTTTCTATCAAGCGAATAAGCAAGGTGATATTTACAGAGCTTCTTAATATATTCTTTTCTCAAGACCCCTTTTCGGCTAAGCCAAGCTCCTGCTGGCTTTTCATGGATTAGTTGAACAATTGAACAATTCGTATCTTTTGCCATTTTCATTATTTTGTCAAAGCCACCATCTTCAATTAAATCTTGAGTGCCAGTGCAATTAATGGCCGTAGAAAGACCAATTTCATTAAAAATCTTCAGAGAGCTCATAGCGGTTTTGTGAGCACCTCTAACACCAACAAACTTATCGTGTTCTTTCTCCTGCCAATGATGAAGAGAAACCATTACCCCAAACACGCCCAAATCCTTCATTTTTTTTGCCCTTTCTTTTGTCAAAAAGGCTCCATTAGTATTTATCCAGACTTCAGAGCGTTTTTCATCTATTGCTTTTAGAAGCGCAACAAGCCTATCAAATTCGATTAAGGGTTCACCTCCTTCGATATTTATAAAGCTAATATTTGAATCTTGTAGCTGCTTGGCGGTTTGAAGTAGTATTTTTAAGGGCATTTTTTCAGTAGAGTCCAGTCTTTGATAACAATGAGGGCACTTATAGTTGCAGGCTTTGCTCATTGATAACAAGACAGACGTTGGATAAAGATTTAGTAAGCTAGGCTTTTGAACTAAAAACTTATCAAGAGCAATAAAAAATGCTTTAGTAGGAAAAGCAGGTAAATAGATATGAATTTTGTACACTCCTCGTGTTTTTACGACCTTATTAATTTTTATCTTATTAAAGAGCAAAAGAACTCTTTTTAAAAAGACTATAAATTGTTCGAGATTAATTTCACCTAAAAGCAAACGTTTTAAATATTTTGAAAAGACATGTAGTTTTAAATACTGAAAAAAGATAAATTTTTTAAAACCTGTTAGGAATTTATTTTGATTATTCATACAGTTTTTCTATAGAAGAAAAGAGCCCTTATACACTAAGAGCTCTTGAGCTTTTTTAAAAGCTTGATTGCACCAGGAATTACCTCAATGGTTATAGGAAGGTAGCCGCGCACATCACCGTCAAACTCAACCATGCCAGGCTTATCTGAAGAAATTACCATTTTTTCACAACGTCCCAAGGCTGCTCCTTGGTAATCCAAGATGTTTCCCCAATAAACTCGCCAAAGTTGACTTAAAAGCTTTAATTTTGAAGCAGATTGAAGGCTCATATAGTAAAACTTTCCATCATTATCAGGTACGGTAACAGGAACCCTCATTCCCGAAGCAAGATAAGGATCCTTTCCGATAGTTAGATTTATTAGGTTATCGAGTTTTTGCTTGTTGCCATCTATTTTAATAGCCAGTGTTATTTTCTGATGCTGTGCCAAAGAAACTAGCGTGGCTAATAAAGTTCCCAAAAAATCTCCCAGGTAAGCCCTATATCTGTTGTTTGACTTAGAGGCAATACTTGGTCCTAAACCAAGATTAACATTACAGCCGAAATGTGATACTTTAACTTTTTTTTGATATAAATCCCAGTAAGTTGCCCGACCAACATCAATACCGCAAGGAGTTGCCTGAAAAAGAAATTCAACCGCTTCTTTAACAGAAGTAGGAATTCCATGATAACGGGGAAAATCGGGACTAGTACCAATATGTAAAGCTCCCAAGGCAGGCCTTTTTTCCTCAGCTTGTTGCATTAGGCCGGTAATAACTTCCCCGATAGTTCCATCTCCTCCACAGGCTACAACGACAGAGCTTGTGTCCTTAGTAATTTTTCTTGCTATATCTATTGCTTCGTTTTTTCTCCTGGTTAATGTTTTGTCAAATTCGACTCCTCGTGTTTTAAACATCTCAAGAATTTTTTTAAAATCTGACTTGCTTCGTCCACTTCTTGCTGTTGGATTATAGATTAAATGGTATTTCATAAAACCCTCCTTTTTTTATTTATTAAACAACTACCTCTTATCTTAATTCTAGTGAAAATGAATGTCAAAAAATATTCTAATTGCATTTTATTTTCTTTCTTACAAATAAATAAGCTAAAGGATATATTAATTTCTTTTTCCAATCAAACTTATATCCTTTTTTCATTAAATCTAATAAATCTTTTTGATGCTTTTTAATTACTTTTGTCATAAACATAGACCCTCCTTGTCCTATAAGCTCAAACAAAAACCTGTTAACTATAGTTGCTTTGAAAAAGGAATTAAACTCTTTTTTCCATAGATCATCATAATTTTCTTTTCTTATGATGCTTTTAGCAGCAAGATAACCAGACCTTATAGCGAAGAACATACCAAGCCCTAAAAGATTGTCTTGAAATCCAGCAGCTTCGCCAGTATATATTTTTCCGTTTTTGACTGCTGTATTACTAAGAAAACAATCGGCAAAACCTTGAAACCTCTTTTTATTTTTCATTACTAGATCCAATTCTTTTTTAAAAGCACTGACAGTTCTCTTTAAATAAATTTCTCTGTCTTTAAAATTTTCTGTCATGACCGTTGCCATTGTTCCTTGACCATTTTTAATTAAGAGATAAGCATATGCTTTTGGAGAAAGTTTCTTATCTATAATCTCGCAAACAATATCATCTAAGTTGGTTTTGAAATTATATCCATAACTTACAAAGCGAGCTTTTCGAGGACCAGTAGCAATTATATTTATATTCTTTATATTAGACTTAGTGCTATATTGAATTTTGCCTCCCTGTTTAGTAAATTGTCGCTTTAAGGAAGTATCAAGACAATCAGCATTAGTTCCTCTTTTAACCAAATAAAGAATTGGATTAGAGCATTTAAAGTTTGCCCTATGTTTTAAACCAGCTCCAAAGAAAAGTCCTTTTTTAACAGGAGCTATAAAAAAATTTCTATCTATATTCATTTCTTCTAAAACCTGTAGCACATCTCTATTTGTTAGCCAATTAACTATTCCTTGAAAATCATTACTGAATCGTAGACCCACATCTTTTCGTTGTTCGTAAACAACGACACCATAACCTGCTTTTAGTAAATTTATACCAGCGGTTAGCCCTGAAAGACCAGCTCCAGCAATTTTTATTTCCTTTTCCATGCTATTATCTTACCAAAAAAAATCTTTACATTAAACCCTAGTTTTTTAAATATATAGTGAGCGAAAAGTAGGGTAAAATCAACAAAAACATGCAGAAACCTCATCATGTAAGCCCTTCCAAACAATTAACTCCTGAATAATCTGGTTCCAACTAAATTCCCTGGGGTCCAAAAACCAGCACTGACAAGCAAAATCGCCTCTTTGGCGATTTTTGTGTTTAAGATTAATCAATATTTATAACGAGACTTTCTTTTGTTACGAAAGGTTGAAAATTATCTACCAGCTGGAGTAGACAAAAACTCTCAAAGAAACAGTTCTTAGGTTGCAAAATAATATATTTGTTGTAAAATCCCATAAGGAGGTGTTAATTGTGTCGCCAAAGAAGAAACGATTAGCTTGGTTGCTAGTAGCCTGTGTTGTGGAATCTGCTGTGCTTTTGGGCTGGTATTTCCAATTCGGGACAGTCTTACTCTGGAGCTCGGCCCTTCTTTCTACGATTGTTGTATTTCCTAGCTGTTATGCCCTACAGAAGGCTTTCAGTGGTGGGGTGGCGTAATCCATCAGCCTCGTTGCGCTTTCTTAAGCGATTGTCTCAACGAGTTTTTTATTATGAAGGATTGAAAATTGTCCATCCCTAAGGAACAAATCCCTAACGAAAAAAGAGTAATATTTTTTACCAGAATTACATCATGGCAAGAGAAAACAATAGTGAGCCAAGGGGTAGGGTAAAATCAACAAAAACATGCAGAAACCTCATCATTTAAGCCCTTCCAAACAATTAACTCCTGAATAATCTGGTTCCAACTAAATTCCCTGGGGTCCAAAGAACTAATACTAACAAGCAAAATCGCCTCTTTGGCGATTTTGTGTTAAGATAAAATAAAAAGTTAAATTTAGTAACAAGTTATAATAATTATTATGAACAAACAGAAAAAGTCCTTCTCTCCATTAAAAATTTTAATTATTTTTTTAGTGCTATTTATAATTGGAGGAACAACAGCTTGGTATATGTGCTTGAAGAAAGAAGATTCTGTCTTAATTTCAATGTCGGACACAAGCCTAAAAACCTCACCTTTTAATCGGAACGAGGCTTATATCTTACTAAGGATGGTGGATAATCCCAACAGAGATATTCAAACAGCTTTTTCTTTATATGCAGAAAACTATCTTTGTCTCAACACACAGGAAAGTCCAGTCATCAAGAACGAGCAACAACAGAATAATTTTAGCTCTTCTAAGGAAATTTATTGTGGCAACTACTATATAATTGAGCAATATAACGACGCTACTGGTCCGCTATTATATGGTCCATTCTATAATGGTGAAATAGATACAGATATTTGCTATCAAGAAGATTTGAGTGATGCCTGTCATTTTGTAAAGGCAACTCGTTCTAATGACATAGATATTTGTAAGAATATCAAGGACCACTTTTGGCAGGAAAAATGTTCTATTTCAGTTGCTCTCAACACAAGAGATATAAAAATATGCTCTAATATCTCAGAAGACTTCAGAAGAGAATGTTATGAGAATTTCAATAGATTCTTTGAAAGAACTGATAAATTGTGTGAAGAACTTGATAGTTTTGATAATTATCTAGGGAGCAATTGTTATAGAGACTTAAGCGTGATTCAAAAGGACATTCTTGTTTGCGATAAAATAAAAGAAGATTGGGCTAGAGATAAATGTATTATGGAGCCGATAATATGGGAACACGTGAGAGATAATTATACTAACCTAGACAAAATAGACTGTAACAAAATTAAAGACGAAGAGAATAAAGGCAGATGTTTCGTGTTTATGAAAGAAAATTTTTCAGAATAGGCCAATTACGACCCATTTTTTTTGGTAAAGTGTGCCGAGCTCTAAGCGTGTAAGGGGTGTTATAAGAACAAGATCGGAAGAAAGCGCACTATTAAGCACTTTTCAATAGTCTGATTTCAACTAAACCCTCTGGAGTCCAAAGAGACCCAATGATAGTAAGAAAAATCGCCAAATTGGCGATTTTGTGATGGTAGCTACTAATATTTAGAAAACGAATTATCAACAATTAGCTGTTGACATTGATATAACTGTTGTATATACTATAGATATGAAAGATTGACTTTGTCAGAATCTCAATTTCTCTTAATATTTAAGTATTAAATCTTAATTTATGAAGACAGTAATTAACATTAAAACCGACAGAGACGTAAAAGAAAATGCCCAGGAAACCGCCAAAGGACTGGGGCTGTCTTTGAGCGCAGTCATAAATGCCTATTTGAAACAATTCGTGAGAAATAAAGAGGTGTATTTTAGCGTTGCTCCCAAGATGTCTCCAGGGCTTGAAGAACTCTTAGGCAGCATTGAATACGATATTCAAAGAGATAAAAACCTCTCGGATTCTTTTAGTTCTAAGAAGAAGCTTAAGGAGCATTTTTCTTCTCTATGAAAATCCGTTTTCACAAGAACTTCGAGAAGCAATACAAGAAATTAAAAAAGAAAGAGAAGGGAAAGGTTCAGAAAAAACTAGAATTATTCTTAGAAAATCCCTATCATCCCCAACTAAACAATCATCCTTTAAAGGGAAAATATACTGATTATAGGAGTATTAATGTAACAGGAGATCTAAGGGCAATTTATAAATTTATTAATGAAAAGGAATGTGTTTTTGTTGTTATAGACACTCATAGCAATTTATATTCTTAAAAAAATTGTGACTCCTGCTGATCGCCAAACAGGCGATTTTTTGATAAAATAGAATTAATATGTATGATGTAATAAGAATATTTGATGTTGATTATATCTTCTTTGATTTAGCCTTTTTGGCTATTTTTCTTTTTCTGTTAGTAAAATATAAAAAGAAAATTCCCTTATTGGCTTTCTTTATGGGTGGATTGTTAATCAACTTTTTTCTAGACTGGGGGATATGGCTTCATTCAGGATTAAGAGAAATAATTTTGCCAGATAATTTTGTTGGCGGAGCCAGTCTCTTTTTTATATGGTTTTCTTTATCCTATGGAGTAGAATATGCTTATGTTTTTTTAATGTTTGAGAAAAATAATCGTAAAAAACTTAAATGGACTCTATTTGTTTTTCTTAGTTGGTTGATCGTAGCCTTTTGTTCTCAACTGATAACAATCAATGATGCTTCTATTACAACCATAAGACATATGTCTGATTTAAGACTATTAAGAATTATTATTGTTTTAATCGGTTACTCCTTGTTGTTTGTTTTTAAATATAATTGGAGAAAAATAGCTTATCTTTTCTTTGTCGGATTTTTGATCCATTTTATGATGGAATTTTCCCTGTTTATTACAAATATAAGGCCTGATTCTTTTTTAATTCTTCTAGAAAATTCTTTAATCGAATTTAATATGGGAGTGCCATTCTTTTATCTTGTCTATGACAAGCTCATAAAGAAAAAGCTAAATAAAGTTCCTGCCACGCAACCAACTCCTTAATAATTTGGTTCTAACTAAATCCCCTGGGGTCCAAAGAACTAATACCAACAAGCAAAATCGCCTCTTTGGCGATTTCATTCATGGGAATTTGATCAAACCCCTTGACAAAGAAAACCAGAGGAGTATAATGAATATATATTCATAATATGTGTTCTTAATTAAAGATGTTGACTCGATATATTTAATCGTCTCTGCATCGAAAAATAACCAGAATTATGCCTAATTTAGATGGTACTGGACCTCAAGGACAAGGCTCTAAAACGGGCCGAGGTTTGGGTAACTGTGATACCCCCAACACTCCTAATACAGCTAATCCACAAAGACGCTTTTTAGGAAGATTTGCAGGATTCGGACGTGGCCTTGGTAGAGGCTGGGGTAGACGAAGAAACCCAAATGGCCGACAGGGACAGAATTAATCTGAAACAAGCCCATTAACTTTGTAATTAATCAGGGCTTGTTTTAGGATAGAATTAAACTTCCATGAGACCGAGAAAAAGAAGAAGAATTAGAGGTGGTCCTCGCTGCCAGTGTTTTAAGCCTCAAGGAATTCCTTTAAGGAACTTACCTGAGGTTGGCTTAGCGCACGATGAATTAGAGGCTCTAAGGTTAGCTGACTTTAGAAAAATGGATCAAGTTGAGGCGGCTAAAAGGATGGAGATATCTCAGAGCACGTTTCAGCGAATTCTTGCTTCAGCTAGAAGAAAAACCTCTGAGGCCTTAATTGAAGGAAAAACAATCAGATTTAACGAAACGGACAATTAGGGTTGCTTTTTCTTAATTTAATGTTAATATATATTATTCATTAAAGTTTTAATCAGCTTTCTAGGAGGGTTTTTAATTTAATTTTGAAAAGATTTCGCGTTAACAATTACATACGCATTCCTGAAGTTCAAGTTATTGACGAAAAAGGAGAGTCTCAAGGAGTAATGAAAACCTCTGATGCTTTGGCGTTAGCTCAATCCAAGGGATTAGATCTAGTTGAAGTTAACCCGAAGGCAAGACCCTCAATTACAAAAATAATGGATTATGGTAAGTATTTGTACAAGAAGAACAAGGCCGAGAAGAAACACAAGGCAAGTCAAAAGGCGGGAGAATTAAAGGGAGTTAGGTTTGCCTACAGGACGGGTCAGCATGATCTCGATTTTAAAGCAAAGAGAATAGAAGGGTTCTTAAAGAAGGGTTACAAAATTAAAGTTGACATGATTGTTCGTGGCCGAGAAAAGGCTCACGCTGATGTCATTAAAGAAAAACTAAATCATTTTCTTTCGCTAATTAAAGAAGAATATAAGGTGGAGCAAGGACCAAAGAAAAACCCTAGAGGTTTAACTATGATTATTAGTAGAAAGTAATTAAACAAACATGAAAACAAGAAAATCTTTAACAAAAAGATTTAAAATTACTAATAATGGTAAAGTTATTTATCGTGCTGCTGGGCAGGACCATTTTCGTTCAAAAAAATCAGGCCAGTTTAAAAGAAGCAAAAGAAAAAAGAAAACTTTACCTAAAGGTTTAGCCAAACAAGTAAAAAGGTCTCTTAAATATCATGGCCAGAGTTAAACGTTCAAAAGCCAAAAGAAGGCGCAAAAAAAAGATCATTAAAATGGCTAAGGGCTATAAATGGGGCCGGAAGTCAAAATATCGAGCTGCCAAACAAGCAGTCTATAAAGCTCTTACTTATCAATATCGAGATAGACGAACCAAAAAAAGAGACTTTAGAAGACTTTGGCAAACACAGATTAATGCTGGTGCAAGACAGCATGGTTTGTCTTACTCAAAATTGACAAACCTTCTAAAAGAAAAGAAAATTCAACTTAATAGAAAAATGCTAGCTCACCTAGCAGAAAATGAACCAGAGATATTTGGTAAGATAGTCGAGGAAGCAAAGAAATAGAAAAATATTGCTTATAAAAAAAACAGAAAAAATTTTCTGTTTTTTTGTTTCTTTTTCTTAGTCTTTTTCTATGTCAGGTAAGCCTGTTCCACCCCTTAATCCTTCGCCGTCTCTGTTATTATATGCTTCAATAATGTTCCAAGATTTCATAAAGATTTCTCTATCAAAGCCAACCTCACCTTCTAGCTCATCCATTGTTTCGGATAAATCAACCTTTCCGAGTTCTAGTAATTTGTTGAGAATAAAAATTCTAAAAGAATAGTCTTTTTTTGATTTTTCATTAAGATCAGGTCTTTCCAGTCTCTTTTTGTATTCTTTGAGTTTTTCTTCTAGTTGTTCCTTGCGAACCTTGTCTCCGCTTAACTCAATTAAATTTTCTGGGAAGAAAATTTCGTCTTTACCTTCTGGATTAAACATATTTTTAGATTTACAAATTACTTCTTATCCCCTCCAGTAAATAATTTGATTAAAAGTATAAAAGAAATGATACCAATAAGGTCAACAAGAACATCAACGATTGTTCCGTGTCTACCGGGAACAAACAATTGATGAATTTCGTCTGAAACCGCATAAACAAATGACCAAAGAAAGCAAATAATAAGGACGTCTCCTCTCATGAACTTATAGCTCCTGAAAGCTCTGTAGACTAATGCTGATAGAATAAAGAAGGCAAAAACATGCCAGCTTTTTTTAACAAAGACATCTAGGCCCTCAGAGAAGCCAGTCGTAAACTGAGTCAAGCTTGAAAGATAGAAGATAAAAAACATCCAGCTCCAAACAGGCAACCAATAAGGAATAAAATGTTTTAGCTGAAAGGTCTCCTCAAGGGCTCCAAAAAAGAGTTTAACGTAATATGATTTTGGTGGTTTCTTTTTCATATTAATTAACTTGGCCAACCAAATTTTTTTAAATCAATTCGGTTGTTTTTTATTATAACACCTTCAGACTTTAATTTTCTAATTTTTTTCAATAAATTTCCCCTATAGCCACCGATTGATCCATTCGATCGAATGACTCGATGGCAAGGAATATCCGGAGAAAAATTCTTGTTTAGAGCATTACCAACAGCGCGTGGAGCTCTACAATTTTCAGCTAAGCAAGCGATTAAACCATAGGTTGAAACCTTGCCACGAGGTATTTTTTTTGTGACCTCGTAAACCTTTGAATTAAAATTCTTCATTAATTCTGTATATTCTTTTGAAGAAAGTTATTGGCTTTTTTAAGAATATCTTTTCCACCTTTAAAGGTTAAGGCGTTAATTGCCTTTTCGTAATTTAGCCATTTGAAATCGTCATGTTCAGGAGAGATTTTAATTCTGTCTGTTTTAGATCTGATTAAGTAGAAAACAACTTGCTTGAAATGGAGACCTTGTTCTGAGCGAAAATTATAATTTAAAATCTCTTTAAACCCTTTAACAAAATTATAATCGTTCTCTTCTAAATTGGTTTCTTCTTTAATCTCTCTTTTAAGGGTAGCTAATTCATCCTCGTTTTTTTCAACGTGACCCTTAACATAATCCCAATGGCCATGAGAACCACTTCTGGCACCCTTGGGATAATGAACAGTCAAATATTTATTTTCGCCTTTTGATCTATAAAAAATGACAGCACCAACTGATTTTTCATTAACCACATTGGTTTTAATTAACTTAATTTCTCCTTCACCTTTTCTTTGTTTGGGGGACGGCATAATAACGCCAAGTTTTTTGTAAACCTCAATCTCAGTTTTGCCGGCAATCTGTTTTTTGCCACGAAATAGACCATATTCATTTAATTTTAATCCCTTTTTCTTAGCTATTTGTCTTAATTGAACATTGTGTAATTGATTACCGGTGAAATACTGAAGAGCAGCACCAAATGACCTTTCCCCAACTACCCTAACATCAACATCAATTCCTAAAGAGAGTCGGCCAGACGCCTTTGTTCCACCAGCTCCATATATTTGATCAAGTTGGGGAAGTTGTTTAAACAAACTCATTACTTCTTCTGGTTTGTCAGAACAAATCAAGATATCAATATCTCCAACTGTTTCTTTTTCTCTTCTAAGAGAACCAGCAATTTCGACATGCTTAACACTAGAAAGCTTTTCAAATCTTTCCTTAATTTTTTTGGCAACAGGCAAGACTTCACCTAACGGGAGTCTTTCTTTTTGTTGTTTTAACATCTCAAGTCCCTTTAAAATATTCTGTTCAGATTTTTCACCAAAGCCTTCAAGATCTTGGATCTTTTTTTCTTTAAGAACTTTTTCTAAAGACTTAATGTCTATTACACCCAAGCTTTGCCAAAGAGACTTAATTTTTTTAGGACCAAGCCCTTCAATCTTTGTTAGGGTTGAAACGTCAACAGGCGAGCTTGCTTTTAATCTTTCAAGATAATCAAGCTTGCCTGTTTCTAAAAGTTCTTTGATTTTTTTTGCAATCTCTTTTCCAATGCCGGGAATTCGTTCTAATCCCTTTAAGCCTTCTCTATCGTGAACAACCCGTAGGCTTCTGCCATATAATTCAATAACCCGAGCGGCTTTTTCGTAGGCTCGGGGACGGAAAGGGTCATCTTCCATTGCTAGATATTCAGTAACCTCATGAAGAATTTTAGCGATTTGATCATTTGAAAGCATAATCAGTCATTTTTCTTTAATGATAAAATTGTCATCCTTGATATCAACAACATATTTATTGCCCTTTTTAAGATTGCCAGCCAAGACCTCATTGGCAATCAAGTTTTTGATGTGTTTCGAGATAGCTCTACGGATTGGTCTAGCGCCATTCTTGGGATCGTAACCTAATGCCGAGATTTTTCTGAGAGCTGTTTTTGAAATATTAAACTTGATTGCTTGTTCCTCTTCAATTCTTTCAAACAAAGCATTTAATTTCAAGACGGCAATCTGTTCAAGTTCTTCAGGCTTAAGAGTCTTAAAAACAATAACATCATCAAAACGATTGAGAAGTTCGGGTCGGTAAACATCTGTTAATTTATCCCTTAATTGCTTTTGGATCTCCTCTACAGAGGTTCCTTTTTTCAGTTCATCTTGAACCCAAAGGGCATGAGCATTAGAGGTTGTAATGATGATTGTATTTGAAAAATCAACAACACCGCCTAATTCATCTGTTACTCGACCATCATCAAAGATTTGTAAAAATAGGTTTAGGACATCTGAATGAGCTTTTTCAAATTCATCTAAAAGAAGAAGAGAAAAAGGTTGGTTTTTAATTTTTTCTGTTAAAAAGCCACCCTTATCTCTTGAACCAATTAGGCGATAGATGCTATCAGCTGATTGATATTCTGACATATCAAATCGGATCATTTTTTCTTCACCGCCGAAATATATTTGAGCGAGAGTTTTGGCTAGCTCTGTTTTACCAACGCCAGTGGGACCAACAAATAAGAAGGTGCCAACCGGACCAGATCTTCTCTCAAGACCGGCTCGGGCTTGTCTTAAAACTTGGCTAACTGCCTTAACAGCTGGTTCTTGATCAATTAATCTCTCGTGCAGTTTCTGTTCAAGGTTTAAAAGTTCTTTGCCTTCATCTTGGGTGGCTGTTTTTACTGGAATGCCGGTTGCCTTGCTTAAGCTTTCTTTAACATCCTCTTTAGAAACAAAGTTTTTGCCTCCTACCTTGGCTTCTTCGATAGATTGAGTCAAAAGATCCATTGCCTTACCAGGTAAAAGCCTGTTTTTAATGAATCGTTCAGATAGATCAACGGCTGCCTTAACAGCAAAATGACCAATGGCAATTTTTTCTTTTTTTTCTAATACTAATGATTCTCTCATTAAAAGCTGAAGAGCTTCGTCTCGGGTTAATTCATTAACCTTAATAATGTTAAAACTCGAAGCAAGATCAGGTCTTTTCTCAATTAGATTATGATAGCTAACTTCATCAGTTGAAGCGACTAAGGGAAAGTCAACGGATTCAAAAACAGGTCCAAAAAAACTTGAAAAAGACAAGGCTTGGTTTTCAACAGCTTTAATCAATTCATGAATTTGAGGAATAGCTAAAACAATATTCTTGGAAGCAACAATTTCGTCCATAACATTTTGGAGTCTTTTTTGGAGAGCTCCTGGTGTTTTTAGTCCAGCCAACATATTGCCAGCACTTAAAGCAACCAATCTTTTATCAAAAAGATTCTCAGGTGTTTCATCCAAAGACATCTTTCTTCCCAATTCATTAATGATGGCTTGGCGACCACTGCCTGCCCCACCAACCAAAAGAGCGTTATTGCGTGCATCCTGGTTTAAAATATTAACCATGGCTTGATATTCTCCCTTGTGGCCGATCAAAACAGAAATCAAGCTATGCCTTGCTAAATCAGTAATATCATCGCTATAGCTATCTAAAAACTTGGTTGGCTTAGCCGTAAAAGCTCGATTCATCACTTTGTGCTTGATTCTTCTTGGTTGACTTGATCTAAAGATAAGATTGTTCTTTAATCTTAACCAAACAGCAACATGTCTAGCATCTTCAACTTCAAGATTGTGTTTTAGCAGAAGATCAGCTAAGACCGGATGAGGCGAAGAAAAAAGAGCCATTAGGAAGTGATAAGGCTTAATAGAAATTGAACCGATAAAGAAAGCTTCACTAAAGGTTTTTTGAACCAAAGCCTCAAAAGACTCGTTTAGCGGTGGCTGAGATAATTCATAATCTTTTTTAAAAGCAATTACCTTATTCCTAAATTCTTTTTTGATCTTTGCTGGATCTAGCTCAAGATGATGAAGGAAATCTTTCGTCTCTGGTGTTTCTATTAAAACAGAAAAGAGGCTTAACTCGATTGGTTCATTCTTGCTCTTGGCTAGGCTTAGAGACTGAGCAAGAATTTTCTTACTGGCCGGCTCAAAATATTCAGCCATGTTTATATTAAGTTCTTCTAGGTTTTCTTTCTTCCTTAAATTGGCTAAATACTTCCAAGGACGCTTGGTTTTAACAAGATGGTGAATTAGGTAAAGCCCCAAGAAGATGCCTAACCAGAAAGCACTCAAAGACACGTCTCGAGTGAGAACACCTTGTTCTGCCACATGAACAAGACCGACTATCACCAAGATTATGGCCAAGACAGCAATAAAAAGCCAAATAGCAAAGGAAATTAGAAGTACGGGTGAGCGGAGGCTTTTAGGTAAGGTTACCATTGGCTCTTTAAAGTAGAGATAGCCAAAGACTTTCTTTTGTTCTTGTTTTTTTGTTGGTTCTTTCTTTTCCATTAGAGAAGGTTGATAAAGCTAAGGAATAAAATGCCAGGTAAAATTAAAAGCCAGACTAAAAAGATTAAGCTGGCAATAACAAAGAAAATGGAATAGAAGATTAAGCCAAAGAAAATCCAAAAAGTTCGCAAACAAATACCAATTAAAAGTCCGGCAATATTGTAGTCTTGATACATTGGACGAAGCCAATTTTTAACCATCGCCTTTAAAGCCAAAGATCTGTCTAGGTCTTTAAAAAACCAAAAGATCTTTTTCCAGTAAAGTCTTGGAATGAAAATATACCAATCAGTAAAAAAACTCAAAAAGCTTCTAGCTAAGCTTCTTAAGATATGTGGAATAACGCTAAATGATTGATCCATTTTTAGAAAAGAGTTTTTTGAGAAGATAAATTTTTTAATTCATCTTGTTTAAAAATTTTAATCTTACCGAAAACACCATCATAGCCTGGAACAATTTCAAGCTTTTTCTGTCTAACACGACTGATGGCTTCGGCGATCATGTCATTTGTCTTAGACGCGATATCTTCAATTGAAGCATCAAGCAAAACATTAAACTCTGAACCAAAAGCTTCAATTATTGTTTTGTATTCTCTGTCAACTGCCTTGGTGCCGGGATTTTGTCCTAAGACTTCAGCAACTATTTCTTCTAAAGGAATTAAGCTTTTAAAACTATGCTTGTTTTTAGGACTTTGTCCTTCTGGTCGATCAGCTAGTTCATTTACTCGATACATAACCCCTAGAGTTAGAGGTTTTCCGCATTTAGGACAAAGGTCCTTGTGCTTTTTTGATTCGGTTGGAGAAAAGAGGATATCGCAGTTTCTGTGACCGTCGTAATGATATTTTCCCTCTTGAGGAAAAAATTCAATTGTATAAAGAAAATTTTTGGGATCACCTGATTTAATTGTTTCTACAATATCAGCATAACTCAAATCGCAGTCAAGAACATTAGCTTCTCTACCCAATTTTCTGGGAGAATGAGCATCTGAGTTAGAGATAAGGGTAATTCGATCTAGGCTTGATAGACGCCAGTTCATTGCTGGATCAGACGACAACCCTGTTTCAACTGCGTAAATGTTATCTGAAAGATTCCCAAAAGCCTCTTCTAGGCTATCAAAACCAGATTTTGAGCCGAAGACAGAGAACCAAGGTGTCCAGAGGTGGGCTGGAACAAGCATAGCCTCGGAAGAAGTATCAAGAGTAATTTTTAAAAGTTCTTGGATATCAAGACCTAAGATGGGCCGACCGTCAGATTTAAGATTACCAATCCAGCCAAGCTGGGCATTGAATCTTTCAACGGCTTCAAGGCTTGGCATAAAGACAAGGTTATGTACTTTTCTTGTCTTGCCATCCTTAGAATAAATACTTGAAATTTCTGTTGTTAGGAGAAAACGAGGGTCCTGACTGGTTGTATGGCAATTGTTTTGCCAATAGATTTTTTTTAATTTGAATAAACCTGGTTCGGCTGGTTCAAGTTTTTCCTTGATCTCTTTTAGCCATTCAGGATGAGTAAAATCACTAGTTGTTACGACTTGAATACCCTTAATTCGAGCCCATTTATCGATATTAGGAAGATTCATGTCTCGCGAAGTTGCTCGCGAATACTTAGAATGAAGATGTAAATCACAAATCAGACGCATAGAATGCGTGCCTTTTACAAGAAAGAGTAATTAATAATGATTATATCATAATTGGCGTTAAAGGGGAAAAGGGATAAAGACAAATGACCATCCATTGACATAAACTTTCTTTAATGATAGAATTATGTCATTGAGTTCTTGAAAAAAAAGGAGGAAACATTGAAAAGATTCATAGCGGGAATTGACTGGTGGGACGTGTCGGGGTGCTTGCTTGTTTACGCAATAATCGTCTCTTTCATCTTTATCTTCATTTACCAGAATATAACGGTAACGGAAATTTGTCTTGGCATAATGTTTTTCTGTGTGACAATTCTCAGAGTCGGGAGAAGAAGGTTTCTGGCAGGGATGCAGGCAAGCTATCTGATTTGGTATTTTCTTCTAGCAGCCTTCTTTTCTCCGGGAGCTATGACCCTTAAATATAAGTGGAGACAACTTAGAAAGGAGACGAAATGACAGAAGAAGTTCTTGAGCTGGAGAATCCGAAGCATCACCTCATAAGATTGCAATCTGACTATGCTGATAGAAGAAAAAGACAACATCATCTTGTTGTCTTTGATTTGCCTGAGGGGTATGGCATCCAGCCATCCAGTATTAGAAGCAAGCTTCCCTTTGCTCGTCTCAATCGATGGGGTCATCCAAGAAATTGGAGATGGGTTAAAGACGAAGAGCTTGCAAAAGAGATAAGAGGATTCCTTAAGGGTCGTCGCTGGGGCGTTTTGGTGCCAGCAACCTTCTTCTGGATTTGGAGCATTCTCACTCTGGCGTATAAGAATGATGACTGGGTTGCTTCAAGTTTCAGAGTGAAGATTCGGAAAATACATGGTTCAATTGCAGAAGACATGCTAGGCTGAAAGGAGGAGAATTGACAGCCAAATGGATCATTCTCGGTGTTCTTTTCATTTATTCTCAGTTTGTTCTTTCTCTTACTTATTTGGGTTACAGAAAAATGAAGGAGACAAAGAAGTATCCAGGTTTTTGGAGAGCATACTTCATCCTCTTCAGACGTCTCTGGTACTCATTGCCAGCCATTGCTCTGCTCTATATCTATCTTTCAATTAGAAGATTCGGCATATCGATGGCGGGTTATAGAGAAGCCTAATCGAGAAAAAAACAAAGACGCGAAGGAAGACCTTCGCGTTTTTTCTTTTGATACAAATAAGATTAAATCAATTTCTGAAATTATTCAGAAAAATGATAAAAACTTGATTAACAAAAAGAAAAACCCGACATTTCTGTCGGGTCTGGTGGGTGCAGCGGGACTCGAACCCGCGACTTACGGATTAAAAGTCCGCTACTCTTCCAACTGAGTTATGCACCCTAAAGAACTGGTGGGCCCGCCCGGATTCGAACCGAGGACCGACGGGTTATGAGCCCGTTGCTCTTACCTCTGAGCTACGGACCCAGTTTCTGGCACCCCGAAAGGGAATCGAACCCCCAACCGACGGCTTAGAAGGCCGTTGCTCTATCCATTGAGCTACCGGGGCGAAACTATTATATATTATAACATATTATCACTTTATGTCAATGATTTTATAGCTTGATTGGTGTTTTTTAAGAAAAAAAAGCCCCTCCGCAGCAATGCAGGCTCGCTGGGAGGGGGTGCAGGTGAAGGAGACCCATGACGCCTGCTTTCTAGTGGCAGGCTGTCAATGCGTCCGGCGTTTTTTATTTTATCAGACTAATTAAGGCTGTCAATAGGTTTATTCTTTTTCCTTTTTTTTCTTTCGAACATCTTTTTTAATAATGGTCCAGTGGTAGAGATAAAGAGGGAGACCGATAATGATCATAGAGAGATTTTCTGAAAGTTGCCTTTGACGCATTGAAGATATTTGTTTCTCTGAGCTATCTCCTTTTTCTTTCCAGGCTCTATAATCTTCTAACCATTGAGACAGGGTTTCCTCGTCTTCATCCGTTAAATCACAAGTTTCTTCACAAGTTTCAAGACTTAAAACCAAATCTTCCTCGCTAACCTGACTTGCTAAGAAGGGGCGACTAATATCATAGCTGTAAGTATCCGCATCAGGAAAAACCCAGGTAGTTAGGGCTAGCTTGATTAGACCAATTGAACCAAAAACAACAATGAAAAGACCAACCAAACTAAAAAGGTAAAGATAGATGGTTCGAATCAAAGAGTGAGAGTTAAACATAAATTTAATTTTAACAAATTAACTTTTTTATTATATCATAATCTAAATAACTTGAAATAAAGACCTTTTTAAGCTAGAATGAATCGTGTTCTTTCAAAGGGAAGGAGGAAGAATGAGTCTAGTAGGAGAAGTGCTTCAGGTCAGAGACGAGAGAAAGAGGGTTGCTGGTATTCTTTGGACAGAAGAAAAAATCCAAAAAAGGATTAAGGAAATAGCTAGAGATATTGAAAAGCATTATTTTTCCATCTTGCAACATAGCCCTGATGCAAACTTAGTTCTGGTTGGGATTCTTAACGGCGTTATCCCATTTATGGGTGATTTGATCAAGGAACTTTCAAGGCTCTTGCCTCCCGATCGGCTTCGTTATGACACTCTTGCCATTTCTAGCTATGGCGTTGGAACGAGCCCGGGAGAACTTAGGGTTGAAAAAGACCTCAAAAACCCAATAGCAGGTGATCATGTTCTTATAGTTGAAGACATTATTGATACTGGCTATACAGCTAAGTATTTCAAACAGCTACTCATACACAAAGGTGCCCTTAGCGTTCTTATCTGTGCTCTGGCAATGAAAGATTTGGGACAAGAACACGAAGTTATCCCCGACTTTTTAGGCTTTACGATAGACAAAGATCTATTCATTGTTGGTTATGGTCTTGACTGGGCAGATCTTTGGCGCTTTCCCACTTCGGTTGCTTATCTAGAAGATATTAAATAGCTGAAAGCGTGACGAATGTCACGCTTTTTTCTTATATAAACATATTCAATTAATTAATCCAGAGAAAGAGAAAGAGTATTGCTCATTAAAACATTTTCGTCTTCGTCCTCTCCTAGAACATAAAGATAATATGTATCATCAGGTAGATCCTCGTCCCAAATGTATTGGTAGTTACTGGACGAAAGCTTTGTCCAATTTTTTGTGACAAGAAAGCTACTAGTTAAGCTTGAATAGGTTGAATAATATAACTTAATTTCGTTAAACTCACCTGCAATACTTAGGTTAATTGTAAAAGGAAAATCTGTTTGAGAAGGATTAAGCAAAGTTAAATTAGATTCTTGTTGATCATCGTTTTCTTCATCATTACTTGATTCATTAATATTGGTATAAACGTTAATACTTGTTTGATCAGAATTTAGATATTCGTCATAGACCTTAACTGTTAACTTGTGTCGTCCTGACAGATCTTCTTTGTCGATTAAATTAACTGTCCAGCTATATGGAGAATTAACCTTTGATCCTAAAAACTCATCGTCAAAGAAAAAATCAACTTGCTTAATTTTATTCTCAGACTCAATATCAGTTTTAATTAAAAATGAAGTTGACTCAATAATTTTTCCATTTCTTGGTGATGTAATTTTAATATCAGGACGACTGTTATTAGTATGAACATCGTCATATTCATCGGGCGGAACTTCGTCTGTCCAATTGCCTCGATCAGGATCATTTGCCCAACTCTTAACAGCCGCTTCCCAATTTTCGAATTGAGGATCTGATGAAGGATTCTTAGGTACAGATCCCTGAGGATCATCCTTCGAAACATAATAGAGAATTGAATGAGCCTGGCGGAAGATTTTTTCTTCAATTAATTCAGGCGGAGTTGCGTCTGTGGCTCGTTTGCCTGAAACAGTGTCAATCTTAACAACCTCACCACCAATTTGACCAGACAAAACAGGCTTATCTGTTTTAATGATCGTTGGCGAAGTGAAATTAATCTTTTGCCTGTCTTGCATAGCAAAAAGCATTAAATCATGCCAAATTGGACCAGCAGTACTAACACCAGCAGTTCTTGACATAGAAGTGTTGTCATTATTACCAGTCCAGACACCAATGGCTAAATTGGGCGTATAGCCAATTGTCCAGCCATCTCGGTATTCTTGAGTTGTGCCTGTTTTAGCAGCGGCTGCAATATTCCCTAGATAAAGATTACTTGATGCACCAAACATTGGTGTTCTAGCTTCATTATCAGATAGGACTCCATTAATCATTCGGGCAACATCTTTATCTAAAACCTGTTTGGCTCTTTCATTTTCATGTTCCTCAAGAACCTCTCCATTAACATCTTCAACCCGAACAATGCTATATGGTTCATGTCTTTTTCCCTCAGCCGCAAAGACACCAAAAGCAGAAGTCATATCAATTAATTTAACCTCACCACCGCCCAAAACTAAGGCTAGGCCAAAACGGTCTCTGTCTTCAAGGGTTGTTATGCCCATTTTCTGGGCTAGCTCAATTGAATCATTGATGCCAGCAAGATAGAGAGTTTTGACTGAGGGGATGTTTAGAGATTGAGCCAATGAGCTCCTCATTGTAATCGGTCCTCGTTCTTTCAAGTCATAGTTTTGAGGATGATAACAATCAAGTCCAAATTTATCTTTTCCTTGGACGGCACTTGAAACACAATATGGATTAAATTCTGTTCTGACATCGAAAAGAAGAGTATCAGGTGTGTAACCTTTTTCAAAAGCAGTTGCGTAAGCAAATGGCTTAAAAGCTGATCCGGGCTGACGATCTCTTAAGGCAACATTAACGTTACCATCATTTTCAAGATCAAAGTAGTCACGAGAACCAACCATGGCAAGAACTTCCCCTGTTTGAGGGTCAATAGCAACTAAAGCAGCGTTTTTGGCACCGTAGAGCTGTTCATTGACTTCAGCTCTTTTAGAAACAATTTCTTCAGCCTTCTCCTGAAGTTCCCAGTCAAGCGTAGTGATAATCTTAAGACCACCAGTCTCGATAGCGTCTTCACCATATTTTTCTTCCAATTGTTCCTTGATGTAAATGACAAAGTGAGGTGCTTTAATTCCTTGAGTTTGTTTTTGATAAACGATTTCTTCTTCTAGGGCTTGTTCAAATTCTTCTTGGTTAATGTATCCCTGGTCTTTCATTAATTTCAAAACCAGTTCTTGGCGTTGTCTTAATAAATCAGGATTATTTCCATAAGGCGATAGACGGGTTTGTGCTTTGGGAATGGCAGCTAAAATAGCTGCCTCTGCCAGACTGACATCTTCAGCAGATTTTCCAAAAAAAGTTTGAGCGGCTGCTTCCACACCATAGGCATTTGAACCATAAGGAATTTGGTTTAAATAAAAAGCAAGAATTTCTTCTTTGGTGTATCTTCTCTCAAGCTCAAGCGAAAGAATAATTTCTTTAATTTTTCGGCTTAAAGTTCTATCAAGTGTTAAAAGAGAATTTCGAATAAATTGTTGGGTAATTGTTGAAGCACCCTCAATTCTTGAACCACCTGTCTTAAGAGCAACCCAAACAATTCTTACCATTGCTTTCAAGTCAATACCAGGGTGTTTATAAAAATCCTTATCTTCGATGGCGATGATGGCATCTTTAACATGCGGTGAGATCTGATCAAGTTCAACAACGGTTCTTTTTCCTTCTTCAAAAACCTCATAGAGGAGAGTTTCTTCATCACGAGCGTAGATTTTAGCAGATTGGTCTAGAGGTTTTTCAAGAACATCTTGAGGATTGGGAAGATCCTTAGCGTAGTAGGCAAAAACTCCAATAACGAAAATTAAAAAAAACAGACCGATAAAAAAAGAAACCTTGAAAAAACGCATAAAAAAACTTCCAGATTTTTTAGATTTCTTTTTCTTGTTTTTTCTGGGGAGATTCTCCTCAGGCATAAAACGATAATATTTTCTTTTTGCCATGCTATTTTTCTAAACCAGATTTTGGTTTCAAATTTGGATTTAAAAGAAAACCGCCAAGATCACGTCTACCAATAATCATTTCATACTTAACGTGGGATCTGTCAGCAATTGAGACTTGGGTATCAAGAGTTTTCCCACCGAGCTCGAATTTAAGATTGGCTAAAGGTCGTCTATCTGCTCCAAGTGATGAAGAGATTTTAACGGTTTTTTCTGTTTCTTTGATGCCTAATTTTTGAGCTAATTTTTTATCAATCGAGGTCCTATAAGCACCAGTATCAATTTTGGCAAGAACATCAATTCTTTTATCGGGCAAAACAATCCTAATTGGTTCAAAGATTCCAAGAACTTTGCGACCGCTAATACTTCTTAATTCTTCTTCTATCTCTCCACCAAAAAGCTCTTGAGATATCTTAGTGCCACGTTTTGAGGTTTTAACGTTTAGATTTTCTACTCGCTCAAGTCTTTCTCTTAGGGGAGAATGATTGGCTAATTGAATTGATATTCCGGGGCGTCCATTTACCTCGAGAACAACTGGTCCCTTTTCTCTGTCAATAGCAATATCAACTCCCAAAAAATCAATTTTAATGTTTTTTTGGGCCAAGCTAGCAATTCTAAGAACCTCTTTCCAGAAGGGAACCTGAATATCGGAAAGGACAAGACGTTTTTCAGGAATGCTGTCTATTGGACGATCATGCTGAATAGCTGTTGTAGTAATGCCTGTTTTAAGATCAATGCCGACACCGATACCACCTAAATGAAGATTACCCTTACCTTCAGATTCTTTTGTTGGCAAACGAAGTTCTGCCATGACTGGAATTTTTTCATAAACAACAACTCGAATATCTGGAATACCGCCCTTAAAGGTATATGGCTTGAAAGCTGGATGAAGCTTGACTCTTTCTTCAAAAAAAGCAACGTCGCCACGATCCTCTAACGTAAAATTACCTTCAAGAATATTAAAAACATGATGCTTAATGTTCTCTAGAGGAATTAATTTTTGCCCAGCCTTAATCCAAACAGGAGCATTCTTTTTTTTGCCATAGACAATTAAAACGCCTTCACCCCCTAAGCCTCTATTTGGTTTTATGACAAAGGATTTAGGTAGATTCCAGTCAAACTCCTTAAACTCTTTTTCATTTCTAATAACAAAATAGTTATCCATAACAGGCAAGCCTGATTTTTTAAGGATTTTTTTAACAAGCAACTTATTGTTAGCAATCTTAATCTGCGGCAGGCTTTTCTTTTTTAGGACGTAGTCAAGATTACGAGCATTTAATCCCATAATCTTGTTGTAGTTCTTTAAAACATTAATCATGTTATTTCTTTGAAGAAGACTTTAAAAGACGACGAAAGCGCCAAAGTTCATTTAGGCGTAGACCTCGATATCTTCCCAAGAAGATATTAATGACCAAGATAAAGAAAAGGTAAATAAAGGGATAGGCAAGAATAAGATACTGTAAATTCTTGAAATTAACTAGATAATAACCAATGACTGAAGCGACCAAAGTGCCAGCGATTAAAAAGAGACTTCTTTTTAAATTCCTTTTAATTTGAGAGGAAACAAGTCTGTCACTTAAAGCTAAAATTATAACTAGGGGGAAATATTCCTGAAGGTTAATCTGGTATCCAGATAAAAGCACCAAGAGAACTAAAGCTAAAACAGAAACAGTTGTTGTTGTTAAAACAATAGTTGTCCTTGGGAGATAAAGTAAGGAAAACTTTTTTACCAAATAGCTAATAATATTAGCTAAAACAACGACGACGAGAAAAACTGTTAACCCTTTTCCAATACCAAGACCAACAAAAGCAAAGGTTAACAAAAGGGGATGATAAACGCCCAAGCTTTTCATGCCGACAAATTGTCTTAAGAAAGAGATAAGGCTGGCTAAAAGTGGAACAATCAAAACATAGAGAATAACTTGCTGGGGAATGCCTTGACTGATGAGATGAGGAATAAGATTAGTCATATTGATAAATAAAACTATTTTTTATTTTTCTTCTCCTTTTTAGGAGAATTTTTACGTAGATGGTAACAAATAGCACAGGCCAGGGCATCAGCAGCATCATCAGGACGAGGAATGTCTTCAAGTCCTAAATGTTTTTTAACGCTTAATTGCATTTCTTTCTTTTTTGAGCGGCCATAACCAGTTAAAGTCTGCTTAATTTCTAAGGGAGTATATTCAAAAATATTTAACTTTTTTTGGTGACAAGCCATTAAGACGACGCCACGAGATTGGGAAACAGTCATAACTGTTTTCATATTCTTAAAGAAAAAGAGGCGTTCAATAACAACCATGTGTGGTTGTTTTGCCTTGATCAACTTACAAACCTCTCTATAGGTTTGATTTAACCTCTTAGCGTCAGAATCTTCCTTGGGTGTTTCTATGCAACCATAATCAATAACTTTAATTTTTTTACCGACTGACTGAATAACCCCATAGCCGGTTCTGGCTGTACCCGGGTCAATGCCTAAAATTTTCATGCTAAGTTAGTATACACAGCTTCAGTATCATCATGCTCTTCTATTAAGTCATTAAGCCTTTCAATTTTTATTTGACTAGCTTCATCAACCTGAATTGGATTTTTAGGTTGCCAATCAAATTCTTCAGAAATTATCTTAATGTCTTTATCTTTTAAAATTTGTTTTGCTTGAGCTTCAAGCTGGGGATTGAAGAGCAACATAACATTTTGATCATCTGTTTGATTATCTTCAAGGCCTGCATCTATCAGAGCCAATTCAAGATCTTCGTTCCAGTTAATTCGAGATATGACAATAATTAATTTTCTTTCAAAAAGCCAAGCGACTGAACCTTTTTCTGCCATATGACCACCATTTCTTTCAATTAAATGTTTAATCTCAGCAACCGTTCTATTATGATTATCAGTTATGGCTTCAATCAGGAAGGCCGAGCCTTCGGGTCCATAGGCTTCAAGGGTGATTTCTTCTAGGCTTTCTCCTTCACCGGCTCCGCTAGCCTTTTTAATAGCACGCTCAATATTGGCTGCTGGCATATTAGCCGCCTTAGCCTTGTCAATCATCATCCTTAAGTTAGCGTTGCTTTCAGGGTCAGGATCCTTTTTAGCGGCAACCTGAATTTGTCGGACCAGCTTTGAAAAAACCTTACCACGCTTTTGGTCCTTAAGGGCCTTTTTATGTTTTATGGTTGACCATTTAGAATGTCCAGACATATATGTTAAATTAAAAACACAAAGGAAGATATTTCCAATTAGTTAATTTTATCAATTAGAAAACTAAAGTCAAAAAAGGAGAACAACAGAAGCTAAAAAACTTGACTTTTTGAGACTTTCTGCTAAAATAGGTATTAATAATTGGATATTAGAGGTAATATAGGGACTTTTGGAGGGTTCTGTCTGTTTTTCGTTGTCTAAAAGTCGTCCTTAGTGGCCTGTAGGCGTAGAACCTTCGCTTTTGCGGAGTGGGGCATTTTCTTAGCACACGGATAATATGGCTTTATCTACTTCTGGATAAGGCTGGATTACTCCTCGGAGGATGTTTCGCCGGGAGCTTTGTCTTTCGGTCTTCTTCGCCCACGGGCTAGTGGGGGCGATTTTTTTTATTTAAAAAAAGGCCCTCGAGATTTTGATCGAGGGCAAAGTTTACTCGCTTGAGTCTCCTGAGCGTGTGCATTCATAGAGATCGCTTTCTACTAGGGACTCGTGAACGCTAGTTAGCAAGAGACCGCTTAGGGGAATGGCCTGTCTGTCTTCATATGGAGCAACAAAGATCATGATTTTATACCATAGGTCGTTGCTAAGCTTCACATAAAGAATATTACCAAAACATTCTTTTAAGAAAAGATCTTCCGGATTTTGTTTTTCTAGTTGCTGCCAATATCCCACAAAACTATAAGGTCGGTTTTTGTCGAAACTCTGTATCCATGAAACGCTTTTGTCTAAATCTACAATATTATGTCTGCTGACTGAGTCACGAAACCAATGTTGAGTTATGTAAGGATAGGCTAGGTATATCTCGGCACCTTCTTCAAGATAAGGAAGCTTTAAGAGATAACCCTGATCTGTTCTTTCTAGTTCGTAAAGAGTCCAAAGAGAATCCATTTCAGGCTTGAGCCAAATTGCGTTTGGTGCTAAGCACTCGCGTGCACTGACAAAATAGACAGACGCAAAACACAAAAGAAGCCCTATTGCCACCCCAATTACCTTCTTCATTTTTCCCTCCTATGGTTTGAAGATTAATGTAATTCTATTATATAAAGATAAAACTGTCAATAAAAACTACGCCCGAAGGCGTAGTTTCTGAATATATATTTCTGTTTATTTCTTTACAAAAATTGTCTGAGTAGGATAGGCCATCTCAATCTTTTCTTTTTCAAAGACTTCTTTAATTTTTAAATTAATTTCTTGTTGAGAATCCATATAATCATTATATTCACTGCTGTTAATGTAATAGACCACTTCATAATTTAAACTAGAATCAGCAAATTCTTTAAAATGAACTCTGTCTGTTTCTGTTAGCTTGTTATTATCAATGATTTTTTTAACAAGAGCTGGAATTTTTTTAAGCTTTTCTGTTGGTGTCTCGTAAGTAACGCCGAAAGTAAAAACAATACGACGGCGTGACATCTTTTTGTAATTATTGACCCTAGCTGTCGTTAATTCCTTATTCGATATAACTAATTCTTGTCCTTGAAGAGTCTGAATTCTTGTTGTTTTAATGCCAATGTGCTTAACGGTTCCCATATCGGTGCCAATAACGATAAAATCATCTACTTGGAAGGGTTTATCGAAATAGATTGAAAAAGAAGCAAAGATATCTTCAAGAATTCTTTGAAAGGCGAAAGCAACAGCAACGCCGCCAATACCGAGACCAGCAATTAAGGCGGAAACATCATAACCGAAATTCGATAAGATTAAAACAGCGGCCACAACCCAAAGAAGGATCTTTAGAACCTTACTCAAGAGACGAATCATTGATTCGTCTACGGTTTTATCTTCTTTTTGTTTTTTTTCAATAACCCTTTTAGTTGTATATTCGATGAGACTACCAGCTGTTTTAAGGAAAAGATAGGTAACAATGATAAGGAGAAGATAATAGATAATCTTATCAATGATTTTAGGTCGATTAACAAATTTAAGAGCTAGATAGAAAGAAAGGAGAAGATAAAAAATCGGCCAACCAGCACTGGCTAATATTTTTACTAAAAGATCGTCTATCTTTGTTTTTGTTTTAACAGCAAGTTTCTTTAAGCGTTTAACAACTTGAGCCTTAAAGACCCAAAGACCAAAAAGAATAACAACAAAGGCTGCTAGAGCATAGAAATACTGTCTAACGCTATTGTTAAAATATATGTAATCTAAAAACTGCCAATTCATAATTATAATTTGGAATAGAAATTATATTTTTAATCTAGATTAATTTTCAATTCTTCTTGAATTTCTTTTGCGCCTGCTTCTAGTTCTTTTTTCTGATCCTTATCCTTTACTAACAAAAGAGCTTGGAATTCACCAACATGAGTTTTTTCTTCATTGGCAACATCAAGAAGGATCTCCTTTAAGTTCTCGTCCTCGGTTAAAGCCGCCATTTGCTTGTAGAGATTAATGGCATCAAGTTCAGCAATAATAGCTGCTCTTAAAATTTGTTGATCTATATCTTCTTTGCCTGTTTTTTTGAGATCGATAGGAATTTTTGAAAGCATAGATGTTTTAAATTAAGATTTTAAAATTTTTCACAAAGAATTTGATAGTAACTCTTATCATGGTCACAAGAAGGACAAACATTAGGTGGTTGTTTGCCAAAATGAAGGTAGCCACATTCACGACACATCCACCAAACTTCTCTATCTTTTTTAAAAACAGTTTTTGCCTTAACCTGCTTTAAGAGTTTTTTATATCTTTCTTCATGATGAAGCTCGGCCATAGCAATTGCTTTTAGGCGAGCCGCTACTTTAGGATAACCTTCTTTTTTTGCAGTTTTGGCAAATTCAGGGTACATCTGGCTATGCTCATGTTTCTCGCCCTCAATAGCTACTTTTAAATTTTGTTCTGTATTTCCATATGTTAAAGGAGCTGAAGCTTCAACTTCAATTTCTTCTTTTTTTCCTTTAAGTTCCTGAATGTGCTCAAAGATTCTCTTCGCGTGTTCCTTTTCATTGTCAGCGGTAATTTGAAAAATCTCACTAATTTGTTGGTATCCTTCTTTCCTAGCGATTTTAGAATAGAAAGCATACCTATTTCTTGCCTGAGATTCGCCAATGAAGGCCTTGATTAAATTTTTAAGTGTTTCTGACATGTTTAATATATTACATAAATTAATTTGTCTTTCTATTCTATCATCTTTGTTTAATTTTTCAAAGATGATACAATACAAAAAAAAGGACCCGCACGGGTGCTCGCGCGCGGGCCCAGGAGGTTGGTGCGGAAGAGACGGGTGCTCGTCCTTCCTGCATTGGAGCTATAATCATTTTATGTTTTATCTTAATGCCTGTCAATATCTATGAACAAAATAGATAAAGAACTTTTGAAAATTAAAGAAGAAGTTCTTGCTTGCAAGAACTGTCCTTTATTTAAAACAAGAACCTTGCCTGTTATTGGTCAAGGGAGTCATGGGGCTGACGTTATGTTTGTTGGTGAAGCACCAGGAAAAAACGAGGATTTAACAGCTAAGCCTTTTTGTGGCAGAGCTGGTGATATTTTATCTGAGCTTTTAAGTTCAATTAATCTTAAAAGAGAAGATGTATATGTCACTAATATTTTAAAATGTCGCCCGCCAGGAAACAGAAATCCCCTACCGAATGAAATTGAAGCCTGTGTTTCATATCTTGATAGACAAATTAATTTAATTGATCCTAAAATTATTTGTTGTTTGGGTAATTTTGCTACAGGCTATATCTTAAGAAAATATGGATTTGAAGATGAAGTTCAGGGAATTAGCAAAATCCGAGGAAAGGTTTTTAACGCAAAAAAAAGAAAAATTATTCCTCTCTATCATCCTGCTGTCGCTCTTTATAACATAAACATGAAAGGAATCCTTACAGAGGACTTCAAAACGATCGAGAAAACGCTCAAGTCTTGACAAACAGTGTTTTAATTGTTAGGATTTGGGGGAGGAAAAAGAAAGGAGGGAGTATGTTTCTTGTAATAAAACGGTTGTTGGCGGGACTGGCATGCCTTTTGTTTATCTTCGGTGGTGCCGCAATGGGAGCATTCGATTTTGCAGCAAACATTGGATGGATTCCCTTTGTGCTAGGAACAATCGCCATACTTGTTTATTTTTTTCCAGGAGATCTTCATTTTGCAGATAGTTACCATGATTTCCTAGACTTACTTATTGCATTGCTTTTGTTTGCTGGCGGTATCACTATGGCGGCTTTCGGCTTACCCGTTGCTTGGTTGCCAACTCTCATAGGTGGTATTGTTTTTATTCTCATCATCTTGATCTGACTTGGCTTTTCAAAAAGGGGGATAGATTGACAGCTAAGATATGTAAGACGCCAGGTTGTAATGGCGAGGTTAAGGCAAAAGGGCTTTGTGGAAAATGTTATGCCAAGCTCTTAAGAAAAACGGATCCCCATGGGCACTATCTTGCAAACAAGCGCTGGAGACACCGTCATCCAAATGCTCGCCAGAGACAGAAAGATAGAAATTATGCTAGAGGAGATCGATGTTCTTATAATAGGGGTCTGCCATATCAAGATATGGAGAAAGTGATGGTCTTTTTCAAAATACTCATTGATGACAAGAACAGGATTATTGATAAATCTGTAAGGGATCGTGTCATTGCCGAGTTTATAGGAAGAAGCGTTAGAAACATTCAGTCATTGAGAAATCGCATAAAAAAAGATCCTTCTTTACAAGCCAAGCTGACAAGGATCAAGAAAAATATTGAACATGGTACGGCCTGATGCTAGTAAGCATCAGGTCTTTTCTTTTTGACTTTTATGTGATATAAAAGACTAACTTTAATTTAAAAAAATGCTTTCAATTAACGATTTAAAAATTGGTACAATTTTTCTCTGGAAGAATGCTCCCTATCAAGTCTTAGAAACAAAACATGTATTTATGGGACGAGGATCATCAACTCTCCAAACTAAGATTAAAAATTTGATAACAGGGAACGTTTTATCTCAGAGTCTTAAAAGCTCAGATAGCTTTGAAGAGGCCGACATTGAGAGAAAAGATATTAAGTTCCTTTATTCTCATAGAGGAGAATTTTGGTTTTGTGAAGTCAATGATCCTTCAAAGAGATTTATGCTTAGAGAAGGGGTCATTAGTGATGAAGCAAAATTTTTAAAATCAAATAGCCTGGTTAAAGCTTTAAAATTTGATGATGAGATTGTTAGTATTGAATTACCCATAAAAGTAGATTTAAAGGTTAAATTGGCTCCACCGGGAGAAAAAAAAGATGCAGCTCAAAGAAGCAATAAACTTGTTACGCTCGAGAACGGAACCCAATTAAAGGTTCCTTTGTTTATTAATTCAGGTGATATTGTCAAGGTAAACACGAAAACAGGAGAATATGTTGAGCGAGTTAAAAAAAATTAAATATTTTTAAATTATGAAAAACTGTCTTTTTTGTAAAATTATTAAGGGAAAACTACCAGGACATAAATTCTATGAAGATGAGAATGTTATTGCTCTTCTTGATCTTTTTCCCAACACAGAAGGACAAACGCTTGTGATTAATAAAAAGCATTATCCGTCTGATTATACCAAGATGCCCGAAGCGGCTTTTAAGGAATTTACTCTTTCAGTTAAAAGAGTTACTCATATATTAAAAAAGAAATTAGGAGTTAATAGGGTGGCTGTTGTTATTGAGGGAACAGGTGTTGACCATATCCACGCTAAACTTTACCCTCTACACGGGCTTGGTAAAGAATTTAAGGTAGCTGAGTCAAAAAAAACCGTGTATTATAAAAAATACCCGGGATTTATTGATACTAAACCAGGTCAAAAGGCTAGCGATGAAGACTTAGCAAGGATTGTTAATACAATCAAGGGCCGTTAGCTCAGTTGGTAGAGCGCTACTTTCGCATAGTAGAGGCCGGCGGTTCGAATCCGCCACGGTCCACGAGTTTCCCTTTAAGAGTTTTTATTATTCGATAGGAATACAGATGAATTTAAAAATAGCTGGTAAATCTTCTTAACCAAAGTCCTCAAAGAAAAAAGAGGGTTTTTTAGTTTGTTAGTTATATATAGCGGGTAAGATATGCGAAAAGTGTATTAAAACTATGGACAAATTAGATAAACTATGATATACTATATATAGTTAAAGTACATTACATATCTCCATTGTAGCTCTCAGCAGGTAATCGCCCATTGAGAGCTGCAATGGTGCAGTGAAGCAAGAAATGCAAAAGGAGGAACAGCCCATGAGTGATCATGGAACAGTCCGCCCAAGCATCGCACGTGAATTTCATTCGGCAGTCGTAGGCCTGCTACCCGACCTCAACGACGATCAGATGCAGCGTCTGATTCGAGGCAAGGGCATCCTACGCAAGGCTCTTCGAGAAGCAGTATCCAGCGTCATTGAGGAGATTGGCAGGCTGTTTACCATCACACATGATGGCAGACGTTCAGTCACTGAGCTTGTGAGGATCGGAAGTTTCACTGTATGCAAGCGGTACTTTACAGATGAATTCTTCCCGATCGAGCCACATGAGCCAGTTACCCGCACGATCGTTCTCGTAGAGATCGATGACGACCACATCATCCCCGAGCAAGTGCTCTATGAGTTTGAGCAAAGGGGACTGAGTCGTCCAACGTACGAGGATGCTCTATACTTTGGCATAGAGTATCTCAAGGGACTGGTGGGTCAAGACATCGTGTTTTTGCACGAGCCTGTAGAGGTAACCGATCCATACAACGGACGGGCTCGTCCAATGGTCATCAAGCTGAGTAGCAGGCTGCAACTTGACCTGGAAGATCTCAGGAGAGACACGGTGTGGCTCCGGAGAACAGTCTTCGCTGCAGTTGCCGAAAGCCTATAAGGCAAGACTCGAATCTCCCCTCGGTTGTAGGAAACTACGCCGAGGGGATTTCTTTTATGTTTTTATTAAGAAGGGATTATTATTTTATCAGAAAACAACCCGCTATTATGTAATAAGAATGCAGACACCTATTTCATTTCACTCCCCAATCTCTCTTATTAAAAAGTTCCAACTAAGTCTGGCGTAGTCCACTAGAATAAACTTCGGTGGTCTTTATCGAATTTGACATAATGACCTGAGAAATAAAATCAGAAAAAAAATATTTTTAAAAAAAATACCATCCGTCTTTCTTCGACGGATGGTTTTTCAATTAGTTCTATGTCAGAAGAGGATCGAGTCCTTCTGTTTTGACTGGTAGGCTCCTTATTGCCTCTTTCACTTTCTCTGTTGCAACCATGCCCCCCGTTTTGTTAAGATCGATTTTAGCAACCTCTTCTTCAATGTCGGTTATGCGAATAATCTTACCGCTCTGCCAAACCTCGTCTTCTCCTGTATGAATGTCAATTCTATGAATCTCTCGGTTTAAGGGGGTTTTTTTGTCATTCATGACGATAGATTCTCCATCGTAATAACGGATGAAAGAAACAGGCTTGACGCCCATGATTCTCGTAAATTCAATGCTTGAAGTGTCGATCTCGAAACAGAAATTCATACGAAAAAACGGCAATTGTAGTCCTTCAATATAAATTGCAGCGAGATTTCTTGTTGGCATCAAATAGGCATCAATTCTTCTACACGAATCCACAGAGAGCCCGAGCGACTCCACGGCCTTAAAATGAGCAATTTCCAGCTCCGCTTGAGGAAAGACCATTTTTGAATTAGATGATTGCTCTCTAGGCAAAGAAGGCAAAGAAGGGATAAGTAATTGTTGTCTATAGGTCGAAGGGCTCCGAAAGATTCTGATAACCTCATCTGTTTCTGTCATGAAAGTCAGAAACAATTCACCCTCTTCGTTGTCAAAGACACCAGCTTGTCTGCAGAAAACCCCAGGTCTTGAAGGAGCATCAAAATCTCTTTGAATTAAGATCAGTCTACTCTCTTCAAGCTGAACAAAACCGCCTCCTGCCCTAAGGCAAGAACCTGACTTTGTCAGAGGGATAGAGACATTTCTTCCTTTCGCCCTGGCTTGCTTCAACGCTCCAACCTGTCCTTTTAACCAATCCTTATCAGCGACTTCATTGGCTTCTTTTCGTGGTAGTCTTTTCCTTGGTTTTGAAATGTTGATCTTTGTCTTTTTGCCAGAAACCACAGCGGTTACTTCCTCGAGAATCCAGACATCTGACATATTTGCCTCCTTTTGGACTTGCTGATAGCCTATCACTTTGAGTCTAATTTGTCAATATAGGATTAAGACATGACTTGAAATGATATATTTTTTTTAGTAAAAAAGAGTAAGACCTTGGCAAGAAAGGGAGGAAGGAATGAAAAAAGCATTGGTTTTGGTGGTTTGTCTCTTGCTCGCTGGTGCAGTGGTTCTCGCTCAAGAACCTAACCTAGAAGAGGAATGGCGTGTTAACGTAGAAACTTGGGTTGGTTTTTCTCCGCACCTCGTTAATCTATCTAATCTAGGTTTTTCAACTGCTCTGTCAGTTCACCTTGGCGATCAACTTGAAATAGGCTATATCGTCGGTGTAAGCAAAGAAAACGAGGTCTGTATCTTTCTCGGAGCAGATTTCTTCAAAAAAACCATCTTAACAAAGGATGGTGATAGCACAGGGATATTAAGATCTTTCGGAGGATACATTGCTCTTTTTTCGAAAGAAAACGAAGATGGAAAAATAGACCCATCTCTATACTTCATTCCAACGGCTAGCATCATCTTTCCAAGTCTTTCAAGCGATTCGCCGGTTCAGTTGGCAGGAAAATTAGGAATTGGCTTGTCCTTACGCCGAGAACTAGTTTTCTTAGCAAGCCTAGATATAAAAGTTCTTCTTTGTTCTTTCTCTTTCGTTCGCTAACTGTCAGCAGTGTGGTTGGTTCTGGTTCAGAACCAACCATTTTCTTTTAAAAATTTGACAAAAGAGAATATAGTCATATGATGTAGTTAAGGAGGGCTTAGCTCTTCAAAAAACAAAGAAAAGGAGGGATTCTGAATGAACCACGAGAAAACATCTGTTGGGGTCAAGGATTCCTCTGCTAGCAATACAGGGGGCTCCGAATCAAAGAAGAACGTCAATCTTTCGCAAATTCTTCGTAACTGGAGAAAGAAAGAAGAAACCTTACTTACGGGAAATATGGCAATTGATGAAATCATCAATGCCCTGAAACATGAACCAGTTGAGGGAATTGATTTTATCGTTAAAGACGATTCTGGCAAAGAGATTTACCGTTTCTATTTCCTTGGTCCAGGTAGGGCACCTGTTCCTCTTGGCTCTAAGTGGGGCCAAAAATTAGTTCAGAGAGCCTGTCCTGAATGTGGCAAGCAAACCCCTGTTATGGTCATAGTCAAACAGAGAGCACAAGGAAGACCAATGAAGAAAGAAGCCACAATTCACTGTGGCAAGTTCCGATACTTTGATCCAAGGGACGAGTAATCTAGCTCGTCCCCTTTTCTTTTTGAATCAAAAGACTACTCAACCCCATAATTAGCATAAGCAAGGGGAGAATTCTTGGAGAATAAAGAGCTGTTTCAAAAAAAGAATGAATTAAGAAATATGTTAAACTGGCCAAAAGACAGATTCTCCATAAATCTTTTTCTGTTCCTTTCTTTTTTAAAAGAGAATAGCCAAGAAAGACAAATAAAGACAACCAAACAATTAAAGAAAAGATGCCTGTTTCAACAGCAATATCTAAATACGTGTTGTGGGCATAAACAGGTAAACGATAATCATTTAAAGGATTTTGATAAAAAGAATAATTACCAATGCCAACACCTAAGTAGGAATTCTTTAACCAAATCGAACTAGCTCTTTGCCAGATTTCAAGTCTTCCTGAAACCGAACCTTCTTTAAGATCAAAACTTGATAAAAGACGATGACGAACTGGAGAGATCAACAAAACAATAAAAACTAGAATTAAGGTAGATATTAAAACATATTTTTTTTGTTTTTTCTTTAAATATTTAAAAAGGAAAAAGACTAAAACTAGACCTGAAGAAATTAAACCAAGGTAGCCACCCCTTGAAAAAGTTAAAACGAGGCAAATTAAATTAAGAATAAAACAAGTTAAAAAGAATTTTTTCTTTTTCTTTGTTAAGATAAGAGGAATGAACAAAGGTAAGCTCATGCCGAGGAAGAAGGAAAACATATGAGGATCAGGAAAAAGAGCTGTTGCTCTTAAAACAGTTCTACCAGAGATATTAACTAACCAGCTTGGATTAGAAACAACTGCTCGAGAAAAAGCTTCGCCCAGAAAGAAGCGAGCTAAATACTTTGACCAGAAATTAAAAACAGCTGTTTTTCCAAGAAGAAATTGGCTTAAAAATTGAAAAATTCCGAGAAGAGAGATTATTGTTGTCGAACCAAGAAGAACTTTACTAATTTTAGAAAAATCCTTTTTTTCAAAAATACTTGATATTAGAAAATACAAAGGAAAGATTGAGACAAAAACAAGAATTTTTCTTAAAGCCCAACCTAATTCTTCAGCCTTTATAATAGAAAGCAGACAAAAAGCAAGAAAAAGAATCAGTCCCCAGGTTAAATAGTTGTTCTGAAAAAAGATTTCTTTTTTGAGAAGAGAAAGAATAAGCCAAATTAAAAAAGCAAGAACAATTAAAAGTCTTGCAATGCTTAAATCAATTCCGGGAAATGGATTTAAGGCAAATTGAAATGGAAGAAAGAAGATAAGGAAAAAAAGAAATTTTTTCATCGAAATTTATGATTTTTTTAAGAGAAGACGAAAGTCTTCTTTTTTAAACCCTCCGATGAAATAGATAAAGACAGAATAAATTAAAATGGCACAAATTGCTAAAAGAAGAATGTTTAAATGGCTAAAACGATAGAGAAAGGCTGCCATGGGAAGTGAGGCAATTAAAGCCTTGAAAAGAAACTTAAATGAGGCGAAATACTTAAGCGTTCTAATGACAATGATAATTAAACTAATTGTAATAAAAGCCTCAGTTAAGGCAGTTGTAACAGCGGCACCTACATATGAATAATGAGGTATGAAATATAGATTAGCCAAGACATTAAAGATGGCTCCGCCTAGATAAATCCACATGCTCAAAAACTGTTTTTTGACAACGATGACAGTCTGTCCATAAAGGGCACCTAAGAAGATAAGGGCAATAGCAATGGCCAGAATTCTTAAGACATTAGCTGACTGAATAAAGGCTGGACCACCTAGGAAGGTAACAATTTGAGGAGCAGCTACAGCCAGGGCAATTGCCAGGGGAACGATTGCTAAGAGAATGGCATTTAAAGATAGTTGAAAAACTCTTTTAAATTCTTTTTCTTTCTTAAAAACATATCGGGAAAGCAAAGGAACGACAAAGCCGACAAACATACTCGGGAAAAAGATTAAATTCTCAAGAATCTTATATGACAAACCATAAATACCAACATCTTCAGCTGGTTTCATCAATGACAGCATTAGGGTGTCAATTCTAAAATAGATTAAGGTAAAGATAATTGACGCTCCAATTGGTAACGATTCTTTTAAAATCCTCTTCCATTTTGGCCAATTGACAGTTAGACGAACTTTGGTAAAACGATTAGCAAAATGGAAAACTAAGAGAAAATCAATCAAACTGGCTAAACTCATTAACCAAATGATCGGAATCAAGCCTTTATCGAATTTTAAAATTAATAAGGCGGCTAAGCCAACATAGATAATTCGACCAATGAATTCTGATAAAGAGACATAGATAATCTTAAGCTTTTTCTGGAAAACAGGAATTAAAACTTGGTAAAGTGAGAAGAAAAACGTAGAAATAGCGGCAATGATAATACCAAGCTTTAAAATTGGTGGGTAGGGAAAAAGGAAGGCAGCAATAATTGAAAAAGGCAGAATTAAAAGCAAGCCAAAAAGCCTCAATGTAAAAATATTGCTAACGATCTTTTCTTCATTCACTCTTGGTTTGCCAATATCTCTTAAAAGAATGTTATAAAGCCCAAGATGGGCAATTGAGAAAAAAACATGAACATAGGCAACAATTGTTGTGTAGTGGCCATAACCTTCTTTGCCTAAATGACGGGTTAAAAGCATAACCAAAATTAAAGCAAGAATCGTATCAACGATTCTCGCTAAACTTGCAATTATGGTATTGGCTGTAATCTTACGAAAAACGCCCATAGAATTTAGGAAATATGTTTTTGTTCTTTTTTCTCTTCTTTTGCTTTTTTCTCTTTTTCTTCTTCAATTAGTTTTGATTTTTTCTTAGCCCAAAGTTGTTCGGCAATGCTGAAAATGGTTGTAGTTGACCAATAGAGGGGTAGGCCAGCTGGGAGCCTCATAGCAAAAAGGACCGTTATAATCGGAAGAAAATATGTCATTTGGGAGCCCATCATTGCACCCAAGCCTGATGCCTTACTTTTTTCTTTCTTGCTTTTCTTAATCTTCATCATGCTTGAAAAACCGAATTGAAGAAGACCAGCAATAATTGCCAAAGCAATACTTGGCTTTGATAAGTCAACCAAACCTAAGAACAAGGGATTGATTGCTTCGGGTGCGGCGACAAAAGCATAAAGCGGAGCATTGCTAACATTATCAATGACAGTCATAAAAGCTCGGTAAAGAGCAATTAAGACTGGTAGCTGGATTAAGATTGGAATAATGCCCGATAGAGGATTGATCTTGTGTTCTTTATATATCGCCATCAATTGCTTTGCTTGCTCTTCTCGGTTATCTTTGTATTTTTTCTGAATTTCTTTTAACTTAGGTTGAACCTTAGTGATTTCTCTTTGTGTCCGTGCTGCCTTATATGAAAGAGGCAAAAGCAAAAAGCGAATAATTAGGGTTAGGATAATAATTGCCAACCCTAAATCCTTAAATGGCAAATAGTTGTAGATTAAGATCATTGCATTTATGATAGGATGAGCAATGAAAGTGTGGTAAAGATAAGACATGTGTTTTAGGAGATTAAGTTTGCTTGATTAAGTAAGATTAAGATTGCTTTATCGATTTCTTGATAGTCCCTCTCTTTGATTTGAGGAGAGGCCATAACCAAAATATCATAACCAGGATTAATTTTATCTAATTTTAATCTAATTGATTCACTAATCCTTCTCTTAATCCTATTTCTAACAGTTGCTTTCTTTGAAATTTTGGTTCCACAAGAAATACCAAAACGACTTAATTTTAAAGAATTTTTTACAATTTTAAAAGAGAGAAAATCTGATTTTAAATATTTCCCTTTCGTATTAAAAGCAGTTTCAAAATCTTTTTTTGAAAGGCGATATTTTCTAGCAAGCATATTTAAACAGTTAATTTTTTTCTTCCTTTTTTGCGACGACGAGCCAGAACCTTTCTGCCTGATTTTGAACTTGAACGGGCACGAAAACCAATTTTTCTTTTCCTCTTTTTCCTTTTTAATTTTGTTCCTTTAAGCATGGATTTAAAATATATGTATTAGTAATATATAATAAAGGAAGAAGGAAGTTATAGCAAGTAGTAATATGTCTAAAAAAAGAAAAATTCTTTTTAAAAAACTTATCCAAGAAAAGAAAAAAGGCGGGGCCTTTTTCTTTTCTCATTTCTCATCTTTTCTAATTTTAACTTTTGTTATTTTGATTGGCCTAGTCAGTCTGGGGATAATCTTTATTCAAAACGCATATTACTATTACGCTAAAGACTTGCCTGAACCAACGATTGAAACACAAGACTACCCCGAAATTACAAGGATTTATGATCGCGAAGGGAGGCTTCTCTTTGAAGATGTTGGTGAAGAAGAGAGAATTTACATTAAGGTTTCTGATGTTTCCTCTCAATTTTTAAAAACAATTCTAGCTTCTGAAGACCAACATTTCTTTCAGCATTCCGGCATTGACTTCTGGGCAAACATGAGAATTCTTTGGCAATATTTCCGTTATGGTGACAGCTATGGTGGAGCAAGTACGATTACTCAGCAATTAGCTAGAAATTTCTTTTTAAACAGAGAAGTTACTTTAAAAAGAAAGTTTCAAGAGATGATTTTGGCGAGAAAAATAGAAGAAAAGTATTCTAAGAAAGAAATTCTTGAATTCTATTTAAATAAAATACCTTTTGGTTCAAATATTTATGGTGTTGAGGCTGCTGCTCAAGCTTTTTTTGGAAAATCAGCTAGATTTTTAACTTTGGCCGAGTCAGCGACCTTAGCACCAGTTCCTCGAGCACCGAGTTATCTTTATCCCTATGATAATCCTGAAGAACTCAAAAAAAGGAAAGAAGAACTTTTAAATAGAATGCTTAAAAAAGAAATTATCAATGACAAAGAACATGAAAAAGCAATTAAAGAAGAAATTGCTTTTAGAGAAAGAGAAAAGAAGATTGCTGCACCTCATTTTGTTTTCTATGTACTTGATGAGCTAAAGAAGCTTTATTCTGAAGAAACCAGAGAAAAGGGACTAGAGGTTGTTACTACTCTCGATCTGTCTCTTCAAGAAAAGATCGATAGACTTCTAAAGCAGACAATTGATAGGTATAAAACAAAGTATAAAATTGACGATGGTGCAATTGTTGTCTTAGATGCAAAATCAGCCAATATCTTGGCTATGGCGGGTTCATATGATTTTTGGGATGAAGAGTATGGCCAGCACAACAGTGCGCTTGCCTTAAGACAACCTGGGTCAACTCTTAAACCATTAATTTACAGTTTGGCCATAGAAGATCTTAATTGGTCAGGAAAAACGATCTTAGAAGATAAACCCATAGACTTTAATGGCTATCAGCCCAAAAACTTCAGTGGCTATTTCAGTGGAAGAACCAGCCTTGAAGCTGCTCTCCTTAATTCTTTAAATGTTCCGGCTGTTTGGACATTAAACAATATCGGAGTTGACAGGGCTTTTTCCGTTCTCCAAAATTGTAATTTGGAACTTGATAGGGGAGCAGGCCTTTCTATGGCTGTCGGTGGAGCGGCGACCAATCTGCTTGATTTAACATCTAGCTACACAGTCTTTGTTAACGAAGGCAAGTGTTTGGCTGCGAATTTCTTTGTTCGGATGAAAGACGGAAGCGACAAGCTTTTAATTTCCAATCCAAAAGAAAACGCAGATCAAGTTTTTGACAAAGACGCAGTCTCAGAAATAGACAACATCTTAAAAAAATATCTTAAGAATTTTCCTGAAACAAAATCTCTTGCATCTAAACCTTATCTAAATGGAACCCGAGTTAAAACAGGAACAAGCAATGGTCCTAGAGACGTTTGGTCAATTGGCTATAACTCTGATATAATTGTAGGCGTCTGGTTGGGTAACCACGATAACAGTCTCTTAAAGTATAATGTCTATGGTCTCAAGGCAGCTGTTCCTCTTTGGGCTGATGCCTTTCAGATTGTCAAAAATCATCAACCAGCCGATATTGTTTTTAAACTAGATTAAACCATGGAAGAATTTCAAGAAATTCTTGAATTAATTCAAGCAAGCTATTTTTTAAAAATCCTTAAACAGTCTCTCTGGATTCTTTTCTTTATTATTTGGATTGGATCAATTAGCTTTGTTATTAAGGACGCTAAAAAGAGATATTCAAAAACAAAATATCAATATTTAATTGTTTTACTTCCGCTTTGTCTTCATTTAGCTGGCCTTCTGATATATTTCTTGATAAGACCGGCGACAACTAAGGCAGAAAGAGTGTATGAAAAAGAAATCCTAAGCCTTGAAGAAGACATTGATAGCTGTCCTTATTGCAAAACAGAAATAAAAGATAAATTTATCTTTTGTCCTAATTGTGGCAAAGAAGTTTTTGATCATTGCCCTAACTGCTCAAAACCCGTTAAGAAAACTTGGAAGTATTGTCCTTACTGTAGAACGAAGCTCTAAATTAGATATATTTTTTCAACAAAGCTTTCTTTTTGAAAGTTTTTTTATTGACATTTAGTTTTATCTATGATAAATGTTAATTAGGCCTAAAAACAAAAGGAGGCACAATGAGGCAGGAAGAGAGACAAAGAGCTGTCTTTGGCGAGCTTTACATAACCCCTGAAGGCATTCTCGATCTCAATTCTGGCAGAATCGCAATTGCTAACTACTTAGAAACTGAGGGAAAGGTGAAAATTGAGGAGGTCCCTGTTTCGTGGTGTGTTGGAGTTAGGAGTAAAGCAAAGCCACCTTTTTTTGAAATCGATTTACAGAAACCAGAGACTTCTCTTTTTGCTCCAATGATAGAGAAAGTCTTTCTTACGGCTTCCGACCTAAACGCTCTTCTTAAGGAAGGAAAAGTAGTTCAGGCATGGACAAGCAAGGTCGATGGCGTAGTTACTCTAGGACCGATTCCAGCCAGCTGGTTTCTAGGCGTTGTTCCTGGCTCACAGCTAAAGTTTAGCTTAATTACTATTCAAAAGCCAGAAGGAGGCGAACAATGAAAGGAGCTGGCAAGGAGGCACGCTTTTGTGCGTGGTTGAGAGCTGAACATCTTCACGCGTTGACACGGGGTCTTAGAGTTGACTGTTTCCCCAGATAAGATTAATAATGATTATTTTAAGCTAGAGGACATCCCCCTTGCATGGGTGACGGGTATAGATGGTTGTTTTGTAATAAATCAAGGTTCCCAACGAGACTGACGAAGAATAGATAGGGGGCATGCAGTTGAGCATGCCCTTTTTTTCAACAAAGCTTTCTTTTTTAAAGTTTTTTTATTGAATTTATTAAATGAAGCCTTTATGATAAGATAGAAATATATGTCATACGATCCAGACAAAATTGAAAAGAAATGGCAAACTGCTTGGGAAAAAGCGGGTCTTTTTGAAGTTAAAAAAGACAAAACAAAAGAAAAATTCTATGGCTTGATTGAATTTCCCTATCCCTCAGGAGAAGGTCTTCATGTTGGTCACCTTAGAAGTAATACTGCTCTTGATATTATTTGTCGAAAGAAAAGAATGGAGGGCAAAAACGTTCTCTTTCCTATCGGCTTTGATTCTTTTGGTCTGCCGACAGAAAATTACGCTGTTAAAACAAAAACAAATCCAAGCGAAGTTACAAAAACGAATATTAAAACCTTTACACGCCAATTAAAGGAGTTAGGGTTTTCTTTTGACTGGTCAAGAGCTTTTTCAACCTCTGATCCCAACTACTATAAATGGACTCAATGGATTTTTACAAAACTTTTTGAAAAAGGGTTGGCATATAAGGCCAAGAAAGAGATTAACTGGTGTCCTTCTTGTAAAATTGGTTTAGCCAATGAAGAAGTTGTTAGTGGAACTTGTGAAAGATGTGGTAAGGAAGTCATTAAAAAAGAAAAAGAACAATGGATCTTAAAAATCACAGAATACGCTGATAGATTGATAAAAGACCTAGATCAAGTTGACTACTTAGACCAAATCAAAGAACAACAACTTAATTGGATTGGTAAAAGCGAAGGGGCTTTAATTAACTTCAAGGTCAATAATGACAATTTAGAGGTCTTTACAACAAGACCCGATACAATTTATGGAGCAACTTTTATGGTTGTTTCTCCTGAACATGAATTGATTGAAAAAAACAAAGACATAATTTCTAATTTTGATAAAATCAAGGCTTACGTTAAAGAAGCAAAGAAAAAGGGAGACAAGGAAGAAAAGAAAAAAACGGGTATTGAGATTAAAGGACTTAAGGCAATTAATCCAGCAACAAAAAAAGAAATCCCCATTTTTGTTGCTGATTATGTTTCAATTGATTATGGTACAGGAGCAATTATGGCAGTTCCAGCCCATGATGAGAGAGATTTTGCCTTTGCTAAGAAATATGACCTGCCCATAGTTCAGGTAATAAAGCCAGAAGAGATTCTTGATCATCCAGCCAATCCGGCAGCTGGCATCTGGGGGAAACAGGACGTTGATATTGAAACTGAATGCTGGCAAGGAGAAGGAAAAAATATCAATTCGGGTAAGTTAAACGGTCTTAAGACAGAAGAAGCCATTAAACAGGCGACAAAGCTTTTTGGAAAAAAATCCATTAACTATCATTTAAGAGACTGGATATTTTCTCGTCAAAGATATTGGGGAGAACCAATTCCAATGATCTATTGTGATAAATGTGGTTGGCAAGTGGTGCCCGAGAAAGACTTGCCGGTTAAATTACCAGAGTTGAAGGACTTTATGCCGACTAAGACAGGAGAATCTCCTTTATCCAAAATTGATAATTTTGTTAAAACAAGGTGTCCTAAATGTGGTGGCGAGGCTAAAAGAGAAACAGACGTTATGCCAAATTGGGCAGGCTCAAATTGGTACTTCTTAAGATATTGCGATCCTAAAAGCAGCAAGAGCTTAGCTGATCAATCTAAGCTTGAATATTGGTTACCAGTTGATTGGTACAACGGGGGCATGGAGCACACAACTCTTCACTTACTTTATTCTCGTTTTATATATAAGTTTCTCTATGACATAGGTGCCGTTCCTAAGAAGCTGGGACCCGAGCCGTATAAAAAAAGAACTACACATGGTATGATTTTGGGCGAGGGTGGCGTTAAGATGTCAAAATCAAAAGGTAATGTTATTAATCCCGATGAATATGTTAAAGAGTATGGGGCAGACACCATCAGGATCTATGAAATGTTTATGGGACCTTTTGACCAAACTATTCCTTGGGAAGGACAAAATGTTATTGGAGTTTATCGTTTTCTTAATAGAGTCTGGCAACTAGAAGAAAAAATTGAAAAAGACTTTGAAGATACCGAAACAGTTTTAAGAGAATTACATCAGACAATTGAGAAGGTTTCATCAGATATTGAAACGATGAAATTTAACACAGCCGTTTCTCAATTGATGTCTTGTTTAAATATTCTTGAAAAAGAGAAGAAAATTTCAAAAGAAGTTTTTGAAAAATTTATTACCATTCTCTCGCCTTTTGCTCCGCACATTACAGAAGAACTTTGGCAAAAAATGGGAAACAAAGGTTTCGTGTCAAACCAAAATTGGCCTGATTATGACAAAAAATTAATTAAACAAAAAACATTTAATTTGGTTGTTCAGGTTAATGGAAGGTTAAGAGATACAATTGAGATTAAGACTGGCATTTCTGAGGAAGAAGCAAAAGATCAAGCCTTGAGCTCTTCGAAAGTTCTTGGCTGGACCCAAGGTAAAGAAATCATTAAAACAATTTTTATTAAAGATAAGCTAATTAACTTTGTTGTGAAATAAGGGTTATTTGTATACATAAAAAAAAGATGGGGACGAAAACTTTCGTTCCCATTGTTCGTTTCTGTCTCAGTTCGTGTTTTAGATTCACCTTAATCGGCTTTTTGTCAGGTTATTGCTTTTTTTGTTCTGACGTGTCAGTATATTAAAGAACATGAATAATAAAACAAGAATTACAATTACTCTTGACTCTAATCTTTTAAATAAAGTTGATAAGATTATTGACGGCGAAAAGGTTAGAAATAGATCACATGCCATTGAAGGCCTGGTGTCACAATGCCTAGAGCCGAGACTTTCACAAGCAGTTATCTTGGCGGGTGGCAAGGGGGTTAGGTGGCGACCTTTGACATATGAAATTCCTAAAGCCTTAATTCCCATTAAAGGCAAACCAATCTTAGAACATACGATCAAGTATTTAAGAGATTATGATATTCATGATATTTATATTGTTATCGGTAGCCTAGGTGAAAAAATCAAGCAATATTTTGGATCAGGCGAAAGATTTGGCGTTAATATTACATATATTGAAGACAAAAAAGAATCAGGTACAGCTCAAGCTCTAAAAACAGTTGAATCAAAAATTAAAAAAACACCATTCTTACTCTGGTATACTGATGAAATAGCTGATCTTAATCTCGATGATCTTGCTAAATTCCATTTTGACAACAAGGCCATAGGAACAGTCGCTCTTTCTTCTGTGGCTGATCCTAAGGGATTAGGGTCGGTTAAGCTTCAGGGAGCTCATGTAACTGAATTTAGCGAAAAATTGCCCAAAAAGAAAATTGATTCATATGTTGTTAATGCTGGCATTTTCATTCTTCAACCTGAAATCTTTGAATACTTAAAACCAACAATTAAAAGTATTGAAAGGGAAATTTTCCCAAAACTTGCTAAAGAAGAAAAACTCTATGGGTACCTTTTCTCAGGGAAATGGTTTGATGTTGGTACGCCCGAAATTTACGCAAAAGCAATAAAAAATTGGTAGTGCTTTAAATAATTGGGGATAACTTACTTGCAAGCCCCCCTTTTATTTTATATGATAAATTCATACAAAGTATGATAAGTTCATACTCAGTTCTTTGGAAAGGAGGAGAGAAATGATATGGGCACAAGCAATCTCCTACACGGATCCGCTCAGAAGAATGCAGGATGCTCGAAGAAAAGAGGAGTTGTCGCGCCACTTGTCTCCGAAATCAGCTGGTAAAGAAGAAACTGGAAAAAAGGAGGTGGAAAATGAGCGAAAAGAATAATTTAACCGAAAGTGGCCAGCAAAAGCAGCCTGATCTCGAAAGGGCTGGAGAGAAGCTTCTGGATGCACTCTATGGTCCATATTGGAGGGAAAAGTCTGATGATGGATCTGTTGCGACACTTGTTCTTCGTCCCAAGAGACCCTAAGGCTCGTATGCTTACGAGCCTTTTTCTTTTGCATTTTATCTAAGGAAGATATAATGTATAAACTAGGTAAACTATTTCATTTATTTATGTGTGGTATTGTCGGTTACATTGGTAAAAGCGAAGCACAGCCTATTCTAATTGAAGGGTTGCGTCGCCTTGAGTATCGTGGCTATGACTCAGCTGGCCTGGTTGTTTTAGATAAAAAAAAGAGGGCTAGGGTTTTCAAAACAAAGGGAAGAATTACTGATTTAGTAAAAAAGATTAATGGAAGAGAAATTAAGGGAAATTATGGTATCAGTCAAACGCGCTGGGCAACTCACGGCGAGCCCTCGGAAAAGAATGCTCACCCTCTATGGGATTGTCACAAAAAAATCTTTTTAGTTCATAACGGTATTATCGAAAACGCTTCTCACCTTAGAAAGATTCTTCAAAAAAAAGGACATAAGTTTAGAAGCGAGACAGACACAGAAATACTAGCTCATTTGATTGAGGATAATTTTAAGGAAGACCTTGAAGAGGCAGTCAGACTGTCTCTTAAAAAGATTAGAGGAACCTATGCAGTGGCGGTTGTCTCCGAGAAGGACCCAGATAAGATTGTTTTTGCAAGGAACTCAAGTCCCCTTATAATGGGGCTTGGCAAGGAGGGCAACTTTATTGCCTCTGATACTTCAGCAATCTTGAAACACACAAAGAAAGTTATTTATCTTGACGATGGAGAAATTGGAACAATCACCAAAGATGATCTTAAAATATCTAATCTAGATAATGACAGAATCAAGAAAGAGAGTCATTTAATTGATTGGAACATTGCTCAAGCTGAAAAATCTGGATTTCCTCATTTTATGTTAAAAGAAATTCATGATATTCCTGAGGTGATTAGAAACACTCTAAGGGGAAGGATAATTTTAGAGACAGGCCAAGCTAAGCTGGGTGGACTTGAGATAGTTCAGTCAAGGATTGAGAACATCAATAGATTGATTATTGTTGGTATGGGGACGGCTCTTTTGGCGGGTCAGATTGGAGAATATATGTTGGAAGAATATGTTGGCATTCCCGTTAAGACGGAAAATGCTTCTGAGTTTCGTTATCGAAAACCAGTTATTGATAAAAAGACAGCTGTTATTGGTATCTCTCAGTCAGGAGAAACAATCGATACGTTGTTAGCTCTAAGAGAAGCCAAAGAAAAAGGAGCCCTGACTCTTGGTGTTATTAATGTTGTTGGATCAACGATTGCCAGAGAAGTTGATGCAGGGATATATAATCATGCGGGACCAGAAATTGGCGTTGCCTCAACCAAGGCTTTTGTTTCACAGCTTGTAACAATGGCACTTTTAACCGTTTTTTTGGGAAGAAGGCGTGAGATGTCTTTGGTTACTGGTAAGAGAATTATAGAAGAACTTTTAAAGTTGTCTGATTTCTCGAAAGAAATTATTAGGCAAAGTTCTAAAATTAAGAAAATGGCAGAACGTTATTCTAAGTTTAATGACTTTTTTTATCTTGCAAGAAAATATAATCAGGCCATTGCCCTAGAGGGAGCATTGAAGCTTAAAGAAGTTTCATATATTCATGCAGAGGGATATTCCGCTGGAGAAATGAAACATGGACCAATTGCCTTAATCGATAAAAGTTTCCCGTCTTTTTTCATAATACCTAAAGACAGTGTTTATAAAAAAACACTTTCTGCTGCGGAAGAAATTAAAACAAGAGGCGGTCCAATTTTAGCTATTGCCACTAAGGGAGATAATGAAATTAAAAAATTAACAAAAGATGTTATCTTTATCCCCAAAACACTTGAAATGCTAACGCCGATTCTATCAGTGATCCCTCTTCAGCTATTTGCTTATCATATGGCAGTTATCTTAGGTCGTGATGTTGATAAGCCACGTAATTTAGCTAAATCCGTGACAGTTGAGTAAATGAAAAAAATAAAAAAAATTGTTGTTATGGGAGGAGGAACGGGTAGTTATACGGTTTTACGTGGGTTAAAAAAACACCCACTTGACCTAAAGGCTATTGTTGCCATGACAGATGACGGTGGTTCAAGTGGTGTTTTAAGAGATGAACTAGGAGTTCTTCCGCCAGGAGATTTAAGACAATGCTTGGTGGCTCTCTCGGAATCACCAGAAATTTTAAGAGAAATTTTCAATTACCGTTTTTCTAGGGGAAGAATTAGAGGACACAACCTAGGCAATCTCTTAATCTCAGCACTTGAAAAAATGAAGGGAAACCTTAAGAATGCATTGCCCCACCTAAATCATATCCTTGCCCTTAAAGGAGAAGTGGTTCCTGTCAGCTTTAGCAAGGTGAAGCTGGTGGCTGAGCTTGAGAATGGTCAAACTCTTCTTGGTGAAAGCAGAATCAATAGAAGCAAGGCCTTAAAAAAACATCATGTAAAAAAACTTTTTACTCAACCAATTGCTCGAGTTAATCCAAGGGCAATTGAAATAATCAAAGAAGCGGATGCGATTATTATTGGACCCGGCAATATTTATTGTAGCCTTCTGCCCCTTTTTTTAATTAAAGGAATTTCGTCTGCTCTTAAGCAGACAAAAGCTAAAATTGTATATAATGTTAACTTAATGACCAAGCTTGGTCATACCGATGGTTTTGAAATCTTTGATTTCGTTAGGAAAATAGAAGAATATCTCTTAGGAAGAAAAGTTGATTTTGTCTTGTTCAATAACAAGAAACCAACAAAAACAGTTTTAAAAAAATATACCCATCAAGGTGAAATTGTTAAATTTCCCAAAGAGAATAAATACGTAAAAGGGAAAAGAGTTTTTGTTGGTAGAAACTTAATTAGCAAAGACATTTATCAACAAAAACCGGAAGATCTTCTTAAGAGAAGTTTAATTCGACATGATTCAGATAAATTAGCTAAATTAATTCTGGAAACATTAAAAATTCTATGAAGCAAAAAAAAGATTTACTTATTCTTATTGATAAGCAAGACAACATTTTAGGCTTTGAAGAAAAGCGTAAATGTCACTTAGGAGAAGGGAAAACCCACAGGGCTTTTTCTATTTTCATTTTGAATGAAAAAAATGAAATCTTAATTCAAAAAAGAGCTAAAGGAAAAATGCTTTGGCCGGGTTTTTGGGCAAATACTTGTTGTTCTCATCCAAGAAAAGGAGAAGGTTACGCAGAAGCTGTTCAAAGACGATTAAAAGAAGAAATGGGAATACAGGCTAGCTTAAAATTTGTTTTCAAGTTTTATTACCAAGCGAAGTATAAAAACATTGGATCCGAGAATGAGCTTTGTAGCGTTTTTACTGGTAAATACGAGAATGATCTAATTCAACCCAATCCAGAGGAAATTGAAGAATGGAAATGGATAAAAATCTCTGAGCTAAAGAAAGATATAAAAAAGAATCCAAACATTTATGCACCCTGGTTCAAGATTGAGATGGAGAAGATCGAAGAAATTAAAAAAACAATAAATAGTTAACTAAGAACATTGACATATCCTTATAAATATGTAGAATATCTTTTAGGGAAAGAAAAAGGAGGTTCAATTGAACGAAATCCCGCTGTTGAGGTTAAGCGATGTAAGGGCTATTCGGGAAAGAACCAGCTTTCTGTTGGTCCAAACTGATAATGTCATTATACAGGAAGATAGGGTTTTTATTGAAATTGAAGATAATCCATTAGTTGCCGCAGATAAATCAAGTCGTCATGTTTTTGAGATTGAAGAGAAAGTGGCTTGGCGTTGGCCAGCCGGAGGAACATCAATCATTCTTGAATTGAAAGATGGGCGACAAATTCTCTTAGCTCCTCGTCGGACATTGAACGCGCCAACCCTTCCTTATCATGACGGTCTTGGGGGAGGGCTCGGTGGCTCAGAGAAAGAAATCCTGTACCCGCTTAGAGTTTCTTTGAGGGAGGGAGTCGAAGAGGTCATTATTTCTACTCCGTCAGGAGTAGTCTGTCCCAGCCTTGAGCTTGATCATTTTGGTTTTGACCTTGAGCTTGAGAGTATTGTTAGAACAGGAACAATGCTTTTCAGTCAACTCAAAGACCTGCTTATCAAACCAGAGAAAGCAGAACTCATTGATCTTCCTGGCTCAAAGGATGTTCATGTCAGGTGGCGGGGCAGAGAGACAAAATGTCGTGCTCTCGTCTGTATTGACAAGGAATTGAGAGGAATTGAAATCTTGATGGCTGTACTCATCAAGTTAGATTGTAGTCTGGATGAGTTAAGCATTTTTGACGGTGAGGTCTTTAGCGATAACAAGCCTGCCAATCGGAGAGTGAACGCCTATGAATTAAAGAATCTTAGGCCGACAGGAAGAATTGTCGCAGCTTGGCTAGAAGGTCTCCCTTATTATGTTTCTGCTGAAGAGAGAAGCAAAGATGCCAGCCGTAAGCTAACGCCTGCTCTTAACGATATTCTTGTTGCCTTGGGAAAAATCCGTTAGAATTACTTAAGGCGAGCTCCAGTGCTCGCCTTTTTTCTTTTTAGTGCTAAAATCTTTTAATATATGAGAATTATTAAAACTAATCTAGGAAAAGTAAACGAGGAAGTTGTTAAAACCTGCTTTAATGTCATTAAAGCAGGCGGGGTTGTTGTTATTCCAACTGACACCATCTATGGTTTTGTTTGCGATGCGACTAATAGCAATGCAGTTGAAAAAACTTTCAGAATTAAGAAAAGAAGTTTTTCAAAACCAATGGGTATTTTTATTGGGGATATCAAAATGGCCAAAGAATATGTTAAAATGAAAAAAGATCAACAAGAGCTGTTAAAAACTACAAACACTTTTGTTTTTAAATCAAAAAAACAACTTCCTTATCAGGGCAATAACTTAGGAGTTCGTCTTCCTAGAAGTTATTTAATCTTAGAGATTATTAAGAAATTAGGAAGCCCTCTTCTCCAAACATCAGCTAATCTTTCGGGTGAAGAAACATCAAACAACATCAAAGATATTATTAAGACTTTTTCAACTCAGGAAATAAAACCTGACTTAATCATTGATGCGGGTGATCTTGGAAGAAAAAAAGCCTCTAAAGTTATTGATCTGACAAAAAAAGAATCAAGAGTTATTAGAAATTAATTTTAAATTAAAAAACTATGGCTTTGTTTAGAAAACCCAAAAACTTCTTTCAATATTTTATTCATCGCAAAGTTGATGAAATTTATTACAGCGTTGGATTAAGGAAGTTTGGTGTTCAGCTTATTGGCCTATATGAGCCTATTTTTCTTTACCTTTTTTTTGATAACAGTGTTTCAAAAACATTATTTTTCTTTGCTTTCATTGTTCTTTTTCATGCGTTGCTTGCTCCTTTGGGAGGGAGAATGATGGCTCGCTTTGGCGTTAAGCACAACATGCTTGCCTCTATTCCCTTTCTAATGAGTTATTATCTTCTTTTATACTTCAGCAGTGAAGTTTTTTGGCTGATTTATCTAGCACCCATAGCGGCAATATTGGCCAGGATTCTCTTTTTTCCTGCTTATCATACTGATTTTGCAAAACTATCTGAGAAAAAGAAAAGAGGCAAGCAAGTCGGTATTATGAGTATTATTACTACCCTATCAGCAGTTGTGGGGCCTCTAATTGGTGCTTTTGTTCTGACCAAATATGGATTTCCTACTCTTTTCATTATAGTCTCTGTTATCTTTTTGTTTTCAGCCCTTCCTCTAATTTTGACTTATGAAATTAAACCAAGGTACCGGGATTCTTACAAAAAAGCCTGGCAAACAGTCCTTAGTAAAAAATGGCGCAAAAAAACCCTATCGCTTGCTTTTTATGGCATGGATTGGGGGGTTAGTTTAAATTATTGGCCCCTTTTCCTTTTTATCTTGGCAATTAGCTATAAAGATCTTGGCCTCATAAGTGCCATTTCTCTTGCGTTTTCTCTTTTAACAACTATTTTTGTTTCTAGGCTGTCTGATAAATTTAGCAAAATGAGTCTCTATCGTTCTGGTTGTTACCTTGCTTCTATTGGTAATTTCATGAAAGCCTTTGTCAAAACGATTTTAGGCGCGACAATAACTCAAATCTTTTTTCATATTGGCGATACCCTTGATACCAACCCTTTGATTGCCTACATCTATGATCAAACCCAGAAAGAGAAGCTTAATGTTGGTAGATATATTATCTTTCGGGAAATTGCTCAGAATATCGGAACTGGACTGATTTACCTAATTGGCGGAATTGTTTTTCTCTTTATTGAGCAATCAAATATTCGGTACTTTTTCATATTAGCAGCAGTTTGTCTTTTGATTGCTGGAAGGCTATCACATGCTTTTGAAAAACAATTTCATAAAAACATTGCAGAATTTAAGAAAGAATTAGTTCAGAAAGTAGCTATTAATCCCGAAAAAGAAAATGAATAGGAAAACCTTTTTTTACCTTAATGGACTTATTAAAAAAAACACCCTTTTTGATGTTTTTGTAATTTTTTGTGCTAAATATCTTATTTTTGCTCACCTAATCTTTCTAGGGATAATATTTCTTGTAAAAAGGATTAGGGGGTTTTTTGTTTTAAGCCAGATTGATATTGTTTTATCAGGTCTAACTGCCTTTTTAGCTTGGCTTTTGGCAATCCTAATTAAAATGCTCTTTTTTACAAAACGTCCATATTTATCTAAAAGAACAAAAACATTATTAAGAAAAAAGAAATCTAGTCCAGCTTTTCCCTCTGGACATACTGCCCTAGCTTTTGCTCTTGCCGTTAGTTTCTTTTATCTGAATCCTGTCCTAGGAATAATTTCTTTAATTGTTGCTTGCTTGATTGGGTTGGCTAGAATTATTAGTGGTCTTCATTGGCCCATTGACATCTTAGGTGGAGCCGTGTTAGGATGGCTCGTAAGCTTTATTTTCTTTACTTATCTTTACTTTTAGAAAAGTTTTTGTTAATATTGTTTTTACTTTGTTTTAACCTAACTTTATGCCGATACCAAAACAACGACACACAAGTTCACGTCGCGACCGTCGCCGATCTCATCATGCTTTGAAAAAAATCAATCTAAGTAAATGTTCTAATTGTGGTGAGCCAGTTTTGTCTCACACAATTTGCTCTAATTGTGGTTATTATAAAGGAAAACAAGTTGTTGATGTTTTGGCTAAGCTTGATAAGAAAGAAAAAAAAGAGAAAGCTAAGGAATTAGCTCAAAAAGAAAAAGAAACAAAAAGTACTGGACCATTAAGTCTCGAAGGTCTTTCAAAAAAATAGTTCTAATTTCTGTTTTTAAAAAAACACATTATGGGTTCTCGTCATTTATGTCGTAGCGTTGCCATGCAAAGTCTCTATGAGTGGGATTTTCATGGAAAAAATAATGAAGAGATTGATAAATACCTAAAAGAAAATCTTAAAGAATTTGGTTCTGATCTTGAAAAAGAAGATTTTTCTAAGAAACTAGTTGAGGGAGTTATTGAGAATTTAAGTAAGATTGATAATATTATTAGCAAAGCTGCACCCCAATGGTCTCTTGACCAGATTGCTATTACTGATAGAAATATTCTTCGTTTAGGTATTTATGAATTGCTTTATAGTAATTACGAAGAAGTTCCTCCTAAAGTAGCAATTAACGAAGCGATTGAGCTAGCCAAGGCTTTTGGTGGTCCAGCCTCAGGTAAATTTGTTAATGGTGTTTTGGGAACAATTTACAGAGAGATGGGAGAGCCAAGAAAAGACGAAAAAAGCAAAAAACAGATTGAAAAAGAACTAGAAAAAGAAGAAAAAAAAGAGGAAAAGAAAAAAGAAGAAAAAAAGAAAAAGAAATAGTAATTTTAACGAGGACATGCTTTAGATAACAATTAATTCAGTTGTTATCTAGATCCTGGCATCTCGTTTCAAAAAAAATGAAGGACGTAAGTTCATTAGAAAAGACTATTGGTCTTAAATTCAAAAAAGAAAATCTTTTGATTCAAGCAGTAACCCATCGTTCTTATATTAACGAGAATCCTAAAGTTAAAGGACACAACGAAAGATTAGAGTTTTTAGGCGATGCAGTCCTTGAATTAATTGTTACAGAACATCTCTTTAAAAACTTTAAAAACCCAGAAGGCGAATTAACAAATTGGCGAGCTGCCCTTGTTAATTCAAAAATGCTTTCCTCTATTGCTAAAGAAATTGAGCTAGGATCATATCTCTTGCTTTCACGCGGAGAATCAAAAGACAAAGGTAAGGCAAGAGAATACATTTTGGCTAACGCAGTTGAAGCACTGATCGGGTCCATCTATATGGATCAGGGGATTAAAGCAGCTCAAAGCTTTATTGAAAAATACATCTTATCAAAATTGCAAAAAATTCTTGATGAGAAACTCTATGAAGATCCAAAAAGTCGTTTTCAGGAAAAGGCTCAAGAAAAACTTGGCATCACTCCGCATTATCAAGTTTTGAAAGAGTGGGGACCTGATCATAAAAAAGAATTTCGCGTTGGTATCTATTTAGAAGATAAATTAATTGCCGAAGCAGAAGGGGCCTCTAAGCATAGCGCAGAGAAAGAGGCTGCTGCAAAAGCACTTGAAATTAAAAAGTGGTAATTTAAATTATGTTAGTTATTCGTTTATCAAGAGTTGGTAGGAAAAATGATCCTGTTTACAGGGTTGTTCTTCAAGAAAAACACCGAAGTCCAACAGGCAAGGTTATTGAATTCTTGGGTTTTTATAATCCAAAACTCAAAAAACAAGAATTAAAACAAGATAGAATTAAGTATTGGTTGGGCGAAGGTGCTCAGACATCAAGTACGGTTCACAATCTTTTTGTTGATGCTAAAATTGTCGATAGCCCTAAAAGAAAGGCGTCAACAATGAAGAAAAAGGAAGAGGAAAAAAAGGAAGAAAAAGAAGAAAAGAAGCCAGAAGTGGCAGGAGAACAAAAAGAAGAAAAGAAAGACATTGAAGAAGAGAAAAAGGAACCAGTAGAAGACAAAAAAGAAGAGAAACAAGGAGAAGAAAAAAAGAAAGAAGAAGAGGAAAAAAGCGAAAAAGAAGAAACCCCAGAAAAACCAAAAGACAAAGAAGAAGAGAAAAAAGACAAGCAACCAGAAAAGAAAGAACAGAAAGAAGAACAAAAAGCTTGATTTTTACATAAAAGTATATTATAATATAGTTAGAAAACGAGTAGCAGTTTATCTCAGTGTTTTTGCTGAGGCGGTAAAGGTCGAAGCTACCGAACTAGATATTTGATAAGAAAAGATTCTAAAGATCATCAAATCCATAAAAATCTTTTCTGGTGGACATGGCTACAAAGACTTTCTCAGATCAAGAGTTTATCGAAAATGTCGTTAAGGCTTTAGTTAATAATCCTGACGACGTTAAAACTACTCGAGAGGTTGATGAGATGGGCGTTTTAGTCACCCTCAAGGTTAATCCCGAAGATATGGGGATTATCATTGGCCGAGGTGGCCAAAATGCCAGAGCCATTCGTACCTTAGTCCGCGTTGTTGGAGCCAAAAACAATGCTCATGTCAATCTTAGGATTGAAGAGCCAGAAGGTAGAAGCAAGCCCATTAAAAAGGCTGAAACTACTAAATCAAAGGCCAGCGAAAAAGCTGCCGAGGCTTCAAAAGACGTTGATAAGGCTGTCGAAGACTTAAATCTCTAAACCAATTTAATTTGGACTTAAAAAACCAGCCCCATTGGGGCTGGTTTTTGTTTCTTTTAATTTTTTGTTGTATCATATTATATTAAATATGTAATTAAATATATCATGAAGAATATTCTCAAGATTTTTACCATAATTGGTGTTTTGATTACATCGCTTTTACTGATCCTGTTAATCTTAGAAGTTTTCAATACGATTGAGGCACAAAAAATCTTTGTTAAGCTTATTGGCGTGCTTGGAGTCTTAAGCGCAGCTTCAATTGCAATTATGTTTATTTCCTCTCTAGGAGAGAAGAAGTAAAAAAAGAATACAAAGAAAGGATGGTGTTGAAATTCCTCTTTTCTTTTTTTATAATTTATGATATAGTAAAAATCAATGAAATTTGATATTGTTACAATTTTTCCTCAGATTTTAGATTCTTATCAAAAAGAGTCTATTTTGGGTCGGGCTCAAAAAAAGAGATTGATTGAAATCAATTGTCACAATTTAAGAGATTACACAAAAGACAAACACAAAATGACTGACGATAAGCCTTTCGGTGGTGGGCCTGGTATGATTATGATGATTGAACCAATTTACAAAGCAATTGAAGATATTAAGAAAAAAAACAAAAACAGTAAAGTTGTTCTTGTTTCTCCTCAAGGTAAGAAGTTCAATCAAAAAAAAGCAGAAGAATTTTCAAGGCTTGATCAGTTGGTTTTAATTTGCGGTCGTTATGAGGGCGTTGACGAAAGAATTAAAGATATTATTGATGATGTTGTCTCAATTGGAGACTATGTTCTTTCGGGAGGAGAGTTGCCAGCCATGGTTATAACCGAAGCAGTTTCAAGATTGCTTCCTGGTGTTTTGGGTAACGAAGAGTCCTTGGTTTCCGAAACTCATCAGACAAACAAATTAGATTTTCCCCAATACACTAGACCTAGAGAATTCAAAACAAAAACAGGAAAAACCTTAAAAGTTCCTGATGTTCTTCTTTCTGGAAATCATGCTGAAATTGAAAAATGGAGAAGAAAAAGAAGAAAGAAGAATTAACCAAAGGCTTGCAATTTACCTTTTATATATTAAAATGAATTTACTCCTTTTAAGGTAAGCATGTTTTGTTTTATATCGCGGGATGGAGTAATGGCAACTCGGGAGTCTCATAAGCTCCAGTTGTGGGTTCGAATCCCGCTCCCGCAAAATTAAATACTAGTATTAACATCATGCCGTCTTTAAATAACAAGGAAGATTTTCCTAAGGAAGCAGGCCATGAGAAAATCCAGGCTGAAGCACCAGGTCAACCTCAAAATAATGAAGTTTCTGTAGATCAACAAAACACAGAAAAAATCAGCAAACCTGGTTCTGGAAAATTAAAAAAAATCAGCGTGGTTCTGTTTTTAGTTATAATTTTAGGAAGTATTGGCGTGGCATCTCTCTGGGCCTATAATAAATATCTTGCACCGCGTTCAATTACTCAACTTATTCCAGGAGAAGCCCAAGCCTATTTGGAAATCAATACAGACGGTGAATCTCAACAAATCAAACAGCTTAAATCTCTTTTATCTCGATTTCCCTACTTTGATGAATACCTAGAAGAAGTCAAAGATCTTTTTAACGAACAGATGATAGAAGAAAAAGACAGAAAAACCTTGGAAGCATTGAAGCAAATTAAGTCAATTGCCGTTAGCGCTGTTTTTCCGACAACTAGTCAAGACGAGATTGTTAAAGTTTTAATGTTTGCTCAAGTAAGCGATCCAAAGAATTTTTTAAAACTGGTTAAGGAAATTGATGAAAATCAAATAAACGAGCAAGAAGGTGAAAGTTTTGAAAAAAGAATATTAGATTACCGAGGCAAAGAAATCTACTGCATTAATCCTGTTATTAACAACCAAAATATTTCAGGGAATAGCCAGATGAGTCCGGAGATTATGGTGCCACAAGGGCAGGCAATGCCAATTCCTCAAGTTCTTCCCAACAATCAATTTCCACAACAGCCAGTTTGTCTCACTTATCTTTCTGATTTTAATGTTATTGAGCTAGGCAATGGGGAAGAAGGAATTAAAGAGTCAATAGACCTAGCAATGAGGCAAAAAAATATTTTTAGTCCCTTAATCAAGAAGGGAAATGCATTATTTTATAAAGAAGAATACGACCAGGCAATAAATACATGGAAAGACAATTACTTAATAAGGGGTTATCAAGGAGATCTAACTGAAGTTTTAAATCTTTTTGGCCAAACCATTGCTTATCACTTCTCTCCCCTAGCCCAACTTACAGATGAAGATTCTGCGTTTCTATCTCTTCTAGATCAAGGCTTAGAGCAATATCTTACTTTGCAAGAAGAGGTTCTAGATGGAGTTGATCAATTCAAAGACAGCATGCCTTCTCTTAATCAACCAGACTCTTTATTGGCTAACTTGTTTTCTTTAGCGAATACCGGCGAAGAACAGTCAGAAGACAAGAATACCACAACTAATATTAGTTTTATGATTAGCGCGGAAGAAAATGGAATCCAATCTGAAAAAATCCAATCGAATGCTTTAGATGAAAACGAAAAATTCTTTAAGAAGAACAACTCATTAAGTAATTATTTGAATGAAAAAGTAGACAATAAATGGATGGACTTCTATTTTGAGAGAGCCAGCTTAAAGGGTGACTATGACAGAATTAAGAAGCAAATAATAAACGATCTTAATAACGAAGAGCAAAAAAAATACTATGAAGATCAACTGAAAGAATCTCTTGAGAGAGGAAGCGGCTTCTTGGGTGTTGACATTGAAGAAGAGATCCTAAATTACTTGGATAAGAATTACGCCTTGTTTGTTGCACCAAGTTTTATAGGTCAGGAGCCAGCCATAGGCGCAGTATTTAATATAGAGCAATCAGAAAAGCTTAAAGGTACTATCAATAAAATTTCAAGAACCTTCTTTCAAGAAAAAGAGTATTGTTATGAAGTAGAAACGGACTATTTTAATGAGAAGATGAGCTATACTCGTTGTTTGCCTAGAAACATTAGAAAAAATGATAATATATACTCTATTAACAATCTTTTCTTTGCTATTGATGGAGATAAACTATTGATTGCTTCTTCTGAGGAGGCGATCAAGAATATTAGGAACGATGAAGGAGTAAGACCACTTTTAGAAAATCAGGATTTCCAAAACCAATTTAGTCAATTGCCCGAAGCCAAACTAAAATCTATTTCCTATATTTATACAATGGGGTTTTGGGGCTTAGTTAATCCCTATTTAGCTCTTTTTTCTCTCTATGCTCAGCCAGATGAAATGATAGAGATTGAAAAGATAGCCAGAGGTTATTTAAAGGTTCTAAAATCAGTCGGTTCTTATAACTATATGGATGACAAGACTTCAATAGGAAAGACTTTTTTAAGGATAGAAAAACTTCCTCCTGAGGAAGAGCAAGAAATAGAAAGTTTAATCAAGCAAAAAATGGAGAATAGCAATGACTTTAACCGATAATTGATTTTCGCAAATAGTCATAGCTTATCTATGAAAAATAGCATGAATTCTGTTCTATCAAATTAACGTATTTATTGCCGGTGTAGCTCAACGGTCAGAGCGACGCTCTCATAAGGCGAAGGTAGGTGGTTCGACTCCACCCATCGGCATTATGGAGCCGTGGTGTAGCTGGTCTAACATATCTCCCTGTCACGGAGAAGATCGCGGGTTCAAATCCCGTCGGCTCCGCTTCAAAATAAAATGAGATTAAATCAAAAAAAAGAGAAAAACTTTCTCTTTTTTTGCTTGCAACAAGATTAATTTTTTGCTAAGATTGAAATATAAATACCTTAACTTTATGGGGGTAGTTGGATATATCCTAGGACTTATTTTTATTACCGTGCTTTCCTTGGTAAGCTTAATCTTTTTTTTGATTAATACTGATCCAGGGACATTAAGGGTATCCGAATTTGTCATTTTCTATTTAAGTTTTTTTCTTTCTCTTTCGGGAATTTTTGCCTTAATGGGAACTGTTTTTAGAAAGATAAACAGAAAAGAACGTTTAAGCTGGAAAATGATTAGAGTTGCCTTAAGACAGGCAATTATCTTTGCCTTAATGTTAAGCCTCTTTCTTATTCTCATGTCTCAGGGATTATTAACTTATCCAATTGCTATCTTAACAATTCTAATGTCAATTCTCATTGAGACTCTGATTCAATTAATTGAAAAGCGTCTTTATGCAAAGGGAACTTCAAAAAATTAAAAAAAATTTTAAGGCTAAGCTTAAAAACATTTCTAACTCTCAAGACCTAAAACAGGTTGAGAGAGATTTTTTGGGTAAAAAGGGTGCTCTAAAAAAAATCCTAAATCTTCTTAAAACACTTGATAGACAAGAAAAAAGAAAAATTGGTAAACTTGCCAATCAATTGAAGAAAGAGATGAAAACAGAGATACAAGAATTAAAGAAAGAATTTCCTCAAGAAGGCGTAGAAGAAATTAATGAAGTTGACATTACCTTACCTGGCAAGAAAATCCCCCAGGGCCATATTCACCCCTTGACTCAAACCTTGAATCACGTTGAAAGGGTTTTTGAGTCTATGGGATTTTCTGTCTTTCTTTCGCCTGAGGTTGAAAATGAGTACTACAATTTTGATGCTCTAAATATTCCCCCCGATCATCCAGCTAGAGATTTGTGGGATACTTTTTGGCTCAAAGACGGACTAAAGATTGAAGATCAATCAGATAAACAAGGAAAAGCTCTTTTGAGAACACACACATCAGCAATGCAATTAAGATACATGAAGAAGAATAATCCTCCCTTTAGAATTATTACTCCCGGTAAATGTTATCGATATGAAGCAAGCGACAGCACTCATGATATTCAATTCTATCAGGTTGACGGATTAGTCATCGACAAAGAAGTCTCAATTGCCAATTTTAAAGCAGTTGTTGAAGAGCTTTTTAAAAAACTTTTCCAAGAAACAATTAGAATAAGACTTCGCCCAGGCTACTTTCCCTTTGTTGAACCTGGTTTTGAAGTTGACATTGCTTGCTATCGTTGCCAGGGAAAGAAATGTCCAATTTGCAAAGGAACGGGTTGGTTAGAAGTTATGGGAGCTGGCATGGTCCATCCGGAAGTTTTTAAACATGCTGGCTATAACCCTCAACACTGGCAAGGTTTTGCTTTTGGCATGGGATTGGATAGACTAGCTATGATTAAATATGGTATTTCAGATGTAAGGCTTTTTTACAAAAGCGATCTTCGCTTTCTTAAGCAATTTTAATTCTTATGAAATTTTCTTTTAATTGGCTTCAAGATTACCTTAAGATAGATTTATCTCCAGAAAAACTGGCAGAGCTTTTAACGCTTCATTCTTTTGAAACAGAAGTTGTTAAAAAAACAAAAGAAGACGTAATTTTAGATATTGATATCTTACCAAATCGATTTGCTGATGCATCTTCTCATTTTGGGCTTGCTCGAGAAATTCATGCTCTAATGAAAGTAATTTACGACAAAGAGATCAAGATTAATCCTCCGAAAAAAGCGACAAAAAAAACAACAAAAGGCTCTCTAAAAATTGAAATTAAAGAGCCAACTCTATGTTCAAGATATGGAGCAGCTTTAATTAAAAATGTTAAAATTGGTCCTTCGCCTCAATGGCTTAAAGATAAATTGGCTGTCTGTGGCGTTGGTTCTATTAACAATATAGTCGATATTACAAATTTTGTTATGCTTGAATTGGGACAACCAATTCATGCTTTTGATTTTGATAAAATTAAAGGTGGTATTGTCGTCAGGAAAGCAAAAAGGAAAGAGATCATTAAAACAATCGATGGCAATAATTACAATTTGAATGAAAATATTCTTGTAATTGCTGACGAAGAAAGACCCTTAGCCCTAGCAGGTATCAAGGGAGGCAAGGAAGCAGAGCTTGAGAAAGGAACCAAGAATATCTTAATTGAAGCAGCCCATTTTGAAAGAAGGCAGACATATTTAGCTTCAAAACAGTTAGGATTAGAAAGTGATGCGGCTAGAAGGTTCAGCGCCGGTTTAGATGAAGAATTAATCCCAGAAGCTCTTATGCGTGCTATTTATCTTTTGGAAAAAGAGGCCGATGGGACTCTAAGTGACTGGAGAGACATTAATCTATGCGAGGAAAGCAAGAGAAAGATTAAGATTAATTTAGATAAATTTGAAAAATTAATTGGGGAGAAATTCTCTTTTGAGAAAATTAAAGGATATTTAACAGCTTTGAATTGTCAAATACAAAAAATATCTGAAAAAGAAATTAGAGTAACCGTACCAGCCTACAGAAAGGATCTGGCTATCAAAGAAGACTTAGTTGAAGAGGTGGCTCGGCTTTATGGTTATGACAATCTAGAGGCTAAGCTTCCTTACCTACCCTTAGCACCTGTCAAGCCTCAAATGGAAGAGATTTTTCAGGGGCAAATCAGGATGACTCTAAAAGGAAGTGGCTATTCTGAAGTTTACAACTACTCATTCTTGAGCGAATCTTTGTTAAAAGAATTATCTGGCAATAAAGAAAAAAGGGCTTATCTTAAAAACCCGATTAGTGAACGTTTCGAAATTTTAAGGCCAAATTTATGCATTCCCTTGTTATTAAATATTAAGGACGGGCTTAAACACGATTCAGATATTCGCCTTTTTGAAATAGGGAAAGTTTTTGAAAGAACTTCAGACAAAGTCGTTCTAGAAAGAAATTATTTAGGACTAATACTTTCTCTTCAAGATAGGGATGCCCTTTTTGAGCTTAAGGGGATTGTTGAATTGATTCTAAAGAGCTTGGGTCTTTCAAATTTCTGGTTCGAAGAGCGAGATCGAAAACAAGATCAATTTTGCAAACAACCGACAGCGATAATTAAAGCAGGAGACGATGAAATCGGTGGTCTTGGTAATTTTCCCAAAAAGAGCCTTGATCGGCTAAGCATTAAACAAGGTTGCATTGGTGCATATCTTGACTTAGGCTTAGTTTTTAAATTTGCTAAGGCAGAACAAGAATACCAACCACCTTCAAAATACCCCGTAGTTTTAAGAGATTTAGCTCTTTTAGTTGATAAAAAAATTAGATTTTCTGAAATTCTTAATGTTATTGAATCTCTTAACGCTGATTGTCTTCAAGACGTTGATCTGTTTGATGTTTACGAAGGGAATAAATTGCCTAGGGGTAAGAAAAGCCTAGCTTTTCATATTAGTTATCAGAGTAAAGAAAAAACTCTTTCTGATAAAGAAGTTAATCTTATTCATAAACAAATTGAAAAAGCCCTTGAGAATGAATTAGGGGCAGTAATTCGTTAATCATTTATGGCAGAAAAAAAAGAACAACAAAAAAAAGAAAATCAAGTTTCCTATAGCGCTAAAGATATTTATGTCTTAGAGGGTCTTGAACCGGTTAGGCGCCGTCCAGGCATGTATATTGGCTCAACAGGAGTTGCTGGTCTTCATCATCTTATCTGGGAAGTCGTTGATAACTCAATTGATGAAGCCATGGCTGGTCATTGTAGCGAAGTTTGGATTGTCCTACACCAAGGTGGTTATGTTAGTGTGGTTGATAATGGTAGGGGAATTCCAGTTGACATTCATCCCCAAACAAAGACATCAGCTCTTGAGACCGTTTTAACAACTCTGCATGCTGGTGGAAAATTTGGTGGTGAGTCATACAAGGTAGCAGGTGGACTTCACGGTGTTGGTGTTTCGGTTGTTTGCGCTCTTTCAAAGTGGCTTAAGGCAACTATTAGGAGAGATGGTAAGGTTTATACTCAAGAATACTCTAAGGGTAAAAAGAATTTTTCAATTAAAGAATTAGGTTCAGTTGGATCTCTTGTACCTGAGAAAATCTTTTTGAGCGAAAAGAAAACAGGAGATGGAAATTTAAAAATTAATCCAGAGATTTTAGAAGCCATTCCCAGCTTTAACCAAGGAACAATTATTACTTTCCTTCCTGACGATAGTATTTTTTCAGAGGTTAAATTTAGTTGGGCAAAAATCTTAGAACACCTAAGACAACAAGCCTATTTAACCAAAGGCGTTAAGATTAATTTAATTGATTGTCGTCAGAAAAAGAATGGTGAAGATAAAGAAAAGAAAGATTGTAACCGCTATACTTTTTACTTTGAAGGCGGTATTAAGTCATACGTTAAACATCTAAATAGAAATGAAAAAATCCTTCATGACAATGTTTTCTATTGTCACAAAGAACATGAAGATATTCTAGTCGAGGCGGCCCTTCAATACACGGAAGATATTCAAGGAAGAGAAATCAGTTTTGCAAATAACATTTTTACTGAAGAAGGTGGAATGCATCAAACTGGTTTCAGATCAGCCCTAACAAGAGTTATTAATGACTATGCTAGGCAAAATGATTACATTAAAAAAGATGAACCTAATTTAACGGGAGACGATATTAGAGAAGGACTAACTAGTGTTGTCAGCGTCAAGCTGGCTGAGCCTCAATTCGAAGGACAAACAAAAGCTAAATTAGGCAACCCAGAAGCACGTACAGCTGTTGAAAAGATAATCGGTGAAACCTTCTTTCAATATTTAGAAGAGTCTCCTCAAGACGCAAAAACTATTATCGGTAGATCTATCCTAGCCCAGAAAGCTCGTGAAGCTGCCAAAAAAGCAAAGGAAACCGTTATTCGGAAAGGGGCCCTTGAGGGCATGAGCTTGCCTGGAAAACTTTCAGATTGTAGTAGTCGTGATCCTAAAAAGTCCGAACTCTTCATAGTTGAAGGAGATTCAGCGGGTGGCTCGAGCAAACAAAGCCGTGATAGAGAATTCCAAGCCATTCTTCCTATTAGAGGAAAAATACTAAATGTTGAAAAAGCAAGGCTTCATAGGATTTTGGGTTCTAAGGAGATAAAGTCCTTAATCATTGCTCTTGGCACAGCTATTGCAGATGAATTTAACCTGGATAAGTTACGTTATCATAAGGTTATTATCATGACAGATGCTGATGTTGATGGTGCTCATATCTGTACCTTGCTTTTAACGCTTTTTTATAGATATTTTAAACCCCTAATTGAAGCAGGACATCTCTATATAGCTCAACCGCCCCTATATCGAATTAAGTCTGGAAAATTTCAAGAATATGTCTACACTGACCAACAGAAAGATAAAATATTTGATAAATTAGAGAAAGAAGGGAAAACTAAGATTGATATTCAGCGCTACAAGGGTTTGGGAGAAATGAATCCTGATCAGCTTTGGGAGACGACAATGAATCCTGAAACACGTCGACTGAAGCAAGTGACAATTGAAGACGCTGAAGAAGCAGATAATATTTTCGATGTTTTAATGGGAGAGGAAGTGGCTCCCCGCAAGAGATTCATTCAGGCTAACGCTAGAGATGTCCAAAACTTAGATATTTAAAAAAACATGATTACCATTATTCCTGCTGCGGGAAAGGGTGAACGCCTAGTACCCTTGACCGATATTGCACCGAAACCACTATTACCGGTTTATAACAAACCGATGATTTTTTATCCCTTGCTTTTACTTAAAGAAGCTGGATTAAAGGATATTGTTATTGTTGCTAACGAGGAAAGCAAAGAACAGTTTGAGGGATTCTTTAAAGACGGGAAAGAGTTTGGTCTTAAAATCAGATATGCTATTCAGAAAGAACACAAAGGAATTGCTCATGCGGTTAATGTAGCTAAGCCCATTGCTCAAGGACAAAAAATCGCTGTGATTCTTAGCGACAATATCTTTGAAGACAATCTTTCGTCTTTTGTTACTAACTTTGCCAGTCAATCGTTTAAAATAGATGGAAAGGAAGTTACTGGTGCTAGTATTATTGTCAAGGAAGTTCCAGATCCCGAAAGGTTTGGTACTATTGAACTGAAGGGAGACAAAATTGTCGGCATTGAAGAAAAGCCAGAAAAGCCAAAATCAAACTTAGTAGTTCCTGGATTTTATCTTTTTGATGAAAGGGTTTTTGACGTTATTAAGATGCTTAAACCTTCTGCAAGAGGTGAATATGAGATTAGTGATGTCGTTAAGTTCTACATTAATGAAGGAACAACAACTTATGCAAAATTGAAAGGAGACTGGTTTGATGTCGGAACGATTGATGCGATGCAGAAAGCAAGCGACTTCATTGCCGAGAATAAAAGATTAAGAGAATGGCAATTTGATTACGAGTAAGAACAAATTGACTTTTACTGTCAATTTAACCAGAATATAATTCTATTTAATTAATCATTAACTACATTATATATAAATGAAAGGAATCGTTCTGCTTGGTGGTAATGGGACAAGATTACGTCCGCTAACATACATCTTACCAAAAAGCCTTCTGCCTATTTACAATCAGCCTCTTGCTCTCTATCCGCTTTCTGTTCTTCTAAGGGCGGGTATTAATGATATAGTAGTTGTTACTGCTCAAGAGCAACTAGATCGTTTTAGGGAATTTCTTGGTAACGGTGAGCGGTTAGGTGCAAAAATATCATATGTGACCCAGGAAAAACCTCTTGGGATAGCTCATGCAGTTGGCATGGCAGAGCCTTATTGTGAAGGAGAAGACATAGCCGTAGTTCTTGGAGATAATATTTTTGAAGATGACCTTACTCCTGCCATAGAAACCTTTAGGCGTCAAAATTTTAAAAAGGAAGGAAAAAGGGTTTCTGGATCTAGGTTAATTTTAAAACAGGAAAATGATCCAAGAAGATTTGGCGTAGCAGAATTAAGGGGAGATCTTATCGTTGATATTGTTGAAAAACCGAAAGAGCCAAAGTCAAATTGGATTACAACTGGTTTTTATATGTTTGACAACAGAGCCTTTGATGTTATCAAGGGATTAAAACCTTCGTGGCGAGGCGAACTTGAAATAACTGATTTGGCTAATTTCTACGTCAAAGAGAAGACGGCTACCTATGAAAAGATTAAAGGACAATGGTTTGATGTTGGCACAATTGAGTCTAGGCACAAGGCATGTCGGTTCATTGCTAAAAGCAAAAAAATTAAGCCGTACTTGCCAAATTCTGAAAAAAGCTAAATTATCCACAGAAACCCTTGACAGATGCCGATATGCTGTTAAAATAGAAGAACAAAAAGCCTGTGGGTTGGACAAGGTTTTATTGTATTTTATAAAAGCCCAAGTCCATCGCTGTTTTTAAGGCATTTTTAAGCAAAAACTGTCTGTGGATAACTAAAGTTGCGACTGACGTTGAAAGCACGTTAAAATAATATATTATCTGTATATTTAGGAAAAAGGAGCTCAGAATATTAGCGTGGTTTTGTGTATACCTCACTGAGGTATGTGCAAACCTGCGCTAAGGCGCATGGGTTAGCCCTTTGATTTAAACTAATTAAGAAAAAGTCCGTGATTAAAAGATAAGCCAGCCCTAAAAAGGTCGACCGGCTTAATTGTCTAGCAAGTAAATATTGTTTAGACCATTTAGTCGTTAAGGCTTATGCAACAGATCCATCGTTTTTGTGAGCGATAGGATCCTCGCGATTGATCAATCACGAGACGTTGGGTGCGGGAAGTAAATTCTTATAACCCCGCACTCTCACCTCGTAGAGGCAAGGCGTCGAAACCTGCTTGTCTCTTCAAAGGGGAATAATGAGGGTTTGCATACCCTCGCTCAACGAGGTCGAGTAAATTCGTGATAAATTTAACTCCTCGATAAGAAATGATTTCTAAATGAAACCATTTCTTTGAGAGAATCTTTAATCTACAATGAGTAAAAAAATTGTCTCTGTAATGTTAGCCCTAGCCACCATAGTGTGGTTATCAGGAATAACATTGATTCTTCCTGCCCAGGCTGTCACCGTTAACGAGGGCGATCTAATCAGAGGCCCAGACGGAATCAAGGTCTACATTGTTAATGACAAAGGTTATAAGAGACACATCTTTAACCCAGCTGTCTTTGACATGTATGGTCATTTTTCTTGGAACAGCATCAAAGATGTTTCCCAAGATGTTTTAGATTCCTACACAACTTCTGATCTTTATCGTGCTGATGGTGATGAAAAAGTTTATTCTCTTGAAGAAATAAACGAAGCGGCAGGTAATGCTGCTAAACATTGGCTTGATATGACAGCTCAAGAGTTCGTTGATGATGGTTACAGTTGGGATGGCGTCTTTGTTGTAAATGCAACAGAAAAAGACTACTACTCAACAGGTGATCCTATCGGTCCTGGTGGAACAACTCCAGTTACAGATGGTGATCTAACCGTTACCGCTCAAGACTTAGGAGATACAATGGTTGTGCCTCTTTATGCTTCCGGCGTTGAAGTTTTGAAATTCAAACTTCAAGCTAGTGGTGACGTAACCGTTAATAGCGTAACTATTGATCGAGAAGGCGTTGGTGCCTATAGCGACTTTGAGTACCTTTATGTTTATGAAGGCTCAGATCGTTTAAGCAATGCTAAGAGCATTAGCTCAGATAGCGACAGCGTTACCTTCTCAAACCTAGATATTGATTTAGATTCTGGCGAAAGCAAGATTCTAACAATCAAGGCTGATATGGATACCAGTGGTGCAGGTAGTGGAAACATTAACTATCTTAAGTTAAGTGCCATTGGAATTACCGGTGGTGATGTTGCCGGTCTACCTATTACAGGTCCGACCATTAGCATTGCTTCTTCCTCAGCTGCAAGCTTAACAATTGCAACTGGCGGTACACCAACAAATCCTGCTATTGGTACCAATCAAGCCGTCTTGGCTAAGTTAAGACTTCATACAGTTGCCAACGAAAAAGTTAAATTCCATCAAGTCACTCTTACCAATTCAGGTAGCGTTGACTTGCCTAACGTTGATAACTGGAAACTTTACAAAGGTAACGATGTTTTAGCTGAAGGTGAGGTTTCTGGCGATCACGTCAATTTTGTCTTAGACGAGCCTTATCTTATGGAAAAAGGCGCATCAAGATATTTTGACGTTAAGGGTGATTTAACCGCTTCAAATAAAGCTTCAGAAACAATCAAGCTTTATCTTGAAGAAACAACAGACCTTCTCTGTATTGGTCAAAGTTTTGGCTATGGGGCAAAAGTTGACAATAGCTTCACTTCCTCAACAGGGTCAACAGAATTGACTCTTCAAGGTGGTGACTTAACTGTTAGCTTTAATGGTCCTGAAGCCCAGACACTAGCTCAGGGTGCAGAAGATGTGACTTGGTTTGAGTTTTCTTTGACTGCGAAACAGAATGTCACAATCAAGAATCTCTATGCCAATATCTATCACTCTTCTGACATCACAACTGCTTATGCCGGTAATTATATTACTGACATCAGGGTTGTTGATATTGATAGTGGCAATACAGTTGTTGGTCCAGTTGATCTTAGTTCCTACACCGATAGTGGTGGAGCTTATGCTTCCTACACTTACACTGAGGACTTTGACCTAAATGCGAATGAAACAAGAAACTTCAAGGTAACAGCAGACTTGAATACAAGTCTTGCCGCTGGCACTTACTACTTTAAACTAGGTAGTGTTGCTAACAGCAATGTCTTTGGTTCAACTGATGTTAAGAGCCGAGATGTTTCAGGTGAGTATATCACCAACATCATTCCTTCAACTGAAATTCAGGGTCGCAACATGACAGTTGGCGCAGCCAGCTTAACTGTTGCTCTAGCATCAACTCCAGTTTCTGACACTTATGTTACTAGTGCCTCAGACGTTGATGCTGTCGGCTTCCTTTTTGGTGCCGGTGCAGGTTCTGATATTACAGTTAATAGCGTTAAAGTAAAGGCATCAGTCGATGCCAATGCTGATACTGTTTTTGCCGCAGCTTCTGAAACAGAAAGCTCAAATGCAGTTTATGCTTATGAGCTCTTCTCTTCAGTGAGTCTCTGGCAAGGCGATACTCAGCTTGGCTCAACAGAAGTCTTTAACTCATCTGGTGAAGCGACCTTTGACAGCTTTAGCTTTACGATCCCGGCAGATACAACCAAGAAATTAACAGTTAAAGCTAACATCGCTAGTACTGCTCCTGACCAAGGATCAAGTGACGTTATTAAAGTTGACATTGCCGATGTTTCAGCTGACATTTCAGCCGAAGACGAAAGTGGCAATACTGTTACTTGTGGAAGCTCTGATTATCCAAATGGTAGTGATGCTTTAACTGCAACTTCTGCTGTTACAATTAGTTCCGCTGGCACACTTTATGTTGACGATTATGACAAGCCAAACGCAGCTATCGTTGTTGCTGGAGCGGAAGACGTTGCCTTCTCTAAATTTAGATTCACCGCAGTTGACGAGGCCTTCTATGTTAAGAAATTAACATTTGATAACGCTAACTCAAACTTCGATGATGCTATCAGTCTAGTAACCGCTAGCTATCCTGACGAGAATGGTGATACTCAAACCATAACTGGTAGTCTAGCTTCAGGTGAAGCTACTATTTCGTTCCCCTCAAGTGCATATTTCTATGTACCGAAGGACGATGATGCTGATATAACTATTTACGTTGATTTATCAGACATTGCTCAGACAACCAGTGGTGATGATCCTGCCCTAAGTCTTAGCAGGGATAGGACCAATGATGATCAGTTTGAAGCAATTGGTGTTGGCTCAGGAACGACCATTGACGATGATAATCCTTATTTTGAAGGAAGTCTAACGGATGACTCAATTTCTGGCAATGCTATGGCGGTTAGGAAGGCCAAGCCAGTTATTACCAATCCAGATACGGCTGATGCTACCTTTAATAATGCAACCAAACAGGACCTTTATCGCTTTAGAGTATCCGCTGATTCAGCTGGCGGTCCGGTTGATCTATATATCTTGAAGTTCGAAGTTACCACTTCAGGTAGCCTAGGTCTTTCAAGCTACGATCTCTACAACTCTACTGAAGCTACTTATGACAACTGGTCTTGTGCATTAAGTGGTAGCACGGTGACTTGCACGGCATCTTCTGGTGACGAGGTTGCGGCTGGTGGGTATGAAGATTATCTACTTACGGCTACAATTGCAAGTGCTGATGCTGATGACTATATTTCAACCTATCTGAAGTCAGATGGTTCAGCGGCTGATAATGCTTCTGCAACAACTGTTTCGGGTAACATTGTTTGGTCTGATGAAAGTGCTGTTCCTCACTCAGTTTCAAGTGGTGATTGGACAAATGGTCATCAGGTTAAAAATAGCGTTGACTACGAAGCAGCTCAGACAACCTACTATCCGATTACAAGCTAACATTGAAATGAACCCGTGGAGCTAATTCTTGCTGGCTTTGCACGGACTTGAAACGTCTCTTTAGGAGACAAGGAAAGAGCCCCTTAATTGGGGCTCTTTTCCTTTGTCTTGTCTGTTCACGTGATTCTATTGACAAATCAATATTTTTTTGATAGAATGTATCTACTATGAAAATTTTAGTGACTGGCGGTGCTGGTTTTATCGGTTCTCATATAGTTGATCAATTGATTGCTAAAAAACATGATGTTGTTATTGTTGATAATCTTTCAACTGGGAGAAGAGAAAATATTAACAGCAAAGCCAAATTCTACCATTTAGATATTTGTGATAAACGCCTAGCACAAGTTTTTGCTTCTGAGAAATTTGATGCAGTCTTTCATTTGGCTAGTCAAATTGATGCCCGCTATTCTGTTAGGGACCCTTTCTTTGATGCTAAAACTAATGTTCTTGGTTTCCTAAACCTATTACAGAATATTCTTCATTTTGGGAATCAATGGAATAAATTGCCTAAATTTATTTTTTCTTCAACGGGTGGAGCGCTTTATGGTGAAGCTAAAAAAATTCCAACACCCGAAAACCACCCCATTAATTCTGAGAGCCCCTATGCTCTAACCAAAAAAACAACAGAAGAATACTTATCTTTATATAATAAACTAGTTGGTCTTGATTTCATTTCTCTTCGTTACGCAAACGTTTATGGGCCTCGTCAGAACGGATCAAGAGAAGCAGGTGTAATTGCTATTTTTACCGAGAGAGCCTTAAAGAATCAAAGATTAACCGTTAATGGTGATGGTGAAATAACTAGAGACTATGTTTATATTGACGATGTTGTTAGGGCCAATCTTTTAGCCCTTAAAAAGGATAGCGTTTCATGGAAGCATCCTGATAGGTTTTTAAATATTTCTACCGGTAAGGAAACAAACATTAATCAAATTATTGATTATATAAATCGATCGGGTAAACTTAATGTATCTGTCTTTTATGGCGAACCAAAACAAGGAGACATTCTAAGAAGTGCACTCAATTATTCAAAAGCAAAGGAGATACTTCGTTGGGAGCCAAAATATGATTTAAAAAAAGGTCTTAAAAAAACCATAGACTGGGCTAAAAAACAAAAATAATTTTTAAACAAAAAACCGTCTTTTATTTATATAAAGATGGTTTTTTGTTTTATCTATTTTCTTAATTTATTTTTGTTGTTTTGCCACCACTCAAGAATAAAAATCCAGATGAGGCCGAAGAAAAAACCAAGCAGCACAGATATGATAAGATTAATCTTTAGGCTAGGGCTGACCTTTTGTTCTGACAGATAAGAAGGAGAAGCAATGAAGGAGTTTGTATCCTTCATTTTTTGAATAGCAATATTCTCTAAGTTATTCTCAACATCTTTAATAGAATATTTAATATTACCTTCTCTTGTTAGATAAGCCTGGAGGGCTATGCCCTCAGCCTCGTTCTTGGGCGGATCAAAACGATTGATATCATCTTCAATTATTTCTATCTCTTTCTTGAAATCAGAAAGACTATTGTTAAGAGCAGAAATCCTTTTTCCAAGGATTTCCTCTTTTTTTTCAAAATTCCTCTTACTTTCAGTTAGGATAACAGAAGTAACTGCATTACATATTGTTTTAGCCTCCTCGGGGCTTTTTCCTCTGGTCTCGATTGTTATAAGATCTTCGGTAGTCTTATTTTCAACAGAGATTGCTTTGTCTATAAAAGCAATGTTTCTTTCTGATGTTTCTATTTCAAGGACTTCTAAAACTTTCTTAAGATAAGGTCTCTGTCTAAAAAGCTTAATAATTTCTTCTTTTGAGATGACAGGTTCATTTTGAAATTTTCCGATTTTAACGATTGCTCCACTCTCATATTTTTTTGGCAATGACAAGGTTATTGTTACGGCGGCAATAATGGCAATTAGCAGGAAAACAAAAAGGCATATTTTCCTTTTAAGAATAATCTTGACATAGTCTACTAGGGTTAATTCTTTAACATCTTTCATAAGTTTTATGTGTTTTTATATTTTATTTATTTCTTTATTAATCCAATCATAATTTTTTCTCAGGCCTTCTTCAAGGGAAATTTTAGGAGGAGCCCAACCAAACTTTTTACTAAATAAAGTATTGTCTGAATTCCTTCCCCTAACACCTTGTGGTTTGCCTAAAAGGTGTTTCTTTTTGATATCTTTACCAGCTATTTTAGCAACAATATCAACTAGTTGATTAATTGTGACTAATCTATCGGAGCCGATGTTGATTGGTTCTTCATGACTTGATTTCATTAAGGCGTAGACGGCATTTAGACAATCATTAATATAGCAAAAAGATCTTGTTTGTTTCCCATCGCCCCAAACTTCAATGGTGTCTGAGGTTTTTGCTTTAGCAACCTTTCTACAAATAGCGGCTGGTGCCTTTTCTCTGCCGCCCTCATAAGTACCTTCTTCTCCAAAGATATTGTGAAATCTAGCTATTCTTACTTTGTAGAAATCTTTATAAGAGGTGTATAGTCTTTCTGAAAAAAGCTTTTCCCAGCCATACTCATTATCAGGATCTCCAGGATAAGCATCTGACTCTTTAAGTGCTGTCACTCTAGCGTTTTTTTGCTTAGCAATCGGATAGATACAAGCTGAGGAAGAATAAAAGATTTTTTTGACCTTATTCTTTTTACATGCTTCAGCCATATTAGTGTTAATCAAAACGTTGTCATGTAGAACATCTGAGGTATGAAATGTTATGAAGCCAATGCCGCCCATATTTGCAGCTAGATTAAATACCTCATCTATTCCATTAGTTGCCTTTAAGCAGTTCTCAGGGCTTCTTAGATCGATTTTTAAAAATTCATCAGCTTCTTTTTTGGGACTAAACTCAGGGTATTTAATATCAGCTCCTCTGACCCAATAACCTTTCTCTTTTAGGAAACGAACTAGGTGATGTCCTATAAAACCACCAGCTCCCGTTACTAAAATTTTTTTCTTTTTTTTCGCCATATTTTTTCAAATTAGATTAGAAATTAAGAATTTATTGTTAGCATAGTCGGAATCAGATGAAGAATAATTCCTTGCCATTCTTCTGCATGAGGGGTGATTCTGTGGACATTAACAATAGGAACCCAAACACAGGCGTTGGCTAGCTTAATTGTTTCTCCACCGTCTCTACTAACGATGCCAATAATATTTGCTTTTATTTTTTTAGCATATTTCATTGCTTAAACTAGATTGACCGAAGTATTCTTATTTCCGCCTCCAACTGAAAGAATCAAAAGAGCATCTTTTTTACTGAAGTTTGATTCTTTGAGCCACTCAGTAAAAATACAACTAAAGCCAACATCATTTGTCCAAGCAGTCAATTCACCAACATTATCTGTTGGTGCGTATGTTTCGATTTTGGAAATTTTTCTGAAATCATTAACAGCGTGAGATGCATTTGCTGCAGATCCACCTATACCTAAAATGAAAAGCCTTCCTTTTCTTTTTCTAAGATCAATCAATATCTTGCTTGCTTCTTTTATAGATTTTCGATCAATTCTGTCTATAATATTACCAACTTCATCAAGGTAAGCATCAATATATTTATTAATATATTTATTAATATTATTATTCATTAGACCTTTAAAGTTTTAATGATATTAGAGATTGTAACCAGAACTTTTAGCGGCTTCGTAGAACATTTCGACTGTTTCAAGAGAAAATTCATTTAAGTTTTTTCCTAGTCTATCAAGTCTCGAAATGATTTCTGGGAAAACAGTAATGATTTGACAACCAGCTTTTTTCGCCAGAATGATATCCAGTGGTTGTCTTGGGCTGGCCCAAAGGAGCTCAACGTTTTGTAATTTTTTTATTAGAGAGGCGGACTTCTTCATTGTTGGCATGGGATCCCTTCCGCTGTCGGCAATCCTACCAGCAAAAATTGAAATAATGGCGGGTGTTTTCTCTGACAGAGCAGGAAGAATTTTTTTAACCTGACTTGTTGTAAAGACAGCGGTTACGTTTACGGGTATGTTTGCCGCAGATAAATTTTTGATTAGTTGAAAGGAAGATTGACCCTTAGTGTTGGTGATGGGAATTTTTACATGAACATTCTTTCCCCAAGACGCAATCTTTTTCGCCTGTATTTCCATTTCTTTGAAGTCATCGGAAAAGACTTCAAAAGATATCGGCTTGGTTTTAACACTTCTTAAAATTGCCTTAGCAAAATTCTGATAATTTTTTATACCTGCCTTTCTCATTAAAGACGGATTGGTTGTAAATCCTTTAATTATAGGATTCTTTGCTAAAGAAAGTATGTCTTCCTTTTTCGCTCCGTCAGCAAATATTTTTATGCCTAAATTCTTAATGTTTTTTCCATTTTTTTGTGTTTTAACTATTTTTTATAATTTCAAATATTTCTTTTAAATTTTTTACTTTTAAATCAGACTGAACATCTTTATTATAAGGTGCATCTAGAAGAATTGTTTTAAGATTTGCTGATTTTCCGGCTCCTATATCTCTCCATGTATCACCAATCATGAACGACTCAGAAGGATCTATATTCATTTCCCCTAAGGCCTTTTTTATCATTCCTGGCTTAGGTTTTCTGCAAGAGCATTTATCCTTATCATCATGGGGACAGACAAAAATTCTGTCAACAGCCAATTTCTTTAAAAGGAGGCTATGCATTTTATCTAATTCCTCTCTACTCATGAGTCTCCTAGAAATATCAGGTTGATTGGTGATAATGATTATGAGAAAACCCAACCTCTTTATCTTTTTAAGAAAGGATATAATGCCTCTTTTAAGCTTAAAATCTTTAGCTTTGCGAGGTGAAACTAATTTTCCATTCCTATAAACAAGATAGTTGACTACGCCGTCTCTGTCAAGAAAAACAGCTCTGTTTTTTTTCATAATTTTATATTCTTTTTAAGCTCATTGGATCGATAAACTGCTTCTATAATTTGATTAGCTTTTAATCCATCAATACTTGTTCCAATTAAAGCCTCTTTATTCAAAAGTGCGTTTTTAAAATTTATCCATTCTTTTTGCCAACTAGTATCTTCATCAAAAAGGTATTCTCTCATTGTTGGGACACCGAATTCTTTTTTTCTTTTTCCAAAAATTAATCTTTCTTTCCCATAACTTCCACCAAGACCATTAATTTGAAGAAAGCCTTCTTTTCCAAAAATTTCGAAAGAGAAGATATTCTTCCAATTCGTCCAGCTAGCATGTAGTTGGGCGGTAACCAGCTTATTCTTCATTAAAATAAATGAATTGTCTTCAACGTCTGTTTTCCAGAATTTAGTTTCAGCCGTACCAAAAACCTCCTTAAAGTCTCCGCAGAAGTAGCGACAAAGATCAATTAAGTGAACACCCTGGTCTAGGAGTTCTCCTCCACCACAGATTTCTTTGCTCATTCTCCATTCTTTTTCCATGTTCTTTCTCCCTCCATGTCCGTAACGGCCACGGATAAAAATTATTTTTCCAATTTTGCCTTGTTCAACTATTTTTTTCGCCATCAGAATAGCAGGATGGAAACGATGATTAAAGCCAACTTTGACTAAAACCTTATTTTCTTTAGCACTATCAATAATTATTTTTGATTCTTTGGAATTTCTGCCAAAAGGTTTTTCGCACAAAACGTTTTTTCTTTGCTCGATAGCCCCGATCGCGATGGGCTTTATGAATTTATTGGGGACAGCAATGACAACAATGTCTATCTCTTTAATTTTTATAAGTTTTTTCCAGCTATCTGTAGCTTGACAGGAATATTTCTTAGATAGGGCATAAGCCTTTTTTGGATCAACATCAGCGATAGCCACTATTCTGTCTCGATGCAATTCTTTTATTGATTGAGCACGCTTGTTGCCAATTAACCCTGCGCCAACAATACCAATATTCATTTTTTTATTGATTTAAAATATTTGTTGTCTATTCTTCTTAGAACGTAAATATCCTCATTATTAATTTTATTAATATTTTCTTTATTCCATTTTTCCCAATTATCCCATTTAGCACTAATAATTTTTCCAGTAAGACTCCCTGATCTGCTTGAAGACAGAAACACAATAAGTCGTGCAACCAAATCAGGAGATGTTCCTCCTAATGTATTTCTTTTAAGAGCTTCTTTGAGTTCTCTGTCTCCAGCTTTTTTGCCTGCCTCTAAAACCTCCTTTAGCATTTTTGTATTGACGGCTCCCGGAGCGACGGCATTGACTTGAACATTATATTTATTGACCTCTTTGGCCAATATTTCTGTAAACCTGACTATGCCTGTTTTAGAAACTGCATAGGCAGAAAAATGTGTTCTGGGAGAAGTTGCTCCACCTCCCGAAAAATTAATAATTTTGCCCTTGCCACTCTTTATCATAACCGGTAAAACCTCCTTGCAAAAACTTATTGTTCCCAAAAGATTGACTTCAATGTTTGTTTTCCAATCTTTTGCATTGTTTTCATTAAAAAGACCAATCGGACTTTGAATACCTGCAGCATTGATCAAAACATCAATTTTTTTGAATTCGTGAAGGGTTTCTTTAATCGTTTCTTTAATTTGTTGAATCTTTGTTATGTCGGTCTTAATTCCCAGAGCTTTATTAGGAAGACTTTTGACTATTTTATTAATCTCAACCTTATTCTTATCAGCTATAACAAGATGTGCTCCTTCTTGAGACAAAAAGAGGGCAACCCTTTTACCAATTCCACCGGCTCCTCCCGAAATGATGATAACCTTATTTTTCAATCGCATTTTAAGAATTTATTAGTAATTTAGAGCCTTCAAAATTAAACCCATACTTCATTTGATCTAATCCCATTTTTTCCATTAATTTAACAAACTTATTATGATTTTTTTCTACATAAAAGACAAAGAAGCCACCACCGCCAGCTCCTGAAATTTTTCCCCCGAGAGCTCCGTTATCTTTTGCAATATTATATATTTTATTGAAAGCCGGATTACTTATCTTTCCTGAGGTTTTCTTTTTATTTTGCCAGTGTTCATCAAACAAGAGACCAATTTTTGAAATGTTTCCACTTTCGGCTGCTTTTAATATTTTATACCCAATTTCTTTAATAGCATGCATGCTATTCACAACATTTCCTCTATTGTTCCTTATATTCTTTCCCTGATCACCCAATATTATTGTAGAGCTTCTTGTTCTATTTGTATAAAAAGCCAACAAGTTCTTGTTTAATTCTCTGAGAGTGTTTTCTGATATATTGGCCTTACGAACCCTAACCTTTCCCTGTTTGTCTATATTTAAAATCGTTAGCCCACCGTAGGCTGCCATATATTGGTCTTGTTTCCCAACGGGCTTTTTGAGAATTTCTATCTCTAAATTACAAGCCTTGTCTGCGAGTAACTTCGGTGAAGTTCTTTTTTTCTTGAGACAACAAAGAGAATTAATTAGTCCTACGGCATAACAGCTTGATGATCCTAGACCTGTACCAGCTGCTATGTCTGACATAGAGGTAATCTCAATATTCTTTTTTATCTTCATAACCCTCAATGCTTCTCTTGCAATTTCATGCTGGATGTCGTCTATGTTTTTAGCCGTCTCAACCTTATCATGTCTTATTCTAATAAGGTCGTCGAGGACGGGCTGGTTAACACTAATGAACATGTACTTGTTAATACTGGCCGAAAAAATGAAACCACCATATTTTGAGTAATACGAAGGTAAATCAGTTCCGCCTCCTCCGAGAGTAATCCTAAAAGGAGTTTTTGTAATAATCATAATTAATTATTTGCTCTTAAAAAAAGCTTTGGCGTATCAATGGGTATCAGCCCTTTGTCAAAAATATATCCATAAATAGGCCACTTTTTTTTCAATAAAACAGGAAAAATATCTCTTGAAAAATCAGAAAATCCATCAGGGATATATTCCAAAACCTTTCTATTTAAAAGATAAATGCCGGCATTAACAAGGTCACTTTTTATTTCCCCCTTTTCGGGCTTTTCTATAAACTGTTTAACCTTATAATTGCTATCAAGAAGAGCAATTCCTCCCTGATGAGGATCAATTTTTCTATGATAAAAGCCAATGGTTATTAGCGCTTTTTTCTTTAAATGAAATTTTTTCATTTCCTCAATATTATAATCAGAATGGTAAAAATTATCCCCATAGACAACCAATAAATCTTTTTCCCAATCATCGTGTCTGTAAAGTTTAATCATGTTCTTTACCCCACCTGCTGTTCCCAAAATATTTTTCTCATACGCATATTTAATCTGGATATCCCAAGCATTACCATTCTTAAAATGACTCTTAATCACATCCGGGAGATAGTGAAGATTAATGTATATTTCTGTAACACCAAATTTGATAAGCCACTCTAAATTATGTTCAAGGATAATCTCTCCCTTGACCTTAAGCATTGGCTTGGGGGTGTTTCTGCAGGTTTTTTTTAGCCTAGTACTTTTGCCGGCGGCTAGAAGAATAGCTTTCATTTTTTTATTTAATATTCCCTTTCTTAATTTCTTTTTTTATATATTTGATCATGCCTCTTAAGCCAGTTTCTATGTCTATTTCTGGTTTCCAGCCAAGCTTTTTTGCTCTTTTTATATCCGCTAGGGTGTTTTGACATTCTCCGGGTAGGTCATCTTTATAGATTGGCGAGATCTTGGTATTTAGAAGCTCACTAATTAATTTATAAATTTCTATAATCGAATAATTTTTACCACTACCCAAATTAAAAACCCTATTATCGGTTTCTTTGTTTGTAAGGCACAGAAGGTGAAATTTATTGATATCGTTTATGTGTATAAAATCGCGTCGCTTTTTGCCAGTTCCATAAATAATAGGATTTTCCTCTTTAAGTAGTTTAATAATAAAGGCACTCATAACAGGAGGAACCGTTCTTCGGTAGTCTTGTCTCGGTCCGTAAACACAAAAATATCTTAAGGCAGTTAGATTCATTCCATAGGTTTTTTTATAAATTTGGGCAAAATGATTATTTGAGAATTTGCTCGTTCCATAAAAACTAATCGGTCTCTCTTCTTTTTCTGGAGTAGGGAAGACGTTGCTTCCTTCATATACGCTGGCAGACTCAGCATAAATGATTTTTTTGACTACTGCTCGTTTTGCTGCCTCAAAAACGTTTATGGTGCCAGTAACATTAATGTCAGAAGTAGAAACAGGATTTTTCTCGCAATCAGAAATACAATTTTTTGCTGCTAGATGAAAAACAACATCAACGTTTTTAAATAAAGGGTAAATTTTGGTAGAGCGGATATCTTCTTTATGGAAGTTAACCTTTTCAGGTATTTGTTCTTTAACTCCGTAAGCCAAATTATCGATGCCAATAACTTGGTGACCCTTCTTTAATAAAAAATCTGCTAGATTGCTTCCTATAAAACCAGCAACACCTGTAATGAGAATTTTCATAGAAAAATTAATTTTTCCAATAATCTGTTTTTTTTGGACCTTGGAGCAATCTCTTGAAAAAGCCAAAAGCCCAAGAAAAATGCATTAATGGAAAAATGATTAAAAGTTTGAAAAAAATCTTAATAGAGCTATGCTTAATCGAACATGTAATAGAAAAAAACAAATCAGCCAAGATATAGGGTATTAGAATGGCAATTAAAACAAAAATAAAAAAATCAAAAAAGAAGGAGAAAATGATTGATACACCGAGACTTAGTAGAAAAAGAAGGGGAATAGTTTGTCTAAGTTGGAGGTTTTTATGTTTATAAAAATATCCTGCCCTGCCTCCGCCATAGCGAAAATAAAGACTCCATAAACCCCTTAGGCTGTCTCTAGGATAATAATAGGCAAAATTATTTCTATTTAAATAGACTTTACCGCCTGCCTTTCTAATGCGAAAGTTTATATCAGAGTCTTCAGTGATCATTCCCGAGGATTCATCAAAAAGACCAACTTTTTTAAAAATTTCTTTTCTAAAAAAACCCAGGTAAGCCGAATTTACAAAACCACTTTTTTTCCCTAGCCTGAATTGGGCGTTGCCTACTCCGAAAGGATGAGACATGGCAATGCCAATTGCTTTCTGAGTGAGGGTTGTGCTTTTTGGCTTCTGGATTCCTCCAACATTATCTGCTCCTGTTTTTTCTAAATCTTTCAAACACGTCTTTATATAATTTTTAGGAATGACTGTTCTTGCATCTATTCGCATGACTATATCTCCATTTGATTTTTTAATACCTATGTTCATAGCTGGAAATCTTTCGATTTTAGGATTGCTAATAATGAGTACATTGAAATCAGGATTTTTTTTATGGAATTCATCGATTTCTTCTCTGCTTTTGTCAGTGCTCATGCCATCTATCACAAGAATTTCCATTTTTTCTTTTGGATAATCTTGCTTTCTTACATTTTCGAGACACTGAATGATATATTTCTCTTCATTCCTTATTGGTATAACAACTGAAATCAAGGGAAATTTTTTTTTGACGAGGGGTTTCATTTCAAATATTATTTTTTATTAGAATCTTTTGAGTCAAAGCAGTCCTGGAAATATTTAGTAATTAAATGAAGAATGACTGCGTGGATCCCTTCGACTAGATCGTAACGATCTTTTCGTGTCTTAACTAAAATTTTCGCATCGGCAACTTTATTAAGCTTACCACCGTTAAAACCAGAAAGACCAATTACAGGAATATTTTGGCTTTTGGCTAATTTTACTGCCTTGATTATATTCTCAGAATTTCCTGAAGAGGAGATAGCAACGACAGCATCAGCCTCTCTCAGGTAATTTTTTAAGGGACCGGCAAAGACCATGTTAAAGCCAATATCATTTGCCCAAGCCGTCAATTCCTCTTCTGTTGTTGGGACGCGAATAGCTTGAAAACGACGAGGGTGTTTCTCTAGATTATGACTAAAAATAGTTTTATTAAAATCACTTACCCAATGAGTTGCGATTGACAAAGAACCACCATTGCCAAAAGCATATATGCGGCCATCTCTTTCATAGGTTGCCTTCAAAAGATTAATCGCTTTGGCTATTTCATGAATAGGCAAATCTTGCAATATTTCGTTGGACTCCTTGATAAAATTTTTAATAAATTTTTCCATAGAAATGTTTTAAATTGAATAAAGGGTGTCAACGCCTGATTGAACAAATCTAATGGGAACCTCTTTTGCTTTATCAAGATTATTTTTTTCTGCGACTCTTTTAAGAGAGGTCAAAACCTTGTTTCTCTTTGTTGGGGGGACAATTAGCATTAAACATCCTCCGCCTCCGGCACCCAGTATCTTGCCACCCCAAGCACCATTTCTTAGGCTAGCCTTATAAAGCTTATCAATGACAGGGCTGGTAATCCTTGAAGCAAGAGTTCTTTTAATTGTCCAATTTTTATTCAACAATTCCCCCGCTTTCTTCATGTCTTTTTTAAGGAGAGACTCTTCAAAGGGCGCAACTAAATCAGCTATTTCCCGAAGACCCTTAATTTTTTTATTGATATTTAATTTTTGTTCTTTGAGGACAGAGCTGGCTAGTCTAGTTATACCTGTAAAGAAGACTAAAAGATGTTGTTCCAAAATAGATTGAGCAGTATGGTCAATTAATACAGGCTTTATTTTTACGGAGTTATCAGGATTAAACTGAAAAACATTAAAACCACCAATAGCGGCAGCATATTGATCTTGCTTACCAATGGGTTCTTTCACTAATTCAATTTCAAGTCGACAGGCTTCTTCTGCAAGTTCTTGCCTAGTAATATTTTTTCCTATGTAGCTGTATAGAGCTTTAATTAAAGCAACAGAAAAGCTCGATGATGATCCTAAACCAGTTTTTCCTGGAAGGCTAGCATAAGAACCAATTTCTATTCCAGGACCAATATCTAGGTCTATTAAAGCCGCTCTAATGCGAGTATGTTTCAGGTCACTAACACAATCAACGCTTTCGCTAATAGAATAGCGAGCAGAAATTTTATTAATCATAGGGGTTGAGTTTAGGACTATATATACATACTTATCAATCGTTGCTGAAATAACCCTACCAGGATAAAGATGATAGAAATCAGGCAAATCGGTCCCTCCTCCTACGAAACTTATTCTCAATGGTGCACGAGTTAAAATCATGGTTTTAATTAAACGTTTTAAGGGTTATTATTGGTTCTTTGTTCTTCTATTCTAGCCAAAAGAAGACGATGTTTCAAGCACCAGAACTTATTAATTATAGGTTTAAGCAAAACAATAGGAAAAAATTTAACCACTAAATACATAGCAACATTCAATGACTTAAGAAGGCTAAGAGCCTTTTTCTTTTTGCCACCCACTAAATAAGCAATGGCTAATTTAAGATTAAGATTTCTAAGTATTTTTTGGTATTCATATTTTCTCTTTTCAGCTTCTGTCATGCTTTCAAATAGACGATTAAAAGCGTTAACGTTGTGTTCCTTCATTTTCCATTGGTTTTCCATTCGAGAAAGACTATCTTTATCAATTCTGATTTTAACTAAATTTTTATCAAGAAAACCAAATCTAAAACCTGCTCGAGAAATTCTTAGCATCAAATCCCATTCTTCTGAATGACAAGAACTTTCATCAAATAAACCTACTTGATTAAATATTTTTTTTGAGATTAATACTGTATTTAGCTGACCAAAAAAGCCTTTCAGCAATTCTTCGAAAACATCACCACTCGGCTTCTTGCCCTTATGCTGGTAAAGATTATTTGGTTTGCCATCATAGAAATGGAATGCATTGCAATAGACGAGATCAAATTCCTGATGTTTTTCTAAAAAGGCAACCTCTTCTTCTATTTTTTTAGGAAAATAATAATCATCTGCATCCAAAAAAGCAATAAATTCTCCGGTAGAATGTCTGATTCCATTATTGCGTGTTACTGCCACGCCCTTATTTTCTTGCTCAATATATTTTATTCGTTGATCCCTAAAAGACTTAATTATTTTCTTACTTTTGTCACTCGAGCCATCATTTACAATTATGACTTCAATGTTTTTGTAAGTCTGTGCCAAGGCTGAATTAACACAATTTCTGATGTGTTTTTCAGCGTTATAGACGGGAATGATTATAGAAACTTTTTTCATGTTTAAACCAAAACCATGGCGTATAATACCCAATAGAAGGGACCGCCATAAACAGGAAACCCAATTAAAATATATGCTAAGTTTAAACCAATTAACATCGAGCTTATGCCAAGATAATGTATTATAGGAATGCCCTCTTTTTTTCTTGAATTAAACCTATTTTTAAGATTTTTTAAAAAACAAAAATTTAAAAGAATAAAAGCTCCTAAACCAAAAGCACCGCTATTTAAAAATAGATCAAGGGCAGTATCTGCACCATGGGCCTCTCCATACCAGTCGGCCATATAACTGGCTTCATAATTTAAACCAAAACCTGAAATGATTGATGTTGGGTTTTCTTTCATCAGTCTGAGATAATATTGAGTGCTAACGACCCTAGCATCGCTTTGGGGTCGATCAATCATGCGTCTAGTTGTTCTTGTTACTCTATCAAAGTAAGTCTCTCTCATCTGGTTGGGCATTATGAGAAACATGCCTATAATTATTGCGATGACAGACAAAACATATATATTTATTTTTAGGAAATTTTTCTTATAAAATCTTGCTAATAAAATAGTTGATAAGTAAGCAGAAGCAATTAGGGCCAAAACAAATGCCCTGCTTTGGGTCCAGAGAATTATTACTCCTAAGCCGCTAGATAAAAGAAGATAAATCAGAGATAAGAACTTTTTCTTTTTTAAGAAACTGTCAATAAAAAAACAGAAGACAAGAGCAAAGGATATAAAAGCAAAGATAACACACATATTGGGTTGATCCGAGAAGCCTCTAAACCTATCACCAGCATCTATCATTGAAAAATTTCTAGCTAGGTCTTGGCTAAAAATAAATGGAAGATAGATTAGTGAAGGAAAAAGAAAAGACCAATAAAGTTTTTTATAAAATGACGGACTTTCTTTTAGAATAACAAAGGTAATAACAAAGAGCCAAATTCCCCAAATTAATCTTATTAAGTGACCAAATCCTCTAAGGCTAAGGTGGATATCATATTGGAAGTATCCTATAGCCGTAGCAATAATAGTAAAAATAAAAAAAAGAAAAATAGACAAAGAGACTAAAGAAGGAATTTTTTTTAAGTATTTTTCTCTCTTTTCAAAGAAGAGATACAAAAATCCAAGCATAGCAACTAAAAAATAAAAGATTTCTGCTGGTCGGGGCAGGAAGAAATCTTCAAGTGACCAATTCCAAAAGATTAAGGAAAAGCTTCCTAACCAGAGAAACAATTTTATTCCCTTTTTCGTGGTAATAGGTGGCATTATTTTGCAATGAAGGCTACGTCTGTTCCTTCTTTTAGCTTTCTTATGTCAATTTTTAAGAAAGGATTAAAAACATTATATGGTTTATATCCAAATTTTTTCATAAAATTGATTAATTCTTGAGGATCATAATTTAACAATTCGTAAGACTTAGGATTAATTTCGGTAAGGATAACCGGCTTTTTCTTGCATTTACTTAAATAATTTTCTAGACCCCTAAGGACAGGAAATTCATATCCCTCAACATCTATTTTTATAAAAGAAATGTTCTCTAGTTTTTTATCTTCAATATATTTATCTAGTCTTATAACATTAACATTGAGAGTTTTTATTTTATATTTTGGCTTATCCCAAATATTAATATATTCCTTAATTAGAGTATTGCCTCCGCCATGTGGAGGATCTAGTATTTCCATCGGAAGAGTTGTTTTTCTTTCTCCTAAAGCAGCTTGATTAGCGAACATTTTATAATCAGGATTTAATTTAATATTTTCTTGAAGTAGTTTAAAGTATTGTGGTGCTGGTTCAAAAGAATGAACTTCACCACTCTTTCCTACCAGATGAGCTGCGACAGCAGAAACATAGCCGATGTTTGCACCAACATCAATGAATATACTCCCTTTTTTTAAACACTTTTTCATTAAAGAGATTAGGGCAATCTGGTAGTATCCGAAATACATTTGCTTAACATAAGGATCTTTTTTTCCAAGATGATCAAAATCAATTTTAAATTTTATATCACCCAATTTGATAATTGATTTTTTGGGGTCAAAATTTTTCCAAGGATCCGTCTGTTGCTTTAATTTGTATCTTAAATATTTTTTGAAAAGAAACGGATTTATAAAGAGTAATTTTATACCTTGTATGATTATGTTTAATTTCATTCTTGTTTATTTTTTTTATAGATAGAAATGATTTTTCTAGCACGATTATGGTAAGTATGATCCCTAAGAGCTCTTTTTATTCCTGCTTTCTTAATTTTATTTCTTTCATCTGGGTGATTGAGATAATATTCAATTTTTTTAAACCAGTCTTTTTCATCTTTGGCCATAACAATTTCTTTACCAATTTCATAAAACTTATACATAGTTGGAACATAATCACTTAACTGAAAGCCACCGGAGGCAGGAACCTTGAATTCTCTTTCATTAGAGAGTCCCATGGTCTTTCCGTTTGGATAATATTCATGAATATTGATACAGATTTTCGCTGAGGCATAAAGTCTGCGTTCGTCGTCTTGACTAATGGTGACCCTATTTTTATTAGCAGAGTCCCTTAGCCACTTAAAATGAAGCCTTCTTCCCGCGGCACCTAGAATCCTTAAAAACTTATCTTTTTTTGTCCATCCCGTACCAAAAAGCTTAACATCATATTTTTCCATCAAGGGGAAGAGTAGTTTTTTAAAGACGTGTTGCTTTTTTGTAAAATAGGATCCAACGAAAGCTATGTCACAGACAAATTTTTGAACAGCTTTATCTGGATAAAAATGTTTTTTATCAGCAGCACAAGGGATTAAATAAAAAGGCTTGGTGATAATCTTGAAGTTTTCTTTTATTGATTCTGGATCAAAATAGCTATAAAAAATATCAAAATAATTTTCATATTTACCTAATAATTTTAAATAATTTGGCTCATCTAAGTAATCAAGTCCTAAATCTACGAACATCTTGGTTGGAGACTTTTTTATTCGACTAAGAAAATTTTCATCAATTTCTCCTTTTTTTATTCTCCGCAAAATTGCAGAGAAACTTATCATAAAAATATCAGGATTGATTTTATAAAAAGCCTTTTTGAAATTATCTGTTTCGGTTACAACAAAGAACTTGTGACCCATATCTTCAAAGGCATATTTATACCCCTGGCAAGTCCACCTGTCTGCACCTGTTGCATTTAAAAAACTTGTGGCAAATAGAATTTTCATCTAGTTATTTTTTTGTAAAAATTATGCATAAACGTATAAAAACTCCTACCGAAAAGACTAAATACATACTGGATATAAGCCAAGTAGTTAAACCTATTAATTTTGATAGCTTTATTTAGGCAATTACGGCAAACTTTAAACTTTCCTAAGCGACAAAATTTACCACCTATTCTCTGGAGATAGAAGCTTTTAAGCCTCGCATCTTCATCAAAATATTTTTTATATTTTTTGAGCACGAAAATTTCTAGCTTAGCAGCTTCTTCAATTTTATCTCCTAATCTTTCTCCGTGATGCTGTCGTATTTTGAGAACAATTTTAGGAGTATAATCAACCCCAAGCTTCTCTGCTAGTCTCAAGTAAAGTTCCCAGTCTTCACCTGTTAGAATGTTCTTGTTATAGTAGCCAATCTCTCTAAAGACATCTTTTCTAATCATTGGGTTAGACGCCGAAGCCGTAAAGGGATATTCTTGGGAAAGGAGTTCTTTCAGAATAGATCCTTTTAACTGAGGATGGTGTTTTTTTAGAACGTTACCGTCATTATCAATCTTGATAAACCCACCATAGACAAGGCCTATTTCTTTCGGTCCTTTCTTAAAAACTTCTATTTGGTCTTTTAGCTTGTTTGTCAACCACTCGTCATCATCGTCTAAAAAGGCAATATAATCTCCTTTTGATTTTCTAATCCCTAGATTCCTTGCTTCAGAGATTCCCAGCGGTTTGTGCTTTATGTAACTTATTCTCTTGTCTTTGAACTTTTTAACAACCTCTTCTGTTTCATCTTTAGACTCATTATCTAGTACAAGAAGTTCAAAATTTTTGTATGTTTGTGCCAAGACGCTTTCGATAGCCTTTTTAACAAAAGCAGATCTATTAAAGGTCGTGATGATACAAGAAATTTTTACCTTGTTATTCTTCGAATTTGCCATAATGATTTATTAGTCCATGAAATATGCCAAGTAATAGCATAAGAATTTTACTAATTTTTTTATCTTCATAAAAAATTAATTTTATGAAAAGCTTAATATTTGAACCGATATTATTCAAAACCCAGCCAAAAGAACTTGTAAAATATTTTTTATACAAATAAACACTGTTTCGGTAAATATAATAATACCTAACAGGGGAATGGTTAGTTAAAACGAATTTCTTACCGAGAAAATTCTTCAAAACAGGATTGTCTCCAATACGTTGATAAAGCATCGCCTCAATTACTAGAAGTGTAAATAATCCCTTTTTCTTTGCTCTAAGGCAAAAATCGTTATCAACACATTCAATAAAAAGATTGTCTTTATATAAACCTATTTTTTTAAAAGTGCTTTTTTTAACTAATTGTCCTGAAGTGATGGCAGCTGGGATAATCTTAGAACGAACTTTTTGTCTGTAAGCAAAACCCTTAATTGTCTTATAATTTGGTGCAAGAATAGCAACTCTGTTTTGGGCTTTTTCTGGCAATACGCGATATAAATTGAGCATCGTTTCAATCATGACAGGACTAAGCTTGCTGTCTTGATCCAGAGTTAAGAGCCAATCGTAATTATATTTGATTGCATAATTTGCTGCTATATTAAGAGCATTCGCGATGCCAAAATTATTTTTATTCCTGATAATTTCTATCTTTTTCGATTTCTTTTGTAAATCAAAAAGAATTTTAAGCGTTGGTTTTCTAGAGGCATTATCTATAATTAAAAGCTTATCAACTTGTTTTAAAACAGATTCAACACAGTCTTTAATTATTTGTCCTGGGTTGTAACTTACTATGACAGCACATATTTTATATTTCATATTAATTTCCAGTATCTGAGAGTTTTTTTAAGGCCATCAATTAAAGAGGTTTTGTAGCGCCATCCTAGTTCTGCCTTAATCTTTGTAGCATCAAGGCAACATCTTACTTGTTCTCCTTTTCTATCGTGATGATAGATTGGCGACGGCTTCTTATCAAGCAATTCGGCAATTTTCCAATAAACCTGTTTTAAGGTAGTCTCTTTGCTGGTTCCGATATTAAAAATAGGCTTATCGCAGTCATTTCTTGTGTTTAGAGCCATTAAATTAGCACTAACAACATCATCTATATAAATGTAGTCTCTGGTTTTATCTCCTTTTCCCCAAATGTCAGCCTGCTTTCCTTTCGAGAGCTTTCTTATATAGTCAGCCATTGCTCCAGTTATTTGTCTTGGTCCATAGACAGCAGGGTAACGAATAATAACATATGGCAAATTATAAGTTTTTCTAAAAAACTCTAGATAATTCTCAATTGCATGCTTTGAAACGACATAAGAAGAAACCGGCATAATGGGTTCAGTTTCTCTGGTTGGAACCTTGTTGGTGTTTCCGTATATGAAACTAGATGAGGCAAAAACAAACTTTTCAAACTTTCTTAGACTTCTAACTGCTTTTAAAATTCTAATACTGCCTATAACACAATCTAAATCAAGTAAGGGGTCCTTAACTGATTTTGGCACTAAGACGAAAAAGGCAAAATGATAAATTATTTCTGGTTTTTCTTTTCTGATAATTTCTTCAATCTTTGGGTTCTTAATGTTTAGTTTATAGAATTTTGCCTTGGGGTTTATGTTTTCTTTTCTTCCAGTTGATAGATTGTCTATAACAACAACCTTAGCTCCTTTCTTGATCAGTTCATCTACTGTGTGGGAACCAATAAAGCCTGCTCCTCCCGTAACTAATATTTTTTTATTTTTTAGATGCATATTTTATTTTGAGCTAAAACCTTGAAATATATTTTTTAAAATTATTCTTCCAGCGTTTTAAAATTTTTAACTTTCTAAAGAAATGATAACGCTTGATTATAAAAATAATTAAATGGTCCTTTAGGTTTTTTTTCTTATCACTTGTCTTTTTTGCATGAGCAATTGTGTCAACTAATCCCAGGGAGACGAACCCCTTTTTCCTAAAAGACTCTATAACTACTCTTGGAACATTTGCATATCTATCTTTTTGAGTTGAGTCATGAAAAGCTATGATACCTCCTTCAACAACAAATGGAGAAAAAAGATCAAAATCAGATTTAGCACCATTATAGCTATGATCTCCGTCAATCCAGAGAAGGGCAATAGGATCTTTCCAATTTTTAGCTGCTTCTTCTGATTTTTTAATGATGGGAAAGACCAAATCTTCAATTTTTGCTTTCTTCATGTTTTCTTTAAAAAAACGAAGACTAGAATTATTATTTAATTCGTTTTTTTGTTCAATGCTATTTATGTGTGGATCAATTGCATAAACCTTATTCTTATTTCCTTCCCGCGATCCATAGGCTAAATAGGTGGTGGATTTCCCCTGCCATGAGCCAATCTCGACAATAACACCCCTTTTTGGTGATTTTTTTGCCTGATCATACAAAAATTTCGATTCTCTGCTTGTAAGCCAACCATTGAATTGGTCGGCTATTTTTTTTGCTTTTAAGTAAGACATTTATTTTCTTTCAAAAAAAACATGGCATGCTGTTTCTGATGTTGCCAAAAGATCTTTAAGCTTATCGATGTTTGTTTTAAAAAACCCAGGAGACAGGTTAGGTGTATTAATTTTATTTGAAAAAAAGTCAAATGCTTTTTTCATTATACCGCCTTCTCCAATAAGGAATGGAGTTGGCTCCCATGCAGCACTTTTTACTTGAAACCCAGCCTCTTTAAGGGTGGTTAATAATTTTATAGTTTTTTTCTTTTTAATAATGGTAGGATGAATTTCTATAAAAATTTTTAGAGGCTTTTCTGTCTTTAAAATCTTTTTCATTCCTTGAATAATTTCGTATTCATAACCTTCTGTATCCATTCTTATTAAGTCTGGCCACTTTTTACCTTCAATGAAATTATCAAGTGTTTCGGTTTTAACCATTATTGAGCCTATGAATTTAGAACCATCATCTATCATTGAACATCTATTGTGGTGTGTTGAAATGTGCATCTTTTCTTTTTTTCTTTTTTCTCCTATTGCCAGGTTAAACAACTTAATGTTTTTGTAGTTATTTAACTTAACATTATAGCTTAAAAGCTTGAAATTTTTTGGCACGGGCTCAATGGCATATATTTTTCCTTTATTGCCCACTAGTCGAGATTCCATTAGGGCATAGTATCCAATATTTGCTCCGATGTCTATTACGACGTTTCCCTTTCTAAGTTCTTTTCTCATCGTTTCTGTTGAGAAAGGTTCTCTTATATTCGATAAAACAAGGTCACGTGCAAGTCCTTCGTCGTTTAAATTAACAACCATTTTGCTATCTTGGATGTTTTTTACAAAAACAGACTTACTTAAAGACGCTTTCTTTATTAAAAAACGTAAATCAGTTTTAGCTTTTAGGTAGCGGTAACAAAAAAACCTTCCTGTTCTCCATACAAATTGAACCAAGCTTTCTTCTTTTAATCTTTTACAAACGTGGTTAATAAAAAGCTTCATTTATTTTCTGTCAAATACCAATTAATTGTTTTTTTCAATCCTTCTTTAAAGTTTGTTTCTGCCTTAAACCCGAACTCCTTTTTGGCGAGGGAAACGCTTAAGCGACGACGTGGTTGTCCGTCGGGTTTGGATTTATCCCATACAATTTTTCCCTGAAAACCGGTTAATTCTTTTATTGTTTCTGCTAAGTCTTTAATTGATATTTCTCTTCCCGAGCCTAGATTAACGGGGTTACCTCTATTGTATTTCTCAGTAGCCAAAGCAATGCCTTCAGCGGCATCTTCTGCATAAAGGAATTCTCTAGTTGCTTTGCCTGTTCCCCAAAGAGTAATTTTTTCTAATTTTCTATTTTTGGCCTCGATACACTTTTTGATAATAGCGGGAATGACGTGAGAACTTTCGGGGTTAAAATTATCCCCGGGACCATAAAGGTTAACTGGCAAGAGGAAAACGGAGTTAAATCCATATTGTTTTCTATATGCTTGAGATTGAACTAAGAGCATTTTTTTCGCCAAACCATAGGGTGCATTAGTTTCTTCTGGGTAACCTGACCAGAGATCCTTTTCTTTAAATGGAGACGGGGTAAATTTAGGGTATGCACAAATTGTACCGATAATTACAAATTTGCCTACGCCTGCCCTTCTGGCGGCTTCTATTAATTGAATGCCCATAATGGCATTATCATAGAAAAGCTCTCCTGGAGCTGCTTGATTAAATCCTATGCCACCGACCTTTGCAGCAAGATGAATAACAACATCTTGGCCCTTAACGGCTTTTTGGCAATTTTCCCATTTTTTTAAATCTAGTTCTTTTTCTCTTGGCAGGAAAAGGTTTTTTTTGTTAATCTTTCTTTTTTCGGTTAAGTTTCTAACCAAATGGTTTCCCAAAAAACCATGGGCACCTGTAATCAAAATATTTTTTTTCTTTAGATTATTCATGATAATTATTATTAGTTTTAATGCCTTTTTCTTTCAGGAAAGACTCTTTTTGAGCTTCTTTTAAGTCATTTTCAATCATTTCGCCAACCAAGCCTTTAAAGCTTATGTTTGGTTTCCACCCCAAGACCTTTTTTGCCTTGGTTGGGCTGCCCATCAGGGACTCAACTTCGTTGGGTCGAAAGTAACGAGAGTCAACCTCTATTAATACTTTATTGTTTTTTTTGTTTAAGCCTTGTTCTTTCAACCCCTTGCCACTCCACTTAATATCTATTCCTAATTCTTTGAAAGCTATTTGGCAAAAATCTTTAACAGAATGCTGTCTACCTGTTGCGATTATATAGTCGTCAGGTTCTGGTTGCTGAAGCATGAGCCACATAGCTCTAATATAGTCTTTAGCATGACCCCAGTCTCTCTTGCTGTTTAGGTTTCCCAGGTAGAGCTTATCTTGTAGACCAAGCTTTATACGTGTTGCTCCTCGAGTTATTTTTCTGGTAACAAAAGTTTCACCGCGCCTGCTTGATTCATGATTAAAACAAATTCCGGAACAAGCAAAAATATTATAAGCCTCTCTATAATTAACCGTTATCCAATGAGCATATAATTTAGCGGTTCCGTATGGGCTTCTTGGACGAAAGGGAGTTTTTTCGTTTTGAGGAACTTCCTCTGGTTTTCCAGAAAACATTTCGCTAGTAGAGGCCTGATAAAATTTAGTCTTTTTGTGAAGTCCCAAGATTCGAATTGCTTCTAAAATCCTTAAAACACCCAAGGCATCAGCCTCGGTTGTATAGAGAGGTGTTTCATATGATACCTGAACGTGAGATTGAGCGGCAAGATTATAGACCTCATCGGGCTTTATTTCTTGTAGAAGATTAACCAAGCTTGCCATATCAGTGATATCTCCATAATGAAGGATAAGCCTTTTCTTTCTTTCGTGAGGATCTTGATAGATATGATCAACTCGACCAGTATTAAAAGAAGAAGAGCGACGCTTAATGCCGTGGACTATATAATTTTTATCAAGAAGGAATTCTGCAAGATACGAGCCATCTTGGCCGGTTATGCCTGTAATAAGAGCTTTTTTCATATTTGTAGTTTCTTATATATTTTAATTATTTTATTTACGCGATTATGGTAGGTATGATCTCGGAGAGCTCTTCTTGTGCCGGCTTCTTGAATCTTTCTTCTTTCATTTGGATGATTAAGATAGTATTTGATTTTATTGAGCCACTCTTCTCTGTTTAATTTTACGCTTACTATTTCATTTTCATTAAAATATCTTTTTAAAGCCGGCAAATAATCACAGATTTGAAATCCTCCACAGGCACAAATCTTAAAAGTTCTTTCATTTACCAAGAAACTTGCTTCACTGCCATCATTATTTCTTTCATGAAAATTAAGACAGATTTTAGCAGAAGAGTAGAGAGCATTTTCTTCTTCAAGAGGAATTGTGATTCTCAGTCTGTTAATAAAGTTACTTAATCCATTAAGGTGCACTTCCCTTGAAACCCTTTGTCCTAAGCGAAAAACTTGGTCTTTCTTAGTCCAATATGGTCCAAAAATACCAACATTATAGTCTTTTTTTAAGGGCAAGAGAACCTGATTGAAAAACCATCTCTTTAGAGGAAGCTTAGCTCCCAAAAAGACGATGTCATACTTATATTTTTCCAAGGCTTTTGTAGGAAAATGAATACTTTTGTTAGCGGCGTGCGGGATTAAATGATAATCTTTTCCAATTATCTTTTTAAAATTTTTCATTGCTTCAATCTCTTTCTCACCATAGTAAATATCAGCAAAATCTCTGTCTTTTAAAATTGATAGGATTGATGCATCTTGATCAAAGCGATGACCAACTCCGACAAAAACCTTTATACCCAATTTACGAGCCTTTTTTATAATGCCTATGTCGCTTGGAATATTTAAATAATCAAGTGATGCGAAAAATAAATCAGGCTTAATTTTCTTAAGGCTTTCTTCTAAGTCATCATTTTCTGTTAGGGGGAAGAAATTATGTCCCAGGTCTAGCCATGCCTGTTTGTAGCCGTCATAAATAAATCGATTTGCACCTATGCTTTGAGGAAATTTAATTTGATGAAGAACCTTCATATGTATTTCTTGAAAACTTGCTCTAATTTATTAGCGGCATCTTCCCATCTGAATTTTTGAATATATCTATAACCCATCTCTGCAATCCTGTCCCTTTCTTTTGGTTTTTCTATTAGCCTTAATAAGTTTTTTGTCATGGTATCTATATTTCCAGGAGAAGAAACCAGGGCAGTCTTTCCAGCGATGGTATATTCTGGAATAGCCCCGGCCGAGGTGGTAATTACCGGTAGCCTACATGCCATTGCTTCCATCGGAGGCATTCCAAATCCCTCCTCAAGAGGAGGGTAAAGAAAAATATCACAAGCATTGTAAAGTTGTCTTAATTCATCTTTAACGGGGCTTTGATAAAAACGAACATCTTTCTCTAACATACCAAAATCATCCTTTGGAATTTTTTGGCCGAAAAGAATAATTTCAATATTAGGATGAATTTTCTTAACTCTTTTTAACACCAAAAGGCCTTCTAGGGTTCCCTTTCTTCTCTCTCTTCTATAAGGCATAAGGATACGGATGTTTTTGTGCTTTTTACTGCTTCTTTCTGGATAAAACTGATGGTGATCCGGAGCATGGAGAATAACTTCTTCTACGCTAGTCTCAGCCTTTTCTTTCAGGGTTTTCTTAAGCCATCTCGAGTTAACAATATTCTTTAAGCCTATTTGATATGTCTTGTTTACGGCATCGTCGTTACCCATCCAGATTTCATGATCTTGAATAAGGTAGAATTTTTTACCTTTTTTAGCGCCATAACGCTTAACGAAATATGCAGTTTCCCACCAGGTTGCAACAATAATATCTGCATCAGGTATATATTTTTCCTTATATGACCAAATTGGCTTTAAGTTAGCTTTTACATTAAACCAATTGACACAAGCCTTACAACCTTTTGACTTTTTAAAGATCCGGACGAAACGAATAAAAAGCCTACCTTTGTTAATCCATTTTCCTTCAAGCCAAAAGGGGGTTAGAGAACAGAGAATATTTACTTCATGGCCCATATCAACCAGATGATTTGTAAATTCAAAAATTGCTTTTGTTCCTCCAGAGAGACCGAAACCAGATGTAACAAAGGTAATTTTCATAATTATTCAATTCCTCTTTCTTTAAATCTCTTAATTAACTTATTTGGGTTTTTAAAATAGAAAGACAAAATAGGAAAAGTTGATGATTCAAGACTCCAACCACAAGCCCATTGATTTAAGCAACCAGAGCACTTTTTGACTTTTTCCCTTATTTTTTTTGCATCAGCACCTTTCCAAATTTGACTCGGAGTTTTTTCTCTGACATTTCCTGCGGAAATATCAAAATAATTAAGACAAGGAACAATTTCACCATCCCAAGTTAAAACGAAAAAGGTATTAAGAGCAAAACAAGGAAATTTAATGAATTCTCCCTTTAGAGAGGAGAGCCACATCTCCTTCATAAAAGAAGGCTTAAAGGAAGAAACAGCTTCATATATTTTTTTGTTTTTATCTAAATCAGCATCAGTATTACCGTAGAAAGGTGATTGATTATACCATTGACTCAAGACACCCACATCCATTTTATTACCATACTCAATAACCTTCTCTAAAGAATTAAGGGTGAGATCAGAAAGGGTAAATCCAATAACTATTTCTAGTTTATCGCCATGTTTTTTTCTTAATTCCACCAGCCTTTTTAGGAGCCAATCAGCTTTTTCAAAGTTGCCTGGTATACCTCTAATTTCATCATGTTCTTTGCCGATACCATCAAGAGATACCCCCACCGAAACAGGAACATCTTTATTCAATAACATCTTTATATCACTGACTATCTTTTTAGCCAAAATAGCATTTGTGCTTATTTGTAGCTTAGCTTTGGGAAGAAGCTTGTGTTCAATGTAAATGATCTCGGGGAGATCCTCTCGTAAGCTAACTTCTCCACCAGTATTAATAATTTCACGAATATTCTTAAAAAGAGGATCCTTAAACGTCTTAGCTATTTCTTTAAGGGTTAGTTGCGGTGTTTTGGGAGGATTCTTCCAAATATTACAATGCTTACACCTTGAATTGCATTTACCTGTTGGCATAAAAACCAACCATTGAGGTTTCATCGGAACACCAGAATTTCTAACCGCTAAATTCTTAATACTTTTGATAGAGTTTGCGGAAACTCTGTTAATTTTTTTAATGTCAATATGCATAATAAATTAAGTTTTTTTTACGATTAACTTATAAAACAAAGCAAATGAGCTCAAGTAGGCTAAACCTCCGAGAAGAATCATAGCCACAACGTGAAAGTCAATATTTATTATTAACAGAAGCATAACTAAGCTAGCCAAGAAGCAAACAAGGGAAAATCTAGTCAAGAAAGTTTTCAAAAAAGACAAAAAAGTATTTTTTGAAACTAGAAGAATCAAGGCTGTTAAAACAACAAATTGAGTAGTTGCAGTTGCCATAGCTGCACCGTTAAGGCTGTAAAGAGGTATAAGGAAATAATTGAGAACAATATTTAGACAGGCTGATAGAAATATAATTTTGAAAAGACGTCTTTGTAGGTTAAAAATAATCATTGTTTCTCGATAGGGCGAATAGAAATAAAGTAAAGCAGCTTTTATAAAAAGGATTTGGAAAGCAAAGACAGCTGGCAAAAAATCCTTTCCGTAAATAAACTGAATTATCTTGGGAGCCAGGACAATCCCGCCGATGGTAATAGGGATAGCAAGAAAAGTCATAATTTTCATTTCAAATTTCCAAATTTTTTTAAATCTTTCTTTGACCTTCAAACAAGAACCTAGGGCTGGGTAAAAACTTTGAATAATTAAGTTCATTGGCAAGACAACCATACCGATTATTTTATAAGCTGCGTTATAATAACCAGTTTCAGTAATTTGCTTAAAATATCCCAGCATAACTGAATCAGTTGAGCTATAGACAATATCTAGTCCAGTTACTAAAGCTAGTGGCCAAGACAGTCCAAGGAAATATTTCCAAACTTTTTTATCAAGAGATAGCTTAAAATGGCTAACCTTAGAGTAAAAAAACCAAGAAATTACAACAAAGGATATTATTGCTGACAATATATAGGCATAAGTTAGAGAGACGATAGAGGGCAGGCAATAGATAGCAAGGAAGCCGCTGCTGACTAAAACAAAAGCCTGGATTATCTTGGTCCAGGACTCATACTCCATTCTTTGTCTTGCCTTAAAAAATGCATAGAAAATGACGCCGAAGTCTGCTATAAAAGTATAGAAAATTAACATAAGCATAATTCGACGAATAGATGGATCGTCTGTAATAAAAAGAGATCCAACGCTTAATACAAGAACCCCAAGGGCACTTAAGAAAAGCTTAAGGGAAATAATTGTCGGAAAATGTTTTTCTTTTTTCTTATCTCTAGCAAATTCTCTAATGACAATTGCCGGAAGCCCCATGCTTGAGATAATTGTAAGAAGAGAAGCGAAAGAAAATGCAAATGTAAATTTTCCGTACTCGGTTGCACCTAAAATCCTTACAATATAAATAACCAAGAAGAACTTAAGCAATCTTGTGAAGACTTCAGCGATTGTTAACCAAAAAGTATTTTTAAAAATAGTTTGCTTTTGATTTGTATTTTTGAACAAAAAGTTCTTAATCAGTTTCATTTAAGATTGTTTTAAAAAATCTTGAGTATTCTTTAGCCATTTTTTTCCAAGTATTGGCGGCTGAGGATGAATTATTCGCTAGAATCTCTCTTTTTTTCTCAGGTAGAGACAGAAATCGCTTCATTCTATTTGCTAGATTACTCGCATCCTCTGATTTAAACGTAAAGCCCATTTGATATTTCTCTACTAGCCTTCCCATCTCAGACACATTGCTAGCAATAACGGGTTTCTTATAAATAGCGGCTTCTTTCAGAAGGGGGCCACTTCCGCCAGTGTAATTTTTTTTATAGGGAAAGACAACAACATCACTTGAAAAGAAATAAAAGGGAACCATTTTATCGTCTATATATTCTAACCTTAAAATGACCTTATCTTTAATTTTTAGTTCAGATATCAACCTTTCTATTTCTTTCTTCTTATATTCGAACAATGATCCTGCAATAATTAATTTGAATTCTTCTTTTCTAAGAAGAGCGATGGCCTTAAGAAGGCACTCTATACCCTTGTCCTTCCTGAGCATTCCAAAAAAAAGAAAAATAAATTTATCGTAATTTATATCTAGTTTTTTACGAGAGGAGGTTTTATTTAAAAATTTTTTAGGCGGATTAGCGCCATCATAAATAACCTTAATAGGAAAATCACTCCCTAGTCCTAACTGTTTCCTAAGCTCTTCTTTATGGAATTCTCCCAGAACAACGAAGCCCTTTATTTTTCTTCTAGCAATGGCAGTCCTAAAAATTTTTCTTTGAAAAACCTTATATATTTTAAAAAGAAAATGACCAGAAAACTTTTTAAAACTGAAATTTGCAGCTTGAACCATTAAAACCAAGGGAGGTAATTTTTTACCAAAGAACCTAATTAGAAAAGAAAGAATAGCATATTCTGTATCCATTACGAAGATCAAATCAATCTTGTTTTTCCTAATAAATTTGATCATTTCTCTTATTGCGACAAATGATCCTCGTAAATATCCATAGACATAAATTAAGGGAACCTTTTTTCTTAATTGATCAAACCGTCCAAAAGAGTATTTGCCCTTCTTGAATTCGAAAATTTTAAATAGCGGTTTTTCTGAAATATATTTTTTTGTATGTATTTTGTTGGTAAAAAGAATAACCTCTTCGCCTTGTCTTGAGAGCTCCTGACAAACATGAGTAGTGTAAATACCGTAATGTCCCTGTTTATCTCCGGTTGGTTGAACAAAGAGGATTTTCATTTTTTTAATTCCGCAATAATTAAAGTATGCCAGCCTAACCTTTTTTCAAGGAACCTAAAGAAAAACTTAGGCAAGTATTTAAAATACCAAACCTTTTTATATCTATACTTTTTATATTCGGGAATAACATAAGGGAAAATATGGTCTTTATATATTTTCTTAATTCTAAAATCCCTTAAGAGGCGTCTAATTTCTCTAAACGAGTAAATATAGGTTACGGGAGAACCAGTTTGTGCCTCTGAATACCTTGGAACTAACTCTTTTACTCTCCAGAACCTTCCCTTGCCATAGCCCATAATAATCCAAAAAACCTTCCAACACCATTTTGAATAAAGCATAATTCTGATTTCAGTTGAATGCTTAGAAAATTTCTTAATTTCTTCAAAAACTTTTTTTGGATTCGGCGTGTGGTGAATGACGCCAAATGAATAGATCAAATCATATTTTTCTTTGGGCAAGAATTGGCTTAATTTTTCTATATTACCCTCATAAAAATTGGCCTTAAGCCCATATGCCTTAAATCTTTTTTTTGTAACATCGAGACTTTTTTTTGATAACTCAACTATGGTTAAGTCTGAGCCTGCTCTTGCAAAATTGATTGAATCTGTGCCAATGCCACATCCAAGCTCAAGGACCTTCTTATCTTTCCATTTATTAAATTGGGCAAATTTAGGGATGTGGGGCTCTACGAGATATTTTCTTTTTTCTACTTCATTAAAATATTTTTTTGTCCCAAGCTTGCTTGGTGAATGCCTAATGTTACAGGGGCGACTATCCCAATAATCTTTTACTTGATTAATCTTTTTCATATTCTCCAATTGCATCATAAATTACCTTTTTGCCAAGATTCTTGTTTTTTAAAATTCTCCAACAATCAATAACAATAGTAGGTTTTTTAAAACTTGTCTTACTAATGCTTGAGAATTCTTTCTCTGGAGTTGTTACAATGACTATAGAAGAAGCATTAATACAGGAACCAATAGATTTAGCATATTTGATCTTTTTTCCAAAGACAGATTTTGTGTTTTCTGTTGCCAAGCGGTCATAGACCGTGACATTTGCTTTTTTGCTAAGCAACTTTTTAATAATGAATATAGCGGCTGATTCTTCAATAACAGGAGTATCTGTTTTATATGCTAATCCTAAAAGTGAAACGGTTTTTGCCTTTGAATTCTTAAAAATTTTTTCAACTTTTTTTACAATTAAATCTATTTGTAGCCTATTAACTTGATCAGTGGTTTTAGCTAGCTTAGCATCGTAATTGTATTTTTTAGCAAAAGCGGCAAAAGCTCTGTTGTCACGAGGAAAACAGGGCCCCCCATATGCAAGACCTGCTTTTAGGTAATATGGAGCAACCCTTTTGTCAGCACCCAAAGCTTTAGTAATTTTGTCTATCTCAGAGCCATGGATTTTTTCGCAAAGGTTGCCCAGGGTATTAGCAAAACTAATCTTCATTGTGACGTAAGCATTTAGACTAATTTTTGTTATTTCAGCAGATATGATAGACATTCTTGCGATATATGGCTTGTTGTCACAAAGATTTTCGTAGAACTTCTCGAGCATTTCCCCTGCCTTTTTATGAGATTCCCCAATCAAAACCATGTCCGGATTAAGGGTATCCTTGATAACGCTTCCTAGGGCAATGAATTCTGGGTTATAACAAACACCGAAATCTTTATTCAATTTTTTACCAGAATATTTTTCGATTAAGGGAATTAAATTATTCTCAGTTGTTTGTGGAGAAACGGTTGATGTAATAACAAAAAGATGATAACCATTTTTATTTTTTAAGGCCCTTGAAAGTGGTATCAAAGAATCCTTAAGAAGCTTATCTGAGAAATGACCGCTTGCCATTGATGGAGTTGGCACGATAAAGAAAGTGATATCAGATTTTTTAATGATTTCTTTATGAGAATCTGTTGCCTCCAAACATGCGTTTGACTTGGCCATTAATTCCTGTAAATCGGGCTCAATAACAGGAGCCTTGCCTCTATTAACTGAATCAATTGTTTTTTTATTAACATCTAGTCCGATAGTTTGATATCCTTTAAATGCTGAACAGACAGCTGTACAAATACCCAACTTTCCGAGGCCAATGACTGAAATTTTTGGTTTATTCATAATTTTTAAAAAGTTTTTTATAAATAATACTTTGGCTCCTCTTGTCTTTTAAAGTCAGTTTCTTTGATCCTTTTAGAAACTCGGCTGACTAATCTTTTAGAGAAACCATTTTCAATAATTTTTTTATCCGAACAACCCCTAATCATCTTAAGGTATATAATTGGATCAGCCTGAGCATAGGTAAAGCCAAGCTCTTGTTCGTCGCTCTGGTTCTTCCAAAGACCAGCTGAAGGAGCCTTTGTAATGATTTTAGTAGGGACCTCTAGGAATTTAGCGAGTTGGTAGACTTGTGTCTTTAGAAGTCCAGCAATTGGACTAATATCACAAGCTTGGTCGCCATAAAGAGTGAAATAGGCTAGATAGTATTCACTCAGGTTTTCTGTTCCAACGACTAAACCACCTAATCTTCGTGCGAGCGAGTATTGAATAATCATTCTTTGACGAGCCATAATGTTTCCTTTGTCAACTAAATCAAGCTTAGTAAATTTTTCCAACTCTTTTATCTGTTCGTCAACAGATTTTCCAATATTGATTGTTATGACCTGATTTTTATTAAGTCCGAGATCTTTTTCAATTAATTTGCTATCCTTAATACCCTGTCTCTTGTAGGGGATATTAATGGCGTAAAGCCCTAGACCGGCCTGTTTGCAAAGATAAGCACAAACTGCTGAATCAATGCCACCCGAAATACCAAGAATAGCATTTTTTTTATTCCTTTTTTTAAATTCTTTTTCTAAAAAAACAACAATTTCATGAGAGATCTTTTCAGGATTAATCTCTAAAGACATAGATATGTTTTTAATCAAATAAATTTATCAAGAAATCTGCTGCTTTTCTTAGTCTTTCTTCTGTTCCAGTTGTAAACCAATGTTCAATTTCTTGGTAACAAGCTAGCTTTCCTTTTTTTGCCAAATGGGGAAAAACATCTTTTTCAATAGAAAAAGATGTTTGGGGAAAATTATCAAAGACATCTGGACTTAAAACATAGAAGCCAGTGTTAATCCATCCTCCTACTTGTTCTTTTGGTTTCTCCAGAAATTCTTCAATTAGACCCTCTTGATGTTTTACCAATCCGAAATCACGAGCGTCATCAATCTTATATATTGCAATCGTGTTCTCAATTTCATGATTATTGTGAAAATTAACAAAACTTTGATAGTCTAATTTAGGAAAATCGTCAACATTAAAAGCAAGGAAATCTTCTTTTAAATCTTGAGATGCTAATTTTAATGCACCACCTGTTCCTAGTCTGTCTTCTTCAACAACCCATTCATATCTGTTTGAGTAATTAGCTTTCAAGTAATTAATTATCTTGTCGGCCATATAACCTAAACTAAACCTAATATCTGAAAAGCCATGCTTTTCTAGTAATGCAATTTGATAATCTAAAAGAGTTTTTTCATTAATCCTAACAAGGGGCTTAGGAATATTTTTAGCCGATACGGGAAGCCTTGTCCCCTTACCACCGGCCAAGATAATAACCTTCATTTTTTATAAATTTATAAATTCAGGAAAAAACCAATATAGACCTACTTGGCTATTCTTATTTTTAACTATTTGACTTGCTCAAACAAGCTAAGTTAGGAGGATTTATAAAAAGCCCTGTCTTTAAAGTGTTTACGGGCTTTTTTCTTAAAGACTGTAGTAAATATTTAAAATTTTATCCACACAAAGATGTGTGGATTAATTGTTCTTCAATAATTCTGTTTTTCTCTTTTTGAAAAAACCATCTTACCTGTTTTCATTAGAATACTTAAGTCAAAGAGAAAAGAGCGATTTTTAACATAAAATAAATCAAACTTGGTTTTTTCAATACTGTCATCAATAGATCTAGCGTAAAAAGAATTTACTTGTGCCCAGCCTGTTACTCCAGGTTTAACGCTATGTCTCAATGGATAAAAGGGTATTTCTTTTTCAAGGGTTACAGTAAACTCAGGTCTCTCAGGGCGGGGTCCGACTACAGACATTTCTCCTTTTAGAATATTAAGAAACTGGGGAAATTCATCAATATATGTTTTTCTTAGAAATCTGCCGAGCTTAGTTACTCTAACATCGTTTTCTTCTGCCCAAAGAGGTTTTTCTCTTTCGGCTTCCTTGATCATTGTTCTTAATTTAATGATTTTGAACTTCTCCTTATTTTTCCCCACTCTGGTCTGAATAAAGAAAACCGGAAAACCGTCAGTTAGAAAATAGGCAATTATTATAAAAGGAAACATTAATGCTAAGGTGAGGGCACAGATAATTGCTAATAGTGTATCCAGAATCCATTTAAAAATTTCGTAGCTTTTCTTGGAGCCTCCTTGATGTAACCAAAGTCGATTAATCATTTCCAGGGGTATCTTTGAGGCTATTTCTTCATAAAAGTTTGGGAAATATACAAACTTAAAATTAGAAGATGAATGGTAAAGCTCTTTAGCTAGAACCGGATTGTTTTCTGGTCTCATCGCTATAATTATTTTTGTTAGACTGGTGTCCTTGAGGACATAATTTAGTCTAGAGAAACCTTGATAGGTCTTAATATTAGCTGGTATTTTTTTTAGAAGAGAATTTTTACCTTTAGCTGTTATAATAAACTCTGTTTTATAGCCTAGGTGAGGATTTTGGTCAATTTTTTTTATGATTTCTAAAACCTCTTGGTTAAATCCAATGAAAGCTATTTTTGTTCTTGATACAGACGATCGAATAAAGATAAAGAAAACATGTCTCCAAAGATAGAAAAGAATTGCAAAAAAGACAACAACGAAAAAAAGGTTTCTCTTGGGGCCTATTACTCCAGGATTCAGGCTGGCAGATAAATAAAAGAAACCTATAGCTAAAGATAGGTTAATCAAGGTTGCCTGGAAAAAGCTTTTCAAAAACGCAAAGGGTTTTTTGTAAATGTCCGTATCATAGAGACTATTAAAGTAAAGCACCAAGAGCCATGCTATATAAACTATACTAAAAGGAAGAATATGTTCTCCTAATAAACGAGAAGTAAATTGATGTGGGTATCTTACAAAAAGCGTAATAAAAAGCGACAAATAAAGGATAAAAATATCGCCTAAGATCAAAGAAAGCGTTTTATGTTTTTTCGGGAGATTAAACATATTATTTAAGATAAATTTATTATCATTCTACTCTTCTGTTTTTCAAAAATCAACAGGGACTGCATGGAAAGCAAAAATAGTAGTTGTTTTATGGTTTATTTTTGATAAAATCAAGAATAAGTTGAATAAACATGAAACCTGCATTAACCGAAAAATTAGGGAAGTTAATTAAATGGGGGCTTTGCTTAACATTGATAACGCCTCTAATAGTTTTTCAGAAAACCATATATCCATATTTTTTCTCTAAAGCAATTTTTTTTCAATTAGCGGTAGAAGTATTAGCAATTCTCAGCCTGTGTTATATTCTGGCCGAGGGAAGTAAGGAAAAAAACAAACTGAAGACGCCCCTATCTTGGGCACTTTTTATTTTTATAATTTTTAGCCTTATCTCGGCTATCTTCGGAATTAACTTTAATCAAAGCTTTTGGTCAAATTTTGAAAGAATGGATGGTCTATTTTTCTTTTTACACCTTTTTGTTTACTTCTTATTACTACGTTTATTTTTTAAAGAAAAAGAGTGGAAGCATTATTGGAATTTCTTTTTAGGAACAAGTTTTGTTACGGGGGTTGTCTCTTTAATTTCTCCCGGGGACGTAGTCGGAAGAATATCAGGTGTTTTTGGAAACCCTCTCTATCTTGCAATTTTCTTTGTTTTTTCAACATTTATTGCTGTTTGGCTTTTTACGTGTGAAAGGGAAAAAATATGGCGTAAATTTCTGTATGGTATTCTGGCCACATTCTTTTTTGTACTAGTTTTATTGGCAGGATCAAGGGGTCCGTTTGCTGGGATGGTCCTTGGTCTTTTTGGTGCGGGGGTTTTAAATCTCTTTAATCCTAAGCGATCTAAAAAAACCAAGACTGTGTTGACCATTCTTTTAATCTGTTCTGTAATCCTAGGAGTTTTAGGCTATGTTTTTAGAGACATTGATGTTTTAGAGGGAACTCCTGTTCAGAGAGTATTTAAATTATGGATGGAGAAGGAAAGGTTGCTTACTTGGCAAATAGCTGTTTCTGCGTGGCAAGAAAAACCAGTATTGGGCTGGGGAGAAGAAAATTTTGAGACAGCCTTTAGTATTCATTTCAAGCCCGAACTGTTTAACTGTCAAGAGCTCTGGTTCGATAAGCCTCACAATAAATACCTTGAGATTTTAGTCGGGAAAGGTATTCTAGGGCTCCTCTCTTATCTCAGCATTGTTGGGGTTTTGCTTTTTTATTTAATTAAACTTTCGAGAAAAAGAGGAAACACATTTGCTCTTTTCAGCGGATTGCTCTTTGCTTATTTTTTCCAAAATTTTGTTCTTTTTGATACTATTTCAAGCTATATAGTACTTTTTGGTGTATTTGCATTTTTAGATAGCGAGTTTCGATTAGTTAATAGAAAGAAAGCGAACAGTGATTATATTCGAGTCGTTAATCTAACGAATGCCGAAAAAATGCTTTCTGTGTTGTTGCTGATTCTTCTGGTCACGAGCATCTATCAATATAATGGGAAGGCGTTAAGGGCATCGCTTCTTTTTAAATCAGCCATCGGTTTACACGAACAACCCCATATCCCAGGTAGGGAAATTGTTAAAATCTATAAGGAAATCATCAAAGCCTATCCGCAAAATGCCCACAAATTTAGGCTATTAATGGTTGAACAAATTGCCAATTTAGCGATTCAAGGTGATGCCAGGTTTCAAGACAAAGAAGTCCTTGAAGAAGTAGGGCTCGAGATGAAAAAAAACCTAGAATCATTCCCACTTAGCGTAAAGTCTTATCTTGGTTTAGCTAAAATATATCAACTTTTGGGTGTTTTGGGCAATGATGCTAAGTATCTCGGTTTTGCCGAAAAAGTCTTAAAGGACGGACTTAATAAATTTCCTCAAAGAGTTGATTTTTATCTTGAGCTTGCCAAGACGGAAATGCACATGGGAAACGAAGATCAAGCTCAAGCGTACTGTGAAAAAGCTAAGCCACTTGAATGCTAAAAAAAATGAACAAGAAAAACAAACAAAAAAAAGTAAAAATAGAAAAATTTCTAAGTCTAGCTATTAAAATTGGGTTAGGAATTTGCCTATTAACGCCTTTTGTAATTTCTCCTTCAACCTATTTTCCTTTTGTTGTTGGAAAAGCAATTAGCTTCCAAATTATTGTTGAGATTCTTCTTATTCTCTATCTTTTTTTAATTTTAATTTCTCCTCGTTACCGACCCCGGATGAATTTTTTTACATGGCTGATTATTACATATTTTATAATTATAACTATTTCAAGTCTATTCGGGTTTGATAGATATTTTAGCTTCTGGTCAAATTACGAGCGAATGGATGGCGTTTTCAATCTTTATCATTTTGGAGCTTTTTTCTTTATTTTAACCAATGTGCTTAAGAAAAGACGTGAGTGGCTATTTTTGTTTAGAGCAATGCTCTGTACTTTTGTTCTAATAGATTTTCTTGGGTTACTCCAAAAAATGAATGTTGGTTATTTGGCTCAGTTTAGCGGAGATCGGGCATTTTCTACTCTTGGCAATGCTACTTATCTTGGGGTCATGGGTGTTTTTCAGATATTTTTTGCCCTATTTCTTTTTTTGGCCGACAGGAAGTTACTTTGGAGAATCCTCTATTTACTAAATGGTATTCTCGGTATCATGGCTATTTTTATAAGTCAGTCTAGAGGAGCCCTCTTGGCAGTCTTTATTAGTGGCGTTGTCTTTCTAACTTTATCTAGCCTTTTTTCTGACAGAAGAAAAATTTATCTTAGTATTTTTTCCTTAATAAGTGTTGTTTTAGTTTTAGCTGCTTTTATTTTTTCTCATCCAGACTGGGCCATTACTAAAGTAATCCCGTCTCGTCTCAACTTTTTTGCCCACAATCTTTCTCTTGAAACCAGGGGATATGTCTGGAAATCAAGCTGGCAAGCTTGGAAGGAAAAACCATTATTAGGTTGGGGAAGGTCTTCCAGTGCCTATATCTTTCCACGTTATTACGACCCCGCGACAGCTTCTTATGAGGATGTCTGGTTTGACAAGCCTCATAGCAAATTTTTCGAGGTTGCTGAAGATACGGGATTCCTAGGAGTTTTTACCTATTTGAGCATCATTGGTGCTGCTGTCTATATTCTCTGGAGAAAAAGGAAAGCAATGTCAGAAAGCAGTCTTGCTCTTATCTCTTTTATAATCGCCTATTTGATTCAAAACATTTTCTTGTTTGATACCCAGTCATCTTATCTTTGGTGGTATTCAACACTTGGTTTTATAGGTTTTTTAAGTTTGCAAGACACAAAAAAACAAAGAAAACCATTAAAGACAAAAAAGATACATTACTTAATTCTTTCTATCGTTTTAGTGCCCTTAATTTGCATGGGTTTCTTCTATGGCAACTTCAGGCCACTCCTAGCCGCAAAGACAGGTATAACAGGCCTTATGGCTGAGTATCAGCTTCAAGATGCAGGCGTAGTTTTACCCATATATGAATCTGCGATTAATCTTAATACATTTGGAACAAAAGAGATCTTAAGCGAAATGACGAAACCCATGCAGTTAATTCATGAAAATGTTGGAGGCGAGAAGTTCCTACCCTTCCTTGATTTTGCACTGGAAAAAGAAGAAAAAATTCAGCAAGAACAATCATGGGATCTTAAAAATGCACTCGTCCTAGGAAAGCTGTACCATATTAAAAGTTATTACGATCAGAGTTTTAATTCTAAAATTGAAAAGCTTTACGGTGATTTTATCACTGAAGCACCAAATCAATTCCGACCATATTTTGAATTAATTATGCACAATCTCAAGAAGCAAGATTTTAATAAAATGTCTGAATATATTGGAAAAACAATAAATATGAATCCTAATTATTACCGTCCTTATTGGAGAGGAGCCGAAACACATTTTCTTATAGGACAAAAAGATATTGGTAGAAGGCTTTTAGCAAGAGGAATGCAGACAAGATTTCCTTGGAACTTTCTTATTAATCAAGACTATTTTTTAGACGACGAAGACAGGCTCTGGTTTATCGATTTACTTGAAAGAGTTGTCAAGGTTGAAGATAATTGGGATAAACCCCATCTTATTCTTGGTGCACTCTATTTTAAAATTGACGATGAAAAAAGTTATAACCACTTCCAAACGGCACTAAACATTGATCCTGATAAAAATAGAGAGGGAATAGAGAAATATACTAAATTTAATTTCTGATATATTTAAATATGAAACTCTTTGACAAAATTGTTCAAAAGAAGATAAAAAAAGGCCTCAAAGACTGGGGGCTGGATAACGCTCAGCTTAATGTTGACATTTCAGGTATTTCTCCTGAAGATTTGGCTAAGATGCAAACGAAGATGAAGGGATTTATGAGCAAACACCCAACCCTCAAAAACCTTAACCTAGATAATCTGCCGGCTCTCCTGAAGCATAAGGATGAACTCAAAAAGCTTTTTGAGGAGAACAAAGAAGAGATCGAAGGAATCTTAAAAGATTTAAAAAAGAAAAAATAGTTTTTAAGTTTTAAAAACTTAATTAACCTTGAAGTTAAAGACAATAAACAAAGTTTGGTTTTTTGCTTTCTTTCTTTTACTAAATTTTTTCTTTTTTGATTTTATTCTAGCTGATTGTTCTGAAGGGCAGATTAACATTAATACGGCTAGCCAAGAAGAACTAGAACAATTAACGGGGATTGGTCCAACCTACGCACTTAGAATTATTGAAGGACGGCCCTATTCATCAATCGATGAATTAATTAATGTTAAAGGAATTGGAGAAACAACACTAAACAAAATAAAGGATCAAGGATTAGCCTGTATTGATTCTGAGCCTGGAAGCCAAGAAGAAGAGCAAGACGAGGAAGAAAACAATGATGACGGAGATATTCCGCCAGGAAACGATGAATCAGACGATGAAATCGATGATACGAAGGATTTTGAGCCGGTTGGTCAAAATCTGAACCTATCACCTCAGGCCGATGCTGGTAATGATGTTATTGCAAACGCTGGCTCCATCATTCATTTTAGTGCAGAAGGGTCAAGTGATCCGGATGGAGATGAATTAACGTATTCCTGGAACCTGGGAGATGGTAATGTTGAAAAAAAATGTAGTTTTGACTATTCATATAATTACCCTGGTAAATATTTGGTGATTGTTGAAGTTTTTGATGGTCAATGGAGAGACACAGATAGCAAGATTATTACAATTTATCCTTCACAAATAACCATCTCAGAAGTCTTACCAGATCCCGAAGGAAATGATGAGGAAAATGAATGGATAGAGATATATAATGGGTCGGACAATATTATCAATTTATCTTCTTGGCAACTAGACGATGAGGAGGGCGGCTCTTCTCCTTTTATTTTTCCTGATCATTCATTGATTGCTGCAAAAAGTTTTTTAATTTTCAGACGAGAAGTAACAAAGATATCTCTTAACAATACTAACGATCAAGCCAGATTACTTTATCCAACAGGTGAAGTCATTCACCAAGTTTCTTATCAAGATGCAAAAAGCGGTGAAAGTGCTGCTCAAAAAAATGGCGAGTTCTTCTGGACAGAAATCTTAACACCTGGAACAGAAAATGTAATTTTCTCTCAATCAGTTAGTAATGAAGATAATGAGAGAAAAGACGAAGAGGTCAAAGAAGAGATTTCCGAAACTAATCAGGATTTTCCCAAAAAAGACCAAGAGGTTAGTATTATCAAAGAAACAAAGGAAATGAAATTAATGTCCAGTATTAGGCAGAGAGTAAGGATGCCTAGCTTGTCTGACCTTGACGATTCTTTTAGAATCAAAGAAGCAATTGCGAAAGAAGAAGGCAATGATACGATAACAACAGAATCTCAAAAATCTTTGCCAAAACTGTCTAGTAAAGCGTCTTTACCAATTTTTGTTTCTAAACCCGGATTCATTTTATTTCTAACAACAATTACCTCCTCGCTTATTTTAGGAATATGGATTATAATCTTAAAGAATCGATATTTTAATTAAAATGAAAAAAAGAATTTTTTCTTCAATTTGGATTGGGCTGATTGCATTTTTTTGTTTAAGCCTTGTAAACACTTCTTTAGCAGCAAATGACGAAGTTAATTTTTTTGTTGATCCATATTATGATTTATCAAGCCAAGAACAAGTTAAGGGAAGTTTTCTACATGAATCAGATATGGCCTATTATTATATTGATACCAATTATTTAGACCAAATTGATGACTTAACTCGTTCGCGGATTGAATCAATAATCGAAGACTTAGGTGAAGAATTTGATGATATTATTTATCCAAAATTAACTGATTTATTTGGTGATGTTTGGAATCCTGGGATTGATAATGATCCTAAAATTACAATTTTCTTTTCACGATTAATTAACGGTATTGGTGGTTACTTCAGAGGATTAAATGAGCTTTCCTTAAATCAAGCGACGAGATCAAATGAGAGAGAAATGATTTACATTAATACTGACTATATTTTTGATTCTCGTCTTAATTCATATGTTGCTCACGAGTTTCAGCACCTGATTAGCTATAACCAAAAGGAGAGAAAACATAATGTCGTTGATGATGTTTGGCTAAACGAGCTGAGAAGCGAATATGCTCCAACCTATTTAGGTTATGACGATCAAGATTATTTGAACTCCAATTTAAGGATTCGAGTCGAGAAATTTAAAAAATATCCCTCTGATCCCTTAACGGAGTGGGGAGGAAAAATTCATGATTATTCTTCAATTAATCTACTAGCTCAATATTTGACCGACCATTACGGTGACGATTTTTTTAGAGAATTAACGAGAAGCAATAAAGTTGGCATTGAGTCTATAAATATTGCTTTCGAGAGAATGTCTATAGATAAAACATTCGAAGATATTTTTGCGGATTGGATCACTGCTTGTTATATCAATGATCTTGAAAAGACAGATATCTATGGATATAGGAATAGTCATCTTAAAAACATTAATGTAAGCCCAACGGCTTCCTATGAATTATCTGGTAATATTGGCATTGAAAGAGTTGCGCTAACAAAGGATTGGTCTCCTCTCTGGTATGAGGTTGTCTCAGCAGACAATTCTATTAATCAATTAAAATTAGAATTTGCGGGAGAAGCCAAAGAAGGAAGTTTTAGAGCAAGGATAATCAAAATTGATCAAAACGAAAATTATATTGTTAATGATTGGGTACTTGATAACAATGAGGGGGAGTTAACGATTTCAGGCTTTGGAAAAGAAATTGAAAAAGTCGTTATTTTGCCATATCTTTCACACCAAGCTAATTATCAGACAGGTTCTATCGACTACAATCAGTTTAGTTTAATAATTAGCAATCAAGAAGGAGTCGGAGAAATCCAAGAAGAAAATGCTATTGAGGTAGCCGTTGAGGAGAGCAATGACGAACAGGCTCAAACAACTCATTTTTCCTCCCTGAATAATGGAGATCTTGTAAGTGCAATGGGTGATTATCGGGTTTACATTATTAAAGATGGCTATAGAAGACACATTAAGTCAGGCGAAATTTTTAATTTTTATGGTCATCTTAACTGGCAAGTCATTAAAGAAATCTCTTCCTATGAGTTAAGTCTTTATGAGGAGTCTAGCCTTGTTAGGGCTAGTGGAGATAAAAGAGTTTATCAAATTGACGAAGAGGGAAACAAACATTGGTTAAATATTTCTGGACAAGAATTTGTTAGCTCCGGAAGAAAATGGAATGCTGTTTATGTTATTAATACAACTGAAAGAGATTTCTATACTGAAACAAATCAAATCTTAAATTAATAAATTCTAAATTATTTAATTATGAATTTACACATTCAAATGTCAGGTTTTTCTACGACTCAAGCCATTGAAAGCTATCTAGACAAAAGACTTAAAACAGTTAAGGATCTCCTACCCTATGCCAAGGGTAAGCATGAAGTCTGGATTGAGCTTTCTAAGACAAGCCAACATCATCATAAAGGTAATTATTTTGAAGCCAAGATCGATATTGCTCTTAAAAAAAGAACGATTCATGCAGAAGAAAGAGCAGAAACCATCTATGAGGCAATTGATAAGATGGAGAAAAGGATTATTCGAGAACTTAAGCATTACAAAGATAAATTTCAAGCCAAAGAAAGACGACAAGCCAGAAAATTGAAAGCAATGATGCGTTTTTCTCCTCTCGTTTTTGTTAAAAAGAAAGGATGGAGAAATAGGCAAGAGGGAATGTAGCGTCATTTATCTTATGTGGGCTTACCGTTTATTCCGCTTAATTTGTCGGCGGGCTTTTTCTTTTCAAATTGACTTGGAAAGAGTAAAATGATATATACGTTTTAACTATGAATATTTTTTCTAAAATTTTTGGTGATGCCAATGAAAAATATTTAAAAGGTTTTGAGCCTTTGATTGGCAAAATTAATGAACTCGAAAAAGAACTCGAGAATCTTTCTGATTCAAAAATTAAAAAAAGATCTGAAGATTTAAAAGAAGCAATCCAATCTCAAAAAAGCACACTAAATCAGGCTATGCCTCTTGCTTTTGCCCTGGTGCGCGAAGCGGCAAAAAGAACCCTAAATCAGAGACATTTTGATGAACAGTTGATGTGTGGCATTGTTCTTAATCAAGGTCAGGCGATTGAGATGAAGACAGGTGAAGGCAAAACCCTGGCTGCCACCCTGTCTGCTTATCTGAATGCTCTTGAGGGTAAGGGTGTTCACATTGTCACAGTTAATGACTATTTAGCTAGACGTGACGCTGTCTGGATGGGTCAAATCTATCACTTTTTAGGATTAAGTGTTTCTTGTATTCAACAACAGACACAATCTTTTGTTTATGATCCGACTTACAAATCAGAAACAAAAGAGGATGAAGAGCTTGATGAAGAAAGAGATGAGTTAGGATCATTTAGAGTTGTTCAAGAATACCTGAGGCCCTGTCAGAGAAGAGAGGCTTACGCAACTGATATTACTTATGGAACTAATAATGAATTTGGTTTTGACTATCTTCGTGACAACATGGTTTATGATGTTAAACAAAAGTCTCAAAGAGGGCATCATTATGCGATTGTTGACGAAGTTGATTCAATCTTAATTGATGAAGCAAGAACTCCCCTAATCATTTCTCGTCCTGATACAAGATCAAGTGATCTTTATAAAAAAGTTGCTCAGATTGTTCCTCGACTCAAAGAAAATGCTGATTACAATATTGACGAAAAGATGAGGGCAGTTAGCTTAACCGAGGAAGGCATTAATCATGTTGAAAAACTTTTGGGCATGAAAGATATTTATTCAGGCGAAAACATTGATGTTCTTCATCATCTAGAACAGGCTCTTCAAGCAAATATTTTATTCAAACGAGATAAAAACTATGTTGTCAAAGATGGCCAAGTCATTATCGTTGATGATTTTACTGGTAGATTAATGCCTGGTAGGCGTTATTCCGAGGGTCTTCATCAGGCGATTGAAGCCAAGGAGGGTGTTGAGATAAAAAAAGAATCAAGAACCTTAGCAACAATTACCTTCCAAAACTATTTCAGGCTTTACAACAAATTATCTGGTATGACAGGAACAGCCCTAACAAGTGCGGAAGAATTTCACAAAGTCTATAATCTTGATGTAACAGCTATTCCAACTCACAAACCCTTAATTAGGAAAGATAGGCCAGACAGTATTTATCAAACAGAAAAAGGAAAATATGAGGCAATTATTAAAAAAATCAAAGAATGCAATGAAAAAGGTCAGCCTGTTTTAGTCGGAACGATTTCAATTGAAAAAAATGAATACTTAGGAGCACTTTTAAAAAAACAGGGTATTAAGCATAATCTTTTAAATGCGAAACAACATGAGAAAGAAGGCCAAATCATTGCTCAGGCTGGTAGCCCTGGGGCGGTCACGGTTGCAACTAATATGGCTGGTCGAGGGGTAGATATTCTTTTAGGTGGAAATCCTCCAAGCGAGGAAGAGGCTGAAAAAGTTAAAAAAGCTGGGGGATTATGTGTTATCGGCACAGAACGTCATGAAGCAAGAAGGATTGATAATCAGTTAAGAGGGAGATCGGGTCGTCAAGGTGACCCAGGTGAATCTCAATTCTTTGTCTCTCTTGAAGATGACTTAATGAGAATTTTTGGATCTGATAGGATTAAAAACCTAATGGGTAAATTTGGTGTTCCCGAAGACCAGCCAATTGAGAACGCCATGGTTTCAAGAGCAATTGAATCAGCTCAATCTAAAATTGAGGGACTTCATTTTGACGCCAGAAAGCATGTTCTGGAATACGATGATGTTATGAACGTCCATAGAGAAACGATATACAAGAAGAGAAATGAAATTCTAGAAACAAAAGAGCAAGAAGTAATTTTTAAAGAATATTTGAATCAAGAAATTGAGGAATTAACAAATGTACTTTTACCTGAAAAAGATGAAAGGCTTTGGAACATTGAAGAAGTTTCTGAGGAAATAAAAACCTTCTTTAACCCAGAAGAAAATCTACACAAAAAATTAATTGAAATTAAACAGAAAAGCATTTCTCCTTCTAAAAAAAGAGAAGAGATTAGGGAGCTTATCATTAATTTGGGTCAAGAAAGGATCAAAAAAGTTAAGGAAGCACTTGATCAGGAAAACTTTATTCAGTTAACCAAAGCTTTGCTTTTATCAGCCATTGATCTTTTTTGGATGGAGCATTTAGATGGTATGGGCTATCTAAGAGATAGCGTTCGCTTAAGAGCTTACGGACAAAGAGATCCCCTCGTTGAGTATAAAAACGAAGGCTTTCAAAGATTTAAGGACTTACTCTCAAATATTCGAAAAGAATCTCTAAAAAGGTTTTTCCACATTGAGATTAAGGAACAAGAAGTCCCCAACTTCATCAAACAACAACCATCAATAATTTTATCTGGAGCAGCCAAAACACAGGATCAAAAAAGAAATGTTCTACCCAAGTTAGGCAAAAAAGAGGATACGAGCGTAATTCAAAAATTCTCTCAAGAACAGGAAAAAAAACAGGGTGCACAATCTGTCTCAGAAATTCCTCCTAAGTTTAGACATGTTGGGCGCAATGATCCTTGTCCATGTGGCTCAGGCAAGAAATACAAGAAATGCTGTTGGGATAAATATCATTAAAAAATATATTAATTAAAATAAAAAAAACAGCCCGATTGGGTTGTTTTTTTCGTCCTATCAATAAAGATGTTTCTTTAATGAGAGTGAACGGGATAAAACTCTGCCCAAATTATCACTTGAGGGTGTTTCAAATGAAAGCTTGTTTCCGTTTTAATAACGCCATTCTTTCAATTATCCACTTAAAATATATATTTAGAAAGGTATAATTATAAGTAGAGGTAAAAGCCTTAATATTTTGTGATTAATTAAAATTATGACATATAAAATTGCGATCAATGGTTTTGGTAGAATTGGGCGAAATTTTCTCAAGGTCGCTTTTGAAAAAAAAGAGATTGATATTGTTGCGATTAATGATCTAACTGATGAAGAAACCCTCGCCTATTTATTAAAACATGACAGCATCTATGGGCGTTTCGACAAAAAAGTTAAAGCGCTAAGCAAGGGAGGCAAGAATTACTTAGTCATAGGAGATAAGGAAATTTTAAGTTTGAGCGAAAGAGATCCAAATAATCTCCCATGGAAAGAACTTGGGGTTGATGTGGTCGTTGAATCAACGGGAGTTTTTACTAAAAAAGAAGATGCATCTGAACATCTCAAGGCTGGTGCAAAGAGAGTTGTAATTACCGCACCTGCTAAGGGAGATGTTAATCACTTGTTGCCCGGTGTAAGCGATGAGAAGTTCGATGAGAAAAGTTCAGATAAAATTAGCTCTGATGGTTCTTGCACAACAAACGCAGTTGCACCTGTTATGAAAATCTTAAGTGAAACAATTGGTGTTAAAAAGGCTGTTTTAAACACAATTCACGCCTATACGGCTGGTCAGAATATTGTTGATGGAACGAATAAGAAAATGAGCCGGGGTCGAGCCGCTGCTATCAACATTGTTCCGACGACAACGGGAGCTGCTCTAGTAACAAGCAAGGTCGTTCCCAGCTTGAAAGACAAATTTGATGGTATAGCAACAAGAGTTCCTGTGGCTTGCGGTTCTTTAGCTGATATTACTTTTGTCTCTGAAAAGCAAACATCGAAAGAAGAAATTAACAAAATCTTTAAAAGAGCACAAAAAGAAGAAAGATGGAAAGGTATTTTAAAAACAACAGAGGAACCAATTGTATCCTCAGACGTTATTAGAGATTCATACGCATCAACCGTTGATCTTTCTTTTACGAAAGTTATTGATGGTGATTTGGTTAAAATCTTGGCTTGGTACGACAATGAGTGGGGTTATTGCGTTAGTCTACTTGAACATGTTTTGCGAGTATCTAAACATCTATGATTTACTTAGGGGCTGATCACAGGGGATTTAACTTAAAAGAAAATCTAAAAAGCTTTTTAGATGATTTAGGCTTAAAATATGAAGATCTTGGTAACAAGAAATATATAGAAGATGATGATTATCCCGATTTTGCAAAACTTGTTGCTAAGAGGGTAGCACTTCTACCAGAAGAGGATAGAGGAATTTTAATTTGTGGCTCTGGTGTTGGCGTTGATATTGCAGCTAATCGATACAAGGGGATTCGTTCTGGCCTAATATCGAGCAAAGAGATGGCCCAATCTTCTCGGCATGACGATAATACCAACGTTTTATCTTTAAGCGCTGATTATCTGAGCGAGAAACAAGCAAAGGAAATTGTTAAAACTTGGCTAGAGACTGATTTTGCTGGAAAGGAGCGCTATCAAAGAAGAATTGATAAATTGGACAATCTCTAAAAATCAAAGACAATTGATCTTTGATACTTTTCATAAATTTTTTCGTTTTAAATTATATATATAAGTAAATTAAAAATATGTTTAAAAAAATCATTTACTCAACATTAATAGCCTTTGCTGTTTCTGTTATTGGTTTTTCTTCTTTAAATGCTCAGGTGTTGATCGAACCATATATTCCACCAGCCGAGGGTGTTTTTGGGCAAAACCAATACTATTCTGTTGTTTATGACGGTGAAGGCGAGGCAGCTGTTGGAGCGAAATTAGTTATGCAAAATAACTCAGAAGAAGAAGTCAAAGAAACGATTATTGAAGTTCCAGGTCAAAAAGTTAGAATGATCCGAGCCGTTCAAGAAGTCTATCCAAAAGAAAGATATTGTAGAAGATGGGGTGAGGATGTTTGTGTCAAAGAAGGACAGTATGGTTGTGCTAAATATGAGAGGGAATGTCTTGAGTGGACTTGGCAAGTTAAAACGTGGGAACCGGTTTATTATACCCTTGATCCTGTAGCTGAGAAGCTTTCAAATTCTATTAAGTACACAATTGAATTAGATGAACCACTTCAAGAACAACAAGAAACAGCTATCTTACTTTATTATAAGGTGGAGGATCAAGTTGATAAATCTTGGGGTGTTTTTAATTTTAAATTCGAAACAGTTAAAGCCTCCTACGACATTAATAGTGTTCGAGTAGCGGTTAATGTTCAGGAAGGATATCACCTTAAGGGTGGAGAAGCTGAAACTCAATATCAATCTAGTTATGATTATGGTAGTGATTTTGAAGAAGTTGCTCCAATGGCAGCTGGTGTTCAAAGTAAGGCATTAAGCAATTTCTCAAATCAAATTACTTATACAAGAGGATACACAAAAACAACTTCGGGGCTTGACCCATGGGAAAGTTTTACTGTTGAAGGTAAATACGCTAAAAGCCGAATGGCCCTTTATCGAGTTGCAATTATTAGTTGGATTGTTGGTATCTTGGTTTTCTTGGCTGGCATAGGTCTTTTAACGTGGTGGTTGATCAGGCGATCAAGTAAGAAAGATAAAATTTCAAGCAAGAAAAAAATTAATCGTCCAGAATTAATGCCCCTTAAGATTATCGGAACAGGCGTGGGAGTTTCAATTGGAATTATCATTCTTGTTATCTTAACAGGTCTTCTTTCGCAGGTTATTGAAAGACATGTTTATTATCAATATACCGGAATGATAGGATTGTTATTGATTCTTCTTGATGGCGTTATCATATTAGCAGCTATTTTCGGACCGTCTCTCTATTTTGGCATTAAACACGGAGCTGCTAAGGGTGTTTGGGTGCTTGCCACTACCATTGTTAGCTTGTTGATTTTGGGTACTATAGTTATGTTAGTCTTTCTAGCGATTACAGGAGGAAGTTATCGACCCCTATATTAAAATTAATATGGAGATCATTCCAGCTGTTCTAGAAAAAAACCTTAAATCTATTGAGAAAACCCTAATTAAGCTTGAGCCTCATTTTTCTAAGGCCCAAATTGACGTTGGTGACGGAAAGCTAGTTCCCGAAAAATTTGGTTGCCTTGATAAGCTGAATCAAGTCAATACAAAGATTGACTTAGAGCTTCACTTAATGACGGAAGCTCCTTGGGAGAAGATAGAAATAATTAAAGAGGGTAATTTTAGAAAAATTAGCTTTCATTACGAAGCTTTTTTATCTATCAAAAAGAAAAACAGGGCTTTTGCCATTAATAATCTTATTAACAGAATCAAATCAGAAAAAATAGAAGTTGGATTAGCAATTAATCCAGAAACGCCACCGAATCAAATTATTGATTACATTGAAAAAGTTGATGAAGTTTTGCTTTTAGGCGTTAATCCAGGTAAGCAGGGTCAAGAATTTCAGGAATTAGTTTTAGATAAAATCAATTTTCTTAAAAACTTCAGAGAAGACCTTCTTATTGGCTTGGACGGTGGGATTAACGATAAAAACATTTCTTTGATTAAAAAAGCAGGGATTGACATTGTCTATATTGGAAGTTTTTTAATGAAGAGCGAGGATATTGAAATTACTCTTCAGAAATTAAATAAATAAAAGATTCTTATGGTTTCGACTGAATATTCAACCCAACAACTAAAAGAAATCGCCTCTCTTTTGAGACAGGATGTTATTAGGATGATTTATCAGGCTAAATCTGGACATCCAGCCGGCTCCTTAGGCATGGCTGATGTTTTAACAGTTTTATATTTCAACATCTTATCTCACAACCCGGAATTACCTGATTGGTCAGAGAGAGATCGAGTTGTTCTTTCAAATGGTCATATCTGTCCCCTGCTTTATGCTGTTTTGGCACGTTCTGGGTATTTTCCTTCTGAGGAATTAAATGACCTGAGAAAGCTTGGCAATAAATTACAAGGACATCCCTCTAGAAAAGATTTTTCCCTTATTGAAACATCTAGCGGTTCTTTGGGGCATGGATTATCAATAGCGGCTGGTATGAGTTTATCTGCTAAAATTGATAGCAAACAATCTACAATTTGGTGCCTAATGTCTGATGCCGAGCATCAAGAAGGATCAACTTGGGAAGCGGCTATGTTCAGCGCTAACTATGAATTGAGTAAACTTAAGGTCATTGTTGATCGAAACGAAATTCAATTAAGCGGAGACGTTGATAACATTATGTCGATTAGTCCGCTTAAGGATAAATACACTTCTTTTGGTTGGAAGGTTTTTGAAGTTGACGGGCATGATTTTGACGATCTAACCAAAACATTAATTGAAGCCAAGAATCACCAAGATGGTCCTTGCGTTGTTTTAGCTAAAACAATTCCAGGCAAGGGAGTTAGTTTTATGGAAGGTAAGTGGCAATGGCATGGCAAAGCTCCCGATAACGAGGAAACGCAAAAAGCATTAGAAGAATTAAAAATAGATGAACAATAACATTCAATTAAAATCAATCCGTGACGGCTTTGGTGAAGCGATTTTTGAATTAGCCAAGAAAGATCGTAATATTTTAGTCCTTTCGGCCGATCTTAGTCCGTCTTTAAGGGTTGATAGAATCAGAAGCGAAATTCCTGATCAGTTTATTGAATGTGGTGTAGCTGAACAAAACATGGTAAGTCTTGCCTCTGGTCTTGCTCTTTCAGGGAAGGTGCCTTTTGTAACAAGTTTTGCTGAGTTTTTAGTGGGTAGAGCCTGGGAGCAAATTAGGATTGACGTTTGCTACAACAATGCAAATGTTAAATTAATTGGTTCTCACGGAGGCTTAGCAACTGGACCCGATGGAGCGACTCACCAAATTCTTGAAGATCTGAGCCTAATGAGAACCCTCCCCAATATGACCGTAATTTCGCCTTGTGATGCAAACGAAGCTTATAAAGCAACATTTCAAGCAAGTAAAATTAAAACACCTTGTTATATAAGACTTTCTAGACCAAAAACACCAAATTTAACTAAAACAGACTCTTTCTTTGAAATTGGTAAAATAAATGTTTTGAAAGAGGGAAACGATGTTGCCATCTTCGCGACCGGTCCATCAGTTTACGAAGCCATTGAAGCTTCTAATGAAATTGAGAAAGAAGGTAAAAAAGTAGCAGTTTTAAATGTTCACACACTTAAGCCTCTTGATAAAAAAACGATTCTTGAATTCAGTAAAAAAGTGAAAATGGTTGTAACGGTTGAAGATCATCAAATTATTGGTGGACTGGGATCGGCTATTGCCGAAACTTTAAGCGAGAACGGTCTTGGTATTCCTATTAAAAGGATGGGTGTTAACAATGTTTTTGGAGAGTCAGGTGAACATCAAGAACTTTGGAAAAAACACGGTATAGACAAAGAAGGAATTTTAAAGATACTTAAATAAATTTATTAATTTGTTATAATAAAAAATAAGTAAACAGTTAAAATTACTGATTAATTTTTCTTTTATATTAAAACTATGACAGCAATAAAACATATTGCCAAAATTTTAAGAGTTAAGGAGTCAGAGCTCAAAAAGCTAGATGAGCAAATGTCTAAAAAAACTGGCAAGAAAAAAGTTTTAGATAAAATTTACAAAAACAACATTGAGGTTCTTGAAGTTGCCCTAAAGAAGATGAAGGTTAAAACCAAAGACAGCGAAGAAATTTTTCATGCCCTTATTAATCGTCTTAGAAGAGCTGATAAAACCTTATCAGACTACTTTGGTCGTCCTAATTTTGTTCGACCAGAGAGCTTTAGGCCAATGATAGAAAAAGCTCTTGATTTAACTGGTAGACAAAAAGGTTTTTATCTTAAAGAGAAAAAAGCTGAAGATATGATTAGGAATTGTCCACCTCCGAATTTGATGAATTCAGGAGAATACAAAAACGTTAACGACCTTTTAAAAAAAGAAGATATTTATGAAATTTTTGCAAACTTAAGATTCCTTGAGGACAGTCAATGGATGAATGATAAATTTTTACGTCAGTATGAAAAATTAACAGCGGCTGATTTCGAAAGAAGAGAACCAAAATTCTTAATCCTTGATCGTAAATGGCTTGAATTAGCAAGAAAATTCGTTGAAAAAAAATATCACAACCTAAGTCATTTAAAAGAATTAGGGGTTGTTTTCATCTTGCCAATGACAGATCATTCTGACGGCGAAAATTTCCGCCTCTTTTCTTTAAGTCTCCATTATCTTTATGAATTAGTTTTTTACAGTAAGTTAATTGACAAATACTCTAAGGACGAAGATTTTGGCAAGAAGCTTATCAAGCTTCTCCAAGGAGATGTTCCTAAAGATAGAAAAGATCTTAAAAGTGATGACTGGATGATTATTCAAAGATACTTAGCTAAGATTGATAAAAATGACCCACGACTACTTGCGCCTCACGTTAATCCTGAAGTAATTCACTGGAAAAAAGCAGAGAGAGTTCTAACTAAATTTGCTAAAGAGTTGAATGAAATCGAAATGGACTTTTGGGAAGATCTTTTCTGGCAAGATTTTGATTGGGTTGGAAACTTCTATCCGAGCAAGAGAGAAGGAGAAATTTTGGTCAGTTTTGATTTAATTGATAATATAATGAGCCTTGTTCAGGAGAAAGATTTAATTAAATACCTTTATCATCAACAAGAAGCAATGTGGAACCACATTCTTGAAGGATATGTTGGGGGCGATGAAAAACTTGAAGAAATTGTTATTGACGGCTTTGATAAAGGTTATGTTAGATTAAAAAAATGAATCAGGACTTTAAAACATATTTAGAAAAAGCCAAAGAAAATAGATTTGCAATTGGTGCTTTTAATTTTTCTACGCTAGAACAACTTCAATCAATTTTTGAGGCGGCTAAGAAAAAAAGGAGTCCGATTATTGTCCAAACGTCTCAATCAGAAGCCAAGTTTATAGGACTTAAGACAGGAGTTGGATTAATCAAGCTTTTCAAAGAAATATATTCTGTACCAGCTATTTTAAACCTTGATCATGGTAAAGACTTTAATTTAATCAAAGATGCTATTGAAGCTGGTTATGACATGGTTCATTTCGATGGATCGGAACTACCCCTAGAAGAGAATTTGACAAAAACTAAAGAAGTGTTAGACTATGCCCATAGCCACAACGTTTTGGTTGAGGGTGAGCTTGGTTATCTCAGGGGTTCTTCGGAAGTTCACGAAGAAACTCCTTTTATCTCTCCTGAGGATTTTACTGATCCAAAAACAGCCAATGACTTTGTTCAAAAAACAGGCGTTAATTTTCTAGCGATATCAGTTGGCAATATTCACGGCATGCTTAAGGGCGGTGAAATGAATCCAGACCTTGATGTCGAGCGTATTCAAAAGATAAACAGCGAAACCAATGCCTTTCTAACACTCCATGGCGGCTCAGGCACTAAAGAGGATAACCTCAAAGAGGCAATTAAGGCAGGTATTGTAAAAATTAATCTTAATACTGAATTAAGACTGGCTCACACTAATGCCCTAAGAACGTCTTTGCAAAAAGACGAAGAGATAGTCAAGCCATACAAATACATGGAGATGTCAAAGGAAAAGGTCAGGGAAGTTGTTGAGGCTAAGATAGAAATTTTTGGAAGTGTTAATATGATATAAAAATATGAAATTTAAACTTAAAGCACAAACAAGAGAAATAAGCGGTAAAAAAGTTCAAAAACTTAGGAATGATGATTTTATTCCGGCGATTATCTATGGCCATAAATTTAAAAACATTCCTCTTAAGGTTAAAATGATTGAATTTTCAGAGCTTTTTGATAAGGCTGGGGAAACTTCAATCATTGACCTAGAAGTTGATAAGGATAAGGTCTATCATGTTTTAATTTATGATCTTTTACGCGATCCTGTAACTGATAAGATTTTACATATTGATTTTTATCGCATTAAATCCGATGAAGCAATTACTGCTGAAATTCCTATTATAATTGAAAATGTTAGTCCGGCCGTTAAAGACTTGGGCGGGACTCTTGTTAGCAACTTAAGAACAGTTAGGATCAAAGCCCTGCCTAAAGATCTACCCCATGAGATCAAGATAGATATTTCTTCTCTTAAAAGCTTTGACGATCAAGTTAAGGTTAGTGGCTTGTCTGTTCCTGAGGGGGTTGAGGTCTTGCTTGACCCAGAAGAAGTTATTATTTTAGTTAAGCCACCTCGAAGTCAAGAAGAGCTTGAAGCTTTGACGGAAGAAGTTAAAGAAGAGGTTGAAGCAGTAGAGGGCGTTGTCGATAAGGAAGCAGATGAAGGCAAAGAAGGCGAAGCCAAAGAAGAAAAGAGAGACGAGGAGCCAAAGAAAGAAAAAGACAAGGAGGGCGAGAGTCAATAAAATCATTAACTCTTGTATGTCTAATTTCTTAAAAAAGAAAAACATTTTTAAAAAAACCATATCGTTAACTGTTCTCCTTTTTCTTTTAGCGGGAAGTATCTTTCCGCATTTTCTTTTTGCCCAGACAACCGAAGAAGAAAAAGCAGAATTAAAACAACGTCTTAGAGAGATCCAGGAAGAAGTTAATGCCTACAGGCAGGAGATCAAAAGAGCAAACCAGGAAGAACAATCTCTTAAGGGTCAGATAGACACTCTAGAGAGTAAAATTAAAAAACTTAATCTTGAAATAGAAAGCCTTAATTTAGCAATTACTGACACAGGTCAGCGACTTGATATTATTCGTAATACTGTTCAGGCAATTGAACACAATATTTCAAGCGAGAAAGCGATTCTTTCGCGAACCCTAAGAATTGTTTATGAAAATGATGCCTTTAATTACATTGAAGTTATCTTTCGTAAAGACAAGCTATCTGAAGTTTTTGCTGATGTTAAGGCCATTGAAGAAATACAAGCATCACTCTTAACATCTCTAAATGAAATTAGAGATTTGAGACGAAGACTTGAAGAGGAAAAAATTGTTCTTGAAGAGAGAGAAGAAGAGCTCGCCAGCCTTAAAAAAGCTCAAGAGATCCAGACAAGCAGTCTAAATCAAAACAAACAAACAAAAAACGGTTTGCTTAGTCAAACCCAAAGTGAAAAAACAGAGTTGATTGGCAAAGTTGAGGTTTCTCAGGCGACGATGGATCAAATTAGAGAACAACTTTATCAACTTGAAGGACTGGGTGTTTCACTTAAATTTGGTGATGCTCTAAGATATGCTCAAACAGCAACAGTTAAAACTGGTGTCAGGGCGGCTCTCCTCTTGGCGATGCTTAAGAAAGAGTCTGAATGGGGAACAAATGTTGGTACAGGAACATGGAGAGAGGATATGCATCCCAGAGACCACGATGCCTTTATTGCTATCACAGAGAAACTTGGACTTGATCCTGACACAACGCCGGTTTCACGAAAACCTTCCTATGGTTGGGGAGGAGCTATGGGGCCAGCTCAATTTTTACCAAATACATGGCTTGCTTATGAAGAAGAGGTGGCTGGCCTAACTGGCCATAATCCACCCAACCCTTGGAATATTGGCGATGCCTTTATGGCTTGTGCAGTTAAGTTAAGTCATGCCGGTGCGGATGCTCAGACTTATGATGCAGAATGGAAAGCCGCTCAAATATATTTTGCTGGCAGGCGCTGGAATAACCCGTCTTACTATTTCTACGGAGACTCGGTTATGGAATTAGCGACTCATTTCCAGAGTCAAATTAATATTCTCGATCAAGAAATATCTTCATAAAAAAATCTCCTATACCACAAAACCCCTCTCTTAAGAGAAGGGTTTGTGGTTTTTGCCCTGCATAATATGTCGCAGGGTTTTTAATATATAAAAGAACTTTAAGCGTTTCTTATATAAAAGAACTATGTTTTCAATTTTTTAGACTATCGTAGAAAAACGATAGGTTAATTAATAATTGAGAGAAGGAACTAGGTGAGAATATTGCTCCAGGTTGTTAAGCTGTGTGTCTGTCAATAACTGAGCCTGGCTAATTGCTTCCTCGATCAAACCGCGTGAGAAGGTGATTTCTTCACCGGGAATCAATCCTTCTGAGCCAATTTGATTCTGCAAGTAATCTTCAATGTATATTTTATGTTCAGCGCTCAAACTGAGATTTTTTTCTCCGAGATAATTCTTAAGGGCTCGTCTAGCAAGATGGGTAACGCCTTCACCTGTTTGAGCTTTTTGGGTATAGGTGTTTTGAATTTGACTAGAATCAAACTCTTCTTCTAAGACAACTTCATCTTCGTCGGTAACCTCTTCTGTTTCTTCAACTGCCTCTTCAATTGCTTCTTCGGTTGTTTCCTCGGTTGGTTCTTCAGTTACTTCTTCGCTCTCTTCTTCAATCCCTGCCTCTTCTTCAGTCATTTCTTCTTCCTCAAGGTCAATGGTAATGCCTGTTTCTAGATCTTCTTGGGCAATTTCTAAACCTTCACCTTTTTGCTGAGAATAGAGGTAGATACCACCACCTAAAATGATTAAGGCAATGATTGGTAAAATTATGGCGGAGAAGTTATTCTTAATCCATTTGATTGTTCTTGTTCCCCAACCATTAGAATTGAGAAGCTCTAATCCTTCTGGGAGATCGAATTCTTTTTCAGTTGTCTTACGAGAGCCCTTTTTGTTTTTTTTGGCCACTTTATTCACCCCCTTTCAATTAAGGCTCCCTCCTTTGTTAACACAGATTAGGATAAATTTAAAAACAGGTTAAGTTAGGCCAAAAAACCCAACCTGTCCTCGTATTTATCCTAAAATCATTGAGCCTTTGAGAGGCGTTTTTTTAAGGTGCTAGTAATCTTGTCTAAATTTCCTTCCATCACTTGATCAAGATTCTGCCATGACTTAGAAATGCGGTGATCGGTAATTCTATTCTGAGGGTAGTTATATGTTCTAATTTTATCTGAGCGTTCTGAGTCAAGGATTTGTGATTTTCTTAATTGACTGATTTCTTTTACGCCTTGATTCCGTTTCATTAAGACTAACTCAGTTTTTAATTTTTTCAAGGCTTTTTCCTTATTTTTATGTTGAGATCTTTCGTCTTGGCACGTAACAACTAAATCAGTTGGCAAATGTGTAATGCGAATAGCTGAATCAGTAACATTAACATGTTGTCCTCCAGCACCAGAAGATCGATAAGTATCAATTCTAATATCACCTGGATTTATTTCAACTTCATTTAGTTCTTCAACCTGAGGAAGAATAGCAACGCTAGCTGTTGACGTGTGAATTCTGCCGCTTTTTTCTGTTTTAGGGATTCTTTGAACTCGATGAACACCACCCTCATTCATTAAGCTTTCACTAGCCTGATCACCCTTAACTTTCAGCTTAGCACCTCTAATTCCTCCTAAAGGGGTTTTGTCAATATCGTCTATTGCCACTTGCCAGCCTTTTTTTTCAGCAAATTTTTGATACATTCTTAAAAGATCAGCTGCAAAAAGAGCAGCTTCATCTCCGCCCGTACCTGGGCGTATTTCCATGACAATTATCTTCGAGTTCATTTCTTTTTAGGCTTTTTAGCCTTTTTATTAGACTTTTTAGTTTTTCTGTCTTTCTTAAGAGCCATTGTTTTCTCGCTTCTAGCCTTAAACTTCTCAACTCGACCAGCTGTATCAACTATTCGTTTCTCACCTGTATAAAGAGGATTGCATTGATAACAGATTTCTGTATGGATCTTTTCTACGGTTGAGCCAACGGTAAATTTAGCACCACAGTCACACTCAACTTTGGTTTCTGGGTAATATTTAGGATGAATATCTTTTTTCATAATTTTTTAACAAAAGTTTAATATCTAAAATATCATAGCTTGATTAATTTTACAAGTGTCTAAATTGACCTTGCAAATCTTTTAATCTTTGATATACTCTAATTTACCTAAGTTAATTGATTTAAACGACTTAATTAACTATAATTTTGTATTATATTTTATTAAAAAACAATGGTTACACAAGATAAAACATTAAGCAAAGAAGAAACAGAGAAACTTCTTAAAACAGGCATTCAATTTGGTCACAAGAAATCTCGTCGACATCCCAGCATGATTCCTTACCTCTATGGCAAGAGAAATAACATGTATATCATCGACATTGAAAAAACCGAAGAAATGCTTAAAAAAACTCTTGTCTTTATTGATAAACTCATCAAAGAAGGCAAAGAAATCCTCTTTATTGGGACAAAACCAAATATTAGAGACTATCTTCGTAAGGTTTGTGACGAAAAGAAGTTTCTTTACGTTAATGATAGATGGATCGGTGGCAGTCTAACTAACTTTTCAACGATTAAGAAACGACTTAAACAGTTTAACGACCTTGAGGCTAAGAAAAACAGTTCTGATTTTAAAGAATTACCAAAAAGAGAAAGACGCCAGATAGAAAAAAGCATAGAAAAGCTTGATAACACATGGAGAGGTCTTAAATCAATGAGCCGATTACCTCACGCAATCTTCCTCTTAGATGTACCTAATCACTATTTAGCGATTGAAGAAGCTAAGAAAAAAGGATTAGCGGTCATTGCTATATCTGACGCAGATGCTGATATTTCCCAGGTTGACTATCCTATTCCTGCTAATGATGATGCCTTACCAGCCGTTAAATACATTCTTGATAAAGTAGTTTCTGCAATTGAAGATACTAAAAAGACTAAAAAAGAAAGTGAGAAAAAATAATTGTTTTTTTGTTAAATTATGAAAATTTCAGCTCAAGATGTTAAAAAATTAAGAGACGAAACTAGTGTGTCAATGATGACTTGCAAAAAAGCTCTAATTGATGCAGGTGGCGACATGGCTAAAGCCAAACAAATTCTTAGACAGCAAGGCCAGAAAGTTGCTGAGAAAAAGCTGGTTCGAGAAACAAGTCAAGGCATTATTGCTTCATATGTTCATAACAATCTAAAAGTTGGAGCCTTAGTTGAGCTACATTGTGAGACGGATTTCGTAGCTAAAAACAAAGAATTTCAGAAATTAGGACAAGAGTTGGCTCTTCAAGTTGTTGGTTTTTCTCCTCTCTATGTATCACCTGATTATATTCCAACCAAAGATCTTAAGAAGCAAGAAGAACTTTACAGAGAAGAATTTGGCGATCAAAAATTAGCAGGCGATAAGCTAGAAAAAGCTGTTCAATCAAAACTTGAAAAATTTAAAAAAGAAAACTCTCTATTATCTCAACCATATTTCAGGGAGGGAAGCAAAACAATCGAAGACTTAGTTAACGCTAGTATTGCTAAGCTTGGCGAAAACATTCAAATTAAACGCTTTGAGCGTTATCAAATTTAAAAAACTTTCATGCTTTATATTTTCCTATATATCATGATTGCCGTTGGGCTGGGCTATTTTGCTTTTCTTGTTTATACAAAGTGGCCTCAGTTAAAAGAAGAAGAAACGCCACCTGTAAAAGAATCTTTAAAAAACATTAAATATCTACCGAAGAAGACACTAACGCTTTTGAAAAAAGCTTTTGAAAGATTTAAAAAGATTAATTTTAAACAAATTCTACAAAGTTTTAAAAAAATTAATTTTTCTAAAATTTTTAATTTTTTAAAGAAAACCTTGAAAAAATTAATTAAATTAATTAGAAAGGTTTTTCAGTATTTAAAGAAGCAACTTAAAAAATTAATTATTTTAATTAAAAAGATAAGATGGCCATTTAAGAAAAAGAAAGTAGAACCATTTTTTGAACAAAAGGTTATTGGTGAAGACAAAGAAGAAATTAAAAAAGAGGAAAAACCAAAGATAAGTTTTAAGTTAAAGTTGCCAAAGATTAAAAAGGATAAGAACTTTTTGGGTAAGATTAAGGCAAAGATTAAAAAAAGCATCAGAAGACTTAAGTTAAGAGCAGGATTGATATTTTTGAAAGAGTTGAAGAATAAAGTTAAGGTTCGTTTTGTCTCTGAGGAAGATAAAAAGATAAAAAAACAACTTAAGGAAACAAAGGAAATTGTTGTTAGTCCTGAGTCTTACTTGGGTGAGCTTTTAAAGAAAACTGCTAGTAAACCCCAAGAACCAGAGACAGAGAAAGAAAGATCACTTCAAGAAGCTATTAATGAATGGGTTTCTTCTGAAATTCCGGATGAAGTCAAAAAAGCCAAACGCGAAGAGAAAAAGAAAGAAAAAGAGGTTAAGGCAGAAGAACCGAAGGAAGAACCCAAGAGAGAAATTAGGCAAGAAGCCAAGGAACCTGAGATTTCTGAGAAAACGCTTAAAAAAGTTGAAAGCCGACTTATTCAAGAAATCCTAGATGATCCTAAGAACATTGAGGCTTACAAAAAACTAGGCAAAGTGTACTTTAATCAAGATAAATTCGAATATGCTAAGGAGTGTTTTGAAGCCGCAATAAAATTAGGTTCAGGCGATAAAAAGATTAAAGATCTACTAAAAGAAACACAGAACAGAACCTAAAAGAATAAATGTTGCCGACGTAGCTCAGTGGCTAGAGCAACTGTTTTGTAAACAGTAGGTCGTGGGTTCGAATCCCTCCGTCGGCTAAATATTTTGGGCGGTTCGCATAGTGGCAATTGCACGTGGCTGTAGACCACGCGTCTTCGGACTACGGGGGTTCGAGTCCCTCACCGCCCACTAGAATAAACTTGTTAATAAGCTTCTTAAGAAACTGGTTGTCGTCTTGAGGATGTTAGCCCACGTAGCTCAGACGGTTAGAGCACTTCTCTGGTAATGAAGAGGTCGTCGGTTCGACTCCGACCGTGGGCTCAAAAATATGCCAAAAAGAAACATTTTCATTTTTATCATTATTCTTATCGTTATTGGTTTGTCTATTTATGGTTTAAGTCGTATTAAAAAGACGAATCCTCCGGAACAGATTTTTCCCGAGGAAGAAGAAGCTCTTTCTCTTTCTCAAGAGACAATTGAATACTTTAATGAAAATATCGACAGTCTTTCTCCTGAAAAACCTGTTTTAGGAGGAAGTTGGTATATTACAAGATTTAGCTTAATTGACCAAGACCACATATATCTAGATTACGAGGATGGTCATAACATGCGTCGTCTTCTTGTTGAAAAAAAAGACAATTGGAAAGTTTTAGGCTTTTTTGAGCCAGGAAGAGATATGTGGCAGTTAGTTGAAGGTAAGGATCCTTACCTTGGTTCATCTGTTACAATTTATGAATTGACAGATGAAAATGAATGGATCTTGATTAATTAAAATATTTAAACCCATGTCACAGAAAAACTTAATTAAACTCAAATGTTCTAAATGTGGTAATGTAAATTACTATACCCGTAAGAACAAAAAAACAATTCAAAAAAAAATAGAATTAAAAAAATATTGTAATACTTGTAAAAAGCATACATTACACAAAGAATCTAAGAAATAAGAAGGGTAAATGTATTTAAATGGAAATTAGGATTATTCAAAAGCCAATTGATAAAAAAGAGCTTTCCATAATGGCTCAAGATCAATTCGGGGATTTAATTAAGGCTACCGTAGACATCAAGCAAGAATTGATTGCTCTGGGAGGCGAACTTCACGCTGACGAAGAAGCCCTTCTAGTAGAAAAAGGATCAAATAATGAAAATCTTTGGGGGATTAATCTTTATCCTAGAATAGAAGGAGATGCATGGATCGAATTTGATTCAATGATTAACATTAAGCCTTCTTTTGGAAACAACTCAAGAAACATTGAAGATATTGAAATCCAATCTAAAATTAGAAAGATTATCGATAAATTAATCATTGATTAATGTCATCACCTAAGCATAAAGAACTAGCATCAGGTAATTGGCAAAAACTTTCTTTAATAGAGCAACTTGGCAATATTGGGAGTGAAATTGGGCGTACACGAAAATGGCAAAACGTAAACGAGGAACTTTATAGAGGGGCTTATCAAAGAACATTGGAATTATTTGATCTAACGATAAATGATCCTCGTTGGAAACATCGCCTAAAAGAAATTACAAGAGCCAGATCATTATTTTGTGCAACCTTGATTGGAAGAAACAAATACAAAACAGAACTTGCAGATCTTGAGCGACATTTTTTTCAATATGCACTTGCTGCTCGTCGTCAGGTATAATTTATAGGGGCGTAGCTCAATTTGGCTAGAGCACTGGTCTCCAAAACCAGCGGTTACAGGTTCGAGTCCTGTCGCCCCTGCCACTTTTCAACAACAAAGAATCGCTTTTTGAGCGGTTTTTTGGTAAAATCAAAACAGAAAAACAAATAGATTATTTATGTCAAAATCAAATAGCCATACTCTCGTTAAATTAAGCAAGATTTTATTTATAATCTATCCTTTAGTAATAGGTTATAAGACTTTTATTCATTGCAAAATATCTCCTTGTTATTGTTTTGGTTTGAATATTTATAATATTTTGTTTGATTTGCCTTTATATTTAGCCGTCGTATTAGCTTTACTTTCTGTAGTTATTCTTAAAAAGAAAAAATTATTAAACAAAGAATTAATCAAGAACCTTTCTTTGTATTTTTTGTTTTCAATAGTAGTGGGCGCCCTTTTGTTGTCAATGGTTTTTGTTTCTTTGTGTGGAAGTATTGATAAAGCCCATGATGCAAGAAAGCTTTCGGCACTCAGAATGATTTATGAGAAACAAAAAGATTTCTATGAGAATAATTCCAGATATGCCCATAGCTTAGAAGAGCTTTTAGATGAAGATGATGATTTTATTATTAACGATGTAAATAATTTTAATATAGTTTTTGAAGGTGGAGATAACTCAGACAACTGGAAAGCATATAGCCTAAAATATATCGCTGAGCACGAAATATGTGGGAATAGAGCAGATAAATTTTTGTGTGATAAAACAGGATGTAGAGAGGAATGAGAATGGTTAACTAATATAAGCTATTTCGGTTCGAAAATCGTCCTATCCGTGGAGATATATGGTGAGTTAGGGGGTGGAGTAAATTAGTTTTGGGATGTGAAGATACTCATTTTGTTCCTGGATTATGGTTCTAACATCATCTACGAGCCCCTGAATTTAACCGCAAAACCACAACTGGTGTGGCTTTTTGGATATTTTATTTCTCAAAATCTTGATTTCAAGAGTGCAATATGGTATAATATAGGTATAGTTTCGAGAATCAAACAAGGAGGATACAATGGAACGACAGAATGCGCTGTCGATGGACGAAGCAAAGGTCAAGCTGAGAAATCTGAAGGAACATATGCCTGACCTTGATGACTCAAGAGCGAGACTACTTCTGCCCTTCGGGAAGCTTCTGGCCGACCGCATGAACCCAAAGCTTGTGCCCCAGGGATTCGTGATGGCATGCGAGTTGCTGCTGCACGATGTCGAAGCAGGAGTGGATGGCTACACGGGAGAACCAATTAGGAGCGACCTTGTTGGCTATCCTTCCGTGATGTACGGGTTTCTTCGTCTAGAAATTCCTGCACTTGCCAAAGCAATCTTTCCTGAAGATTTTGCCAAGGGGGTGCAAGAGTTCGTCGAGGAAGTCATGCAACAAATAAAAGAAGAACGAGAGGCAGCCAAGGCTGTCTGAGGACTAGACGAGGTTCATCCAAGCAGTAGCGGGTGGACCTCTTTTCTTTTATCTAAAAACAATTAATTCTTCCATATCCAGCCCTTCTAAGGTTCTAAAACAGCCTATCTATACTAACAGAGATAAACACTAAAGATTACATGGCATATCAGCTAAGCTTTCTTTAATGTTTTTCCAATCTAAAGTTCTGAATGCGTCCGCTACGGGCTGTATTAGTCTAAGTTAACGAGCGAAACGAGCTTACTTAGAGTTATATCCCGACAGCTTTAGCTCGTCGGGAAATTTTTCTTAAAGCCCCAATATATGGGGCTTTTTTTAGTGTAGAGAGTATCAGATTATCATTTTTAGTGGTTTGTGATAAAATATTAATATAAAAAGTAAATAGAACTATGAATAAAGAATCTTTAATTGGAAAAGAGTTAATCTCCTGGGAGATTACTCCTGATGAAGTTAGAGAAAGGCAAAAGCAAGCTAAGCCAATCATTATGATACCCGTTATGGGCGGAAGTTTAAGTCTATTCTTTACTATATATTTTGGATTCCATACAATATTTTGGGCCTCCGTTGTCTCGGTTGGTTTATTTGCTTTTTTTATTTGGACATATTATATCTATAAGCCCAAAAGAACATTTAAGTATATCCTTGGAGAGAATGGTGTTTTTACTAAGAGTAGAAAAGAAAAATTTTATTCGTGGCAAAAATTAAGAGGCTACCAGAGTCAAATGCAATCATTGAGGAAAATCTCTATGTCTCAAAGCTCTATAAAAAACCTAGAGAGCTCGATAGGCAAAGTTTTTAATTTAAGACAGAAAAATCCATTTTTAGACTGGGGGCAAGTACTTATTCTGGCAGAAAGTGATAATTCTTCAGAAGTAGAGCGCATATTAGCAAAAAAGTTAAAACGTCTTTCTCTAAACGAGAAACCCCGTTTTTTACAAATAGTAATTATCGTAGCATTAACAACGCTGGCTTCGATAATATATAATTTACTAAAAAGAGGCACTATTTTACATCGATAGTTCAAGAAATTCTTCATTAATCTTAGTCCAATCCAAAGTTCTGAACGCGTCCGCTACGGGCTGCACACCTCTTAAAGCCCCAATACATGGGGCTTTTATGGTAGAGGCATAAGAGATTCGGACTTAAGAGTTAAAATCATCCATCAAAATCATTGCTTTTTATATTATAATATGATATAATCCTAAATAGATTATTAGATTTCAATCTTTGTTCATGGCTATCTATGATTATGAGGTAATTTTTTAGACCTAGCTCAAGATTATAGTTAGCTGTTAACAAAGAGAGGGAAAAAATCCTCAGAGCCCTCCCCGCAATTATGCGGCAGGATAACAGCAGGGGTGATGACCATGAAGGTGTTTGGACGAAGAGTGGTTATGGATATTGATGTGAGAAGCGTGGTGTCGGCTAGCGATCCTGTTTTCGCTGACTCAATTTCCCTGTCTCCTTACGAAAGGAAAGAAATTAGATGGAGTGGAAGGCTTGTTATTGCTAGCCTTAAGAGAGATGGGAGGCGAGTAAGGCTTGGCTTGATACCAGGAAAGGGGAATGAGGCAAGCAAAAAAATCTTCGAGCTAATCTTTCGTAAGACTGAATTTGGAGGAGGCACTCTGCCTTATTCTCTCACATCTATCGATGCTGCCTCTCCCGAGAAACAATCAGATAATGAGATAATTATCGAAATTGATGATATCAGGGTTAACTTTACGCAGTTTGTGGTAAAGCTAATTGCCGCAATTATGAGGAAGGGTTCTTATGATTGTGACCCTGATCACGTTGAATTCGACTGGAATCTCAGAAATTTCGTCTGGCAGGATTTAAGATCAAGTGGGTGGTCTAGCCGAGAAGATTGGCTACAAAAGATACTGGAAGAAGAGATTAAGAATAGCTCAATCTAACCACTGAGACACACTTCTGTAGCTGACACTAGGTTAGCTACGGAAGTTTTTTTTATCAATATATTTAGTAAGCATATTCTAACACTTCAGTTCTAACATCGTCCACGAGCCCCTGCATTAGAAAATATTAGTGAGCAAAGCGAACTCTATATTTTTTTATGCCCCGCCGAAACCTTGGTGTAGGCGGGTTTTTTGTTTTTAGAGTGAAACGAGCTTACTTAGAGTTATATCCCGACAGCGCCAGCTCGTCGGGATTTTTTTCTAAGGCCCCAATATATGGGGCTTTTGTGATAAGGAGCAGAAGAGGCTCGAATCCAAAAAACAAAGAACCATCCAAAGTATTGATTTTTATATATTAATATGTTATAATATATAAAGAAAGAAAACCAACTATCTCGAAAGGGAGGTTCATCTAATGTCCAGGGTTCTCAAAATCATTGCGCTCGAGAAGCAGGGAAGTACAAGTGGAATCTTTGCCATGATTCCGTTCTGGAGGGACATGGAGAAGGTAGACACAGACGAGGTGACGGCATTTGTCCGTGAACGGGTTCTCGAACGGTTACGTTTCGATCGAGAAGAGCACCTGTGCGGAGCTCACGTTCTCGACAAGAATCCGTCGTGCGATCCGAGTGAAGTCCATTTCTACTACACGGCTACGATGGAAAAGCAGGCGATCTACAGAAATCTCCCCCACGATGTTGGGGAGTCCTACAGGATCATTGATGCATTTGTGTGTCTCGGTAGCCGTTTCGGCCTTGACCCTCTTCAGGTTTTTGTCGAGGTTTGTGAGTCGAAGCTTGGTGGTGGTCGCATCTGGGCGAATGTATACTACGTAGCTGACTCCGAAGTGCCTGTTTGCGTGATTCACGTGCGTGAATGGACGAATTATGGTGGTATTCCAGAAGTGGAGGCGAAAAACGAGACAAAGGTAGGCATGACGGCGTAGTCTGCCAAGATTAAGCACCAAAGATGAGGCTCACCCAAGTACTAATGGGTGAGCCTTTTTTCTTTTATTTAAAAAAACCAAATTTCCCCCTAAGCTAATACTGGTATACAAATATACCTATTTATCTTTCTAGCTCTAGTCCGAACATCATCCACGAGCCCCTGAATACTTCTTAAAGCCCCAATAAGTGGGGCTTTTGTGGTAGGCGCGTGAGAGACTTGAACTAAAGAAACAAAAATTACCTAGAAGTGTTGATTTTTATATATTAATATGTTATAATATGCAAAGAAAGAACCCACTATCTCGAAAAGGAGGAAAAGAGATGGAGACTCAGGCGCCTGTTGTTGTCAAAGACGTGATCGGGATTCGTCAGGTCGGCGACAAAGGGTTTTCACAGCATCTCGATATCATCGGTAGCGATGGCACGAATCGTCGCTGTTGGTCCTCTGTGGAGTCTCTCGTCTGGGACATCAAGGAAGACCGCAAGACGGTCGAGGCCTTGATTGTTACCACCGACCACGGTGACTTTGTCACCTCGCAGGGAACGATCACGGGTCCCCTAGAAAAGGTCATGAGGTTTCTTGAGAAGCTTGGCTATGCTACGCTTCTCGAGGAGGAGGAGATCGAAGAGCCCGTAGGCTGACATGCTTACAGTGAACGAGCCCAGCGGAAGCACGCTGGGCTCTTTTCTTTTAGATCAATTCTGCTTTATATACTTTTTCTTTAGTTATAATCTCAGTTCTAACATCATCCACGAGCCCCTGCAATTAACCGCAGAGCCATAACTAGTATGGCTTTTTTGGTGTTTGTATAATAAAAAAATGACCCAATGTTTTCCATTGGGTCCTTGTGTCTAACAAGGTACAGGATTGAACGGGAATGGTTGTGTGGGTTTTTCTGCTTCCGCAATTCTTTCTTGATGAAATTGCCAAGACTGCTTGACTTGTTTCTCGACCGTGCGTCGGATATCTCTCATTAAGCAATTAAAATGTTCTTGAGAAATTGGCTTGATTGGGGTAATTTCTATAGATAGATTTCTTTCATCATCAACGATAACTTCTCCACTGAAAGTTGCTCCAGCGACAGTTTCTATTTCTAGGCTTATAGAATTATCTAGTACTTCATAGTTAAGTTTATCGATTAGACCCTTTGGTCCTCCGAACATAAACCTATCATCGCCTGGGCCTAGCGACCCAATAATGAAACCGATTAGCGCGCACGGACAAGTAGTTGATGGTATGCGAGCAGTTACCCTATTCATTGCTTGCTCCCTCCTTGTCTTTGTATTGATTTAAACTTATCAGAAAACAGTTTATTTGTCAATAAGAAAGAGTAAATTTTTTATTTATATCCTATAATCCTAGTTCTAACATCATCCACGAGCCCCTGTATACTTCTTAAAGTACCAATACATGGGGCTCTTATGATACTAATCTAGATTAAATGAATAAATACTTGATATTTCACCAATTAGGTATTAGCTTTTATTAAAGCCACAAAGGGGGTGAGCTCATGCCAGTTTTAACATTCAGGAGGTACCAAGAAGAAGCAAGGAAGACCGCTATCTATCCTGATAAAGGTCATAATTATATTTACCCAACCTTGGGCATAAGTGGAGAGGCAGGAGAATTAGCAGAAAAAATTAAAAAGGTTTTAAGAGACAAAAAAGGAATCATAGACGAAGAAAGCCTAGAGGCCATCAAAAAAGAAATGGGAGATATATTGTGGTATCTTGCAAACTTAGCAACAGAATTAGGGATACAATTGGAACAAGTTGCCTTGCTTAATCTTGAAAAGCTTGCTTCACGACAACAAAGGAACCGTCTTCACGGAGAAGGAGACGATAGATAGAGAGCCTGAAAAAGGCTCTTTTTTTAGTTTACACAAGAACCTAAAAACGTTATTCCAGTCCGAACATCATCCACGAGTCCCCGTATACTTCTTAAAGTACCAATACATGGGGCTTTTATGGTAGGAACAGAAGAGACTCGAAGTGAAGAAACAAGAAGTTTCCTCAAATCATTGCTTTTTATATATTAATATGGTATAATCTGAAACAGATGGATAACAGCCGAATACTCAAAAGGGAGGTATCCAGATTGAAATACCACTCAGGAGGAGGAAAAATCAAATATCAACACAGAATGATCAAGGGCTTAAGAAAATTCTTGGAAGGCATTGAGTCATGGGAAGAGATACAGACCATCATTCCTGGGAGAATTAAGAGGGCAAGACCTCAGCATGAGATTGTTCTCTCGGTGCAATACAAGACAGAATCTGGTCTGAAGTGTCTTGCGAAATCAGGTTCTGAGGTTCAGGAGGTTTTTATCGTAACCTCATTCCCTGATCGGGTAAAAGAACGACTCGAACAAGTTGACTGTTAGGACTATCGTTTACGGTCAAGCGAATTACAGAGAAGATTCGCTTGGCCCTTTTTTTATTTAAATTGTTTCTAGTATAGTATGTTTTTATGTATTTTAGTTCTAATATTGTCCGCGAATCCCTGTTTTTAACCTAAAAGTCACAGTCAGTATCATTTTTGAATGTTTAGGGTTGACAGTAAGATGTATATTTGATACAATGCAGACAAGATCAAACGTGAATTTAGGCCCAAATACGAAAGGAGAGAAGATGGTGCAGCCACATAATATTTTAGCTTGTCCTGAGGCATTTATGAGTGCAGAAGATTTAGGTAAAAAAGTCGGCGCTACACGAGCTCAAATTCTTCACTGGCTTCGTGCCGGGTACCTCTCGACACGGAAAAGAGAGGGCGAATATAAGATGTTTCCGCTCTCACAAGTACCAAAAGCAAGCGTGATGTCAGTGCTCGTGAACGAGACGGGAATCAAACCACAAAAAGCATCATATTTAGCTGATATGATTCTTGAGGCCTTTGAGAAAAAGCCTGAATCAACCAGAGCACTCTTGATAATTCTAAGGGCAATGTACGAACACCTAGATGAAGTGTTAACAATAATGACTCAAGATGGCGTTGACAAATCACTGTTGTCCTTTGCCAGAAAAAAAGACCTACTAGATGTTGGGAGAAACGATTGAGGGGTTTTCTGCGAAACGAGACAAAATTAGGAAACCCACAGGCTAGTATTTATAGCAATGAGTCCAGCAAAAGAATGTTGGGCTCTTTTTTTAGATTAGACCGAGACACTCTTTGTTTTGAACCCTAGTTCTAACATCATCCACGAGCCCTGTTTTCTTGTAAAATTCACGCTGGGCGTGATTTTTATATTTTAAGTTTTGAAAAGCTTGACTTTGAGTATATTGTATGATAAAATAAAGATAGAGTGAAAGGGATATTTGTTCTCGAACAACCCCAAAGGAGGGAGCAACGATGTTCCAATTTATCACAGGGCGGAGTGGTAGGCTGAAGACTAACATTCATCTTCGATGGGCTGGAGGAGAGCATCCAGGAGAGGTACAGGTACCCAAGGGAACGGTCTTCCAACTGACGCAACCAAATGAGTACTGCATCTTGGAAGATGGAACCCTGGCTTGCGGTGTCCAGGTTTTCAATGAAGAGTATGGCTTCCTGGTCGTGCCCGTTGACTCTCTCGAGATTCTCTTCTAACCAGGAGAGGAAAGGTTCCCTGCGAAGTTGCAGGGAACCCTTTTTTATTAGTACATTTCAGCAAAACTCACTAAATCTTCACCAATACTCTCCCAATCCAAAGTTCTGAGTGCGTCCGCTACGGTCTGCATATCTATCAAAGCCCTAATATATGGGGCTTTTTGGCAAGAGATTAATGAATTAGGATTATCAATGGTTTGTGATAAAATTAACTTAATGAAAAAGAAGTTAAACAATTATGCTTTTATAGATAGCCAGAATCTTAATTTAGGCATCCAAAGCTTGAAATGGAAACTAGGCCATCGTAAGTTTAGAGTTTATCTTAAAGAGAAATACAATGTTGAGATTGCCTACTTGTTTATCGGCTATTTAGCAGACAATCAGGATCTTTATTCCGCTTTGCAGTCTGCTGGTTTTGTCTTAATCTTTAAGCCAGTTTTGCCTGACAAGGAAGGAGAGGTGAAAGGCAATGTTGATGCCGATTTGGTCTTACAAGCAATGATAGATTACAAGAAATATGATAAGGCAGTTATTGTTACTAGTGACGGTGACTTCTATTCTTTAGTAAAATATCTTTATAAAAACAAAAAGCTCAAATGTGTAATGAGTCCATACGTTAAAACATGTTCAGTTTTACTTAAAAAAACAGCTAGAGAGAAAATTGTTTTTATGGATAATTTAAAAAAGAAATTAGCGTATAAAAAAGAAAAACACCGCTAAGGGACAAAACCGCTTAGAGGTGTGTTTCGTGTGGATTCTATTTTAGAGTATATCAAAGAGAAAAATTTTGTCAATAACTTAGAGTGTGGATTATTAATAAATGGCAAATTTTATTAATTGTGCTAATATATAATTACTAAACGTGAGACGGATTCTATATGAGTCCGTCTTGTTTATTTAGAATGGATTTGTTTATTTTTCGTAAACTCAGTTCTAACATTATCCACGAGCCCCTGAATTTAAGTGCAGAGCCATAACTGATGTAGCCTTCTAGATTTCTCTAATCTTTTCCTTATTAAAAAACCGCAAAGCTTCAAACTTTGCGGTTTTGTGCTTGAGCGTCTAGTGCTTTATCTATTAGCCCACCCATTGCTCTTTTTCTTTCCGTCAGTGTAGGACCCGAACCGATTGGCAAAAAGTTAGGTCTTAGGTAAGTGGAGAGCCTTCTTCTGCGCCAGGATTGCAACTCAGAGCCTGCACAAGATCCTTGATTTTCTACTTCTTTGTTTTTTACCAATCTTCTCACCTCCCTTTATGATTACAAACAAGAACTATTTGCATATTATGATATTAAAATTGATCTGTCAATGTATATTAGAAAAAGCCAACAATTTCTCATTAGTCTTTCTCCAATCAATAGCTCTGAATGCGTCTGCTACGGAGACTTATATTGCTGTAATATATATCATAGAAAGAAATCTTCTTAAAAGAAGACTTTTCGGTTTATACTTGACATATTTTAGTATAGATATAAAATAATAATATGAGGCGACGGAACCGAAGTCAGGTGGATCAACCATAATCCCCGTGATTAAAGGCGAGATGCTCTGGTATCAACCCTTGTAGTCTTGCGGGTACTGCCTGACTCCGTTATCTCCTCTCTCCGAGCTGTTAGCTCAGCTCGGAGATCTTTTTTTAAGAATTCACTAATATTTCAGTTCTAACATTATCTGCGAGTCCCTGTATACTTCTTAAAGTACCAATACATGGGGCTTTTATGGTAGAGGCATAAGAGATTCGGACTTAAGAGTTAAAATCATCCATCAAAATCATTGCTTTTTATATTATAATATTGTATAATCTTAATAAGTAGACTACAGACTTCAAATTTCCAAAAGGAGGGAATATGAAGGTTTCCGTAGACGAACACATGCTACAGAAGATCGGCGACAATTCGTTGATTGGTAAGCTCATGGCGGAGAACGGACATGAGCTACCCGGTGAGGTTGAGCTGGTTTTTCCTCAAACGTCGACTGAGTGGAGACGTGAGCATGACGGGCCAGCGGCACACCTCGTTTATGAGTACAACGTACCCTGCTTTCTACGTGACGTGCTCTTCTTGATCCAGAACGGGGTCAATGTGACGCTTTCGATGCCAACAAAGGATCCGTAGATTGATAGGCTACGGCGAGGAGTTCAGCAGAAGGACGCTGGACTCCTCTTTAAATTAATTTTAGAGCATATAATTTAATCCGAGTCCGAACATCATCCACGAGCCCCTGCAGCTTCTCAAGTCCTAATACATGGGGGCTTTTTGGATATCCATGGTTGACATTAAGATATTTATTTGATACAATGCAGACAAGATCAAAAGGAGGTAGAGATGGTAACAAAGTTTTCTTTGGACAGAACACGGCATTCACATACTGAGGTTGGTAGGCCTTGGTATGACACTAAGCTAGGAATCGAGAAAGCAGTTGTGTCACTCGCTGGCCTCAATCGATTAGTAAGGGAGCGACATAGCGCAGGATACGATCGAGATGAACGACTTAACGAATTCTATATTCTAGGTCGTTATCACCTCGATAGTTGTGGCAACTGTTCTATAATCTTTAAGCATTGTGGAGGAGATATCATTCCAAAGGAAGTTGTTCCCGATATACCTGATGTCCTAACTTACGATGAGTTTCATGGCTTTATGGCAAAAAGTGGTAAAGCTGGAAGCTTTGCTTCTACGCCGGAGAATGGCTTGCCAAAACCAGATCTCTTTTGCCTTTATTGTGGCAATGGCTGGACAATTTCAAATTGTCACGATAGCATAGTTTGGCGTGAAACCCAGGTAATCCCACTTGAAGAATTTGTTGGCAGGATACTAGAAGAGGTAAGGCTTGCATTTAACCACAGGTCGGATGCCGTTTACTTTATGCAATCAGACATTCTGATTCGTAACGATAACAATATCGACCTTTCTCCTAAATACCCTGAAACCCAGGAGGAATGGCAAAAAGGGGTTGTTAAGAACGAAAGAGGCTGGCTATCAACTAAGGATGGCGTCGATGACGGCTATGTTGTTCAGGAAGGAGACGAAGGCTTCTTTAATGTCTGGTATTTCTTTCACAAAGACTGCAACAGAAAGCATTTGGATGAAACACAAGAAGCTCAGTTCAGAGAGATCTTTGAAAAAGCCGGTTTTAAGGACATTCGCATAAGCAGAATTCCCAATGAATATTGTGATTGCGAACGATGTGCTTCTTGGTTTCATGTTAATACTGAGCTTGGAACTATCAAGGTTGGCTGGAGAAAAAGGGTCATTAATATCGATTGGACTTCTATCAGAGAGTCATTGCAAAAAGCTGGAGAGTTTTCGAAAATGGATATCATTTTGCTTTTTGAAGAAGAAGCGGTTACTAAGGCTGAGCATTACATTCATGCTTGGGGTTGGGATAAGGCTCAGGAGTATTTGAACCGTATCTACTCGTACCTAACTTCTCAGTAGTTTTCGATGCAGAAGAGGCTTGGCAGAAAGTGCTGAGCCTTCTTTTTTTTCAACCCGAGTTCGAACATCATCCAAGAGCCCCTGAAATTAACTGCAAAGCCACAATTGGTGTGACTTTTTGGGTATTTACATTCTTGAAAATATTGGTATTTTCAGATTCCTAGAGTTAAGATAGTTATATGAAGATTATTAAAAAAATTATATCTTCCTCGGAAGACAAGACCATTAAGTTTCTCCAACAAACAGAAGATGAAAATATGATTGAAACAGGATATTATGATTTAGACGAGCAGATTATCTGTATTTCTTCTCAAGTTGGCTGCCCAATGGGTTGTGTATTTTGTGCGACTGGGTCCCCTGATGACTTAGAAAGACCAAGGCTTAACTTTATTCGCAATCTAACTTCTGAAGAAATAGTTTCACAAGTGAAAAATGTTTTGGATTCTTTGAATAAAGATAATTTATTAAAGAAAAGAATCCTTTTTTCATTTATGGGCATGGGTGAACCTTTTTTGAATTATGACAATGTCCTTGGAAGCATTAAAAGACTTATAAAAATCTATCCAGATTCTAGAGTTACGATTGCTACAATAGGAACAGAAGTAAAATTGATAAGAAAATTAGCTAGAAAGCCATTAAAGACAATTCTAAAAATTCATCTATCGCTTCATGCGCCAAATGATAAACTCAGAAAGAAAATTTTGCCAAAAGCAGGAAAAATTCAAGAAGCCTTAGATGCTTTAAAGTATTTTTCCCAGGAAAGAAATGTTTCTTGTAAGGTTAACTATATTCTTATTAAAGATCTTAATGATAGCAAAGAGAATGCCTTAGAATTAGCTAAATTACTTAAACACTATCCCTTTATTGTTAAATTGAGCAATTTAAATAATTTTAATAAGTTAGAAGGTTCTGGGTTAGACAAATTTGATCTATTTGAGAAAATTCTAAATAGCAACAATATAAAAACTTGTAGGTTTATTTCGATTGGCACAGATATAGAGGCTGGTTGCGGGCAGCTAAGAAGACACTATCATATAGTTTAAATTAATTATTGGTTTGACGAACATCATCCAAGAGTTTCCTGTATGTCTCTCAAGGCCTCGATAAAGCGAGGTTTTTATATTAAAAACTAGGATTAAAATGAGGAAGCCTAAGAAGCTAGAGTTGACAATAGAATATTTGTTTGATAGAGTGTGGGTAGAATTAAAAAAAGCGCACAAAGGAGGGAAAGATGTCGAAATTAGCAAAAGACGGTAGCAAGATTAAGGTTACAACACATATTGATAAAGGGTTAGTCCAAGTTCTTGAAAGTATTCCTTCAATAGGTTACCTTCCTTTTGGAAGAATACTTGAATTAGCGTTCTTGCTTCTCGTAGATAGAGTGGCCAGAGAAACTACTGAAAGAGGAGAAGAAGTTAATGAAGACCGGCTTATCTCCGGACTTTGTTCAATATATGATGAAGAATATGCCGACATGTTTGAAAGATTTTGGGAGCTAGGGATTATTCGAAGGCTAACAATACGTTTTAAGGAGGAATAATGGAGAGCAAGGCAGTAAGATGCTTTCGATTGGGACTTATGTCAATTGGTGTCGCGTCAGCACTTAATTCTTATAAGGACGGGAAGAGCATTGATGGTAGACAAAGAAAAGTGCTGAGTAAAGGAAGTGAATTTTTGCGTGAATCTGTTCAGGACAAAAGGTTTTTTGAAGGAAATGTATCAGAAACGCCCATTTTACTTTGCGCGATTCAGTATACTTGGCCCAACATGGGAAGCAAAGATGAATTAAAAGCAAAGCTTTCGAGTTGGATAGATTTGCTGACTCATCTTTGTAAGAAGGCTTCCATAGATGATGACAGACAAGAAGAGATTGATGAGATTATTTCTCTTTTCGAAAATGTCTCAATTTATTGCGATTTAAGGATCAAGCAGTTGAACGCATAGAAAAAAATCCGAGTCCTCTAGGATAAATAGAGGACTTTTTTTAATAATTATTTTTATACACAAGATTCAATGTATTAATTTTGATATAATTAGATATCGTTAATTAACAAATCTTTGGGTTTTGAAAGAAACTCAATATAGTTTTTTCATTTACACTTAGATTAGAAAGATTAATTTAGAAAAGTTACTATGTTTTCTCATAAATCTGTTGGCATAGATATTGCTGATCATACAATTGAAATAGCAGAAATTAGCGGAGGTCCTAATGATTTTTCTGTTTCAAAATTAAGTCGGGTTAAGATCGCCTCTGGTGTAGTTGAAAAAGGAAGAATCAAAAATGCAGAATATTTAAAAAAAGCTATTATCCTTGGACTCGAGAAGGCCAGCCCAGGGCCCATTCAGACAAAAAAAATTATTCTAGGGCTTCCTGAAAGCCAAGTATATGTACATAATTTTGTTCTAAGTGATAGAGATGAATCGATCGAAATGAAGATTAGACAAGAAGCTTTAAGGAACATTCCAATCAGAGAAGAAAGGTTGATTTATGCATTTAAATTAGTTAATGAGAAAGAAGTTCTTCTCTTGGCAACTAGCAAGGATGTCCTTTTAGAGTGGCAAGAATTTTTTAAAAAAATTGGTATTACGATTGACTACTTTGATTTTGAACCCCTAGCAATTTTTAGAGGGATTTTTCATACCCCATCCCAAAAACCAGTTTGTATTGTTGACATAGGTGCCGTTACGACCAATATTTCAATCTTTAATGAGTCTAATCTTTTTTGCTCTTGGCAGCTTCAGCTAGCGGGAGAAGATTTTACAGAAGAGATTGCTAGCTCTCTGGGACTTAGTGAAAAATCAGCTGAAGAAAAGAAACTTCAGCTTGGAATAGCCGATGAAACTAATCAAATCTTTTTGATTCTGACTAAACAGCTTGAATCAATAACTAAGTCCGTCAAAAAGGCCTTACAATACTCTAAAGATAAGCTGGGAATTAATGTAGATACAATTATTTTTGTTGGTGGATCAAGTAAGCTAAAAGGACTTTTGCCCTACCTCAAGGCAAGTTTCGATACAACGAAAGAAATTAAATTGGGGAACTCATCGTTACGGGGTAAAAACGTTCCCCTTGAACACCTAGAAGCCATTGGTTTAGCTCTTAGAGGAACAGGTGGAATTTGGGACAAAGATCCGGTTATAAGACTTAATTCTTCAAAGACAACGAAAAAAAACATTGACCAAATTTCTTTTAAAAAAGAGATACCAAGCAAAGAACAAGTTCTTCAAATGGCTAAGGCCATCGATAGCAACAAGAAGCCGAAGTTAATTTCTAAAAAGAGGAAATTTATTATTATTTTTCTTGTTTTAGTCTCGGCTGGACTAATCATTGGCTATTATTCTTTATTTAAAAGTGGAGGAGAAAAAGACAATTCTGAAATTCCCCAATTTTCTCAAAGTCAGGTCCTTAGATTAAGAATACCGCTTATCCTTAGTAGTCAGGAAAACCTTGAGGGTGAGATTTCTGGGCGTGTTGTTAAAAATATAATTAGAATAGCAAATGGCTATGAGGAAGCACTTGATAATTCGCGTGCTCTTGCTGAGAAAGAGATAAGAGACAAAGAAATTCTTTGGCAAAACCCAATCAGTAAGGTTCAAGTCGAGTTTCCTATGAATTTTGAGTGGATAGTTTACGAAAAAGAAAGTTTAAAGAAAGCAATAAAACAAAATATTGAAAACATGAAAGGATCTGACCAGTCTGATTATGAATTAGGCATCTTTGAGGTTATTAATCTGACAGAGTCAGAAGATCCGAATGTCTATTACCTAGAAGTTGACGCGCATCTATCCTTAGATGAAAAAATCAAAGTCGAGACCGAAGAATTAATCAATAGTGATGTAAAAATTAACAAGGTAATTATTAATGAAACAGAAACGGGCTGGTTAAATGTTAGAAGTGCTCCTGGCACTAATCATGAAATCATGACAAGAATTAATCCAGGAGAAACATATCCTTTTCTAGAAAAGGAAGAGGGTTGGTATAAAATTGAATTTCAAGAAAACTCATTTGGCTGGATTGCCTCTCGTTATGCTAGTGAGCTTTAGATCTAAATACAGGCCTTTTTATAATTGATTCACATCTTAAGGATGTGTTTTTTATATATATAACTCAAGATTAAGGTTGACATTAAGTAATTCAAGATTTAGAATAAGGCTTCATTTTAATTTATAAAATTTTAAAAAATGAATTCTTACTTATCATTTCTTATCACCTTTCTTATTGGAACAAGTATTGTTGTGGCCGGAACAACTCTAGATATTGAGGAATTATTAAATTATACGAAATTATCCGTTAATACAGCTAATCTTCATCAGATCTCAACGGCCCTAGAGATTTATTACCTTGATTCTGGAAAATATCCTGATGCGAATAATGGAGAAGAGTTAATAAAACTCTTAAAAAACGAAGGATATATAAAGGGAGAACCTCTTGATAATAATATCTTTGATTATCAACTTAAAGAAAGTGGTCAAGACTACGTTCTAAATATTTAGATATTTTTTCTTGGATAATGGAATTAAAAAAAATGACCTCGCAACTATCGCGAGGTCTTTGTCGTCTATGGTCGAGTAGAGTGGTTTCGCCTTCCGCTCCTTCTTTGTCCACCTATGGTGGACATCAATCTAAGGCTTGTAACGTGAACAAGTGGCGACTTGATCAGGGCTTCTAACCCTGACCCGAGAATTAGGTCACTTGTTCTGATTACAACGACATTGTCATGATGACTTCCAATGTGAATCGCAAAGGCCTGAACAGGTCCATTATTTGGAGTTGGGAGAGTTGTTTCTTTATGATCAATTGACGTTGTCAGGCTAAAGTATTTTCCTAAACACTCTGAAATCTTTCTAGCCAGAGTCTCGTCTTCAACGAAGATGCGGCCTTCATTATCTAGCCCAATGTGGATTTCTATTCCACCGTCCTCAATAATACAGCCCAGTGCAGATTGAGACATCCTACCTCCTTAGGTCCTTGTTCTAGAGCTACCCACCGATAGGCCTAAGGATTGTAAGGCGGAGAAAGATCGGTTTCTTCCAGAACCATTCATCACCTCCTTTTGAGAGAAGAACGTTAATGTATTTTGATTATATCTATTTTTTTAAAAAATGCAACAAAACAATGAATGCTGCTAATTATTATTGATTTTTACATTATAGTATGTTATAATAATAAAGTTAACCGATCAAGGGATCAAAGGAGGAGATGTGTTCGCAGGCAAGAGCAGACCAAGAGCAGTAGCTCTCCTAGTTTTTTTCTTGCTCATGGTGACAAGCTTATTTGTCTATAAGTACTTGTCACGACCAGCTACAATTGAAGTTGTTGTTCGGGATGGGCGACGTCAAGAAGATATCGATCGAGGCGTTGGCGAGCCATGGACTTTGGGTGAAATTGCCCAAAGCCTGGGAATGCTTACAGAAAACTTGATGGAGATGAACGATCTTGAGTCTCCTCAAGACATTTATCCAGGACTAGTTTTAAGGGCTAAGCCATATACTGATACCGATACGACATGGGTCAGTTGGTATGGCGAAGAGTCGATAGGGATGATGGCCTCGGGTGAAGAGTTTGATCCTGAGGACGAAACCATCTGTGCACACAGGTGGTTACCCTTTGGGACAAGAGTTAGGTTAACGTCCCTTGATACGGGTAAGTCAATCGTTGTCGTTGTCCGTGACCGGGGTCCTTATGTCGACATGGAATTACGCCACTTTGATGTTAGTAAGGCGGCGGCCATGAGGCTGGGAATCCACGACATAGGAGTCGGACAGTGTTGGGTTGAGGTTCTTGGGCTCGAAGAAGATTGAGTTCTTCGAGTCCTTTTTTTATTTATCCACAATTTGGAGGTATTTTTTTTTATTTAATCGGTTAAGATATGAGAAAGTATGAGATAATGATAAATTGTATTTTTTTGACAAATATGAAAATTACACTTAGCGTTATCAAGGCTGATATTGGTTCGATCGGCGGACACATAAAACCCTCGAAGGCTGTTTTAAACGAAGTCGAACGACCCATCAAGACAGCCTTACATAGAGGAAAAATTACTGACTACAGGATAACTTATACAGGTGATGACATTGCCATTCTTATGGCTCATCAATATGGTTTAAACAGTAAAGACATTCATCAGTTAGCATGGAATGCCTTTATACGGGGAACTAAAATCGCAAAGAAACAAGGTCTTTATGGAGCAGGTCAAGATTTGTTAAAAAATGCCTTCTCTGGAAATATTAAAGGCTTAGGACCTGCTATTGCGGAGATGGAATTTGAAGAAAGAGAAAACGAACCCTTTATGCTGTTTGCGGCTGACAAGACTAATCCTGGTGCCTATAATCTTCCCATATATCTTGCCTTTGCTGATCCTATGAATACACCCGGGCTTTTGCTTTCATCTAAGATGGGTAAGGGGTACAAGTTTACGATTCTCGATGTCTCTGAGACAAGCCATGATCGATATATCGATCTTAAAACACCAGAAGAGACTTACGAGATCGCTGCTCTCTTAAGAGACAATGATCGTTTTTGTGTCGAAGCAATTCACTCTAGAGCAACAGGAGAGATTGCGGTTGTTCAAAGCACAACCAGGCTGAAAAACATTGCAGGTAAATACGTTGGTAAAGATGATCCAGTTGCGCTTTGTCGAGTCCAGAAATCATTTCCTGCCACAGGAGAAGTTCTAGCACCCTATGCAATTGGTCACTATGTTTCAGGCGGAATGAGGGGATCACATGTCTGTCCTCTGATGCCCGTTAAACAAAACACACCGGTTTCTCATTTTGATGGTCCACCTGTCGTTAGTTGTGCAACATATTGTATTCATGATGGCAAATTAACTGAGGCAGCTGATGCCTTCGATCAGCCTTTCTGGGATGAAGTAAGAAATCAGGTTGCCAGAAAACAAATAGAAATTCGGAAACAAGGTTTTTCTGGAGCAGCTATGTTGCCCTATGATGAGCTTGAATATGGTGGCATTAAAGAGGTGATGCAAAGAATTGATAAGAAATTTAAGAAAAGACAAGAGGATTAGCACAATATAGGTTTAATGCTTAGAGAAATGCCAGCACACGTTGGTATTTCTTGTTTTTTAAATGCATTATCGCTATCATAGTTAGAAGAAACATGAAAAAAGAGCCAAAAGTTTCAATTATAATTGTCAATTACAATGGCTTTGAAGAGACAATCAATTGTCTTAAATCTATTGCTGAACTAAATTATGACAATTTTGAGATTATTGTAATTGACAATGATTCTTCCAATGATTCTTTTAAAGAGATTACCAAATTTTTAAAAGAATTTTCTTTAAATAGAAAGATAGAGCTATTTAAATCTAATCATAACCTAGGTTTTGCTGGTGGTTGTAATTTGGGCTTTAGAAAAGTAAAAAATTCTGAATATTTCTTTTTTCTAAATCCCGACACAGAAGTTGAAAATAATTCTTTAAAAAAATTAATTGAATTTGCTGAGAAAAAAGAGTTCAAAAAAAAGAAAATTGGCTTTTTGGGACCAAGAATATTTTATCAGGATAAGGAAAAAATTTATTCAAACGGTGGCTTTGTTAATGCTTTTTTAACAAAAGCAACCCTTAAAGATCACGGAAAGACAAAAAAAGACATTAAAGAAGAGAAGCCATTCGAGACAAGTTATGTTACGGGAACGGCTTTGTTAGTTTCTAGAGAAACAATTCAAGCCGTTGGCTTGATGCGTGAAGAATATTTTCTCTATTACGAAGATGCTGATTGGTCTATTCGTGCAAGCAAAAAAGGATACATTCATGTTATTGTTCCTACCTCGATCATCTATCACAAAGGCTATCATTCAACTGAATATCTGTCCTTTAATTATATTTACTATTTAATTAGGAACGGATATTATTTGGCTTGGTTAAATGGTAATTTTTTTCAGAAATTTTCTGTTTTAATTTATTCTTTTTATAAGGCAAGTAAACAATTTTTTAAATTGATATTGCCCTCTAAAAGAAAATGGATTAAGCCAATTCTTAGAGCAACTTGGGACTTTTGGAGGAGCAAGAAAGGAAAATTATGTTAATCGGCATCGACTGTCATCACATTCAAGATCAAAGAGGCATTGAAAGATATGTTCTTAATCTTTTGAATTTTTTTAAAAAAGAAAGAGATTGTAATTTTATTCTTTATGTTGCCGATAAAGCTTCGGCTCAAAAAATTCCCAAAAGCGATAATTTCAAAATCAAGATTCTTAAAGGTGCTATTTCAAGCACAGCCCTTTTCCAACACTGGCTCTTACCCAGACAGGCCAGAAAAGACAAAATTGATCTTCTTTTTTCACCATCATATTTCTTACCTATTTTTTATAGAGACAAGACTGCTTTAACGATTCATGATATAATTTATGAAGTTCATCCTGAATGGTTTAATTTTAGAAGTTTTTGGGACAAAATTTTAATTACATGGATTGCTAAAAAATCTGCTTATAAAACAGATGTTATCTTAACACCATCATCATTTACAAAAGAAGAGATTGTAAAGCATTACAATATTTCTCCTAAAAAAATTCATGTTTTTAAATTAGCTCCTGATAAAATCTTCAATCAAAAGAAAGATAGAAAATCAGTTAAAGGAAAATATGATATTCAATCTAATTTCTTTATCTTGTCAGCCAGCCTTTTTAAAAGAAGATGTATTCTAGAAACCCTAATTGCTTTTAAAAAAATTGCTGAAAATCATGATGATTTTCAACTTTTAATTCTTGGAAAAGATTTAAGCGGAGGAAATATTGGGGACTTGATTATAAAGACAAATAAAGAACTCAGACGCAAAGCAATTATATATATTAATAAATTTATTGATTCAGAAGAGCTTGCCTCTCTTTATAAAGAAGCTTACGCGGTTATTTATCTTTCAACCTATGAGGGTTTTGGCTTGCCCGTGATTGAAGCTATGAGTTGTGGTGTTCCAGCTATTTGTGGAAACGCTGAGTCTTTAAAGGAAATCTCAAATAAAAATTGTTTCTGGGTTGAAGATCCAAGAAAAATTGAAGAAATTTCTAAGACAATGGAAGAAGCCGTTACAAATAAAAAGAGATATGGAGAAATAAAAAAGAAAGGACAAAAAAGGGCAAATGAATTCAGTTGGAAAGAATGTTCTAAAAAAACCCTCTCTTTATTAAAATCTCAAATAAATGATTAAGAAACTTTTAAAACAACCTGTTTTTATTCAACCCCTTTACCTTATATATCTTTTTAACTTAATTGTTGTTTTTGGCATTACTTTTAATCGCCTACCGAGAGAGACTATTATCGGAGCGGCTTTTTTAGTCTTTTTTTATCTTTTCTTAATGAAGATAGAAAATTGCCTTCTTTTCTTTTTAGCCTCTCTGCCCTTCTTTGTTGCAATGCCCATCTCTCGAGGATTCGATTCTTTGAATATTTGGAGAATAATTATCCTTATAATTTTTGGCAGGTTCTTCTTGTCAAAATTTCCTTTGAAGAATTGGATTAACTTTGATTTTATTAAGTCCTTACCCCAAAGAATTTATAAACGCCTTAGAGGAAATAAAATAGAATTTTGGGCCTTGGCATATTTAACAATTGGATTGTTATCGGTTTTAGTTGCCAATGAAAAAGGAGCCGCTCTTAGAAGATTGTTCTATCTTTCTGAGATGGTTTTGATCTATCCCATTTTTGTGGGAACAATTAAGAACAAGCCAATGGTAAAGAAAGCAGTTCGTCATTTTCTTCTATCCACTTTATTAGTTCTTTGTGTTGCCTTTGGTCAACTTATTTTTGTTTACTTTGCTAGTCTAAACGGTTTTTGGAATTGGTGGGTTAAGCATTTTTCGCTTAACTTCTATGGGAAAAATTTATCCAATATTGTTTCTAGGGCAAATACATGGTTCTCGTATTACCCGGGCCGACCCCCAACCCTCAGATTATTTTCGACCTTTACTGATTCTCATTCGTTTGCCCTCTATTTGATTTTAAGCAGTCCGCTTGTTTTATGGCTGACCATTAAGGAGTATTTAAGAGTCAAAAAGATTAATCCGAAGATAATTTTTCTTGGAATGACTTTTCTCTTAATTCAATTTTCTATAGCACTTTCAGGAACAAGAGGCGTCTGGATCAGCGTTGCGGCTCCATTAATTGTTTCCTTATATTTTCTAGCTAGAAAAATTAGACCAATAAGTAGTAAGATCTTAAGCATCGGTTTTTCTTCCTTTGTTCTTGCCCTTCTTCTATCTTCCCTATTTCTGTCAATTCCTCAGTTTAATGCTCCGGTTAGCGAGATAGACAAATCTTTAGCTCTTAAACGACTTAAAAGCGTTATTGACCTTGAAGAGACTTCTAATCAAGGAAGAATATATATATGGAAAGAAAGTCTTAGGGCTTTTATTAAAAAACCAATTCTAGGAGTTGGCTTAGGAAATTTTCCTGTTGTACTTGGCGAAGACGTTGAACTTCAAAAGGCAGGCTCAACAGCTCATAATGTCTATTTAAATAGCGCTGTCGAAATGGGGATTCTCGGATTAATTGCTATTATAATGATTTTCTACGAAATCCTAAAAAAAGCCCATCTTTTATTTAAACGAAAAAGATATAATTATTTACCGATTTTTATAGCTTTTTACTTTATTTGGATTTTTACCTATAGTCTTTTTGATATTGCTCTTTTTGATGCCAGGGTAATGATGCTTTTTGTGTTTGAATTGGGCATTCTTAGCTTTTTTAACTTGGAAGAAACTAGCAATGAAAAAGCCTAAGGTCAATGTTAATATTCTAACTTGGAATGCCTCAAAATATTTAAAGATATGCTTAGAGTCTGTGCTTGCTTTAGACTATCCTAACTTTGAAATTCTTGTTATTGATAATGACTCTCAAGACGATACAAAAGATATTATTCAAAAATATCTAGACAAGAATAATAAAATTCGTTTTATTGAGAATAAAAAGAATCTTGGTTTTGCTTTGGGGCATAATCAAGGTATTAAAAAAACAGATGGTAAATATATCTTAGTTTTAAATCAAGATGCCTTAGTGTCTCCTGATTTTTTAAGCAAAGCGGTTGAGGTTCTTGAAAACGATGAAAAGATCGCTGCTCTTCAGCCAAAAATTTTAAAATATGATTTTAAAGAGAAAAAACCAAAGGATATTTTTGATACCACAGGACTTTTAATGCTAAAAAATAGGCGAATTCTTAATCGAGGGCAAGGAGAAAAAGATAATGGCCAGTTCGATAAAGAAGAAGAAATTTTTGGAGCTGATGGAGCAGCACCTATTTATAGAAGATTAGCCCTAGAAGAAACAAAAATAGAAGATGAATATTTTGACTCAAGCTTTTTTGCTTATAAAGAAGACGTTGATTTGGCTTGGCGTCTAAAACTTTATGGCTGGAAAGCTATTTATATACCATCTATAGTTGCTTATCACGAGAGAGGTGCAGGAGAGAGTGCTTCTAGGAAAAGCCTAGATATTCTTAAGGAAAGAAAAAAGATTTCTCTTTTTGCAAAAAGAATTTCTTTTAAAAACCAGAGATTAATGCAAATTAAGAATGAAATCCTTAGCCTATATCTCTATCATTTTATACCTATTATATGGAAGGAAATTAGAGCCTGGGGATATGTTCTATTTTTTGAACCAAGAATTTTGAAAATTCTTCCAGAAATGCTTAAATCTTTGCCCAAAGCTTTTGGGAAAAGAAGAATAATCATGAAAAAGAAGAAAATCGGTTTTCGGGAAATGAAAAAATGGTTTTCTTAACCCATTATCCACACAGAAACCCTTTACTTTTTTAAGGATAAACCTTAGAATAGAAATTGATACTGAAAGGTCGACAATATTTGTAATATGAACTTAAAAGAATAAAAAAATGAGCTTAAAAAACAAAAATTTTTGGATTTGGATAATAATTGCTATTATCATTATTGTCCTCATCGTTTTAGTTGTTACCCAAAAAACAGAAGCACCAACTGAAGAAGAAGAGCTAACTGAAGAAGAAGAGCTCTTACCTGAAGAAGAAGAGATGGAAGGGGAAGAGGGAATGGAAGAAGAAGAATTAGAAGAAGAGGAAGAACTAGAAGAGGAAGAAGAGGTTGAAGAAGAAGAACTAGAGGAAGAGGAAGAAGTCGAAGAGGAAGAAGAATAAAAATAATTAGAAAAAAAAGATATCAATAATACCGCCCAGGAGGAGGCGGTATTGTTGTTGACAAATAATGAAAATAGTAATATCTTAGAAACAATAAAACACAAAAGGGGGAAAAGATGAAAACAGTTAGCATGAAAAAATATCAATGGGCTGTCCTTGATGCAGACGGTACTCTCTTCGATACAGTTAACCTTCTTATTAATTATTTCGGACAACTGCTTTATGAGGCATTCGGATTAAAAAAGAAGGAGGCTGCTCAATTTTCTCTTTTGACTGCTGGCATGCCACTTAGGCAACAATTCAAGCAACTTCTAAGACGAAGAGGCATAGCTTTTAAAGATGAAGAGATCAATGGGCTAGTCGACAAAATGCACAAATACAGTCAAGACTTTGATGCACGAATCTTTGATGATGTTGTCAGGTTTCTAGAATATCTCAAGAGCAACGGTAAGCAATGTTTCATGACGAGCGGAACTCCCACCGAGACTCTTTTAAAAAGGCTGGAGCAAAAAAATCTCAGAGATTTTTTCTCTGGAGTTTTGGGCTCAGACCAGGTTCCAAAAGGACCAAGGCACATTGAGTTATTTGCCAAGGAGACAGGAGTCTCTTTATCTGAGTTTGTGTCTGCGGGGTGCCTAGTTGGAGATGGTCCTCATGATATGCAGATAGCCAAGGAGACAGGACTAGTGGCGATTGCTCTGGTAAGAAATAAGAGAAACAGGGTGATTGAACAAAGAATGAAAGAATCGGGAGCAGATTATATTATTCACTCGCTGGACGACTTGACGTAGGAAAGATTCAGTCTTTAAAGAACTATCGTCTAGTCATTTAAGAGAAAGCAAGCGAATTAGCAATTATGGGTGGTCAAGCAAGCTGACCGCCCTTTTCTTTTCAAAAACTTTATGCTAAATTAATTAAGAAAGTTTTATGAAAAAGAGACTTCTTTCTATTATTATTACTCACTATAAGACTCCCCATCTTTTAATGGGGTGTCTTGATGCAATTAAAGAAAACTTAAAGACTTTAAATTATGAAGTCTTTGTTTCTGATTCCGAGGCAAACAGAGGAACAGCTTTTCTTTTAAAGCATCATCATCCAAAGGTTAATCACCTAGCTTTTAGAAAAAATGTTGGCTATGCCAAACTTGTCAATGCTGGTTTGGAAAAATCTAAAGGTGATTTCGTTTTAATTTTAAATGCCGATACGATTATAGAAGAAGAAAAAACCATTATGCTTTTAATGAGTTATTTGGATAAGAATAAAGAAGTTGGTTTAGTTGGTCCAAAATTAATCAATATTGACGGCAGTCTTCAAAAATCATACTTTAAAGATTATACATTTGGAGCAGTTTTAGCGAGACGAACGATCTGGAAAAAAACGCCATGGGGGAAACGTTCTCTTGAAAAATTTGAGATAAAAAAAGAATCCCCAAACCATGCTTTTTCTGTTGATTGGTTGATGGGGTCAGCCTTAATGACAAGAAAAGATTGCATTAAGAAAGTCGGTCCAATGGATGAGAGGTACTTTATGTATTTTGAAGACGTTGATTGGTGTCGTCGTTTTAGAGAAAAAGGCTATGAGGTTAAATACCTGCCCAAGGCTCAGCTTAGACACTTTCATTTTAAGTCTTCTGACTCAAAAAGAGGCTTGCTTGATGTTTTAACCAATAAATTAACAAGAACCCACATATTTAGCTATATTAAATATCTTTTAAAATGGCGAGGAAAAAACAGTTAACAAAAACAAAAAAAGATAAATTAAAAAAACTTTTTGATCTTTATTCTAAGGGTAAATTAACTTTAGATGAGTTAAGTATTCTAAGTGAATTAAGCAAAACAAGAGTTTTAGAAGAATATCATAAGATTGGTAAAAAGAAAAAAATTCTACTTGTCTGTGGTGGTGCTGGCTTTATTGGCAGCAACTTTATTCACTACATGTTAAGGAAATACCCTGGCTACAAGATTATTAATTATGACAAGCTCACCTATGCGGGTAATTTAGACAACCTTAAGGATGTTAATAAAGACCCTAATTATACATTTATTAAAGGCGACATTGCAGACAAAGAAAAACTTGATGAAGTCTTTGAAAAAAATAAAATAGATTATGTAATTAATTGGGCAGCGGAGACACATGTTGATAGAAGTATCCATGGCGGCGCCCGAGAATTTTTGATGACAAATGTTATTGGAGTTCATACACTACTTGAAGCTGTTAAAAAACATCAAATCAAAAGGTTTATTCAAATTTCAACAGATGAAACCTATGGATCAGTTGAACTAGATGAAGATAGAAGTTTTTCTGAGGAAACTGCCTTTGCTCCAAATGTTCCTTATGCGGCTGCTAAAGCAGGAGGAGATTTAATGTGTCGAGCCTATTTCAGAACTCACAATGTTCCTGTTATTGTGACTCATTGCTCAAACAATTATGGGCCTTATCAATATCCAGAGAAAATGATTCCTTTTTTCATTTTTCGTGGATTGGCTAAAGAAAACATTCCTTTATATGGAGATGGAAAGCATGTTAGAGACTGGATTTATGTTGAGGATCATTGCAGGGCAATCGATGATATTCTTCATAAAGGTAAGCCTGGCGAGGTTTATAATATAGGGGCTAACCAAGAAAGGCACAACATCGATGTTGCTCGAGCCATTCTTAAAATTTTGGGCAGACAAGATAACCTGATTACTTTTGTTGATGACCGTCCTGGACATGACAGGCGTTATTCTCTAAATATTTCAAAAATATCCAATGAATTTAATTGGGGACCAACAAAAGTCTTTGAAGAAACCCTGCCCGAAGTAATTGATTGGTATTTGAAAAACACTTGGTGGATTGGTGGGGTAAAAAAGAGGGTTAAAGGATTTAATCTACATATTAAAAAATGAAATTAATTGAAACGCCAATTGAAGATTTAAAAATTAAGTTAAATAAGGTTATTGGTGATAAAAGAGGCTATCTTTACGAAGTTGCTCCAAATGGAATTAAAAACGAATTAATTTACGGTAAAATCGGTAATGTCTATATGGCTACAGCTAAGCAAAAACATATTGCTCGAGGTGGACATTATCATCATCAATTAACTGAAAATTTTTATACAATTTCAGGGCAAGCCTTGTGGCTTTTTAAAGATTTTAGAAAAGACTCAAAAACCCTTAATTCAACTTATGCGGTTCTATTGGGAGAAAAAGATGAAAGTGTAGATATCTCAGGTATTGATAGCTATCTTTTACCAGATAGTTTAGCCCAAGTCTTTGTGCCAGAGGGCGTTTATCATATTTTCTTTCCTTTAACAGACAAAAAGGTTGAGGTTTTGGCAATCACAAATCTTCCTCATGACAACGATGATTATGTTAGATTTGATCCAAAAGAAGATAAGGATTTAAATATTTTGATGAAAAAATATCTGAAAAAGATCTAGGATTTTTTTCATTTGCGTTAATTCATTTTTAATATTAGAATAGAGATAGAACTCTATTAATTTTTTTACTTTAAAATCTTTATGAAAAAAGTTATTGTTTACTCAACAACAGCTTGTCCATATTGTGTTGTTGCTAAAAATTTCTTAAAAGAGAATAATATTGAATTTGAAGCCAAGGATGTTGGCTCAGACGTAACGGCAAGAGAAGAAATGGTTGCAAAAACAGGGCAAATGGGCGTGCCTGTTATTGATATTGATGGAGAAATTGTTGTTGGCTTCAACGAGGGAGCCCTAAGAGAACTTTTAGACATTAAATAGAAAAACATGGTTAATGACTTAATCATCATTGGGTCTTCTGCTGCTGGCATGTCAGCTGCTCTTTACGTGGCTAGGGCGGGCATTAATTTTTTAATTTTCGGTCAACCAGAAACAGGTAATACCGCTAAAGCTGGTGTCATCGAAAACTATCTTGGTTTTTTAAGTCTGCCCGGTTCAGAATTATCTAAAAAGTTTCAAGAACATTTAGGAAAATATAATCCGAAAACCGTTAAAGAAAAAGTTGTTTCACTTCAAAAAAGGGAAAACAACTTTTTAGTTAAAACGGAGAAAGAAGAATATTTAGCTAAGTCTGTTATTCTCTCAACCGGAGCTAATCCAAGGAAATTGAATATTCCCGGAGAAGAAGAATTCCTAAATAAAGGTATTAGCTACTGTGAGGCTTGTGACGGTCCACTCTTTAAAGATAAAAGAGTTGCCATCCTTGGTGGTGGTAATTCTGCTACAAAAGCCGCTTTCTCTCTTTCAAAAATTGCCAAAGAAGTTTTTGTTTTAAATATCAATGACAGCATGAGGGCTGAGAAAGTTTATCTTGATAAGTTAAGCCAGCTTTCAAACGTTAAGTTTTTCTACAAAGTTAAAACCTTTGAATTTTTTGGTGACAGTTTGTTAGAAGGACTTCGCTATGAGCAGATAGATTCAGGTGAGAAAAAAGAACTTTCAATTGATGGTGCCTTTATCTATGTTGGCTTAAAGCCAAACACGGGCTTTATCTCTCAAGAGCTTGATATTATGAACGAAGACAAAGAAATTATTACTGATAAAGAAGGAAAGACGAAAATTCCTGGAATTTTTGCGGCTGGTGACGTTGTTGACAAAAGTTTTCGTCAAATATCGGTTGCAGTTGGACAGGGTGCTAGTGCCGCACAAAGTGCAATCGAGTTCTTAACTAAAGTAAAAGAACAACTATGAACCAATTTTTAGATGGAGTTCAGCGACACATCGACAAAACCGCTCAAATTTTAAAACTTGAGCCAGATACATTAGCCAGCATTAAAACTCCTAATCGCATTCTTCAGTTTGTTATCCCACTTAAGAGAGATAACGGTAGAACAGAAACCTTTCCCGCTTTCAGGGTTCAGCATTCAAACGTTTTAGGACCATATAAGGGTGGAATTCGTTTTTTGCCCCAGACTGATTTAAGCGAAGTTAAGGCCCTAGCCCAATTAATGACATGGAAAACATCCTTAACGGGTCTTCCTTTTGGCGGAGCTAAGGGTGGAATTAAAGTTGACCCGTTAAAGCTATCTAGAAAAGAACTTGAAGAATTGTCACGAGGATATGTTAGGGCCATTTTTAATTTCATTGGCCCTGAAACCGATGTGCCTGCACCTGACGTCAACACCAATCCACAAATTATGGCTTGGATGGTTGATGAATATTCTCGCCTAAAGGGAGATTTTGCACCAGCTGCTTTTACGGGTAAGCCAGTTAACATTGAAGGCTCAAAAGGGAGAGACATAGCAACTGCTTATGGTGGAGCGGTTGTCTTGCATGAGGTTATCAATGATTATTTTCCTTCATTATTAAAAAAGAATCCAACAGTTGCCATTCAAGGTTTTGGAAATGTTGGAGCCAATATCGCTAAAATTTTAAGCAAGTCTGGGTATAAAATTGTTGCCCTCTCAGATGCCAAGGGAGCTATTCAGGCAAACCTAAGACAAAAATCACTAGACCCTTATAAGATTTTTGAATGCATTAAAGAAAACGGGATGATTGCTAATTGTTATTGTTCGGGATCGGTTTGTTCTCAAGCTAGCGGAGCACAGTTAATTTCAAATCCAGAGTTACTTGAAAAAGAAGTTGATATTTTAATTCCTGCAGCAGTTGAAAATCAAATCGATCAACATAACGCTGAGAAAATTAAAGCAAAAGTTATCCTAGAAATGGCTAATGGTCCGGTTACCATTGAAGCTGAGGAAATCTTAGAGAAAAGAGGTATTCTGGTTATTCCTGATATTTTGGCTAATGCTGGTGGCGTGGCTGTTAGTTACTTAGAGTGGTTTCAAAATATTGAAAGATCCTATTGGCCTGAGGCTGATGTTTTACAAAGAGCTGAAAAAATGCTAGTCGATGCTTATAGAGAAATCAAACAAATCTCTGAAGAAAGGAAAGTATCGTTAAGACAAGCAGCCTACATTAAAGCAATGGAAAGATTGCTAAGAGAGTTTAATTCAAAGAAAGCAAGACGAGAGATTGATTAATTTAAATACCTATAGTATATTAAGCTATTATGTTTGGAAATCTTTCTCAAAGAAATAAAATTAGATTAGCCGTTATCTCCGTTTTTATTTTAGCCTTTATGGCGGCTAATTTTGATTGGCCCCAAGGTTGGAATAATCTAGCCGATAGATTAAATCAGTCTTTGCCCAATGGTATTGCTGGTAGAGAATTTCGCCAAATTAAAGAAAAACCCTTTAAATTAGGGCTTGATCTTCAGGGTGGAACCCACTTAGTTTATGAGGCAGATATGACGAATATATCAATAGATAACCGAGAAGAGGCACTTGTTGGTGTTAGAGATGTTATTGAAAGAAGGGTTAATCTTTTCGGAGTAGCCGAACCATTGGTTCAAGCAGATTTATCGGGAGGACATTATCGTTTGATTGTTGAGTTAGCTGGCATTAAAAATGTCGCCGACGCAGTTGAAATGATTGGTCAAACTCCATATTTAGAATTTAAAGAAGAAAGAACCGAGACTCAAACAAACGAGATTCTTGGAGCTCAGGAAAGAGGAGAAAGATTAGATGAAGACCCCTATTTTATATCAACTGGACTTGACGGCAGAATGCTTAAGGGATCTGAGGTTGGGTTTAATCAAAACACCGGTCAACCGGAAATTCTTTTTACTCTTGACAGCGAAGGTGAAAAACTCTTTGCCCAGATTACAAAAAGAAGCGTTGGTCGCCGCGTCGCCATTTATCTTGACGGTGTGCCAATTAGCGCACCAGTCGTTAGTGAAGAGATCACAAGTGGTGAAGCCAGAATTACTGGTGATTTTACCCTCGAAGCTGCCAAAGAATTGGTAAGAAACCTAAATGCCGGTGCCCTACCTGTTCCAATTAGAATTATTAGTCAGAAAACAGTAGGGGCCACCCTAGGAAACATTTCTTTAATTAGAAGTTTGAGGGCTGGGCTTTTGGGCTTTATCCTTATTGCTCTTTTCATGCTTGTCTACTATCGCCTACCAGGTCTATTGGCAGTTCTTTCTTTGGTTGTCTATGGAGCAATTGTTTTGGCAATGTTTAAATTAATTCCTGTTACCTTAACTCTAGCTGGAATTGCTGGCTTCATTTTAACGCTCGGAATGGCAGTTGATGCTAACGTTTTAATTTTTGAAAGAATGAAAGAAGAATTAAAAGAGAAGAAAGATCTAACCACTTCAATTGAAGAAGGGTTTAAGAGAGCTTGGTCTTCAATTCGGGATGGTAATATTTCTACCTTAATTACAGCAGCAATTCTTTATGGAGTTGGCGTTAGCTTTGTTAAGGGCTTTGCTTTAACTCTCAGTATTGGTATTCTGGTTTCAATATTTACAGCCGTTGTCTTTACAAGACAACTGCTTCTCCTCTTATCATCAACGCGGATTAGTAAATATAATTGGATGTGGCTTAAAGAAAAAAATGATTAAAAAACGCAAATACTTTTTCATATTTTCTGGAGCATTAATTCTTTTAAGCATCTTGAGCTTGGGCTTATGGGGACTTAACTTTGGTATTGAGTTTACTGGTGGTAGTCTTCTTGAGGTTGACTTCCCGACATATTTTCCTGAGATTAATGAAGTGCGTCAGGTGCTTGAAGATCAAAATCTAGACAGCTTGGTTGTCCAGCCAGCTGGGCAAAGCTCATACATTCTTCGTTTTCAGGAGATTGAAGAAGAGACTCATCAACAAGTCTTAACAAAGCTTAAAGAGATTGATCCTGGTGTTGAAGAGGAGCGATTTGATGCAATCGGTCCAGTTATTGGTGAGGAGCTTAAGAGAAGAACGTTCTGGGCGATTATTATTAGCTTAATTGCTATTATTTCATACATTGCCTGGGCCTTTAGGAAGGTCTCTTGGCCAATTGCTTCTTGGAAATATGGTCTGATTGCCATCATTACTCTTTTTCATGACCTTCTAATTGTTCTGGGTATCTTTTCTGTTTTAGGCAGATTCTTAAATATTGAGATCGGAGTTCCTTTTGTAGCTGCCTTAATGACAATCTTGGGCTATTCTGTTAATGATACAATTGTTATCTTTGATCGAGTCAGAGAAAATCTCATTAAGGCCAAAGAAGAACACTTTGAAGATATTATTGGTCACAGTGTTTCTCAGAGCTACATTCGCTCAATTAACACATCTCTAACGACTTTAATCGTTTTAGGTTCAATCTTCTTCTTTGGCGGTGAAACTATCAAAGACTTTATTACGGCTTTAATTGTTGGTGTCTTCTTTGGAACCTACTCATCTCTCTTTATTGCTAGTCCTCTTTTAGTTGTCTGGGAAAATCTTAAGCATAGACGCTAAGTATATATATAAATCAAAAAGAGCTTTTGCTCTTTTTTGTTATTTAAATATCTGTTAATATATATATAGAATCAAACATGAAAAGAAAAAAAAGCATTTTGATCTTCTTCTTAACTTGCTCTTTTTTCTTTTTTTTAAACAGAGAAGTGTTGGCGTCTGAAAAGATAGACAACTTTGAGACCATTATCAGACTTAATCGAGATAGCAGTATTGATGTAACAGAGGTTATTAGTTATGATTTTGGCTATTTTGAGCGTCACGGAATTTATAGGGATATTCCTGTCAAGTATAAAGCTAGAGGGGGAAATTATAATTTAAGGATTTCTAATGTCTCTGTTTTTGATCAGAACCAAGATCCATATAAATTTAGGACTTCTCCTAAAGGAAAATATTTCGAGATTAAAATAGGAGATCCTGACCTATATATTTCTGGCCAAAGAATATATGTTATTAACTATCGAATTAATCGGGCAATCAACTATTTTGAAATGCATGACGAGCTTTATTGGAATATTACAGGAAATGAATGGAATGTTCCCATTTCTAAGGCTAGCGCCAAAATCATTTTACCTGAACTGATTGGAGAAGAAGATCTTAAAATTTCCTGTTTTGCTGGTAAAACGGGGTCAAAAGAAAATTGCGAAAACATTTATTTAAATAAAAACGTTGATGGAATCAACGAAATTGATTTTTTTGAAAGAAATCTTTATAAGCATGAGGGCTTGACGGTAATCGTTGGGTTGCCTAAAGGTATTTTGATTGAACCAAGTTTTTTTAAAAAAACTTTTGATCTTATTTGGGATAACAAGCTAATTCTCGTGCCGATTCTTACCCTTGTTATCCTGCTTTATTTATGGTGGCATAAGGGTCGCGACCCAAAAGGAAGAGGAACGATTATTGCTCAATTTGGTCCGCCAGACAATCTGAGTCCCATAGAAATTGGCACAATTGTTGATGAAAGGGTTAACAAGAGAGATATCTCGGCAGAAATCATTAATTTAGCTGTCAATGGCTATATCAAGATTAAAAGAATAAAAAAGAAAATATCTGTTTTTAGTTTTGGCGATGATTATATATTGCAGAAACTTAGAAAAGGCGATGATCTCAAAAATGAATTTCAAAAAGACTTATTAAGAGATTTGTTTAAAAAAGCCACGATTATAAAAGAAGGAAAAAAGGTCATAATTGAAGTAAGGCTTTCTAGGCTTAAAGATAATTTTTACGGAGATCTTAATCATCTTACGAAAGCAGTATATAGAGAGGTTGCTAAAAAGGGGTATTTTGTCAAAAATCCAATAAAGGTAAAATTAAGCTATTTTCTCACGGGAATGATATTGATGAGCGTCTGTAATATTGTAAGCGTTAAACAGGGAAACATAATTGATGCTATGAGTTTTATTGTCTCGGGTATTTTATGTATTTTATTTGGCACCATAATGCCTAAAAAAACGAAAAAAGGTGTTTTTGCAAAAGAACATATTCTGGGGCTTAAAAGATACCTCCGTGTTGCTGAAAAGGAAAGACTCAAATTCCACAACGCTCCAGAAAAAAACCCAGAACATTTTGAAAAACTTCTTCCTTACGCTATAGTTTTAAAAATAGAAAAAGAGTGGGCGGAACAATTTAAAGATATCTACGACCATCAACCAAGCTGGTATAGTGATCCACAATATCATAGTTTTAATGCATTCATTCTGACAAGCCACCTAAACGACTTCTCAAGAACTAGTAATGCTGTCTTAGCCTCTAGGCCTAGGTCAGCTTCTGGGGGAGGAAGCGGTTTCGGCGGCGGCTTTTCTGGGGGCGGTTTTGGCGGTGGCGGTGGCGGTAGTTGGTAAAAAATATTTTTAAAAAAGAATATTTATAAAGCAGAAAAACTTATTTTAAAAAATAAGTTTTTGTTTTTAAAACACTACCTTCTTGTGGATAAAAAACAACAATACTCAATATTTCTTATTCAGCAAGCCTTTCAAGAAGACGAGAAACACGCATTGCTCTTGACAAAGGATTTTTATATAGTATTATGATGGTAGATGTTGACAAGTTCATATCTACGTGATACGATGCTAAAAAGGAATTAAAATCCCTTTACATTTATTTAAATTTGTGAAATATTATAAAAATTAAATTAACTATGGCTAGTTCGAAATCAAAACTTCAGGAGGCCAAGAAAAAACTTATTCAATCCTTACCTAAAAGAACTCAAGATATCATTACCCGTCGTTTTGGTATTGGTAGAAAAAGAAAAGAAACGCTTGAATCAATTGGACATACTTATGGGATTACCAGAGAGAGAGTTCGACAAATTCAGGACGAGGGCCTAAAAAGACTTAAAAAGCAAGAGAATAGTCCTATCCTAAAGCCTCTTTTTGAAGATCTAGAAATCTTTATTTCTGAGAGAGGTGGTCTTGTAAAAGAAGACTCTATTTTAGAAGAATTTATACAGTATTCTGATAGAGATGCCGATGCTTCAAAGCTTCGTGGCTTTACGTTGCTCCTGTTAACTTTAGGTAAGTCGTTCAAGAGGAAAAAAGAAGATGCAAAGTTTTATACTTTATGGTATACTCAGAAAAAGGCCTTAGACCAGGCACGTTCTTTGATTAGCGAACTTGTCAAAATCTTTAAAAAAGCAAGCAATCCGCTTCAGGAAAAGACAGTTGTGGCAAAACTTAAAAAGAATTTTCCTTTTTTCTCTCGTCAGGCAATTGCCTCATACATAGATGCCTCTAAAACAATTGATAGAAATATATTTGACGATCTCGGTTTAAGCGAATGGGCTGAGATTAATCCAAGAGGTGTTAGAGATAAAGCTTATTTAGTTGTTAAAAAATTAGGCAAGCCACTTCACTTTAGAGCGATTACAGATGAGATTAATAAGGTAAAGTTTTCAAAACACCTTGCCAAGCCTCAAACTGTTCACAATGAATTAATCAAAGACAAAAGATTCGTTCTTGTAGGAAGAGGACTTTATGCTTTGACGGAATGGGGCTACGAAGAAGGAACAGTTAAGGAAGTCTTATACAAGATTTTTAAAATCAACAAAGGTAAAGTTTTGTCAGAAAAGAAAATAGTTGACGAGGTTCTTAAGAGACGTTTTGTCAAAGAAAGCACGGTTCGCTTTAATCTTAAGAGCAATGCCGAGTTTGTAGAAAAAACACCTGGTCATTACATTTTTAAAAAATAATCAGCCTAAAAACTGATAAAAGGCCTTAAGACTTGTGAATCCAGAAAATCACATGAACTTGTTAGGACAAGTTATTGCTTGGTTTGGTAAAGCTTGGGCCATGTTGCAGCCCTATGTTTGGGTGCTTTACGTTCTAATCGGGCTGTTTTTATTTTTCCGGGTTTTTAGGATTAACAAAAAACTTCGCAAAAGGTTTCATGATTATTGGGAAGATCTTTTTTTGGCAGCCCAGGACTATTGTTTGCTAGAAATCAAAATTCCTCAGGCTCTAGAAAAAACACCCCTAGGTATGGAACAAATTTTAGCCGGACTTCATGGGACGTCTAAGGGCGTAACTAAATACGAAGTTGAGGTAAAAGGATATCTAGAAACAGCTTACAGTCTTGAATTGGCAAGTTTTGGTGGAGACATTCACTTTTATATCCGTGGAGAGAGAAACTATAGAACGACGATGGAAGCACTAATCTATGCTCAATTTCCTGAAGTTGAAATTCAGGAAGTTGAAGACTATGTTGCTAATGCACCCAAGATATTGCCTGATGATAAATACAAGCTTGCTGCTGGTGAGTTTATTCTTGAAAAGCCTGACCCTTATCCAATAAAAACCTATCAACAGTTTGAACTCAGGGCTGGCAGAGAATCCGAATATGTTGTTGATCCTTTTGCTGGCATTCTTGAGACACTTAATGCTCTTGGTGAAGGAGAACAAATGTGGATCCACTATGTTATTGGCATTCCAATGCTTCGTGACTGGAGAAAAGAAGGAGAAGATTGCATTGCTGAACTTATGGGACGAGAGACAAGCTCTAGCAAATCAAAAGAACCAGGATTAATTAGAAAGCTTATTCGCGAAATTATTGGTTTTGAACCTCATGTTAGAACAAGAATCGGACATTTGATTACTGGAGGAGAATATGTTTTACCCGAAGAAATGGAAGAAAACATGACTGAGGCAGAAAAACAATCTTTGAGTGAATCTGGCTACTTTAAGCTTTCTCCTGGAGAAAGAGAAGTCTGTCTGGCGATTGAAAAAAGTATCGCAAAACTAGGTTTTTATACTATGCTTCGCTTTGCTTATTTCGCTCCAAATGAAATTTTTAATGTTAATCGAGCAGAAACTTTAGTCGGAGCCTTTCAGCAATTTAATGACAGAGTCTTAAATAGCTTTGTCATGAATCCAAAGATTAAGTATAAATCATTGTGGCCATATATCTGGAGAAATGCTAAGGTTAATTATTATCTTTCTTGGAAACATAAGCTCTTAACCATTAATCCTGAGAGACTTAGAACGGCCAGAATGAGAGAAATATATAAATACTTTCAAAACCGTGGCTTTGGTAAGCCCGACAGAGGTCACAAGGGTATGATTTTAAACACAGAAGAAGTGGCAACGATTTTTCACTTCCCGATGAAATCTGTCTTAACGCCTGAATTACCTAAAGTTGAGGCTAAACGAGGCGGTCCACCGGCTCGTTTACCCGTTGAATAAATTAAAACAATGGTAGATCAAATCACTCTTTTTGCAGAAACTAATTTTAGAAACCAGCGACGTAAATTTGGCATTAAAACCGATGATAGACGTCGTCATCTTTACATGATTGGTAAAACCGGTGTTGGCAAAACAACGCTTCTTGAGAATATGGCCATTTCAGATATCATGGAAGGCAATGGTGTTGCTATTGTTGATCCTCATGGAGAGTTTGCTGACAAGATGCTTGATTTTGTTCCAAAGTCAAGGATTAATGATGTTATCTATTTCAATCCTGGTGACCTTGAGTATCCGATTGCCCTTAATGTTATTGAAAAGGTTTCGCCAGAACAACGTCACTTAGTTGCTTCTGGGCTAGTCGGTGTTTTTAAGAAAATATGGGCCGATTCCTGGGGACCAAGACTTGAATATCTTTTAAGGAATGCCATTTTGGCTTTACTTGAGTACCCGGATAGCACTCTTTTGGGAATAATGAGGATGCTAACTGACAAGGCTTACCGTAAAAAGGTAATAGAAAAGATTCAAGACCCTGTTGTTAAAAGTTTTTGGATCGAGGAATTTCAAAAATATCCGGATCGGTTTTTAGCTGAAGCTGTTGCACCGATTCAGAACAAGGTTGGTCAATTCTTAACTAGCCCCTTGATAAGAAATATTGTTGGTCAGGTTAAGTCAACTATTGATATTAGAGAAGTTATGGATCAGGGCAAAATTCTGATCATGAACCTTTCTAAAGGAAGAATTGGTGAGGATAATTCAGCACTTTTGGGGGCAATGATGATTACAAGATTGCAATTAGCAGCCATGAGTCGGATTGAAATACCTGAAGAAAAAAGAAGAGATTTTTACCTATACGTTGATGAATTTCAAAACTTTGCAACGGAATCTTTCGCAAACATCTTGTCTGAGGCAAGAAAATATCGCTTGAATCTCATATTAGCTCATCAATATATCGCCCAGCTAGAAGAAAGCGTTAGAGATGCTGTCTTTGGAAATGTTGGGACCCTGGTTTCTTTTAGAATTGGAGCTGAAGACGCTGAAATGCTTGAAAGGGAATTCATGCCTGAATTTAGTGCCAATGATTTAGTTAATCTATCCAAATTCGACATTTACTTGAAGTTAATGATTGATGGCATGGCTTCTCGTCCTTTCTCTTCAACGACTCTGCCTCCCTATCCTAAGCCAGACAAAGTTTATCGGGATAAAATCATTAAATTAACAAGGGAGCGTTATGCTTCATCTAAAGAAGAAGTTGAAGAAAAGATTGCTAAATGGAGTGGCTTTGGAAAAGAGACTCTTGAGTCAGAGGCAGCTCAGCGGAATCGAACCATGTATGATGCGATCTGTGCTCATTGTGGAAAACCAGCCAAATTACCCTTTAAGCCTGATGGTCGTCGACCTGTTTATTGTGATGACTGTTTAGACAAGATAAAAAAAGGAGAACTACCGCCTCTACCTAAATCAAAAAAAGTCGAAAAAGAAGAAAAAAAGGAGGAAAAGAAAGAAAAAAAAGAAACAGAAGAAAAGAAAGAGATAAAGCCTAAGGAAGAGAAAGCCAAAGAAGTTTCTCTGAAGGACATAGTTGCTAGGGAGAAAAAAGAAGAAGCAAAGAAAGAAGAAGAAAAACCAGAGCCAGACAAAGAAGCCCTAAGAAGTGCCCTTCAAGATATTTTAAAAACCAGAGAAGGTGATTGACAACAATATTAATTTAAGCTACAATGGTTTTTCTGTTGTAAAATTTTAAAAAATATATGAAAGCTGTCATTCAAACAGGGGGAAAACAATATATAGTTTCCCTTGGTCAAAAAATTAAAGTTGAAAAGATTGATAAAAAAATTGGCGAGATAGTTAAATTTGAAAACGTCCTGCTTTCTTTTGACAATGAATTAAAAAAAGTAGAAGTAGGTCAGCCTAACGTTAAGCAAGTCGTTGAGGGCAAGGTTCTTGAACAAGGTAAGGGCGAGAAAGTAATTATTTTCAAATACAAACCTAAAAAGAGATATAAGGTTAAAAAAGGACATCGCCAACTTTATACATTAATAGAAATTACTAAAATTGGTGATAAATCAATTTCTAAAAAAGAGAAAGAAACGTCCAAGAAAGCAACTCCCAAGAAAGAAACAAAGAAAGTTAATAAGGAAGAATTAAAGAAAGAAGCAAAAACTTCAGAAAAAGAGGAAAAATTCTTTAACTAGAATTTTTCTTAAAAACAAATGAAGGCCTAAGGCCTTTTTTTGTTTTACATTTTTCAAAAAAAATAGCCTAGACTAACTAGCCTAGGCCTTCTGTCAAGGCAGCTATCAATCGTTCTGTCTTTTTCCTTAAGTGAAGATAGTGTGCATGTTCAAAGAGAATATGGACAACCCTGCCAATGATTGGCTCCCATTCGTAGTTGCTTCTTTTCGTAATTGAAACCAGACAAGGCTCTATACAAAAAGTCCCTATTCCCCTTATCTTTATGAGTTCATCGTTTAAATAACTATCTGTTGATTCTGGTAATCGATCTTTGGCTGGAATCTTCCAATTAAGCCTCAGGGATGCTGTTGTGGCAGGAACGCTTGAGTGGATAAATTTCAAATCAATGCAATTTTCTCCCTCAATAAATGTTTCTTCTTGAGGCAGTTGTTCTTCCATTTCATCCTCCTTTGGAAGCTATCTCTATTCTATTCATTAAAATAAAAAAAGTCAATTTTCTATCTTTAATTAAGGCTTTCTAAAAAAAGAAAATTAGACCTTTTTCCTCTGGCTAAATGATTCTTTTAGGGTGTCTTCATCAGCATACTGTAATTCTCCTCCCGTCGGGATACCTCTTGCTAGGCGAGTAACCCTAATATCTTCTTTTTGAAGTACTTCCTTTATGTAATTAACCGTTAAGTCTCCTTCTCTAATTGGATTAAGGGCAATAATTAATTCTGGTTCTTTTTTTTCTTTTTTAAATTGCTTTAAACGAGAAAAAAGACGATTAAAGGTTAGCTTTTGAGGAGTTGTTCCTTTTATGGGGTTAATCAAACCTCCTAAAACATGATAAACCCCTTGATAAAAACCCATGCTTTCAATTTTTTCAATATCTGAAATTTTTTCTACAAGACAAACTTGTTCTTGTTTTCTTTTTTTATCTTGGCAGATAACGCAGAGATCTGGCGAGGTAGACCTATTTTTCTCAGCAATGTTATAACACTGAGAACAAAGAACGATATCCCTCTTTAAACGAACAAGATTCTTAGCCAGATCTTCTATATCTTTTTTTGGTTTTTTAAGAAAATGAAAAACATATCTAGTTGCAGCTCTTTCACTTAAACCAGGTAGGTCACTCAACGCTTTAATCAGTTTTTTAATTAAATCCGGATACATATTTTTTAAAAGATTAATTTAATCTTAGTCTTATTGAAACAGTTAATCAAATTTAAATTTCAAATTCTTTTAATTCTCCTAGATTAAATAAGGTTAACTTTTTGTAAAAATCCATTGGATCTAGCTTTTTAATGATTCCTTCAAGGCACCTAAGGACATTGCCATGGCTAACAACCAAGACTGTCTTATCATCATAATCTCTTTTTATTTTCTCAATAAATTTCTTAGCTCTTTCGGAAACATCAACAAGAGACTCTCCGCCCTCAGGACGGAAAGTAACCCTATCTAACTTGTTTTCCTTACAATAGTTAAAAAAACAATTCTTAGGATATTTTCCATTAAACTCACCAGCATGTCTTTCAATAATTAAATCATCATAAACAACTTCAGGATTCTTTAATGTTTTTAAAAACGGATCAAGTGTCTGGCGAGTTCTTATAAGGGGGCTTGAGAAAATAACGTCAAAACGATATTTTTTTAAAATTTCAACAAGATCTTTAGCTTGTTGTTTTCCTCTCTCAGATAATTCTAAGTCTGTTCTGTAATAGTCAATGTTCTGAGGATTATTTACTTCAGCGTGTCTTAAAAGATAAATTTTCATATATTTAAGGCCCTAGCTGTTGCTTTGGCAATATTACAAGAAATTAAACTTGATTCTTCGTCACAATTTACAATAAACTTGGGAAATTCTTTTAGATTTTCTTTTTGCAAGATCTTGTTTATTGTTGGTAGCAAATTTTCTGAAAAAGTTTTATCCGAAGCAATTTCTTGGTGATTTTCCTTAAAACTTAAAATCGCTTTTTTATTTTTAAGACTAATTAAGAATTTCATAAACTTTTTAATATATATCTAACAACAGCTTATCCACATTTAAGCTCAACAAGAGCTTTCTCTAGGGAAGTTGGGCTTTCTTCTTTTTTTGGTTAGAATAATGACAAAGAAAAATTTAATGCCTTTTAATATTTTAACTACCTTTATCATTAAATCAAATGGCAAAGCCATCAAAAAAGAAAAAACAACCCAAAAAGAAGGTGGAAAAGAAAAAAGAAAACAGAGAAGAGAAGAGAGAGTCAGGCATTGAAATGAAAAGCCTGGCAATTGAAGGCTCCAAAGATCGTTTGCCTCCCCAAAGCATTGAGGCAGAGCAATCAGTCTTAGGGGCTGTTATGATTGATAGAAATGCCGTTGTTCGTGTTGCTGACTTTCTAAAACCAGAAAGCTTTTATCGGAGAAGTCATCAATTAATCTATTCAGCTATTCTTGAGCTTTTTTCTGCTCAAGAAGCAATTGATCTTTTAAGTGTTTCTTCCAAGCTTGAGGAAAAAAAACAACTTGATCAAATTGGTGGTAGGGCTTACCTAGCTAGCTTAGTAAATTCCGTACCAACATCAAGTCATGTTAACAGTTACGCAAAAATTGTTTCAAAGAAAAAGATTTTAAGAGATATTATTGATGCATCTTATTATCTTGGACAATTGGGCTACAATGAGGATGCCAACATTGATGAGGTTTTAGATGCAGCTGAGAAGAAGGTTTTCTCAATTGCTCAAAAATCTTTTACACACGAATTTTTATCCCTAAAGGATCCTTTGGCTGAAGCTTTTACTCGTTTTGATCAACTTCATCAAAAGGGTGGTAGTAAATTAAGGGGAATTTCAACGGGTTATCCGGATTTAGATAATAGATATCTGTCCGGTTTTCAAAAAACTGATTTAATCATTTTAGCTTCTCGTCCAAGAATAGGTAAAACCTCTTTAGCCCTTGATATTGCAAGAAACGTTGCCCTAAAAGAAAAGAAGTCAGTTGGGCTTTTTAGTCTTGAAATGTCAACCGACCAATTAGTTGATCGCTTAGTTGCTCAACAGGGTAAGATTGATCTTTGGAAATTAAGAACAGGCAATCTTGGCGACAATGATTTCGATGTTATCCAAAAAGTTTTAGATGATCTATCTAGGGCACCAATATATATTGATGATGGAATGAGTAATAATGTTTTGCAAATGAGAGCAATGGCTAGGCGGCTTCAGGCACAAACTGATCTAGGTTTAATTATTGTTGATTATCTTCAATTAATGGAGCCGGCAACGAGAACTGATAGTCGTGTTCAAGAAATCTCCCAAATTTCAAGATCCTTAAAAGGCCTAGCTCGAGAATTAAACATTCCAGTTCTTGCTCTTTCTCAATTATCTAGAGCAGTTGAACATCGTTCTTATAGCGTTCCTAAGCTTTCTGATCTTCGCGAAAGTGGATCAATAGAACAAGATTCAGATGTTGTTATGTTCATTTATAGGGAAGAAAAAGCTCCACCAGAAATAGGCATTAAACCAGAAGGACAAGTTGTTGTCGCTAAGAATAGGAATGGACCAACGGGTCACGTAGATGTATTTTTTAGAGAGAAATCTGCTTCTTACGAATCTGTTTCTAAGCGTCCTGGAGAAGTTGAGGAAATAGAATTTCCTCCTGAACCAGAACAAATTCCACCAAATTAGGCAAAACTCTTGACTTCAAAGACCACCTATGTTATAATGATTAATGTTGAGTCGAGATCGGAGGACACCGTAACTATATTCAGTTCTCCGATCAAGGGCCATAGGGCCTAATAGGAAGGAGTAAGATGAGCGGATTCACGTAGCTATGCGGAACCTCCTGCTAGGTTCCCGACAGGACAAAATTGCGGGAATCGAGACGGGAGCTCAAGGTTGCTGGGTTGTCGTGTCCGGACAATGACTGTCCGGACACCGAGAACAACCTCTTCAATGTAACCTTGGGTTCGTGATCGACGAACTCGTTCTTTGAGAAAGGAGATTGGATGGGTATGAAACCGTATACCCTGACACCAATCAGGCCAGCAAGGCTGACCGGGTTTGTGTCAGCGTGGCGGCATGTGCCCTACATCTAAGTGAATCCCATGTGGTACATTCGGCGATGCCCTCATCGGAGACGATGAGGGCTCTTTTTTTATGTATATCCACAAAGGGGTCTTGACAAGAAAAAATACTGCGTTAAAATGTTAAAACAAGATAAAAAGCCTTTACGGAGGTCAATTTAACTTACCTCGCTTTTTGCTGTTTTCTTGAGAATCTTTTTAAAGACAGATTTAGATATTAAAGCCTTGCTGACTCTGGTATAGAGGTTGGCCCCACCCATTTTAAATGGTGGAAACTAATTATCTATCAGAGCTTTAAATATTTTAAGAACCCTTAATTGCCTTTCTAGGTAAGGGTCTTTTGTTTGTTATTCTCTTCTAACCTCAAAATGGAAGAAAAAAAATTCTCCCGCTTTCCCAAACAAAGCCTACCGCTTCCTAACTTAATTGAGATTCAACTCGATTCATATAAGTGGTTTTTTGATGAGGGTCTTAAAAATCTCTTTAAGGAAGTTTCGCCGATTACTGATTATTCAGGTAAAGAGCTGGAACTTTCTTTTATTGATTATTATCTTGACAAGCCTAAGCACACAGAACTTAGTGCTAAAGAGCACAATGCTTCCTATGAGGCGCCCCTAAGAGTAAGGCTTAGCCTTAAAAACAAGAAAACAGGAGAAATTAAAGAACAGGATGTTTTTATGGGAGACTTTCCGCTGATGACAAATCGCGGAACTTTTATTTTAAATGGAGTTGAAAGAGTTATCGTTTCTCAGCTTGCAAGATCACCCGGTGTTTTCTTTAATTCGAGATATGAAAACGGTCGCCATTACTTTGGAGCCAAAATTATTCCTAATCGAGGTGCTTGGCTTGAACTCGAAACTGATAACCAAGGATCTATTCATGTCAAAGTTGATCGTAAAAGAAAATTACCGGTTACAGCTTTCCTTAAAGCTTTTTCAGCCATCAGAGAAGGAGAAAAGCCCAAGATTGAGAACAACAAACATATTGAAGAAATTTTCAGAGATAAAATTCCAGTTGAGAAACTTGATTATATTAAAAACACCCTTGAAAAGGATACAACCAATGACCAAGCTGACGGGTTAATTGAAGTCTATCGAAGAATTAGACCTGGTGAATTAGCAACACCAGATAATGCTAAATCTTTATTAGGTGCGATGTTTAGCTTTGAAAGATATGACTTGTCTGAGGTCGGTCGTTGGAAAATCCGACAACGCTTAGGGCAAAACAAAGAAAACCAGAAAGGCAAAGAGACTAAAATTAGTCTTGATGAAAGAGTTTTATCTATAAGTGATCTTGTCTTAATTGTCAAAGAAATTATTCGACTTAATCACGATCCCAAAGCAACCCCTGATGACATTGATCACTTAAGCAACAGACGAGTTAAATGTGTTGGTGAGCTTTTGCTTAATCGAGTCCAAGTTGGTTTAGCAAGGATGACAAGAATTATTAAGGATAGAATGAGCACGCTTGATATTTATACTTTAACACCAGCTCAGCTTGTTAACGTTAGGCCTCTCTCAACAGTTGTTAGAGAGTTTTTCATATCATCTCGTTTATCTCAATTCATGGATCAGGTTAATCCTTTAGCTGAACTTGAGCATAAGCGTCGGGTTTCATCTATGGGTCCTGGTGGTCTAACTAAGGAAAGAGCCGGTTTTGAAGTTAGAGACGTTCATCCTAGTCATTATGGCCGACTCTGTCCAATTCAAACACCAGAGGGTCCTAATATTGGATTAGTTAACCACATCTCAACTTATGCTTCTTTAAATAAATATGGTTTCCTTGTTACTCCATATCGCAAGGTTAAAAGCGGTAAGGTAACAAATGAGGTTGTTTATCTTACGGCTGATGAAGAGGAAAAACATGTTATTGCTCACGCCGGCGAGCCAAGAGATAGCAAAGGAAATTTTTTGAATAAAAAAGTTGAGGCTCGCATTCAATCAGAGCCAGGATTAATTGAAAGCAAGAACGTTGACTTCATTGACGTTGCTCCAACACAGTCAATCTCAGTGGCAACCTCTCTTATTCCTTTCCTAGAACACGATGATGCTAACCGAGCCCTGATGGGGTCAAATATGCAACGTCAATCAGTTTCTTGTGTTTTACCTGAAGCTCCCTTAGTGGGAACAGGCATGGAGAAAAGAACTGCTCTTGACTCAGGCATGATTGTCATATCTGAAGAGGCTGGTAAGGTTGTTCATGCCGATGCTCAGAAGGTTGTCATTAAACCTAAAAATTCAAAGAAAACAAAAGAATATCCCCTTTCCACCTTTAAAAGGTCAAACCAATATACTTGTATTCATCAGCGTCTTTTAGTTAAAAAAGGTCAAACCATTAAGAAAGGCCAAGTCTTAGCTGATGGACCAGCTATTGATAACGATGTCTTGGCATTAGGACAAAACCTCCTGGTTGCCTTTTTGTCTTGGGAAGGATTTAACTTTGAAGATGCCATTATTGTATCTGAAAAAGTCGTTCGAGATGATCGCTTTAGCTCAATTCATATTGAAGACTTTATGATTGATGTTAGAGATACTCGTCTTGGTCCAGAGGTGACAACCCCTGATATTCCAAATGTGGGAGAAGAAAGACTTAAGGATCTTGACGAAGAAGGTATCGTCAGAATTGGGGCAGAAGTTAAGCAAGGAGATATTCTTGTTGGTAAAATTTCTCCTAAAGGTGAAACAGATCTAAGTTCTGAAGAAAGACTTTTAAGATCAATTTTTGGAGAAAAAGCTCGAGATGTTAAAGATAGCTCCCTAACCCTTCCTCATGGTAAAAAAGGACGAGTTATTGGTGTTCGTGTTTTCTCTCAAGACAAAGGAGACAAGCTTCCTTCGGGTGTTATCAAAAGTGTTCAAGTAGAAGTCGCCCGCTTTAAAAAAGTTGAAGTTGGAGATAAATTAGCTGGTCGTCACGGCAACAAAGGTGTCATTTCTAAAGTTTTACCCGAAGAGGATATGCCTCATCTTGAAGACGGTACGCCCGTTGATATTGTTTTAAATCCTTTAGGCGTTGCTTCTCGTATGAACATCGGTCAAATACTAGAAACACATCTTGGTATGGTTGCTAAGGCCTCTGGGTGTCGAATGTTAAGCCCATCTCTTTCAGGCGTAGCAGAGAAAGAAATTGAAGATAGCTTTGAAAAAGTTGGACTTCCCCGAAATGGAAAGCTTATGCTTTATGACGGTAGGACAGGTAAATCCTTTGGTCAACCAGTAACTGTTGGATATATTTATATGATGAAGCTTAATCACTTGGTTAGTGATAAAATTCACATGCGATCAATTGGCCCATACTCTTTAATTACCCAGCAACCTCTTGGTGGTAAATCTCAGTTCGGTGGACAAAGATTTGGTGAGATGGAAGTTTGGGCACTTGAAGGACATGGTGCCGCTCATGCTCTTCAAGAAGTTCTGACAATTAAGTCTGATGACGTTTTAGGAAGAGCAGCAGCCTATGAATCAATTATTCGTGGTCAGGCCATTAAAAATCCAAACATCCCTGCTTCCTTTAATGTTTTATTGAATGAATTGAAGGGATTAGGTTTTTCAGTTGATCTTTTAGGCAAAAGAGCTTCTAAAAAAGACGACAAAAGAGATAATTAATCTTTTAATTAAAACATGGAAGAAAACATCCAAGATTTCGAAGCCATTAAATTAAAAATTGCCTCACCGGAAGAGATTCTTTCTTGGTCTTTTGGCGAGGTCACTAAGCCAGAAACGATTAATTACCGAACTCATCGTCCGGAAAGAGATGGGCTTTTTTGCGAACGTATTTTTGGTCCCGAAAAAGACTACGAGTGTTATTGTGGTAAGTATAAAAAGATACGCTATAAAGGAATTATCTGTGATAAATGTGGTGTTGAGGTTACCTCTTCTTCTGTTAGGCGTGAGCGCATGGGTCACATTAAATTAGCTTGTCCTGTTTCACATATTTGGTTCTTGCGCGGTGTGCCCTCAAAGATCAGTCTCTTTTTAAATATTTCAATTAAAGACCTTGAGAAAGTCATATACTTTACAAGTTATGTTGTTACTAATGTTGACGAGAAAGCACGTGAAGCAGCTCTTAAGAACCTAGAAAGTGAATTTAAAAACAAGAAAAAATCTCTTAAGAAGCAAAAAATGAAAGCAGAAGAGAAAAAGAAAGAATTAAAAAAATTAGAACTAAAAAACAATAAAGCTCGTGATGAGGTTAGGAAGATTGAAGCTGGTAAGGTTATCTCAGAGGTTGAGTATTATAATTTAAGTCATAAATATGCGGAGGTTTTTGAAGCTGGCATTGGAGCCGAGGCGTTAAAGTATATGTTAGAGCAAATTGACCTAGAGAAAGATAAGGCTAAATTAGAAAATCGTCTTGAAAAAACAGTCGGTCTTCAAAAAAAGAAAATTCTTCGTCAGTTAAGATTAGTTGAGAGCTTTATAAAAAACAAAATGCGTCCTGAGTGGATGTTTTGGACAGTTGTCCCAGTTATGCCACCCGACTTAAGACCAATGGTTCAGCTTGACGGAGGTCGTTTTGCTACTTCAGACGTTAATGATCTCTATCGTCGTGTTATCAATCGTAATAATCGACTTAAGAGACTTCAAGAATTAAAAGCTCCTGAAGTCATTTTACGCAATGAAAAAAGAATGCTTCAAGAAGCCGTCGATGCCCTTATTGACAATTCAGCTAGGAAAGGTAAAGAAGTTAGGACAGCAAGTGCTCAAAGCCGAGCCCTTAAATCTCTAGCTGACATGCTAAAAGGAAAACAAGGTCGATTCAGACAAAACCTTCTAGGTAAGAGAGTTGATTATTCAGGTAGGTCTGTCATTATTGTCGGACCCGACCTTAAGTTAGGTGAATGTGGTGTTCCGAAGAAAATGGCCCTTGAAATTTTTAAACCCTTTATCATTCACAAGCTGATTTATGAAAAAGAATTAGCACCAAATATTAAGGCAGCTAGTCATTTTGTCGATGAAGAATCAGAAGAAGTCTGGGATATTCTTGAAGAAGTCATTAAAGATAAATATATTTTCTTAAACAGGGCACCAACCCTTCATCGTTTAAGTATTCAAGCCTTTAAACCAACCTTAATTGAAGGAAATGCCATTAAGCTCCATCCTTTAGTTTGCCAGGCCTTTAATGCTGATTTTGATGGTGACCAAATGGCACTTCATCTTCCCCTATCTCGAAAAGCTCAGGAGGAGACAGGCAAGATTATGAAGTCAACCTCAAACCTTCTAAAGCCAGCGACTGGTCATCCAATCGTAAATCCAACTCAAGATATTGTTCTGGGAATTTACTGGATGACAAAGATGGAACCGGGCCTTAAAGGAGAAGGCTTTGAATTTAGTTCACCTGATGAAGCTCAATTAGCATATGATTTTGATCAAATCGATCTTAAGGCAAAAATTAAAGTCTTTTTGCCAGAAAAAGACGAAATCGTTGAAACTTGTTTGGGTCGAATCATCTTGAATAAAGTTCTGCCTGAAGAAGTTGGTTTTGTGAATGCAACTTTGAATAAAAAGAAACTTCAGAAAATTGTAGCTGATATCATCTCAACTCATGAGCAGGAAGAGGTTGCACCAGTTTTAGATAAAATTAAAAGAATGGGATTTAGATATGCAACGAAATCAGGGATTAGCTGGGGATTCAAAGACTTGATCACTCCACCAGAAAAACCAAAAATTATTAAAAAAACTGAAAAAGAAGTTGAAGAAACAAATCGTCATTATCAAAATGGTCTCTTGACAGAGGAAGAGCGTAAAGCTAGAGTGATTGATAGCTGGTTTAGCGCTATCGATAAAATTTCCAGTCTTGTTCCTCAAGCCTTGCCTAAAAATGGCCCCATTTTCCATATTTTTGATTCAGGCGCAAGAGGTTCTTGGGGACAGACAACTCAGATGTCAGGCATTAAAGGCTTGGTCATTAATCCAGCTTCTGAAATTATTGAATTGCCAGTTTTATCAAACTTTAAAGAGGGTTTTAATGTTTTGGAATATTTCATTTCAACTCATGGAGCCAGAAAGGGAACAACTGATACGGCTCTTAAAACAGCTGTTGCTGGCTATTTAACACGTCGCCTAGTCGATGTTTGCCAAGACATCATCATTAAGGAACACGATTGTGGAGATACTGAAGGCATTAAGATGCGCCTTAAGGACAGCGAAGACATTGGTCTTGGCTTTGATAGTCGTTTAGTTGGTCGTGTTATTCTTGAAGACATTAAAGACGGTAAAAAGATTATTGCTAAATCTGGAGACTTAATTGACGAGAAAAAAGCCAAGGAAATTTCTAGGACCGGTATTGAAGAAATCAAAGTTCGTTCTGCTCTGACTTGCAAGACCAATCATGGTCTTTGCCAAAAATGCTTTGGCTATGACTTGGGAAAGAATAAGCTTGTTGATATTGGAGCAGCCGTTGGTATTGTTACGGCTCAATCTATTGGTGAACCCGGCACTCAGCTAACGATGAGAACCTTCCATGCTGGTGGTGTTGCTGGTGAAGGTGATATCACTCAAGGTCTTCCTCGAGTTGAAGAAATTCTTGAATTGAGGTCGCCTCATGAAAAAGCCTTAATTTCAGAGGTTAGCGGTAAGGTCGTTGATGTTAAAAAAGTTGGTAAGAAAAGAGAAATTGTCATTGAGCCCAACGAAGAGTTAACAGAACCAAAGAAAAAAGGTAAAAAGGGAAAGAAAAAATCTAAGCGTCATACTTATACCCTGCCTATTAGTAAAAGAGTTTTAGTTGGGGTTGGTGATTTAATTAGTCGGGGCGATCAGCTCTCTGATGGCCACATTGATCTTAAGGCCCTTTATCGCCTTAAAACAAAAGAGGATGTTCAAAGATATATTATCAGGGAAGTTCAAAATATTTACTTCTTCCAAGGAGCAGCTATTGACGAAAGATACATCGAAACAGTCGCTAGAAAGATGTTTTCCCGTATTCGTATCACCGATGGCGGTAAGACTAATTTCTTAGCTGGTCAAGTTATTGAAAAAGATATGTTTAATGAAGCCAACAAAAAGCTTAAAGAGAGAGACCAGGCTAAAGGCGTTGAGCTTCTAATGGGTATTACCAAAGTTTCGCTAACGAGCGAAAGCTTCTTATCAGCTGCCTCTTTCCAAGAGACTGCTCGAGTTTTAATCGGAGCTGCCTCCGAAGGAAAGATTGATAAGCTAAGGGGCTTGAAAGAAAGCGTTATTATTGGTAAGCTTATTCCTGCCGGTACCGGTTTTAAATCAGATAAAAAAATATGAGACAACCAAAAATAAATTTAAATCAGCAAAGTGAATACGATAAAGAGATTATCGATATTACGCGTGTTGCTCGAACAGTAGCAGGAGGAAGGCGCTTTAGCTTTCGGGCTGCTGTTGTTATTGGCAACAAACAAGGAAAAATTGGTCTAGGCGTTGCTAAGGGTAAGGACGTTGCTCAATCAATTAACAAGGCGACAAAAAAAGCCGAAAAAGGCATGATTGAAGTTGTCCGCTCTGATCAGACCATTCCTATTGATATTATCGGTCATTTTAAAAGTGCTCGTGTCTTACTAAAGCCAGCTGCTAAGGGTCGTGGTTTGATTGCTGGTGGCGTTGTTCGCTCTCTTTGTGCTTTAGCTGGTATTGAAAATATTTCTGCTAAAATCTTGAGCAAGACAAATAACAAGATTAATATTGCTAGGGCTAGCATCGAAGCTTTTAAAAAAATATCTGTTTTTCAGGCGAAAATGAATCAAATGAAAAGCAAGGACAAGAAAACGGATAAAAGCGTTGATAAAAAAGAGAAAAAAGTTGTTAAGACAAAGACTAAGAAAGACTAAACATATTTATGCAACCTCACGAATTAAAACGTAAACATCCGCAGAAGAAAAAGAAAAGAGTTGGTCGCGGCGGCAAAAAAGGCACCTACTCGGGTCGAGGAATGAAGGGACAGAAATCACGAGCCGGCGGAACGCCTCGTCCAGTTTTGCGTGATTTGATTAAAAAATTCCCCAAGAAACGGGGCTATAAATTCAATTCGAATAAAACAATTGAAGCAATTGTTAATTTAGACATATTAGACAAAAAGTTTGAAGCCGGTGAAATTGTTAATCTATCAGCTCTTAGAAAGAGGAAGGTTATTAGAAAGAAAGATAGGGCTGTTAAGATTTTAGGCAACGGAGAGATTAAAAAGGCTTTAGTCTTTGAAGGCTATATGAGTTTTTCTAAGAGTGCTCAGGAAAAAGTTGAGAAAGCCGGTGGCAAGATTAATCTTAAAGAGAAATTGAGGCCAACCCTACCAAAAGCAGAAAGACCAAAGAAGAAAAGAAATCCTAGTAAGAAGAAAACAGCTAAAAAAGAAGAAAAGAAAGATAAACCGAAAGAGAAAAAAGACAGCAAAAAGACTGTTTCAAAAGAAAAGAAGAAAACAGTTAAAAAGGAAGCTAAGCCAGAGAAAGCAAAATCATAATTTTAAAAACAAAAGAGCTTTAAAACATCTTCAACAGAAGCTCTTTTTGTTTTGGGATTAATATATCAGGCATTTTAAGCACTAAAATGTGTGACTTTTTTTCCACTTTATTTTTAAGAAAGTTTAATGTATACTTAAAAGCGAAACAAGGAGTTCAAATGTTTTGCTTTTATGCCAATCTTTAAAGGAAAAAACAAAAACAAGAAAAAGGTAGATAAAATTAAAGACGATAAAGAGAAGAAGATTAAGAAAAAGGCATTGAGTCGAAGATCAAGAAACACAATTATTGTTATTGTTTTATTTGCCTTATCCTTTCTGAGCTTAGCAGCGTTTTTTGGTAAAGCTGGTGTTATTGGGCGTGGTTTTCTTTCTGGTTCACGCTGGCTTTTAGGAGCAGGAGCGTATTTAATTCCTGTTTTTTTTATTACCGCTGCTCTATCAATTTTATCGCGCCTTAAGAAGCCTCTTTGGATAACAATAATTGGAGCAATTCTCTTACTAATTACTTCAGTTAGTTTTCTGAATATTATTGACAATGAAGGTGGCGGAACCCTAGGGAAATTAATTGGACGAATCAGCTTGAAATATCTAGATTTTGCCGGAGCTTTAATCATTTTAATTGCTCTTTTTTTAATCTCTTTGATTCTGGTTTTCAATCTTTCTTTCAGTTTTCTTTTTAGAAAAGACAAGAAAGAAAAAGAAGAAAAAGAGGAGGGTAAAGAAGCGGCTCAAACCAGTTTTGAATTTGAAAAAGAGAAACCTTCTTTGATTAAAAGAATGTCTCAAACAGAAACTAAGATTAAGAAAAGACCAATTTTTCGTCTCAAAAGACTTGATGAAGACAAAAAAAGCAAGAAAGAAGAAAAAACATCTTCCTCATTTCAACAGATAAAAGAAGACGGTTACGAGTTTCCACCCCTCGATCTTCTCTCCCATGAGCTCTTAGACAAGGAGGGCGTTAAGAAATCAGAGATTAATAAGAATATCGAAATCATTAAAGAAACACTTGAGAACTTTAATATCTCAGTTACGATGGGAGAGGTTAGTATTGGACCAACCGTAACTCAATATACCCTAAAGCCAGCTCAAGGAATTAAATTGTCTCAGATTGTTGCTCTTCACAACGATCTTTCCTTGGCTTTGGCGGCTCATCCAATTAGAATAGAGGCACCTATTCCGGGAAAGTCTTGGGTTGGTATTGAGGTTCCCAACCAGAATCCTCATTTGGTTAAATTGAGAAACCTCCTAGAAAGCCCTAAATACTCCAAGGTTAAGAACTTCCTAACTATTCCTTTGGGAAGAAATGTTGCCGGAGAAGCACATTATGCTAATTTAGCTAGAATGCCCCATCTTTTAATTGCTGGAGCAACAGGAACAGGTAAGAGTGTTGCTATTCACAATATCTTAAGCTCATTCCTTTTTCAGAATAGCCCAAGAACATTAAGATTAATCTTAGTTGATCCAAAGCGAGTTGAATTAACGGCATATAATGGTATTCCTCATCTTTTAACACCAGTTATCACTGATGCTCAAAAAGCCATTAATTCAATGAAATGGGCAATTTCAGAGATGGAAAGAAGATACGAGCTTTTATCTGAAATTGGTGCCAGAGACCTATTGTCATATAACGAAAAAGTCTCAAAATTAACAAAAAAACAAAAAGAGGAAAAAGATAAACACAAAGCTCTACCATATATTGTTATTGTCGTAGATGAATTGGCTGACATCATGATGACATATGGCCGGGAGACAGAAGCAGCCGTTGTTAGATTGGCTCAAATGGCTCGAGCTGTTGGTATTCATTTAATTCTCTCAACCCAACGTCCATCAGTTGAGGTCATTACTGGTTTAATTAAGGCGAATATTACCTACCGGGTAGCCTTTCAAGTTGCTTCTCAGGTAGACTCCAGAACTATTCTTGATATGGCAGGAGCTGAAAAGCTTCTAGGGAATGGAGATATGCTTTATCTAACAGGTGATAGCTCGAAACCAAAGAGGGTTCAGGGCGCCTTTATCTTAGAGCGTGAAGTTAAAAAGGTTGTTGATTTCATTAAAAAACAAGACTTTGAAGAAAATGAAGAAATGGATTTAGGGATAACCAAAAAAGAAGAGACAGAAAGCATTGATTCTTTTAAAGACTATGAATTTGAAGATGAACTTTACGCTGATGCAAAGAAGATTGTTATTGAATCAAAAAAAGCCTCAGCGTCTTTACTCCAAAGAAGACTAAGGATTGGTTATGCCAGAGCAGCTCGTATTTTAGATATTCTTGAAAGGAACGGAGTCATTGGTCCTCCCAGGGGCTCTAAGCCAAGAGAGGTTTTAATTAAACAAGAAGAAAACAATGACTTCTAGGCGAGTCTACTTCGTTCATTTTTTTTGGCTTGGCCTAGCTATTCTAGTAATCATTTACCTTCTTTTTCAACTCTTGAGCGTTGTCTTGCCACCTAAGATTGTTCTAACCCAGCCAGAAACATTAGAGATTAGGGTCAGTCAAGAAAACTATTTAATCAGGGGTTACGTCAAAAGAACCTACTATTTAAAAATTAATGAAGAATTAGCTGCTTTTGACGAATCAGGGAACTTTGAAAAAATCCTTAACTTGAATGAAGATTTAAATACTTTTAAAATTGAGGCAGAGTCGAGATTTGGAAAAACAACAGATACGTATTTAAAAATATTGCGCACTAATTGATTTTTTATTCTTTAACTTATATACATTCATGTCACCTAAAAAAACAAATACAATAAAAAAACAACCAAAAGAAAAAGACAAAGAAGATCAAAACGTTAAAAACGTTTTAGAAGAAATTAAGGAGAAATATGGCGAAGGAGCAATTATGAAGCTAGGCGAAGCTAGGAAAGTTGATGTTGACAGTATTTCAACTGGCTCAATTTCTTTAGATATTGCTCTGGGTATTGGCGGTATCCCTAAAGGAAGAGTTGTTGAGATTTATGGACCTGAATCTTCGGGCAAAACAACCCTGAGTCTTCATGTAGTGGCCCAGGCCCAGAAGAAAGGAGGCGTTGTTGCTTTTATTGATGCCGAGCATGCTCTTGATCCTGATTATGCAAAAAAAATCGGCGTTAGGATTGATGACTTACTCATCTCACAGCCTGATACGGGTGAACAAGCCTTAAATATTGTTGAAACAATGGTTAGGTCGGGATCAGTAGACTTAATTGTCATTGATTCTGTTGCTGCTCTAACGCCGAAAGCCGAGATTGAAGGCAGAATGGAAGACCAACAAATCGGTCTTCAGGCTCGCTTGATGTCACACGCTCTTAGAAAATTAACAGCCATTACCGCTAAGAGCGGAACGACAGTTGTCTTCATTAACCAAATTAGAATGAAGATTGGGATAATGTTTGGCAATCCCGAAACAACACCTGGAGGCAAAGCTCTCAAGTTCTATTCTTCAGTCAGAATTGAAGTTAGAAAAGCAGCTCAACTTAAAAAGGGTGATGAGGTTATTGGTGTCCGTGTTAAGGCGAAAGTGGTTAAGAATAAAGTAGCACCACCCTTTAGAACAGCTGAATTCGATATACTTTATAACGAGGGAATATCTTATCTAAGTGATATCATTTATACAGGTGTTAAATACGACGTCATTAAAAAAGCCGGGGCCTGGTTAAGTTATGATGGCAAAAAACTTGGACAGGGAGTTGAGATATCCCGAGAATATTTGAGAGAAAACAAAAAATTAGCAAAAGAAATTGAGAAAAAGATTTATCAAGCGATTAAGAAGTAGAAGGTTTTTTAAATCCCTGCCTTTAATTAAATAGGTTGATACAATTAAAATATAATTAAATTTTTAATATGTGTTTTAAATACAATGCTTAACCCAGAGAGATCAAATCCTACTACAGCCGAACAGGTAGATAGGGATCAAAGAAAAAAAGAAGAAGAAACTGTTGCTGCCATTAACAGTTTTTTTGAAGAAGTAGAAGAAAATCCTAGAGAATTGACTCCTCTAGAAGTTGTATTTCTTCAAAAAAGACTTGGCGAGATTGATGAAGAATTATCCAAGCCTCACGAAGAAACAGAACCAGGAGAATTAAAGAGAGATCAATTAGCACAGGAGGCTGACAAGATAAGAGAAATACTACAAGAACAAGAGTAATAGCGGTAGGGCTTAAAAAGATGGAGCCGTAGGTTTCTGTGAAGAAGTTTCCGATAAAAAAAGTCTTCTTACGCGAAGAAAGGATGAATATATTTTTTCGATGACTTTCCTTTCTTCTTTTTAATACAATGAAATTACATTTGCTATTTTCTGACAATCTTGAATTTCCAGTAGCCCCGATACTCTTTAATAGCGGTTCTAAACTCGCGTATCACGGAGAGCTGCTTTACTATAGGAAACCCTTTTTGGAGGTTTTTTGGCTTTAAGCACTTGATTTTATCTGGTATTTAGATTAATAGGATGATAAATAAGGTTATTAGCTAAAATAAGCCAATTTTATTGTTTTAGCTTGATTTTTGGATATAATAGTGATATAATAAACTATTCTTTCAGAGTGAGAGAATCCCAGTCCTCGGGTAGAGGAAAAATTCAAAGAGCAGGCAAAAAGTCCGCAAGGAGGTTTGACAATGAAATACAGAAGCGTAACTCTCGGACGAGTGGAAGACGCCATTCGATTGTTATTTGACAAGCACGGTCGCCGAATCCCCGAAGGCCTGCAGGCCAATGTCTGTGACGCCAATCGGAATTTCCGACTGGATCAGCCCAAGCTGGACGAAGAAGTTAACTTTGCCAATCGCATTTTGCGATTGCATGGATGTCTGAGTATTGACACCGAAGTTACAGCCGAACAGATTAAGGCGGAAACCGAGCGCTTACTGGCACTCATCAGGGAGAACTCCCAGATCGCCAACATCGCCAACGGCGTCTGTCTGCCGGTTGTCATGCCCAAGCTAGTTACTGACGATCTCGGGGCGGAACTGGAGCTGTATCTGGCTGGAGCCAATAACAGTTACATCAAGACTTTCGGTGATCGGACATTCTACAATTATTGTGGAGGCACCTTGGCGAATGAAGTCAGCGTTGTCCCAGGAAGCCGGCATGATCAGCTCATCAGTCGGATGAAGGAAGGCCCGGTCATCGGACTTCACTTCCCGAATCCATTGCAGGGTTTTTCGATTCACGCCGATAGTGAACAAATGTCAACACTGCCGGAAGGATTTATCCTCTCCGGTATGGATACCCCCATCGCTATGGTGATGTATCCTGACATTCTGGCTCGTGACTGGAATACCCCGGGTCTGGACATGGCCGCTTTACAGTGGCGGTCCGCCGGCTGCTCGCTCTACTTCTGGGCTTACGACGGCGAGCTCGACTTCGGCAGCGCGGGCGACTTGGCCGATGCCAGCGCCCACTATTCTGGCGGTCTCTTGTTCCTCGGGTAGTGCCGGAACTTGGTCTTTGGCTTCTTGGTTCTTGGATCGGGAGCCTTGGTTCTTGGTTCTTGGCCGATTTTTTCAAAACACGAGGTGTGACAAATGTTGCACCTCGTTTTTCTTTTTCAAATATGATAAAATAAATATGGGAGTAGGCTAATGCAACCGGTCCCACGGGATAACGGTTCGCTGAAACCCTAAATTTCTATTAACGTGTCAGAGTCTTGTGGTTCAAACAGAATCGCAAGAGAGTGCACGAGAATTTAGACACTACTTGTTTTTTTCTCTGGTTCAACTATAAGGAGCCGAATAAAATACAGGGGAAACATTACTTTTTAAGCTATTTCCCCAGTGGATATAGATGGAAAAAGACAAAATTCTGACAGTCCGCCGACTACTCGCTCAACTTCAAGGCTAACGACGACAAGCTCGACTTCGACAACACGGACAACTTGGCCAATGCCAACGACAACTATTCTGGCAGTCTCTTGTTCCTCGGGTAGTGTCTAAATCAATAAGGACCTCTTTTTGAGGTTTTTATTCGTTATTTAACTGAGTGATCTCTGCCAGCCTCCCAGCATTTTGCCGATTTCCTGTATTCTTTTTTGCAGTTCAAAATACTTTTTGTCGTCAACAATGTCCAAATCTTTCAATAGTCGGACGAACAGCTTTAAAGCATCAAACTTAATGTTGGCTTTTTTAATCAATTCCAGCTTTTCCTCTCTGTAAGCACAACTGGCTTCCAACAAAAGTTCAAGCGTGGTAATAATATACATCTCGCACTTAGCCCCTAAAGTATATTTATCTTTTTTGGGAAACGAAACAGAATAGCTGTGAAATACCTTATACAACTCGTATAAGTTTTTAATTATTGGGATGTCTGTATTTTTATGATCCATGATATTTATGATAATTTAATTAGTTTGGAAAATATTTTAACTTGTTGGGACGAGTTCAAGAAAGGTAAGTCCAAGAAATATGATGTAATGGAATTTGAGCGATATTTGGAGGATAATATTTTCAAACTTCATTCTGAATTGGACAGCTTAACCTATAGGTACGATCCTTATGTTAAGTTTGATATTTACGACCCCAAGCATAGAATAATTCATAAAGCCGAGGTTAAAGACAGATTGGTTCACCATATTGTTTTTAAGGAATTGTATAAGATATTCAACCCGACCTTTATTTATCATTCCTATTCGTCCAGAGACAACAAAGGTACTCATCTGGCGGTTAAGAATTTATCTAATGTTTTGCGGAAAGCGAGCCATAATTACACCCAACCAGTTTACGTCTTGAAATGCGACATTAAAAAATTCTTTCACAGCGTTTCTCACCAGAAACTTTTTGAGATAATAAAAAACAGGGTCAAAGACCCCAAGTTTCTGTGGCTGGTTTGGCAAATTATATCAAGTTTTTCCACACCTATGGAAAACTTTCCGCAGAGAGAGTTAAAGGAAAATTTTTCAAAAACGAAAGGATTGCCGATTGGCAATCTAACTTCGCAGATATTCGCTAACATGTTTTTGGATAAATTTGATTGGTTCATCAAAAAGCAATTAAGAATAAAACATTATTTTAGATACGCTGACGATTTCGTGATTATTAATCAAGACCGAGAATATCTTAAAGGTCTTATTGTTTTGATTAAAGATTTTTTGAATAAAAAATTGGATTTAAAACTGCATCCGCAAAAAATTGAAGTCAGAAAGTTTAGTCAGGGCGTTGATTTTCTCGGCTACGTTATCTTGCCTTATTGTATAACACTTCGGACAAAAACCAAAAAGCGGATGTTTAGGAAAATTAAAGAAAACAAACTTAAACTAAATCAGAATTTAATATCCAGAAATTCTTTTGAGCAGTCGCTTCAGTCATATTATGGGATACTCAAACACTGCAGTAGCCATAAACTGAAACGAGAGCTTGATAGATTTATTAAAAATCTTTAATTCTGGCTAATAACTTCAGGCTTTTAGGAAGTTTTCTGGTTGACTTTCTAGCGATCTGTTGTTAGGATAAAATTAATCAATTGGCGGAAGGAGGACATCATGATCGTCGTTTCCCGCATAAAGAAAACCCGTAAAGAGCACAAGTGTTATTTATGGGGAGAGAATGGTGAGCCGTATTCACCTGACCATACGATGCGTGCTGTCTCTTGCGTGTGTGGTGGCACAATTCCGAAGGGCTCAGCTGCCGTGGTAGAGAAGTGGTTCGACGAAGGTCTATTTAGGGAAGCACACTACTTTGATCCCCGTTGTTACGAACTCTACAAAAAGGTTCGACCGAACAGTCTTACAGGAGTATTTAAAGGATAGCTCTATGTCGCTAAGTGTTCGTTTTTCAAAACGGACTTTGCCAATGTTTAATAAACCAGCTAAGTCTTCGGAGACAATCATTAGCAAAAAGATTGACTTTATGGTAATAAGGTGATGTTCTAATAGAAGAGTATCAAAATCCCAAAAGGAGGGAGAGCAATGGGTGAGGTAGGGAGCCTTCTAAGTACGATAGATGTGAACGTGGCCGGAGAGTTATTGCGCGAGATCATTTTTCCTGGACAAGTAATTTGTTGTGACGAGAAAAGCATGATTCAGCCTTCGGTTTCTTGGTCCGAAGACAAAATCAGGGATTTTGTTAACACTCATTTTGATCATTTGGATGGCAATGAATCAATCATTGAGAGATGTTGTGCCTTTAGTGTAATGAAGTTTGGGCTGATAATTGGTGTTTTCTGGTTTTGGGACGGCGATTGTTATCTTCACTTTATAGTGAAAGATATAAATGATGAGATTGCCAGAGAACTCCATAACAATGATTGCGAAAGAAAATATGACTGGAAAGAAGAAGGCTCATAGATATACTGAGGTCGTAGCACAGAAGGCTACGACCTTTTTCTATTTTCATTGTTACGGTCTTAATAAAGCAGTTTTCTGTTCCAAGCTCTTCAACTTGAATTAGTTTAACAACGCATTGAATTAATATAATTAAAAAAATGAGATAAAACTCATTTTTTTGTTTTTGGATGACTAAATTACAAGCTTTTCAATCTCAACAACTTCTTTCTTTTTATCAATAACTTTTGTTGCCAAGAAAAACTTAATCCAACACCAGGCAAAAGCCCGAATTAGAAGATAGTAGATACCTGAGAAAAGCTTAAGGAAAAGGAAAAAGGCTAGAGCAGCAGCACCGGAAAAAACGTTTTGATATTTTAGTAAATTATTAGTAACGTAATCGTGAATAAAGAAACTAACAAGATAATTTGTTCTTTTTCCTTCAAGGGAAATTTCTAATTTATTTTCAATACTTTGTTTTAAGGCTAAAACTGCTTGAGGACTTGATAATTCATCAAGATCTTCTGGTCCAAGAAATCTTTGCCATAATTTATTTTCTAAAGACAACTTTAAGGTTTTATCAATAGGCAAGTTCTTGTCATAGCCAGGCAACAAGAATTTTAAGCTTTGATGAGTTAAGCTGATAGTGTAATTTTCAAGTCTTGGAATAAAGTAATTGATTTGACCTTCATGGGCAATATTTACATAGAAGGAAAAAGCTAAAACAAAGATAAAGATTGTAATAGCTGTCCTTAAGCCAATTCTTGTACACAAAAGCGGGTTGAAGGGAGCATGACGTTCATCATAATGGTGGATTCTTTTTGCCCAGAGATAGAAACAAAACATTAAAATAAAAAAACCTTCAAAGGTAAGAAGATTAAGACCGAAGATAATTAGATAGGGAAGATTAATTGTTAAGACTAGTCCCAAGGCTAAATAGAATTTTTTAAAGAAATAGACCGTATTTCCAAAAAAAGAGAAAAAAAGACAAAAGAATAAAAGAGAAAAAAGACTTAGAATTAAGCTTTGGATACCTTCAGTTGTTAAAAAAACAATATCAAAATTAGTCTTAACTAAAAGCCAAAAAATGAAAGAAAGAAAAAAGCCCAGAAAATAGAAAAAAGCAATTCTAAATTGGGTTTTATGACGAAGTTTTTTAGCTAAATCAAGGGGGGTTGTCATATTTTTTCTAAAGAGAGAAGCTGTCTCCTCTTAAGGGAACAAGGGCATCAATGCCGAGCTGATCTTGAACTGAGTTGACTAAAGCCATGGCCTGTTTTTCTTCTCCCTGAACAGCAAAAATCTTTTTAATGGGCTTATCAAATCCGCCGAGCCATTTCATAAGACCATTTTTGTCTGGGTGGGCAGAATAACCACCAATAGCTTTAATCTTTGATCTTACCTGGACAGGTCGATTAAAAATCCTAACAGTTTTATTACCTTCAAAGATACGACGGCCCAATGATCCAGCAGCTTGATAAGCGATAATTAAAAGACAACTTTTAGGATCAGAGAGATATCTTCTTTCGTGGTGAAGAATTCTACCGCCGTTTGACATGCCTGAACCAGCAATAATGATCTTGGGGGATGGCACATCATTTATCTTTTTAGACTCAAGAACAGTTTTAGTAAAATGAAGTCTGGGAAATTCAAAGACTTTATCTCCTTGAGAAATTAAATACTTTGCTTCTTTGTTATAGTAATCCTCGTGTTGTCTATAAATCTCAGTTAATTTAATTGCCAAAGGACTATCAATAAAGACAGGAACTTGAGGAATTCTTTGATTCTCAACTAATTCATTTAATTCATAAAGAAGCTCTTGGGTTCTTTCAAGTGCGAATGAGGGGATCATTAAGACTCCTCCAGAGGCAATTGTTTCCTCAATAGCGTCTTCAAGGAGTCCTTTCCTTAATGTTTTGTCTTCATGTAAGCGATCTCCATAAGTTGATTCAACTAAAACATAGTCAGCTTTTTTTACTGTTTCAGTTGGACAGAGCAGGGGGGTTGGAGGATTACCTAGGTCACCTGAAAAAACAATTTTTCTTTTTTTATTTCCTTCCTTAGCCCAAACTTCAATAATGGCTGAGCCCAAAATATGACCAGCATCGCGGAATCTAATCTGAACTTGATCGTCAATTTTAATTTTTTGACGATAAGGATAAGTTTCAAAAAAAGAAAAAGTTTTTTCTAATTCCTTAATACCGTATAGAGGCTCAACGCCTTTTTCTCTTGATTCTTCGCTCATTAACTTAAAGGCATCTCTTAAGACGGGGTCTGCCAAATCTTTAGTTGGTATGGTTGAATAAATTTTTCCTGAAAAACCCTGCTTAACCAATTTAGGCAAAAGGCCAATATGGTCAATATGGGCATGAGTAACAAAAACAGCCTCGATTTCCTTGGCATCATATTTGAAGGGTTGGTAGTTTTGGTTTTCAGCAAAGCGGGTGCCTTGAGTTAAGCCGCACTCAACTAAGTACTTCTTTTTATTAATTTCTAGAAGGTAGTTAGCCCCGGTAACACACCGAGCACCACCATGGAAGGTAAGTTTCATATTATATTCTTATTCCTTTTTGTTTTTTAATAATTTCTTCAATTTGTTTGATTTTCTTTTTTAGGTCTTCTTTTTTCTTTGTTTCAAGATTTAGCCTTAAGAGGGGTTCTGTGTTTGATGGTCTGACGTTAAACCACCAATCATCAAATTCAATAGTTAAACCATCTAAATGAGAAATATTTCCTTGTTTAAAACTTTTTTCTAATATCTTGATAACTTTTTCCTTATTCTTGACCTCAAAATTGATTTCACTTGAATGGAAATATTTATTCAATGGTTTTACTAATTCTTTTAGACTCTTTTTTGTTTCTGAAAGAATTTCAAAAACCTTAATCATTGTTAAAAGAGCTGATTCGCAGCCAAAAAAGTCTTTGAAAAAATAGTGACCTGATGTTTCTCCAGCAAAGAGAGCCTTTTCTTTTCTCATTTGTTGCTTGATCATTGAGTGACCAACCCTTGAAACGATTGGCTCTCCTCCGGATTTTTTGATTGCTTCAGCTGGTGTCCAAATTGACCTAAGATCATAAAGAATTTTACCTTTTTTCTTTTTTAGAATCTTTTCAGCTAAAAGAGCTGTAATAAACTCTCCTCTGATAACGTTTCTGTCTTCGTCTAAGAAAACGATACGATCACCATCGCCATCAAAAGCGATCCCTAAAGAAGCTTTTTCTTTTTTCATTAATTTCTTTAAGTCATCCAGGGTTTCTTCCTTGAAAGGGTTAGCTTCGTGATTAGGAAAGGTGCAATCGACGTCAAAAAAGAGAGGAATATAATTAATCTTTAATTTTTTTAAAAGAGAGGGAAGAATAATAGCTGTCATAGCATTAGCTGCATCAATGACAACTTTTTCTTTTAGAGTGATGTTTGCTTTGGCTAAAAGAAAGTCTATATAATATGGTAGGATTGGTTTATCAACAATTGCTTCCTTGGTTTCTTTTTCTTTAAATTTTTGATCTTTTATCTTTTTTTGAATGTCTTTGAGTCCGGTGTCTTCACTAATGGGAATAGCTTGTTCTCTTGTTAGCTTAAGTCCATTATACTCAGCTGGATTATGAGAAGCAGTTATCATGATGCCTCCATGGGCTGACAAAAAATTAACACCAAAGTAAAGCATTGGTGTCGTTGAGTAGCCGATGTCAAAAACATCGCCACCTTGTTTTGTTATCCCCTTAGCTAGGCTTTCAAAAAGACGATCTGACGATAGTCTGGCATCACGACCGATAACAATCTTTGGTTCATCAACCTTTTCTTTTTCTCGAATAAAATCAAGATAGGCTCGGCCAATATCATATACAAAATCTTCATTAATTTGCTTAGGATAAATACCACGAATATCGTAAGCTTTGAAAATTAAAAAATCAAACATGTTTTTATTTAAAACAAAAAATCAGATTTTCTTAATTAATGATAACATTAAAAAACAAAAACACCAACCTAGGGGGCTTGACTCTATTGATCTTCTTTGTTAACATAGACTAACTATTATTAGACAGAAAATCTTATGAAAAAATACGAACTCAATTTACATTTTTCAGGTAAGCTTGAAAAAGAAGAAGCTCAAAAGAAATTAGACAGTATTAAGAAAAAAATCGACGGTAAGATTATAGAAGAAATTGAATTAAAGAAAATTAATCTGGCTTATCCTATTAAAAAAGAAACGCTTTCTTTTTTTGCTAGCTTAATTTTTGAAACATTACCTGGAAAAATTCTTGAATTAAGAGATGAATTAAAACACCAAGACGGGCTTTTGCGTTTTCTGGTTTCTGTTAAAATGCCCCTAGAAGAAAAGAAGCCCCATCGATCAAGAAGAAAAGTAGCTAAAAAACCGATTAAGAAAAAACTTAAATTAGAAAAGAAAGACAAAAAAGAAGAAAAACCAGAAGAAATTAAAGAAGTTAAAAAAACAATTAAAAAAGAACCAAAGATTAAATTAGAAGATATTGACAAGTCTTTGGAAAAACTTTTAGAAAAAGAGATTTAATCAAAAAGACATGAATCTTAACAAAGCTCTTATTCTCGGTCGATTAACAGCTGACCCTGAGGCAAGAAGCTTGCCATCAGGTCAGGCTGTGTCAAATTTCAGTTTAGCGACTAACCGGGTTTGGAATGACAAGGACGGTAATCGTCAAGAAGCAACAGAATTTCACAACATTGTGCTTTTTGGCAGATTGGCAGATGTTGCTAACCAATACCTAAATAAAGGCAAAATGTGCCTTATCGTTGGTCGAATCCAGACACGCTCCTGGGAGGGCAAGGATGGTCAAAAGAAGTATAGGACAGAGATCATCGGAGAAGAGCTCCAGCTTGGTCCACGAATGCAAGGAGATTTCTCGGGCGCTAAACCAAGCAGACCTCAATCTAAAAAACAGGAGAAAGAGCCTGAAACAGATGATGAGGGTGAAGTCGACGTTGAGGATATTCCTTTTTAAAATTAAATTAATCGAATCTTATTAAAAATATACATATATATATGAGAAATTGTTTTTTCTGCCAGAAGAATATTAAAGAGATTAGCCATACAAACACAGCTGCTCTTAAGCGATATTTAAGCCCGATGGGTAAAATTTTACCAAGAAAAAGAACGGGTGCTTGTGCTAAGCATCAGCGTAAGATTGCTAAGGCTATTAAGAGAGCAAGGATTATGGGTCTTTTGCCTTTTACCAATAGATAAAGAATATCTCTTTTCTTTTTATCCCCAAGCCCTAATAGGGCTTTTTTGGTATAATAAGCGTGGAATGAAAAAACAGCCTTTATCTAAGGCGTGTTTGGATTTGTATTAATATATCATTTTTATGGAAGATAAAAAAATCCGTCTTCTTGTTGTCGAAGATGACGAATTCTTGGTAAAAATGTATGAATCAGGCCTAACTAAAGAAGGTTTTGATGTTACGGTGGCTGAGGATGGTGAGGCAGGGCTTGAAAAAGCAACAAGCCTTAAACCCGACCTGATTCTACTTGATCTAATTTTGCCGAAATTGGATGGGTTTAATTGTTTAGAAAAACTCAAGGAGAATGCAACTACCAAGAAAATTCCCGTCATTATTCTTTCAAACCTAGGCCAAGACTCTGACATTAAAAGAGGTCTTTCAATGGGAGCTGAAGACTATTTAATCAAGACTGATTATACCGTTAAACAGGTTGCGGCTAAGGTTAGAAAAACACTAGGCATAAATAATTAAATCAATGAATATTGGGGAGGAGAAATTTAAAAAACTCTTAGTTAATTCAGGCATTTTAACAGCTGAACAATTTAAGTCTGCTTCTAAGCTGGCAAACGACAAGAAAATTGCTTTAAACAAAGTTTTAATTGACAAAGACTTCATTTCCGAAGAACACCTAGGACAGCTTATCGCTGAAGATTTAGGTGTTCTTTTTGTTAATTTAAAAAAACTTGTTATACCTGATGAAGTTCTTAAAATCATTCCTCAATTAGTAGCCAAGAGTCAAAGAATCATTGCTTTTAAGGAAGACAAGGAAGGTCTCAAGGTAGCCATGGCTGATCCTAAGGACACAGAGATGAAGCGTTGGCTTGAGAAGAAAACAAGTAAGAAAATTATTCCCTATTACGCTACACCTAAAGACCTTAAAATTGCTCTATCACGTTATCGAGCCGGCTTTAAAGAACACTTTGAAGGGTTGATTAAAAGACAGCTAGATAAAGCAGGTAAGGCAGTTAAGCCAGAAGATGCTCCTGTGATTCGAATCGTTGATAGTATTATTGATTATGCTTATGAGAACAGAGCGTCTGATATTCATCTAGAACCAAGAGAAGACAAGGTTGTTGTTCGTTACCGTATTGATGGTATTTTGCACGATGTAATCTATTTACCGATTACATTAAAAGAACCAGTGATTATGAGAATCAAGGTTTTGGCAAAAATGAGAACAGATGAACATTTAGCAGCTCAAGACGGTAAATTCCGTAAAAAGCTTGGTGAAGATAGTTTTGACATTAGGGTTTCAGTCGTGCCAATTGTTGAAGGAGAGAAAATAGTAATGAGAATTCTTTCTGGCAAATCCCGAGCTCTTGACCTAGATGATTTAGGTTTAAGCAAAGAAGACTTAGCTAGAATGGAAAAAATTGTTAAAAGGTCCTATGGAATGATTTTATCTGCCGGACCAACTGGTTGTGGTAAGACAACAAGTCTTTACGCAGTTTTACAAGAAGTTAACACTCCAGAAGTAAACATTTCAACAATTGAAGATCCGGTTGAATACGCCATGGAAAGAGTTAATCAAATTCAGGTTAATCCAAAAACTGATCTAACCTTTGCCAAGGGCTTAAGGGCAATTGTTCGTCAAGATCCCGACATTATCATGGTTGGCGAGATTCGTGATGAGGAAACTGCCAGAATTGCAATTAACTCAGCCATGACAGGTCATTTAGTTTTATCAACACTACACACAAACAATGCTGCAACGTCTTTTCCGCGTTTGACTGATATGGGAATAAAATCCTTTTTAGTTGCTTCTTCGGTTAATGCTGTTATCGCCCAGCGTTTAGTGAGAAAAACTTGCATTAATTGTCGAGAAAGCTATTCAGTTAGCATTGATAAATTAAGGAAAACATTGCCTGACGAATTAATCCAGTATTTGAGCAAAGGGAAGAAAAACAATGGAGAAATCAGGCTTTATAGAGGTAAGGGTTGTAAGGAGTGTGGTTTTACCGGCTATCGAGGTCGTCAGGGCATTTTTGAGGTTCTTGAGCTTAAAGAAAACATTCGTCAATTAATCATGCAAAATGCTAATGCTGAAGAAATTGAAAAAGAAGCCATTAAAAACGGTATGACTAAAATGGTTGAAGATGGAGCAAGAAAGGTTCTTAAGGGTGTCACTACGATTGAAGAAGTTATGAGGGTCATCCAATAATTTATGCTTAATAAGATTAAAAGTATTGATAAGGTTCTCTTCGCCAAGCATCTTTCTTTGATGCTTTCTTCTGGTGTTTCTCTTCAACAAAGTATTTCGGAACTCTATGAACAAACAAGCGGTCGGCTTAAGAAAATCCTTAAGATTTTAGGTGAAGAAATTAAAAAAGGCGAAACGATCTCAAAAGCACTTTCAAAATATGAAAAAGAATTTGGCTCTCTTTTTATCAATATGATTAGGATTGGGGAAAGTTCTGGAACTCTCGAAGAAAGCTTAGATCACCTAGCCTCTCAGCTAGAAGCTAGCTACGAGCTTAAAAAGAAAGTTAAGAATGCAATGATTTATCCAGCCCTTGTTTTGGGGGCAACTGTTTTTATTGGCTTTGGTTTAGCGATTTTTATTCTCCCTAAACTTTTAACCTTTTTTAGGAGCCTTGATGTTAAATTACCTCTTTTAACCAGAATCTTGCTTGCTACGGTTGGCAATCTTGAAAAATATGGTGTTTATTATTTTGTTGGCCTTATTCTGTTTATTATTCTTTTTCGCCTGATTCTTAGAGTCAAGCGAGTTAAATTTTTTATCCATAACCTTATTATAGAAATACCTGTTTTTGGAAAAATCGTTAAAAAAGTCAATTTGGCCTACTTTTCAAGAACCCTAGCTACTCTGCTTAAGAGCGGAGTAACGATTGTTGAGGCTCTTGATATTAGTGCATCAACTTTGAGCAACTTGGCCTATCGGGATGCCCTTAAAAAGGCTTCGGCAAATTTACGTAAAGGAGAAGGATTAAGCAGCTACCTAAAGAAAACTTCTCGTTTAATGCCCGGCATGGTTATTAAGATGATCGAGATTGGTGAAAAAAGCGGCAGTCTTGAAGAAACCCTTTTCTATATTGCTGACTTTTATGAGAGAGAAGTTGATGCTACAACTAAAAACCTAGCAAATATCTTGGAGCCGGTTCTTCTAATTGTTGTTGGTTTGGTTGTCGGGGCTGTTGCCATATCAATCCTAATGCCAATTTATCAATTTACTAGCGACATCCAAGTTCGCTAAAATTCTTTTTTAATGTTTTTTTTAAAGAAAAAAAAAGCGTTTACGCTTATAGAGATAACAATTGTCATTAGTTTACTTGCTCTTATTTTAACAATCGCTGTTCCTTATGGATTGCGATTTTTTCGTGTAGAAAGACTTAATAGTGCTTCAAGAGAAATTCTAGAAGCCCTGCGCCTAAGTCAGGCTCAAGCCATTGGTCAGAAACACGATGATCAGTTCGGTGTCTATATCGGACCAGAGGATTACACTCTTTTTAGAGGATCTAGTTATTTGGAAAGAACCCAGTCTTACGATCAATCGTATCCCTTAAGTAGCCAGATTGAATTAAGCGGACTTAATGAGATTGTCTTTGGTAAGTTAACTGGTTTGCCCAGCCAAACCGGAGAAATTATCTTGAGAAGCGGTGCAAGAGAAAACGTTATTCGGATTAATGACCAGGGCTTAACATCTTTAGAATTAAATGTGACCATTGGAACACCTTAACCTTATGAAGCAAAAAGGATTTTCTGTTATCGAACTTTTAATTGCCATTGCCATTTTTGTTTTATTCACAGCAAGCATTTCTGTTCTTATGTTCTCAGGAGAAGACTTAAACAGACTAAACATGAAATCCTATAGAGCCCTTCTTTATGCTCAAGAAGGGCTTGAAGCTGTTAGAACAATGAGAGATGGAACGTGGCAGAATCTTAGTAGTGGAGATCATGGATTGGATTTAATGGAAAATGAATGGATTTTTTCTGGCACAAGTGACGTTATTGATAACACCTATAGAAGAACAATTACTCTTACGGCTATAAATGAAGACAAGTATGAGGTTTTGAGCAAGATTAATTGGTTTAATAATTATGGAGAAGAAAAAGAGATTAGTCTCAAAACATATTTGACAAATTGGCAAAGAGCTCAAGAAATTGGCGATGGTGGCATTGATTTGGGTGACAGCGGTAAGGACCTCTATGTTTCGGGGAATTACACTTACGTAGCGGTTGATCATCAGCATTCAAGCTTGGTCGTGGTTGACACTTCTTTCCCTCTTAATCCCCAGCAGATAGCTACTGTTGATCTTAACGGAAAGGGAAGAGATGTTTGGATAGACGGTGATTATGCCTACGTTGCGATTAATACCAATAAAGTCAAAATTTTGGATGTTTCTGATCCATATAACCCCAGCCTGGTTTCAACCATTAATGTTTCGTCTCAACCCATGGCCGTCTATGTTAAAGACAACTATCTTTATATTGGTCAGGATAAAAAAAATGAAGGCCTAGTTATGTATAATGTTGCTAACCCTCATACTCCCTATTACTATAATTCCTATAATGTTAAATCTGGTGTTTATGATGTTAAAATAGTCAATGGTTGGGTTTATATGGCAGTTAATGCCGGTAGAGGCTTTGATGTTACCGATGAGGGAAGCTATGCCTATGCTTATGTTGCCGTTGACTCTGAGAGCGGTGGTTTCGAAACCTATTATCTCTGGGGGCCAATTATTTCTGGTATTGCTGTTCTTGATATTGGATCTGAGGCAAACAATGTTTTTTACTACGACGACACAGCCTATGTAGCGACTAAGAACGAAGAAGGTGGATTAACTAGAGTTGACGTAAGTTCGGTTTATTACCCTCAATTAATTAATTCAACTGACATCAATGGAGAAGGTAATGGTGTTTTTTATAAAGACGATTATGTTTATATGGCTGTTGAGAACATTGATGGTGGATTAAGGATAACTGAAAATTAAAAACCATTTTATTAATGAAATATAATATATACAAATTAAGCCTAATTGGCATAACAATATTAGTTATTGTTGGTTTGGTTTTTTTAGGAATATCGCTTTCAAAAAAAGTTCCACAGCAAACCATTCGAGAAGAAAAGATTCCTGAATACGAAGAGACTGATTTGCCTGGAAAGATTGTTAAGCAGGGCGAGATACCGGACTTGCCTGATGAAGAATATGACGAAGAAAAGCATGGTAACATTATTGATCCAGGACTGTATTCAGGAGATGCTCCTGTTAGTGGGGGTGCTATCAAAGTACCAGAAGAACCGGCCCAAGCACCCGAGGAAAGTTTAATTACCAATCTTGTAATTAACGAAAATATTCTTAAACCATCAATAATCGAAGTTAATAAAGGAGAAGCAGTTGCTCTTAGGGTTGAAAATCAAGGCCCAGATTATCTTTTTGGCATTAGCGGGCTTGGTATAAGCGAATTGATTGAAAAAGACAAAACAATGGGTTTTTCTTTTAAGGCGCCAGACAAAGAAACTAATTTGGATTATTGGATTAAAGATCCCTTAACAGAGCAAATAATTGCTCAGGGAGAGTTAATTGTTAATTGATGAGATCAATAAAGGTTAAAAAAAACGGATTTACATTAATTGAAGCCTTAGTTTATATTTCTGTTTCTAGTATTTTGTTGGTAGTTATAACAAGCCTAGGGTACACCGTTTTTATTAATCGACAAAAAGCTTTAGCTAATGAGGAAATTCTAGAAAATGCAAATTTAGTTTTTTCCAAAATAGAAAAGAACATAAGAGAATCTAGGGAAGTAATTTTGCCGATTACTTCTGGTAATGAGCTTTCTCTTGAAATGGAGAATGTTGATATTAATCCAACAAGGTTCTATTTAGATGGGAGCACCATTTATTTTGCTCAAAGCACGGGAGTTGGTAGTAATATTACAACTGATAATATTGAGATTACTGACTTAAGTTTCACAAAAATAGTCAATAATTTTAGCGGTGTTTCAATTAAAACATCTATCACTCTATCTTCTTCTAGGGCTGGCGTGAGCCTAACACTAACATCAAGCTTTAATTTACCTCGCTAAATTTATGAAATTAGAATACAATCAGAAAGGATACATTGCCCTTGTTGGAGTTTTGCTTTTAGGAGCAGGTATTTTAGTTGCCTTAATTTCTCTTAGCATTGGGGCAGGAACAGGCACCAAGATTGTTTGGCAAAAAGTTAGAAGTGAAAGAGCTTCTTTTTTAGCCATTGCCTGTGCTGAAGAGGCACTTGGAAATTTTTGGCAAGATCCTGAATATGCTGGCAATGAAATATTGACATTTAATGAAGGTTTGTGCGGAATTTTACCAATAGAGACAGGTGGTAGTAATGAAAAAATTATTAAAACTTACGGAACTCTTTCGGATACGACACGAAGGCTTAGACTGACTATCGCCACGACAACACCGCAGATAGAAATAGGTGTATGGGAGGAAGTGGCTGATTTTTAGAGAGATTTCTTAAAAACTTAATCAAAAAGAGATATAATATAAATATAGATATGAAATTTAATATTTTTGATTTTTTAAAAACAAGAAAATCTGCAGTTGGTATAGATATTTCTGATCGATCTATTAAGGCTTTGCTTTTAAGAAAAGAGTCAGGTGGTAAGATTGTTGCAGATGCTTTTAGCTATTTAAGCATTGAAGAGGGTGTAATTGAAAACGCCCAAATTCTTGATGAAGAAAAACTAGCAACTATAATTAACGAGCTTTTTGAGAAGGGCCAGCCTCATTCAATTCCCAAAGACAAGATCTTGGTTTCTCTTCCTGACTCCAAGGCCTTTATCAAAACATTTAAAGTAGACATTTCTTTGAAAGATCAGCCACTAGAAGACAAGATTAGAGAACTTTCAGCAGAGTCAATTCCTTTTGAGCCTGAGGCTCTTTATTTCGATTTTGAAGAAGTTGGGATAGACAAAGAAAAAGGTGAAAAGGAAATTCTTTTTGTTGGATCCCCTAAAGAAGCTGTGGATAAATACGTTGAGGTTTTTAAGAAAATTGGCCTTGAAAATGTTATTTTTGATATTGAATCAGCCAGCCTAGCAAGGGCACTACTAGGAAAAGAAGACGAATCTTCAAGTGTTCTTATTCTTGACATGGGAGCAAGGACAACAAATCTTAACTTAATTGATAAAGGAAAAATCTGTTTAAATTTAACTTTTCCTTCCGGAGGAAATCAACTTACTAAAAAAATCGCTACTAATCTCAAGCTTAGTTTTGAAGAGGCTGATCGACTTAAAATGTCTTTAGGGCTAGACAAGAAATCCGGAGAAAATAATATTTCACCCATTATCAATTCTTTTTGTACTCCCTTAATTGAAAACATAAAGCAGGAATCTAGTTATTACGAGAAAAGAACGGGCCGGAAGATTGAAACAATGATTATCTGTGGTGGATCGAGTCTAATGACAGGAATTGATGCTTGTCTTGAAGAAAAAACAGGTCTTAAAGTTAAGAGAATTGATCCGTGGATAAAGTGGCAGATTGAGATATCTCAAGAAAGTGATAAAATATATTTTAGAAAGGAAGCCCCTGTCTTATATGCAAATGTTATTGGTCTCGCCTTGAGAGGATTGGATAAAGATCCTTCCAAAGCAGGCTTTAACCTGCTAAAGTACAAGGGACAGCCTCTTTCTAGTTAAGTTAAAAAAACTTAGACTAATTTGTATTTATTTAGCTTTTTAATTTTGTAAAAGCTATGTTTACCAGGAGGAACAAGAATGGTTTCAAGATTTTTCCCTGATATTCAATTATCACCTTAATTTAAAACCTTGAAGCTATTCGTAAGCCTAACCTGATATTTAATATGAGAAAAGGAGAAAGAAGCGGTTTCACGCTTATCGAGCTTCTCATTGTTATTGGCATTATTGCTATTCTAGCTGCCATTGTTATCGTGGCTGTTAACCCAGCCAGACAATTGGCTCAAGCACGAAATGCTACCAGAAATGCAAATGTCAATACAATCCTTAATGCCGTTACTCAAAATATTGCAGAAAACGGCAGTTTCGTCTGTACAGCCGGGGCAATCCCAGCTACGACAACCAATATGTCAAGTGCTGTTGGAGATTATGACGTTTGTTCTTGTATTGTTCCGACCTATGTAGCCGAAATGCCAGCTGATCCATCAGATGGTTCCTATACTGATTGCACTACTTATGATAGTGGTTATACAATCGAAATGACGGCTGAAAACAGAGTGACTATAAGTGCTCCTTCAGCTGAGCTTGATGAGACCATCTCGGTTACTCGATAACTAAATTCCAGCTTAAGCTTAAGCATTTTTAACATATCAGGGAATTAACTTGCTACCTTATCAAGGTAGCAAGTTTTTTTTATTATCCACTTCAGATTGTAGATATGTTTATGTTAAAATAAATCCATCAAAGAAATTTGAAATATTTTTGCTGTATATGTTTTATGGCAGCTGTCTATCTTAAATTTGCAAGGAAACACAAAAAAATTATTTTGTTTTTTTCTTTGCTTTTTATTTTTACTGGATTGTCTTTTGGCTTTCTGGCTTTAGCTAATGATGTTATTAAAAGTGAGAGGTGGCAGATCGAAGAACCCCAAGCAGAGATCAAGAAAAAAAACATTATTCCAACTAAAGCAAATGAAATTATCAAATTGAGAGATAAATTCTCAAAACATTACAAGAATTCAGATGGATCTATTACGGCTGAAATATCTATTACTCCTGTTCACTACAAAGAAAATGACAATCTTTGGCGTGACATCGACCTGACAATAACCCCTTCAGATGATCCTGATTACGAGTACATGAATACGACAAATAACTTCAAAACATATTTTAGTACTGATCCTTTTAATGAATCAAAGAACATTAAATATCAGGTTGAGGATGCTTGGGTAAAATTCAACACCCTAAGCTCCGTTAAGATAGAAGAAGACGGGAAAGTGAAAACAGACGACTTTAACAACCTTAAACAAGATTTTAGAAAAAAAAGAACCAAGAAATTCTTAGGAATTTTTAGCTTTTACAGTGCAACAGAAGAACAATTAGGTCAAGTTGTCGAAAACAAAGAGAATAAATTTCATTATCCCAAGGTCATTGATAGTGATCTTCAGAAAATCGACATTGACTATTCAATTTCTAGAAAAAAGATTTTAGAAGAAATTGTTATTGATGAGTACTGGCCGGTTAAAGAAATTATTCAAGAAATGGAAGTTTACAAGGTTGATCCGAAAATTGAAGACAGGCAGATTAATTTTTATCACCAAGAAACCAAAAAGCTCTTATGGTTTGTGCCCGAACCTGTTATGTATGAACTTAACAATCCAGATGAGAGTAATCATGGCTTGCACTATGAAATTGAAAGAATTCAAGACGGAAAATACCTAATCAAAAAAGTTATAGACGAAGAAGGAAAGTCATGGCTTAAGAATAAATCCTTAGAATATCCACTGGTTATTGATGCGACTTTTTCTGAAGATAATCCAACAGAAGATGGTAAGGCGGAAAAAATCACGGAGGAGATGGATACTTATTACTCTACAGATGACAACGACCCCTATATAGAGATGAATTGTACATCAGACATGTTTTATGCAGAAACAACCCGCGGTTATGTCGAGTGGCCAATTAGCTCCATCGACGATTCATCAGACATTACTGATGTTGACTTTTTGTATCGTGGCAAAAGTAACACAGACGATTGCCACGTTCATGAGTGCAAAGGACAGAGGCCAAGCACAGCTAGTGCCCAAAACCTGTATAATGAACTTGGCGAGGGAACTGTTTATAACTCTCCTGCAGGATTTCCTGAGACTGGAACGGATAAGACGCTCGACCTTGGTTCAAGTGCTGACTCTGACTTGGCAAGTCAGTTGTCTTCTGACTGGTTTGCTATAGGGATTCAGCTTGATAGCGAGACAAATCGTAAGAATGCAGGTATTTATTCGGAAGAAAATGGTTCCGCCAGTCCTACTCCAACCCTAGTCGTAACTTACAATAATCCTCCTGATGTTCCCACGTCTTTAGCTCAATATAAGTCAAATTGTTCAACATCTTTGGCTACTGATGGCTGGACAAGTGAAACCACGGTATGCTTTAAGGGCGCTATAAGCGATGATGATTCTTCTGACCAAGTAAAACTCCAAGTTGAATACACAACGAGTAGTTTTGGTAATACTCCCGACATAACATCATCTTCATACTGCTCTGATCCTTGTACAAATTCGGTTAGCGCAACAGGCCTTTCTACGGGTTCTCAATATAAGTGGCAAGCCAGATCAATTGACGATGACTCAGCCACAAGCAACTGGAGTCAGTTTGATTCGGGTACAACTGCTTTTGGAGTTGATACGTCGGCGCCATCAACCTGCGCGGTTTCTTCAATAGACGAAGCATCTGCTTATGCTTATTCATCAGGGACAACTGTTTACTATAATACTGCTTCATCGGGCAATTTCACTGTCAATGCTTCAGCGGTTGATTCTCAATCAGGTATTGAAAAAGTTAATTTTCCGGCTACGGTTTCTGCAGGCGGTGATGACACAACATCTGCTTATTCTCTTCAATACACATGGGCAACAAACGATACTTTCTCTGATTCAGCCAATATTACGTGTTATAACAATGCTGGTGGCACTGATACCGGATCATTTACCGTTACGAGAGATGTAACAGATCCTTCGGGAGGAAGCGTTACCTATGTTGACGGTTATGCAACCTCAACAACTGTTGCAATTACAGCCGGAGATGGAAGTGATGCTGGTGCGGGGCTTGATACATCAAGTAGGGCAATGGAGCGACAATCAGCCACCATCTCTTCTGGTAGTTGCGGTGCCTACGGTGAATGGTCTGATGTAACTGGTTCCTTGGGAGGGTCTTATCCTAATTATACAGACGCTACAGTAGAGGCAGGCAATTGCTATAAATATCGATATAAAGTGTCTGATAAAGTTTCAAATGAAGCCACCTATACCTCTGAAAATGAAGCGAAAATCAACGATGATCCTGGAAGTTTTTCAGCTGGTCCATCTGACGGAGGATCGACTGGATCTTCGCCGACAAATGTTAGCAGTAATGTAACTTTCACGGGAACCGTCAGTGATGATGAAAATGATGATTGGAAACTTCTTATTTGTTCAACCTCAAGTGCCCCAACAGCCTCATCTAGCGTTCCAACTTGTGCTGGTGGTGCTGCTAATCTTTGGTGTATTGATTCGAGCTGGCAATCTTCAGGAAGTGAATCAAGTTGTGTTTACGCCGCTCAGGCAGAAGATGACGAATCAAATAATTGGTGGGCTTTTGCATGTGACAATAACGCAAGTTTGCCCAGTTGTTCTAGTTCTGGTCAGGGCGAGGGTGACAATGGTTCTCCTTTTAAAATCAACCATTCTCCTGCTTTTTCTGAAATTGCAGATGATGGACCCAAGGTATGTGGAGAAACAATTACTTTTTCTTCAACCGCCTCTGACGCGGATACAGATACAAGTGCAGATACTGTTTCTTTGGTTGTTTGTAAAACAGAGGGTGTCTCTGGTACGGCTTGTGATGGAGGTGCGGGCGATACTTGGGCAACCTCATCGGCGACTTCGTCAAACCCAACAGCGACAACCACAGTTCCGTTAGGCCTTGGTAGCCAAAACTACTATGCCTACATTTTTGATAGCCATAATTTTGGTTCAGCTGACAACAGTCGCTCTTCTACCTTTACAATTTCAAATGCGACACCGACCGTTTCTTCTGTTTCGATTAATTCAGATGCTGCTTCTATAGACCTAACAACAGGAGGGACAACAACCGTCACAATTACGGCAACAGTTACAGACGTTAATGGTTGTGGAGACATTGCGACAACAACGGCTAAATTTTATCGTTCGGGTGAAGGCGATGCCTGTTCAGCAGACGAGAATAATTGTTACACAGCTACGTGTTCTCAAGACGGCGAATCCTGTTCCGGGGCCGAGGACACTTCAGCCACTTATACCTGCACTGCTGATGTCTGGTATTATGCGGATCCAACTGACTCAGGAGATCATTCGGCAGAAAACTGGGTAGCTAAAGTTACCAGTCAAGACGTAGCTGCGTCCTCTCATTCCGACACAGACACGATTGAGATTAACAGTCTTCTAGCTATTAGTTTAAGTGAGTCTGCTATCGCTTATGGATCGCTTGATCTTGGGGAAACATCTTCTCAAGCAACAACAACTTTTACAAACTTAGGAAATGTTAACGCTGACATCAAGATTTACGGACAAGATATGAATTGTGATACCGGAACAATCACTGCCGGGCAACAAGAGTATGCTACAAGTAGCGACTTTGGCTACGGGGCGGGCGTTGACCTAACAACATCGTCAACAACCCTTGATGTTGATTTGCCTCAAAGAACCGGAGACGAGATAAGTGACTATATCTATTGGAAACTTCAGGTTCCTGCAACCGGACTAAAGGGTAGCTGCTCGGGATTTAATAGTTTTATTGCTACAAATCCTTGATCTTAATTTTATCCACAGGAAAAAAACAGAGAAAAAGGATATAATTTAAATACAAACAGTTTTTGTATATTTAATTTATTATGCAAAAAGAAAAAATTATAGCGATAGGTTTCTGGTTATTTAGTATACCCTTTTTCTATATATTGTTGATGGGTTTTGGTTTTGATAAAACAGAGATTATGGCAGATACGGCAACAACAACAGCAACAATCAGCAATGCCACACCTACGGTAACAGCTCTTACCCCAGCAACGCCAATAACCTTAAGCGAAAATTCAACAATTACAGCAACGAGTACGGGTACGGTTCAAGACAACAATGGTTATGGTGAAATTACGAGCGTAACCGCTGTTTTTTATAACGGTGCTACTAATTCTGGCTGTTCTTCAGACGAGAATAACTGTTATACAGGTATTAATTGTGCTACTTCAAGTTGTGCTGACACAACTTGTTCTATTACTTGTTCGGCAACAGTTTATTACTATGCAGATGCAACCAGTAGTTGGGTTTGGTATGTAACTGTTAGCGATGATAGTTCTTCAAGCTCAACCTCAAGTGCAAGCGTTACCGTTAACACCCTAACGGCTCTTGACGTATCAAGTTCAATTGCCTATGGAGCCATTGCTTTGGGAGGAACATCAGACGGAGTGACAACAACGATTACTAATACAGGCAACAAAGATGGTCTTGATGCTCAAGTGTCAGCTTCTTCCGCGATGACCTGTGATACTGGAACTCTAACTCAATCTACTCAACATTATGCTACTTCTACTTCTGGTTTTACCTATGGAGACGGAACAGCTCTTTCAGATTCGCCAACTGCTGCTAATATAAGTATTTCTCAAAGAACGGGTGCGACAACAACGGGTTCAATCTATTGGAAGCTACAGGCACCATCCTCAGGTGTTAATGGAAGTTGCTCTGGAGTTAATACCTTTACTGCCAATTAAGTCTTTATTTTAAAATATGAAGAGGAGCTTCTTCCAATTAAAGAAAATTGCCTACTTTGCAGTTTTCTTTTTTATATTATCTCTGCCGATGATTTCTCTTGCAGGATTTGGCATATCTCCGGGCATAATTAAGGCAGAAAACATATTGAGAAATTCTTCTTTTGAGAAGATTTTTGTTTTATCTAGATCTGATCCAGTTAACGATCTTTTAATCTCTGTCGAGGCAGAAGGTGAAACAGCTGACTGGTTTTCTTTTGAGAGAGGTTCTCGTTTTACATATCCTGCTGGCAACAAACAATTTCCGATTAAAGCAACCGTTAAAGTCCCTAAAGGAACTCCTAACGGCACCTATATGGGTGGGGTTCGTTTTACTGGCTTGCCTCAAGCAAGTTGTGATGGCGATGATTGTGAAGGAACATCAGTTAGTGTTGCCTTGGGCGCTTTAGCAGATATAGAAATTAGTGTAACTGATAAGGAAATAAAGTCTTTCAGGGTTTTAGGTGTTCAAATTGATAAGGCTAGAGAAACTGAACCAATCGTTTTTTCTCTTTTTTTAGAGAATACTGGTAACGTTCAAATTCAACCAGGCTATATTATTGTTGATCTCTTTGATAAATTTCATAAAATACAGCTTGGTTCTTTTACTGTTAGCAAATTTCAGGGATTTGCTCCGGTTCAGAGATCCGGAAGAGTTCTGGCAACGGTTCCTTATGCCTCAGAGGCAGGAAATCTTTGGGCTGAAGTTTCTATTTTTGATCATGAAAACAAATTAGTCGCTAAAGAAAATTTGCCTTTTGATGTTACGACAAAAGATGGTAGTCCGAGCGATAGCGAGACGTCAACAGACAAAACTAATAAAAACAATCTCCTGTTTGTTATTATGGGTGCTCTAGCAGGTGCTCTTCTTTTTTCTTTCTTTGGCTTCGTTTTCTTTGCTAGGTATTTGAAGAAGTTGTCTAGGCCAGAGTTTTCTCAGAAAAAAGGGGAAGTAAAGCAGAAGAATAATCAGTTAGAAGGATTTGTTAAACCAGAACAAGAAAATTTGCCCGATCTTTCAATTAAATTTCCAAAAAATAATAAAAAAAGAAAATATAAATCCTTTAAAGAAATTCTTACCAAGAAAAAAAAGATCTAAATGATTGATCCTAAAAAAAAAGAGATTATTTTAGGTATTTTTGTGTTTGTTTTATTATTTTTGTTCTTTGAAATTCATCTTGTTTTAGCAGACACAGCAACAACGAGCGTTAGCATTTCCGGACCAGACATAACAAGCCCAGTGATTACAGGTGTTTCAGCTAGCTCAATTACGACCAGTGGAGCAAACATTAACTGGGAGACAAATGAGCCAGCAAGTTCATATGTTGATTATGATACAACTACGACGACTCTAGGAAATACAGAGAGCAGTCTCAGTCTTGTTTTTAATCATAGCATTTCCTTAACAGGACTAGCGTCAAGTACGGTTTATTATTATCAAGTTAGAAGCGTTGATGGTGCTGATAATCCGACAACTGATAACAATAGTGGAGCATATTATTCTTTCCAAACCGATGCACCGACTCAACCGGGTGGATCAGAAAACCCCTATCAATATTGGCAAGACCCCTTTGATCTTGACGACATTGAGATACTGATTAATAACGGAGCTGATTATTGCAACCGGAGAGAAGTAGACATTAGATTTAAAAATTATAGCAGTAGTGAGTGGGTAAAAATTTCTGAAAAAGATGATTTTCAAGACACTAATTGGCAAACATTTTCGGAATCAACAAGCTTTATCTTGTCTGATGAAGATGGCAAAAAAAACCTCTATTTCCAATTTAAAAGCTATGAAGATCAGACAAGTAAAGTTTTTGAAGAAAGCATTATCTTAGACAGAGTTGCTCCACCGGCACCAGTTAATTTCAAATCAGATTTTGAAAAGAACAGAATTATTTTAACATGGCTTTTTCCAAATGACGGAGATGAAGCAGGTATAAGAGTCTTTAAGAGTGACCATGATTACATACTTAGTCCCCTAGAAGACCAAGGCTTGATTTATGAGGGTAAGGCAGATAATGTTTCAGACACAAACATCAAAGAGGAAACAATCTATTACTATACTGCCTTTATTTATGATCATGCCAGAAATTATTCAAATCCTGCTCTAACTTATCAGCTTGTTCCCAAAACAGAAAAACCTCCGAAGCCCGAAGAACCAATTAAACCTGAAGAACCGATTGAACCTGAAGAACCAATTGAACCTGAAGAGCCGATTAAGCTCGAAGAAGAACCAATCGTTGAAATAGAAGAAGACGTTTTTATAAGGGAACTAGAAGAAGCTAGGGCAGACATTCCAAACAAACAGGTTTTTGCAAAGATTGGTCAAAAAACCAAAAAAAAAGAAGCAGGCCAAGAATTAGATGAAGAAGAAATTCCTCTAATTGACCTTTCTTATCTAGAAAAAACCCCTCTAACCATTGATGTAGATGCTAAATATATACCAGAATATGCTCTGAGAATAATTCTTGAATTTGGAGATCAAGCCTCTTATCTTTTCAACAAGAAAGGAGACTTATGGAGAGTTAAGCTAGAGACTCCTCCGGGAGAAGACGTCTATAATCTTAGAATAAAATTAGTTTATTCATCAAGTAAGGAGGAAGTCATTCCCCTAGGAAGAATTCATATTTATCCTTACGGGTATGTTTATCAAGAAGTTATCGTTCCAAAATTTAAATACTTCAAATGGGAATTAAGAAGAAAAGAGATTCTTCTTAATAAAGCCATCGTAACGCTTTACTATCTTGATAAGAGTAATGATTGGAAGATTTTTAAGGGCGAAGAATATGGTCAGACCAATCCCCAAGAGACTAATATTAATGGAGAATATGCCTTCATGGTGCCTAATGGGACATACTTTCTTGAAGTAGATAAATCTGGCTTTGGAAGAAAGAGAACAGATGAGCTTGAGGTTAAAAAAGGCGTTATTAACGAAAAAATTAAAATTTCTTCAGTTAAATTGTCTTGGTGGAATGCAAAAGAAAATAGTTGGCTCGTATTGATCCTTTTAATTCTAATTATCTTACTTATTCTCCTTACTGTCTTTATTTTCAGAAGATTCATATTTCTAATATGGCGAAAGAGAAATTTAAATTAAATATCTTTATAGGTCTAGCAATATTAATATTGTTGTTTTTTCCTTTTAAGGTAGGCATGGCAGCAAACCAGGGGACAAGCCCTGTTGATCTTAAGATATACTTTTCAGGAATTTTAAGAGATGGCCAAGGAGACACAGCTGTCTCGGATAAATATAATATGCGTTTTAATATTTACCCAGAAGCAGTCGGGTCATCTTCTCTGTGGCAAGAAGAATTTATTGGACAAAAAAGAGTTAGTGTTATAGATGGAAGATTTCAGGTTATTTTGGGGACAGGTAATTCAATTAATTTTAATATTGAAAACCAAAAATACTGGTTAGGGGTAACAGTTGGTGGAAATGGAGAATCAATTAGTTGGGACGATGAGATGGATCCACGTATTCCTATTGTTACTCTCCAAAATCTTTTTCTAGAAGGAAGAGTTGATGTTTCTCATGAAGACTTCATTAGGGTTTTAGTTGAAGAATTTAAATCTCAAGCTACAAGTAGCGAGCCTCTTAGCCAAAGAGCCTTTTTGTCGTTCTTGCAGGAAAGATTAAATGGAGCAGAGGCACAGGCAATTATCATTTCTCCGCAAACCTTAAATATTCTTTTTGAGGAAATCATTAATTTTGAAGATGAAGCCGGAGATACTAATGGTTATTGGCAATTATTGCTTCAATTCTTTCAGGATATTTTAGATAGTATTTCTCAAAGCCTAAATCAAATTTTTGAAAAGATTTCCGAGATTCTTTTAAGGCTTACCAATATTGAACAAAAACAAAATGAGATCATCTCTATTCTCAGAGACGACGAAAACCAAGAGGAGATAGATGATGTTTTTCCTGAAAAAGAAACAGGTGAGGTTGAGTCAAGTCTTGGCCCCAACTTCTTAGTTGAAGACTTTGGGGAGGCAGGTATTGCTGCCGGAGAAACGTCAGTAAAAATATTTACTGAATATCTAACACCTAACTCAAAGATATTTATAACTATAAACTCAGCTATATCTGGTGTTTGGTGGATATCAGACAGGAGAATTGGTGAATACTTTGAGATTTCAATCCTTTCTCCTCCGGAAGAAGATCTCGGGCTCGATTACTGGATCGTTACTCCCAAGGAAGAAATCTTAACAGTGCCTTCACTTGAAGAAGAGCCAGAAGAAGACCATGAAGAGACCGACATGAGGAAATTGATCAAGCAACGTCAAGATGAGCTTCGGGGTAATCCCGTTGATCAAAATGAAGAAGATCAATCAAGTGAGGATTTGAGTCAAGAAACCGAGCAAGCCGAAGAAGATACAAGTGAAGAAACAGAAGAAAACGAAGAAATTGAAGGCGTTGAAGAATTGAATATTAATTCTAACCCTACCAGTACTAATCTTGAATAAAAAATATGAAACTTTTTCAAATAAAAAAAGAAATTTTTCCGATAATGATCCTACTTATTGTCCTTGTTGTTGGTTGGTTTTTTTATCCACAATTACCGGAAAAAGTACCAAGTCATTGGGATTTGTCAGGCGAGATTAACGGTTGGTCTTCTAGAATAAGCATAGCTCTTTTAATGCCCCTGATGTATCTAGGGATATATTTAATCTTAAGCTTTGTCGTTCTTCTTGATCCTTTTAAGAAAAATATTGAAAAATTTTATGACATTTATTTTGGCATTAAATTAGCCATTGTTATTTTCTTAAGCGGATTACATAGTCTGATTATTGCATCAGCTCTAACGACCTCAAGGCTACCCATTGATAAATTGGTTATTTTTGGAACCGGAGCCTTATTGGTTTTTCTTGGTAGCATTATGACAAGACTAAAAAGGAACTTTTTTATTGGCATCAGATTTCCGTGGACTCTTGCTTCTGATATTGTTTGGGAAAAAACACACAAGGCTGGTAAATTTGTTTTTATCTCTACGGGTGTTGCGGTTGCCTTGTCAGGATTTTGGGGCGGCCAAGCCTCTTTTATTCTAATGATGGTTTTAATTTTCGGAGGGATTATTGGTTTAGCCGTCTATTCTTATTTAGAATACAAAAAACTTCCTTTAAAAAAGAAGCCTAATTTGTAAATATATACTTATGGATATTAAAAAGAACCCCCTTCTATTTATTGTAATTCTCTTTATTGTCTTGGGCGTTGCTTCAATTTTCTTTTGGCAAGACATTTTTAATCAGCCTCAAACATTGAACACTAATATTCCTCTTCCTCCAGAGGAGGAGAATATAATCAATTTAGAGGGTAAGATTTATTCAACCCCTGAAGGGTCTCAATTTGACGATTATTTTGTTTCTTCTGATGGTCAAGAATATGGTATTGAGGCTGAGATAGGAAATTCTGATATTAAAGACATGATTAATGCATTTCGCGATTCTGAATCAATGATTTCAATTAAGGGTGAGCTGGTTAATGATGTGCCGGATTATGGTGGTCGCCAGATTTTAATTTCAGAAATCAGCGAAAAAGAAAACGAGCCCATTGGTCTGGCAAATCCAGCTGCTGTTTATTGTCAAGATCAGGGAGGGACGCTTGATTCAAGAGAAACAGACAAAGGAACAATAACTTACTGTATCTTTGATGAAGGCGAATGTGAGGAATGGGCATATTTTAGAGGTGAATGTTTACCAAATGAGGGTAATATAATTCTCTCAAATTGCGATGATTTTGTTGATGCTGATGCCTGTATTGAGGTGTATGAGCCGGTTTGCGCCAGAGTTATGGATGAAATGAGTCAACCCGAATGGAAAACCTATTCAAGCGCTTGCCATGCCTGTATAGCGGAAGGAACTATCTTTGGTTATAGGGAAGGCGAATGTGAATAAATGCAATTTTTTCAACCAATTATATTAGGAATAATCCAAGGATTGACAGAATTTTTGCCCATATCTTCTTCCGGTCACTTGATTGTTTTACCTAAGTTTTTTAACTGGGCTGATCAGGGATTGGCTTTCGATGTTTTTTTACACCTAGGTACCTTACTTGCATTAGGGTTTTTCTTTTATGAGACCTGGATAAAAATGATCAAAGGCTTGGTTTTTTTTAGAGACAGGCGGTACGAAAGAGAAAGAAAACTTTTAGGGTTAATCATTGTTTCAATGATTCCTGCAATTGTTTTTGGATTTTTTGTTGGAAACTCGATTGAAACAAAGTTACGTCTTCCTTTAGTAGTCGGAGTTAGCTTAATTTTCTGGGGGTTAGTATTGGGTTTAGCTGACTGGCAGAGATCGAAAAAGAAAGAATCAACTAAAAATGTCAGAAAACTTTCTAAAGCAAAGGCTTTTTTTATTGGTCTTTTTCAGGCTATTGCTCTAATACCGGGTGGCTCAAGATCAGGTCTTTCTATTACGGGTGGTCTTTTTATGGGTCTTTCAAGAAAGGAAGCGGTTCGCTTTTCTTTCTTGATGTCGGCACCGCTTATCTTAGCAGCCTTATTTTGGGAAGGATTTAATTTAATTTATCTATCTTCAGCTACAATTAATTGGCTGTCTTTATTGATTGGTTTAATATCTGCATTTATTTCTGGTCTCTTGGCCATAAAGCTTTTAACTTTTTTAGCAAGCCGTAAAAACTTTATTCCGTTTGTTTTGTACAGGGTTATCCTAGGAATTTTAATCATTATTTTTCTTGTTTAAATCAATCTCTTGACAGAAAAACTTTTTGAGTTAGGATAGAAAATAGAATAAAGATGAAACAGACAAAGAAAGATTTAAATACAAAAAACAGGAAGGGCGCCTTTGGCGTTCTTTTTTCTTTAATTATTGGTCTAGTTGCCTTGCCTATTTGGGTTGGAGCAATCAGCGGATCTCGTCCACATATTGATCTTTTTGCCGCTGATGCTATTAACGGATTTAGAATAAATCAAGAAATTGAATTTAGAATCAAAGGAGCAGATAAGGAAGATGCTCGACTTGATGCTGTTCTTGATTATGGCGATGGGGATGATTATAATTTTAGGCTTTTAGGCGGAGCCAAGTATTTAAAAAAACACAGCTACGACAAGGCCGGTCATTATATTGCAAGTTTAACGCTTAAGGATTCAGATAATAAAGAAAAAAAAATTGAATTAGACTTAAGAATTTATGATAAATGGATACCTGAAATTAAGACTTTTAAATTTAACCAAGAATCCTCTCTCTTCTTAGGAGAACGAGTTTACGTTGATTATGAAATAGAATGTGACCCGGATGATAACTTTGAACTCAAAATTGATTGGGGTGATGGTAGCCAAGAAGACCTAGATATTTTCTGTGGTCCAGCAGTCATTTCTCACGAATTTAAAAAAGCCACAAATTACGAAATAGTTTTGAAGATTAGAGACCTAGAACACTATGTAGTGGCCTCAAGAAGCTTAAGCCTAGAAATCGAAGAATCTGAAGAAGAGGAAGAAATTTCAGGAGAGCCTAAGGCAAATTTCTTTATTAAAACAGCTTGGCCAAGAGTTGGTGAGCCTGTCTATTTTAGAGATAGCTCGACTGATCCAGACGGAAGAGGAGATTTAAAGAAATGGACTTGGGATTTTGGTGACAACAGAACCTCTTCTGATCTCAATCCTAGTCACATCTATCGATCAAGTGGTCGTTTTAAGGTTAAGTTAACCATTAGAGATCGAGATGACAACAAAGATACTGTCTATCAATGGATTGAGGTTTTTAAAGGAATTGAAGACAAGTTAGTCCGTGTTCGTGGTAAGTCGCCAGTTTATCATATTATTCAAGGACAGTGGCATTGGTTACCTAATCCTGACATCTTTTATTCTTATGGTTATCGTAATCAAGACATTCAATTAATCAATCAGTCAGAGCTTAACACGTATTCAAGAGCTAAGCTAGTCAGAGTTAATAATTCTGATGATATTTACTATTTAACAGAAAACTGGATGAAAAGAAAAATTCCCAATATGCAGGTTTTTGATTCTTACAGAAATGAGATGGAGGATGTTATCTCTATCTCTCAAAAAGAGCTTAATTGGTATGAAGATAATCGTTTAATCAAATATGACAATGACTGGAAAGTCTATTACCTAGACAATGGTGTTAAACATTGGATAAAGACAGCCGAAGCATTTAATCGTATTGGTTTAGACTGGTCAAAAGTAGCGCCAGTTAACTGGCAAGAGATTAATGCTTATCCAACTGGATCAGCTATTAATTAAAAAATATTTTTCTTTTTTTTAAATTCTCTTTCAAGAGAATTTTTTGATATAATGAATACGTATGGAAACCTTATTTCTAATTTTAGGCATTTTAGGGCTCATTTTTGTTACATTGGGTGTTCTTCAAAGGCAGGAGATCAAAAGTGATTACCTGTATGTCTTGGGTGGCCTTTTTCTTGTTATTTACAGCCTATCAATAAAAAACTGGATTTTTATCATTTTGCAAGTAGTTTTTATTTTAGGTAGTCTCTACGAAATATTGAAGATAAAAAAAGAAAAGACATAAATCATTGACTTTTCAGTGTTCTTATGATATCCTTACCCTAGAAAAAAATTCAGAGCCCAACAAGGAGGTAACGATGGCGAAGGAAGAGTTGTGCAAAGACCAGCGTGAAGGTCTGGTTGCCATGCTGACAACCTTTTTCAAAGGACTGGAAGCTGAGGTAATCGACGACGTGGTGGCAGAAGCCAAAAAACAGGCTACTGCCGAAACAGTGGAGGAACGAAAGAATGGACTGGCCAAGCTATTTGACAGCCAGATGGAAACCCTAAAACAACGGGGTTGCCCACAAGTTATCCTGGAAATGTTCCGGGACAAGAAAAGCGAGGTGCTTGACAAGGCAGTCGAGATGGGCATTCCCGAAGGGAACATTCCGTTCGTGCCGGTAATCCCGCGTTCATATATGGGTATCTATGGACTCATGCCCATGGTCCGCAACGGTGAAAAGGTTGGTTACACCCACCTTGATCCAAACGAAATCACCGATGACGAAGAGTGTCCCAAGGCCCCGTATTACATCTACGATGTAGAGCCCGGGGAAACTACTCTCGGCAAGTCTCCGAAAGACGGAGAGAGGATCATCCAGGGGCAGAATCGTCTGTGCCATGTGCCAGAGGAAGACATCGCTGTCTGTGTTCACACGGATGTGTTGTCTGATCACTGTCTCTGGTCTGCGGGTTCCTGCTATGGGCACACCGACAAGGTGCCGCGTCTCCGTCGCGACAGCTACGGGCCGATGCTCGGCTGGGGCTATGCCAACGAGTTGGGTGAAAGGCGGGGTTCTGCCTCGTGCCGTAGTCGGGCTTAGAGACTTGGAACCTCGGACCTTTCGGCCCTTCGTTCCTTGTTTCCACCGAAGGCGGTCGACGCAAAAAATTGCACGAAAGTACACCCAAAAGGGTAGGCCAGAAACGGTCTACCCTTCTTTATTTTTGATAATCTTAGCATTATTTTATTTATTTTTTGAACTACGCATGGGCATTATGACAGTAGAATGACATAAGAAAATCGCAGCCCTTTTTTATTGAAAAAACTAAATAAAAAGATATAATTTTAATAATATGTCAAATGATAAAAAACAATTAGTTTTTGTAGGTTTATCTGGTGGCGTTGATTCAGCCGTTGCGGCTGGTTTACTAAAGAAAGAAGGATACTCTGTTGTTGGTGTTTTTATGAAGTGCTGGGACAATAAAGAGGACTTAATCGGGTGTGGCTGGGAAAAAGACGAAGAAGACGCTAGACAGGTAGCAGCTAAACTTGAAATTCCTTTTTATTCATGGGACTTTACTCAAGAATACAGAGATAAGGTTATTAAATACTTTCTCGATGGGTATAAAAAAGGAATTACGCCTAATCCTGATATCGAATGCAACCGAGAAATTAAGTTCGGGCTTTTTTTGAATAGAGCTCTTAGAATGGGAGCTGATTATATTGCAACTGGTCATTACGTTCGCCTTAAGAGAATTAATGATAAATATCATCTTTTAAAGGGACTTGATTCGAATAAAGATCAGTCATATTTTTTATGGACACTAACCCAATCTCAGTTTAAACATTGTCTTTTTCCTATAGGAAAGTTTAAAAAAAACAAAGTTAGAGACTTAGCTAAAGATTGGGATTTGCCTGTTAAGGATAAGCCTGATTCCCAGGGAATCTGCTTTATGGGTAAGGTTAATGTTGAAGATTTTTTAAAAAAACATATTTCTTCTTCTCCAGGTAAGATCAAAACAACGGAAGGAGATGTCATTGGAGAACATGAAGGCCTTGAGATTTATACAATTGGCCAAAGGAGAGGCATTCGTATAGGTGGCGGTATTCCCTATTTTGTTATTGGTAAGGATTTTGGTAAAAATGAGTTAATCGTTGCTAAGGGTCGGAAGAACAAAGCCTTATTTGAAAAAGAATTACTTGCTTCTAATTTTAACTGGATTTTGGGTAAAAAGCCTAAAATACCTCTTAGATGTAAGGCAAAGATTAGATACAGACAAGAAGATCAATCCTGTCATATTTTTGAAGAAAAAAAGAATAATCTTAGGGTTGTTTTTGATAAAAACCAGAGAGCAGTCACCCCGGGTCAGAGTATTGTTTTTTACAAAAAAGACAGAATGATAGGAGGAGGCATAATTAATTGAAAAAACCCTAAACTTTGTTAAACTAAGATATATTTGTGTAAAAATATTTATGCCAGATGAAGACAAAAACAATCGCCTGATTGAGGCAATTGAAAAAGAATTAGGCGATCTTCAAAAAGAGTATCAACAGAAAAATCAGGAAAGAGATGATATTGAAAGAAACCAGATCCAACCTCTAAGAAGACAAAGAGATGACTTAACTAGAAGAATTGATGAATTTGAGGAAAGAGCAAAAAGGATTAATTTGAGGTGCACTGAGTTGAATCGTCAAATTGGTCTTAAAACCAGAGAGATAAGCAATCTCAGGCGATAATTGAAAGAATTATCTCATTTAAAGAATTAAAGAAAAAAATTCTTAAATCTTTACTTATTCATTTTTAAAAATTTTATCAATGAAATACAAAATCCATCATTTAAAAGTTAAGGGGAACAGCAACAAGATAAAGGACGAATTAGAAGAATTTTTAAACAAAGCTAGTGGAGATGTTCTTGCTGTAGTTCCGCTTGTTGAACCCACTTTTCGACCAATGGGAGCAACGGCTAAAGTTAGCACCCTATTGGTTGTTGAAAAATTGAAGTAAAGATAAAAAATATGCAGTCTAAAGAATTAAGAGAAAATTTTTTAAATTTTTTCTTATCAAAAAAACATAAATTAATTTCTTCTTCATCTCTCATAGATGTGACTGATCCGTCAGTTCTTTTAACGACGGCTGGCATGCAACAGTTTAAAGAATATTTTTCTGGTAAGCGTAGTGCTAAGAAAGAATTGGGATCAGAAAAGATAACAACAATCCAAAAATGCTTCAGAACCTCAGATATTGATGAAATTGGAGACAAAGATCATTTAACCTTTTTAGAAATGCTAGGTAATTTTTCTTTTAATGGTGTTTACTGGAAAAAGGAAGCAATTAGTTTGGCAGTTGAGTTTTTAAATAAGGAGCTTGGTATTCCCAAAAAAGATTTTCAGGTAACGGTTTTTAAGGGTGACAAAGATGTGCCTTTTGATAAACAAAGTTATGCAACTTGGCTTAATTTGGGCTTAAAAGAAAAACAAATTAAAAAAAGAGGGAGAGAAGATAATTTCTGGGGGCCAACCGGACAAGAGGGACCCTGTGGTCCAACAACAGAAATATATTTAGGTGGATCTGAAGTCTGGAATATTGTTTTCAACCAATATTATCAAGACAAAAAGGGTGAACTTGTTCCTCTGGCAAAGAAAGGCATCGATACGGGTATGGGACTTGAAAGACTTGCTATGTTTTTGCAAAAAAAAGAATCTGTCTTTGAGACAGACTTACTTAAGCCCCTAATCCAGGTTTTGAGAAAAAATGATTATCCAAAAAATGATGAAAATCTAAAAAATGAAAGGATCATCATTGATCACTTAAGAGGTGCTGTTTTTCTTATCTCTGAGGGCTTATCGCCATCTAACTTAAAAGAAGGATATATTTTAAGACGAGTCTTGAGACGATCAATTAGATCAGCTCTGAAACTTAATTTAAAAAAAGATTGGCATATTGAATTAATTGATGAAATTTTAAAAATCTACCAAGAAGCTTGGCCAGAGATTTCAAAAAACAAAAAAGCCATTTTTTCAATTATTGAGAAAGAAGAGCAAGGATTCAGTAAGGCTTTAAAAAATGGAACAAGAGTTCTTGAAAAAATGCTTGAAGATTCAAAAGATAAAATGTTTTCAGGACAAGATGCGTTTAGGCTTTATGAAAGTTATGGTTTTCCAGCAGAATTAACCCGTGAGCTTTTAAAAGAAAGGGGATTTGAGTTTGATGAGAAAGGTTTTAAGAGAGCCATAGAAGAACACAAACAAGTTTCAAAAACAGTTTTTGAGAAGAAAAGAGGCGGAATTAGAGAAAATCCAACCTATTATGAGACAAGACTCCATACAGCAACTCATTTACTTCACAAGGCTCTTAGAGATGTTCTTGGAGACAAGGTTAAACAAATGGGTTCAGATATTTCAGAAAAACGCCTCAGGTTTGATTTTAACTTTGGCAGGGCTCTTAGCAAAGAAGAATTAGAAAAGGTTGAATCGATTGTTAATCAGAAGATTAAACAAGATCTTAAGATTGATAAATATGAAACCTCATATAAAGAGGCTATTAAAGATGGTTGTCTGGGATTTTTTAAAGAAAAATATCCAAAAAAAGTTTCTGTTTACAAAATTCATCCCAAAGAATCAAAAAAAGACTTCTATTCTTGCGAAATCTGTAGAGGACCGCATGTTAGGTTGACATCCGAGCTTAAAAAGTTTAAAATATTGAAGCAAGAATCTGTGGGAGCTGGTGTTAGAAGAATTAAGGCCAAGGTTGAGAGATAGAAGAATGACAATGACACATTGGAGAGGTGCCGGAGCGGTCGAACGGGACAGTCTTGAAAACTGTTGAGCCAGAAATGGTTCCGTGGGTTCGAATCCCACCCTCTCCGTTTTTAATTTTCCAAAGGGCTTTTAATATTTCTAAGCCTTGGGTTGGTTACCTGGGTGTATCGCTGGGTTGTTCTAATATTTTGATGACCTAATAATTCTTGAACATAGCGAACATCAACACCATTTTCCAATAAATGAGTGGCAAAGCTATGTCGTAAGGTGTGAAAAGTAGCACGCTTTTTTATTTTTGCCTTTTTCAAGGCATTTTCGAATATCTTTTGAGCGGTTCTAACTGAAAGCATTCCCCCTCTTTCACTTGAAAAAACGAAATCATTAGCTGTTTTACTGTAAATTAGAATTTTTAAGCCATCAATAATACTTTCAGGCAAAATGCTTATTCTATCTTTTTGTCCCTTAGATCTTTTAAGGTGAACAGTTTGTTCAACTAAATCAACATCTTTTACTTTTAGGGAGATAACCTCGTTTACTCTAAGTCCTGCTCCATAAGAAACCGATAACAATAATCTATGTTTTTGATTCTTTATTTCTCCTAAAATCTTTTGTATTTCTCGTCTTGAAAGAATTACGGGTAATGATTTCGGTCCTTTGGCCGTCTTGATCTCTATTCTCTGATTAATCCCTAAAACTTGATGGTAATAAAACTTAATTGTATTTAGAAACAAATTTCTGCTTTGAGCAGAAAAACCTTTTTGAGTACAAAATAATAAAAAATTTTTGATATTTTCTTGATCTAAAACCTTAAAATTATTTTTTTTAAAAGAAAAATATTTCTCTAGTCCATAAAGATAATTTTTTAAAGTTCTTGGACTATAATTTCTGATCTTTAATTCTTGGCCTGTTTTATTTAATTCTGTTTGCATAAATCATTTGGAAATATTAAAATTAGAGTAGTTTTTATACGAATAAATTTTAACAATTATTCATAACATTATAATGAAAAAGTCATATTGGATTACAGGACTTGTATTGATTGCTATAATCGTCGCAGGAATTTTAATTTGGAATAACCAACAACCTACACCAAATAATTCAATTATTCAGGAATGTTCTAATCAAAATGGCTATTGTGTTTATAATAACATTCCTTCATATTTACAATATACTTTGCCTAATGAAGGAGTTCCTAAAAATTTTATGGTAAACTCCCAAGAAGTTCTAAGCCAATATTTTAAGAGAACAGCTTCAGAAAGAAAGACAATAGATGAAGCATTTGGCTTAGACCCAGAAAAATGGGTTTGCAAAAACGGAGATAAAATTCTCGAGGTAAATTACTTTTATGATTTGTGCGAAGGTATGGAAGGAATGGAAGGTTGCGGTTATGGAAGAAAAGCATTTGTCTGCGACGATTTATATTTCATAGAACAATATGCTGATTGGAGTGGTCCTGTAATGTACGGTCCTTTTTCTATTGAAAACTGATAACGCACACATCTTTTTCCCATCCTTAAATTTAGTCATCATAACTTCTTCTGGAAATATTAAATTAGAGTAGCTTTTATACGAATAGATTTTAACAATTATTCATATAATAAACAAATTAGTGTAATCATAATGAAAACAATTCGTATAAAAACGAGTTATGTGAAATAATTTTTACCTTTAACATTTAAGTAAACAATATGGTCCTCATTCTAGCTTACATTTTTGTGATTATACTCGGTGGAGTAGCCATGTGGATTATTGCAAAACTATTTTCAGCAGACCCACCACATCTTATTCAATGCTTTGTGGGGGCTGGGATAGCTGAATTTGTTAGTATATTTAATATCCCCGTTATTCCATTTATTGTTTTGTACGTTATGCTTATTAAAATGGCAGACTTTGATGGAATATCTGCCTTTGTTGCCACGATGCTTTACGTAATAATAAAACTACTTCTATTTGGAATAATACTAGGGATTCTTAGTGAAATATTTTAAAAGGTAAAAATTACATCACACAACAGCGCTTATGTGGTTCGCACCTTTGGTGCTCACTGAAATATCCTTGTTTGTTCGTGCGGTATTTGGGAAAATTATACCGCACTTACGCACTGTGGCTACTTCACATAAGCGCGACCGTTGTAAGAAATATTAAAATTTTTTTATGGAAAAAGAATCTACCAATCCAGAAATAACTTGCGAATTATGGCTTAATCAAGCAAGAGATAAATGGAAGGAAACTGATCTTTCGGCGCGGCAATATTGGCTGACAGAAGTAGCTAGAGATTTAGGCTACCCAATCCCCTCAAGGGAACACCATATCCTTGTTATGAAACACAAGGCTTTTGATTTTAACCAAATACCTGACGAGTATCAAGAAATACTAGCTAAAAAATGGGGGTTTATTGAATAAAAATTTTAATACATCTTACAACAGCCGCTATCCAACATTTCCATTATTCTTTAACTAAAGCAAGGTGTAATGGAAACGTTGGATCAGCGACAAACGTTAAGCGAAATAGCCAGAAATTTCTTTATCTATTTAAAATTTTTTAACAATTTTTTAACATTGGATAACAACATTTATTCAATGTTAAAAAAATGAGACCAGGTGTATAGAAGATTTCTTAAGTAAAACATAAAATAAAATAATGGAAATTAAAAAAACAAAAACACTATTAACTGTTGGGTTGTTCTTAACTCCGCTAGGAATGATATTGTCTCAATTTAACAAGCCCCTAGGAGCTGGAATTCTTGGAGCGGCGATTGCGCTTATGACGGTTCACATATTAAGACATCTTAACTTAGACAAGAAGGCAAAAAAAGAATAAGAATAAATTTTGTTAGAAAAATTCTTTTTACATTAAATGAAAAAACAAATCATAATTATTAGAACAAAAGCTGTTACCAGGTATGCAGAACGCATTGCAAAAGAGATTAAAAAACTTGGAATAGAATGTAGTATTGTTTTTTGGAAAGAAATCGAAGATTTCCTAGAAAGAAATAAATTAGGTCCCGAAAAAACATTATTACATTATAGGGCGGCAGGAAAAAGTGTAAATCCAAGAGCCTTTAATCTTGAGAAGAAAGGATATAAGTTAATTAATCCAGCAAAAGTACTTGAACGAACATCTGATAAATACAAAACATATGAACGGTTAAAGGATCAGAACGTTGTTCTGCCTATTACGAAAAAAGGAACACGAGGTGAAATAAAAAAATACATAGATAAGCTTTCTTTTAATAAATTTGTTTTGAAGCCAATTAATAGCAAGTATCAAGGCAAGATGTGCTTCCGTTCATACAAGAATGATCCTGAAATCGATTTAAAGCTATCTAGGGTGCCGGGGAAAGAAATAATTCTACAAGAATTTGTTGAATATCTTAAAATATATCGAGTTATTCTTGTTGGAGAAAAAATAATCAAAGAAGCAGTTTTTTGTGATGAACCTAATGAAAATCATTGGAAAGTGAGTGTTTGTCTAAATCCAGAAATAAAACATGTTCAAGACCCTGATCCAGAGCTCTTAAATTGTGCTAAAAAAATTACAAAAATTCTTGAATCAGAGATTGCTTTTGTTGACATATTTCAAACAAAGGAGGGCTATGTTCTAAGCGAAGTTAACACTGCTTGTAATTTAAGCCAGCACGAAGATAAGTCAGGTTATAATATTTCTAAAGACATTGCAGAATACCTTGTTAATCAGCTAAATTAAGACAAGCGTACATTAAAAAAAACAAAGACAAAAATCCTTTGTTTTTTAAGTAAAATATTCCTTTAGTCCATAGGGGCTATTTTTTTTAAATTCCCTAGGTCACAACTTATAATTATCCTTTTATTTCTATTTGCATAACTTGTTTGGAAATATTAAGATTAAACTAGTTCTTGAGAGAATAAATTTTGATGATAGAATTGACGAACTAGCGTCCTAAAAGTAAAAAAAAGGAGGCAATCTTAATGAAAGAGAAAATGCAGGTTAGGATTGACGAAGACAGACACGGGGCCAGTCTATGCTTTCCTTATGTCGAAATTACCACAGAAAGGAGCCTAAAGATTTATGCTAAGGTTAGAAAGCTGCCTCTACCCAAGATTTCTACTGAAAAGGGGGTTAGCCTAGAAAGCGTTTTTGTTAACTTCGAGCCTACTTTAATGAAATTGATAAAGAGGGTCCAAAGAGATCTAGGCAGTTTATCAGATGAAGAAAAGATTGAAAGATTAATCGAAGTAGTTAGGAAAACCTTTTCTTATCCTTTCTCAGGCGTAATTGAAAGCCTCAAGATGAACAAGCCGGATGAGGCTCGATGGATAGAAGATCACTTCGAGGGCGATAAAAGAGCTCCTATATCTGAATTTATTGAGCATGGATATGGTGTTTGTCGTCACTATGCTGCTCTTTTCACAATTTTGGCTCAGGCGGTAGACTTAGATGTAATAATGGCAATTGCTCTTAAGGGTGTTCTTGTTAACTATGTCCGCGAAGACACGGGACAGCCATTGTTCAAAGCCGTACCGCTGGGTCGCGTAGAGCCAGGTCATTCCTGGAACGAGGTAAGGATAAATGGCAAAAAGTGGATACCCGTAGATCCGACAAAAGCTCTTAACGGTTTGAATCCAGATCACAGACGAGTTTTCGATAAAGCCAATTATCTACATAGTCTCGTGGGGCTAATCGACATTGAAGAGTTGCCTGATGTAAAAAGTAATCTAACGGTAGTCATTTCTTGCTTCTTCATGCCTGGTCAAGAAGAAACCGAAGTCGACATTGAAATAAAACTAAAAGCTGGTTCAATTTCCATTATCGATCCACGTTGTCTCAATGGAGGTTCTAAGACTAGAAAGATAGAGGTTGTTCCTCACGCGGGACCCCTAAAATTGCACTTGAAAACAAATACATTAATAGGATATGTATATACAGATGCGGAAATCTTGGATATACGGCTAGCTCAATGAACTAAAGAGTGCAAATCTGGTTGATTTGCACTCTTTTTAATATCCGTAAAAACTTTATTAGGAAAACCAATTATTGATACAAAAACTATTCCTTGGATTACGATAATCAAAGCTATCTTCTGATTATAACGGAAACGATATAAAGAACGTAAATAACAACGAAAGCAACACCTTCCCATCTTTCTAAGCGGTAAAGCTTTCCTTTGAAAAACTCTGTCCAATGTTTCTTGCCGTAAAGCAAAAAGAAAAGAAGCAAAAAACTGATAAGAATTAGAAGAATAATATCTAGACTTAAATCTTGGCGAAAGGCTAGGGGGCTAATTAAAGAAGAAATGCCTAGGACCCAAAGAACATTAAAAATATTTGAACCAACAACATTACCGATAGCAATATCAGCATTTCTTTTAAGAGCCGCTATAATCGAAGTAGCTAGTTCGGGTAAGGATGTCCCAATCGCAACAATCGTGAGGCCAATCATGGCTTCGCTAATTCCAAGGTTTGTAGCAATCAAGATTGCTCCATCAACGATCCATTTACCACCAAGAAATAATCCCAAAGAACCAACGCCAATCATTAGAAAAGATGCTGGCAAAGACCTTAGCTTTACATCTATTTTTTCTTCTCCTTTAACGCGAGAACTTAAAAAAGCATAAAGAATAAAAAAAGCAAAGAGAGCAATGAGAATTAATCCGTCTAAACGACTAATCATTGACTGCTGAGATTGATGAAACAAAGAATCATTAGCTAGATAGAAAAAGGCGAGCAGAGCCAATATGCTAAAAGGAATTTCTCTCCAAACAGTTCCCCTTTTAATTGCTAGAGGATAAATTAAGGCAGCGACACCAAGAATTAAAAGAATATTTGATATATTTGAACCGATGATGTTTCCTAAAGCAATATCAGCTGTTCCCTTAATTGACGCAATAACATTAACAATTAATTCAGGCGCTGAGGTTCCAAAGGCAACAATTGTTAAACCGATAACTAGATCAGAAATTCCCCACCTTTTAGCTAGAGAAGAACCACCGTCAACTAAAAGATCAGCACCTTTAATAAGGGCAAAAAAACCAATAATAAAGAGGATGTAGGTTATCATAGATGTTATTATATCATCAAGACATTCAAAACTTAAATTAGTGGATAAATGCAGTTGCGAGTGTCTTGCTTTTTTATTATAATAGAAAAGCAAAACCTGAAGGCTTTGTGTTTTGTGTAATTTTTAGTTTTATGCCTGATATTTTACGTCCCATCTATATTGAAAAAGAAGAAGGAGTAGGCTCAATTTTGAGCCGTATTCAGAAAACAAGCGAAAACAAGCTTGCTTTAATCTTTCCGCCTGATAGCAATATTTTTCGTAATGTTTTAGAAGTCGAATTTCTTAAAAAAGAAGTTGATAAATTAAAGAAAGAGATAGTTGTCATTACCAGCCAGGCTTCTCAGGCAGAGCTGGCTAAAGGCATGGGAATTAAGACAAGCGAGGACATTAAAAAAAGTGATGAAGCAGATAAGTTTCTAGAGGATTTTTATTCAAAAAAGACAGATGTATCCCCAAAAGTTGAAAGTCCTTTAGTTAAACCAAAGATTTCTGACATTGTTTCAAACAAATCTCCAGTTGAAAAAACAACTAAGATTGAAGTTAAGCCGATTGAGGCTAAACAAGACACTGAAATAACTCCACCTGAACCAACTCCGGTCACAGAAAAACTAGAAGAAAAAAAACCAGAAGAAGACTTAATGGCTGCTCCAAGAGTTGAGCCAATATCTTTAACAGAAGAGGATTTTGGTCGTGAAACTGAAAGCCAAAAACCCGAGAAAAGCAAAAAATCATTAAAACTGAAACTACCTAAACCTTCTTTCGGTTGGTTAAAGAAAATTTCTAAAAGCAAGGCTACTAAAACACCTCTTAAAAAGATCTTTGTGCTGCTTTTACTATTAGCAATTGCTGTTTTTGCCCTAGTGGCTACTTTCATTTTCCCAAGAGCTGAGGCAATTGTCAGGCCTGCTCGCGAAAAAGCCCAGCTAAACATTGATGTTCTTTTCAGCTCTGACGTTAAGGCAGTTGATTTCGAGGATAACATTGTTCCAGCCCAAATTTTTAAATTAACAAAATCAGCTTCACAAGAATTCAATGCGACTAAAGAAGAAGATATTCGCAAAAAAGCAGAGGGCACAATTACAATCTATAATGCCTATAGCTCAGAACCACAAACTCTAGTTAAGACAACTCGCTTTGAATCGCCTGAGGGCAAAGTTTTTCGTATAACCGAGACAATTACTGTTCCTGGAGCAAAAATTCAAGGTGGCAGCATCATTCCTTCTTCGATTGATGCTGGGGTTATTGCTGATGAAGCTGGTGAGTCATACAACATTGATCCATCTGACTTTACGATCCCTGGTTTTAAGGGAACAGATAAATACAGTGGATTTTATGGTAAATCTAGTGAAAAGATGAGTGGCGGTTTAATTAAAAAAGGTCTTGTGGTTGGCGAAGACGATGTCAAGGCGGCAGAAGCAACCCTTAAAGACCAGCTTTTAGCTGACGCCCAAGAAGAGCTCAAAGAAGAATTAGGGACTGACCTTAAGTTAATTGAAGAATCCCTAAAGGCTGAAGTCATTGAATCTATTCCATCACCTGCCTTAGGTGAACCAGCTGAAAGGTTTACCTTAACTCTTAAAGCCTTAGCTCAGGTCTTTGCATATAAGGAGGAAAATTTGGGAGATTTAGTCGAAGAAAAGATTGCTCTTAAGGTTTCTGATAAACGTTTGACTCTACCTGAAACCAGGTCGTTATCCTTTCAATTCGAAAACGTTGATTTTGACACAAATGAAGCTAGCTTTAGCCTGATTGTTGAAGAAGATGTTAGTTGGAAGATAGACGAAGAAAGGCTGAAAGAAATCTTAGCCGGTAAGAACGAAGTTGAGGCCAGAGAAGCAATTAAGCTTTTCTCTGAAATTGAGTCAACAAGGGTTAGTCTTTGGCCATTCTGGCTAAGACATATTCCTCAAGATTTTAGAAAAATAGAGATAACTATTGACTATTAAGATTTTTTGAATTAGAATAAACAAAACTACTTCAAAAAAGATATAAAACACTTATGGGAACAAACCCAAAGGAGACGATTCAAAAGGAAGGTGTTGTCGTTGAGGCTCTTCCAAATACAACTTTTAAAGTAAAGCTTGATGACGAGAAAGAGGTTTTAGGCCATCTTTCTGGGAAAATGCGTATGTACCGTATTCGAGTTTTGACAGGCGATCGTGTTGTTATGGAATTTTCCCCCTATGACGAGACCAAAGGAAGAATTGTTTTTAGAAAAAAGTAACGAAAAAGAAAGTTAATTAATCAAAAAGCTTTCGTATTTGATTTTTTTTATTCATTTCTATGAAAGTGAGAGCATCAGTTAAAAAAATTTGTCAGCATTGTAGGATTGTCCGACGCAAGGGACGTCTTTATGTAATTTGTAAAAACCCTCGCCACAAGCAAAGACAGGGTTAATTTGATTTTATGCCACGTGTTGCTAATGTAGAAATACCAGAAAACAAACAAATCGCCGTTTCTCTAACATATGTCTATGGAATAGGGACAGCTTTGGCTTTAGAAATCGTTAAAAAGGCGAATATAAAGCCAGATAAAAAGACTAAAAGCTTAAGTGAAGACGAGTTATCTCGATTAAGAAATGTTATTCAAGAAGAATACCAAACAGAGGGTCGTTTACGCGAAGAGATTAGGAATAACATCAAAAGACTTAAAGAAATTCACTCATATAGGGGAACAAGACATAGTAGGGGCTTACCTGCCCGGGGGCAAAACACTCAGCAAAATAGCAGAACAGTTAGAGGGAATGTGCGCAGAACCGTTGCAACAGGTAAGAAAAAAGCACCTGATAAGACTTAATTTTAATTTAAACTATGGGTAAGAAAAAAGTTATTAAACAAACATCAGAAGATGTCTTAAAAGAGCAAGAACGCCTAAGTGCCGTTCAAACAAAGGCTCAGGGTAGAAAAACTCAACAAAAACTGATTCGTGGATGTGCCTACATCAACTCTACTTATAATAATACAATCATTACCTTAACGGATAAGGTTGGCCAAGTTATTGCTTGGTCTTCTGCCGGAGCAGTTGGTTTTAAGGGTCCCAAAAAAGCAACTCCTTATGCTGCTTCTCGTGTTGTTGAGATCTTAATGGAACGAATTAAGAAAACAGGCCTGAAACAGCTTGAAATTTATGTTAGAGGTATTGGCTCTGGAAGAGAATCTGCCATTCGATCCTTGGCTGCCTCTGGCATGGAAATTGTTTTAATTAAAGACGTAACGCCTTTACCACATAATGGGCCCAGACCCAAGAAGGCAAGGCGTGGTTAAACATATATGAAGAGATATAAATCAAAAGTTGAGAGAAAATATGGAGAGAATCTCCAAATCAAAGGAGAAAGAGGCCTGTCATCGAAAGCAGGTTTTCGTCGTCGACCAACGCCTCCAGGACCGCAAAGTAAAAGAAAGTATAGACGAAAACTCTCTGAATACGGCCGTCAATTAGCAGAAAAACAAAAATTAAGAATTAGCTATGGCTTGAAAGAAAAACAATTTCGTAATCTTGTTAAAAAAGCCTCAGCCTCACAAGAACCATCCGACGTTGCTTTAATGAAACTACTTGAGAGAAGGCTAGATAATGTCATTATGCGTTTAGGTATTGCTGAGTCGCGTGCTCAAGCTCGTCAAATTGTTAATCATGCCCATATTACTGTTAATGGGAGAACAAACAATATTCCTTCTTACACAGTGAGGAAAGGCGATGTCATCTCCGTTAAAAAACGCCTTAAAGAGTCTACTTTCTTAAAAAACATTCAGGCTAAACTTAAAAACTACAAATCACCCGTATGGATTAATTTTGACAAGCCTAAGTTGGAAGCCAAAGTTACTGCTTATCCTGAAGGCAGAGACATAGAAACTAGTATAGACTTAGCTCAAGTCATTGAGTTCTATTCTAGATAATATCAGGACCTATTGTCCAAAAAAAACACTGCCGAGAGGCAGTATTTTTTTATGTTAAATTTTGACTACAAATCAGCTAAAAATAGTCATTTTTATTTCTCTTAAAAGCTTGCTCATCAAAGGCTTGATTAATATTTTTACACTTATCCACATTTTATTTTTTTCTGATTATTTTCTAAAATTGAATTAATACCTGTAGGCGGTCCGTTAGCTTTCCTGGGCTCGCGGATTAGTAAATAAGGTATTTAAAATGCCTTTTTTTAATTAAACCTATGCCAGAAATAAAAAAAATCAAAAAAAGAGATGGTAGGATTGTTAAATTCGACCTTAAAAAGATAGAAGAAGCAATTCACAAAGCCATTGTTGCCGTTGAGGCCAAAGATGGTAAAAGAGCAGCTTTTTTGGCTAAAAAAGTACTTACTTTAGCTAAAAGAAGAAAAAAACCGAGGCATATTATATCCGTAGAGGAGATTCAAGATATTGTTGAGGAAGTTTTGATCAAACAAGGAGACATTACAACCGCTAAGGCATATATTATTTATCGTCAACAACACAAGGATTTAAGAGAGGTTGCTAAGCTTTTGGATGAAACAGAAATGGTTGATAATTATTTGGCTCGATCTGACTGGAGAGTCAGAGAAAACTCTAATATGAGCTATTCCTTGCAGGGCTTAAATGTTCATATTAGCTATTATGTTATTGCTAACTATTGGTTAACAAAGATTTTTTCAAAAAATATAGCAGAGGCTCATAAGAATGGAGATTTTCATATCCATGACTTAGGTACCTTGGGCGTTTATTGTGTTGGCTGGGACCTAGAAGATCTTTTAAGGGTTGGATTTCGAGGAGTTCCCTGGAAACTGGAAACAAAACCAGCTAAACACTTCTCGACAGCCTTGATGCACTGTGTTAATTTTCTTTATACAATGCAAGGAGAAGCAGCTGGAGCAGTTGCTTTTTCTAATTTCGACAGTCTTTTGGCTCCATTTATTCGCTATGACAGGTTGAGCTATAAACAGGTTAAGCAAGCTCTTCAAGTTTTCATCTTTAACATGAATGTGCCCACTAGAGTAGGATTTCAATGTGTCTCAGAAGATACCGACATACTAACGCCAAATGGATGGCGTGGCTATGATGAAATCCAAGAAGGAGACACTATTAGAACATTTAATTTGAACTCGGGTAAAATTGAAAACCAGACGGTTAAAAGTGTTTTTAGAAAAGAATATAAAGGAGAGATGTATCATCTTAAAAACCGAATTCAAGATCAATTGATTTCTCCAAAGCACAGAGTTGTAAGAAAAGCCTTCAATAGTGATAAATTTGTTTTGGAGCCGATTGAGGATGTTCTTGAACTGAAATCGTCTCCCATTCTACCTATTGCTGGGGAGAATAAGAACAAGGAAGCAAAAATTAGCGATGAGCAGATTAATCTAATGGCCTGGATTATTAGCGAGGGCAGTATTGCTCGTCCTGGCAAGAGCAGAAAAGCAGACTATCGAGTTACCATATACCAATCAAAGACTAAAAACAAAGATAACTACGACGAGATTCTCAGGCTTGTAAAACATTTCAAATTTGATTATTCGACCTATAGATCATGTGGTCTAGGACAAGAGGTTGAAAGAATCAGGTTGAACGCGGAAAGTTCAAGAAAAATTCACGAATGGTTTGGGACAAAAGAAAATATTCATTTCTTGCCTGACTATTTGTTAAATCTTAGCGAAAGGCAGTCCCGTCTTTTCTTAGAGGCGTACTTAAAGGCTGACGGGACAGAAGATTGCAAGATCTCAACGACGGAACCAGAGATACTTAATAGTCTACAAGCGTTAATAGTTAATTGTGGCTATGGATCAACCGTCCTTAAAAGAAAACCGACAATTGGCAATAAAGATGTCTATGTTCTGAGAATCATTAAGCACAAAGAAACATATATCCAAGAAATTAAAAAGGTTAACTATTCTGGAGTCATTTGGTGTCCACATACAAAAAACGAAACCATCATTGCCAGAAGAAACGGCAAGGTTTTTATTACGGGAAACACGCCTTTTTCTAATGTGACCATCGACTTAAAACCACCTTCTTACTTGAAAAAGATGCATGTTCTTATCGGAGGGAAACCTCAAAAAGAAAAATATGAAGACTTTCAAAAGGAGATGGACATATTTAACCAAGCTTTTGCTGAGGTTTTGACTGATGGTGATGCCAATGGAAAACCCTTTACTTTTCCTATTCCAACCTATAACATCTCTAAAGATTTTGAGTGGGGAAACAAGAAATTAGACTCAATTTGGGAGATGACCTCTAAATACGGTATTCCCTATTTTGCTAACTTTGTTAATTCAGACATGAAGCCAGATGATGCAAGGAGTATGTGTCCTTTAGCTTCTAATGAAAAGGTTTTGGTGCGCTCTAAAAGAGGAAGAGTCTTAGAATATTCTACTATTTCTTATATGTATGAGGGTAACAGAAAGACAGACGATCATGAGGTTTATAGCGATGGTAAGTTTATTAAAGCGAGCATAAATAAGTTTCGCGACCAAAAGATGATTAGGGTAAAGCTTGCTAACGGACACGAGATAAAAATGAGCGAAGAACACCTGAATTATGTAAAGATTAGTCGTTCAGCCAAAACCACAACCCTAAAAGGAAAAGAATTAAAGGACAACATGTATTTGCCTTATTCCCTGAACGCATATGAGGGAAGTGGGGGAAATAAGGATTTAGGTTATTTTGTCGGTGCTTTTGCTGGCGATGGGTCTTTTGATGGTGATTCAACGGTTGTCTTTTCTCTAAACAGAGACAAAAAGAAGTTTATAGAGGAAAAATTACAGAATATTGCAGAAAAACATTTTGGAGCTCATTGTGTAGTTGAATTACACAAGAAAACAAAACTCCTCACTCTAAAGGTCCATTCAAAGGCCGCTGTGGGGCTTTGCAGGGATTTTGTAGAGGGAAAAGAAAGAAATAAGTGTTACAAAGCAAGATTATTTACCGCCAGTAAGGAATTTAGACAAAGTGTTGTTGATGGTCATTATGACACCGATGGAGGCAATAGACATAGAATTTATACTTCTTCCAAAAAAATGATAGAAACCCTAAACATGTTAGCGGCTACCCTGGGAACGACAACAAGTATCTCTATCGACAATCGAGAAGGAAGGTTAAGCGATAAACCAAATTATTCAGTCTTATTCTATCAGCTTAACAGGGATCATTACGGAGATATTTGGTTTAAAGATAAAGACAAGTTATGGGTTAGGATTGAATCAATCCAAAGAATAAAAAACAGCACTGCTTTCTGTTTTGAGGTAACAAATGGCGAGCCTGTTTTTACCATAGGTACAACAGGGGTATTAACACACAACTGTCGATTGCGCTTGGATAACAGAGAGCTCAGAAAGAGGGGCGGTAGTCTTTTTGGCTCTAATCCTTTGACTGGTTCAATCGGTGTTTTTACAATTAATTTGCCTAGAATTGGTTATTTAGCTAAAAACGAAAAGGACTTCTTCTCTCGCTTGGAGAAATTAATGAAATTAGCCAAAGAAGGTCTTGAGGCTAAGAGAAAAGCCCTGGAGCATTTTACAGAAAAGGGCCTTTATCCATATTCTGCTTTTTACTTGAGAAACATTAAGGAAGCAACAAAAAGTTATTGGAAAAATCACTTTTCAACGATCGGCATCCTTGGTATGAACGAAGCAGTCCTTAATTTCTTAGGTAAAGAAATGCATGATAAAGAAGGCGTCGCTTTCGCCAGCAAGGTTCTTGAATTTATGCGAGATATCTTAGCTGATTTTCAACAGGAAACAGGTAATATATACAACCTTGAGGCAACGCCGGCTGAGGGTGCTTCTTATAGCCTTGCCCTTAAGGACAAAAAAAGATATCCCAAGATTAGAATTCATAACCACTTGAATGGGAAAAATGATGCTGAAATATATTATACTAACTCAAGTCAGTTACCGGTTGATTTTACAGACGATATCTTTGAAGCCCTTGATCTTCAAGACAGCCTTCAGGCAAAGTATACAGGCGGAACAGTTTTGCACGGTTTTTTGGGAGAAAAGATGCCCAACACAAAAGCAGTCAAGACATTGGTTAAGAACATTGCTTCTAATTATCACCTTCCCTACTTTAGCCTTACGCCAACTTATAGCATTTGTCCTGAGCATGGCTACATCTCTGGCGAGCATCAGTTTTGTCCTAAATGTAAGCTTGAGAAAAAGAAAACTCCTTGTGAGATCTATTCCCGAGTTGTTGGCTATTTGAGGCCTGTTAGTCAATGGAACGCTGGTAAACAACAAGAATTTAAAGATCGAAAGACTTACGACAAACAATTAAAAGATTAATTCATGGAAATTGGCGGTTTTCAAAAGACTTCCTTAATTGATTATCCTGACCATATTTGTTCAATAATTTGGACATCAAGATGTAATTTTAGATGTCCTTTTTGTTATAATCCAGACCTCGTTTTTGGACGGGCTCCATTAATCCAGGAAGAAGAAGTCTTTAATCATTTAAAAAAAAGAAAAAATGTTATTGATGCATTAACTATCACTGGTGGAGAACCGACCCTTCAAAAAGATCTAGGGCAGTTTATTAAAAAAGTTAAAGGTTTTGGTTATTTGGTTAAACTAGACACCAACGGGACAAATCCGAAAGCCTTAAGAGAGTTGCTTGATAACAATTTGCTCGATTATATTGCCATGGACGTAAAAGCCCCCAAAGAGAAATATGCTCTTTTAACAGGAATAAAACCCAATTTAGAGAATATTGAAGATTCAATTAAAATTATTCAGGAAAAAGCTCCCGATTATGAATTTAGAACAACAGTTATTCCTAATTTGTTAGAAAAAAAAGATATTCTAGAAATCGCAAAATGGCTAAGTGGATCCAGGAGATATGTCCTGCAGCAATTTACCAAACCATCGGGTTTAGTTGATAAAAAAGCCGAAGAGTTAAAGCCTTATCCGGATAAGTTTTTCGAAGAATTGTCTGAAAAACTAAAAAAGAACTTTAATAATTTTCAGACAAGAGGAGTTAAATAAAAAGAAATGATTTGTTAAAATTGGTGTATATGATAGACACACCATTTTTGTTTTGCCTTTCCTTCCTTTTAGGAATTGGCTTTGGCTCTTTTCTAAACATACCTTCTCAAATAGCATATTTTCTATTGGTTTCTAGTCTAATTTTCTTTTGCTTGTTTTTTTTCAAGAAAAAGCATTTTTTTACACTTCTTGGAGGAGCCCTTCTATCCTTAGGATTTTCTCTATTGCTAATTAACTCTTCGACCGAAAGTTTGAATAAATTTAGGGACCAGGAAATTAATACAAAAGAAGTTAATTTACGGGCTGAAGTCAAGTCTGAGAAAGAATTAAGGCAGGATTACTCAAGATATATCTTAAGCAGCGAAGAAGGCAAAATTCTTCTTTTAACAGATAAAAACAACGATTTTAAATATGGAGACACTCTTTTGCTTAAGGGTAAGATTGAATTGCCTCAACAATTTTCTGATTTTGACTATCAGGGCTATTTAGCTAAAGAAGATATTTATTGGGTTGCTCCCTTTCTTGGCGTTGAGGTTATCGAAAAAGCAAAGGAATCTTTTAAAAATGAATTTTATCAAGGCCTTTACTCATTACGCCAAAAAATTAGACTTAATTCTATAAAGAGCTTTTCTCAAAAACAAAGCTCTTTTTTAAGAGCAATTATTTTAGGTGACAAGGGCGTTGTTTCAGATGATTTTAGGCAGGAGTTAAGCCGATCTGGCACTAGCCATATGGTGGCAATCTCTGGTCTCCATTTATCCATCTTAGCTGTTTTTGTTTTTGGTGGACTTCTTTATATTGGTCTAGCCAGGAAACAGGCTAGCTTAATAACAATTCTTTTAATCATTCTTTTTGTTGTTTTTATCGGATTTAGAGCATCATTGGTAAGGGCTGGTTTTATGGCATCTTTAGCCTTGCTGTCTCTTTCGTCAGGAAGGATCTTTAGGGGAGAGAGGGCCCTAATTTACGTTGCTTCTTTAATGCTTTTATTTAACCCATTGCTTTTAAGATACGATATTGGTTTTCAGCTATCTTTTTTGGCTGTTTTGGGCATTCTTCTTCTTAAACCCTTATTTGATTATGTTTTTGTTAAAAAACTTAAAATTTCTCAATTTTTTTCCGATGCCCTAACAGTTACTTTATCAGCTCAGATATTTACCCTGCCGATTATTATTTATAACTTCGGCATCTTTTCTTTAATTGCACCGATTGTTAATTTAATCATTCTTCTTTTTTTGCCACTCATCTTAGGATTAAGCTTTCTATGGGGAATTTTTTCTCTTTTTTTAAATCCTCTCGTAATTACATTCATTTTATCAATCTTATTTAAACCCTTCTTGGGTTTTATTAGCTGGACTTCTCGTTTGCCTTTCGCTTCCATAGAAATGCAAACAAAAACATCTCTTGTTTTTATCATTGCGTATTATTTAATTTTAATAATCTGCATTTACTTTTGGAAAAAGTTTTATAAAGAAAACCTAATTCCATTAGCTTTATGGAAAAAGTGGAAAAATGAACAAAAAATCAACTAAATTTATTCTAATTTCTCTTTTAATCCTTTTTAATTTTTTCATTTGGAGAGAGATCCTCTTTTCTTCTGGCAAAAAGGGTCTTTTAACTCTTACCTTTCTAGATATTGGCCAGGGAGATGCAATTTTAATTGATGATGGTTATGGTAACCAAATTCTAATTGATGGTGGAAATGGCGAGAAAATAATAGAAAAATTAGAAAAACATTTACCGCTTTTTGATAGAAACATTGAAGTTGTTCTTTTAACTCATCCCGACTTCGATCATTTGGGCGGGATCCTGAAAGTTCTGGAGTTCTACGAAGTAGACAATTTTCTTTATTCTGGCCTGAAAAAAGACACAGGAGCATACTATGAGCTTTGTGATCTCTTAGAGAGAGAAGGTCTTGAGATGACAATTACGAAACAAGGCATGAGTATTATTTTTGGCAACGAAGCCCAGCTGACTGTTCTTTATCCCGAGGAGTCACTTGAGGGATTAGAAGCGACCCATGTTAACGAATATTCTGTTACTACGAAGCTTTCCTTTGGTGATTTCGAAGCTCTTTTGCCGGGAGATGGGGGAAGGCAACTTGAAGCCTGGCTCTTGCGCTCAGGTCTGAATTTAGAGGCAGACCTGCTTAAGGCAGGACACCATGGATCTAACTATTCAAGCCACCCTTTGTTTATCAGCCGAGTTAATCCCAAGATATCTGTTATCTCAGTCGGTGAGAACAACTACGGTCATCCTCATCCTGACGTTTTGGAAAGACTAAAAAATACTTTACTTCTAAGAACAGACAAGAATGGAGATGTTCAGATCATAACAGATGGTAAAAAAGTAAAACCAAGTATTGAATTTTATTAAATCCTTTGATATTATTTCTTAAACAATTCAAATGTAATTTAACTTTATGGCAAATAATCACGAACGAACTTTAATTATTATTAAACCCGATGCCTTGCAGAGGAATTTTTTAGGTGAAATTATTACAAGGTTTGAAAGAAAAGGTCTTAAAATCATTGGCCTAAAAATGGTTTCTCTAGATGACGTTTTATTGGATAGACACTATGCTCATCATAAAGATAAACCATTCTTTAAAAGCTTAAAGAAATATATGAGAAGTGCTCCTGCCATCATGCTTGTTTTAGAAGGCCTTGAAATTGTTAAAGCCGTGAGGCTTATTACAGGCATTACAAAGGGAAGAGAAGCTGATGCAGGAACAATCAGAGGAGACTTTGCTATGAGTAGCCAGTGTAATATTATCCATGCCTCAGACAGTCCGGAAAATGCAAAAAAGGAGATTGAAAGATTCTTTACATCAGAGGAACTATATGATTACAAGAGGATTGATTTTGACTATATTTATAGCGAAGACGAGAAATAACCACAATTAAATTAAATTAGAATCAAACAAAAAAACCGCCGAAAAGGCGGATTTTTTGTTTGGCCTCAATAAGGGAAAAGTTTCGGTGCTCCTGGCTTAAAACCAGCGTCCGCTCACCAAGTAAGACTTGGATATAGCCCTATTATCAGGCTCAAGACGAACAGGGGTGCTCGCAACTTATTCTCACGAGAATAAGCAATTTAAGCTCCCTTTAGAGCAATACTGACCCAAGATCCAAAACATTTTTCCACAAATTAAAGCCTAATTAAATTATATCAAATTTTATATATTAAAAAAGAGCTTTTTTAAAAGCTTTTTTTTGAGTTTAGATTACTTCTCCCTTACAAGAACCTTGGCTTTACCTCTAACAAGCGTCCACGAGAAAAAGACCGCTAAAGAAAGAATAAGCGTTAACGAATATCCTACAAGATCTTCTAGTTTTTGTGGATTGAGTAAGTAGTCGCTAGGCCGCATAGTTGGTGAATTTTTGACGTAATCATATTTTATAGCTAAAATCAACACCCGTCAAGTCTAGTTATCCACACCAGGCTTCAATTTAAAGTTAGGTTCAAAAATTTAAAAAACAAAAGAAAAAGCCATGGTTTTCGTACTTTGCTTTTTCTTTTATCTTTTTTTGCTAATTTTTAAGATTAACCAAGCGATGATTCCTCCAGCTAAGGCTGTTAGGAGTTGAGGCCATGACATGATTTGGGCTACTTTTGTAGCCACCTCTTTTTTTAAAAGAAGATTTATTACAATTGAGCTAGTCGAGAAAAGGAAAATAAACTTAATTAGACTAGCAGAAATTATACCAAGCCAATAATTTTTCTTTTGAAAAAGAGAAAAAGTTAAAACAAGGATAGCGTTTGAGACCATAATGAAAGGAATCATAGGAGCCAAAACAGCTGGAAGAAGTCCGGAAGTTAAGGCAATTAAACTTGGAACGAGTCCAATCATAATTGCTGCTTCTGTACCCAAAAGGAGAGCTGAGATAAAAAGAGTTGCATTTACGAGGGGGCCAGTAATTGGTTGATAATGGATTAGGGCTGGAAGAATTGTTGCAATACCGATCAGGCTAAAAAAAAGAGTAATTTTATATATTAAAGCTCTTGTTAAATTTAAAGAGAGAAAATTTGTTTTGTTCTTTTCCATGGAATTTAATTTAAGAAATAATTTTAATTTTTCCTCGTTTTTGCTTGTGGTAGGTTGTATGTAAAACCATGTGTCTGAGCTTTTTATTTTTTTCAAAAAGGTTTTTATAGACCTTTTTGACAACAGGATTCTCGTGAGCACGTCTAATCTTTGTTTTTCTATCAATTTTATACAGGCCATTGGCTCTAGCTATTCTAATTTCTTCATCGGCTGGCAATGGCTGGCCACCGCCACCAATGCAACCACCGGGACAAGCCATAACCTCGATACAGGTATATTCATTTTTTGGGTTTTGTTTAATTTCTTCAAGGAGTTTTTTGGCATTCCCAAGGCCATTAACAACGGCAATCTTATGCATTTTTCCGTTAATTTTGACTTGAGCCTTTTTAATACCCTCCATGCCTCTAACTTGTTTAAAATCGAGTTTATCTAATTTTTTGCCAGTCAATTTTTCATAAGTTGTTCTAAAAGCTGATTCCATAACACCGCCACTAGCACCGTAAATGACGCCGGCACCGGATGGTTCACCGATCAGATTATTAAGCCTAGAAGGCTTTAATTTTTTAAAATCAATGTTTTTCTTTTTAATTAATCTAGCAAATTCACGCGTTGTTAAGACACAATCAACGCCCGGCATACCCTTAACGGATAATTCTGATCTAGCAATTTCATATTTCTTAGCCGTGCAGGGCATAATAGAAACCATAAAGATCTTTTTAGGATTAATTTTCTTCTTTTTAGCCCAATAGGTTTTAACAATGCCACCTAACATTTCTTGAGGAGACCTAGCTGTTGTTAAATTTGGAATAAATTCAGGATAGAAAAATTCAATATATCTAACCCAGGAAGGACAACAAGAAGTTAAAATGGGGAGATTTTTACCAGAATTAATTCTTTCAATTACCTCAGCTGATTCTTCTGTCGTTGTGAAATCTGCACCCGTTGAAGTGTCAAAAACATATTTAATCCCCATTTTTTTAAGGGCAGCAACAATTTTTCCCGTTACAACCTCACCATAATTCATTGAGAAAGCTTCTCCTAAACTAGTCCTAATTGAGGGTGCGAATTGAGCAACGACTATCTTGCCTTTTTGATTAAGAGGTTTTTCTATCTTTTCGAATTCACCAGTTGATTCGAAAGCACCAGCTGGGCAGTGCATGACACATTGACCGCAGTAAACACAATCAATATTTTTATTTTTTGTTGGCACAACTCTCATTTCATGCCCTCTTTTTTCAACTTCTAAGAAGCCAACCCCTTGTTTTTGACAGACTTCAACACAATTACGACAGTCAATACATTTTGATGAATCAAACTCAATAATGTCATTAAAGCTATAGGTGGGATAATTCTTTTTTCTATCTTTGAAACGATCAATTTTAACATCATTTTGCTTAGCTAAATTGAGAAGGTTGCAAGCATTTTTCCAAACACAGTCACCGCATTCTTCTTTGTGTTGAGAAAAGAGCAGTTCCAGATTTATTTTTCTTGCTCTTTTAACCTTAGGCGTGTCTGTTAAAATTTCCATGCCATTTTCAACAGGAGTTGAACAAGCAGGAACAAGCCTTTTTCTTCCCTTTATTTCAACAGAACAAATTCGGCAGTTTGGTTTGATGTCTAAATCAGAATGACTACAAAGCAAAGGAATGTATATGTCATTCTTCTTGGCAACTTCGGCAATTGTCTGTTTCTCTTTTGCTCTAATTGTCTTGTTATTAATCTTTAATTTAATCATTGTTTTGAATAATCTTTTGATAAAGAGAAGAAATAGCCTTGCCAGCCATTGCTCCTAAAGGACAAAGAGTTGTTTGTTCTAAAACAAAGAAAATGTCATCAAGAATTTCTTTTTCTTGTTCTTTTTTATTAAATTCTTCAAAAAGACGATAAACACCTTCACGACAAGGTGTGCATTTATCACAATTCTGATACATGGCAAATTGAATAATTTTTTTAGCAAGTGATAAAGGGTTATTCTTTTTTTTCGAGTAAACAACAATTGAGGCTAAGCCTCTTATCTTTTGATCAAGCTCGTCTGGCAAGAGAAATTCTCCCAAAGTTCCACCGGCCTGAACAAAGAAATCTTTCTGAGGTAAATTCTTGGTTTTTTCTAAAACTTGTTTAATTGTTAAGCCTTCTTTTAATTTAAAAACGCCCTTGTTTTTAATATTGCCGCTTAAACAATAAAACTGTTCATTCTTATACCTATCTTTAGCAATTTGTGAGATAAAATAAAAAGTTTCAACGTTATTAATCAAAGTTGGTTGATTAAATAATCCCTGGCTACAGGGGTAGGGTGGTTTTTTCCTTGGCTCAGCTTTTCTCTTTTCAATTGATTCAAGGAGGGCCGTTTCTTCACCAGCTAAGTACTGACCTGTTTTTTTAAAAAGCCTAATAGGCTTTTTACCTATTAGACTATCAAGTTCTTTATGAAATTTTTCAAAATAATCTTTTCTTAAGTAGATATAAGCAATAGAACCAGGAAACTCTCTAAGAGCAATCTTTATGCCCAAAACAACATCTTTGAGGTAACTATTTAAAATATAGCCGTCTTTTGACAATTGAGGGTCTCCTTCAGCAGCATTACAAATGATATATTTTTTATCTGATTGTGCTTCTTTAAAGATTTGCCATTTCTTGGATGTTAAAAACCCAGCTCCGCCACGACCACAAAGTTGAGCTTTTTCTAATTTTTTAATAATACCCTGAGCCATATAAAGACATTTTACCATATTTTCAATAAATGACCCAAGAGATTTAAATAAAAAAAGCAGAATTAATCAAAAAGAAAAAAACAGCTTTTTAATACTAAAATTTTAACTAATAATAAGTCTATCTAAAACCACGTTCCAAGAGAATTTGTCCACTTTAAAGTTGTTTTTATTGATGTTAATATTTGAATAATATGAAAAAACCAGAGAATCTAGAAATTAATCCATCTCCTGGCGAAGAATCTCAAGAAGAAAGCATTAAAGGAGCCGAAACACAGGAAGGCATATCTTCAGAAAAATATTCTGAGGTTTTTGTGCAAGTAGAAGAAGCTCAAGAAAAAGTAAAAACACTCAATGCTGAGGTAGCTGAAATTCTGGAAAAAAAAGAAAACACCAAAGATTATTTAGAATATTTTTTAGAAAGAATAGATTATCTTGAGGAAGAGATCGACGAGATGGGTTCTTTTTTTGAAGCCGAACACTATAAAGAAAAAGTCAGAAAAAAATATTTCTATGAAAGTCTTGATCATAGATTAGACTATAATGCTAGAAATAATTTGGGCATCATAAGGGTCAACCTAGGCATTATAAAAAAGAAGCTGGAAGACGCGATAAAAGAAATTAAAGAAAGACAAGAAAGGAAGGAAGAAGATGAAAAGGACCTAGAAAGCCTAGATGAAAAAATGGAAGGAGAAAAACAGAAACTATTAGAAAGGTGTGATGAAATAGAAAAAGATTTGTCTGGCTTAATAGGTAAATTAAAGAAGAAGAAATATGATGCTGATATTTTAGAGAAAATAAGCAACCTCAAGAAAGCTCTTAAAGAAGAAAACGTAAGCCTGCCTCAGTTTTCCGACAGAGAGTTGTCTCAATTATTAGAAAACCTTAGAAGGCTGAATGAATCTAGGGATAAAAAGAAGGACGTGATAAGTAAAGATCAATTACGGTTAAACGAATTTACGGAAAAAGAGACGGAAAAATCTCTAGAAATATTAGAAGAAATTGCTTCTGATTTAAAAAAATTAGAGGAAAAAACAAATCAGTTGTTTGAAAAAAGCAAAATAGAAATAGAATGGGAAAGGGTTTTCGAAGAAGAGTTAGTGCCTGAGTTAGGGCTAACAGATGAAGACATAGAAAAGTTTAAAGAAAGAATGAGAGAATCAGGTAGAGAAGTAAGCCGTCTTGACCTTAAGTCTTTTGGGAATATTAAAGAATCTCTAAGGTATTTTTTAAGAGATCGTAATGAAAATCATTGGAGCGTAGGAGACACCTCAAAATTTATTAGACAAGAAGTCCAAAGAGTTAAGAGAACCATGCGCCTTAGTGTAACGAGAGGAGAAAATGGACTGAAGGGGCTTTTACACGAGGGAAAACTTAGGTGTATTTGGGAGCTTTCCAGAGACAGTCAACTTGATGCTGCTAAAGGTATGAACGCTCAAGACTATTTAAATAGACGTCAGCAAATAGAACAAAACATGGATGTTTGGGGAGAAAATCCAATATCAGCGACTCTTGATAGCAATAATCATCGTGACGAGCTTGCCAGCGAAAATCAATATGGTAAATATAAAATTATTCTTGACGGCAATACAATTGATAGATCTGTTTATACTGAGGGTGATGTAATGAACGCAAGCGGCATGTTAAACTACGTGGCAAAAAGATTAAGCATAATGTCTCAACCCAATATGCACAATAAGAAACTTTGCGAAAGACGGAGATTGTTACCCGATCATGCAATTATAGCTAAAGCTTTCTATAATCTTGAGTATTATAATGGTCACGGTGATGTCTATTTTCTCCCTAAACCAATGGGAACACAGGTAGAATACATAGAAGCCATGGTAACTGGTGGCGTTACTCTTCAAGACGTTAAAGAAGTGATTGTCAAAAGAGTCGATGAAGTGCCTAAGGAAATAAGAGATCTATTAGAGGAAAAGGGCATTCCTCTGAGAACAGAGGTGGATTCTAGCGAAGAAACAAATTGATTAAATAATTAAATAAAAAATCTCTCTTTCGAGAGTATTTTTTTATCGGGCTGGCGGGACTTGAACCCGCGACCTCACGCACCCCATGCGCGCGCGCTAGCCAACTGCGCCACAGCCCGATGATTTAATTTATCTTTGTTTAAAAAAACAAAAAAATTAAACCTTTCCTTTTTTAGCAAGGGTTTTAATGCAACGCGTGCAGGCACGAATACGCTTACCGTCAACTTTAACCCATTGAATATTTGCCTTTTTCCATGTTTTTGTAGTTGGGTTAATATGACCACGTAATTTTTTTGTATTGTTTCTAACAACAGAAGTTTTTCCGCAGATTTGACACTTCATAAGGTTATCGATTAAACTTATATTAAAGAGAGGGATATTTTTATATTTTTTCTCGGTCTCTCTGATTTAGACATGTTAACATAGACTTAATTAAGTTTCAACTTTTATGGCTCCAGAATTACTAATTTTTCAAGTCATTGTCTTGGTTTTTTCTGTCATTATTCACGAAGTCTCTCATGGATCAATGGCTAATCATTTAGGTGATCCAACGGCTAAGATGATGGGGAGACTAAGCCTAAACCCAATAAAACATATTGATTTTTTTGGTTCAATTTTAGTACCGCTACTTTTAGTTATGACTCGAGCACCCTTTGTTTTTGGTTGGGCAAAGCCAGTGCCAATCAATCCCTACAATCTGAAAGACCAGAAATATGGTCAAGCTAAGGTTGCCGCAGCCGGTCCGGGAGCAAACATAGCCCTTGCCCTAGCAGCCGGTTTAATTTTAAGGTTCTTACCAACAAACAATACTCAGTTTCTCGTCTTAGGAACCTTTTTAAGCATTGTTGTTTTGATTAACATTCTACTGGCCATTTTCAATTTAATCCCTATTCCACCCCTAGATGGATCAAAAATTCTTTTTGCTTTCTTGCCAAAAAAAACATGGAAGCTCCAAAGAGATTTTGAACGTTATGGCCTTTTGGTTCTTCTAGGTTTTATTATTCTTTTTTCAAATTGGCTTTGGCCAATTATTCTTACAATTTATAAAGTAATTGTAGGACATTTCCAGTTTCTTGGGTAAATTTAAATGACAGAAAATTGGCATCAATTAACCTATCAAGAAGTTCTAAAGCGTTTAAAAACAAGCGAGCAAGGATTAACGTCGGCTAAAGCGAAAAAACTTTTAGAAAAAAAAGGACCGAATGAAATTGCTCAGAAGAAACGTTTTACAGCGCTTAAGCTTTTCTTCCAACAATTTAGAAGTTTTTTTATTATCTTTTTAATTATTGCAGGCGAAGCCTCTTTTTTAGCTGGAGAAAGAACAGATAGCTATATTATTTTTGGAGCTGTTCTTCTAAATGTCTTTTTTGGATTTTTTCAGGAAAGAAAAGCTGAAAAAATCTTAAGTTCTCTTAAGAAAAAGATTACGACAGAAGTTCATATAATAAGGAACAATCAGGAAGTCATTATTCCTGCCAAAGACCTTGTTCCCGGAGACATTGTTTTTCTTCAGCAAGGTGATCGTGTGGCGGCTGATATTAGAATTGGTTATGGTAGAAACCTTTCAGCTGATGAGGCAGCCTTAACAGGAGAGTCAATGCCCGTTAGCAAAGAAACAAAACCACTTAAGGGGAATGTTATCCTGGCTGAAAAAAGGAATATGCTTTTTCAAGGAACACTAATTTCTCGAGGGGAGGGAAAAGGGGTTGTTGTTGCAACCGGCAAAGAAACTGAGCTAGGAAAAATTAGCCTCAAGTTAAGCGAACAAAAAAAAGAAGAAACGCCACTTCAGAAAAAAATTCACGGACTTTCTAAGCTTATTAGCTACTTTGTTTTAGTAGCCTTTTTTATTATTCTAATTGACGGTATTTGGCTTGATCCGACCCACTTTACAGAAATTTTTGTTTTAGCGGTTGCTGTAGCTGTTTCAGCTATACCAGAAGGACTAATCGTGGCAGTTACTGTTATTCTTGCTATTGGTATGCGTGAGCTTTCCAAGAAAAAGGCCTACTTAAGAAGGCTTTCGGCAGCTGAGACACTGGGAGGGGTAACGGTTATTCTAACCGACAAAACCGGCACACTAACTCAAGCTAATATGGTGGTAGATAATCTTTACTATAAGCCATCAAGTAAAAACAGAGACTTATTTTATAAGGCAATCATTTTTGCTAATTCAGCTAGAATTGAAAATCCGGAAGCTAATTTTGCTGATTGGAGATACGTAGGTAGCCCAACGGAGAAAGCCATGCTTAAAAAAGCGGTGGCTGAAATTGATCCTAAGCTTTATTTTAATAGAGAAGACTTTATATTAGACAGCGTTCCTTTTGATTCCTCAAATAAATATCAATTAAGGTTAACCAAGGGTAATTCTTCTAATTTCCTCTATTTCGTTGGAGCCCCTGAAAGGGCCCTGGAACATTCATCTAAAGTTAAGCTTACTAAAGGAACAAAGAAGATGACTCCTAAAACTAAAAAAGAGCTTTCAAAAGAATATCGCGATCTGGCTGAACAAGGCCTAAGAGTTCTTGGAGTCGCTTATCGCAAGGTTTCCCTTGATCACAAAGAATTTGAGAAAAAAGAAGTTGATGATTTAATCTTTCTAGGATTTATTACCCTAAAAGATCCTTTAAGAAAAAGAGTCAAGAGAGCCATTGCAAATGTTGGAAAGGCAGGGATAAAGACGGTGATTGTGACGGGCGATCATGCTCTAACAGCTAAAGCAGTTGCTAAGGATCTTGGATTTAAGATTGAAGCCGATAGTGTTCTTGCCGGAGACGAGATATCGAAGCTAAGTGAATCAGAATTAGAAAAAGCCACTAAAAGAACAATAATTTTTGCAAGAGTTTCTCCGTATGATAAAGTTAGAATCTTAACTGCTTTCCAGAAAGCCGGTGAAATTGTTGCCATGACAGGTGACGGCATCAATGACGCCCTGGCTCTTAAAGGTGCAGATATTGGTGTTGCTCTGGGCTCAGGGCAAGAAGTTGCCAGAGAAGCCGCAGACTTGGTTTTGCTCAATGATAATTTTAAAAACATAGCTTCAGCGATTCGTTATGGAAGAATTATCTTTGATAATATTAGAAAGGTCATTGTTTATCTTCTTTGTGACAGCTTTACGGAAATTCTTCTAGTTGGTGGAGCAATCGTTTTGGGCTTACCGATCCCACTCTTACCTGCTCAAATCCTTTGGGTTAATTTAATCGAAGATGGCTTGCCAACGTTTGCAATGGCTCTTGAGCCAGGCGAGAAAGGAACAATGAGACGGAAGCCTCGTAAACCTAAAACGCCACTCCTTGATAACGAAATGAAATTTATCATCTTTGTTATTGGGATAGTGACGGATATTGTTCTTTTTGCTCTCTATATATATTTGGTTAAGCATGGCTTTTCAATTGAATATATTAGAACAATCATTTTTGCTGGATTGACAATAGACAGCTTCTTCATTATTCTGGCTATTAAGAGCCTAAGAAAGCCAATTTTCAAAGTTGATCTATTTAACAACTCTATTCTGCTATTATCTATTCTAATTGGTCTATTTGTTTTAATCTTGTCTATCTACGCTCCTTTTCTTCAAAACCTTCTTAAACTAAGAGCTATTGGGGCAAAGGATTGGCTTGTAGTTTTAGGCATAGGTGTGATAGAATTAATAGGGATTGAATTTGCCAAATGGCTTTTTAATCATAAAAAGATAAAATCAATTTTAAATTAAGAGATTATGACAATTAAAGAAATATATGATTTAGCAATTGAATTAGGACGCAAGGCGGATTTTAGAAGCGATCAACAAATCAGTCGGTTACTCAAAAGATCTAAAGATAAATATGAAAAACTTTCTTCTAAAGAGAAAAACTTTTTTGATAAAGAGAACTTAAAAAATCCTTACTCTGATAGCAGAATTCTTTATGGAGACATTGATAAAAAAGTCAAAAAATTAATAGTTGGTATAGACATGAAGGAGCCAGAACTACTTCTAGCCGATAAATTAGGTGACATTGACTTAGTTGTTTCTCATCATCCAGTCGGTATCGGTTTGGCTGGTTTAGACGAAGTTATGGCTCTTCAAACAGATGTTTTAAATCTTTATGGTGTTCCAATTAATGTTGCAGAAGGATTGCTTAAAAAAAGAATCTCAGAAGTTGCCAGAGGCGTTTCTTCGTCAAACCACAATCGATCTGTTGATGTTGCTAGGTTGCTCAAAATGCCCTACATGTGTCTTCACACTGTTTGTGATAATTTAGCTGCTGATTTTTTGAAAAAAAAGATTGAAAAAGTTAAGCCTGTCTATGTTTCTGATATCATGGATTTGCTTTTAGAAATTCCTGAATATCAGGAAGCCTCTAAAATTAAGGCAGGACCAAAGCTTTTCGCTGGTTCTAGAGAAAACCACTGCGGTAAGGTTGCCCTAACAGAGATAACAGGGGGAACCGAGGGATCAGTTGAGATATATGAAAGACTGGCTCAAGCTGGTATCGGGACTGTTATTGGCATGCATATGTCAGAAAAGCATACCGAAGCAGCTAAGGCAGCTCATGTTAATGCTGTTATTGCAGGCCATATTTCTTCTGATTCAATCGGCGTTAACCTTCTCTTAGATGAAATTGAGAAAAAAGGAGTTGAGGTTGTGCCGGCTTCAGGCTTAATTCGTGTTAAGCGAATCTAAATCAATGAACCGTATTCTTATAAAAGATACGCCTAAAAAAATAGGCAAGGAAATTCTCCTCTATGGATGGGTAAGAACTCGTCGTGACCATGGTCAGATAATTTTTATTGATCTCTGGGACAGAACGGGTATCATCCAATGTGTTTTGTCGCCTGAAGATACCAAAAATTACAATAAGGCTTCTTCTTTAAGGTCAGAATGGGTAGTTGCTTTCAATGGGGAAGTTAAAGAAAGACCCGAGAAAATGATTAACGATAAAATTCCCACCGGTGGCGTTGAATTTTTAGTTAAAGAAGTTGAGATTATTTCTGAATCAGACGAGCTTCCGCTAGACATTAAGAGTGACGGGCTTGACATTAAAGAATCATTAAGGCTGAAATATCGTTATCTTGACTTAAGAAGAGATCGTCTTCAGAGAAATTTAAAATTGAGATTTCAGGCCAAAGAATGGATCAGGAGATTCTTAGAAGAAAAAGACTTTATTGAAATTGAGACACCTCTTCTGACAAAATCGACCCCTGAAGGGGCAAGAGACTTCATTGTTCCTTCGCGCCTAAATCCGGGCAAATTCTATGCCTTGCCTCAAAGCCCTCAACAATACAAACAGCTTTTAATGATTTCTGGTTTTGAAAGATACTTTCAATTTCCTCATGTTTTTAGAGACGAGGACTTGAGAGCTGATCGTCTTTTTGAACACACTCAATTAGACATTGAAATGAGTTTTATTGATCAAGAAGAGGTTTTAAATTTAATTGAAGAAATGATTACGGGGCTTTCAAAAAAAGTTTTCGGGGCAAAAATTCAAGACACACCTTTTCCGAGAATAACCTACAAAGAAGCAATGGAGAAATATGGGTCTGATCGGCCAGATATTCGAAAAGACAAGAAAGACAAAAAAACCCTTGCTTTTTGTTGGGTCGTTGATTTTCCCATGTTCGAAGAGTTAGAAGATAAATCCATTGATGCAGTGCATCACCCCTTTACGGGGATGAGGGATGAGGATATGCAGATTTTTAAAGAAATTGATCCTAAGAAAATTAATAGAGAAAAACTCTTTAAGATCAGGGCCAAGCAATATGATTTAGTTTTAAATGGAGTTGAGGTTATGGGGGGATCAATTAGGATTCATGATCCAAAAATTCTTAAAAAAGTTTTTGAAATCTTGGGACATAAATCAACTCAAGTTGATAAAAAATTCGGACATCTTTTAGAAGCATTCAAATACGGCGTTCCGCCTCATGGCGGTATTGCTGCCGGCTTTGATAGGCTAATTCAAACAATCTTAGATGAAAAAAGCATTAGAGAGACATTGGCTTTTCCAACTTCAACTTCAGGGACAACCTCTGTTATGGATGCACCATCAGAGATTGACAAAAAACAACTTGAAGAGCTGGGTATTTGTCTTAAAGAAGAAGACTAGTCACTAGCCGTCTAATTCCTTGTTTAATTCAAGCAGGGCTTTTTTAATACAAAACATCAATTTCTTGTAAGAACTTATTAATACAAGAAATATATTTTTCCACTTGTGTTGAATCCTTTTTTCTTGATACAATAGGAAGGTAAGTAAAAATTTGTGTTTTGATATATATCCATGGGTTTTTTGGATAAAATTTTAGGTTTTATTAAGGGTCAAAAACCTGAAGATAGCCAGGTTGATCATGGCGAAGCAGGGGAGGCAAGTGTGCCTGAAAACATTGTTATGGCACCAAGCGAACCTGAGCCTAAGCCAGAACCAGTTGAGGCAGTAGAAGCAGAAACACCTGAGGTAACTGAGCCAAGCTCGCCTGAACCAGAAGTTGTTCAGGAGCCGACAAATCCGGTTGAGAAAGAGATTCCTGAGAACGTGGATGTGCCAAGTTCCAGCAGTCCCGTTCAAGAGCCCTCTGTTCCTGAAAAAGAAACAGAGATGACTTCCGAGCCTGAGCTAGAAAAAGAAAGTTCTTCCGAACCTGAAAAGGAAGAAAGAACAGAGACAGAAGAAAGCACGAAGGCTCCAACAGAGGCACCAAGCAAACCAGCAACCTCAGTTGAGGAGTTAGAGGACAGGATGAAGGGACCGACTCCAGATATCAAGGCTGGCCAGGGAGGGCCATCAGAAGCTACTAAGCCTGAGTAACAGAAACTTATTATTTCTCTGGACCGACTTAAGCATCGTCCATAGATTGTTATAAGCGAATAATGATGGAATTTTGATAAAAATTTATTATCTTTATTTTAACTATGCCTGAAGAAAAATTAACACCAGAACAAGGAGGGGAAAATGAAAAATCAAATGAAGAAGAGCTTGGAAGCTTAGAAGAAATCGAAGGAAAGCCAGAGATTTCTAAGGAAGAAAAAGAAAAAAGAGAAAAAGTTTTAAAAGATATTGCTGAAGAATCAAAAGATGAAGAAGATACGCCGGAACAAGAAGAAGAGAAAAAAACCATTAGCAATGTTATTAAAAGAGCAAGGGGTGGTTTTCCAATCGAAGATAATCAAAGAATTGCCGAAACATTAGGTGAAATTGTCCTTGATCCTAAACAAAAACCAGGAATACGTAAAACTCTGGAACAGGCCTTAGAGACAGACCCAGCCCTATTTGATGCTTTCAAGGATTGGTGTGTTGAGCATTTTGATGAACTTGTTGAGGCTGAAGAAGTTTTAGCACTTGATTAAATTTATATGACTTATCTTATTTGGTTTATCGTTGTTTTTATCATTGGAGGCTTGGTTTTTTTTAGTCGCAAGATTCTTAAAAAAAGACAAAAAGGACATCTGGGCACAATGCTTGGCATGTCTCTTTTTTTAATCAGACTACCTCAGCACGAAAAAAAGAAAGAAGGCGAAACACCTCAAAACTTTAAGGAAAAGATTTCTGCAATTGAGCAGCTCTATTCAAGCTTTTCTGGAATTAAAAGCAAGGGATGGAAGAGGTTTATTTATGGAACACCTCGTTTTACAGTTGAAATTGCCAATACAATTCAACAAGAAGAAGTTGGTTTCTATATCTCTGTCCCAAGAAATATCGAATCGCAAGTTAAAAAGCATCTCCAAGGAATTTATCCTTCAGCAGAAATCGAAAGATGTGCTAAGGATTATAATCCCTTTGTTCCCCATGGCCAAAACTTGGGTGGCTACCTTAAGCTTGAAAGAAACTTATTGCTACCAATTAACACATATATGAATCTTAATGTTGATCCTCTGGGCCAAATAACAAACACGCTAAGCAATATTTTAGAGACAGAGGGTGCTGCCATTCAGCTGGTCTTGCGACCGGCTCATAAACACTGGCATTCTAATGCCAAGCAAGCTGTTAAAATGCTTCAAGAAGGCAAGAGCCTGTCTGACATTCAAAAAGAGACAGGCCTTTCTTCAAAGCTAGGCAAAGAAGCTGTTGGGCTTATTACTTCCCAAAAAAAAGCAGAAGAAGAATTGAAAGAAGCTCCAAAGATCGACAATGTAACACTTGAACAAGTTCAGAAAAAATCACAGAAAATGATGTTTGAGGTAAATCTTAGAATTCTAGCGTCTTCAAATGACAGAACTTCGGCTCAAAGGACGCTTGATAGCTTAATTGGTGCTTTCTCTCAATATGATTCAACTCAGGGTAATCAATTTAAATATGTTGACTTAAAGAAACAAGCCCTTAAAAGACTTTTTTATAACTTTAGCTTGAGAGTTTTTAATCCCAGAGAGACGATTATTCTAAACACAGAAGAGCTAGCCAGCCTTTATCATTTGGCTCTAGAGAATATTAAAACTCCTAAAATTAAGCGACTCCGAGTAGCTAAATCAGCCCTACCAGTTGAACTACCTAACCAAGGAACACTTATTCTTGGTGAAGCTAGTTTTCGTGACGAAGTTAAAAAAGTTCTCTTTGCTTCTGAAAAGGACAGGCGAAGACATTTCTATGTCATTGGTCAAACTGGTACTGGTAAAACCTCTCTGCTTAAGGAGATGATTAGGCAAGACATTGAGCAAGGTAGGGGTGTGGGTGTTGTTGATCCTCACGGAGATTTAATTGAATCAACTTTAGCCAATATTCCTGAGAAGAGAAAAAAGGACGTTATCCTTTTTGAAGCTTTTGATACTGCTAATCCTTGTGGTCTTAATATGCTTGAATATGTGACCGAAGAACAGAAAGATTTTGCTGTTCAAGAGATGATTGCCATTTTCCAAAAACTTTTTCCTCCCGAAGTCATTGGGCCGATGTTCGAACACTACATGAGAAATGCGATGTTGGCTTTAATGGCTGACAAGAATAATCCTGGTACTCTTGTTGAAATCCCTCGGATTTTTACTGATGATAGCTTTATGGAAGAACGCCTAAGCAAGGTTAGTGATCCAGTTGTAAGGCAATTCTGGGAAAAAGAATGGAAAAAAACAACAGGCCAAACAAGATCAGATATGTTGGGATATGTTGTTTCTAAAGTCGGTCGTTTTGTTGAAAATGCTATGATGAGAAACATTATTGGCCAAGCACATTCAGGCTTTGACCTGTCTAAGATTATGGATGAAGGCAAGATCTTTTTAGCTAATCTTTCTAAGGGTCAGACCGGGGAAGTTAACAGTTCTCTTTTAGGGTTAATTCTGGTTAGCAAATTCCAGATGGCTGCCATGAGACGAGGCGGTATGCCTGAAGAGAAAAGAAAAGATTTTTACCTCTATGCTGATGAGTTCCAGAATTTTACAACTGATTCAATTCCAACAATTTTATCTGAAGCTCGCAAATATCGGCTTAATCTGATTTTAGCTCACCAATTTATTGCTCAACTACAAGACAATATTCGAGATGCTGTTTTTGGCAATGTTGGTTCAATTATGTCATTCCGGGTTGGTGTTGAAGACGCCGAAACTCTAGAAAAACAATTCGAGCCTGAATTTTCAAGACAAGATCTAATTAATCTTCCTAACTTTGAAGCAGTCATGAAGCTTATGGTTGACGGACAGCTTAGCACCTCTTTTAGGCTGAAGACAATTCCTCCGAAAGAAGGAGATATCTCTCAAGTTAACCAGATTAAAGAAGCTTCGAGACAAAAATATGCAAGAGGTCGAGCAGAGGTTGAGAAAGATATTCAAAAACGAGCTAACCTAGGAGGACTAGGGACAGCAAGAGAAGATCTTTTAAAGAAAACAGAACTATCTGACTAAATTAATATATTAGGTAAAATATTTAAATGAGGAACCCAGAATCAATCTTAACAAAAAGACCAAGACCAGAATACGAAAAAGACTTTGGTCATCAAATTGAAGGCGTTGTTGAAGATTTTATCAATGATAGAGTTCCCGGTATACACTGTGAACATGCAACAGAGTCTGAAGACCTAACCCAAGCAACTGACACATGGTTAATTCTAGAGGGTAATGATAAGCACTTACCTGTTCAAATTACAATGACAAGTAGCGACGAGATGTTAAGGCGTAAGGAGAAAAGAGGACCAATCTTAATCCATGTTCCTAAATGGGCAGCTAAAGAAGCTTGGCAAAGCTACTCTTCAACCCTGGGGAATGAAGAGGGAACTAAATTTAGCTATCAATTCTTACCCGAAAAAGCTCAAAAGCTTATCATAGAAGAACTTATGTCTCATCCTGACATTAAGAGATACATGCTTTCTCAAGCAACAAGACTATATTATAATAGAGAAAATTAAAAAATGTTAAAAAAAATGTAATTTTGGAAAAATTTAATTTTGAAATTTATTCAAAATTAAATTGACCTTAATTAATTTATATTATGGAAGAGAAAACACCTGAAGCAAACACTAATAGAATTAGAGTAGAATTTGGTGACATAGAAGAGAAAAAAGCCGCTCTTCGTGTGTTCTTAGATGAGGAAAGAAGTAGGATAGATCTAGAGGTTCAAGGCGAGGAGGGCAAGAGACTTGTTGAATGGGCAAAAGAAATGATAGCAGATCCTGAACAGTGGGATAAATTTGCAGTTGAAGTTAAAAGGGAAAATCTGCTGGAAAAACATCCAGAAATAATTAATGCTATTCGAGAAAAAGCCGAAGAGATAAAGAAAGAATATGAAGATTCTGGTAAAGACGAAGGAGCTGGCAAAGAATATTTACGATTTATTCATACAATGCAGGAGCTTTTAAAGTAAGTCTTTTTGGAATAACACGATTTTAAAAAACATTTGATTAAATTGTGTAAACTTAATTTAAAAAATGAGATTTAGGGAAAAGGTCCAACCAATGCAGGAAGAAGAAAGAATCGAGGAATATAGAGCTTTTTTGGTTGAACAAATTAATCTGCCAAAAGATAAAAGGAGCGAAAGATTTAACGAATTAGTGGAAAGAATTCATAGAGAGAAAAAAGCCATTGAAATGGAGACAGAGACAACTCCTGAAGAATCAAGAAGGAGAACCTTTCAAAGATATCTTAAGGGACTTGACTTAACTGAAGAAATGCTAAGAGGTAAAAGAATTTTAGATTTAGGTTGTGGTGATGAGGGTGAGTTCATTCAAGAATGTTTAAACAAAAACTTAACGGAAGAAATTTATGGACTAGACGTGGAGATTGATCCTGAGGAAGACGAAGAGGGATTAGGACAACATTTAATCCGAGGAGATTTCGAGCAAGAACTGCCGATTGGTGAAAATGACTTGATTATTAGCGTTGGGGCAGTTGAAGCTCCTTGGAGCGAAGATTCAACCCAAACTAACCCAGAAAAAACAATCAGAGAAGCACTCAAGGCAATAAAAGATGACGGAGAAATTAGAATATGGTCTGTTAGAAAGATGCCCGAGGAATTATCAGATTCAGCACTTGCTTATGGCGAGAAGAGATGGTGTGAAATTTTAAAAAAACTCTCAGAAGAGGGTTTAATAGATTATGAATTACGCCCAGTTGACATTAGTGTGGCGGGGAGGGATAAGGATGTTTGGTTAGATCGAGTCTTAATTATCCGAAAAAGGAAATAGAGTTCCGAAAGATTCTTAAGAGATAAATCTTTTGACCAATTTTTCTGCTTTTTTGTAATCATCAACCCAGTTAATCTCTTTATCTCTCTTGAGCCAAGTGATCTGCCTTCTTGCATAAGCATGTGTAGCTGTTTTTATCTTTTGAATCATTTCTCTTTCATTGATTTCTCCGTTAAGGTATTCAATTACCTGCTTATATCCTATTCCTGAAAAAGCAGAAGAATTTTTAGAATAAAGCTTAAGAAGATTTTCGACTTCAGAGATTAATCCATCTTCAATCATTTGATCAACTCTTTGGTCAATTTTTTTATACAACTCATGACGATCAATTTTAATTCCTAGCCTAAGAACCTCAAATAGCCTAGGTCCTTTTTTCTGAGAGCTTGAAAAACTAGAATCTCCTAATAAAGAAACCTCAATTGCCCTAATTAACCTTCTTTTATTATGCTTATCAATGTTTTGAGCTGCCTTTACGTCTAGGCTAGCAAGTTGTGCTAAAAGAACTTCATTTGATTTTTTATCAAGTTTTTGGCGTAGAGCCTTGTTCGGTTTGACTTTTGGAATCTCTAGGTTCTTGGTGACGGCATCAACGTATAGGCCGGTACCGCCAACTAAAAAGGGCAAGTTTCCCTTCTTTTGAATTTTAGAAATTTTAATCAGAGCTAATTCTTTAAACTGAGCAGCTGAAAAATCTTCATCAGGTTCGATAAATTGAACTAAATGATGAGGGATGTTTTCTGATAAGTATGTGTCTTTTTTCCATTCTCCCTTAACAAGACCAGACCCAATAACAAGACCTCGATAAATTTGACGAGAATCGGCTGAGACTATCTCACCAGAGAATTTCTTAGCAAGTCTTATAGCAAGGCCCGACTTTCCAGAGGCAGTCGGGCCTAAAATGGTAATTAATTTTGGAAGATTCATTAATTCTTTCCTTTTTTTACTTGAACCTGACTTTGGTCATTTTCTCCATTTTCTTGAGATTCTTCTTCTTCAATCTCTTCTTCCAGAGACTCTTCTTCGATCTCTTCTTTAATCTCTGATTGCTCCTGAAGGCGGTTCCTCGTTTCTTCTTGAAGTCTATTCTGAACAGATTCTTTGATGACATTATTTAACATTTCTCTTTGCTCAGGAGTAAAATCTTGAATCATTTCTTGTCTTACTTGAATCTCTTCCCTTATTCTTTGAACTGATTGAGTTTTTATTTCCTCAATATTAGTAATTTTTTCTAAGACATTTTCTATTTTTCCCGAACTTTCTAATGTTTCAATCTTTGAAATAATCCTTTCAATATGTCTTTCCTTAACGGCACTTAAACTCTGGGCGGCTTGTTCAGGAACCTTATCGGCTAGGCTGTCTAAGACGGCGATATGTTTAAGCTGATTTTGGGCCAGCCATTCAATTAATTGTTGAACATCTTCTGACTCAGAAACCCTTGAAGAGATTTCATCAATCGTTTCTTCAAGTTTTTCAGCTCTTTGTTGATAAATTTTGATTAATTCAATTCTTTTTTGTTCGCTGATTTCTTTTTCGAGGCACTTGCTTACGCCAACTAAATCTTCGTTTAAATAGCGGGCTTGAAGCCGAGCCTTGTTTTCAGCTCTGAAAGTAAAAGCAGTTCTTAAATTCTGCCAAGCTTTTTTAAATCCATAAGCCCAGTGGCCCGGATAAACGCTGGGTTCTTCAACACCTAAATCATCGATCGTTATTTCCTCTCCTCCTAATTCTTCAGGAGGGATATTAATTTCAGTAACGCTCGACGTTGTTTCTGGTAGAACTGAATCTTCCTGGGCAAGAACGGGACAAGAACAAGAAAGGAAAAGAGTAAAAACAATAAAAATAACAAACTTTTTCATCTTTTTTTAAATCACGACTTATTAATGACATTTTAACTAAAATTTTTCCCTTTGACAATAACAATCAATTTGATAAGATTAAGGTAATAAAAATATGAAAAAAACTAAAAATATTTCACAATATTTACAGAGATTAATCAAGGACGAAGAAAAAAGACAGAAAGAAACAATCGATCTAATTCCTTCAGAAAACTATGTTTCTCGTAATGTTCTTAAGGCAACAGGATCTCTTTTAATGAATAAGTACTCAGAGGGTTATCCGGGTAAAAGATACTATCCTGGCAATGCTGTTATAGATAAAGTTGAAGTCTATTGTCAGAAAAAAGCTAAAGAAATCTTTAATTTAGGCAAGAATTGGTCTGTTAATGTTCAGCCCTATTCTGGCTCACCAGCTAATTTAGCGGTTTATCATGCTTTACTTGAATCTGGAGATAAAATTCTCTCTCTTAAGCTTTCTCACGGTGGCCACCTAAGCCATGGTCATAAGGTTAATATTTCTTCAAAATTCTTTGAAATTATCCATTATGGCTTAGATGAGAAAGGATTCATTGATTACAACCAGATTGAAAAATTGGCCAAAGAAGAAAAGCCTAAATTAATCGTTTCTGGGGCAACAGCTTATCCAAGAAAAATTGATTTTAGAAAAATTAGAGAAATTGCTAAAAAAGTTGGGGCTCTTCATTTAGCTGATATTTCACATATTGCTGGTCTTGTTTCAGCTAAAGTTCATCCTAGTCCCTTTCCTTATTCAGACGCTGTAATGACAACGACTCATAAAACCTTAAGGGGACCAAGGTCAGCTATTATTTATTCTCGCAACGAGATTGCTCCTAAAATTGATAAAGCTATTTTTCCTGGTCTTCAGGGTGGGCCCCATGAACACATTATCTTGGCTAAAGCTGTCGCTTTTGAAGAAGCGTTGCGTCCAGAATTTAAGCAGTATCAGAAACAGATTATTAAAAATGCCAAGGAGCTAGCCAAGGAATTAAAAAAATATGATTTTAAGCTAGTTTCAGATGGAACAGACAACCATTTAATTTTAATTGATTTAAATGGTGTTATTGATGCTACTCAATCTGAAAAAATTCTTGAGAAAGCAAATATCTTAGCTAATAGAAATACTATTCCTGGAGATAAATCGCCCTTTTATCCAACAGGGCTACGCCTAGGAACGCCGGCAGTAACAACTAGGGGCATGAAAGAAAAAGAAATGAGACTGATTGCTTCCTGGATTAATCAAGCCCTCAAAGAAAAGATTTCACCTAAAAAGATAAAAAAAGAAGTTGTTAATTTATGTAAAAACTTTTCTTACCATGCGAATTAAATTAATTGCCAGCACGCCCAAACCAGAAAGACTAATCTACCTAGCGGCAAGACAAAGTCGCTATCCAGATGGAATTGATAGGCTCCCGAAATCTGAAATTAGCGAAGGAAGAGTCAAAAACCTGATCAAGAGATTGTTAGATTGGGGCCATTTTGGCCCTTTTGAGCATCCTCATTTTACTTTTATTATTTCTGATGTTTCTCGCAGCCTAACTCATCAACTAGTTAGACATAGAATGGCAACCTATGATCAACAGTCGTTAAGATATGTTAGCAAGAATGACGTAAGCTTAACTTTGCCCAAAAAAAAGAACAAAGAAATAGAGAAGAAATTCAATGATTTTAAAAAAGAATCCTTTAATTTATATAAAGAATTAATCAAACAAGGAATTCCGGCTGAAGACGCAAGGTATGTTTTACCGATTGGGACAAAAACAGCTCTTGTTGTTACAATGAACGCCAGATCAATTATGCATTTTCTCAAAATGCGCCTAGACAAGTCTGCTCAATGGGAAATTAGGGAATGTGCCGAGGAAATGCTTCAAATCATGAAAAAACAAATGCCAACTACCTTTAAATGGTTTGAAAAAAACTGGAAAGACTTGAAATTAACACCATAACGTAATGTATATAGACAAACTATAGTTCTTCAAAAAAAAGGAGGTAAAATGAAGACAATTCTTGGTGACATAAACCTTGTTTTGTCTGATTATAGCGGGGTCATTAGTGATGACAGAAGACCGGTTCATGAATGTAATAGATTGATGCTTGCTGCTTATGGACATGAACATTGTTCTTTCGAGGAAGCCTTCAGAGACGAAAGAACCATGGATGATCTTTTAAGAAGCTTCGGTATAAAGATTGACACTTATGCTGAGAGAGAAGCTCTCTTCAGAAAACATTACAGAGAAGCTCTTAAGTCAGGCATTGTTCCTGTTATTTATCCCGATGCTACATATTTCCTAGAAAGACTTAGAAAAGAAGGACTTCCTGTTGCTATCGTTAGTGCTCATCCTGCGGATAATCTTGAAGAAGAGCTCAAAACCTACGGAATCGATCATTTAATTAATAGATTTTACGGAGGAACGACTGAGCTAAAGTGTGAAATTATTAGGCAAGCCTGTCAAGATTTCTCTGTTCCAGAGGAACAGGCTGTCTTTATCGGTGACACCAGTTTTGACGTTAGATCAGCTAAGAAGGCAAGAGTCCACAGCATTGCAATTACAACAGGTTATCATCCAGCTGGAATTCTCCAAAAAGAAAAACCAGAAATTCTGGTTTCTTCCCTAACCCTTCTGCTAGAAGTATTAGGCATCTGTTGAGAAACAGATGCTTTTTTATTGACATTTATTGTATAAATGTTAGCATAATAACACTAAAAGAGGGAAGGGGGAAACATGTCTTCGTTTGATTTACTTCGTTTTGCTGGATCACGGGTGCGGCCTACGCTTTTCGGAAAAGTCGAATATAGTAAGGAAAAGGAAAGGGGGTTATGGAGAATGGAAGAGCGCCTTGCTGTCTTATGTCATCCTGACAACTTAGCGATGCTTGCCTTTATCGCAGATGGTCCTTTTGGTCGGACAGTTGAGGAAGTAAGAAAAGCATTTGGTCGGAGTTCTACTGAGGTGCCATATGGTAAACCTCATGATACTATTTCGTTAGAGCAAGCCGGTTTAGTTATCTGTTTAAGAAAAAACAAGCTTTACAGGAGAAGAAACAGCGATATGCTTATTTTAACAACTAGAGCGCGACTTCTTGTGTCTTGTTTGTTCGGCGAGCCGTCTGGCGCGATGCACATATCTATTTAGCAAGAAGCTATGTGAAACAAAAAGCTCACCTAGGTTAGGTGAGCTCTTTTATTAATAAAAATAAACTTTTAAGAGTCTTTTTTTAATTCTTGAATAAATTCTTTAACTTTCTTTTCGCCGATATCGCCCTTGCCTCTTTCTCTCACTCTGACCGACTCAGCTTTTTCTTCTTTGTCACCAACGACTAAAAGATAAGGAGTTTTTTGAAGTTCGCCTTCACGGATTTTTTTTGAAACAGTTGTGTTATTTCTATTCAATTCAACTCTAAAATCTGCCTGCTTTAATTCTTTAAGAATTTTTTCAGCATATTTAATGTGGTTATCTGAAATTGGAATAATTTGGATTTGAACAGGGGAGAGCCAAAAGGGGAAAACACCGCCACAGTGTTCGATTAAAATGCCGATGAATCTCTCAACGCCACCAAGTAAAGCCCGGTGAATAACAAAGGGCCTTTGTTTCTTTCCTTGTTGATCAATGTAATTTAAATCAAATTTCTCAGGCAAATTGAAGTCAACTTGGATTGTGCTTGCTTGCCAGAGGCGACCTAGGCTGTCTTTGATCTTAATATCGATTTTAGGACCATAAAAGACCGCCTCACCCTCATCTCTTTGATATTGCCAGTTTTCTTCTTTAAGGGCTTGCTCAAGCATCATTTCAGCCGATTGCCAGCCCTTTTCTTGTCCTAAATATTTCTTCTTATCCTTGGGGTCTCTAACGCTTAACCTAACCTCGTATTCCTTAAAGCCAAAATGACCCAAGATTTCTTTTGTTAATTTGATTGTGTTTTTAACTTCTTCTAGAAGTTGATGGGCGTCAGCGCAAAAGATATGAGCATCATCTTGAGTAAAGCCTCTAACTCGAACTAAGCCATGAAGAGTGCCTGATTTCTCATAACGATAGACTGTTCCTAATTCTGTATATCTAATTGGTAAATCTCGGTAGCTTCTTAATTGAGAAGAATATATTTTCATGTGAAAAGGGCAATTCATTGGCTTTATTTGATAATCGCCCTTTTCTTCTTTGCCCAATTCTTTCATGTGCATAGTGGGATACATTCCTTCTTTATAAAAATCAACATGACCAGAAGTTTTCCAAAGATCTAAACGAGCAATATGGGGTGTAGTAACCAATTTATAGCCTGAAGCCAAGTATTTATTTAAAGCATATTCTTCAATAGTTTTTTTGAGCAAAGCACCCTTAGGGTGCCAAAGGACTAAACCGGGGCCGATTTCATCTTCAATTGAGAAAAGATTAAGTTGTTTTCCCAAAAGTCTATGGTCTCTTTTTTCAATTTCTTTTTGAAGTTCAAGAAAGACATTTAACTTTTCTTGAGACTCAAAAGCAACAGCATAAATTCTTTGAAGCTGTTTCTTGGTTTCGCTACCACGCCAGTAAGCGCCAGCTACTTTTGTCAATTTAAAGCTTTTTGGTTTAATTTCTTTAGTGTTTTTAATGTGGGGACCCTTACATAAATCAATAAAATCACCAGTTTCGTAAATAGAAACACCTTTCTCGCCTGCCTTTCTTAAATCTTCAATTAATTCAAGCTTAAAAGGTTCTTTTTTGAAGACCTTTTTTGCTTGCTCAAAAGACAATTTCTTCTGTTTAAAATCGAGATTTTGAGAAATGATTTTATTCATTTGAGCCTCGATCTTTTTAAGGTCAAGATCGCTGATTTTTTCTTTTAAATCAAAATCATAGTAGAAACCATTCTCAATAACGGGCCCAATGCCAAGCTTAACCTCTTCGTAGAGGCTTTTAACAGCCATAGCCATAACATGGCTTAAGCTATGTCTAATTTTTTCTAAATCTTTTTTCATTTTAAATCTTTAACTTTTTCACAGATCATCTTAAGTCGGTCTCCTCTAGAATCAACCCTTCCAGCAACGATTAAAATTTTGTTTTCTTGCCAAGCTGAGGGACTCTTCTTAAGAGTTTTAGGAAAGACGATAACCTCAATTTTATCAGTTAAATCTTCAACTTCAACGAAAAGCATCGGCTCGCCTTTCTTGGTTAAGATCTTTTTAATTTTAGAGACAACTCCGCCTATTTGAGCCTGAGTTGCTCCTTCTTGTATATTATCTATTGAAATTATCTTTTTTTCAAGTCGAGAGGCATATTTTTCAAAAGGATGAGAAGAAATGTAAAGGCCTAAAAGATCTTTTTCCCATGACAACATTTCTTCTGGTTTTGCTTTGGGAAATTTTTTTAAATGAAGAACAAGTCCCTTATCTTCTTGTCCAGCAAAGAGACTGGTTTGGCCATTCGCCTTGTTCTTTTGGGTTTCTCTAGCAGTTTTTAAGATATTTTCTAAATTTCCCAAAAGGGTATTTCTTTCTTCAAGAAGATCAAGAACACCAGCCTTGATTAATGATTCTAGAGATTTCTTGTTTAAGTCTTTATGATTGACTCTTTCAATAAAATCACTAAAACTCGAAAAACTGCCATCAGTTTTTCTTTCTTGTATAATTGCTTTGATTAAATTATTTCCAACATTTTTAATAGCTGAAAGACCAAAACGAATCGTATCGGGTTCTCCTTTTCTAGACTTAACAATGGTGAAATTCTCCCAAGATTCGTTTATATCAGGCGGTAAAACAGAAATACCTGCTTTACGGGCTGATTCAACTAATCTGGCAATTCTTTCAATGTTTGAGCCCTCGGCCGTCATTAGGGCGGCCATAAATTCAGCCGGGAAATGAGCTTTAAGGTAGGCTGTTTCGTAAGCAATGTGGGCATAGGAAGCAGCGTGAGACCTATTAAAGCCGTAACGAGCAAAAGGTTTAATAAAATTCCAGATTTGTTGAGCTGTAGCTGGATGAATCTTGTTATCAATCATGCCCTTAATCAATTTCTTTTCTTGTTTAGCAAGAAGCTTTTCAATCTTTTTACCAACAGCTTTTCTTAGTAAGTCAGCTTCAGCATAGGACAAACCACCTAGTTTCTGAGCTAATTCAATAATTTGTTCTTGATAAACGATAATGCCATAAGTTCTCTTTAGGACAGGCTCAAGGGCTGGATGAACATATTCTGGGTCTTCAAGGCCATGTTTTCTTCGAATAAAACTTGGGATGAGCTCCATTGGTCCGGGGCGATAAAGAGCCACCATGGCAATAATATCTTCAATATTAGTTGGGGCTAGTTTCTTTAGATACCTGGTCATGCCGTCTGATTCAAGCTGGAAAATACCAACAGTTTTACCCTTTCTTAAAAGTTCAAAAGTCTTGTTGTCATTTAGAGGAAGATCAGCAATTTTAATAGTCTTGCCTCTAGTTGCTTTGACAATTTTTAATGTATTTTCAATAACGGTTAAGTTTTTAAGGCCCAAGAAGTCCATCTTAAGTAGCCCCAAATCTTCAATGGCATGCATTTCATATTGAGTTAAGATAGTTTGGTCGCTTTGTGAAGCATATTGAAGAGGCGTGTAATTAGTTAGGGGTTTTTCTGTGATAACGACGCCACAAGCGTGAGTTGATGCATGTCTAACAACGCCTTCAAGTTTTTTAGCATACTTGATTAATTCCTTGGCCTGTTCATCATTTTGACACAAATCTTTTAACTCACTGACATTTTCAACGGCCTGTTTTAAGTTCCAACCGAAAGGAATCATCTTAGCAACTTGGTCGCAGAATCCATAGGAAAGGCCAAGGGCCCGACCAACATCTCTGACCGCCATACGGGAAGCCATTGTTCCAAAGGTAATAATCTGAGCGACTCGATCTTGACCATACTTTTTTCTGGCATATTCAATGACTTCATCGCGCCTAACATCAGTAAAGTCAATATCAATATCTGGCATTGAAATTCTATCAGCGTTCAAAAACCTTTCAAACATTAAGTCATAAGTAAGAGGATTAACGTCAGTAATATTTAGGGCATAGGAGACAAGGCTACCAGCAGCACTGCCACGACCAGGACCAACAACAATACCATTGTCTTTAGCCCAATTAACAAAATCCTGAACCATTAAAAAGTATGAAGCGTAACCTGTTTTTTTGATAACAGAAAGCTCATATTCAATTCTTTCTTTAACTTCTTTTTTTACTGCTTCTTTCTTTAAGCGTTTTTTGAGGCCTTCGTCAATCAATTCTTTAAGATAGTCTAGCGCTGTTTTTTCTTTAGGAAGATCAAATTTGGGTAATTGAATCTCTCCAAATTTAATCTTTAAATTACACTTTTCTTTAATTTCTTGAGTTGATTTAATTGCCTCAGGAAAATCTTTAAAAGCAGCAATCATTTCTTTGGGCGAAGGTAATGAAAAATCATAATTTTTCATTGTCATTCTCTCATGATCTGTTATCTTATTGCCTGTTTGAACTGCTAGGAGAATATCTTGAGCTTTGGCATCATCGGGATAAACATAGTGAGAGTCATGAGTGGCAACAAGAGGAATATTCAACTCTTTGCTCATTTTAACCATTTCCTTGTTTGCCATGACCTGTTCTTTAATCTTGGGGTGATGTTGAAGCTCTAGATAGAAGTCGCCTTTTCTAAACATTTCTTTTAGCCTCAAGGCTAATTTTTTAGCCTCAGGAATCTTATTTGAAACGATTAATCTAGGAATTTGACCTGAAACACAGCCAGAAAGACAAACAAGGCCATCAGCGTAATGTTCAAGCAAATCATAATCAATTCTTGGCTTATAATAAAAGCCCTCTAAATGGGCTTGGGTTGTTAATTCTAAAAGATTTTTATATCCTTTTTCGTTTTTAGCTAAAAGAGTTAAATGATAATTTTCGGCATCAGCTCTGGTTTGTTTATTCTTCATGCCTCGCGGTGCAACGTATGCTTCAAGCCCAATAATGGGCTTGATCTTTCTTTGAGTTGCTTTTTGATAAAATTCAATGGCACCATACATGACGCCATGATCTGTTAAGGCAATAGCATCCATGCCATCTTTTTCGCATTTATCTAAAAGGTCGTCTATTTTTGACAAACCGTCAAGTAAAGAATAATGCGAATGAACATGAAGATGAGTAAATTTTAATTTTTGAGGCATCCTACAGGATTAACAAAAAAAACATGTTTAAAGACACATTCTTATTCTATAAATATTTTGGCATTACTTCAATTGGGGATAAGTAGAAAATATCCTAAAATACTTGATTTTTAATTAATTATATTTTATGATTAGAGAGACCTATTCGGGAATGGCTCGGATAGAACAAAGCCACAAAAAGGAGGTAAAAAATGGTAAAGAAGATAGCGCAAGAAGAAGAAAGAATATTGGTGGCAAGAAGGGTCGCCGAAACAGCCCTTTCTCTTACTGGCCTTTCAGAAGAAAGAAAAGAAATTTTTCTTAGGGTTTTTCATGTCGATTGTGATCTTAAAAATATAGGCGTTGATTCAGAAGAAGAAATTGCTCGCAGAGACTATAGATTTATTTACAGGATTGCATATGCCCGAGATGTCAATACTCATATTACCGTAAACGTATTCGTTTCACTTGAAGCAAAAACTAACCAACTGTCATGGGTTCCGCGATCTGTTCAGGCCTGGACTTGTTCTTGGGTAAGAGACTTTAAGATTCATATGCCTGAGAATGCTCTCGACTTATGGAATCCCCAGTGGTCTCTTGAACCATTGCCTGCCATAGATATGTAAGCTTTTTCAAGAGAGAAGAGTCAGCGTGCTCTTCTCTTTTTTTCATTGACTTTAAGCTCTTAAGAAATTAAAATATATACAGAAAAAGCCGGGATGGCGGAATTGGTAGACGCGTAGGTCTCAAAAACCTATGGATGCAAATCCATGTGGGTTCAACTCCCACTCCCGGCACTTTTTATATCGCTAAATCCATTTGACTTTTTTTACTTAGTGTGATAGTCTAGTAAAACAGGAAAACCAAACAAAAGGAGGAAACGAAATGGAAATTTCTAACAAGAAGGTCTACACTGTAAGCCAGATTTTCGAAATTCTTAGAGAGAGAGGGCTTGAGCTTTCTAAGGCAACGATCAGGGAATATGTGAGAATGGTTGAGCCCCTTCTTCGAGCAATGAAATCAGTTAGTCGCCTTAATTCTAGTTCTAGTGGAACATGGATTATAGATGGACGAGGTGTCATTGCGCTGATTAGATTTGTTGAACTGCAAGGCAAGAAATATAAACACGGCAAAAAGGGAAATATTGATGAAAAGCTTAATGAGGTTTTTGACTTTATTGTTCAGAGCAAGCTATTCAGTCCGGCTGGCTCAGGGATTGATTCCGATAAAGAACTGAGCTATTCAGCCATTACGCCATATCTTAGAAAGGAAGTAGGACGACTCCAGAGAAGAGTTAGTGAGAATAGGAGGGAAATAAAAAGGCTCAATAGAGAGCTTGACAAGTTAAGGGGGTAGAAGCTTACCCTCTTTTTTAGCACTCTTGACATGGGAGTGCTAATCACTTATCATGGTTAATGCGTTTATCTTTTTCTATCCATGGAATTAACAAATCGTCAAAAAAGAATACTAGCAGCGGTTCTTGAGCTTTATTCAAAAAAAGCCAAGCCTGTTTCTTCAAAGAGTTTAATTAAAACTTGTCGTTTTAAATATTCTCCGGCAACGATTAGATCTGAAATGTACGGGTTAGAGAAATTAGGATTATTAAAGAAACCCCATACCTCGGCTGGTCGAGTTCCAACTGATCAAGGCTATAGGCTATATATCAAAGAATTAATGAAGAAACAGCAATTAAAGGATAATGAAAAGAAAAAGATCAAAGTTAAGGTTAATTTAATTAAAAAAGACAATAAAGATTTTTCTCAAAAATTAGCTGAAGTTTTAGCTGATTTTAGCGAAACCTTGGCTTTTGTTGGCAGAAACCAAGAACATCATTTTCACTTTTCTGGCCTTGAAGAGATTCTTGAAGAAATGGATCAAGAACTTTTTAGAGAAATTGCTCATTTTATGGAAGAAACTGAAAGAGACTTTGAAAGATTTTTTAGCGAAGACCTAATTGAACCTGGGGTTTTCATTGGTCATGATCACCCCCTGCTTAGAAGTCCTAAGTGTGGCTTAATTCTTTCTCCTTTTAAAAAAGGCAAAGAAAGAGGTGTTTTGGCTCTTTTAGGGCCAGATCGTATGAATTACAAAAAGAATTTAGCTTTAATTGAATATATTAATGAGTTACTTAATTAATCTATGACACAAAAAAAAGACAAAAAAGACGTTAAAAACTATAAAAAAGAAGCAAAGGAACACCTAGAAGGCTGGAAAAGAACAAAAGCAGATTTTGAGAATTACAAGAAAGAAGAAAAGAAAAGATTAGAAGAATTAGTTGTTTTTGTAAAAGCGAGTCTAATTTTAAATATCTTGCCTATCCTTGATAGCTTTGACCAAGCTCTCAAACATGTTCCTGAAAAGGAAAAAGATTCTGATTGGGTTCGAGGCATAATTAAGATTCAGGATCAATTAAAAGAGATTCTTGCCAAAGAAGAAATTAAGGAAATTAAGGCAAAAGGTAAAGAGTTTGACCCTCAATACCATGAAGCGGTTGGCGAGGCTGTTGGTAAAAAAACAGATAAAGATAAAATTATCAAAGTTCTTCAAAAAGGATACATCATGGCAGGCAGAGTTATTCGTCCTGCTCGGGTATATATTGGGAAATAAAAAAAACCTCGCATTACTTCATGCGAGGCAAGATGCTAAGCCAAGGCAGAGTTGACCGTTTTGTCGGCTAGAGCAATCAGATCTCCTACGCTTATTACGTTATCTATCTCATCTTCGTCTATAATGACACAAAAAAAGTATTCAATATCAGGAACAACCCTTTCAATTATAGATTGCTCAAGGACACGATCTATCTCGATATCTTCAGGCTGACAGTCAAAATGACTGGCCAGAATGACAGGAACCTCCTTGGCGATTCTTTCCGATACCGTCCCTGATCTTTGTTCAGACACCTATTCCCCCTTTCCTTTTTGAGAACGGACACTTTAAATCTTAATGTAAACAATATTAAAAGTCAATAAGTAATATAAAAAAATTAATTGTAAATTCATATCAAATCTATGGCAAAAATTATCGGAATTGATTTAGGTACAACTAACTCAGCAATGTCATATGTTGAAGGCGGTGAACCTAAAATCTTAGAAAACAAAGAAGGAACAAGAACAACTCCTTCAATTGTTGCAAAATCTAAAAAAGGTGATCGTTTAGCTGGTCTTTTGGCGAAACGTCAAGCGGTTACAAATCCTAAGAATACAATTTTTTCAGTTAAGCGCTTAATTGGTCGTCGCTTTTCTGATCCCATCGTTCAAAAAGATAAAAAGCTTTTTCCTTTTGAAATGAGAGAATCCAAAGGTGGTGGCGTTGAGGTTAAAATGGGAGACAAATGGTATCGACCAGCTGAGGTATCGGCAATGATTCTTCAAAAACTTAAAGCTGATGCTGAAGACAGATTGGGCGATAAAGTCGAGGAAGCTGTTATCACTGTTCCTGCCTACTTTGATGATTCTCAAAGAAAGGCAACTAAAGATGCCGGTGAAATTGCTGGTTTTAAGGTTAAAAGAATTATCAATGAACCAACGGCCGCGGCCTTGGCCTACGGACTTAACAAGAAAAAAGATGAACAAATTGTTGTCTATGATTTTGGTGGCGGTACATTTGATGTTTCTGTGCTTGAGGTTTCAGAAGATACGGTTGAGGTTAAGGCAACAGGTGGAGACACTCATTTAGGTGGTGATGACTTTGATCAAGTCATTATTGACTGGATTATTGAAGAGTATAAGAAAACAGAAGGCATCGATTTATCAAAAGACACTCTAGCTCTTCAAAGACTAAAAGACGCCGCTGAGAAAACAAAGCACGAACTTTCTTCAACTATCGAAGCTGACGTTAACATTCCTTTTGTAACGACTGACCAAGATGGACCAAAACATCTTGAACTCAAATTAACAAGAGCTAAGCTTGAAGAACTAACAAAAGACTTTATTGAAAAATCAATTAAAAAAACAGAAGAAGTTGTCAAAGATGCTGGCTTCAAGGTTTCAGACATTGATGAAGTTGTCTTAGTTGGTGGACAAACAAGGATGCCAGCTATTCAAAAAGCGGTTAAAGACTTCTTTGGCAAAGAACCCCATAAGGGCATTAATCCTGATGAGGTTGTTGCCATGGGAGCAGCTGTTCAGGCTGGTATTTTCCAGGGAGACGTCAAAGACGTTTTACTCTTGGATGTAACACCTCTGTCTTTAGGGCTGGAGACCCTCGGTGGTGTAGCAACTAAGATCATTGAAAAAAACACAACTGTGCCAACTTCAAAAAGTCAAATTTTCTCAACGGCAGCTGATAATCAACCATCGGTTGAAATTCATGTTTTGCAAGGAGAAAGACCTATGGCAAGTGATAATAAAACCCTGGGGAGATTCATTCTTGATGGTTTGCCCCCAGCTCCTAGAGGGGTTCCTCAAGTTGAGGTTACTTTTGACATCGATGCTAATGGTATTTTAAGTGTTTCTGCCAAAGATAAGGCAACTGGGAAAGAACAGTCAATTAGAATCGAAGCATCTTCTGGTATTTCAAAGGAAGAAATTGAAAAAATGAAACAAGAAGCTGAGGCACATCAGGAAGAAGATAAAAAGAAGCAAGCCTTGATTGAGGCAAGAAACATGGCAGAAGCCTTAACCTATACGGTCGAAAAAACCCTAAAAGACTCAGGTGACAAGATTAAAGCTGAAGACAAATCTCAAATTGAAGAAAAACTCAAAGCCTTAAAAGAATTAAAAGATAAAGATGATGCTGATGCAATTAAAAAGGCAACTGAAGATTTATCTCAGGCAATTCAAAAAATTGGTGCCGATCTTTACAAACAAACACAGGCAAACCAACAAGAACAAAATCAAACTCAAGAACCAAAAAAAGATGAACCAATTAAAGGTGAATACGAAGAAAAGAAAAAAGATGAAGATAAAAAAGACAAAGACTAACCTTAGGAAAATTAATTAATGCAGGACTATTATCAAGTCTTGGGAGTTGATCGAGGAGCTTCCAAAGATGACATTAAAAAAGCTTATCGTAAATTAGCTCATAAATACCATCCTGATAAAGGTGGCGACGAAAAAAAATTCAAGGAAGTTAATGAGGCCTATCAGGTTCTATCAAATGATCAAAAGCGCTCTCAGTATGATCAATTTGGTCGAGTTTTTAATGGTGCTGGCTCAGGAACAGGTCAGGGTGGTTTTGATTTCAACAATTTCTCTCAATGGTTTTCAGGCGGTCAAGCAGGAGGAAATTTTGACTGGCAGGACTTAGGTGGAATTGGTGATATGTTTTCTGACTTTTTTGGCGGATCTGCCTCAGGAAGAGGCAGGAAATCAAAGGGTCGAGACATTGCTATTGATATTAGTCTTGAACTCGAAGATATTTTAACGATTAAAGAAAAAGAAATTAGCCTTCAGAAATTTAATGTTTGTCCTCATTGTCATGGAACAGGGGCGGAGCCAGGTTCTGGCTTCGAAACCTGTAAGGATTGTGGCGGTAAGGGAAAGAAAGAAGAGATTAGGCGAACAATTTTAGGAAACTTAAAACAAGTTAGAGTTTGTCCCACTTGTGCTGGACAAGGTAAAATTCCTAAAAAAAGATGTTCAAAGTGTCGGGGTGAGGGCCGAATTAAAGAAATTGAGGAATTAAAAATTAAAATTCCAGCTGGCATTGAAAACGGACAAGTGATAAAATTAGAAGAGAAGGGTGAGGCTGGCAAGCCTGGTCAAGTACCTGGCGATCTTTATGTAACCGTCCATATTCAGCCTCATCGGACATTTAAACGTCAAGGTCCAAACCTTCTTCTTGAAAAAGAAATTAACTTTACTCAAGCAGCTCTCGGTGATAAGATAGACATTCTCACCCTTAGTGGGGAAATTGACCTTAAGATTCCTTCTGGTCTTCAGTCAGGTCAAGTCATCAAGGTTGACAACAAGGGTTTGCCATATTTCGGTAGACCTGGCCAAGGAGATCTTTTTGTTAAGGTTTTAATCAAAACACCTAAGCGTCTTTCAAGAAAAGCCAAAAAGTTGCTTGAAGAGTTAAGAAAAGAGATTTAACTTCTAATTTTTAGCCAACATCCATGAATGCCTCTATCTTAAACAATCTCCCTCATTTTATTTCGTGGGATTTTTTAATGGTATTGATACTTTTTGCTGTTTTTATTACTTTAGGTTTTTTTTGGAAGAAAAAACGGATTTTGGTTATAGTCTTGTCTCTTTACTTAGCAAGACTCTTTTTATATCTCTTTCCTTTGCCTGAGAAACTTAGTAGCCTTGAATTAGGAGATCTTAGCGGAGAGTTAATTATTTTTTGGGCGATGTTTTTAATCCTTTTTCTTGTTTTTGCTTCTAGCGGAATATCATTGAGAGTTGTTTCATCAAAGAGAGTCAAAAAAAGGAAAAAATCTAAATATTTAGCGATTAAGGGTGCTTTTTATGGCTTCTTTGCTGCTGGTCTGTTTACGTCTTTTAGCTTAAGCCTTATGAGTGCTAATTTTTTAGAAAATCTTTCTTTAATTGTTGCCCTTTTATTTATCCAAGGACTAGCAAGAATCATTTGGGCAATTCTTCCTCTAGTAGCCATGATGATTTCTAAATAGTCATACACATATGTCTAATTCACTTGTTGTCTATCGTAAATATCGACCTAGTAATTTTTCTGAAGTTATTGGTCAAGATCATTTGGTTAAAACAATTCAATACGCCATTTCTCAGAAAAAGCCAGCCCATGCCTATCTTTTTTCTGGAACAAGGGGCGTTGGAAAGACGACAATTGCACGCTTGATTGCTAAGGCTGTTAATTGTCTGGACGACAAAACAGGCTTTGAGCCCTGCAATAAATGTTTAAGCTGCTTAGCAATTGCTAAAGATAACGCTGTTGATTTAATCGAACTTGATGCAGCTTCTCATAGAGGCATTGAAGAGGCCAAGGCCTTAATTGAGTCAGTTAAATATCCCCCAGTTGAGGCGAAATACAAGGTTTTTATCATTGATGAGGTTCACATGTTAACAAGAGAAGCCTTTAATTCTTTGCTTAAAACCCTTGAAGAACCGCCAAGCTATGTTATCTTTATCTTGGCAACAACTGAACCGCAAAAATTACCTCAAACCATCATTTCTCGTTGCCAATATTTTGAATTCAAGCGATTAACACCAGAACAGATTAAGCAAAAAGCCAAAAGAATCTTAAAGGAAGAAAAAATTGAAATGGATAACAACTCTCTTGATTTTATCGCAAGAAGTGGACGAGGTTCTTTAAGAGACATGGAGAGTTTACTTGAACAGATCATTTCTCAAAAAAGAAAAAAGATTTCTTTTAAAGACTTAGAAGAAATTCTAGGCATTGTTAGTCCAGAAGTTATTAGAGATTTCATCAAATTAATTCTTGAGAAAAAAACAAAAAAAGCAATTAGCTTTATTGGAGACATCTTTGAAAGAGGAAAAGACATTTCTCAATTTCTTTCACAGATCATTGACTATTTAAGGCTAATCATCTTAGCTAAGATTGACAATTCTCTTTTAGGGGTTCATAATTTAAGCAAGGACGAAGAAAAAGATTTAGAAAGTTTAGCTAAGATTGCCTCAGAAAAGAAATGTCTTCATTTAATTCAAATCTTCTCTAGGGCCGAGAGAGACATTGGTAAATATCCAAGCTCTCAGATGTCAACTGAGATTGCTGCGATTGAAAGCATTGAAGAGTTGAAGTAGTTATTATAAAATAAAACCTTTATCAAGATTTGAACGAGTGACATGGAAAAAGCACAAACCAAAAACTAATAGAAAAAACACAGGAGATAATTACTTTGGATTATTAGAAGTCAAGGTTTTAAAGAGCACGGATCTTAATCGAACTATTCAGGGTTGGATAGAGGGAGTCAGCATGGACATATAATGCCGGGTAGTGTAATTGGCAACACGCCACGCTTTGGACGTGGAAAGTCCAGGTTCGAGCCCTGGCCCGGCAGCTAATATAAACACCTCTGTTTTACAGGGTGTTTTTAGGTTGGTAAGCATGAGTGCTAGTTTTTTATTTTAAAAAAACTATTATATAAATACATTATCAATTTTTTCCTTGACAATTTATCGAAAAAGCAATAAAATGAAAAAACAAAGGAGGTTAATATGTGGTCAGTAATCGGATTTTTGCTTGGGATTTTGTTTTCTGTCATAGGGGATCTTTGTGGCTTGATTTACTTAACTCTTTTTGGAGCACTTTTGGTTGGATTCAATATTATGCATGCCATAGAGATTATATATAATACCTGTTTCCCAAAGGGGTAACACAAACTTGATAGGATTAATATAATAATGTAAGATTTAGGTAATCCAGAGAGGAGGAAAAATGCCTACAGAAAAAGAAAAGCTAGTGGTTGTTATCATAAAGGGATGCGAAAGGGCTATAGAAGAAACTAACGCCGAGATTAGGAAAATGGAACTTCCAATTCGAGTATTTGGTTTTTCAACTATCTTGGATGCTCAGGGGTTTCTGGAAAAAGAGGATACTGAAGCATCTCTTGTCTTTTTAAATCCTGTTAGTCTACTTATTGATGAAGAACCATCTTTTGAAGCAGTTCTAGCAAAAGCTAAAGAGGTCAGAGAAAGAGGAATTAAGGCACCCATGGCAATTGTCTTGCCGACCTATAGTGATAGTGGCTATGGTCTAGCAAGTAACCGAAATATGATGTTTTGTTTGCAAAGGTTTCAGTTTGTTGAATTAAACATCATCTGCAAGGAAATGACATTAGGCACAGCACCTTCTCTTTGGAACATAAGAGCGGCCCTTGCTACTCTTCCTTGTAAGTAAATTCAAACGGCCCATATGTTCATAGTTTAAAGGACCTGATATGACTAGGGCTTTAGAGCTAAGACCAAAGGGACTCAGTTCTTTGTTCGATAAGAACAAAGACTAGGCCCGTCTATACAGACAAAGGAGGAGAAAATGGCAAGTAGTGACGATCGAATACAAATCAAGGTCGCATTTGATAGAAATTTTGCGAAAACCGTTTTGCCAAGATTGAAAAGTCTCTATAATGTAAGAACTTACTCTGCACTTTTTCAACTCGGTCTCTCAATGCTCGCACTTCATGCCGATATCCATCATCGGGAACATGACCTTGTTGAGGTTAACCAGGAGGGGAAGATTGTTGGCATTGTTAGGATTCCGGAGCTGGCAATCGCAAAACTTCAGAATGCTGAACATTCATAACAAGAACATTGATGAACATTTCATGAGGACAAGAACAGAACTACTAGTCTTTTCATGAATAGACCAGTGACAAACAATTCAAGGCAGAAATTGCGCTCTTTAACTAATCCAAGTTTTACGCAAGAGATTTATTCTTCAGACCTACACACCTTAGGTGTGTAGGCTCTTTTTTTATAAAAAATAAAAGAATTTTTGTTCACTATATTTAATGAAAGCCCAGAAAAATCAATAAAGAATAGCTTTTTTCTTAAAAGTATGTTAGCCTAAATTTAGACCAATTTAAGACAGAAGAGAAAGGAGGCGGAGGGATTGAGCAAGAAAGAAGTGCCGTGGCGGCTCAAGGAATTAAATAAACGTAAATCTAAAAGAGGCGAGATAAGGGGTCGTCAGCTAGAAGAAAGAATTGAGAGAATCCTAGAATTTATGCATGAGCGAGGAAGGATTATTGGATTTACTCGCTATCTTCCTTATAGCCCTAAAGACTTAGAGGGTAAAGATTTCAAGGTCTTTCGTAGAATTGGAGATGTCATTCGGGAGGTGTCTTTCAATGTTACCATTTCTCATAAAAGCGAAATGAAACACAGGCTTAGCCATCCCGATGTTCCTACAATTGTTGTTCCTCCGGAAATGACACGAGAGCGGATCGAATATCGTATCTTTAAGCTCTTCGATGAGGGTTCTTAGAAAAAGAACTTTTCTCCATGGACTTACTCCCGTCACCCCTGTGACGGGTTTTTCTTTTTTCTTTAAATTTTTAATTGTTGTTTATCAATATTTTGTTATAATTTAAATAGATTAACACGATCCTTAAAAAACGTATTAGCAATAAAAAGAAAAAGCTCCTTTAAATAATTTGAGAATTTTAATATTGATAAGTTTAAGGGAGAAGTAAATCATGAATTTAGAAAAAGAAATATTAGAAATACAAAAGAGAAATAAAAAAGTTGAAAGCGATAAAGCTTGGGAAACAAGCTTAACAAGAAGATTACTTTTATCAATCTTTACCTATCTTGCCATCGCTTTTTATTTAAAAGCAATTGATCTCCCAAAACCATGGCTAAATGCAATTGTTCCGGCCCTGGCTTTTATGCTTTCAACTCTAACCCTACCTTTTTTTAAAAAGATTTGGGCTAAATATATTTTTAAGAAAAAGAGAAAATGAGTTTTAATAATATCCCTTTTGGAAAAATTGATGAATTTAATGTTATTGTTGAAATTTCAAAAGGTAGTCAAAATAAATTTGAATTTAATGAGGAATTAGACGAGATAGAACTTGATTGGATTTTTACAGGAAATTTTTGTTTTCCTTTTAATTATGGTTTTATACCTAAAACCAGGGGAGGTGATGGAGACCATGCAGATGTCTTTGTTTTATCTTCTGGACCAATTGAAACAGGAACAATCGTAAAATGTAGAGCTATTGGAATAATCGAGCTCCTAGACAGAGGAGAAGAAGATGACAAAGTCCTGGCTGTTCCTCTTGCTGATCAAGAATACAATAAATATCAATATCTGAATGATCTAAATTTTGATTACAAAAAAGTTTTTGAAGATTTTTTCAAAGAATTAGGCATTCAAAAGAAAAAAACTCTTGAGATTAAAGGTTTTCACGAAAAAGAAAAAGCAAATGAACAAATCCTTAAATATTTAGATAATTTTTTAAAAAGGACATAAGAACAAGAGAAAACAATTTATTTCTAATGTTATAGAAATGAATTCTTTTTTACTTAAAAAAAAGATAAACAGCATTATTATAAAGAAGAATTTTTAATGTTGTGGATAATGATTTTGACATCGAAAGAAAAAAGAGTTAGCATATAAATATATGGAGTTAAACTCCATAAATTAACAGTAATTTTTGGAGAAGAAATCTTATGATTAAAAGGCATTATAATATAGATAAATTGATAAAACCAAATAAAGCTTTAATCGTTTATGGTCCGAGAAGAGCTGGAAAGACAACTCTTTTAAATGATTTTTTAAAGAGAACATCTTTGAACTATAAGTTAGACTCTGGTGACAATATTCGTATCCAGCAAATTTTAAGTTCTCAGGATTTTTCTCAAATTAAAGAATATGCATCAGGCTATGAATTAATAGCCATTGACGAGGCTCAACAAATACCAAATATTGGCTTAGGTCTAAAGATTCTTGTGGATCAAGTTCCCGGTATACGTGTTATTGCAACAGGTTCTTCTTCTTTTGATCTTTCTCAAAAACTGGGCGAGCCATTAACTGGTCGAAAAAAGACAATTATTCTTTTTCCCTTTTCTCAAGGAGAACTCTTGGAGAGATATAATAAATTTGAATTAAAAGAAAATGTCGAAAATTTTTTGACTTTCGGTTCTTATCCAGAAGTAGCTGTTGCTAAAACCCGAAAGGCTAAAATAGACATATTAAATGAATTAATTGACTCTTATCTTCTTAAAGACGTCTTTGCGATAGAACGGATTAAGGCACCAAAGCAATTACTTGACTTATTAAGACTGTTAGCACTTCAACTAGGGTCGGAGGTATCTTTAAACGAATTATCTAATAAAATTCTTCTAGATGTTAAAACAATTAGCCGGTATCTTGATATACTAGAAAAATCTTTTGTTTTAAAACGATTAGGTAGCCTCAGAAGAAATTTAAGAAAAGAGGTTTCAAGTAAATCAAAATATTATTTCTATGATAACGGCGTTAGAAACGCTATCATATCGCAATTTAATCCTTTGGCTGAGAGAAATGACGTTGGGGCACTTTTTGAAAATTTTGTTTTTATTGAAAGAATTAAAAACAATAATTACAAAAGAAAATATGGTAGAAACTATTTTTGGAGAACCTATGCTGGCCAAGAAATTGATCTAGTTGAAGAAAGAGATGGAAAACTCTATGGTTTTGAGATTAAATGGTCAGACAAAGGAAAAATTCGTGCTCCAAAAGACTGGACGACTAATTATAAAAATACTCAATATAAAATAATCAGTACCAGAAACTACTTAGATTTTATTGGAATTAAATAAAATAGTGCAAAAAACAACTAAAATCTACTCTTGGAATGTCAATGGTATTAGAGCAGCTTTAAGAAATGGATTTCTTGACTGGTTTTTAAAAGAAAAACCAGATATTTTATGTATGCAAGAAATTAAAGCGCAAGAAAAAGATGTCTCTAAAGACATTAAAGATCTTAAAGACTATTTTTTATACCTAAACCCTGCTCAAAAAAAAGGTTATGCCGGTACAGCGGTTTTAACAAAAATTAAACCAATTAAAGTTATTAAAAAAATTGGTATTGATAAATTTGATCAAGAAGGCAGATTCCTTTTATTAGAATTTAAAGATTTTTATCTTTTAAATACATATTTTCCCCACAGCCAGAGAGAATTAAAAAGACTGGATTTTAAACAAGAATTTAATGAAGCATATTTAGATTTCATTAAAAAGATAAAAAAAGATAAACCATTAATTTTAACAGGAGATTTTAATGTTGCTCACAGGGAAATTGATTTAAAGAATCCAAAGCAGAATGAAAAAAATGCTGGTTTTACACCTGAAGAAAGAAAATTCGTTGATGAATTAATCTCTTTGGGTTTTATTGATACTTTCCGGTATTTTTATCCCAAAGAAGAGAAATATACTTGGTGGTCTTACCGCTTTCATGCTAGAGACAGGAACATTGGTTGGCGGATTGACTGTTTCTTTACAAGAAAAAAAGATATCAAAAAAGTTAAAAAATCAGAGATTTTAGATGATGTTTATGGTTCAGACCACTGTCCTGTTCGTTTAACCCTTGACATTTAATATAAATGAGTTATCATTGGTAAGCATTTTGTTTTTTTAAAAAAAACAAAGATGTCGTGCTCTCCGATTCCTTCGCTAAAGCTTTTTAGTCAGGACAATTCGAGAGTAGGTCGTAATTTAAAAAGTTAAAAGTAGATTCCTAAACAATGAACAAAAAGCTTTACGTAGGAAATCTTCCTTATTCAACCACTGATGATCAGCTTAAAGAACATTTTTCTCAAGCTGGCAAGGTTGATTCAGCCAATGTGATCACTGACAAAATGTCAGGCAGATCAAAAGGATTTGGCTTTGTTGAAATGTCAACAGAGGAAGAAGCTCAAGCTGCCATTGATACCTTAAATGGCAAGCCTTTTGAAGGCAGAGAGCTAAGAATTGACGAAGCAAGACCTATGAAACCTAGGTCATTCGACAATTAATCCTAAACAAACAAAGCAAAAGCACCCTTTTTAAGGGTGCTTTTGTGTTTTAAACATTTTTATTTGACAAAGAATTAATAAAGCAATATGATTTAAGTAGGTTCTTAAAAAAAGAAAGGGGGAAGAAATGATTACAAAGAAACCTGTTAGAGAGAAGATGAGCACGCTTATGTTTGCTATCCTTGGAGGAATCATTGGTGGAGGAACTTCTCTTTTTGGCTGGCTTTGGTCTTTCCTAGCTGGTTATCAGCTTTTCTTTGCAAAAGGCGATTGGGGTGGGGCTGCCCTTCAGTTTGAAAAACCAGCAATCTTTTTCTGGTCAATGCTTGGATCAGCCTGTCTTGGTTTTTTGGGCGGGGCGCTGTCCGTTCTCTTCAACAAAGACCCTTTAAGCTTTATGGTTGAGCCCAAGGGACATGATCATGAAAACCTTGCAAACCTTTTCATAGCCTTTATGTTCCTTTCATGGCTTCCTGCTGTTGTGGTCATGGTTGTTAGTGCTGCTATCTTAATTGGATTAGGTTATGCGATCATATTTACCATTAAGAGAATTAGATACAGACTGGCTAAGAAAAAAAGACCCCAGAGGATTAAGGGCGGGCATCTTTAGAGATGCCCTTTTTCTTTTCCCCAATTATCCAATTGAACAAAGCAATAAATTTGTTAAAATTAAAAAAGAACAAGTAATTTTTTGTTTTTTTATGCATATTTTAGTTGAAGTTTCTGCAAGACACATTCATTTAAGCCGGGAAGACATTGATATTCTTTTTGGCAAAGACTATCAATTGCAAAAAGAAAGAGATCTTTCTCAGGGAGATGATTTTGCCGCCAAGGAGAAATTAACTGTTAAAACAGATAAAGCCAGTCTTTCATTAAGAGTGGTTGGGAAAGAAAGACAAGAATCTCAAATTGAGCTTTCAAGAACAGATGCAATTAATTTGGGAGTTGGCGATTTACCGCTTCGTACCTCGGGACATTTAGATGGAGTGCCCAAGCTTGAAGTTGTTGGGCCACAAGGAAAAACAAGCGTATCAGCCATTGTTGCTTGTCGTCATCTACATCTTTCGCCCGATGTTGCACTCGAGGCTGACTTGAGAGACGGCGACAAAACAGTTGTTAAAATTGAAGGTGAGAGGAAAACTATTTTTGAAAATGTTGTTGTTAGAGTTCAAAATGATTACACCCCAGCCTGTCATCTTGATACAGACGAAGGTAATGCCTGTGGTTTAACTAAAAATCCCGGAGAAGGGGAAATACTCTTATGAAGATTTTAGTTATTAATTCTGGATCTTTTAGCTTTAAATACAAGCTTTTTGGAGAAACCTTTAATTTAGAAAAAGAAGGAAATTTTACAGCTCAAGATAAAACAACCGAACAAAACTTAGAAAAGGTTGTTGAAGAAATTGGTGATATTTCAGAGATAGGAGCAATCGGTCATAGAGTTGTCCACGGAGGTAAGGTCTTTCAAAAAACAACAGAAATTAATCAGGAAAATATCGGGAAACTTGAACAGTTTAATTCATTAGCCCCTCTTCATAATCCTTATAACCTAGCTGGCATTAAAGCCTCAATTAAACTATTGCCAGGAATTCCTAATTTTGCTGTTTTTGACACTAGTTTTTTTAAAACCCTGCCTAAATATGCTAAAATATATCCTCTGCCGCTTGAATATTTTGAACAAGGTTTTCAGAAATTTGGTTTTCACGGTACATCACATAAATACGTAGCGGGTGAAGCAGCCAAAAAGCTAGGTAAACCTTTTGAAGAATGCAATCTGATCACAATCCATTTAGGGGGTGGCTGTTCAATTACGGCCATCAAAGAAGGAAAGGCAATTGATACGTCAATGGGATTAACGCCTCTTGAGGGCCTTGTTATGGGGACAAGATCGGGCGACATTGACCCGGGGCTTCTAATTCATCTCCTAAGAGAAAAAAAATTAAGTCCTGAAGAAATTGACAACCTTTTAAATCAAGAATCTGGCATTAAGGGCTTAACTGGCCATGAAGACTTCAGAGACGTTTTAGATGGTGTTGAGGAGAGCAAAGAAAAAGAAACATTAGCTTTTGAAGTTTTTACATATAGGGTTAAAAAATATCTTTCAGCATATTTTGGTGTTTTGGGTAAGGTTGATGCAATTGTTTTTACGGGAGCAATTGGTTCTGGACGAGAGGAAACAAGAGAAAAAATAATTCAAGGTTTAGAATTCCTAAAGAACATTCCTGTTTTTGCAATTCAAACTAACGAAGAACTGGAAATTGCAAAAGAAATTAAAGAAATTTTAATATGAGATATTCTTGGAAAATTGGTGGACCAGCTGGTTATGGCGTTAAAAGCGCCGGTGAAATTTTTGCTAAAGCCTTTCTGAAGAGAGGCTATTTTACTTTCTATTATTCCGAATATCCATCTCTAATTCGAGGTGGTCACAATACTGTTCAGGTTGATGTTTCAGATCAACCAATTAAGTCTTCAAGTGAAAAAATTGATTTTCTTTTAGCCCTAGATGAAGAAACGATTAAACAAGATAAAAAATATTTAAGAAAAAGCGGTCTTCTTCTTTATGATAGCGAGACTTGTCAAAACAAAAGAATTTTACCAAGAAGGAATGTTTATCCTGTTCCTTTCAGTAAATTAGCCAAAGAAGCGGGAGGAGAAGTTATGAGAAACAGCGTTGCTCTTGGAGCAAGCTTAGCTTTACTTGATGATACTCTTAAGGAATTAAAAGAAGCAACGGGCTTAATTTTTCATAAAGATGAGCTTAAAAAAGCCAACCTAGAAGCAATTGAGAAAGGCTATAACTTCATTAAGAAAAAACACAAGACTTTAAGAGAAGTTAAGCTTGATAAGTTGGACAAAAGAGGTCCGCGTAAAGCCCTTCTAACAGGAAATCAGGCGATTGCCATGGGAAGTCTAGCTGGTGGTTGTCAATTCTTTTGCGCCTATCCGATGACACCAGCAACATCAATTCTTCACTGCCTAACAAGTTATCAAAGAAAAGCAGATATGGTTGTTCATCAAGGTGAAGATGAAATAGGTGTTATTCATGAAGCTCTTGGAGCCTCCTTTGCTGGCGCTAGATCAATGGTGGCAACCTCAGGCGGTGGCCTGGCTCTGATGAATGAGGGTTTCTCTCTGGCAGGCATGACAGAAACACCTCTAGTTTTAGTTGAAGTAACTCGACCTGCCCCAGCAACAGGTCTGCCAACTTGGACCGATCAGGGAGACCTTAGCTTTGTCTTAAACTCAGGTCATGGAGATTTTCCTAAAGTTGTTTTAGCACCAGGAGATCCTGAAGAAGCCTATCTTTTAACTCAACACGCCTTTAACTTGGCAGAGAAATATCAGCTACCCGTTGTTATCTTAAGCGACAAAGCCCTAGGAGAAAGTAAGTACAGCGTTGAATTAAAAGACCTAGACGGCTTGATGATTAAGATCGAGAGAGGAGAGATTGTTAAAGTATCACCTAGGAAAGAATACAAACGCTATCTATTAACCAAATCAGGGATTTCTCCAAGAAGTTTGCCAGGACTTGAGAAAGGAGAACATGTTGCCAATAGCGATGAGCATGACGAATTTGGTTTTTCAGTTGAAGGTTACTCTGACTCAAGAGTGGTTCAGATGGATAAACGAGCTCAGAAAATGCAATCAATTTTAAAAGACATTATTCCGCCAGTTTTCTATGGACCCAAAGATGCTCCAATGACAATTATTAGTTGGGGGTCAAATAAGGGAAGCATTATTGATGCTCTAGAAAAGATTAACTACACTTTGCCTGGGAGAAAAACAAAAATTAATTATCTTCACTTTAGCTATATCTATCCTTTCGCCAAACAAACACAAAAAATCTTAAAAAGGTTAAACAAAGTAATTTTAATTGAACAGAATCAATCATCTCAGTTTTCTAAACTCTTAAGACAAGAAACAGGTATCCGAGTTAGCGATAAGCTTCTAAAATATAACGGTAAGCCTTTCTGGCCTGAAGAGATTATTTCGTATTTGAAAAAATTAAACCTTGTTTCTTTAAAGAAATTTCCATGGAAGAAAAATTAAGGCCGAATGATTACAATACTTCTTCTAAGCCAACCTGGTGTCCAGGCTGTGGCAATTATTGTATTTGGCAAGCCCTAAAACAAGCCTTAGCTGATTTAGAAATCCCATCTCATCAATTGGCAATTACCTATGGGATCGGTTGTGCGGGCAATATGGCTAATACAATTAAAGCCTATGCTTTTCATTCCTTACATGGCAGAGCTCTGCCAGTTGCCTTGGGAATAAAATTAGCCAACCACGACTTAACTGTCATTGCTATTGCTGGTGACGGTGATGCTTATGGTGAGGGGACAAATCATTTAATTCACATTGCCAGAACGAATCCAAATTTAACCTATATTGTTTGTAACAATAGATCCTATTCTCTAACAACGGGTCAAGCTTCACCAACCTCAAGGAAGAAATATGTTTCTAAAACAACTCCATGGGGAGAAGTTAAATCACCAATTAATCCAATTAACTTGCTTTTAGCATCTAATGCTTCTTTTGTAGCTCGAGGTATGGCAGGTGACATTCAACACTTAACAGAGTTATTTAAAAAAGCCATTAAGCACAAAGGTTATGCTCATGTTGATGTTTTGCAACACTGCGTTACGCTTAATAAAATTGATACACTAGAATATTACAAGAAGAAGACGTATAAGATTGAAGAAGAAAAGGATTATGATGTTAAAGATAAAATGAAGGCTTTTGAAAAAGCTGAAGAAATAAAAAAAATACCAATTGGTATTTTTTATCAAAAAAGAAGAAAGCCTTATGAAGATAGCTTTCCTCAATTAAAGAAAGAAACTCTTGTTTCAAAAAACATTAAAGCGACTCACTTCAGAGACTTAATTTAAAAAAATGTCTCAGACATTGATTACAATCAGCTACCTAATTCTTTCCTTAGGGCTAATTTCTGCCCCTTTTTTTATTCTAAAAAAACTTAAAAAAGTCAAATGGTTCTCCATCCTCCTTTCTTATACCTCATCCCTTCTTCTTTTTTTGGGAACAGAGATCAGTGCTAATCAGCTTGATAGATGGCTATACGAGGAGGTGAGAAACTCAGGCTGGATTATGGATGCACTTTTAACCGCAGGGTTTTATAATTGGCTTCTAATCACTATTTTATTTATTATTTCTCCTTTTATTGTTGCTAAGATCAAATATTCTAACCTTGACAAAAAAAGAATTTTAATTTCTTTTTTTATTAGTGTGTTTTTAGCCTTAATGATGATTGTTTTATGGATATATGTTTTAATGGCGGGAGCAAGAACTTTTATTAATTTTAACTAGTAATGTCGTTTGGAAATTTTAAAAAGCTTATTTTAGCAAGTTTCTTACTTGCTTTTTTGTTTTTAGTCTCTCCTGTTCCTGGCTACGTATCAAGTAATAATCCTGTTTTGATTGTTCCCGGAATTGGCGCTTCTTGGAACTGGCAAGAAATGATTGGTGGACCACTAAATGATTCATGGTCATTCTTCCCAGGCGTCCATATTTATGATTCTTTAATTGAAGCTTTAGAAGTTGAGGGCTTTGATGTCCACGTCATATATTATGACTGGAGAAAATCTAATTTAGAAACTTCTAAAGATTTTCTCAAGAAGAAAATTGATGAAATTAAACTGAAGACAGGAAGCAATAACGTTGATATTGTTGCTCATTCTATGGGTGGACTAGTTTCCCGGGCATACATTCAATCAAATGATTTTGAAGACGATGTTGAGAGATTTGTTATGTTAGGAACACCTAATCATGGATCATCAGACATCTATTCTGTCTGGGAGGGCGGGGTTATTCCTAAAAACTGGGGAAGGTCTTATAAAATAGCACTTGACTCATATCTCTGGTTCTTAACTCATTTAAAACATGAAACAGGTTCTAATTATGAAACAATTCATGAACATATTCCTTCTTTGGGAGAAATGATGCCTGTTTATGCTTTTCTTGAAGAAATTGATTTAAGTGGAAGCACAACACCTATATCATACGAAAGCATGGAAGTTAAGAATCCTTTTCTAGAAGATTTAGAGAATTCCTTGTTTTTACTTCAAACCAGAGTCTATACATCTAATTTATCTGGGTTTGACGAAGCAACGGTTGATAAAATTATTGTTGAACCTAGATTAGAGGGAGAAGAAATTTGGAAAGACGGCAAGCCTAATCCCTTTCCGCCACCCAAGAACAATGCTGAGGGAGATAATCGTGTTTTAGACTCTTCTGTTAACCTAATGAATCTTTTTGTTATTCCTGGTGGGGGTGGCGATTTCCCTGGACCCGAGAAATTCATTGAATTTGGGTTTTATAGGCGGGGAAGTTTTTCTGAGACAAATCATACATATTTACCTCATAGAGCCATTGAAGAGGTCATTTACTGGCTAAAACATGAAGTCTCACCTTTTCCTTCGCCTATGCCAGAAATTGGCCCGCCAGTTGAGCTACCAGAGGTTAATATTCCTGAGCCATCCCCAGAACCAGACAAAGCTTTAAGTTTTTTCTTTACTGACAAGGTTGAACCCAAAATCATTTCACCAGATGGATCAATTATTGACGTTTCAACCTCAACAATTCCTTTGGCTGAATTTGAAACTTGTTTTGAAGAAGATGGCCCTAGTATTATATACATTCCCGAACCCGAGGAAGGCGAATACATAGTGGAAGTTATGGGCTTGGATTTCTCAGATTATGATTTTGGTATTTACTACGCTGATGAATCTAAATCTCAATTAGAAGATTTTTGTGAAAACATTGAAGAAGGAGAAATCCAAAGCTTTAACATTGAAATTTATCCAGATGAAGTTGAGCCAATTAAGACAGACGAAAACTATACAATTGATGACTTAATTAATTTAGTTAAAGGCTATTACAAACAAGGCAGAATAAAAGAAGTTTCTAATTGTTCTGATCCTTATCTTGAATATGAAAGCATTAAGAAAGATAAGATATCTAATTTAAAAAACATTAAAATGGGTAAACTTCTAGAAAACAACCAAGCTTGTTTTAAATTAGAAACGTTAATTGAAACAGACAATAATGATTATCAAGGAACAACTGCTAATTACGAAATTGACATTAATGCCTTTCAAGAAAATGATTCATCATATTTTAATTAAAAAAAGTCCCCCGAGGGCTGATCGGGGGACGGCCTTCGAGCGCTCTGTAGCGCTGTGGGCTGAAGTGGTATCGGGGAAAGGGTGGGAACCCTTCCCATTATCCATTTTACTCTAAGTATTTTTCTTGTCAAGGGTCTCTAGTAAATAAAAAAAGCCCTCCTAGACGCTTGACCGCTGTCTATTAGGAGGGCTTCCGCCAAACTGGTGGGGGTTAGCGGCTTTCCTGCAAGACTACTCTTGCAAGAAAGTGGGCGGTGAAACTGGAACTAGTTTCATTTTAACACGGTAAGGATTATTGTCAATATGGATTTAAAAAAAGCCCTCCGACCTCAGTCTGCGACTTTTCGGAGGGCTTTGGATGGGGACCGTCCCCATCTCAGCGAGGGTACTCCGTGCCTCGATTGGTGTTCGGGTCTAGTTCGGTTCCAGGTCGAGGCAACGGTTCGCCCTATTATCTTAGCAAAGGATAAATCAATGTCAAGAGAAAAGATAAATTAATTAAAAAAGGTCCTTCGACACGCTCGCCGAAGGACCATCCGATGGAGTCTCCCAGAGGAGATCTTAGCGCAATTGGTTCTCGCCGAGAGAGAACCAAAGCGACATTCTCTATTTTAATTCAATTATTCTCCATGTCAAGTGGAAAAAGGAGAAGTTTAGGAATATGATTTATCCTAGATAATTCTTGGAAAGACAATGCTATCTTTAATTAAAAAAAGTCCCTCGACAGCTTTGCCGAGGGACAGGCTTAGACACTCCACATGCCTATAGCCAGGAGGGTGCTCCCCGTCGCGGATAACGGATAACGGGAAACTACATTACCCATTTTAATTTAATCATTTTCTATGTCAAGTGGAAAAAAGAAACTTATACAAAGACTATCATATTTAGCAATCTTTTTAGGAGTTGTTTTTGGTTGTCTTGGATTAACACAGGCAAGCTTTAAAACAAGGATTGAAAAGGAAAACAATCAATTAGAGGCTGGGACGCTTGAAATTGACCTTAAAGACGCTTTTAACTCAGAAATATCATTTAACCTTGATATTGGTCCAATTGCTCCATATTTGCCAATTTCAAGCTATGCTAAGATTAAAAACACAGGTAGCTTACCTCTTTTATGGAAAATTGATTTTAATCAAATTTCAGAAAATTGTTTAATTGAGAATAAGTGTCTTTCAGACATACTTCAAGGAGAAATCATGGTTGAAAGAACTCTTTTAGATTATCTATATCAAGCAAAGCAGGCAGAAAATGACGAGGAATACCAATTAGCCCTAGATGAATTTGTTAAAAAAGTTAAGTTTTTAGAACAGGCAGGTTTAATTAGCGAAGGAACAAAAAACAAATTGATTCTTAAAAGTAAAATATTAAGATAAAGAACAATCTATCCTTGACATTATGTGTAATATGGACTAGAATAAAGAAAGTTCTAGATCCAAAAAAAGGAGGAAGTAATGGAAGAGAGAGAAGAGCTTGTTGGGTTGCATTTTTTGAATGGCAAGATTTTCAAAGAACCGCAGTTTATAAAAGGATGGGCTTCCGTCATCTTTGAAAGCGAAGAATCTTTAGGCGAGCAGGTTCGGCTGAGAAATTCCAAAGGTTATTCTATTTGTCCAATAGATCTTCCTAGCGTGCCAATGACATTAAAAGGTAAGAGAATTGACGTAGTTGTTGGAGATCCAATGATTCTGAGAAATGTTCGTGTTGTTGGGACGGTTCGTAGCAATAGCCTGGAAATTCCCGAGAGAATCCGTCGTTTTTTCTTTGATGGTTATCAAATAATTATCTTCGAAGACGAAAAAGGTAAACGTATTTATGCAAGGGAAGAACACGCAACAATTCTTTCTGATGCCAAGCCATATATAGTGCCTCAGTAGAGATCATGGGCTGCAGACTACCGCAGCCCTCTTTTTTTGAATGAGTTGTTAGGAAGAAAATGTAAAACCTGTTCTATCCTTGACATTATGTGTAATATGGACTAGAATAAAGAAAGTTCTAGATCCAAAAAAAGGAGGAAGTAATGAAAAAAAGAGAAAAGCTTGTCGGGCTGGATTATTTGAATGGCAAGATTATCAAAGAAACTCAGTTTATAAAGAGATTGGTTTCCGTCATCTTTGAAAGCGAAGAGTCTTTAGGCGAGCAGGTTGAGCTAAGGACTTCTGATGATCATCCTATTTGTCCAATTAATCTTCCCAATGTGCCAATGACATTAAAAGGTAAGAGGATTGACATAGTTGTTGGAGATCCAATGATTCTGAGAAATGTTCTTGTCGTTGGGAGAGTTCGTGGCAATAGCTGGAGAATTCCCAAGAGAATTCGTCGTTTTTTCTTTGATGGTTGGCGAATAATTATCTTCGAAGACGAAAAAGGTAAACGTATTTATGCAAGGGAAAGACACGTAACGACTCTTTCTGATGCCAAGCCATATATAGTGCCTCAGTAGAGATTATGGGCTGCAAGCTATAGCAGCCCTCTTTTTTTTGAATGAATTATTGGGAAGAAAAATGTAAAACCTGTTCTATCCTTGACATTATGTGTAATATGAACTAGAATAAAGAAAGTTCTAGATCAAAAAAAAGGAGGAAGCGATGAAAGAAAAAGGTACTGTGCTTTTCGGAATATATTATTATGACGGATCAGTTATTGAAGAAAAAGACTTTGATATTTGCACCCTCTCTGCCATCATTGAGACAAAAGGAGAAGTTCCGGGGGAGAGAATCGAGCTATCTGACAATATGTGCACGTCAAATCTTCCAGACATAGATATGGAACCAGGACCAGAAAGAGTCGATGTGGTTATTGGCGACCCAAGGCTTTTCAGGGGCGTACAAGTTATCGAAAGAGGCTTTTTTGAAAATCTCGAGAAAATCCCTGAAAAAATCCGCGATTTTTTTTACGAAGATGACGATATGATTATCTTCGAAGACAGAAAGGGTAACCGTATCTTTGCACTAATACAAGACACAACCCTTCTTTCCATAGCCGAACCGTACATAGTGCCCCAGTAGAGATCATGGGCTGCAGACTACCGCAGCCCTCTTTTTTTGAATAAATTGTTAGGAAAAACCGCAAACTATTGCTTTTTTAATTTTTTATGTTATAATATATATTACTCATCCTAAGGAGGGATAAGAATGACGTTTCCAAAAGAGGCTGTCGTTGATCATGCCGCTCAGGCTGACGCAATCTCTAAGGCGAGAAACATTCTTGTTGAACTACAAGCTCCTCACGGCTCGTCGCTCGAGGGTAACGACAAAAGGAAAAAGTTTGAGCGTCTCATCGAAATTCTTAATGAATTCCAAATTGGTCTTGGCGATGTTGGAACATCGGAACTCGTGCTCCAGTGGATTGCTTCCGACCTCGGCCTCGACGAGGAATACACCTTCTACTAGAAGGAAAGCTGTAGCCCTGAATCACGGGGCTACTTTCTTTATTGACAAATTAAATCAATGATATAAAATGTCTATACTTCTCAAGGAGGTGATTTAGAGTGGAAGAATGGATCAAAACATTGTTGGGATTTGCTTTATTGCTGGGAGCTCTTCTAGGGGGAGCAATGGCAGCCCGGAGAGACTTGGGCTAGCCTATTGAGTAGCGAAAGCTACTCATTTTTTTATTTGACTTAAGATATGTTTTGTGTTAGCCTAGTCGTGGTTTTCAGAGAAGTTCTTTACAAATTAGAAAGGAGGGAAAATGGCTAGCCCAACAGAAAGCTTTTTTTTAACAAGACAATCTGAAACACTTAGTGGCAAGAAACAGAGAGAGCTTGCTCTTAGGGCAAGCCATGGAGACAGAGAAGCTTGCTGGAGATTGGTTCTGAGTTTTGAGAAACTAATCTATTGGTACTTAATGAAAAAGAATCATCTACCTTATTGTTTGGATAAAGAGGAGATTGTCCATATTTGTCTGAAAAAGCTTTTTAAGGTTTTCTTGAAAGGGAAATATGATCCTTCTTACGGGACCAAGCCAAGCAGTTATGCACTTATCTGGATAAGAACAATTGTGTTTAATTTTATCTGTAAAGAAAAATTATCCGTTTCTGTGCCTAGCAATATTAGTCGTACGATTTACTCTGGCTTATCTAGTGACCTTACTCAAACAGGCATAGATAGACTAATAGCACCATATCCTAATATAAGTAGACCGTATGCCTTGGCTGCCTACAGAATTTATCATTCGATTTCTCTTGATTCACCTATTCCTGATGAATTGACTGAAACAGAAGTCGGGGGAGATGAAGAGATAACACTAGAGACGATAACTGATCCCCAAGACTTGAATCATGGTAATCGACAGACACGTCTTCTTCTTAAATTAATGATTAGACAGGCTATCAGAGAAAGCCTAGACATAAGAGAACAAGTAATCATAAGGCTTAGATATGGGATTGGTCCTAGCAAGGAAATGATTCTTCGGGAGATAAGCGATATTATCGGATTGACCAGAGAAAGGATAAGGCAAATTATCGTAAAGGCCGAAAGAAAGATGGAAGAATATCTACTCAGACAGCCTAACTTTAAATTAATTGCCAAAGAGTACTTTAGCAATTAAGTACCTAAAAACAAAGAATTTCTTCTTAAGCTTGTAATCCAGAATGAAAGGAGGCAAGCCAAGTGGAAGAAAATGGCTTTATCACCATTAGAGATGTACGAATACATATCACGCCAGAGCAAATAAGAGTTCGCTCAAGAGAAGAACAATTCCGCTTAGCAAGAATTGCTCTAGCGGGCAATGAAGAAGAGAATCTAAGAGCTAGAGAAGAACTAGTTTTGAGCATGACAGCCTTAATCATTAAAAAAGCTCTTCTCTACGAAGCTTTCAGAGGAGAACTTCTAAACGATGCTATTCAAGAATGTCGAATTGCTCTTTTAAGAATTTTCTCTCCGCCAGACGTAGAAAGTGGCGATACCACCCGTTTCGATCCTGATATGGGGGTCAAGCCTGTTACCTATGCAGCAACCTGGATTATATCCATTCTTGCTAGGGTTTTTGATAAGCTTGTTAGGCCGGTTAGTGTTCCCAACTATTTGACCCATAAACTGAGAAAACTCTATAGGCATGAAAGTGCAGCAGGCCAAGAATTAACCGAAATGAGAGAAGAGCTTGGCTTAGATGAGGAAAAGATATCTAATGCTAGGAAGACCATGTATCCAACGTCTCTAGACGTAAAGCTCATGGAAGAAAGCAGTTCATCACCGACTCTACTTGACGCCATTGCTGGCGAGGAAGAAATCTTCAATCCCGAAGTCTCTGGTATCAAGTTAATCCAAAGAGAGATCCTAGAGGAAGCAATGAAGACAGAGCTAACTCAAAGGGAACAGATAATCATCAGAGGTAGATTTGGACTGGATGGCGAAGAACAAATCCTTAAAGAACTAGGAGATCAATTAGGTATAAGCAGAGAAAGAGTCAGGCAACTTGAAAAAAGAGCAATTGATAAATTAAAAGCATGGGCAATAAGAACAAATATCCGCAACCACTTTGCTTTAAAAGATCTTACACAGTAACCCTGAATTCAAAAAAGAAAGAATGAATTCAGGGTTTTTTATTTATATATAATATATAGGTAGATAAGTCCACTTTATCCTAAAGTTATCCACAAGTTATAACACACATCCGCACAGATTAAGCCAGTTGTAAAGTTTTTTTAATTTTGACAGGAGGTTTTCCTATTTGCTACGATTAGTTTACGACAGGAGGCTAATGAATTAATTAGCTCAAATCAAAAAAATTATGTCACAAACTACTGTAGGCTGCTACATTTTAGTTATTAATAAGCTAACATGAGAGGTTTAGCTTTTTTTTGTTTTTTTTGTGACAAAACCTTCAAAATTAAAAAAACGCTAGTACGCTTAAGTTCGTAAACAGGTTAATTCAAGGTATCCTAACACGGGTATCCCAAATACAATTAATATCTATTAAAAGGGAGAGGGTCGGCTACCGAGTTAACTTAAAAAACAAAATCATTTAATTTCGTCTAGACGAACTTAAAAAGCGGAAATTAAGTGTTAAAAAATGTATCTTAAAGAATTAGGCATGGAGAGCCCAAGGGAGGATTCTCGATTCCTAATTCGAAAAAAAAGATTAAAAAAATGAAAAAATTATTAGCAACTTATTTAGCACTCGCTATTGCTGTTTGGTTGGTTGCGCCGGCCTTGACCTTAGCGAATGGTACAATTGGCACAGAGCTCAAGAAAGACTCTTCAGGGGGAAATCCTCCTAATGTTTTAGTCTCATGGATAGCTCGTGGCGATGATGTTAACGATAACGCAAATCCTGTTCCCTATACAAATGACACCGATTATTATAGAGACGATAGTACTGCACAGTATACTCAAATTAGACCCTCGGGAATAAAAGACCTGCACACAAATATAGCTATGTGTACTATTGTGGAAAGTGAATACGGCATACCATATATTGACGGTGTGTATGCAGACGTCTTTTATCCAGAAGTTCAATTAGGAGAACACCACGTACCATTAGAAAATCAGAGTGGAGCTGGTTGTGGTCTATTTATGCAACAGGATAGATTATTAAAACTGACTGAACAAGAAGGAATTGATCTATTCTGTAATAACGTTCGGTTTAGCAACGACAACCTTCCTAAGTGGCAGCCAGAATTGGAGTCAGACGGCTATAATATTCTTTGTGGTAGCACTGGTAAACTAAGAAAAGGAGAGGCTGCTGTTTACTGTGGCACCAAGACAATCTCTTATGAAGATCCGGCAGGAGAATACAATGTAAGAATAATGGCTCAGGATATGAATTCGGGAACAGGTATACAGGACCACGGCTTCTATTATACTGAAATGACGTCCTATAAAGTAGATTTCGACAAAATTGATTATGGGCCTGTAAAGTTGAATATAAATAAAATTGTTAGTGGAGACTTAGATTTTGGTTCTGAAAAAGCTACAATCAGAAACGAGGGGAATGTAAGATTAAAAATAAGCGTTAATCAAGATGACATGCAGCTTGGTCAAACAAGTGGTTCATGGAACGTAAGCTATGGTGCTAGAATTGGACATGAGGTAGGCTTTACAACCTATGAGCCTGGGGACACAAGATGGATAAACGATGAATTAGATTTATCAGAAGTAAATGAGATGGACTTTTCTGTGTTGGTTAATAAGTTCCCATATCCAGTACCAAATAAATTTATTGGTACAATGATTTTAGGTGCTAAAAAGGCCAACTTTACCTCCTGCTCTTCTTGAAATAGTAACATAGGTGGCGGAGGAGCTTGGATTCCGTGACACAAGAATCAAGAATGCTTCCGCCCCGAAGCTCTCTGGGTTATTTTTAACCCAGAGACCCTCGGGAGGTTTTTGAAGCAAATAAATATATTATGACTAGAAATATAAAAATAATTATTTTGTTGTTAACATTGTCAATTTTTATTCCTCAACATTGTATGGGCATAGGAATGACAACGGAACCAATTACCCTAAAAAACATTCTAAGAGGACAAGAACTAGAAGAAGTTCTAACGCTTGTCAATTCGGAAAAGATTTCAATCACCTATACCATCTTAGGAGAAGGAGAAACCAAAGACTGGCTTAGTTTCTATAAAAGTGATGATCCAGAAAACATTATTACGGAAATTGACGTTCCCGCAAGGCAACATATTAAAATTATTGCTAAAATTGATGTTCCCCAAGATTCTCCTAATGGAAAATATGAGGGAAAAATTGTTATTACAACTAAGCCGAAAGAAGAAAGTGGTAATAACGACGGAATAACGTTGGCACTGCGAGTTGAAAGAGATCTTCTAATTGAAGTTACGGACACTGAAACCATTGAATTCTCAACAGCGGTTATTCCCCTAAAATATTCAATTAAAAAAGGTGATCCACTCGAAGTAAGGCTTATATACAGAAACGAAGGAAACGTTAGCATAAAACCTAATGTTGAGATGAAGGTTAAAAAAAGTGACGAAACCGTTTTTACGGCAATATATCCCTACCCAGAAGGAGAAGATCCCATAAAGCCATTTGAGCAAAAAGAGTTAAACTATATTAAATGGACAACGACAGGACAAGAAAAAGGGGAGCATATAGTCGAAATAAATATTAAGCTAGGAGACGAGTTAATAGAGGAACATTCATTCTCGTTCAATATTGGAAGAGATGCCTCTTACTATTTGGGAGCATTGGCAGGACTAGGATCTGGTAGTCTGGGCATCATATTAATCGGAATAGGTATACTGTTAATGGGAATCTTCTTCATAAGAACATTTGTTTTTAAAAAACGAGACTGGGAAAAACCAATGAAATTTGTTAGAAGTATGCTTTCATAGGGAATAAATAATAAAAACATATTCATGAACAGAAAAAGAAAAGAAAATTTCAAAAAAGGATTAAGCATAATGAGCGGACTAATTCTAGTTTTTCAATTAATGGGAATTACTAATTTAGCTTCGTTTACAGAGAAAGCTCTAGCTAATGATATGTGTTCAGTTGATGTTGACGTTGTTCTAATTATGGATATTTCAGGAAGCATGGGTGATGGGGCAAATCCAAGTAAGTGTGAGTGGTCGGAAACTAGGAGCTATAAAGGTGGATCAACATGGTTCTTAAATACTAAATATAATGTGAGCGAAGACTGGTGCAATAACACAAGAGATAGCTATGACGAAACAGAGCCAGTATTTCATTATGTTGCGACTACATACACAGAATCTCATGATAGCAAAATAGACAATGCTAAAAATGCCGCAAAGTCTTTCTTGGATAACTTTAAAGACAATGATCAATCTGCACTTGTTTCTTTTGCAGACAATGCATCCTTAAACAAACAGCTTTCGAATAATCATCTATTAACAAAAACAGAAGTTGATAATTTAGTAGTTGGTGGCGCAACTAATATCGGAGATGCCATATTACAAGGAATTAATGAATTAAATTCTGGGCGCGCTAATCCAAAAGCAAGTCATGTTATGGTTCTTCTAACAGATGGAAAAGCTAATAAACCGAATGGTCCGGGACATGGTGAAGATCCATTAGATGTCCAATATGCAAAAGATAAAGCCCAAGAAGCCGCTAATCAGGGATATAAAATATTTACCGTTGGTTTAGGAGATGATGGTGATATTAATCAAGAAATGCTTCAAGAAATTGCTACAATTACAAGTGCTAATTATCATCACGTTCCCAACGGAGAAGATTTAACCGATATTTACAATCAAATAGCTTGGGAAGTTTGTCAATACGGATCTATCTCAGGCTGTAAATACAATGATGCAAACAAAAATAATGCTATTGATCCAGGAGAACAAACTTTAGAAGACTGGGAAATAGTTTTAACGGGCGGACCCAACGGTTCTCCTCGTTATCAGCCAACAGATGCAAACGGTTGCTATACCTTTGCTGGGCTACCTGATGGGCTTTATACAGTTTACGAGGGTCCTAATCTAGACAAGGGAAACTTCGATCAAACATATCCCCAAGGTTTAATTTACGAGAACATTGAAATCAACGTTCACGATCAAAGCCTTAGAGATATTTCAAATATTGATTTTGCAAACTATTTCCCAATTTGTGGAAATGACATTCTAGATGAAGGAGAAGAATGTGATGGAGAAGACCCTCAAGTTTGTGAGACTGAAAATGGTTATGCCGGTACAAAAACTTGTAATTCCTGTCTATGGGGTGAATGCGAGACAGAAGAATTTTGTGGAGATGGCACCTTAAATGGCAATGAAGAGTGTGATGATGGGAATAACATTGACGGTGACGGCTGTTCAAGTATTTGTATTAACGAACAATCAACGGGTCCAGTTTGTGGAGATGGAATTAAAGAGGGGACAGAAGAATGTGATGAAGGTGAAGATAATGGAGATCATTCACTCTGCTCTAGTCAATGTATTCTAAATCCAGCCTGTAACGACGGAATAGACAATGACCAAGATGGACTGATTGATTTCTCCGATGACCCTGGCTGTATTTCTTTAGAAGATAATGACGAGACAGACGAGCAAACAGGTCTTCAAGCAGGAGATATTGTCATTAATGAGGTTATGCAGAATCCGTCAGGCATGACTGTTTCTATTAGAACAAACAAACAATGGTTTGAGATTTATAATAACTCCGATAAAACAATAGATTTACAAGGCTGTCTTTTAAAAGACACTAGTTTTAATAATCATTTAATTCAAAACCAACTAATTCTTAATTCTGGAGACTATGCTGTCTTAGGTTACAGCGATGATAAGAGTGTTAATGGTAATGTTGATGTTGATTATGTATATTTCCCGGGATTCTTTTTAACAAATAGTTCTGATCAAATTATTCTAGAATGTGATAGCGTTGAAATTGACAGGATTGAATATGACAATGGTGCCACCTTCCCTGATCCGAGTGGTAAATCAATGATTTTTGATCCTTCACTTATGGGACCCAGTGCGGCTACGCTAAATGATGATGGAACGAATTGGTGTGTTTCAAGTTCTTCCTATGGGGATGATCTTGGCACCCCAGGATCTGTCAATGATCCATGTGGGTCTATACAATGTATTCCTTCAGAAGATTCAAGGGAATGTATTTCTGATGGCTATGCTTCTGTTTACTATACATACAATCATCCTTCTTGTGGTCCGGGATACTATGAAGAAATCTCTGACTCTAACTGTCTTTGTATTTTAGAAGGACAAACACCAGGTGATTGTGTTTCAGAAACACATCGTCTTTGGAATTTGACATACAATTATTCATATTGTGAACCCCTAACAGAAGAAAGAGAAGATTCTTCCTGTTCTGAGGGCGGAGGACCAATAGACCCTGTTTGCGGTAACGGTGAATTAGAACAAGGAGAAGAATGTGATGATGGCAATACAGAAGATGGCGATGGTTGTTCATCTTCTTGTCTGTGGGAATCTTCTTCTATTTCAGGTTGTAAATATTTAGATGCGAATTATAACAATGATCTTTCAGATGATTCAATCACTCTTGAAGGTTGGGAAATAGTTTTATCTGGTGATGCAACATCAACTGTAACAACAGATCAAAATGGTTGTTACAGTTTTAATGATTTAGATCCAGGTAATTACGAAATCTCTGAAGGCTTGAATCAAGATAAACAACCATATATTCAAACTTGGCCAAATGGTAATCTTTATCAAATTACTTTGTCTGAAGGACAAAGTGCAACAGATAAAGATTTTGGAAATTATTTACCTGTTTGTGGCAATGGCATCTTAGATGATTCTTATGGTGAAGAGTGTGATGATGGCAATGAAAATGATGGTGATGGTTGTAGTTCACAATGCCTAGAAGAAGGAATGCCAAATAACCTAGGATCAATTTCAGGATATAAATACGAGATGTTTGATCCTGATAATGGTTATGGTCTTAATCAAAGCGATAGATTGGCTGGTTGGCACCTACTTCTCTTTAAAGATGCAACCTCAACGCCAATTGAAAATATTTATACAGATCAAGACGGTTTTTATAAATTTGATGATCTTGAAGCTGGAACGTATTACATTAAAGAAGCCGATGATCAATATCAAACACCCTTTATTCAAGTAACACCAACTTCAACTTACCATGAAGTTGTTGTTCCTTGGGATCACGATATAGAAGACGTTAACTTTGCTAATTACTTCCCTTATTGTGGAAATGGTATTGTTGATGAATCCATTGGAGAAGAATGTGATGATAATAATACAACTAACGGGGATGGCTGTTCTTCAGAATGTCTAATTACTTATCAATGTAGTGATGGGGTTGATAATGATCAAGATGGTTTAATTGATTATCCTAATGATCCTGATTGCTCAAGTCCTCAAGATAATAGAGAAGCAGGGGAGCCGACTGGTGGAGTTGGCGGCGGCGGAGCAATTATTTTCTCTTACGGTGCTAGTAAGCCACCCGTAGAAGAAGAGCCAGCCGAGGAGCCGGAAGAAGAGCCAGGAGAACAAGAACCCGAAGAAGAACCCAAAGAAGAAATTGAAGAACCAATTACTCCCCCAGTAGAAGAAGTTCCGCCTAGCACAGGTCCGGTTATAACCGAAGAAGAAGAGGAAGAAGAAATTGTTGTAGAACCAGAAGAAGAAGAGGAAGAAGAAAAAAGCACTAGCTTCTTAGCCAGTCTGGCTAGTCTACTTGGAGACTTTGGTAATATTTGTTTAGCGTGCTTGCCTTGGTGGGTAATTCTTCTCTTTGGTCTTTTCCCTCTTTATCGACTTTTCAAAGAATGGAATAAAAACAAAAAAGTTCCGCCACTACCATGGGGAGCTTGGTTAGGAGCTCATGTAATTTTAGCCCTAGCTTTCCTTGTGGCAAAAATAGCTTGTATTCCTGTCTGGGTTTTAATTCTGATTGGATTAGTCAATTTATCTTTCTGGTATTTCAAAGCAGAAAAGACAAAAAAGAATCTTTCTCTCTTTATTCTAGGAATTCTAATTCTTCTCATTTTCCTTATTCTTCTTCTCATTTTCCGTTGTCTTCACTTGTGGGTGATTGTTCTAGGAATCTTAGCTTTTGCAGCAGCACTCTCCCTAATTGGAGAAGAGGAAAAACCAAGACAAGAAATGCTTGATATTGAATAAAGGATTAATTTAAATCAATATATTAAAAAAAGGGGGCGACACTAGTCGCCCCTTTATCAGTTCATATTTGTGCAAAGGGTAACCGGAAGAAAACCGTTCAAGTTTACGAAACTGACAATTTCCCTGAAGTCTTCGCTTGTCCAACTGTACTCGCCTGACTCATCGATGCGATGAAAAGTGAGAATGAGCCAACTGTTTTCTTCTTTGGCTCGCAGGACCCAGTCTTTGACTTCCTGAACCGTTGTATCTGCTTTGACCATAACGGTTTTCAAGAGATAACGATTTTCCTCTGCTAGAGGAATATCGTTTAATCCGTCCGGATAAGCAGTACGATGGAAATCGTAGTATTCAGCAATCAAAGAAAGAACTTTTTCGTTATGCTCTCCAAAAGGAACAGCGAAGCTGGTTACAGAAAAACCCCTTTCTTCGAAGAATTCTTTGGATGTCGAAAGCTCAAACCTAACTGCGCTTTCTGCTAAAAGGGTTAAGTCTGGATGGGTAACCGAGTGAGAGCCGATTTCCCAGTAGTCCCTGTAAAGGATGTTGAGCATTTCTGTGCTCATGTACCCTCTTTCGCCGACTTTATCTGCAATGGCAAATACGGTGGCGGGATACGAATACTCCTTCAAAATCGGATAGGCACGGGTGAAGACTGACTCGTAACCATCGTCAAAAGCAAAGGTGACAATGGCATCAGGAAGACATTCCGGTGGGGCAGCTTCCTGAGTGATAAGCAATCCCGCAACTGCAAGAGTCGCAAAAACGATAAGAATGGGTTTACGAAGGAAACAGAACAAACAAGTTGCTGATCCTATGAAGGGCTTGAACCAATACATGTTTACCTCCTTACTAGCTCTTCTCTGTGGCCCTTTTGCCAGCTCGACAGCCGTTCTTTCTTTATCCACTCAAGCCAGACAGACTTAAGGAACAGGTAACCGTTGACATAGGTTACAATTAGATAATTGGGCAAGCTCTTTATTGCCAAAATGGTCTTCTTCGATTTTCTTGCTTCAAAAGCAGAAGAGAAACCTATGATACCTATCTCAACTGCAATAACCCCAAGAGTAATGTTTCCAAATTTTAGCATGAGAAAAATCGTCAAGATAGCCGTTAAAGGGAAGATTATTCCACTTAGTAAATTCCAAAGGGCAAATAGGAATGCCCTCCTATTTTTTGCTAGTCGGAATTTATGAATAGCTATATTCTGAAGGAATCCTCGATACCATCTCTCAACCTGATTTTTATAAGTAGAATAATTATGAGGGTCAAGTGCATAACAAAGAGCATCATTAACCAGCTTTACCCTCATTCCTTCTTCGAGAAGAAGCCATGTTGCATCCATGTCTTCGGCCATGCTTCTATCAGGAAAACCACCAATCTTTCTTAGGTTGTTCGTCCTGAAGGCGGAGAAGCAACCAGATGATACCAAGACACCGTTCCAGTTATCTTGAGCAGCCTTACAGACAGATATGCCAAAAAGGTATTCAACAAATCTAGCTTTTTCCCAGAACGTTTCTATAACCTGTGGCAGAACAAATCCACACGCTGCAGCTACGTCATCTTCGGAAAAAGCAGACATAAGTCTTTCAATGGCGTCATTCTTAAGAATGGTGTCGGCATCAATATTAATAACAATATCTGTGCTAACAAACTGTAGACCAAAAGCCTGAGCCTGGGCTTTTGTTCCCGTATTCTGAGGAGTCACAAAAACATCAACATCCATATTTCTGGCGATCAATCCTGTCTTGTCTGTTGAGCTATCGTCTATGACTATAATGCGATCAGGTCTGCGTGTTTGGTTTTTAATGCTTTCGATTGTTTTTGAGATGTGATTTTCCTCATTATAGGCAGGCACTATGACTGTTATAGTCAAATCAGACGTTGCTCTAAGATTGGGGCTTCTCTGTAAACCCAAAAGCCATCTCAACCCCTCTCCAAGGCTTCTCCTTCGAAAGGCTTCTAAGAGTACAGCTAAAGCTAGCAAGATAAGCGGAATAATTACGGCAATCTTCATTTTTCCTCCTTTTTTGTTTTTGAAGAACAGAAACGAAGAGATTTTTGTCTGGAAAGAACCGCCATTATCATAACTCTTCAGAATAAGGCAATCAAATGAGTTATACACAATTAACGAATAAAGTCTTTTTCTAGAAAAAACCTCAGCTTGCATCTTATCAAATAATGACAGATATGTCAATATTACTTGACATTTTTTAATAAAAATGTATGATTTATAAAAGAGGTTAAAAAAAGGAAAGGAGGCAGCAATGCGAAGAGATCAGAAAGGGTTGGTTGCGATTGTGTTCTTGATTATGCTTGGATTTTTGAGTAGCAGTCTTTTGGCAGATGATGCTGGTGCATCAGTTTTTGCTGGGATTAGTATCGACAATTGCTCAATTGCTGGATTTTATTCTGGTTTTGAGGTCTATCGATACTTGATCCCTACATTAGGTGTTGACGAAAAAGTCGAGCTTACTGAGTATTCAACTCTCGATTTGTCTGTTGGCATTGGCTTGAGAACAAAGCTAGCCAAAGGAAGCCAGTCCATTGAAATCGGAAGTGGTTTAGGCGTAAGTTGTTATAACCTCTTCTCCGGAGAGCACGAGTATGTGAAGTATTTTGCATGGGGGGTTATGCGTAGGCCCCTCTTAGTTCTTCGTGCTTCGCTGGATCGAGCGTTCAATGCTGGGTATTACAAAACCAGCATTAAGCTCGAGACTAGAGATGTTGTTGGTTTCGGTCTTAGCTATATGGCCGAACAAAAGCCCGAAGAATTCTTTGAGAAAGCCAAGGCCGTACTCAACCTAAGGTTCTGTCAATCTAAGCTTGTGTATGGTGAAATTAGGGGATACGTTGGAGTTGCGGTAACGAACTTTAATCCTAGCTGGCAGCCGGTATGGGGAATGAGAGTCACGTCTGCTAGTTCTGAAATTTCTTTTGAAGCTCCTTTTCACCAACCAAATCAATGTATCGTTTTTGATCTTAACTTCTGTGCTTGGTGGTAGCTTAGAACAAGCGGGGTAGAAGAGTCTACCCCGTCTTTTTTTTAGAAAGCACATTAGATAAATAGACGTCTAAAAAAATCAGAAATATTAAAAAAGGATTACGGCTTGCCGTAATCCTTTGCTATTCTTAGCTCTCCACAACAAACCTCTTCACTACAGAAAGAGGGGTTGTGTACCATTTCGACGCAAAGATGCGATTACCCTTTTGATCCTTAAAGACAATCATCTCTCCAGCTCTAAGAAACCCAATACGGGGAAGATTGGGAAAATCTTCCAACTCTCTGAGATAACCCCTTTGAACTACACAGACATTTCTTATAATTCTTGAGTTGCCAATGAGCACGTTGAATCTACGATTACTCGGTTTTGCCCTTACATTTGGAAAATCAATTGAGGCTTGCCTACCACCTCTTAAGGTAACTGGTTTTCCCATCGTTTTTTCGCCCTCAAAAAGAGCAACAATACGATAGTAGCACAGATTTTTCTCTGAGATAATTCTATCAGAACGAATCATCCCCAAAAAGCTTTTCTTTTAGGCATTCCATCTCCTTTCATGCCCAAACCCCTTGGCGTTGTTTTTATCTGAGCTTTTTTGAATTACTTATCTTTCTGTTTTTACTGAGTTTTTGTAATGCTTACCTTAGCCTCAAAAGTGAAAGAAAAGCCGTCTACAGGTTGAAGCAGTGTCCAAAATTCTTTATTGCGCCTATAAAGTGCCAGGCATAGCCTGTGACCTCTTCCTCCTATAATAAATGATTCGAGCATATCTACGGTTATCCATTGGCGACAACGCTCACGAATTTCACTAACTGCTAAGCCATAACTTTCTTGAGCAAATTTAACAGCTATAGCATCTTGGGTTGCCCTAAATTCTCTTAAGATAAGCGTTCCACTATAGAAAGAAGGCTTATGAGGAAGCTTTCGTCCATTATACCTAACAGCAATGACGTAATCTTTCAGGTTTTCCTTATTCGGAAAAATCTCTCTTAAAACATGGTTATCATCCAAGTCCATAATCGAAATAGACTTTCCGCCACTTTGATAGAAGCCTTGTTCTGTCAACGCGCCCGTAATGCTCAACAATTTTTTTGCCGCTTTTAGGGCATCGCGATCGTTATTAGCATCAAGAACGCAGGGTGGTGCTTTTTCTCTAAAGAGGACGTATTTATTTTCTTTGATACTTCTTTCCTGATCCAATGCTCCAAACAGTTTTTTATTGATTTCTTTATCAGTGAAAATTAGAGAATTTGTGTCTTCGATTAATAGGCGGAATTCTTCGGGGAGCCTGTAGTAAAGAGCCGAAGTTCCAATATATATTCTGTTACGCTGACAAGAAACACCATCTATGTCCTTTAATTTAGTCGTAACTCTGACAAGACCAACTTCTTGAAGAGCATCAGTGGCGGTATTTCCATTTGATGTTTTAGGTATATTAGGAAAAGCCCTGTCAATAGTAGAAAGCGGGATAAAACCATCTTTCCTGAGAGATATTTGTCTGGCTATAAATCCTAGAACACGAGCATTATCTTTTTGACACAATGTCTCGACTAAAAGATCTAGCACAGGGTCACTAATTCTTCCGTCCATGCCTACCTCCTATCGGTTTTTTTAGAACTGTCTCAATCCTAAGATATTTTTAAAATAATGTCAATATTCAAAGCTAATGTGCACACACATATGGCACTTTTTGCTATCCTAGGGGTATATGAAAACTATGCCCAAAAACATTAAAGAAGAACGTTATCGTTGGATTAAACCTATCTTAGACAAGCATATCTCTATCAAAGACATGACTAATGTCTGTCCTTTCTCCAAGAGAACTCTTAAGCGTTGGCTCGCTTCTTACCGTCAGGATAGCATGATCGGTTTTGAGCCTGAATTAACTCGACCTAAGAGTTCTTCCAAAGAGACACTTATTCATGTTGAAGAAAGAGTGATTGAGGCAAGAAGACAAACAGACAGAAAGTTTTGTAGACAAATAGTTAAATAAAAAAAGGGCACTACTTCATGTAGTGCCTTTGGTTTTCCTTATTACCTCATCAAAGATTGAGCTTGTTCTTAGTGCGAATTCCTTAATTGTGACAGTTTTCTCTATATAGATATCTCCATCCCTAAGTTGTCTTTTTGCTCTTTTCATTCGAGGACCTGGTCCGGTAGTGGTAAAAACTATTACTGGAAACTGTCTGTTACTCACGGAAACGATTTCAGAATGGTATCGCCGTAGCAGATCAATGCCCGCATTAAAGCTAATCATACAAAGCTCTTTTTCGGATTCATTTTTTGGAAGAGCAAGCTCTATGATAAGAAGTTGAAAATCATCTTCTTGCAAAAGCTTCCAAGCTTCTTCTCTAGTTGTTGCCCATCCTATTTCTTGTCTTGTGTCTCTTGAAGAAAAATAGCTTTTGAGGGTATCACTGAAACCTCTAAGACTATCTGGCATAGAGTCGATCCAAAGAATCTTTATCTTTTTTTGCATTTGTTCCTCCTTATTTTGTATTTGGTGCTGTTTACATTCTATCTTATTTTCTATACTGTATCAGGCAAACTCGACTCACGACAAAAAGACACAACAAAAGCCTCATAAATAGAGGATTAGAGAAGAGGGTTGGCTATGCAAATTAGTCGGAACTTTTTTATATTTTATGATTATATTTAGAAAAATAAAATATCCCCAAATTAGGGATTGACACACAAGTTCTAATTGCCATAATAAAACTAATCACTACGAAAAAGGCCCTTATAGGGTTTTGTCCCTATCGGGGGCTTTTTCTTTTTAAGAGACAAATGATGAAGTTAGTTTGTATTCTTGCGTTCTAAAATCTTGAAACCATCAGTAATAGCATCACAAAGAAAGTTCTCTAATTGACTGTAATCGTCCTTAGTCTGAGCTTTATGAAGAAAAGTATAATAAAGTTGTTTTTGATTTTGGGAAATTACGGCAGGCGCGATATTTTTCTCAAGAAGCATAGCGTTTATTAATAATCTGCCAATGCGACCGTTACCATCGGAAAATGGATGAATTTGCTCAAACTCACTATGAATTTTAGTCGACAGACTAACAATATCTTGTTTTGGCTTTTTCAGTCTTAACATAAGTTTTGAAATCAATTCAGGGACCTTTAAATGATTGGCTGTTGGCACGTTGGCTCCGATAATCCTGACGCCGTGTTGACGATAAAGACCGGCATCAGGACGAATGCCATTCATAAGAATATTATGAAGTTTTAAGATTAAAGCTTCATTAATTTTTTGTTTTTTGTAAAGATAGTCGAATAGATAATCCAAAGCAGTTTGGTGATTCTTGGCTTCCAACTGTTCGGTCAAGCTTTTATGAGGCAAGGCTGTATTGTCAAATAGTATAGCAGCGGTATCTGCTTCGGACAAGGTGCTGCCTTCAATGCGATTGCTATTATAGGTGAGTTTTAGAATAAATTGGTCATGGATGTCAGGATGATTAACAATTTCCTCAATAACATTTCTATGTCTAGAAGCTTTTTGATATAAAATCTGTTTTTTGGTTTTGAGCTGATGGTCGGGGATTGTTTTTTGGCCGGTTACTTCTAAAAACAATTCTGTAATCCTAGCCTGTTTCTTTGGTCGAGGCGTAGCCTTGTTATTCCACCAATTATTAAAGGCAACAAAAGAAACCTCAAATTTTTTAGCTAATTCAGTTTGAGTTAAATTTAGTTTCTTTTGAATGATTTTGAGTTTCTTATTAATAGCCATGATTTACATACAAATATCTATATCTAATACTATATTAGCAAACTTTATAAAGTTAGTCAACAATAATCCCATTTTATAAAGTTAGTAATCAGGTGTTTTGGAGTGTGATATCTTTGTAAGCTTATGTATACCAAATACCAAAAAAGCAACGCTAGGCATAACTTTCAGAATAGATAGGCGACCAACGGGAACGGGTTCGAACCTGTTTGGTTAGATTAATTATACAAAGCTTCTTTAAAAACGGCACTGGTTGTTCAGATTTTGGGATTGTGAGGGGGTGGTAAAGTGTTTTTATTAATTTGATAACTAAAAAAGGAGCCAGATTTTCTTTCTGGCTCCATGGTGATGCTATCTTGCTTTCAGTATCTTGGCTTTAGCAGATGCGAGGCGAACAACTTGTCTCGCGCTCCTGCTTGGGTTGCCATTAATACGGAAACTTTTGTACAGAAATTCCTCAGCGAAATCTCGAGCAAGCTCTTGTTTTAAGCAATCATCATCGTCAAGGCCTGATTCAAGTACGTCTAGGCAGTGAATAAATTCTCGGCTTGTCTCAATAGCTTTCTTTTCTTCATCATTGTTTGCTACACGATGAAAGTACCCAACCACTCTATCTGTTTGGTTAACAAGGTTAACGAATATGCCGCCGTGAGTAAATTGGAACCAGTAACCGTTTGTGTGCACATCTTCACGACGAATACCTTCTTCTCCTAAAACAGAAAGGATTTCTTCTTTCTGTTGTTCTTTAATCCTGTTGCTGTCTTTCAGCCTCTTGCTATGAATTGTTCTTCTGGCTTCCGCGAACTTTGTTATTTTCTCAGTAACCGGCAAACTGTCGAAGTCTAGTGGCAGATGACTTGAAATCTTTTCATCAAGCCCTTTTTTTCGTTTTGATTTGCTAGACGGGTCCCTAGATGCCTGACCGCAATTGCTAAAAAGATGTATTGCCGCTGCAACCCCTGCTAGAGCTCCGAACATATCTACCTCCTTTTAATCTCAAATAAATTTTATCAGATAAAGGTATGAATGTCAAGCAAAGGTTCGACCCGCCACAAAAGGGGTATAACAAAAGCCCTATGAATAAGGGCTTTTAGGGAAGGGTGACCAACGGGAACGGGTTCGAACCTGTTTGGTGAAATTGATTATACAAAACTTCTTTAAAAATGGCGTGAATTGGCCAGATTTTGGGATTGTGAGAGAGTGGTGACGTCTGGTGTCAAAAGAAAAAAAGAGCCCGTAGAAGTACATTTTTACGGGCTATTAGGTCTTATTCTTCAATAATTGACTCAATTGAGTTAAGTTTTGGTCTATTTTATGACCATGTTTTCTAAAGAACGGTAGATTATTAATATGAGCATAGTCTCTAATCTTGACTGTTTCTCCGACAAAGCCCCAACTGAGAGCAGATGTTGTGTCATGATAGTAAGAACAGTTTATTATAGATTCTCCTATAATTCTCGATAATGTTTCAAGGAAAGGGTCAAAGAATTTCTTTTTCTGCATATCGTCTAGGTCTTTAACGTATCTTTGAATATTGAAAAGCCCAAAAAAGGAGAAATATGTTGGAGTCATGAAATTATATCTATAGCGGAGATACCAGATGAATTCCAGCCAATTACATCTCATTCCCCTAAAAAGCCAGTAACGTGGAGAACCCTCAGAATCGCTATTAAAAGCTAGATGCTTAAGCCTAAGACCCCTCCCAGGACAATAAAGCTTTCTCCATGCTTTTATTGGATTGATAGTTGGAAGCTTGATAACGAAATATGGGAAGATAAAACATATTCTTCGTTTACCCTTCTCAATTCTCATTTTCTCCTCCCTTCAGAACTACTAATATCCTATATCATTCTCCATCTTTTGTCAAGCAAAGGTTCGACCCATCACCTAAGAGGTATAACAAAAGCCCCATGAATAAGGGCTTAGAGAAAAGGGTGACCAACAGGAGCGGGTTCGAACCTGTTTGGTGAAATTAATTATGCAAAACTTCTTTAAATATAGAGTGGACTTTTCAGATTTTTGGATTGTGAGGGGGTGGTAATACCTCGTTTTTATTGTCGCTAGACAGAAAAAAAGCACCAGCAAAGCTGGCGCGTAAACCTAATTGATTCTCTCTAAGAATACATTCTTTGCACTATCTGTTCTAAGCCCTATACCACGATAGTAGCGTGAGATGGCAGATGAATTCACAAGGGCTCCCCATGCTTTGGCCGACTCTCCCTTAAGGGCGAATTTAGCGCCATCCTCCATTACATAGATAACTTCCTTGATTTCTCCATGTCTTTCGGTAAAATCATGCAAAGTATCAGGAACGGGAAACACCTTTATCCATTTGTCTTCATCGCTTTTTCTTAAAAGAACCTTGGCTCCTCCTCTAAAGAAATTGCCTTCGGTAAGTTCTTGTTCAGGCGAAGTCAGTCCAAGAATGATTTTTGCGTGAGTGATAGCTGTCTCATTGTCTTTTTCCTCAAAATGATATGGGTCTGGGTCTGTCTCAAATTGATATCCCTCTTGGAACTCTAAACGATATTTTGGCATCTTTGCCCCCTTTAGAACTGTTTTTATTCTATGTCCCTACCTATATCTTGTCAAGCAAATTTAAGTTGTCACGATAGTCTCTGCTATTTAATCTGCTTATTTTTGCGCCTATACACTATCAGAATTAATATCAACACAAGTGCCAGCAAGGCCAGCATCATTAGTATTAGTGGAACGGATAGGAAGTCATTAGTAATTGTCCTCATCCAATCCAGTGCTGGTCGTGCCCATAGGAACAGAGCCAATATAATTATTAAGGTGCTTTTAAGAAGGCGCCGATTTACTTTTTCTCGACTATCTGTCCTTGGGTCTACTTTTACCACAGGACCCGTCCCAATGAATGAAATATGTTTAAATATATAAATTACCGACATAACAAACCCTATAATCAAGGCTATTATTACTGCTTGGTAGAGCAGCATCACTGTCATAAGCAAGAAGCTTTCAAATGGTGTAAGTTCCCACATTGTATATTTTATGTTTACTTTTTCTTCATTATACCGCACCCAAAAATCACGAACAAGAATATCATAAAAACCACAACGGATTTGGCTTTCAGAAAGATGGGTGACCAACGGGAACGGGTTCGAACCTGTTTGGTTAGATTGATTATACAAAACTTCTTTAAAAATAGCGTTGGTTGGCCAGATTTTGGGATTGTGAGGGTGTGGTGATATATGATACAGAGTTTTTTATGTGTATAACGATTAAAAAAAGAAGAGCTGGTCAGGCTCTTCGTTGACGCACCTGCGTCATTAACGACCTAGTGTAGCGTGGCTGGTATCTGCCAGTCCCTGCAGAAGTTTTCGCAGGAATGGTCCCTGATGCCGACTCCGTCAGGATTGTTTGTCTTGGAAAGATGTTCTTCTGGCGTTATGTTGAACGTACACCAGATATCGACGCACCTTCCACAATTTCCAGCCGGGTGACCTTCCTCTATGATACGCTGTGCCAGCGCTTCCTTGTGAGCTTGTATTCTCCGCTCGTCAGCCACGGTAACCTCCTTATTGGTTTGTCTTTTCAGCCAACTAACATTAGTAATTATAACATATAATAGCTTAAAAAGCAATGATTTTGACTTATTTTTCCAAAAAAGACTCTTAAACCAACTAAAAGTTGGACCTACCACAAAAGAAATATAACAAAAGCCCCATGAATAAGGGCTTAGAGAAAAGGGTCAGCTATGCGACACAATCCGAACTTATTATGGGGTAAATGTATAAAAACCTTGTTATAGCTTATTTTATAATTTTTTCATATATATTTTATTCTTCTTCCTGGACACCTTTCTTCTTTCTTCTTTCAAGCTCTCTTCTGAGTTCATTCTTCTTTCTAAGTGCCAAGAGTGACTCTTTAGAAGCCTTTCTATAGCTATCAGATTCTGTTTTTATATCTGGGTTAATCGGTTGAAATGGTGCGTGTCTTTTTCCACTCCAGGTCCATTGTCTCTTCTGCTCGGTAATCTTCTCATTTGCCCATTGTCTAAGCCATGCTACTCTTAATTCTGGAATCGTCATCTCTTTCAGTTCGCGCTCAAAGTCATATATTTCTCCGGCAAATTCAGATGCACCATCTATTTGTTCTTCTATCTTTTCTGGAGTAATACCAGCCTCGTTAAGGCCCCTAAAGCAGGGAGTTATATTATCGAGTAAGCCAGGGTGCATTGAGTTCTTGTATGCCTCCGGATCTTCTAGGTATTTTCTGTATTCTCCAACCCAATATCGCCCTCTGTTTTCTGCTTCTGCCATTACTTCGGCCTTTCCAAGATCTTCGATTCTGGTTTCTTCTTTTGGGCCTTGCTCCTCGTTAGGCAAAGGAGCAGTTTCTGGATTTTTCATAAATTATAATACACAAATATTAGCTAATTTACTTTATCTTTATTTTATCATGCCCCAAAATCAAAATCAAAAATACCCAAAAAGCTACGACAGACGTAACTTAATTTATCAATATTATGGAAGTTCAACTTCCAAATATTGGAGTTTACAGCATGCTAGTTCGTAGCTTCCCAGTAAAGAAAAGGTTATATGAGATGAATGTATAATAAAAAGAGTCCAGCCAATCACGAGATGGCTGGACTCCAGGCTTCTATCAGCTCCTTGCCTCTTCCTTGGCGCCGATCCGACCAGCCCAGTAAAGTGGCCAGTAGGCGAACCAGAAAAAAGAAGCAACAATGTAAGGAAAACCAAGAAAAGGAGTCCATTCACCTTGATTTTGTATCCGTGCTCGAGTCCGAGCATAGCTTACTCGCCAGATACAGGCGTAAAGCAATGCACCGAAAAATCCAATAAGGACCCATGTTCCTACATTCATTTCTTTCTCCTTTCTTAGTATTTTTAGAACTATATATATATATTCTATAAAATATATATCTAAATGTCAATAGTTAGAACCCAAAAAGTCACACTGGGTGGACTTTCCGAATTTCATTTTTATCAGGGTGACCAACGGGAACGGGTTCGAACCTGTTTGGCTAGATTGATTATGCAAAGTTTCTTTAAAAATGGCGTGAATTGGCCAGATTTTGGGATTGTGAGAGATTGGTGAGTTCTTCTTGTTTTATATAACACATAAAAAAAGGCTCAGTAATTTTTACTGAGCCAGCATCATGTATTTTTACCAACCACTCAGACCTTTGCCATCAACATTTTATGGCACGAATTCAACCTTCATGACAGCATTGGCTAATCTCACAGCGAGTTGTCTGTTGGTAAGATAAGTCTTGGGAGGAAGTCGCGGTTCGCCGGGTTGTATTTTTAACGCTTCTTCAATTGCCTTTATGATGCCTGGCTTCAACAGGGGCGAAACCTTAGTTTTCTGCATTTTCCTTACCTCCTTTGGGGGACTATTTTCGAACTATCTATATTTTAACAAAAAAAACCTAAATATCAAACAAATTCGACCTACCACAAAAGAAATATAACAAAAGTCCCATGAATAAGGGCTTAGAGAAAAGGGTGACTAACGGGACTCGAACCCGTATCGCTGGGACCACAACCCAGTGCTCTACCCTTGAGCTATAGTCACCATATATATAATTTAAATATTTTTAAAGTAAAAAAACATTAAAAATATTAAATATTTTTTAATTTTTCTTTAAGAAACAAGATAAACCTCATAACCTTCTCTAACCTTCTGATCTACTTTCATGCCAAACTCTTCTCCTTTTTTAGCTTCCTCAATGTCTTTATGATCTATTTGCATGGAACCAATTTCTTGTTCAAAATCCGTATCTTCTCCACCCTTGAAGTTTATTTTGTCACCAATCTTAACATTGCCGTTTATTAGTTTAATAATGGCAACATTGATGTTTCCAAAATAATGGGTAACCTTACCAATTGGTTTTTCTTCTGCCATAGATTAAAAATTAAAGATTACCTAAGTATTTTAGCAGAATAAAGAGAAAAAACAAGAAAAAAGAGCCATCTTCAGTTAAGAAGACGGCCGAACTCATCCCTTTTTTCTTTTTCATCGAGAATTCTATCTATTTCTGGATCAGAGATCAAGAAGACAAGCTTTGTTTTTCCTTGGCCAATTGTTGCACCAAGAAAACGGGCTCTGCCTCTTAGAGAAGATTTAATAGGAATTGGATAGAGAAGTCTTTCTTTGTGCTCAATATATTTATTGGTAGCACCTATATCAGGATCATCGGTTGAAAGGGTAACGATAACAACATAGCTTAAACTCAATTTTCCAACACCAAGCTTTGATAAATCCAAAGAGCTATCTGTTTTCCAAATCCAACTTGACTGTGTTACGTCCTCTCCCCATGGCCTATCCCACGCCGAGAAATAACTAAGAGCATCGCTTTCAGCCCAATCCATTTTTTCAAGGCGTTCGTAACCAGTCAGTCTTGGCCAGGAAAGATTTTCTACTATCCTAAATCTGCCCATTGATCCCTCCTTTTGTTATTTATAACATAACACATATATATATTTTGTAAAGAGTCATTGACAATCTTATCTTTTTAGATTAAATTAAAGAAGAAAAAAGGAGGCTGAAATTGATCAAGTCAATTGTCGTGGCTGTTGTTCGTGGATTAGCTGTCATTCTTATTTGTGTTTATACCTTTGGGTCTTCTCTGTATATTCTGCGAATCATTACGCCCATCCAATTTCTTAGACCGGCTTGTTCAATATCAATGTTCGGTTTCCCCTTTCTCTTAGCGGAAAGACGCTATCAAAGATTGGAAGAGGAAGCATCTAGAAATGAAAGAAGTGAAAAGCTTGCGTCATAGAGACGTAGGCTTTTTTAAATTGACTTTTTATTTATGGGTAATAGAATTAATTATGAACCAAGAATTCATAGATAGGAGGGAAAATGAGACAGCGATTGCTTTTAGTCGGTCCACCCGGAGCAGGCAAGGGGACTCAGGCTAAAGAAATTTCTGAAAGAACTTCTCTAGTTCATTTATCTACAGGAGACATTCTGCGTGACGAAACTGCCTCTGGGTCAAAATTAGGCAAAGATATAGCAAGGCTAATTGATGCAGGTAGTTTTGTCCCAGACGAAATGATCCTTCAAATGATTAAAAGGCCTATCGAAAGATGTCGCAGAAGCGGTTTTATCCTTGATGGCTATCCTCGTAATTTGAAACAAGCAAAAGAACTTGAATCAATTACAGCCATAGACAGAGTTATTCTTTTAGACGTTGAAAGAACGGTTGTTCTTAAAAGGCTTTTTTCTCGGAGAGTTTGTGCTAATTGTGGCAGGATTTATAGCAATCTATTAATGGAACTAACAGAAGTCTGTCCTAGTTGTGGCGGCTTGTTGGTTCAAAGAGAAGATGATAAAGATAAGAATGTTAATCAAAGGCGCTATGATACTTATGTAAGCCTAACAGAACCAATCATTGGATATTATCGATCTCAGGAACTACTAAGCGTTGTTAACGGAAGTCAATTGCCAGAAGAAGTTCTGGCTGATATTCTTGATATTATCAACCAAGACGACCCATGCATGAATTAGCATGGGTCATTTTAAAATTGAGAATTAAAGAATATAATCAAGATTGAAAGAAAAGACACAAAAGAACAGTATTAAATATATAAATGGAAAAATTTGATAATGTTAGTGACGAACAACTTGTTTCTTTTGTTTTAAAAGATCAAGAAAATTATAGAGAAGTTGTTAAGCGGTACGAGCATAAACTTTACCGCTATATTGTTTATCTTATTAAAGATAAGGATAAATCTAAAGATGTCTTACAGAACACTTTTCTAAAAGCTTTTATCAATCTAAGAGGCTTTAATCAAAAAAGAAAGTTTTCAAGTTGGATTTATAGGATTGCTCACAATGAAGCTATTAATGAGATTAAGAAGCATAGAAAAGAAATTCTTTCTACAAAAAAGGACTTAGTTGAAAGAAGAGTAACAAGCAAAGAAAATATTTATAAAGATATTACAGATAAAGAAACCCAAACAATAGTTCGTAAGCATTTAGAGAAATTACCGCTAAAATACAAGGAACCCTTAATTCTCTATTACTTAGAGGAGAAAACATATAGAGAAATAAGTGATATTTTAAGAATTTCTGTTGGTGGCGTTGGAACAAGAATTAATCGAGCTAAAAATTTAATGAAACAAATTTATGAAAAAAAAGAAAAACAACAATAACTTTCCAGAAAAAGTTATGGCTGAAATTAAAAAGAAGAATATTAAGATGAAGCCAAAGATTTATTTTATCCTGGCTTCTCTAATGTTGGCTATCGGTATCACAGCTACAAGCTTAATTTCAATTTTTCTTGTTAATATCATCTCTTTTCGTTTAAGAACCCAGCAATACTTTCAATTTTTGAGATTTGGTAGGCCAGGCTATCGAATGTTTGTAATGCATTTTCCTTGGCTTCTTTTGTTCCTTGCTATTGCTGGTATTATTGGAGGCATTCTTCTTTTTAAAAAACTTGATATTTCCTATAAAAAAACTTTTTGGATGATTGTTATCGGCATCATTTTTTTCATTCTGGTTTTTGGCGTTTTAATAGATAATTTTGCAATTGGACCAAGAATGAAACAAATGCCGCCACCAATGAAAAGAATCTATCAACCCGCTAATCAGAAAGAGAAGGTTGTCTCGGGAGAAATCATCGACATTGAAGAAGATAAATTAAAGATTCTTGTAGGAGAAGAAGAAATTCAGGCATTTTTAGATAATCGCTTCTTTAATCCAGAAAGGGTTAACCTAGAGGTAGGTCAAACTATTAATGCTATTGGTGATTGGGAAAACGAGAGCTTTGTTATCAAGGGAATTCTTCCGGCAAGGGAGCGAAGAATGACGCCTCCTCCTTATCCTGCTTCTCTCAGAGGAAAAAGAGCTTTCAATTAAAAAAATATATAGAGATATCTTAATAAAACGATGTTATTGTCGTTTTTTTAATTTATAGACACAGTAAAAATCAAAAATGAAATAAAATTAATAGTTAATTTGTATCATATATACATAACAAAATTTAATTGAAAGGGGGTGAAAAAAATGAAAACAAAAATTACTATGATAATTATGGGTCTAGCCGTTGTTTCTACAGGAGCTTTTCTCGTTAACCAAGCTCTAGCTGGTGATTTTGGACAGAGAATGGGCTTTAAAGGACCAGATCCTGAATTCTTGGCTGAAAAATTAAACATGACTGTTGAAGAAGTTGAGATGGCAATAGAAGAGAGAACATTACCAGAAATTATGAAGGAACAGGGGATTGGGCCAGAGAGAAGACAGGGCCGAAATAGGATGCTAGAAGAAAAAGCAGAAATACTTGGAATGAGCGTTGAAGAACTAGAAATAGCCTTAGAGAGTCAAACATTCCATGAATTATTTGAGGAAGAAGGCGTAGACTGCGAAACTATAAAGGAAAAAATGAGAGAGAAAGCAATGCAGCGTTGGCAAGAAATGGGCTTAAGTGAAGAAGAAATTCAAGAAAGGCTTGAATGGCAGGAACAAAGGCAGGGAGAGTGTGAAGAGAATTGTGCTCTGCGTGCATTCGGTGGAATGGGCAGAAGACACATGCAAAGATTGCCTGAATAATATGGCAAATATTAATTAGACAATCGACCCCGAAAAGACGTCATCGGGGTCTTTTGTTTTATATTGAAAAATTATATTATTTTGTTAAAATATATCGAAATATAAAAATAGTTTTTTAATTGTTTTTTAAATTAGCTAAAATTTATGAAAAGATTGTTTTTTAGTGTTTTTCTAGCATTTTTCATCTTGGGAAATCTAATTTCTCCATCCTTTTCTTTAGCAGAAGAGATTGACACAGACTTATACTTTTTTTACAGTACAACTTGTCCTCACTGTAGTGCTGAAAAAGATTTTCTAGATAAAATGGAAGATAAATATGATGAAATATCTTTTCATCGCTATTTAACAACAGATCCAGATAAACGATCAATTTTAAGATCACTTCTTGAAAAGAACGACGCTGAAAAATACCTAGGTTTAGTCCCCATGACATTTATTGGTAATGAGTTTTTCTTAGGATTTGATAACGAAGAAGGCATCGGAGCACAGATAGAGGAAGCGATCAAAAAATGCATTAATGACAATTGTCCAGAAAAAAAAGAAAATGAGAATAAAGTAAGCGTACCCTTTTTAGGACAAATTGATCCATCTAAATATTCCTTGCCAGCTCTAGCCATTATTCTGGGTTTTTTAGACGGCTTTAATGTTTGTTCTCTCGGTGCCCTTGTTTTTATTCTTGGTTTAGTATTAGCTCTAAGATCAAGAAAATTAACCTTAATTTATGGCGGTATTTTTATTTTCACAACAGCCATTATCTATGGCTTGTTAATGTTTGTTTGGTATAAGCTTTTCTCTGTTTTAGGTGCTTATCTAAATTTAATGAATGTTATTGTCGGGCTGATTGCCTTGTTTGGCGGTCTTTATTTTGCTCGTCAGTTTATTCGTTTTCGTAAACACGGAGTTGCTTGTGACTCAAGTGACAATAAGCTAGTTAACAAATTAACAAAGAGAATTGGAGAAACATTACAGAATAAAAAAAACCTAATTGTTATATTAGGTTCAATTCTCATCTTTGCTGCCTTAATTACAATTATTGAGTTTCCTTGCTCGGCTGCTGTTCCTCTTGTTTTCACGGGTATTTTATCTCAGGCAGGCTTAACTGGACTTAAATACGCCCTCTATATCGCAATTTTTGTTCTCCTTTATCTTTTAGATGAGCTTATTGTTTTTCTTATAGCCTTCTTTACAATGAAACTTTGGCTGGCCTCTCAAAAAGCGACTCTCTGGATTACCCTAATTGAGGCAATTATCTTATCCGGTCTAGGAATATATTATCTTTTTGGTTGGCTTGTTTAATAAAAAAAAGCCCCTTTCCCCGCACCTGTGGCAGGGAAAGGAGTGAGCCTAGTGTTCAACAGGGATAGGCTTCGTAACGATCGTCCCAGAAGAGGCTGTTCTTTTCGAGTCCCATGCGCTCCTCTGTTGCTCGAAGCACCTGAAGTGCCGCCTGTCCCCGTGACAGTGCCCAAGTGTAGGCATCAACCTCTGTTCGGGTTCCCGGACACTGGGCGATACCCGTTACATGATATCGCTTTCTTTTTCCTGATTGCATCTTTCTGCCTCCTCTCATCGGCCAATGTCTTTCTGTATTATAACATACTAAATAACAAAAAGCAACAGTCTAAATGAAAATTTATCTAGATAATCCTAATCAAAATATTACACAGTTAATGCGTCGTCTGGGATATCATCCTGATAGACGGCAGAAATCAGGAAGCTTAAGTTTTTCAAAAAGATTGAGCGGCGCAGATTATCCTAAGTACCATGTTTATTTGAATAAAAACACAAATTTTCTTAATCTTCATCTAGACATAAAAAAACCTTCTTATGGTGGAAGCAATGCTCATTCTGGCGAATATGACAGCGATCTAGTTAAGACAGAAGTCCAAAGAATTAAAGAATCTCTTGTTTAAAGTAGCTGTGGATAAAGCAACTAGTCTTACCTCCACTTTTTTGATAAAATATTTAAGCAAATAAAGAAAACTATGTTAAAACAGAAAAGAGCTAAATTAAATATTAAAAAGGTTTTAAGAAATGCGCCTGAAGCAAAGGTTTTTTGGACAGCTGACGGTAAAAAACTTTATAATCTTCGAGATCTTATAAAAGCTCTTAAAAACATGCAAGAAATGGATTTTCGGGTTCATGTTAATACTAAGAAGAATGACTTCAGAAGCTGGATTAAGCTTGTTTTAGGAGACAAAAAGCTTGCTAGAGCTTTACGCTGGACAACAACCCTCGAAACAACAGCAAAGAAAGTTAAAGAGCACATAGACGAACACTATATTTAATTCTTGTAAAAACCCTTTAATGACTAAAATATTTCTTAAGGGTTTTTAATTTATTTCAATGCTTTTAAAAGTTAAGGTTAATCCTAAGGCAAAAGAGAATAAAGTAATCAAAATTGGCGAAGGGTCTTTTAATGTTAAATTAAACGTTGCTCCAGAGAAAGGCAAGGCAAACAAAAAATTGATTTCAATTTTGAGCAAACATCTTAAAATACCAAAATCACGAATTAAGATAAAAAAAGGACTTAAATCAAGAAAGAAGATAATAGAAATTTAAAAATATTTAAAAAAAAGAGGGAACAGCGTCATGCTGTTCCCTTTCGATCTCAGAAGCTTAGACTGTCTGAGAAGAGGATTCTCCACTCCCAGCTAGGTGTGGAGTAAGCGTCTTCCTTGAAGAGCTTTTGGCCCTCGACCCTTATCTCTCCAAAGATACTGTAGAGCCTGATTCCTCCAAGGAAGCCTCTCCAAATCCCCTTGTATTCAGGGGAAGTAAATCGGTATCCACGACCACCCACGTACAGCCGGAGATCACAATCGTACGACGATTTCCAGCAATAAAGACAAGGATAGAAGAGAAACAAGGATACGTCTCCCCTTATCTCCTCGTAGGTACCCGGAGGGGACTCATTGAACAGATAAGAAAGAGCGATGCCGATCGGCCTTGTCCTGCAGTCAAGGCTTGCACTTGTTTTGAGGAAACCGCGTGGGAAATGACAGTCGGTTTCAAAGTAAGCCTTGGCGTATAGATATTCATTGTACGTTGAGCTCCAAAAATAAACCTTTGGATGGAAGAGAAGGATATCCGGGTAGTCGTTTATGCCGTAGCCGACTCCTAGGGAATAACGAGTAAAAACACCTCGTAGACCCATGCTGACCGATTGATCAACTTGATCAAAAACGTTTCTTGTTGCATTAAACTCAATAGCAATGTTGGGTGAGTCAAAAACTCCAGTTAGGTAAGTCTCTAGACCAAGCCATCCTCCTTGGGGGTAATCAATACCTGTCCAGAAGCTGGCATGAGCCTCACAGTTATCACAATTAGAAGCCTTTGAAATCAGAAAGCCAGACAAAACAATGACCAAGAGACAGAGCACAATCGAGCACCGTCGCCAAGTTTCCCAATTCTTCATTTCTCCTCCCTTAAACTTGTTGGTTTTCCTCTATATCATACTACTTTATTGAAAAATGTCAAGAAGTATTGACAAGCAATCCAAATTTTGCTAGTATATGGGTGATCAAAATCATCCTAAGGAGGGATGAAAAATGAAGAAAGCACTGGGTGTGACGATGTTGATGGTGACGGTGATTGGCCTCTCTCTCGTGGTGGCCGCCAACTCCGCCTGGGTCGGTGATCTCGTTCTGCAGGACAAGAGAATCGGTTGTTGTCCTTTACCGGGTCTTTCGATCTCGAGGAGCCTGTCTGACGCAGACACCTTCTGTGTCAGCGTGACTCGTCTTTGTTGTGCCAACGAGGCGTGGCTATACTTGATCGTTGATGGCAATCTGGTCATCGACGTGAAGAAGATCCATTGCGGCGGTTGCTATGCGTTGACGGTGCCGTCACGCTACAACCAGGGGCATCTCCGTTTCGGGTGTCAGACGGTTACCGTTGTCCTTTCCACGACAAAGCTCTTTGACCTGCCGGGCAGATATGGCCTTGTCGGTCAATCGAACTTCTTGGGCTATGCCTGTTGTGATGCAATCGCGGTAAGACAGGCAACCTTCATGACGCGAGCGTGCTGTCAGTCATGCTGCTGTTGCATGGGTTGCTGCTGTCCTTAGGAAGGAGGTGAGGCAGAATGTGCTGTATTCCAAGCTGGCTCGTACTTCTGGTAGTTGCACTCGGTTTTCTGGTCTACTGCGCGTCGCAGTGCTGTTGCTGCTAAGCTAGACCAAGCCCGGAACCTCTTAGGTTTCGGGTCTTTTTTTTATTTGATTATAATGAAATTTAATTATAATGAAAAAAGAAAGATTTTTTGACTGAATCATTAAATTATTGCTTTTTCTCTTGACATTATTTCTTTTTATGTTAAACTGCTTTTTACAGTTCATTATGACGTAAAAATACAAAAAAAAGAGAGGTGGTTCAACACGAAACAAGCTTTATTGGCGAGGTAAATCGATCAAAGGAAACAAGGGAGGTAGCACTATGAAGCGAGCACTATTCGTGGCATTGTTGGCAACACTGTTGGTCACTTCCTGCTTCTTCGTCGTTTTCGCGGATTCGACGGAAGTTCTTTGGGATTGGAACTGTGCCGGCAGCTTTACTGGCACGTTCACGGCCGGAGACGACAGCGTGACAACGCTTAACGCCGAAGGAAACGGTCTCATTGGTAGCTTCCGTGGCGAAGATCAGAACAACAACCCATACGGGTACAACGTCGACAGCGTCGTCGTCGAGACAAGTAGCCGTGTGTTCGGTGGAGGAGTAACGTCTGTACTGACAAACCACACCGATAACTACGGCTACTACGGACCCGCGGGACAAGGAACCTACAGTGAGGCGTATTCTTCCGACGGCGAAGCCTGGATCGTGAAGCGCACGACGAGCAATTACGCCGGTCAGAAGAACTGCAACTGGGGTTTCCAGGCCAGCGATCAGTACGGTGCCGAAGGTACCGCCTTCGGGCTCATGCACTCGATCTCCGACGGAGATGGTGACGGTGCAGGCGTTCAGGTTTTTGGTTATGATGGGGGAGCCATTCTCACCTCGATGAGTGACGAGATGGGTGGGAGTAGCTTCCGTATGGGTGACGGTTGTGGCTGTTTCGAGAACAATGGCCTGACTGCGACCGGCAATGGACTTGCCACAGTTGGAGGAATTGCTGGCAACTACCTTGGTGGTAATGGCTGGACTCTTCCAGGTGGCGGGAGCGTTGATTTCAACTACAACTTCAACGGCGGACTCGTCGTCGACAGCACCATGGTCGAAGGCAACTAGCTCTTCAGGGGGCAATCTACGGATTGCCCCTCTTTTTTCTAAACTATTGACACTAATCAGGTTACGTGATAGAATGTATTTACAGAAAAAGGAGGTAGGATGAAAAAGCAAAGGAAGATTCTCGGTGCTCTTTCCTTGTTGGTGTTGTTTTTTTCAATTTTGTGCCTTGCGATGACTTCAACCATCGAAATCTTCGGTGGGAATCCGGTTCTTATAGACCTTTCTTCGTCTTTCTTTGATGTTTCTTACACTTTCACGAATGGTTTGGGAGAATTTGGGATTTCGGGACCCTTGATTGATTATGGGGTTCAAATTGTTACCGAAACAAGTGCTGGGGGAGTTATTCATGCTCGTCTTAACAGCCTACAACACGACTGTGGGTTTAATCTCAACAGTACATTTTCCTCAGAGGCATTTGTTTTGCCAGACACCTTCACTCTCATTAATTTCTCTGGAACAGGTATCGTGCAAGAAACGATCAATGCCGGAGATGTTCTTGAGAAAGGAAGGCTAACCCTTGCCATTCTCATTGATGCTGAGTATATTTGGCTACAGATCGTAGATGACCGCCCTGAACCAAAAAAGGACGAGCCAAATCTAAAAGTCATTGCAGTCGGTAAAGACATTAAAGATCCAAGCCTACATCGTCTATTGGTGAAGAACTTTGGTAATGTTACGGCACAAGGAACAACGTGGGTCTATCTCAGGCCAGCATATCGCCCATGGCACTACATTGGTGATAGCGATCTTAGTTATTACAAGACTGGTTTTAGGTATATCAAGATCGAGCCCGGAAAAACGGTTGCTCTTGATGTTCGTGTTCCTGGCTCAATTCCTTCTGACGTGATAAGCGTCTTTGAGAAACGACGGAACCTTCTTAGGGGCAATCCTGGCGTAACTGAGTCTCCTTTCTTTTCTTTCTGTTTTGTGATCAAAGTTGGTAATGCAGATCCGGCATATGGCTGGAGCGCAGAGTACCAGCTTCACTAGAGACCAGAGGGCTGAAAACAGCCCTCTTTTTTTCGATCCGATTTATTGACAAAGATGTATATTAAAGGTAGGCTAATAATAATTAAAACAAGGAGGTCAAAAAAATGCTAAGTCATCTTGGCAGGAAGGTTCTTTTGGTTAGCTTTCTTTTTTTATCTTTCTCGTTTTGTATTTCACTTACTCAAGAGAAATCTGAAATAAACATCAGTCTTATGGGAGGAGAAAGCTATGCCGGAGAGATTGAGATTATCAATGATAGAGATGGTGTTTTAACTCTAGAGGCTTTTGTCGCAGACTGGGAAATAAACGAATCAGGAGGCATATCTATAATTGCCCCAGGCTCTTTAAAGCACAGCTTAAGTGAATTTACCACGCTGAATCAAGAGGCGATTGAGATCCAACCTGGAGAGACTGGTTCTTTCGGTTACAGGGTTCTTTTGCCTTCTGAGCTCAGAGGACCTCATTGGACATCAATCACAGTCTTTAAAGTTTTTTATGTTGAAGGAGAGACAATCAAAAAGCCCTATAGACTTGTTTTGATCAAACAATCAGATCCCAGACATATTTATTCAGGAGCCTTAATTCATTCAATCTTTTTGAGAGTAGACGTGGCAACAAGACAGGCTAATATTTTTGTTGAGGTAATCAGAACAGGAACTGACTTTTCTCTATACAAAGGACAGGTCTTTGTCAATAAAGATGGCGAGATCGTCCTTACTCGAGAATTTGATGTAAGAGGTCTCCCTGGATATATGCAGGTTATTGCAATGCCAATTGAATTAAGCAGTATATCCGAAGATGTCTTCGAATATATTGTTGAAATAACTTTACCTAACGGAGAAATCATGAGAGGGAAAGATATCTCTGGACTATAGACTTTTTGCAAAGCCTAAGGCATACTGTCTTGGGCTTTTTTTATTGACAAATATAAGTTAAAGTGATAGCATTACAATAGTACTCAAAACGATGTGTACAAGGAGGTACACACATGAATAAGCGGGCGTTAATTTTGGCGATGGGCGTTATTCTGGCAGTCGGGCTGTTCGGCTGTAGTTGGCTGTTTGGGACAGACCCGATTGTTCAAATTGGTGTTCAGGGACGCGTTATGGGAGAATCTCCTTTTGAAGTTACTTTTTTCGTAGACGTTCTTCAAAACTCATCTGAAATTGTTGAATACAGATGGGATTTTGGTGACGGAAGCCCGGTTGAGTATGGGTCAACCGTAACACATGTTTTTACGAATGAAGACGATGATCTGGTTAAGCCTTACGATGTCCGTCTATCTGTCATGGATGCTGATGGAAGAATTGGAGAAACTTCACAAACAATCTCAGTTGCAAAAAAGCCTGATCCTCCTGTTATCAATTGGATCGGCTACGAGCTTTCGGGGACTTGCTGTAAGTATGTGACTCTGTGGGCTGACGTCAATCAGCCGGTAGATGAATACGAGTGGGATCTTGGCGACGGTAGCTTTGACACAAGGCCAAGCCTTACCCATCGATATGCATTTTCAGGTCATCACACTGTTTCCCTTCGAGTGAAGGGTGAAAACGGTGTTTGGTCGGCTAAGAACAGCATTAGAATCTGGGTGGGGCATTGCGGTGATCCTTGTTATCCAGATCCCTGCTATCCCTATCCGTGCTATGATTGTTTCTTCTTGAGGCCATCGTCAGGCACCTGTATCGACGTGTATGGTTGGCAGACAATCACGGCTCATTTCTACAATTGTTCCAGCTGTTGTTCTGAGACGGGAACTTGTGGCCTGGACGAGGTTACAACGGCTACTGTCGAGAAACAATGCTGTCAATGCAATTGTTGGATTGATTGGAGTTTTGAGTGGGCGTGCCAGACGCAGTCGGATTCATCAACCTACTATGACGTTTGGTACAGCGGAAACATGAACGAAGAGGCTCACTTCAAACCTCACAAGAAGGGAGAATGGAGAGTGGTGGCCACTCTTCGTGGCACTAACTTCACAAGTTCGGCTAAGTACTACGCAAAGATCTAGACAGAACGGGGGAGTTGCACAGAAGCAACTCCCTTTTTATTAGAAAACATTGACTTAATCATCCTTTTATGATAAAATGATGTTAGTTGTTCACAATAGGAGATTCCAACCATAGGAGGTTGAGATGAAGAAGAAGAGAGTTCTGGTGGGATTGTCTCTGATTCTGGGCCTGTCAGTGATTCTTTTGCTGACAGGGTGTTTTCAGGCTTGTCCTGTTGCCTCAATCAAGGCAATGCCGGTTTCAGGTCACGCACCCCTTGCGGTCCAGTTTTCTGGCTACTCGGACAGCAAGTGCACGGTGGATTACAACTGGAATTTCGGTGACGGCTCGAGTAACTCGGGCAAGAACGTAAGTCATATCTACAACGAGCCCGGCACTTACGAGGCAACGCTGGTTGTTACGACATCCAGTTGTATGGGATGTTGCTATAGCAACCCGGCTTTGGTGACAATCACTGTTACCGAAAGGCCTGCTCCGAAGATCAAAGGCATCAACATCGATCCGACGCCGTCCCTGTGTGTCAATACATCAGGGGTTTTCTCCGCCTCGATCGATCACCAGTATAGGATCGTTTCCTATAGGTGGTCGATGAGCGATGGTCGCCACAGCAGTTGTGAGGTGGCAACCTTCAACTTTAGAGAGATTGGCCACAAGACGGTTACGTTGGTCATCGAAGATGAATACGGGCAGACAGCGACTCTGTCGAGAAGTTTCAACGTTGTCGAGTGTTGTCCGCCTTGTCCTGAAGATAGCTGTCTTGATCGTCTTCAGCCTTCACGGGCAACCGTCCGTGTCTGTCGCTCTTTTGAGATCCAGGCTGTGCTGGATTGTTGGCCTTGCTACGAAACCTGCGGGCTTTCTGATCTGGGCGTTGTCGCGGATCCAGGGTGTGGATGTTGGTGTGATGCCAGCATCCATTGGAGCCTCTTCGTCTGCGGACGATCTGCAGACGTTGGGGAAGACTATGAAGTCGTCTCCATTTGGGGCGAATACGGTCAATACATCCGGGTTCGCTTCCTGGTGTGCGGCGAATGGTCTGCCAAGGCTGTTCTGGCATACGGTGGTGATCCTCAGGGTAGTCCTGCTTGGGGTCACTATACGGTCAAAGACTGAGAGTCTCCTAATGGGGAAGCTTGCGAGTTGCGAGCTTCCCCAGTTTTTTTATCCACAAAGAAATTTCATTTGTTTTGGTAAAATGTATTAATATGTCTAAGGAGGTAAAATATAGCAAAAGAGCTTTTCAGGGCTCTTTTTTTTGGTCGACTTAATTAATATTATTTTTTTAAAAAAATGAAAAAAATTATTAATCTTTTATCAATTCTTGCAATTGTAGCTGGCTTGGTTTTAGGAATAAGTGGAGCATACTTTACTGATGTTGAGGCTTCTCCAACCAATATTTTTTCTGCTGGAATCCTAGAACTTTCAACTGACGGAGAATACACAACAATGCCAATTGAGGCAACGAATATTAAGCCAGGTGACTCAGGTTTAGCAAAAATTAGGCTTAAAAACACCGGCAGTCTTTCGGGCTTAATTGAGGCAGCAACTATTGTTGTTTTAGATGATCTTGAGAATGGTTGCAATGCTCCTGAAGAATTGGTTGATTCTACTTGTGGAAATCCAGGACAAGACAGGGGAGAACTAGATGAGTATTTAGAGATAAGGCTTTGGATTGATGCTGATGAAGACGATCTCTTGTCAGTTGCTGACGAAATTTATTTTATTGAATCTGAAGTTCTTGTTGATTCTGATGGAATTATCAATCAACCAAGCGATCAAATCTCTCTTGACCCTGATCAAGTTACTGATGTTAAGCTCTTTTGGCAAGCTGATCCTAGTCATACTGGTGGGAACGTTTTTCAGGGAGACGCAACTTCATTCTCAATTAGTTTCGACTTTAAACAGGTATAAGGAAAAATGAAAAAAAGTTTTTTATTTCTTTTTTCTTTTCTAATTTTATTTTTATTATCTTCTTTATTGCCTGTCTCAAAACATAAATTTCTTTTAATTGTTTCGGGCTCAATGAATCCAGCAATTAAACAAGGTAGTGTTGTTATGACTTTTAGGCAAAAAGACTATGAAAGAAATGATGTTGTTACTTTCATCAAGGATGGAGAAAGAATTACTCACAGAATTTACGCAATCGAGAATGAAGAATATATTACTAAAGGTGATGCTAATCCGAGCCCTGACTTGGAAAATGTTAAAAAAGAAGAAATTATTGGTAGAGTCTATTTACATATTCCTTACATAGGCTATCTTTTGGCTCTGACAAGAACACCTCTTGGAATAATCTTACTTGTTTCTCTTTTAATTAGTTTAAGCTTTTTTTCGAAGAAGAAATGAAAAAAAGAATTATTATATTTATAACCTTTCTAATCATTCTTCTTTTCAGTCAAGTTAGTCTTGCCTATTTTTCTGATAATAGAAATATAAAAAACAATCGTTTCTTTGTTGGTATTTTAGATTTTTCTCTTAAAGAGGGAATTTTTCTAAATAACCTTACTCCACAACAAGATGGTCAATTAAGCCTAGGTATTCAAAACCAAGGAAATCTTTCTTTTCAATACGATATTAAAGTTGAGGGTCTCTCTGGAGAACTCTGTCAGTATTTAGACCTAAGATCAAGGCTAAACAATCAAGACATCAATTGGTGGTATCCACTTAAGAATTTCTCTTGTCATGTTTCAGAAGCAAGTCTTCTTGAAAATTGGTTTTTTGAATTTAGACTAAATGACACTAATCAAGCTCGTCAACAAAAAGAATGTTATCTTAAATTTGAAGTTGAAGCTTGGCAAACAAATGTTAATAGCAAAGAAAAAGGGTTTAATAAAAAAGAAGAGATTATTAAGGTAATTTCTTCAGGAACTTGGCAAACAGGCGTTTTTTTAAATGAATTCTTGCCAAATCCAGATGGCTTTGAGCAAAACTCAGGGTTTGACTTTGGTCAGGATTCAGACAAGATGCCACAAGGTGAGTGGATAGAACTCTACAATAATAGCAATCACCCGATTAATATAACGGGCTGGTATTTTAAGGACGCAGCTGATCATCTTATTCCAATCACAGAAGAAAACACCTATCCAGCTAGTACAATTGTTCATGGATATAGCTGGTTGGTAGTTTTTATGAATGGTTCGGTTCTAAACAATTCTTCAAGCGGGGGACAACCAGCTGACATAATTTATCTCTATGATAATGCTCATAATATAAAAGACTCTTACGAATATTTTGGAACTAATTGTGAAAATCAACCAACTCCAGGAGAAGACAATCCTCCGATTCCTCCCTCTGAATGTCATACAATCTTGTCTGTGCCCGGTAATAAATCATATGCAAGAATTCCTGACGGGGAAGGTCGTTGGTACGATCCCTTTCCAACGCCTGGCTTTGCTAATGCAACCAGCACTAAGAAAGCCACCTTAAAAACACTCAATACTTTAAATAAATTAAAACTTAATTCTGTTTCAACCACAAAATTAGAGTTTAGAAATGCAACTTCGAATAATCTTTAATGAAAAAATATTTGTTGTTTCCTTAATTGTATTTCTTTTAATTTTTCCAACAGAGATTAAAGCTGAAATTAGAAAAATTCCAGATAAGAATATATACATTAACTTCGAAGAACTTCCTTTTAATCTCAATAATCTCTCCCCAGGCCGAAAAGAAACAAAAAACCTTTCAATCAACAATCAAGAAAATCTTGAAATAGAAATTTATCTTAGTGCTCAAAAGATAGAAGAAAGTAGAGATTTTAGTTCAGCTTTCTTTTTGACCATTAATAATAAGGAACCCTTTCCTTTGTCTTCTCTATTTAAAGAAGATGCTTTAATTGGAAAACTTTCAGCAAATGAAGAGAAGACTATTTCATTAACAACTGAATTTTTAAAAGATTCGGGCAATAATTATCAAGATGCGATTCTAGAGTTTGATTTTTTGATTAAATTTTTTCAGGACGAGAATAAAACCATTGGTGCGATTAGTCTCTTAGGAGGAAAAAGCCTAGACTTCAGTCAGGATGAAGATGTAAAACAGAAAGAAGCAATAAATGAAATCAATGAAGAAGAAAAAAGATTCTTCAAAGATACGCAAGAAACAGAGATTGAACAAATTGATTCTCTCTTAGATACAGAAGAGATAGTAGAACCTATAAGAAAAGAGATAGAAAGGGCACTCTCTGGAAGAGAAAAACATCTTGAGGGCAAGAAAGAAAAGAATTTACAAGCAAATCTTTTTCTAAAAAAAAGACAATTAAATAAATTATTGTTATTCTTCTTATTAATTCTTTTTTTAATTTCACTTTTAATAATACTAAAAATGCTTGACAAAAAAGAAAATAAGTAATACTATGTTAATAATAATTGAAAAAAGGAGGTCAGTTGACTTTCAGTCCCATTCTAGGAGCGATGACAGCACTTGTTTTTCTAGCTATTTCTAGCCTAGTTCTTTGTCTAACAGAAGCCTTGAAAAGGCAATTAACGGTTTTTAGGAGGTTGCAAAGACCTAGTGTTGATAGGTCTCGACGGAGTCGGTAGAGACAAAAAAAGGAGGAAAGGATGAATCAGGTGACCCAGACACAGGCAAGGCATCAGTTCATGATTTGGGTAGACACAGAAGGAGACATTCATCATGCAGTTGACTGGAATTGGCTACGTCCAGACGAATGGATGATGAACAACAGGGATTCAACGGGTTCTCGTTGGTATCCCCCTTCTTCTGATGCAAGGAAGAAGGAGCTTGATCTTAACGAGGGTGGACGGAGAGCCATTCTTGAAGCCTTTGGTCTGCTTGACCAGAAAGACAAGTTTCCCATTGAAAAACTTCGCTGTACTTCGCCAGCGAAATTGATCGCCTTTCGTCGCCAGCTCGAGGAAGCTGATCAAACCCTTGAAAGGGTCGACGTTGTCAGTGATAGGGCAGGGGGCCATATCAAGGCTGAGGACTGTAGCTAGACCATCATCCCGGAATAGCAATTCCGGGATTTTTTTATTTAAAAAAAATAGGCGTGCTGTGAAGAGCACGCCTTCTTGCTATTTCTTTGACTCAAGGATCTTACCAAAAAGATCAGCAAGCTCGGCTGTGTTATTAAAGCTATGGAGGAGCAGAGCCGCTAAGACCGTCTCGCGGGAAGAGAATGATGAGAAGAGGTCTTTAAGGCTGTCTGTTTTTGGGGCTGCTCTTTCTTTTCCTATCATGGATTGTAGCTCTGAGATACGTCCAGAAAAGTCTTCTTGTTGGCGTTCAAGAAGATCAATTCGTCTATCAAGCCCTATAATTTGTTCTTTGAGAGAGTCTCTTATTTCTTGAATAATGTCTAGTAAAACGGCAACGTCTTCAATGTCTTTGTCTTTTTCGATCTTGTCTTTCTCTCTCTCAACTTTCTCACTCTCTTCTTCCTGGCTTTTGGGTTTTTCTGGTGCAAGCTTAGAAACCTGACCAGTAAAAGAAGGATCCACCAAAACGTTGGTGTCAAGCAAACTGATAAATCTAAGGCTAGGACGTCCTAGTGCGTCAAGCTCTTCATCTGTAAGGCGTTTTGCCTCTACATCTGTTATTGTTCTAAGAATCCCTTTGCCAACAAGACAAGTTCGTCCTGATATGCCAATTATTCCTGTTGACCCTGGGATTAGCCAAGATTTAAAGAAATGGGAATAGACTTTATTATCTTGATCGATGAGCTGTGCGTAATATTTTGACTGTGTTCTTGTTAAGATAATTTTCTGACCCTCTTCTGCGTCGTTGTTAACTTCGGCTTGAATGCCGTTTCGAGATTCACTACTAAATATCTCGCCATTGAGCCAATCTGTTTCACCTAGCTTCCTGGAATGTCTTTCATAGAAAGGAAACCAAAACGTAGTCATATCTGCTAATCTAACAGAGAAAAGCTTAGCCAACTCTTCCATGATCTGTTGCTGATTTTTTCCAAATCTAGCAGCATAACTTTTTCGGAAAAGCCCCATATTCTCTATTCCCTTAAGAGATCTGCTCTTGCTTTGATTCTTTTTCCCACTAAGTTGAATTCCTCTTTCTATGTCTATCCTTGTGGAAATAATTTCGTAGAGAAAAAGACTAGAGCACCGCTCATCTGGAGAAACAAAAAGTTCTTGATGACCATCACTGCCATTGACCTTAAGGAGAACGTTCTTGTCGCAACAAATAACACGGACGCTAAGGGCTCCCTTTGATTGATGTCTGTCCAATCTTCCAAGACTAACATCGCCAACTACCTCGATTTTTCTTAAAAAATCAATAACTGTTGAAGCTCCGTCTACTAAGCTAGAGTGTATTGAGGAGTCATCACAACGGAAACCTCGCCTCTTCATAATCTTACCCTCCTTTTTTGAAGAACTGTTTAGCCTTCTAATTCTATTTGAATTTTTCCTTTTTGTCAATTCCACTTGTTAAAAAAAGAAAAAAAGATTAAAATACAAGATATATGTTAGGAAAAATATCTTTTATCATTTTTATACTTGTCTTATTAATCTTCTTTTTGTTAACCCTAGCCATTACTTATCATCTTAAACGCTATGGTCTGTCTGGGGGAAAAAAGAAGAGTCTTGTTAGTCTTTTCTTAACAATTTCTTTAATTTTCTTTATTCTCAATCTAATTATCTTCAGTAAAATTCCTTGGAAAGAAATCTCTGAAAATGTTTCTGGAGTATTCCAGGAAACATTTAAAAACCAACTTTAATTAGAAAAATGCTTAGAATTAACCCAAATGAAAATATTCTAGCAGTTTATCGTCGACATTGGTTGATCCTTTTCGGCGATATTGCCATTATTAGTTTCTTGGGCTTAATTCTTCTCATCATTTCTCTTGTCTTGAAGAGATTTCTGCCTGGAATTTATCTTGAACCCTTGCGTCCGTTAACTTTTTGGATTATTTTTACCTTCTATCAAGCACTTTGGATTGCTTTATTCATTAAATTAGCTGACTATTGGCTTGATGCTTGGATTTTAACAAATGAAAGGATTATCGATATTGAACAAAGGGGATTATTTAGAAGGGAAATTTCTGAATTTAAATTAGATAAAATCCAAGATGTTTCAACTGATGTTAAGGGTGTTATTCAAACCCTTTTTGGCTATGGCGATGTTCAGGTTGAGACAGCCGGCTTTGAGAGAAGATTTGTTTTTAAAACTGTCCATGACCCTCATCTAATTAAAAATCAGGTTCTAAGAGCCCATGATGAGTATATGGAATTAAAAAGAGTTACCAGTGAAAGTAACTCAACGGGTAACAAAGAAGACTAAAATTATCTTTTAATTGTTTTTTTGCCTTCGGCAATTTTTTTTGTTTGAGTTGACTCAATTCTATCTAAACGATCTGTAAATCTATCTAGCTTTTTTTGAGAAGACTCATATGATCCTTGGGCATGAGAAAGATGTTTGCCTAAAAGAGAAAAATCTTGACCAAATTTTTCAAATTCAATTCGAAGACGGGACAAGTTATTTAAAATATCCTTAGCACCTTTTTCTATTTGAAGGCCCTTAAGGCCAATCAGGATTGCTTGGAGATATGCATAGAAGCTATTGGGAGAAACAGGCACAACTTTTTTAGACAGAGCGAAATTGGAAATATTTGAAGTTCCTTTTTCTTTTAAAATGATTTCGTAGTAGACATTTTCAGCTGGAATATACATCAAGGCAAAATCTGATGTTTTTTCATCTGGTTTAATATATTTTTCAGCAATAGCTTCAACGTGTTTTTTAACATCACGCAGGAATTGTTTTTTTGCCTTAAGACGTTTTTCTTTTGTTTTAGCTTCAATAACTAATTTGAAGTTCTCAAGAGGAAATTTAGAGTCAATTGGAATAATCATATCTTTCAAATGAATAACGGCATCAACCTTGTTTCCGTCTTTAAAGGCATATTGAAGCGAATAGTTGTCTTGGGGTAAAATTTGCTCTAGGATATCGGCTAAGACATATTCTCCAAGACCACCTCTTAGCTTAGGAGCACGAAGAATATCGTGCAAGGAAGAGATATCCTTGCCAACCTCAAAGATTCTCTTAGAGGATTCTTCTAAGCCTGTCAGCTTGTTAGTAACAGACTGAACAACCTTTTGAGTGTTATCAAGTCTCTGGTTCAAATCTTGGCTTTGGCGTTGCATCATTTCTAAATTCTCTCGTAATCTCAAATTGACCTGACCAGTAATCTGATTTAATTGATTAAGCATCTTGTCAGACAGATTAGAGAGGTCACCAGTTTTGTTGGTAAAATATTTTTTAATAAAAAAAAGAAAAATCCAAGTAAAGGAAGCAAAACCGGCGACAATAATTGCAATTAAAAGAGAAGTTTGCATATATTTTATCTTAACACAAACTCAAAAAAGAAACTAGGTTGCCTTGACATTTTCTTTAATATAAACTAGAATGTAAAAGGTTCTGAAAACAAAGGAAAGGGAGGAAATATGCCTAATCCACGAGATTTTTTGGAAAAATGTGAAGTTAATAGAACCTCTATTTGTCCAAACGATACACGCAAGGCCTACAGATTCTTTATTCGCTCGACAGAAGCTCGAGCCGACAGAAAAAATCACACGGTTAAATTAGAAGAATCTTTTCCTGCCTTTAGCAGAATCCTCCTAGGAACTCTGGAGCAAAGTATTTTTGAAGTTGACTATCCATGGCTTAGGCCAATTGAGAAGGCCTCGATCTACTTTCATTGTGTTGATATTTTCTTCGCGTCAACCCTTCCGCTCTATTTTGCCTGTGGCCAAGACTGGCCCAAAATTGATGATCGAGATCTGGCAGGAAGCTATAGAGGACAACTTAATCAGCTAGGCGCACTTAGGGGCGAATCACTGGAAAGGTGGCTGAAAGAAGTTGTTTATGACAAGCTTGGAGAATATGGGGAGCTTCTCATTAGCTTAAATGAAGAGATTTACGGAGGATTAACCCCAGGTCTTGTTCTAATAATCAAACTAGCCGTTCTTGCTTTATATGGGCAAGTTAAGCCAAATCCTTGCCACAATGAGAGAAAAGACATCCTAAGAGAATTGGGTGACTAGAAGTAAAAGACGCTTCAGGCGAAGCGTCTTTTTTTTAATAATTTATGTATATTTTTTTTATAGCTCAAAATATGTATCCTGTTCAATGATTTTTTGGGTTGTTTTGCTTGTTTCGTTTTGGCCAATAAGAGTAATCTCTACAGGTAATTCATTAATACCAGGCTGTTTTTGAATTAGGATCGTATAGGGATTAAAAGATATATCTGTTGGTAAATTATATTCCAACACAACCCTGTGACTTGAATTTGTTGGAACACTAACTAGGGCAGCAACAAAAGTTTTGCTAAATTCTTTATTGTATTCAGGGACAGTGCTTAAGCCTTCAGTCTTGGTAACCCAAGAACCTTCTGGGAGATAAACCCTGAGCCAGCTCTTGTAATCTCTCGTTAACCAACTTTCTTCCTCAGCCGTGTGTTCATAATTAATGGTTATCCTTGCCTTAGGTGTATTGGTTGAAAGATCAAGTTCATAACTGATATTTCTTTTAACAAAAAGGTCTGCCTTAAATGCATTAACATTGGCATCAACTACATAAATGTAATCTGAATTGGTTTGTTTTACTTCGCCTGTCCAGCCGTAATAGGCAATATCTTCTTGAATTTGAGGATCTTTGAAATACAAAAGTATGTCTTTTTTTTCTAAATGATCTTTAGCTAAATTGATCAATCTCAATGATTTCAATGGATTAAGACTAACTGTTTTTTCAATTAAAACCTGAGCTAGGTCCTTAAGGATGTCTTTTCTTTCGCTGCGAGGAATACCCTGATCTTTGTAATCAATCTCTACCTGCTTCTCTATCGTTAAAAGAAAATTATCTTTATCAATGGTTAAACCATAGTCTTTTAACTCAATGGGGCCATGAATTTCAAGCAATGATTTTAATATTTCAGGTGTAATGGCAATAACACCATCAAATTCTTCTTCGCCACCCTGAAGGTGGTAAAGCTCGATCATTTTTTGGGCTGCCGTGGGAAAGTCAGGAGACCAGTTGCCATCTCTAAATTGCCAATTTTTAACCCAAAGATATTCTTCAATAGGGCCAGGAGGGGTAATATTGGTTTCTTTTGACATTGTTAGGTCAAAAACAGCTGTTCCATAAAAATTAAAATCCTTAGGCTTGGATTCTTTAACTTTTGCGGTGGCAAAGCTAGAAACGAACCCACCGGTTGGACGTAGTTCAAGATTATTTTGAAAAAGGATTAAATAGCTCATTTCTTTTTCAAAGCCGGCTAATTGTCTTATCAAAGCCAAGAAATTAGGGGCCTCTTGAACCTCTTTTTCTTTATCCTGTAAATATTCAACATGAAGATTGTCGTTAGCTGTTTTTTTAGATAAACCAGTAACAAAAAAAGCTAAACCAATTAAAAGAATAGCAAAAGAGAAGGAAACGATAAATTGATATTTAACTTTACTCATATTTATATATTTTAACCCTTAAATATGTATTTGTCAATGGAATAAAAACCGCTCTTGCTAGAGCGGTTGGGAAAAGAGTGGCTCAGCCCGACAAGCTAACTCATAGAGTTCTTCAAGCTGTTTAGTGTATATGGCAGCGTCAAGGATGTTAGAATCCTGAAAGCCGTCAGCTTTTGCGTTGAGGGTTATCTTAACGATTACTCTATCTTGATCGTCTTTAACTCGAGAGAACCATAGCCTAAGCTTACCTAAGTTCGGCAATGCCTTACATTCCAAGCAAGTTCCCTGGATAACCTTCTCTTCAGAAAGAAAAGAAGAAATTTCTTGTAAAAATGTATGTAGGGGAATCCTCAAGATAAGAGGGATAACCTGATATAGTCCGAGATCGATATTTGTTGGCGTAAAATTAACCACAACAACCTTGGGTTTCTCACAAGAAAAATCTCTTGGTGGAAAGAGCCTGATAGTCATATCAGCACTCAACTTCTTTATCTGCATATTCCCTCCCTTTTTTTATGATCAGAACTATTAAAAGTTTATTAAACTTAATTTAATTTGTCAATTATAGCTATGCTTTTTCTTTTTTAATATTTTGTTATAATATTAATACCATCTAACTAGTTTCTATTCACTATGATTAAAAACATCTTTTTTGTTATTGTCGGTTTCGTTGTTGGTATTTTTCTAACATCTAGTCTTTCGTGGAGAGATATTAACTGGGAAAGCCTAAAAGAAACCCCATGGCAAGAATTAATGCGCCTAAGGGCAATTGTTTCAGAGAAGCCTTCAAAAGAAGTCAACTCGGCAGTTGTTACCAAGGTTTTAGACGGAGACTCTGTCATCATTGAAGGTGGCAAGCAAGTTAGACTGCTTGGTATTGACGCTGATGAGAAAGACGAGCCTTGCTACGAGCCAGCCAAAGATCGTCTATCTGAGTTTGTCTTGGGTAAAGAAGTTACTCTTATAAGAGATTTAAATGACACAGATACGTATGGCCGTCTTTTGCGTTATCTACAAGTTGATGGGACTAATGTTAATGTTGAATTAGCTAAAGAGGGGTTAGTTTCACTCAGCATCTTTGACAACGTCAGTATATACCGGAATGATCTTGTTTTTGCTGAACAATATGCTAAAAACAAAGCCGAGGGATGTAAATGGCTTGACAATTAGTTTTCCCCAGCTATAATTAACATAAATTAACATATTTCTCCTAAGACCGTAGGCATAAAATTAAGCCCTGCGCAGGAAAAAAGCTAAAAAATATTTTACGCTTTCTTGTGTGGTCTTAGGAACCACATTTTTTAATTAAATTAATCCATGAAATTAAAAAAAGCCGATAAAGTTAAATTAGTTAAAGATTTAGCTGATAAAGTTAAAAAAGAAAACACTTTTCTTTTAACCAACTACGAAGGCTTAACTTCAAAAGAGTCAAATGAATTAAGGGTTGCCATGGTTAAGCAAGGAATGGAATACAGAGCTGTTAAAAAGAGCTTAATTCAGAGAATCCTTGATAAAGCCAGTCTTGAAGGATTAGACGTTTTAGCTGAGTCAGGCCAAATTGCTCTTGCTTGGTCAGATGATGGCGCTAAATTAGCAAAAACAATTGCTGATTTTTCGAAAAAATATAATAAAGATATGATCATTGCTGGTTTTTTGGAAGGAGAATTTCTTAATAAGGAAAGGGTTGTTAGTCTTTCCAAGTTACCTAGTCTTGAGATTCTCAGAGCTCAATTTGTTGGTGCCCTTAAATCAAGCATGTCAGGCTTAGTTAATGTCCTAAATGGTAATCAAAGAAAATTAGTCTTAACTCTTAAGGCAATTTCTGAAACAAAATCATAAGTCGAAATTCATTAATTAGTTAATTTTAATTCGTTAATTTAATATATAAATATCTATGACAGACGAAAAAGACACAAAACAAACTCAGGTTTCTCCATCTGATGATAAAAAAGAGGAGAAAAAGCCTGAAGCTACTCCTAAACAAGAAGAGAAAAAAGAAGAAGCTCCAAAAACAACCCCAGAACCTCAAAAAGAGGAAAAGAAAGAAGAAGAAAAAAAAGAAGTTGAGGTTCCAGCAAAGTTCAAAAAACTAGTTGAAGAAATTGAGAAGATGTCAGTTCTTGAACTTTCTGAATTAGTTAAGGTCCTAGAAGAAAAATTTGGAGTTTCAGCGACTATGGCTGTTGCATCTGCTCCTGCGGCTGGTGGCGGTGAAGCTGGCGGTGGTGCCGAAGAGAAATCTACGGTTGACGTCATTCTTAAGTCAGGTGGTCAATCAAAGGTTCAGGTCATCAAGGCCGTTAAAGACATTACTGGCAAAGGACTAAAGGAAGCTAAAGATTTAGTTGATGCTGTCCCTCAGGCTCTTGCAACAGGAATTAAACCAGAAGAGGCTGAAGAGTTGAAGAAAAAGATTGAGGAAGCTGGCGGGGAAGTAGAGTTAAAATAAGCAAAGACTTAAAAATACAAAAACAGCGTGAATTTCTTCACGCTGTTTTTATTACATAAAATACTTGACAAATTGATTGATACGCACTAGAATTATGACAGATCTTAACAATCAAAGGAGGTAAGGGAAATGGAAGACGGGATGACGGCGGATCAGGTGCTGGAAAAGAAATTGTTTTTTTGTCTAATCTTAATCTCGTTAGCATTATTTTCTGGTGCTATGTATTGTTGGATTAGATCGCCAGGAGATGGTTCTGCCATAGGGCTTTCTTTGGGAATATCGCTTGTAGTCCTTGCAGTTTTTCTTATCGTTTACAACGATATAGGAAAAAGACTTTATCCGGGGATAATTTTCCTTATTTTTGGAATTTCTATTTTTCTTTTCCTTATGTCTTTTTGGGTTTCTGTTGGCAAAGACTTACACGCTTTTAGAACTAATGCCTTTGTTGTCACTGAGAGGGATGGAGTTATTCGTGTTTTTCACGACGCATACATTCCGCCAAGCAAGACCAAGATTAACATTGCTCAAGATTACTCCGTTAGGGAAGAAGTTGTTTTTCCCATAAATAATAGTGGCGACACTGTTACGTATACCTTTTCAGGCAAGTTACTCTTTATAGCATCTCGGTCACAACTTTACCGTATTTTAAGAGAAACTGGGGGATATGATAACTGGAAGCAAGCTGTCAGAGAAAGATTTATAGATATAGCCACTGAAACATTCCTGAGGTCAATAGACCTAAATATTGAGATTCCGTCTACGGTTTCTGGAGACCAGCTAGAATCCATTGGTCCGTCAGTACGCGACCTGGGTTATTCAATTAAATACTTCAAGTTTACCGCTCCTAAGGTAAAATTATCACAGTAACACTAGGTGAGGGTTGCAGGGCAACCCTCTTTTTTTAATATTAAATTTCAACATCATAAACCTTAAAATCAGCCAAAAGGTAAAGATTTGTTTCCTCGGGGTTAATGTATATATCAGTCAATTCTTGCCAAGATTCATCTGAGAAAGACTTAATTAAGGTTTGGGTTTCTTTATCAAAAATGAAAATCTTTTTTTGAGAGGCAGACATTAGGTAAATATTTTTAAAATCAGGTTTTGTAAAGATTTTATCACCAATATCTGCCATACCAGAGACAGTAATGAGGTAGTCATTTTCTATCTTGCCCTTAGAATAACGATGAATTATTCCTGATTTTTCTAAAACGTAAATTGAACCATCAATTGCAAAAGAAACAAAGCTAGAACCAAAATCAGCTGTTTTATCCATCCAAACAGAAGGACTAGCAAAGTCAAGATTTGGATATTTAATAATTTTACCAGAAGCAGTTAAGACATAGACGTTATCTAAGAAACTAGCCATATCAAGAATGTCTTCATTTTCAATTCCGCTAATATTCTTTAAATCTTGTTCAAAGATGTTTTTATCTAACAGGAGAATCTTGTTGCTAGGGGAGAGATAAAGAAAGGATTGCTCAACCTCTGCTTGGTGATTAAACTTTGTGCCCTGAGGTGTCTGGGGAAAGATAAAATCACCTGACTTTCTTTCAAGATCAAAAATATAAAAAGCGGATTCATCAAAAAGAATTAGCTTGTTGTCTTTAAAAACAACTCCCTTAGCATTTAAAGAAAGGGTTTGTTGTTTAATGTCTAAAAGTGGCTCAAGCTCTTCTAGGGCAATATTTTTCTTGTCTGCAGGCGATTCTTCCTCATGATTTTCTTGAGTCGGTGTTCGATTAACTAAAACAATTGCTAAAACAATAAATATAAGACTAAAAATAGCAATAAAAACATATTTTTTCTTTATTTTTAATCTTTTTAAGTCTATTTTATTCAAATTGACACTCTTTTCATTTCCGGACTTAAGAACCAGGCTTGTTTTTTCAAAAACTTTTTTAATCTTTTCTTCTAGCTTTATTTTTTTAATCAAAAGAAAGCTTTTTTTGGAAAAAGATTTAATTAATTTTCCCAATCTAGTGAGAATTCTTAAAAAGTTCTTTTTCTTCTCTTTTCTAACTTCTGTTAATTTTTCTTTGCTTTCTACTAAGTTTGCCTGATCTTTAGTCGAAATGACTTTAGTTGACGCCTCTTTAACGCTTCCGATATTTAGGGCAATTAGGGCAATGTTTTTATCTTTGCCCAACTCCAGGCTATTAACAAAAGCATTAATATCCTCATAACGATATTTATCTATTTGTTCTTTAATTTTTGATTTAGTCAGTTGAGCTGTTAGGGGAGGAATAGAGAGAATTAATTTATCTTCTCTTTCAATCTTCCCACTCGCAAAACTTTTAAAAGCAACTTCTTCAGAATTTTCTAGAATAAAATCTTTAGTAATATTGACTAGTTGTCCTTTCCTCCAAAGCAAACCTTGGGCTGAACCAACGATTGAGAAACTCACCTCAGTCTTATTAGGGCTAACTAAAAAAACGGCCATGTCTAGCGACTTGAACCATCTGTTCTCTTCTTTTCCTAAAGATTTTTTAATTTCAAGATTTGCTTCACCTAGTGTTTTCTCTAAAGCTTCTTTTGGAAAAAAGCCTGTTTTAGTATAAAAGCTCTGAGAAATACGAGAAGCAATGATATTTAAAAAAGAAATAATACTTGTTTGGTTTTCCTCAGAGCTTTTAGCACGAGAAACAATGTATAAAAAACCAAGTTTTTCTTCTTCAATATTATCTGGCTCGTAAACAAAGCTTTCACAAACAACATCCTTTGTTTGCGAATTATTAATGATTATTTCAGATGCATTTGGCTTTAAATTTTCCATTTTCTTCTATTATATCTTAACATAAAGAATAAATCCAAATCAAAAAGGATTTGACAAAAAAAAAGAGAAGCATAAAATAATAAGTAGGTGAAAATTTAGTGCCAAATTTTAACTTGTAGGCTATTAAAACCATGAGCGATACAATCCTGGAGGGTTTATTCGATTCAAATATTAAAGTTAAGCTTTTAAGGCTTTTCTTTCGAAATTCTAACGATAAATATACCTTAGATGAGGTTATTAGCAAGATTCATTCAGATCCTAGCTCTACTCGCTATCAGTTAAGGAAATTGAGAAAAATTGGTTTACTCAATTCAAGTATTGTCCGCTTTGAGCCCGATGAGGAAGAAAAAGAAAAAACAAAAAAAATTGGAAGAGAAAGAAGAGTTTATCAAATTAATCCCGCTTTTCAATTCTTTGAAGAGCTTAAGTCTCTTGTTCTAAAATCAACTCCTGAGGTTAAAACAAAATTAATTGAAGAATTACAAAAAATTGGCAGGATTAAATTAGCTTTAGTTACGGGTGTTTTTATGAACGTTGATAGTGCTAAAATCGATCTTTTAGTTGTTTCTGACGATATTCAACGCCTTAAACTAGTCAGAGCCGTTAAGTTGATTGAAAGTGAGCTTGGACATGAAATTAGATATGCGGTCATGAATCAAAAAGAGTTTGAGTATAGACAAGACATGTTTGATAACTTTGTTAGGGCCTTAAATCAACTTCCTCACGAAAAGCTAATTGATAAAATTAAAACGATTGATTAATTGGCTGCAAAAGCAGCCAAATTGCCGGGTCGTCTAATGGTAGGACGGATGCCTCTGGAGCATTTAATCTAGGTTCGAATCCTAGCCCGGCAGCAACCTACAGAAGCCCTTATGTATTAAGGGTTTTTTGGTTCGAATCCTAGGTTTGTGTTGAATTAGATATAATTTCATATGTCCTCAGACTAGCAGAAAAGTACAAAAAATACATATATTACCTAAAAGTATTGACATTTCGATATAGTATGATATAATTTAAATATTCTGATATTAAGGCCTTGAGCCCGAGTCGGAAGAAAGGAGGTGATAAAGATGCTGAAGGCAGTCTTCCACTGCGATTTGTGCAATAAGGAAGTCCCTACGGACGCCTTTAAGCCAAATAGCAGTTTCCAGGAATACGGCTACTGGCTCTCATATAGAGAGCTAGATGTCTGTATCGATGGATTGGTAGACTATCCCGATGGCTGGCAGGCATTTCTCGAGGAGGACGGCAAGGTCGTTCTTCTCTGCCCGGAATGTCTAAAGGCGCGGGGTTAGTCAATCCAAATAGTCGGCGCCCGGAATGACCGACAGAAATAAACGGGCTAAGCAGATGTATAAGTCTAAACACATGTTTAGCGCTGAATGATGAATATCTGCTAACGGCCTAGAGCGGTCGTCCCTGAATAGGTCCTAACCAGGACTAAGGGTATTAAGCAATAAAAGCAAGCTCTCTCAGTGATTCAAAAGCCATCACTGAGTAAAAGGGGAGAGAAGCTTTCTCCCCTCTGCTCCTCAGATGTGTGTCTGAGCTGATGAGCCCAAAAGGGCGAAAGCAGGAAAGGATAAGAGGAGGTGACAATGCATCCCGCAAATCTTCTATATGATCTGTTCAGAGACCTTACACCATTGATGGTGCGGAGGATGGCCGAATGCAGTGAAGTTCTTTCAGACAGGGAGAAAAGGATAGTCGAGAATCGATATTCTCGCCCTGAAGAAAGGATGACATTGAGGGCTCTTGGAGAGGAATTCGGAATATGTAGTAGCTCGGTGTCCCGAATCGTCCTCATCGCTATTGATAAGCTCATACAAGAATGGTCAGGATACCTGACTCCAATGAGCGTTTCGAAGGCGGCGCTTCGGCGCGAATTCGCGAGACGTGAAGGATGTGTCTCTCCTAGCGAGTTTCCTCGAAAAGTCCGCTGGGTGAGTCGACACAAGTTGACACCAGCGCAAGAGGAAGCTTTCAAAACCATTCACCGACTTGTTTGGGGAGTTGAATGTAAGCAGATCATTGAAGAGTCAAAGGTTTTTAGGGCGGATAACCCTAATGCCCTTGCTGATTTTCTGAAGAGTCATCCTGATGAGTTCGTATATGTGGTGGCGAGTAGTCATCACTATATATCAGCCGTTCTACAAGGATGTAGTTTTGGGGTGGTAGTAAACCATCCTGCCAGAAGGAAAGATGGAACCTTCAAACTCCGGGCAGTATATCATGTTGATAGTTGCCTAATGAGGAGAGTGTGGTCTCAAGAAATCTGATGAAAGGAGGTGAGAAAGAAGGACGTTTTTAGGGAACAGAGTATTCAACTCATCAAAGAAATGGATGAGTTGATTAGGAGTTGCCTCTCTCGTTGTCGCTTGTGTAGAGAGGTATCCTGCGAAGACTGTCCCTCGTGCCTGGATGTCGCTTGTGAGGTCCAGGAGGAAACCGAGAGAAGTCTGCAGGAGTATGAGTCTCGAAGAGGATAGTTTTCATACTTCTCCTAGTCGGCGCCCCGAATGACCGACGATAAACAAGGGGCTAAGCAGATGTATAAGTCTAAACACATGTTTAGCGCTGAATGATGAATATCTGCTAACGGCCTAGAGCGGTCGTCCCTGAATAGGTCCTAACCAGGACTAAGGGTATTAAGCAATAAAAGCAAGCTCTCTCAGTGATTCAAAAGCCATCACTGAGTAAAAGGGGAGAGAAGCTTTCTCCCCTCTGCTCCTCAGATGTGTGTCTGAGCTGATGAGCCCAAAAGGGCGAAAGCAGAAGGAGATTAGTTTTACATATTTTTTATCTTTGACTATACTTTTATCAAACTATAGTGAGTCATGGGGTAGGGTAAAACCCCTTAGGCATTGAAAACACAACATTTCCTTCTCTAATCTTGGTTCCAATAACGTCCACGAAGGCTAGCCGCGTAAAGACTTACTTGCAGCAAGTCCACACGGCTTCGCCAAGAAGCCAAGTGAACGAAGCGAAAGATTAGTCTCAGTGAGTCACGAAAACAACAAAAATTGCCTAAAAGGCGATTTTTTTGGTAGAATTAAGAATAGTATTACTATGAAAAATCTACAAAAACATATTATTGATGAGTTTGGTTCAGATGTTACCGAAGATAGATATCTTAAGGCAGCTGAAGCTGGTCTATGGCAGAGCGAAGAAATATTGATTAGAAAATATTTTAAGACAGGGTCAACAATTTTAGATATTGGCTGCGGAACTGGCAGGACTACTATTCCTTTGCACAAATTAGGTTACAAAGTTTTAGGGGTAGATATCACTCCCAGAATGATTGAAAATGCTAAGAAAATAGCAGGCTCCAAGAACTTAAACATTAGATACGAGATAGGTGATGCAACTAAGTTTAAATATCAAGATAATTCATTTGATAATGCTTTATTCTCCAATAACGGCTGGTCACAAATCCCTGGTAAAGATAACAGGTTAAGAGCATTAAAGGAAATCCACCGAGTTTTAAAACCAGGCGGATATTATATTTTTACTACCCATATCCGAAAATTAAAAGGTTCATATATTATATTTTGGATTAAGCAATGGATAAGATTCTTTATTCTTAAGCCATTAGGTTTTAACATAGATGAGGTTGATTTTGGCGACCGTTTCTTTGTCCGAGAGACTACTACTGGTAAGAAGTTAAAACAAAAACAATATATTCATATTTCAACCATTGAAGAATTGAAAAAACAGATTGATATATCTGGTTTTAAGTTGATATATATGAGTAGTATGAAAAACCTTTCTCAAGAGGACAGTCAAGCAAGAAGAGCTGCTCTTTCTTCAAAAGAACGCTGTGATTTTTCTCCGATATTATATGTGTGTAGAAAATTATAGTCTTTCCACTTAAAGGCCTTAGTGCGTTTCAGCAGGAACTAAATTAGGCACATAAACACATTCATTTCGTTGTTGAATAATAGTTCTAACATTGTTCACGATAGCCAGTATGATATATTCCAAAAAAATTGCCTTTTAGGTGATTTTTTTGGTAAAATGAGCTATTATCATGATTCCATATCAAGTAAAATCTACCAAATTAACAGGAAGCAATTATAAAGAGATTCGGAACAAAGCCGTACTAATTTTTCGCAATGATATTGAAAAACAAAGCAAAAGAAAGCCATATATAAAATCTGCTTATTTCAAAAAACAAAAAATCTTCTTTGATTATTTCTGGAAACACACCTATCAGAAGAATCCTAGAACTAGGTTTAGAAGGTTAAAATATTTTAAAGCAGGCATTGAATTGATTAAAGATTCAAGAAATGAGCCTGCTAGCAAACAAAACCCAAACAAGAGAAATGAAGTATTACACAGATTTGCTGGTTTAACTAAAGAAAAAGAACTTTTTTATGTTCAAATCAAAGAAGATAAAAAAACAGGCAAGAAATATTTTATGTCTTGCTTTCCGCCCGAATAAAAAATCCCCCGCCAAGATGTGAAGTGTATAAACTTCTGGCCGAGGATTGATACTATTATAGTAAACTAATAAACTTTGTCAATACCTTGTTTGTGGATAGTTTAAGATTGCTTAGAAATTTCGTCTATTCCCTGTAGTCATCTTTAGCTAGTACGGAACAGGTCATAATATAATAAACTTTATGGAATATATAGATATAATTGATAAAAAAACAGGACAAAGAACAGGAACAAGAAAGGCAAAGTCAGAAATTCACAAAAACGGTGATTGGCACAGAACTGTTCATATCTGGATTATTAATTCTAGGGAAGAGGTTTTACTTCAACGTAGATCAGAAAAAATGGAAAATTACCCAAATTATTGGGATATTTCTGTGGCAGGACATATATCAAGCGGTGAAAATTCAACAACTGCAGCACTTAGGGAAATAAAAGAAGAGATAGGGCTTGATCTTTCTGTGACTAAATTAAAGATGATAGGCGAAGTTTCTTATCAGCTTGTTTTAAACAATGGAACTTATCTTGATAACGAACGTAGCGATATATATCTTGTAAAAATCGATCTTGATATTGATAAGTTAAAACTACAGAAGGACGAGATTAAGGGCTTACGGTGGATTACAATACCGAAATTAAAAAACTGGGTTATAGATAAAAAATCTAATTTAGCACCACATCCCAAGGAGTATTCTCTGCTTTTCAAGCTCTTGGACACTAAAGAAAATAAAAAATAAATATTTTTAAAAAGCTTTTGAGAAAATTAAATATATGAAAATAAAAATATTAGGTTCAAATGGATGGTATTCGAATAAGCTAGGTAGCACTATGTGTACATTGATAGAAAGCAAAGATTACTATGTTGTTTTAGATGCTGGCAATGGTCTTTATAAATTAGACCAACACATAAAGGAGAAAAAACCAATTTTTATCTTTTTGAGCCATTTCCACATTGACCATATTTCAGGATTCCATATTTTGAATAAATTCAATTTTTCACAAGGTATTACCATAATAGGCCAAACAGGAACAAGAGAAATCCTGTCTCGAATTATAACAAAACCCTTTACTATCCCATTTAAAGATCTAAAAACTCGAATTAAAATTAAGGAAGTTAATCAAGGTAAATTTGACCAACCAGAATTTCCTTTTTCTTTTGAGACGGGATTTTTAACACATGCTGATCCCTGTTTGGGCTACAGATTTAACCTTGACGACAAATTAATTGCATATTGCACGGATACCGGGCCATGTGATTCAATGCTTAGCTTGTCTAAAAATTCAGATATTCTTATTACCGAATGTTCCCTTAAGCCAGGAGAGGAGGTAAACAAAGATTGGCCCCACCTTAACCCTCAGATAGCAGCAGATATGGCCAAGAAGGCAAAAGCCAAAAAGTTGCTTTTGACCCATTTTGCCGCTAATAAGTATTCCAAGAAATCAGACAGAATAGAGGCAGAAAAATCTGCTCAAAAAATATTTACTAAAACAAAAGCTTGTTTTGATGACATAGTGATAGAGTTTTAGGTTGTCCTAAATAAGCCTTACAATATCGAAAACTAAGAAGAAATAGCTCGAGTCTGCTTGACAAATAGTGATTATCAGGCATTATAAGAAAAAAGGAGGAGACATGTTTCAGAATAATGGCTTCTTAGAGCAATTCTTAGCAATGACACTAGCTATCATCGTTTCGATTTTGTGGCTAATGATTGATGTAAAAAGAAACAAAAGAAGACTTTCTTCTTATTTTTTTACCCTTCTCTTGTTCTTCTGGACGTATGTTGGACCTGATGTCATTAGGATTTTAGGAATTGGTCCTAATCTAAACAACCTAACGAATCTTAGCTTGTTTGTATCAATCTGTTCTTTGCTAATCCTTGTTTCAAGTTACTTCAGACTAAAAGCACTTTCTTTAATTTATGTGTTTATAGCTCTAGGAGGCATAAGTCATGTCGTTGTTGATCGTATTTTCTTTAAATAAAGCACGCTTTGAATCTAAAACGTGCTTTTTTCTTGATTTGAAGTTAAAGGAAAGTTAAACTATTAATATATTATGAAAAAAGAAAAAACTAATAAAAAAGAATATTTTATTAGCCCAACAAGAGGAAAATTAAGTTTTGATAGCGTTATTTACGATTTAGTTGATTTTATGCAAAGTGATCCTGAAGAAAAATATTCCTTAATCGTTGGAACAGATTCAAAGCTTTATTTTGATAAAGCTCTCTTTGTTAGCGTCATTTTAATTCATAAAGTTGGTCATGGTGCTCGATATTTTTATAAAAAACAAAAAAATAGTATGGGTAGGGCTCTGAGACCAAGAATTTATCATGAGACAATTCTTTCTTTAGAATTAAGCCAAAAATTAATTGAAAAAATAAAAGATGCCCTAACAAGTGCTAATCTTGATTATGATTTTGCTATTCACGTTGATATTGGTAGGGGTGGCCCAACCAAAGACATGATTAAAGAGATTGTTGGTATGATCCAAGGAAATGGTTTTGTCGTTAAATACAAGCCAGAGTCTTTTGGTGCATCGGTTGTTGCAGATAAACACACGTAAGTCTTGACTAAACAATTTTACGTGTTATTATATAAATACAAAAGGTGCTTAATGCGAGCATCTTTTCCCTAAGGAGGGAGCATGAAGAGAGTCGTGTTAGTGTCGCTGATTGTTGGGCTCATGTTGGCAGTGACGGCAACAACGGTTTCTGCCGGAGTAAGGTTCACCGTTGAACCGTCTTTTTCGCCCGGTAACTGGGGAACTCCGTCCATGACCCATGACGTTCACTGGGGTTGGTCAGACATCTACAACCAAACTGTCTTGTATCACACATTCAGCGTGGATTAACAAGTTGATCAACAAGAGCGGGGCGGCAGACACGAGTCTGCCGCTTTTCTTTTATTTGTAAAGCGATTAAATTAAGGAAGATTAATTGACAATTAAAGTGTTTATGTTATACTGCTAACAGTTAAGGGAGGGAACATGAAGAGAGCAATAGTATTTACGCTAATTCTCGCACTTGGCTTGCTGTTCATAGTCTTCTGTCCGGTTCGAGGTTGCGCCGAAAACATTGTTTTAACAAATTACAATAGCATAGCGTCAACTGCTTATAAGATTTAGCAAGTGAAAATTCGAGGAAAGGAGGCGGGACAATGGCAGGAGATTTTGTTTTCTGGTTTCTCGTTCTGGCAATCTGTGTCGGCCTAAAGTACATCAGGCCGTAGACAGATTGACAAGACAATGGCAGGCTTACGCCTGCCTTTTTTTGCATTAATTTAATTAACAAGGCTATAATTTCTTTTGCTTGTACTCCTTAATGGCATTTCTGATATTTTTAAAAGCTATCTTCTTGTATGGTGGGAGATTATTAATGGAAAACCATCTTGCATCAGAAACATCGTCTTTTGGATCTATTTTTCCCTTAAATTTGCTTACGATAAATTGATGATCAATGACACTTAACCTCTCTTTCGTGTCATGATCTATATAGATGTTTTTATCAATTCTAAATAATTTAAATTCAACAATATCAAGATTAACTTCTTCTTTAACCTCTCTTCTCAGGGCTTCTTCTGGTGTTTCGTGGTAATCTAAAAAACCACCAACTAGATCCCAGTATCCCTTAAAAGGAGGAAAAACTCTTTTTACCAAAAGAATCTTTTTGTCTTTTTCAATGATAGCCGAAGCAGTTGGCCGAGGATTGTTATAATACACATATTTACACTTTGAACAGCTTTTTTGATGTTTATGACCGTTCTTTAGTTCTGAGCGACAAAAGGGACAATACTTCATATATGAAAATTAAGAAATTAATTTTAATTAATCAAGATAACAAATTTAAGAACTATATACAATGTTTTAGATAGATGTGTTTATCGCTTTTTCTTTACAAAAAATATCCAATATGAGACAATAGAACATATAAATATATTTTTGTAAAATACATGACGGATCTCTTTGACAGACAATTTAAACAAACCCTTAAAAGAGAAGCTCCTCTAGCTGATAGAATGCGGCCTCAAGATTTTAATGAATTTTTTGGTCAGAATGATCTTGTTGGTAAAGATAGCCCTCTTAAAGAATCGATTCAAGCAGACAACTTGGCTTCTTTGATTTTTTGGGGACCACCGGGTTCGGGGAAAACAACATTAGCAAGAATTATTGCCAAAAAAACCCAAGCTCATTTTATTAAATTTTCTGCTGTTACTTCCGGCGTTAAGGATATTAGGGGTGCAATTTCTGATGCTAGAGATAGAAGGAAATTTAGTCAAAAAAGAACAATTCTTTTTATTGATGAAATTCATCGATTCAATAAAGTTCAACAAGATGCTCTTCTGCCTCATGTTGAGGATGGAACCATTATTTTAATCGGTGCAACAACTGAAAATCCATCTTTTGAAGTTATTGCTCCGCTCCTCTCAAGATCTGTTGTCTATGTTCTTAAGTCAATTAATGAAAAAGCAATGGCAAAAATTATTCAAAGAGCCATTACCGATAAAAACAGGGGACTGGGTAATCTTAGTTTAAAAATTGAGAAAGAAGCAATTAAAAGACTCATTAATTATGCAGACGGGGATGCAAGGATTGCCTTAAATGGTCTTGAATTTGCAGCTCGCTATCTAGAAACCCAGGGTAAAAGAGTTATTAAAGATAAAGAGTTAAGCCGGGTTCTAGAAAAACACGCCCTAAGATATGACAAAAAGGGAGAAGAACACTACAATATTGTTTCCGCTTTCATTAAAAGTATGAGAGATTCGGATCCAAATGCCTCTCTCTATTGGCTGGCAAGAATGATTGAAGCAGGCGAAGATCCAAGATTTATTGCTAGGCGCATGGTCATTTTTGCCTCAGAAGATATTTCAAATGCTGATCCCCAAGCTCTTCTAATTGCGAATGCTGTTGCACATGCAGTTGAATATGTAGGTATGCCCGAAGCTCAAATTAATCTAGCTCATGGTGTGACTTATTTAGCAACAGCACCTAAGTCAAATCATTCTTACACAGCCCTTCTTCAGGCAAGAGAAGACGCTAAGAAAGGTTCTTTTGGCGTGCCTCTTCATTTAAGAAACGCTGTTACAAAAATGATGAAAGATTTAGGCTATGGCAAAGAATATAAGTATCCACATAAATCTAAAGACAAAAAAACAAAACAAACTCATTTTCCTAAAGAAATTGGTGAAAAAAAATATTATCAAGAATAGTCTTCATGCAATTGACGATTAAAGATTAAACCGTGCAAAGGATACATTTTAATGTTAAAAAAGAGGGGCACCACACTTGTGATGCCCCTTGGCGCCTACGTCAGTTTGAACGACCGCTCTCGTAGAAGTCGCTCGTCTCGGAGAGACTCGATCTAGTGAAGACGGGTCTCGGTAAGGAGGTCGACGTAGGCGTATCATGTAATAACATTATAATCCTAAAAAGATGGTTTGTCAACAGTTTGACGAAGAAAAAAGGATTTGGTAAGATATTTTAAGTTGTAAAAATTAAAAATATGGATAAATCTAAAAATATTTTCATCATCGCTGCTTCAATTATTGTAGCTGGTATAATTATTGGCGCCGCTGTTCTCTATACAGCCAAAGACAATACTGCTTCACTTAAAGAGAGCCTTCCTTTGCCACCAAGCGAAGAGACAGAAACGCCAAGTTTAATTGAAGTTGATACCGTTGGCCATCCTTTTATTGGAGAAGAGGGCGCACCAATTGTTATCATTGATGTCGGTGACTATCAATGTCCTTTCTCAAAAAGCTTCAGCTTAGAGACTCTTCCTGAAATTAAGAAAAAATATGTTGACGAGGGAAAAGTAAAAGTTGTTTTTAGGGATTTTCCCTTGCCATACCATCCAAATGCTCAGAAAGCAGCTGAAGCTGCTCTTTGTATCAATGATCAAGATTTAAATTTCTATGATTACCATATTAAGCTTTATGAAAATACTGACGCCCTAGACGTTGAAAGTCTTAAGGATTATGCTGAAGAGCTAGAAGCAGATATGGAGGAATTTAATTCTTGTCTTGATGAGGGAAAATTTGAACAAACCGTTAGCTCTGATTTTGAAGATATTAATAATATTATCCAATCTTCTAATCTTGATAATTTTGGAACGCCAGCATTCTTCATAAATGGAGAACCACTTATTGGAGCCCGACCATTCTCTGAATTCCAGAAAATTATTGAAAGCAAGCTAGAAAAAGAAATAAAGGAATAAAGGTCACTTAAAAAACATTGCTGAGGATAGAATCAACAATGTTTTTTTTAATTAATCTATTTTAGCCTTAACTCTGCTGCTCCAATAGCACCTGCTTTTTGTCCAAGACTTGTTTTTAATAGTTTTGCTTTTTCGGCCGTAACAGGAGAGAAAATAGCTTTTCTAAGAGACTTTTCTGTCTTTTCGTGGAAATACTCCCAAGCTTGAGAAATTCCTCCTCCAACAATAATTGCTTCTGGGTCAATAATATTGGCTATTTGGGCAAGTCCTTGTCCAACCCAGTCTCCATAAATTTCCCATATTTTTAGTGCTTTTTCATCGCCTTCCTTAGCTTTTCTATAAAGAGTTCTTGGGTTTTTACCGGTTTGTTTTAAGAAAAATTGACTTGAGGCATACTGTTCAAAGCAACCCTTATTACCACAATTACACTTAATTCCACCTGCTCTAAGGATATTATGACCTAATTCAGGAGCTGCACCAAAACTACCAATATATAGCTTTTTATCAATAACTAGACCGCTGCCTAATCCTGTCCCAAGAGTTATGCCAACAATTGTCTTAAATGGCTCACCGGCACCATGAAGAAATTCACCCCAAGTAAAGCAATTAGCGTCATTTTCAAGTAATACTTGAACCTTGAATTCTTTTTCAAGTGTTTTTTTTAAATTAATCTTTTCAATGGCTCTTAAATTTCCAGAGAAAAGAACTTCTGTTCTTTTCTCGTTCAAGGCACCAGGAAGAGCCAAGCCAATACTTTGAATATTGTAATCATCCTTAAGTTTTTTAATAAAATTAGATAAAAAAGAAACTATATCCTGTTTTGGTGTTTTTTCTCGAAGAGTAGAAACAGCGCTATTTTTTTTAAAAATGACACCAATGGTTTTGGAGCCACCAACATCTAATCCAATTGTATATTGATCTACCATAACTAGTTAATTTTTCTAATAATATATGAATCTTTAGTATCGCTAATTTCATAACCTAATTTATCTGCCTTCTGTCTTAGGAGATCGGCTTCTTTAAATTTCTTTTCCTTTCTTAGCTTAATTCTTTTTTTAGCCAAGAGAATAACTTCTTCAGGAATATCTTCATTAAAGTTAATTCCCAAAACTTTGTTAATTTTTCTTAAAAGAGATAGAGCGTCCTTGGCTTGGTCTTGACCTAGTTTTTCTTTGTCAATCAAGCTATTGATTCTTGAAATAAAGCTAAGGACTATAGCCAGAGCCCTAGGGGTGTCTAGGTCATCTTCTATGGCCTGAGTGAATTCTTCTTCTGTTTGATCCAAGGTGTTTTTAATTGGTTCTCCCTGATCCTTTGACTGAATCTTTTGAAGTCGTCTTTTTGTTTCCTTAATTGCCTCTACGTTTTTGGAGGCTGCATTGAGAGAAGAGAAAGAAAAATCAAGAGGGGAGCGATAATGGGTTCCAAAAACAAGCAAGCGAAAAGAAATTGGATCGTATCCTTTTTTCTCCAAATCGCTTAAAGTATAGAAATTACCTTTTGATTTAGCCATTTTTTCTCCCTCAACAAGCAAATAACCAGAATGGAACCAATAATTAACGAATTTTTGGTCATTTAAGGCCTCTGATTGAGCAATTTCATTTTCATGATGAGGAAAAATGTTATCCTCGCCACCAGAGTGGAAATCAAGAGTTTTCGTTTTTAAATATTTCTGGCTCATGACGCTACACTCAATATGCCAACCAGGATAACCCTCTGACCAAGGAGAGGGCCAGTGCATTAAATGATCTTTTTCTGCGGGTCGCCAAAGATAAAAGTCAAAAGGATTCTTCTTCCTTTTATCTGGCTTAATTCGACTACCAGCTTCAAGTTTCTTGAGAGTATTGCCTGACAATTTTCCATAATCTTTAAATTTCTCAATGTTAAAAAAAACAGCGCCTTCTTTTTCGTAAGCATAGCCCTTTTGAATTAATTTCTTGACTGCTTCGATCATCTCAGGAATGTTTTCTGTTGCTCTTGGATAAAATTGAGCTGATTTAATGTTCAATTTCTTTTCATCTTCCTTAAAAGCATTTTCAAAGAATCTTGCAATTTCTTCCGGCGTCTTTTTGTTTTCCTTAGCAGCTTGTTCAATCTTGTCTTTGCCTTCGTCAATGTCATCTTGGGTCAGATGACCAACATCGGTAATGTTTTTAACTTGGATAACCTTGTAACCAAAGTATTCCAAGGTTCGTCTTAAAAAATCAGCCGCTAAATAGCTCCTTAAATTGCCAATATGGGCAAAGTTGTAAACAGTTGGGCCACAAGTATAGAACCTAACTTCTTTATCCTTTATTGGCTGAAATTCTTCTTTTTCTCTTGTAAGGGTATTGTAGATCTTTAAAGCCATTTTTTACGTTTAAACCAGCCATACATTGTAAAAGCAATGATGGCAAAAATACTAATTAAGATCCAAAAGTCATTTTTGGTACCAACAATTGGCAAAACCCTTGTCTGCCATCCAAAGATTGTCGCCAAAAGGGTTAAGGGAAAAGTAAAGACAGCAATGACAGTTAACAGCTTCATGGCTTCATTTGTTTTAGCCGTAAAAAGGGTTTGATTGGTATCGTGAAGAATCTGGACTGTCTCAGCGTGAGCCTCAAGAATATCATTAACCTGCTGGAATTGACCTAAAAGATTTTCTAAATACGGCTTGTATTTAGTGCCAAACAAATTAATAACTTCTTTTTCTAAAGATTTAAGAATCTCACCATGAAACTTAATAATTCTTCTGAAGTTAACAATATCTCTCATTAAAAAAGAGATCTCTTCAAGCATTTTTCTTTCTTTGCCTTGGTAGATTTGTTTCTCAGCTTTATCGATATTTATCTTAATATGGTCAAGTTGCCTTAAGGAGAATTGGAAATTAACACTTAAAATATGATAAAGCAGTCTAACCGGATCTTTAAAGCATTTCTTTTTAAAATCGGGGTCTTTTTTAAATCTTTCTTCAAGTTCTTCTAGGGCTTGTATCTTCCTGTATCTAATTGTTGCTAATGCCAAGGTGTCCTTGGTTAGGAGAAAGTCTAGTTCACCTGGTTGAACGGTTCTTTCTTTCTGATTGTAAATCGGGAAATGAATGACCATAAATAGGTAGTCTTTGTATCTTTCAACCTTTTCTCTAATTGAGGGTTTTTTCAACTCATCAACCGTAATTGAGTGAAAGCCATGTTCTTTTTTTAATTTGCTCAAGTCATTTAATTTAGGTTTGAACAACTGAAGCCAAATTGTTTTTTCCTCCTTAAGTTTTTCCATGTAATTAATTTAATTAAAAACATATTAAAAATTTCTTTCTTAAATATATTTTAACAAGAAAGAGGAGTAGGGGCAAATAAAAAAACAACATTGTTAATTAGTTGTTTTAAGAAAACCAAGACTTAAAACTATTTTCTTACATAATCACAAAGTTTTTTGTTCGAACAAATAATCTTGCCCTTAGGGGTTTCGACTAAAAGAGATCCACATTTGGGGCATTTTTCTCCGGTTGGTTTTTGCCAAAGGGCAAATTTGCATTCAGGATAACGATTGCAGGCATAGAAAATTCTTTTTTTCTTTGTTCTTTTTATAACAATTTCACCTTCGCCACACTTAGGACACTTAACGCCTGTCTTAGAGTTTGAATTATCAATATATTTACATTTGGGATAGTTCTCACAACCAATAAATTTACCAAATCGACCTCGTCGTTCAACTAAATTCCCACCACATTTAGGACATTTTTTATCTAATTTTTTAGGCTCATTACTTTCGCCGTCAATTGATTCTGTGTATTTACATTCAGGAAAGTTAGAACAAGCATAGAATTTACCATAACGAGAATAACGTTCAACCATCTCAGATCCACATTTAGGGCATTTTTTACCAATTTTTTTACCGTCCTGACTTTTAACCACTTTGTAGTTCTTTTTAAGTTTTTCAGCGAAAGGCCCATAGAAAGATTCGACAACAGGTTGCCAGTCTTTTTTACCTTCTGCAACCTCATCTAAATCTTTTTCCATTTGAGCCGTAAAATCATAGTCAACAATATTTTCAAAATGCTTAACTAAGAGATTGTTCACCAAAAGACCTACCTCTGTTGGCTCAAATCTTCTTTGATCGTTTTTCTTAACATATCCTCGAGTTTGGACCGTTGAAATGATTGGTGCATAAGTCGAAGGGCGACCAATGCCATGTTTTTCTAAAACCTTGATAAGCATTGCTTCTGAGTATCTTTTCGGTGGTTGAGTAAATTTTTGCTCTGCCTTGACCTCTTTAAGACCTAATTCATCTTTTTCTGTAAGAGCTGGCAATAGGCTCTCTTTAGATTTAAGTTGATAGATTTTTAAGAAACCATCAAATTTAATCACTTCACCCTTAGATCGAAGCTCGTAATTCTTTTTACCCTTGGCTTGTATTTTTAGGATTGTTGATTCAATTTGAGCAGACGTCATTTGTGAGGCAATTGCCCGATTCCAAATTAACTCGTAAAGTCTAAATTGATCTTTAGGCAAATATTCTTTTACTGACTCCGGATCATTGTACGCACTTGTTGGTCTAATTGCCTCGTGAGCTTCTTGAGCTCCCTTTGTTTTAGTCTTAAAATTTCGACTACCCTGGGCATACTTAAAACTTAATTTTTCTTTTAGATATTTTTGTGTTTCTGCTAAAAAGGAGGTGGCTAAATTTGTTGAATCCGTTCTCATGTAAGTGATAAGACCGACAGAACCTTGAGAGCCTAATTTAATTCCTTCGTAAAGCTTCTGAGCCAAAAACATTGTCTTCTTAGAAGAATAACGTAGCCTAATAGCAGCATCCTGTTGAAGGGTACTAGTCCTATAAGGTGGAAGAGGATTTTTTTTGTTTAGTTTTCTCTCAATTTGATTAACTGAATATTTAGACTTTTCAAGATCTTTTTTGATTATGCCTGCTTGTTTTTTGTCCTTAATATCAAGTTTGGCTAATTTCTTGTCATCGATCTTGGCTAAATCAGATTCAAAAACATTTTTTTTATCTTTAAATAGGAAGGTAGAGATTTTCCAGTATTCCTCTTCTTTAAATTTCTTAATTTCTTCTTCTCTTTCACAAATTAGACGAACAGCAACTGACTGAACCCGTCCAGCCGAAAGACCTCTAGTTATCTTTTTCCAGAGAAAGGGTGACAACTTATACCCAACCAGTCTATCTAAAATTCGTCTTGCTTTCTGAGCATCAACAAGTTTCTCGTCTAATTTCCTTGGGTGTTTAATTGCCTCAAGGATTGCGTCTTTGGTAATTTCGTGAAAAACAATTCTTTCAACCTGATCTTCTTTTAATTTTAGAGCTTTAATAATATGCCAAGCAATTGCCTCTCCCTCGCGATCTTCATCAGTTGCCAGAATAACACGATCAACTTTTTTAGCCTCTTTTCTTAAACTAGAAACTGCTTTTCTTGCTTTTAGAGGAATAACATATTTAGGTTCGAAATTCTTTTTCTCATCAATACCTAATTCGCTCTTAGGTAAGTCTCGAATATGACCAAAAGAAGACAAGACATGATATTTCTTGCCTAAGAATTTCTTAATTGTTTTTGCCTTTGTTGGCGACTCAACGATAACAAGATCCATAAGTATTAAGAAAAAAGAGAAACTTTAAGTATTTTATCTTCCTTAAGAAAACTTGTCAAAAGAAAATTAAGTTTTCAATTTTTCCCTTTATATCCTTTTAAATCTAAAAATGCAAGTTCTTTTAAAATATCTTCGGGCTCGTTAACCAATTTAGCTCCCAATTTAATTAAATCATGACAACCTTCAGAGGTTTTTGAAAAAATGCTCCCAGGTAAAGCAAAAACTTCACGATTTTGTTCAAGGGCTTGTTTGGCTGTAATCAAAGAACCGCTTCTCTTAGCTGCCTCAATAACAAGAACTCCAAAAGATAGACCACTAATAATTCGATTACGACAAGGGAAGTGATGTTTTAGCGGAGCACTATCTAAAGGATACTCTGACATGATTAATCCTCTTTTTTTTAAAATATCTCTAGCTAATTGGCGATTAAAAGAAGGATAAATTCGATTGAGACCAGAACCTAAAACAGCGATGGTTTTTCCTTTTGTTTCAATCGTAGTTTTTTGAGCCAAGGAGTCAATACCTAGAGCTAGCCCAGAAACAATAATTAATCCACTAGAGACTAATTTTTTAGTAAATTCTTTAACGGCTTTTTTGCCATAATCACTGTGTCTCCGGCTTCCAACAATGGCTAAACATTCTCCGGAAAGAAGATCTATGTTGCCCAAATAATATATTATTCTTGGATAATCATAGATTTCTTTTAGCAAAGAAGGGTATTCCTTGTCCTTTGGTGTTAAAATGCCGATTTTTGCTTTTTTTAATCTTTCAAATTCTTTGTTAGGATCAATCTTGTTTCTTTTAGTTTGGATTTCTTTCAGAATGTTTTTATTTAATCCTAATCTTGTAAAAGAAGTCAGTGAAGAAAGCCAAGCTTTTTCAAAGCTACCAAATTCTCTTTCGATCTTTTTAAGGCTTTCTGACCCAATTGAATCAAAAAGATTAAAAGCGTTTAGATATTTTAAATCTTTATCCATATTAATTCAGTATATCATATCCTCATTAAAAAAAGACGTCCTCATTTTCTAGAAGACGCCATTTATTTCTTCTTAAAAGATATGACTAGTCTACCAACTCGATAGACTACCCAAGCCGAACAAATCCAAACAAAGGCTTGAATAAAAGGAGAAAGGGCCTGTCCTGAGAAAAGAACGTAGATAAGAGGAGTAATCCATGTGATCCTCTCGATGATAAGCAGGATGACAATTTGACGATTGTCCGATCTTACAATTTTTTTACCATTCAAGCCAACAAGATCTTTGAGAAGCTGCTTAAAGGCCTTCCACAAAAGCCCATCTCTATACAGGGCCCTTATTCCCTTTTTCTTCAAAAGAAGAAAAATCCTGACAAGACAAAACCAGCCAGTTAAAAGACACGCAAGCCACAAGCCAAGAAAGGTGTAAAAGTTAAGATTATGACGTGCAAAAACTTGAAATGCCCAAGCCATGTTTCCTCCTTTTTCTGATTGTTTCAGATTGCCCGAACTTTGAGTTTTAAGAATTATATCAATTAATTTAAGAAACTCAAGCCTTTTTAGAGTTTCTATATCTTGATTTTTAAAGAAATCGTGGTATGCTTTTTAGCGTATAAGTTCTTTCGTGTTCTTTAACAACCTGAAGGAAACAAAGAAAACAAGAAAAGGAGGAAGCATGGATAGGAAAGACCTGATTGATTTTCTGAAGAAAAGGCGGGAAATTCCTGTTAACGATCTAGACAGGGAGATGATCGAAAGGAGTCTTTCTGTAGATCTGGCCCTGACAGAATTGGCTGAGAATGGCGGAACCTGTGAAGAGGCATGTGAATTGCTTGGGGTTCCCAAGATTGACTCAGTTATGTTAGTCCACCCTCGTAACGAGGAAGACATGTTTAATCGGTATCCCTTTATGCGAAAAATTTCTCGTAGGGGGACAAGAGAAATTCAGGAAGCTCATTGGATTGCCACTCTTGATATTGCTACTTATGGCGATTGTTACATTCCCATTGTTTGCCTACCTTTAACGCCCGAATACTTCATTCCTGATTTACATGATCGGGAAGGATGGAAACATCGCCAAGAGATTTTACGAGAGAAAGAAAAGAACGCTCTGGACCTAGTTAATCTTTTCTGCAAAGACGGAGATCTTCCCCTGATCTTAGGAGCACTAACCGGAAGGATTGGTAGGCAGCTAAGAAAGGGTGGCTTTAGGGGTCCTCTTGTTACAGGAACACACATCACACCGCCCTTAATTGTTGGTATGATTGAAAAAATAGCAACCATATCTTCTATTCCCTCACAGAATTTCAAGATTGCAATTGTTGGTGCTGCCGGAAGCATGGGCAAGACAATTCTTTCATGGTTGATTGCCGAAGGGTTTTCTGAAAATCTTACCCTTATTGAGGCAACCAAAACTCAAACTGACGCAATTAAGAGATTCTTCCCTCTCTTAAGGCATAAACAAATAACTGAGGACATTACCCGAGTCAAGGAGCAAGATATTGTGATTGTGGCTACTGCTGCACCCCATGTTCTCATTGATGAGGAAATGCTTAGTCCGGGAACAATTATCCTTGATGACACCCATCCAGCCAATGTTGCTAGGAATATTGAGCGTAAGGATACGCTAGTTCTTCGAGTCATGGCTGAAGTTCCTGGCATTGACTACATCTTCCCGATGGACCAAATAAACAAAACAGATACCGTGACTTGTCTAGCTGAAGGTTGCATCTTGGCCAAAAACGATGCCGGCATTAGACAGAAACACTTAGGTCTTTTGGGCAAAAACGATCTGGCCCTTATGTTGGCTCTGTCTGATCTTTCAGAAAGACTTGGCATTGGCTTTCCCACCTTTAGAGATTATCGAGGCTTTGTTTCTGATCAGGAGGTGATAGACGTTATTAGCTTGAGATGACTAACCAAACAGGGGATTGTTATCCCCTGTTTTTCTTTTGCACTAAAAAGCGAAAAAAGATAAAATATTTACATAAGGAGGTCTTTTTGTATTTTTATGGATGTTATTAATATTATTTTAACCTTGGTAGCAACCTTTAACCTTGGCCTTGGTTTTTATATCTATCTTCAACAAAGGAAAAACCCTGTTAATATTTCTTTTAGCCTGCTAGCGGTTAGCAATTTCTTCTGGATTGTGGGGATGATTGGTTTTCGTTGGACAACCACTCATTTATCTTCTCTCTGGTGGGTGAGATTCCTTTACTTTTTTCCTCTTTTTATTGCTGCAAACTTTCTGTATTTTAGTTTTACTTTTCGTTCTAAGGGAAAAGGGTTAAGTCTGGCAAGAAAAATTCTTCTTTATCTGCCTCCGACTATAGTCGGCATCCTAGTTTTTGTTCCCCAATTTGTTATTAAAGACATTGTTCTAGTCACGTCTGGAGAGAAACCAATTCTTTTTGGCCCCGGTTACATTATTTATTTTGTCTATTATTTTGTTTATTTCAGTTGGGCTTTGCTCAATTTTTTCTTTTATTTAAGAAGCGCAAGTTTCTTGGTCAAAAAACAAATTCGTTGGATTATTGTAGGAACCTTTTTACCAATTTCCTTTGGATTAGCGTTTAATTTAATCCTACCCTGGGGATATATCTTTGCTCTCAATTGGGTTGGTCAAGCTGGAACAATTCTTTTTATTGTTGGCATTGCTTATGCCATTGTTAGATATCAGCTTTTAAATATTCGTTTGATTGTTGCTCAAGTCTTGTCTCTTTTCTTAATCTCAATCTTGTTTTTAAATATTTTCTACTTTGATAATTTCTGGCGATTAGGTTTAAATTTGGCTGTTTTTATCTTAGGGATGATCTTTAGTGCCACATTAATTCGATCTGTTCTTAGAGAGCTTGAACAAAAAGAAAAAATTGAAAAACTTGCCAGTAAATTAACAAAAACAAATAAAGAGCTTAAAATTCTTGATCAAGCGAAATCAGAATTTATTTCAATCGCATCTCATCAATTAAGAACCCCTTTGTCAGCTATTAAGGGATATGCGGCTATGATTCTAGATGATATTGACGATCCAGAGAAAAAAGAAGCCTTAAATAGGATATATCTATCAAATGAAAGATTAATTAAGCTTGTTAATGATTTGCTTAATCTTTCTAGGATTGAAAGAGGAAAACTTGAATTTCGCTTTAAAAAAGAACAAATAGTAGATTTGATTGACTCTGTTGTCTCAGAATTCAAAATGGTGGCTAAAAAAAGAGGATTAAGGTTAAATTACGAAAAGACCAGCCTTCCTCTTATTAAGATGGACTCAGATAAACTAAGACAGGTTTTCATAAACATCATTGATAATGCAATTAAATATACCCTTAAAGGAAGCATTACGGTTAAAACATTTATTGATGATGATTCCTTGCTTGTAACTATAGCTGATACAGGCATTGGCATGAAAAAAGAAGATATTAAGTCTATCTACCAAAAATTCCAAAGAGGAAAAACAGGATTAGAGGTTTATCCCAGTGGAACAGGTATCGGCCTATACATTGCTCATAAAATCATTGAGGCACATCATGGTAAAATTTGGGCAGAAAGTAAGGGTAAAAATTTAGGCTCAACATTTTACATTAAACTACCGCTTGATAATTAATAACTAATATTATGGGTTTAGCTTACATTATCGCCATTATTATTCTCATTAGCGTTTTTGGGTTAGCGCTTTTAGTCTTAGCGGGTAATCGTCGCTCTTCAGTTAACCAAACTTTTTCTGCCCTTATTTTCTTTATTGCTTTTTGGCTAAGTTCATCTTTATTTGTTGATCTCTCTTTAAATTTAACCGGCGTTATCTTTTGGGCTCAAACATCCATTGTCTGGGCAGCAGCCATACCTTCTTTATGGCTATACTTTACTTATGTCTTTCCCCGAAAAGAAAAAATAGGACGGATTAAACAGGTCGCTATTCTCTTACCAGCCCTGTTATTCTTAGTTCTATCACCAACAAAGCTAAATATTAAAACTATTCAGATCACAGAAGAAGGAGTTAGATCAATTACTCATGGACCTCTTTACTTTCTCCTTTTTATTCATTTCCTTGTCTTTAGCGCCTGGGGATTCATTCGACTTACGAGAAGATATAAAAAAAGCCATGGTGTTGTTAAGGCTCAAATTAAATATATCTTGATTGGAACCCTGACTTCGCTTGCCCTAGCTATTTGTGGAACTGTTGTTTTTCCATATTTAGGCATTGAGGCAGTTACAAATTTTTCATCTCTGACTGTCCTTTTCTTTATTGTTTTTAGTACTTATGCAATCCTACGTCATCATTTAATGAATGTTCGGGTTATGACTGCTGAAGTCTTTACCGGTTTATTGGTAATGATCTTACTGGTCAATCTTTTTAGCTTTGAGAGCAGAGAACAATTAATGTTAAACACAGCTCTATTCTTTGCTGCTGTTGTTTTCGGCATCTTTCTCATAAAAGCAGTTCTACAAGAAATCAATGCTCGTCAAGAGATAGAACAAATGGCTGATAAATTAAAAAAGGCCAACATTAAGCTTCGTAGACTTGATAAGGCTAAGTCAGAGTTTATCTCAATTGCCTCTCATCAATTAAGAACACCGCTATCAGCCATTAAGGGTTACGTTTCAATGATTTTAGACGGAACTTATGGAAGAGTTGATGAAACTAAAAAAGAAGTCCTTAATCGAGTCTACTCTTCTAACGAACGGCTTATTACGCTTGTAAATGACTTACTTAATTTATCGAGAATCGAAAGAGGAAAGCTTCAATTTGAATTTAGAAGAATTGACGACCTTGAGGAAATTCTAGATTCTGTTGTTCAGGAATCAATGGTTAATGCTCAGAAAAAAGGATTGGCTATTGAATATTCTAAAAAGGACTTTCCAGCTCTTAAGGCTGACCCTCATAAATTAAGACAAGTTTTTGTTAATATTATCGATAACGCCATTAAATACACAGAAAAAGGAAGCCTTAAGATTCAAAGCAAGATTACGGCAAGTAAAATTATTATTAGCTTTAAGGATACTGGTATGGGTATGACTCGAGAAGAAATCGATTCTATTTATGAAAAGTTTAGACGTGGCCGTGGCGGAGAGAAGTATCATGCTGGTGGCATGGGAATCGGTCTATACATCTGCCACAAGGTTCTTGAAGCTCACGATGGCAAGATTCGTGCTAAAAGTCAGGGACGAGACAGAGGAACAACTTTCTATGTTGAGCTTCCTTATAAAAAAGAAGACGCGAAAGAGACAAAAAAGGATTGACTTTTTAAATATTTAATATATACTGGTTGAACAAAAAAAGAGGGAGGAGATAGAAAAAAACAACTCGTAGTAATCTGTTAGGCATCATAGCAAGAAGGTTTTTCTCTATCTGCTCTTTGCCTAACAGATAGGCATGTTCTAGTGGAGAGGCTATTTGGACGCACAGAGGTTCTGTGCGTCCTTTTTTATTTCTACCTATTTGAAAATTTTAAAAAAATCCTCATTTTTGTGTTCTCTCCATATTAAAAAACCCGGTACTAACTAGTACCGGGCGAAGCTTCGTCCTCGGGAGGTCCTTCTACTAGATAGAAAATGAAGCCACCTTCGATCTCTGCTCCCCTAAGAAAGATTTCTGTCAGTTTTCCTGACATAATGTTTTCTGCATATCTTTTCAGAACTTGCTCACGTTCACGAGGAGGTAAATTATATATTGAAATAGCCACCGCATTGCTACACCAAGTCACTTCATGGGTATCTGTTAAAAGCTTGGGGCTTTCGAATTCCTGTATTGCAAGAAACTCATAGCTGAAATATTGTCTAACTAGCTTCAGTTTGATTACCTTATCGACATAGTCTTCGGGCATTAGGACAGGAATACCACCTCTATCTTTGGAGAAAAATGCACAGGTCATAATGCCTAGGAAAGATAAGCCTAATGCTATTATTACGGCTTTTTGAGCAGTATCCAACTCTAGATAATAGGCAAGTACAAAAAGAAAGGCTACTGCTATTATAAAGATTATGAATTCGGCCCCGTTTTTCCATCTCTTTCCCTGAAACATACTACCTCCTTTCTTGTGCTTACATTCTAATACACAGACAGTCAGTTGTCAATGGTTTTAGATAGACATCTAAATATAAAGATTTTTGCCATATTTTTAGTAAAGCCCGATCTGCTTTATATAATGTAATTTTTCTTTTTCTATTGCCTTTATAATATATTTATGATATAAGTTAAACTAATCTTAAATTTTGATATTACCGATCTCGTGTTATAATCAATAAAAAAATGAATTTTGACAAATTAACAACTAAAACAAGAGAAGCTCTTATGAGGGCTCAAGAAATTGCTCGTAAATATGGACATCCTCAGATTGATGTTCTGCATTTGCTTTTGTCTTTACTTAAAGAGAAAGAAGGCTTAGTTGAGACAATTTTTAATCGATTAGGCATTGATGTTAAAAAGCTTGAAGAAATTATTGGTAATGCTCTTAAAGTTTTACCTCGCTTAGTTGCAAATATGCCAATGGGCCAACTATATTTAAGCCAGAATATGTATCGTGTTTTTGAAAAAGCAACCAAAGAAGCAAAAAAGCTAGGAGATGAATATATTAGCATTGAACACTTTCTCTTGGCTATTGTTGAGCAAGAAGGATTAGTTGGCGATGCTCTAAAGCGATCTCAAATTCTGGAAACAGACGAGAAGCAAGAAATTAATTACGAAAATGTTTTAAAGATATTAAAAGATATTCGGGGTTCTTCCAGGATTACAGATACTGAACCAGAAACTCAATATCAGGCTCTTAAGAATTATGGTCGTGATTTGACTCAATTAGCTAAAGAAGAAAAACTTGATCCAATTGTTGGTCGCGAAGAAGAAATCAGACGCTTAATGCAAGTCCTAACTAGAAGAAAAAAGAATAACCCAGTCTTAATTGGAGAAGCCGGAGTAGGAAAGACAGCTATTGTTGAAGGCCTTGCTCAAAGAATTGCTTCTGGCGATGTTCCAGACATATTAAAAGACAAGCAAATTATTGCCCTAGACTTAGGAGCAATGATTGCTGGAACAAAATTTAGAGGAGAGTTTGAGAAACGCCTTAAAGCTCTTTTAAGGGAGATCAAGGAAGCGGGTGGAGAGGTTATCCTCTTTATTGATGAAATGCATACTTTGGTTGGTGCCGGTCAGGCAGAGGGGGCAATGGATGCATCTAATATGTTAAAGCCGGCTTTGGCCAGAGGCGAGGTTCACGCCATTGGTGCAACTACGCTAAAAGAATATCAAAGATATATTGAGCGTGATCCTGCTCTGGAAAGAAGATTTCAACAAATATATGTTAAGGAGCCAGCTATTGAAGACACGATTGCCATTTTGCGAGGCATTAAGGAGAAATATGAAGTTCATCATGGTGTTCATATTACTGATCGTGCTTTAATCGCAGCCGCTCAACTTTCGGCAAGATACATTTCTGATCGATTTTTACCAGATAAAGCTGTCGATTTAATCGATGAAGCGGCTTCGTCTCTTAGAATGCAAATTGACAGCATGCCTGAAAAAGTCGATGCTCTTAGAAGAGAAATGGTAAAGCTTGAGATTGAAAAAAAGGCCCTAAGCCGAGAAAAGGACGCTGATGCTAAAAAAAGATTAACCAAGGTTAAAAGAGAGATAAGCGAGTTAAAAGATAAAAGCAATAAATTGATTGCTAAGTGGAAGGGCGAAAGAAACCTAATTACCAAAATTAGCGAAATCAAGAAACAAATTGATGAGTCTAAAGCACAGGCTGAAATTGCTGAACGTGAATCAGATCTTGAAAAAGTGGCTGAAATTAAATATGCTCAAATACCCAATTTAAAAAAAGAACTTAAGAAAAAGGAAGCAGCTCTTAAAAGACTTCAGAAAACAACTTCCATTTTAAAAAGAGAAATTGATGAAGAAGAAATCGCTAAGGTGGTTTCTCGCTGGACAGGTATCCCGGTTCAAAGAATGCTTCAAAATGAAAAAGAGAAGCTTCTGGAAATGGAAAAAGTTATCCAAAAAAGACTTGTTAATCAAAAAAGAGCTGTTGCAGCTGTTGCTAATGCTATCCGTCGTTCTCGAGCTGATATTACTCCAGCCAACCGACCGATTGGTACATTCGTTTTTGTTGGACCAACGGGTGTTGGTAAGACCGAGCTAGTCAAAGCTTTGGCTGATTTTATCTTCAACGATGAACATGCCATGGTTAGGATTGATATGTCAGAATATATGGAAAAACACTCAACCGCTCGTTTAATTGGGTCACCTCCCGGATATGTTGGCCATGAAGAAGGTGGTCAATTAACAGAAAAAATCCGACGTCGTCCTTATTCTGTTGTTCTCTTTGATGAAATTGAAAAAGCCCATCCAGAGGTCTTTAATCTTTTCTTACAAATCTTTGATGAAGGTAGGCTGACTGACGCTAAAGGAAGAACAGTTAACTTTAGAAACACCATTATCATCATGACTTCAAATATTGGTAATGATGTTATTCGAGATTATGCACCAATTGGTTTTGACGGTGGCAAAAAATCAGAAAAGAAAATCGAAGATTATCGCACTATGAAAGAAAAAGTTCTTGAGGCAATTCGTAAGAAATTTAAGCCTGAATTCTTAAACAGAATTGACGAAATTATTGTTTTTGAATATTTAGGTAAGAAAGAATTAGAAAAAATTATTGATCTTGAAATTAAAAAAACAGCAAAACAATTAGCTGATAGAGGTATTAAACTTCAAATTACCAAACAGGCAAAGCAGTTCTTGGCAGAGAAAGGGTTTGATCCTGATTATGGCGCTAGACCTCTTAAGAGAGCAATCCAACACTATATCTTAAATGAAATTGCCCAGGAGCTTATTGCGGAGAAAATTAAAAAAGGTGATAAGGTCAAGGTTGATGTTAAAAAGAAAAAAATTCATATTTCAAAAGCTAAATAGTTCTAATGTATGAAAAAGATAATCATTTTAGGAGCCCAGGGCATGCTTGGCCAAGCTCTAGTGAAGGTTTTTTCTCAAAAGAATTACCTTTTAAAAGCTTGGGATAAAGATAATCTCGATATTCAAAATTATCCTTTAGTCAAATCTCGCCTAAAAAAGGAAAAACCAGATATAGTCATCAATGCAACCGGTTATACCAACGTAGATGGAGCTGAAAAAGAAAAAAGTCTAGCCCTAGATGTTAATGGCAATGCTGTTGGTAATTTAGCTAGGGTGGCTAAAGAGATAAAAGCTCTTTTTATTCATTTTTCAACTGACTATGTTTTTGGTCAAGAAAAAAAAGAGGGCTATACAGAAAAAGATGTTCCTCAAAATCCTCTAAATATCTATGGTGAATCAAAGCTTCTAGGCGAACAGCTTCTTTTAAAAGAAAATCCTTGTTTTTACTTGATACGAACATCTTGGCTTTTTGGACCAGGTGGCAATAATTTCGTTAAAACAATGCTCAATTTGGCAAAAGAAAAGAAAGTCTTAAGGGTTATTGATGATCAATGGGGAAAACCAACCTACGCCCCTGATCTTGCTAAGCAAGTAGAAAAAATGATAGAGATAGGATCAGATAGCGGAATCTACCATTTTACGAATGAGCCGGCTCTAACCTGGTATCAATCTGCTAAAACCATTTTTAATATTAGAAAAAAAATATTTTCTGATTCTAAAATACCCGAATTAATTCGTATTAAAACGAAAGATTTCCACAGTTTAGCAAAAAGACCACATTTTTCAGTTCTTTTAAATACAAAGCTTCCCCTAGGAAGAAGCGTTGACGAAACCATGGAAAACTACATCAGAAAGGAGGAATAGGTGAACAACGGACAAGAAAACTATGAAGTTTATCAACAAGATATTGAAATATATGATAACTCAAACACGGTTATAACTAAGCTACTGCAGAACGAAATGATACTAGTCGTTGTTTCAGAGACCCTCTTTTACATCATGCATTCCCAGGATCATCTGAATAGGCTTCTTAAGGAACTTATTCTTTCATGGTTTTTCGATCTACCAGTTAAGCTTGATAAGGTCAGGGCAAGGGTGGGCGATGTTAATGTTTCTTTTGTTATCGGCTTCGATCTTTCGCATATCCGTCAGCCAGAAGAAATGATTACACTAATTTCCGACCGAATTTATCTTTGGTTGCTATATAGAGACCTATTAAGCACCATGGATTATGCCGAGAGAAGATTTGTTTCCGTAAATTAGCTAATTCATATAAAAGAAGGAGAGTCAGCCAAAAACATCCATTCCCCCAACAAGGAGAGAGAACTTTTTCTCTCCTTTTTTCTTTTAAAATATTTTATGTTAAAATATATTAATATGAAAAAGTTTTTCGTTTTTACATTTTCTATTCTTATTTTCTTCTTTCCTCTTTTAATTTCTGCTCAAATGCCACCACCTCCACCAAATGATGAAAATACCAATGACGGTGATGTTGTTAATGAAGCAACCCTCTATAGAGCAGAGGGGGATTATAAGGTCTATGAGATCAGCGCTGGTAAAAAACACTGGATTCCTACGGCTCAAGTCTTTGATGCTTATAGTTTCAATTGGAATGACATCCAAACTGTTACTCAAACAGTTTTAAGTAATTATTCTAGGGTTAAGCTTTTAAGGGCGGAAGCCTCTCAGCCTGTTTATTATTTAACAAACTCGGGCATGATTCGCCATATTCCAACGGCGGAGATTTTCGAGTCATACGGCAATGATTGGAATGATGTTTTTGAAATTTCTTCAGAAGAACTTGGTGCTTATGAAAAAAATATCTTGATTAGAGCAGAAGGAGATTACAAGGTATATTTATTAGAGAATAATACCAAACATTGGATAAAAACAGCTGAAATTTTTAACCAAAGAGGCTATGATTGGTTTAAAATAGCACCTGTTAACCAAACAGAGATAAATTATTATCAAACTGGTCAAGTTATTGAATAAAAATGTTTAAAAATCTGCTTTTCGTTTTATTCATTATTGCTGTCCTCGGAGGAGGACTTTATTTATATGCCAACAATTCTGGTTGGAGTTATAAAAACATAGTTGACGATGATAAAGTTATAGAAATGAACGATACTAAAGAGACGTTAACCCTTATTTTTGTTGGCGACATTATGCTTTCTCGGTCAGTTAATAAGAAAATGGAAGAAAAAGAAGATTGGGCTTGGCCATTTCAAAAAATTGCTCCCTGGCTCAGTTCAGCTGATTTGACCTTTGGCAATCTAGAAGGGCCCATATCAGATAAAGGGATTAACGTTGGCTCAATTTACTCATTTAGAGCTGATCCACGATCTGTTGAAGGATTAAGTTTAGCTGGTTTTGATATCTTATCTGTTGCTAATAATCACATGGGTGATTGGGCTGCACCTGCATTTGAAGACACCCTTCAAAGATTAACAGAAGTTAATATCGATTATATCGGTGGAGGGTTTAATCAGTCTGAGGCCTATGGTCCTCTTAAAAAAACTTTGAATGAAACCCGTTTCTGTTTCTTTGCTTATACAGACCTGGGCCCGAGATCATTTGAGGCAAGTGGTGAAAATCCCGGCATGGCTTTTTTGGAAATAGAGTCTGCTCAAAAAGATCTTGAGCTACATGAATCAAGTTGTGATCTTTCAATTGTTTCACTTCATTTCGGAGAAGAATACAAAGAAAAGGCATCATCCTATCAGAAAACAATCACTAAAGCCCTTGTCTCTTCAGGAGCTGACCTCATAGTCGGTCATCATCCTCATGTTATTAGCGAAGTTGAGATGATTGATGATGCTTACATATATTATAGTTTGGGTAATTTCATTTTTGATCAAATGTTCTCTGAAAAAACCAGACAAGGCATAGCCCTAGTTGCAGAAGTTAAGGACAAGAAGTTTACAAGTCTTGTCCCTCATCAAATTTATATCAATAGCGAGTATCAAGCAGAATTAAAAAACGGCATTTGAGTTATCAACAGGAGAGAAATATTAGAATATGTTAAAATAAGTTTAGAGCGTCGAAGTTTCATGTTTTTGACCATATTTTCTTAATATTAATTTATGAAAAGCTTTGCAATTTCTAAAAAACTTTCTAAAGAAGAAAAAAAGACTAATCTTTTTTTCTGGTTTGTCTTTACCGCAGCCTTTGTTATTGTTGTGGTAATCATGTTTTACTACTACCAAAATACTATTCAGGCAATTGATGCTGAGGCAAGTTCTGGTGTTATTGTTAACCTAAAAACAATCCGGTAGGAAGAATTAAAAATTCGAGAAATTTTAACATTTTTCGAATTTTTTGTTTTACCAAAATGATTTTTTGAAAAAAAAATAATTTTAGTGTAAGATAAAGAGTCATGAAAAAGATTTTGGCTCAAAATTTTGATTACTTAAAAGACAGGCTAAAAAAGCCAAAGTGGCTTGATAGATTTAGCCCCATTATTGGTATTGACCTAGGAACGGTTAACAGTTTGGTTTATGTATCTGGTAAGGGAATCGCTATTAATGAACCTTCCGTTGTAGCAATTAATAAAAAGACGGGAAAGATTTTGGCTATTGGTAAAAAAGCTCAAGAGATGCTAGGAAAAACACCGCCTCATATTGTAGCGATTGAACCTTTGGTTGATGGTGTCATTTCAGACTTTGAGGCAACCGAACAAATGATTAAACATTTTATTGATCAAGTTAACGATCATGTTTTTAAGTCTATTACTCGTCCTCGTGTAGTAGTTGCTATTCCCATGGGAGCAACAAGTGTCGAACAGAAATCTGCAGAAGATGCTGTTAAAAATGCTGGTGCTGGCGAGGTTTATTTGGTCTACGAGCCAGTAGCAGCAACCATTGGGGCAAGATTGTCTATTAAAAAAGCAGTTGGTCAATTTATTGTTGATATTGGTGGAGGAACGACAGAAATTGCTGTCATTTCTTTGGGAGGAATTGTTGTTCAACAATCTTTAAGAATAGCAGGTAATTGTTTTAATCGTGATATTGTCAGATTTGCTCGAGAAAAACTTAATTTGTTGATTGGTGAACAGTCAGCTGAAAAGATAAAAATTAAACTTGGATCTGCTATTAAGCTAGATGATAGAATTGAGGGTTTTTTACGTGGCCGTGATTTGATTGATGGCTTACCAAGAGAAGTTTTAATCAATGATACTCATATTAGAAAAGCAATTAAGCATTCTGTTGATTCATTGGTTACTTCAGTAAGAAACGTTCTTGAAGAGGTTCCCCCTGAACTTCTTTCAGATATTATGCGTCGAGGCATTGTTCTTAGTGGCGGCGGCGCCCTCTTGAGAGGACTTGATAAAGCGATTGAAGAGGTAACCCAGGTTAAAGTTGTAATAGCCGAAGATCCTTTAACTGCCGTTGTTAGGGGAGCAGGCTTTATTCTCGAAAATATTCAAGATTATCAGGATCTTTTAATTAAACCTTGATGGCCAAGAAGTCTCTTAAAAAAAATCTCTTTGTTTTTTTCTTTTTTATTGCCATTACTCTTATTGTCTTTTCCCTAGATCAGGGAGCTTTTTTAGATGGTTTTAAAAAAACGGTTTTCAATTTCACTAGGCCCGTTTTTAAGACAACTTCTTCTTTTTCCCGCACCTTAACTAGGCCAGTCATGCTCTTAATTAACCTTGAAAAAAAACAACAAGCATTAACAGATCTTAATCAAACCAAGAAAGAGCTAATTGCCTTAAAGGTCAAATATGAAGAGCTTGAAAAAGAAAACGAATTTCTTAAAGAGGCAGTTTCTTTGTCAAAAAAGAAAGAAGCTATCCTTATAGCTGCTGAAGTTATTGGAAGAATCGATGAGTCTGGTGGAGAAATAATGATTGATGCTGGTGCAGACCAGGGAATTGCCCAAGGTCAACCCGTAGTTTTGGCTGATTATTTCTTAATTGGAAGAGTTGAGCAGGCTTGGCCGACCGCTTCTCAAATAAGATTAATTAATAACAAGAATTTTAAAGTTTCTGTTCGAGGCCAAGACTCAAAAACAGAAGGACTTTTAACTGGTGGCAGCGACAAATTATCAGTTGAGATTTATAACCATCAAGATAAACCCATTATTGGTGAATATTTTTTAACCTCAGGTCTTGACAACACATTCCCACCCGGACTGATCATCGGACAACTAAAAGAAGTTGATGAAAAACCAACGGCCATATTAAGAATGGGGGAAATTGAAATATCTGACCAATTGAATCATCTTCAAAGGGTTTTAATTTTAAAAAATGATTAACGCTTTAAAAATTATTAGCTTAGCTGTTATTCTCCTTTTCGCTCAGTTTAGTTTTTTAAGCTATTTATCTTTATCTAGCTGTGTTGATCTAATTTTAATTTTCTTATTTCTATACGTTTTTTTAAGCAAGGCTAAATATTCTTATTTACTAGCCTTTATTTTAGGATTATTGATTGATCTTTTTTCAAGTTATCCCCTCGGCTCAAAAACATTCCTTTACCTTTCTTTGGTTTTTATCCTTTTAACAATTAAACAGAACCTTATGAGGAACTTTGGGTTGGCCCAATTTCTTCTTTTGGTCTTTCTGATTGTTTCAGTTTTTGAGATTATTAAAATATCTTTTTTTCTCTTTTTAAATCTAGGAAACGGTTTTACCTTAATGATTCTGTGGCGCATACTCATTAATGGTTTCCTGATCGGTTTAATTGCATTTTTAGGTAGGAAAAAGCTTTTTAAAATAATTAAGTAGGATTTATGAAATTAAGGAAAAAATTAGATAAATATATACAGAGAAGAGATCTTGACTTTGAGGATGTTCTTGTCGATCAAATTGACTTAGATTATTCCAAAGAAGAAAGTGGTTTTGAAGAAAAAAGAATTCCTATTCCTCTTAGAAAAAGTCCTTTTATTGTTGCTTTAATCTTAATCTCTGTTTTTTTTCTTATCGTTCTTGGTAGAATTATCTATTTACAAGTTAAAGGCTCAGAGTATTACAAGGCCTTAGCAGAAAAGAGCCGTTCGCGAGTTGAATGGGTTATGCCTCATCGAGGAATAATCTATGGCAGAAACCAAAAGCAGCTTGTTTATAATATTCCTATCTATAGTCTTTCCTTTGATTTGGAAAAATGTGACCAAGAAGAAGATCTTGCTTTAAGCAATAAAAAGGCCCTAGATCTTTTTGGAATAGAGCTTGAGCCCCTTATAAGCAAAAACGAGGACAATAAATTAATTCTCCTAAAAGAAGGATTAAGCTCAGAAGAAGTTTTCGCTTTTAGGAGCCAAGAAGAAGAGCTTCCTTGTCTTTCTTTAAATTACAAAGAGAACAGAGATTATCTTGATAATGAAAGCCTTTCTCATGTTTTGGGCTATATCGGAAAAATCACTCAAGACGAGTATGCTAGAAAAGCAGATAATTATTTATTAGAAGATTTTATTGGAAAGGTAGGACTTGAGCTTCAGTATGAAAAAGTTCTAAGAGGGAAACTTGGCATCAAAAGCAAAGAGGTATCTCCTCTTGGAGAAGAAACGCGTCCGCTAAACGAAAAAGAACCTCAGGATGGATTTAGCGTCCTAACAAGTATAGATTATGGCCTTCAAGATAAATCCTACAAAACCCTAAAACAAACATTAATAGACAATAATTTAGATGCCGGTGCTGTTTTAGCGATTAATCCTCAAAATGGAGATATCTTATCTTTAGTAAGTTTGCCAAGTTTTAATAACAACCTTTTAAGTCAGGGCATCGAACAAGATGAATTTAACAGACTACTCTATGCTAAAGACCGCCCCTTTTTTAACCGAGCTATTTCTGGAACCTACCCGCCTGGATCAACCTTTAAGCCCCTAGTTGCTATGGCAGCCCTAGAGGAGAATATTATTGATCCGGAAGAAGGATTCCAGTGTCGTGGATTTTTGAGAGTATTAAGTAAGTATAATCCAAATATAAGCTACCTTTTCAGAGACTGGAAAACCCATGGCTGGACGAATATGAAAAAAGCCATTGCTGAATCGTGCAATGTCTATTTCTATATTATCGGTGGTGGTTACGAGGAGAGAGAGGGTCTGGGAATTGAGAAAATTAAAACCTATGCAAAAAAAATTGGTTTAGGCGAAAAAACTGGTATTGATCTTGCCGGTGAAGCCGAAGGGCTTATCCCTGATAAAAAATGGAAAAAAACTACCAAAGAAGAAGATTGGTACATTGGAGATACTTATCATGCCTCAATTGGTCAAGGTGACATATCTCTTACTCCCTTACAAGTTGCTCAGATTTATAGTTTTGTTTCTAATTTAGGTAAATTGTATCAACCAAGACTTCTTATCGGCATTGAAGAAATTCCTGGCAGCAATAAGTTTAATCAAATTGAACCTGAATTAATTTCATCAAATATTTTCAATAAAGAAAATATTAAAATTGTTAAAGAAGGGTTGGGTGAAGCAGTCAAAACGGGTTCGGCTCAAATTCTTCAAAACCTTCCTGTCAACTCAGGAGCGAAGACAGGAACCGCTCAATTTGGCGATGGCTCTCAAAGTCACGCTTGGTTCGCTGCTTTCGCACCCTATGAAAATCCTGAAATTGTTCTAGTCACATTAGTCGAAGCAGGTGGGGGAGGATCAGCTGTAGCTGCTCCCGTTGCTTATCAAATCCTTAAATATTACTTTGAAGAAAAAAATGCAAAAAGTTTGGAAAATTAAGAAAAAACCTCCGAAAACATTTTTAAACAAATACAAAGATTACGATTCATTGCTTTTGCAATTACTTTACAATCGTAAAATTAAAAGCAAGGAGCAAATTGAAGATTTCCTTTCTATTGACTATTTTAAAGACGTTCATGATCCCTATCTTTTATCCGGGATGAAAAGAGCTGTTTCAAGAATTAACAAGGCAATTAAAAACAAAGAAAAGATTGCTATCTTCGGTGACTATGACGCTGACGGAGTCTGTTCATCAACTATTATAAACGACACTCTTAAGAGGTTAGGAAGCGTTCCTTTAATCCATATTCCCGATAGAAGAAAAGGTTATGGAATGAATAAGAAGGCTATCGAAAAATTAGCAGATAGTGGAGTTTCTTTAATTATTACAGTTGATTGTGGGGCCAGCGATAGGGAAGAGGTTGATATGGCCAAAAAGCTAAACATCGACGTTATTATTACCGATCATCATCTTTTCGCCTCAAGTGTTCCAAAGGCTTATGCCATCTTAAATCCACGTAAAAAGAATTGTTCCTATCCAAACAAAGAGCTTTCTGGGGCTGGTGTAGCTTTTAAACTTGCAACAGCCTTGATCAAAAGTCATCCTGAGGAGTTTAAAGAGGGTGAAGAACGGTGGCTTCTCGATCTAGTTGCGATTGCTACAATTGCTGATTTGATGAATCTCATAGGCGAGAATCGAACCTTGGTTAAATATGGCCTCCTTGTTTTAGCAAAAACAAAACGCCTTGGCTTAAAGGCCCTTCTTGAAACAGCTGGCATTAAAGAGGTTAAGATAGACTGGATCAATAAAAAAGATAATCGTTTTCTTGTCCGTGGTATTGATGCTTATACAATTGGATATATTATAGGTCCAAGATTAAATGCTGCTGGAAGAATGGACCATGCTAATCGAGCTTTTTATCTTCTAAACACTCAGTCAAAAACCGAAGCAAGAAATTTAGCTAAAGAACTTAATCGTAAAAATCAAAGAAGGCAAAAAATTCAAGCTGACATTATTGAAAAGATAAAAAAGACCTTAACTGAAAAAGAATTGTCCGAAAAAAGATTAATTATTCGAGGAGATAAATCATACCCTAAAGGAATTGTCGGTTTAATCTCAGGAAAACTAACCGACCAATATTATTTACCAAGTTTTATTTATCAAAAGGAGAATGGTTCCTGTCGAGGTTCCTGTAGAAGTATTCCTGGCCTGAATATTGTTGAGATTTTGAAAAAATGTTCATCTTGTTTGACTACATTTGGCGGGCACAAAGGAGCAGCTGGTTTCTCGTTTAAGGCTAAAAATCAAACAAAGTTCAAGCTCTGTTTGGAAAAAACAATTAAAGAATCCCTAGGCAAAAAAGTTCTCAGGCCTCAGATAGAAATTGATGCTTGTCTTAATTTCAGAGAAATTACACCAAGCCTCAAAAAAACCCTCGAAGAACTTGAACCTTTTGGTCAGGGTAATGCTGAACCTATTTTCGTCATCAAAAAAGCCCTAATAGTTGAAATTAGAAAAATCGGTAAAAAGAAAAATCATCTTCTTTTAACCCTTAAAAAGGTAGAAAAGAAAAAAGATTCTTATTTAAGAGCCTTGGTTTTTAAAGGAGCAGCAAGCACAGAAGGTCTTGAGCCTAAAAAAACATATGATTTTGCCTTCACGCCTCTTTTTGATGAATGGAAAGGAAGAAAAAAGGTAACTCTTAAAATTATTGATTGGAAATTAAATTAAAATGTTAAAAATATATTTATGAATCTTTTAAAAGTATACACAGATGGTGCCTCTAGGGGAAATCCTGGCCCGGCTTCAATTGGCATTGTTTTTAAAAATGAAAACAATGAAATTGTTTGGGAACAATTTAAAGAAATCGGCAAGAAAACAAATAATGAAGCTGAATACGAAGCTTTAATCTATGCAATGAAGCATGTTAATAGACATCATCCAGATAAAATTCAGTTCTACTCAGACTCAGAATTGATGATTTCTCAAATGAATGGAAAATATGCAATTAAAGAACCTAAAATCCAAAAACTTTTTCTTCAAGCATGGAACAAAAAAATATCTTTAAATAAAAAAATAGAATTTATTTCAATTCCAAGAGAACAAAACAAAGAAGCAGATAAGTTAGCCAACAAGGCCCTTGATCAAAAAAGCTTAGGATTATAAAACAAAAAAATATATGAAAAAAAGAGGGCCTGGACGCGATTCGTCCGTCAGCCCTCTGTGCCAGAACTACCAGGAAGTCAGGTAAGTTTTGTTTGTCCGAAAACGGTCATTCCCTCAGGACAATGAGGTAGTGTAGCCTCTCGCTTAGAGAGATTGGCAATGGAGGTGCCTACCCCCATCTCTCCTTGCTTTGCTAACATGACGGTGTGCGCTCTCCAACAAAACGCGATCGCACCCGCGATCTTTCCCGTGACCCTCCGGATCCTGGTAGCCTATTCCGGCAATATGTTCATTCTAGCAGATGATCTTTTTTTGTCAAGGGTTTTTGTCAATAATTAGCCTTTTATGCTGTCACTCAATATTTTTAAATGTTTTTCGGTTTTCTTAACAAGATCATGAAGGCTAAAGAAAAGGATCCAAAGCTCACAACAGATTCTCCAAAACAGGCTCCCAAGGATAATGGTTAATACGCCTGCAATAATGTCAGCAGTTGTTGCCTTAAGCATTATGCTTATACCCCAGCCAATTATGACAATTGTGCCAACAATATAAATATACTTAAGAAGAGAGAAGCTGATCATTTTACGAAAACCGAAAAAGTCTTTTAATTCTTTTGATTCCATGTTTTTTAATTAAAAGAAATTAATTATTTATTTTTCTTATTATATTATAACTCAATTTTATTTGTTTTTAAAATGTTTTTTAATTCCTTGGGGCTATCTGCTTTCATTAATTTTATTCTTAATTCTTTAGCGCCTTTGAAGTTTGAAAGATAGGTGCTGTAAAATTTTTTTAAGTCAGAAAAGTTTCTTTGTGAAAGCTTTTTATTAAAAACTTCTACGTGTTCAATTAAAAGACTCTTTCTTTCTCGAATGGATAAATCATGAATGCTCTTCTTTTCGTTAAATAGCAGGGGATCGTTTAGCAGGGCACGACCAATCATAATGCCATCTAAATCATATCTTTTTGCTTTTTCATCTGCCTCTTTGAGACTTTGAATGTCTCCATTACCAATCAATAATGTTTGCGAGGAACTTTTTTTTATTAAAGCCTTGGCTTTTTTTATCTCCTTCCAATTAACTTCACCTTTGTATTTTTGCTGTTTTGTTCGTCCATGAAGAGTGATAACAGCTGGTTTTTGTTCTAAAAGAAATTTAATCCATTTTTCTACTTCTGGTTGGCTATATCCAATTCTTGTTTTAACTGAAATTGGTAGTTTTCTTGATCCCTCTTTTGTGGCCTTAATAATCTTTCGAGCTAATTCTGGTTGAAGAATCAAAGATGCTCCTGCGTTCTGTTTAATGACATCTTTGTCAGGACAACCCATGTTAATATCAATGCCATCGAAACCAAGCTTCTGACAAAGCTTAGCTGAGAAATAAAAGTTTTCTGGTTTTGAACCAAATAATTGAGCAACGATTGGTTTCTCTCTCTTTTCAAATTGCAACTGGCTTAACAGCTTTTCTTTGCCCTCAGAAACCAAGCCATCGCAAGAAACAAATTCAGTAAAAATTACGTCGGGTTTAGCATATTCGCTTAGCATATGACGAAAAGCAATATCTGTTATGCCTGACATTGGCGCAGAACACATAATTGGTTTTTTAATTTTTTTCCAAAAATTCATTTTCTAAATTAATGTTTCTTAATTGTTTCGTTTTAATTCTTCAATGGCTTGATTTAAGATTTGGTAATATAGATTTAATCCAACTTTATTAATTGATCCGGACTGTTCTTTCCCCAAAAGATTGCCAGCCCCTCTGATTTCTAGGTCTTTACTGGCCAATTGGTACCCAGCCCCAAGATAAGAGAACTTTTCAAGGGCTGACAGCCTCTCTTTGGCTAATTTTGATAAAGAATATTTTGGGTAAAGGAAATACGCATAGGCTTGTTTCTCGCCTCGGCCAACCCTGCCTCTAATTTGATGGGCTTGGGCTAGACCAAGACGCGTTGCGTCTTCAACGATTAAAGTGTTAACGTTTTTTAAATCAAGACCATTTTCAATAATGGTTGTTGCGATTAAACAATCGTATTTACCTTGTCTAAAACCATGAATGGTTTTAATAATTGTCTGTTCGTTCATACGACCATGAAGAGATGCAAAACGAATTTCAGGAAGAATTTTTTTCAGTTTTTCTTCAACCGAAGAGAGCGTACCAATCCGATTATGCAAGTAATAGACCTGTCCATTTCTTTTAATCTCTTTTTTGATCACCTTTTTAACTAAATCCTTGTTAAAAAGAGAAATATGTGTCTTTGGTGCTTGTTTATAAGGCGGGGGCGTGGTGATTAAGCTAATATCTTTCAGGCTTGATAAAGCCATGTGAAGAGTTCTTGGAATTGGTGTTGCTGATAGGCTTAAAATATCAACACTTGATTTCATTTCTTTCAGTTTTTCTTTTTGCTTAACGCCGAATCTTTGTTCTTCATCAATAATTAAAAGTCCAAGGTTTTTAAATTTAATGTCTCGCGAAAGAAGGCGATGAGTTCCAATTAAAATATCGACGTGGCCATTCTCTAATTTTTTTAGAGTTTTTCCTTGTTCTCCCTTTGGCGTTAATCGAGTTAACATCTTTAACTCAACAGGAAGACCCTTGAGTCTTTCTGAAAAAGTCAGGTAGTGCTGATCCGCTAAAATTGTTGTTGGAGAAATTAGAGCTATTTGTCTCTTGTTCAAGGCAACCCTAAGGGCAGCTCTTAGGGCAATCTCTGTTTTTCCAAAACCAACATCCCCACAAATAATTCTATCCATTGGCTTTGTTTTACTTAGGTCTTTTTTGATTTCTTGCCAAGTTTTTCTTTGATCTCGAGTTAAATCATAATCAAAACTTGTTTCAAGTTGTTCTTCTATATCTCCGCCGTCTTCATATTTAGCTCTCAGCGAAATTTCTCTTTTGGCGTAAAGAGCTAAAAGCTCTTTAGCAAGCTTAAGGGCATTTTCTTTTGCTTTTTTCTTGATTCTTGACCAAATATCGCCTCCCAAACGAGTTAATTTCGGTTCAACAAAACCAAGATAAGGAGATAATTTATCCTCTAGCCCCATGGGAACTAGAAGAATGTCTTTAGCCGCATATTCAATTTCATAATATTTCTTTCCCTGTCTTAAAAGAAAACCTTTAAAACGGCCTATACCATGATCTAGATGAACGACATAGTCACCTGATGTCAAATTAAAAAGAGCTTCTTTAGGAGCTCTAAACTTTTCTTCAAGTTTTAGCAACTTTATCTCTTCTTTTTTTAAGAAATAGATTCTCTCAACTCTATTGCCAATAAATTCTATTCTTAAGGGTTTGTCGTAATTTATTCCAAAAATATCAATAATTTCTCCTCTGTGAGCATAGTCTCCGGGAGAAGCAACTAAATGAGTTTTAATGTAATTGAGATCATCAAGCTTTTTTAAGAGAGCCATTGGGCTTAAGGATTGATCTTTTTCAATCAAGATTGAATTTTTTTGCCAAAAAAGATTTATTTTTCTTGAACTTCTAATGTCTAGTTCATTTTTTTTAAACCATGCCTTTAATTGATCAATTTCTTCTTTATTAAAAACAGCCTTGGACTTATCCCAAGCTAGATTAAGAACGTGATTAAATATTTCTGCTCTTTTTGCAATTAGGAGAATAGGGGAAATACTCATAGGGTCTTGACAAACAGGTTTTAAAGGATTATAATATACATATATAATGATAGCAAGGAAAAAGGGGAGGGCTTTTTATTAAAAATTTCCTTTTCTTGCCTTGCCTATGAGTGCCAAAGTGAAGCAATCCCTCCTAGCTTCATTCGGCGGTAAGGATCAGGGACATTTGCAACTGCAATATGTTTCTGACGCTCATAGGTGGGGTTGGAAAAGGAAAGAAAGGAGGCAACATGGCTTGGAAAACCGCTGTTGAGGGAGTGGTTCCTCCTAAGGGATACCACTTTGAAGAAGATATTGACTTTCTCCTTTTGGTTGAAGATCACACGAAAGAGATCGCTTTAAGATGGAGGGCGGCAGTAGCGACTCCCGAAAGTGTTCAGAAAGACATCAACGCTTGGACTCGTTCTCAATCGCAGCCTCGATAATCGAGGCTGCGCTTTTTTTTATCTCAACCAACTCTTTTTCTTCCTCTTCTGAGAAATTTTGCATAACATAACTTTGGGTAATTTCTTTGTTTTTCTCTTCAAAAGAACGATTCCAAATACCTATTCTAAGACGATTAAATTTATTGCTCCCTAAATGCTTAATGACTGATTCAATTCCGTGATGACCAGCAGCCCCCCTTTCTTTGCTCGACTTAATCTTGCCAAAAGCGATATCAACATCATCTTGAATAACCCAAATATTTCCTTCTTTAATCTTATAATAATCCTTGATTGCCCTTAGGGGAATACCTGATTGATTCATAAATCCTTGTGATTTCGCAAAAAGAACTTTTTGATTATTAATAATTCCTTCTGAAATATCTGCTTTAAATTTTTTCTGCTCTTGATAGCCTGATCCATGTTTTTTTTCTAAAAAATCCAGGACCATTCTACCAATATTATGACGAGATTTTTCATGTTTTTTACCGGGATTACCCAAGCCAAAAACAAGAATTAAGTTATTGTTCTCTTGTCTAAAAAGTTTTTTAAAAATTTTCATAGATTTCATTAATATATTTATGGATAAAAGAATAATCGTCTAGACCTTCTTTAGGTAATAGAACGAACATTCTGCCTTGATTGGTTGGAATATAAGAATCTTTTAGTATTTTTGGTTCTCTTGATGTTAGGCTAAACGCACCTGATGATCCAATGTCAATATTTTTGGTTTTTTGCCAAAAAGATTTGATTTCTCCTGAGCTTAAATCTGTTTCTATGTGATCTTGAAATTCCTTATAAAGGCTAAAAACAAAATTAAAGTTTTCGAATCCTGAAAGGTTAGATATTTTGTTCTTTAGGCTAGCTAGAGCTTGTTGTTGTCGCTTCATTCTGCCGAAATCACCCTCTTGGTCATAGCGGGTTCGTACATATTTCAAGACAGTTTCGCCATCTAAGTGCCTCCAACCAGCTTCAAGATAAAAGGGGTCATAGGTATAATTTGGGCCAGGAAAGTCAGGATCATTAATATCTTCTTTAACTAGAACATTGATTCCACCTAAATGATTGGTGATCTTTTTTAGAAGCTCTAATTCCACTAAAACAGAGTAGTCAATCTTCTTTCCAACAACCTGACTAATAATGCTCCTTATTTCTTCTTGGGTATAACCAGATGTATTAAGGGAATTAACCTTTACGTGATAACCTTGGTTGTTTTTAACATACAAATCTCTTGGAATTGATATAAAAATAGCTTGGCTGTCTTTAAAAGAAGCAAGGATAATGCTGTCAGTTAGTTCTGGAGCTGGATTACCCGCACCTGGCTTGCCCAAGACCAAGAGATGAACCCAACCATTATCGTCGGTTACTAGATTTTTTCTAGGGACGATACCAATATGCAGAAATTTACCAAGATTTAAAAATCCCTGAGATTTTGAAGATAAAAAACTAAATTGGCGATTTTGAGGAATATAAAAGACTAATACAAGTAATAATAAAAAAACACAGAGCAGCCCTAGCGTTTTAAGTATTTCGTAAATTCTTTTTTTCATTTGATTTTGATAAAAAAATCTGTTAAAATATGGATTACTATTATGTATTCTCTAAAAGCTTTATGAAAAAACTCTTTTTGTTTTTTTGGGAATTTACTCAGATTGTTCTTATTTCCCTTATTATCATTATACCGATAAGGTATTATGTTGTTCAACCCTTTTTCGTTAAAGGATCGAGTATGGAACCGAATTTTCAAGATCGCGACTACCTCATTATCGATGAGCTGTCTTATCATTTAAGAGAACCACAGAGGGGAGAAGTAGTTATTTTCAAATTTCCTAAAAACACTAAACAATTTTATATTAAAAGAATTATCGGTCTTCCCGGAGAAACAATTACGATTAATGATAATCAGGTTGTTATCACTAACAGCGAAAACCCTAACGGTTTTGTCTTAAATGAATCAACATATATTCAATCAGTCACGCCCGGTAAAGATATTCACATGACCCTGGAAGAAGAAGAGTACTTTGTCATGGGAGACAATCGAATGCACAGCTTTGATTCCCGAAATTGGGGAAAGCTAGCAGATAAATATTTAATTGGTCGTGTTCTTTTTAGGGTCTGGCCTTTCGAAGAAGCTATGGCTTTTTCTCTGCCAGAATATCAAGTTGTGAATAATTAGTTTTTAATTTTTAAACTATGGCTAAATTAAAATATCAAAGACCAAAAGGCACCATTGATATTTTGCCTGAAGATCAGGTTTATTGGGACAAGATTCGTGAAGCCTTAAGAAAGGTGGCAAAATATTATTCTTTTAAGAGAATTGATACTCCAATTATTGAGCCAGATAATCTTTTTATTAAAAGCATTGGTATTTCTTCAGATATTGTTGATCAGAAAGAAATGTTTAAGTTAAAAACTAAAGGAGGAGATGGTTTAACCCTGCGGCCTGAGGGCACCGCTCCCATAGCCAGGGCTTACATAGAAAACGGCATGAGAAACAGGCGTCATCCACTCCGTTTTTATTACATTGGCCCAATGTTTCGCCACGAAAAACCGCAACACAATCGACTGAGACAATTTCATCAATTTGGTTTTGAGGTTATTGGTAGCCAAGAGCCTGTCACAGATGCTCACATTATTCAGCTTGCCTTCATTATCTTCAAAGAACTATCAATTGATGATTTAACGCTACATATTAATAGTATCGGTTGTCACGAATGCAGGCCATCATACATTAAAGAGCTTAAAGCTTTTCTTTCTCCTCAATTGAGAAAGCTTTCCAGCGATCAAAGAAAAAAGATCCAAGCCAATCCGTTAAGATTATTTGATAGCAAAGATGAGAAATGCCAGCGCATTGCCAAGGAAGCTCCTCAGATTATTGATTCTCTTTGTGATAAATGTCGCAAAGACTTTGAGAAATTATTAGAATTTCTTGATTTCCTTGATATCCCGTATGTCTTCAATCCCTATATGGTAAGGGGCCTCGATTACTACAATGGGGCTGTTTATGAGATCCTCCCTCAAGGAAAAGAGTATGAAACAAAAGAAGCCTTGGGTGGTGGTGGTCGCTATGATTACCTGATCGAAAGCCTGGGTGGCAGAGAAACTTCAGCAACCGGTGCTGCTTTTGGCATTGAGCGGCTCATCAACTTCCTTAAAGAAAAAGAAAAAGCTTCTAAAGTAAAGAAAAAACCCGAGAATAGAATTTTCTTAGCACATTTAGGAGATTTTGGTCAAAAATGTGCTCTTAAGCTCATGGAGGATTTGCGTAAAGAAAACTTGAATATTGTCGATGCTTTCTCAAGAAAAACAATGAAATTGCAAAAAAAAGCGGCTGAAAAGTTTGGTGCAAGACTTATGGTTATCGTTACCCAAAAAGAAGCAATGGAGAATTCAGTTATCCTTAGAGACAGAATTGCTGGAACACAAGAAGTAGTTTTGATTAAAGAATTGTCAAAGAAAATCAAAATGGCTTTTCGAAAGCAGGGCAAAAAAAATGTCGCTAATCGTAAAAAGAAAAGAAAGATTATCAAGAAAGCTTCTCCAAAGAAAAAACCAAAAAAATCAAAACCTAAAAAAAGAAAAAAGAAAAAATGATAAATTTAACATTTAATTTTAATACCATATATCAAAGGAGGTGTTTCTTGTGGTAAAAGTAGTCAAAAACGAAAAAGAAAATACTAATTCTCTTATTAGAAGATTTTCCCAGTCAGTTAGGGCAAGTGGCGTTCTCTCAGAAGTAAGGCGAAAAAGATATTATCAGGGCCCTAAAAGTAAGCGTCAAAAAAAAGCATCTGCTCTCTGGCGTAATAAAATTGGCGGTCTACGTCGTGAGCTCATTAAGCTTGGAGAAGTTGAAAAGGGCAGAAAAATTGATCCGGAAAGAATTAGAAAAGAATTTCAAAAAAAGGGTTAATCTTCAATTAAAAATTCTATGAGTAAAAATCTTAAAGATCGACTTAGCGAAGACCTTAAATCTTCTCTTAGGAGCAAGAATTCTCAGAAAGTCCTTATCCTAAGAGGCTTATTGGCTTCAATTCACAACGAAGAGATTAATTTCGGCAAAGACAAAGATTTGCCTGAAGAAAATATAATTAAGGTTATACAGCGAGAAGCAAAAAAAAGAAAAGATGCTATTGATCTGTATACTCAAGGCGATAGACAAGATAAGGCAGAAGAAGAAAAAAAAGAACTTGAAATTATTGAGACATATCTACCCAAGCCCTTAGATGAAAAAGAAGTTTTAGAAATTATAAAAACCGCTATTGAAAAGACAAACTCCCAATCTCCATCTGATATGGGCAAAGTTATGGGATTAGTTATGGCAGAAACAAAGGGCCGGGCAGATGGAAAAATTGTTAAAGACTTAGTCTTAAAAGAATTAACAAATTGAACTGAAAAGCAAAAAAGAATGATTTTCATTCTTTTTTGTTGACATAAAATATTTTGAATGCTATAATAGAATAAGACAAGGAGGCGCTTCTTATGCCCATAAAAGGCTTCTTGCAGAAACACCAAAGAATCAACCCTGAGGTCGGCTCTACTTATGGATTACCTGTTTGCAGAAGAGGACCCTATGCTCTTACAAAAGGTCAAGATATTGAAGTCTATATCTCTTGTAATGGTTCTAACGTTTGTGCTTGCTGTGGCAATACTGGAAGAAAACTACCTTATCTCATTAAGGTAAAGATAGTCTCAATAAGTGATAGAACCGATAAGGTGATTCACGCAAAGGCAATTGTCGAAGAGCTGCCTGATAATTGGGAAACTAGAGGGAGACGCATCCATTAGGGGAATGCTGCAGCATTCCCTTTTTTAATTTTCTTTTAGTTTATCTATATACAATGTCCCGTTCAAATGATCAATCTCATGTTGGAAAGCCTGGGCAATTAGGCCTTTTGCTTTGATTTTGTGCTTTACGCCGTTTTCGTCATAATATTTCATAACCACTTTCTTAAATCTTTCAACTAAACCCGCTCTACCTGGAACACTTAAACAACCTTCTTGCTCAGGTGTTGTTTTTTTTGAAAAATGAGTAATTTCGGGATTGATAAAAACCCTAATCTCGTTATTAAGGTTAAGTGCGAAAATTCTTAGGTTAATCCCAATTTGAGGAGCAGCTAAACCTAGCCCTTCTTTAGTTGCTTCTAGTGTATCTTTCAGGTCTTTTATGACCTTTTTTATTTCAGTAGAACTAAAATCATCAACGGGTTTTGACACCTGCCTTAAGATCTTGTTTGGTTCAGTAACGATTGGTCTAATCATTTTTTTAAAATTCAATTGGATCAACGTCTATATCCCATTTTGAGGGAACAATGTTTAATATTTTGTTTCTTTGCCCAAGCTCTCCTTTTTTTACTTTTATAACAATCCCTCTAAAGTGATAGTTTTTTAATCTGGCTTTTGTGGGAAAGATTGGTCCAAAAACTTCAATTGATTTGCTTTTTCCTATCTGTTTTCTTAATTCATCAACCAGTCTTTGTGCTTCTTTTTCTGCCAATGCTTCATTAATGTGTTTGTATTTGAGAAAAACAATTTGCCAATAGGGTGGATAATGAAGTTTTTTCCTTAAAGAAAGCTCCTGTTGATATATTTTATCATAATTTCTATGAATAAGCATTTTCAAGTATTCGTCTTCTGGAGAATATGTTTGAATGATGATTTCTTTGCTATAAGTGCTAATTTTTCTAAATAAATGAAGAGTCTTTTCTCTAGCAGAAAAATCTGGCAGATTCAATAGAAGATCAATGTTTAAAAAGCAGGTTAAGTCAAATCTCATTAGTGGCAGACTTAAGATAGCCGATGTTGTAATTAAGACTGATCCTTTTTGCTCGAATTCCTTGAGGGCCTTAACCTTGCTTTTTGGTGTTGGACAAATATCGTTGTCTATAATTCTTACATTAACATCTTTAATTTTTTCCTCTATTTCTTGCTTAACTCTTTCTGTTCCATGGCCAGCATATTTAAGAAGATGACCATGACACTTAGGACAAGCTTTGGGTGGGTTTTCTTTGTGGCCACACCAATGACAAACAAGTTTTTTACTGTTCTGATGATAGGCCAAAGAAGAACAACAAAAGGGACATTTGAAAGAATAACCACAATCCTGACAAAAAATATATGTTGCAAGACCACGACGATTCTGAAGAATTAATATTTTTCCTTTTTTAATTAAAACGTCTTTAATTTTTTCAATTAATTCATCTGATAGATAACTAAAGTTTTTAGATTGCCTCTCTAATTTTGACTTCATGTCGATTAAATATATTTTTCTCAAGCTATCTTGAGGTAAAAAATCTGATCGTTTGTATCTTTTTTCTTCAATGTTCCAAAGGGTTTCCAAACAAGGAGCAATGCTTTCAATTAAAACCTTAGCCGAATGAATCTCTCCTAATTTTAGACACACATGCTTGGCATTAATCTTAGGATGACTATCCCAAGATTTATGTGACAAAGAAGCTTCTTCTTTAATTAGGATTGTTTTTAAGTTTCGAAATGGCAAAAAGACGCCTTGACGAGTTGAAAGAATCAAAAGTGATTTTTCTTTAAAAACTCTTGTCCAATTTTGCCACAATTCTTTGCCTTTTAATTCGCTATGATAAATCACTGTCCTTTTTTTAAATTCTTCTGGAATATTTTGATAAAAATTATCAAGTTTAGATATTTCTGGATAAATAATTAAAAATTGTTCTTTCTTTTTAAAGGCGGTTTTAATCAATTCAAAGAGTTTTCTTTGAGGTATTTGTAGATAAAATCTTCTTTCTTTCTTTTGAGGTTTTTTCTCTTCAGATAGAATTTTCCTTGACTTCAGTTGCTTCCATTTTTTAAGACTAGTTCTTCCAAGCATTCTTTTAAAAAGAAGACTTATTGGCTCTAGATAATATCCAGATACCCATATCATTAAATCTCTCAATTTCTGATCAAAAATTTCTTCCGGGTTAATAACCTCTTCGATTCTATTTAAAGAAAAGCTGGCTTTTTTTAATGATATTTTATTTTCTTTTAACTCCTTAGATTCAATAACAAGTCCTATGGTCTTCCTTTTTCTAATTTTAATAAGAACCAAAGAACCTTCTTTAACTAAAGAAGTTGAATAATAGGTTAGGTATTGAGATTGGTTTAAAGAAATCTTTATTCCTGGAATTATTTTAAGAATATTCATTTTCTTCATATATATTTATTAAACCACTAGAATAGATTATCCACAATACCTATTGACAGATAAGATGTAATTTTATACAATATAGATATTGTATCGGGGAAGTTCTTTGGCTCAAGTAAAAGGAGGTCTTTAGGAGAAAAAGCAAGATGGTCTCCCAATGATGCGGTCGGGGCGCTGCCTATTCCGTCACTCCAACTGCAAAAAGGGGGCATGCTCCATGTGTACGACAAGAGAAAGGGAAGAAATGCTTTCGTTCGTGGCAAAAAACCTGAACACGACACGAGCACAGGCTGCAAGCCTTGTGTACGAGGTGTTCAGGTTAGTGCGAAGCGACGCCTGTTGCAATCCCCATCTTAGCAACGATGGGTTGCTGGGGGAGATTTGCGCAGACGCAGCCCTTAAACAGCTGCATGATCCAGGGCTACTCGTTCTAGCCACAGAAAGCTCCTTGCAGTGCACGGGCATGTTTGCTTAGGTGCCAGAGCACCTAACGCATCTTGCAAGAGGGACACTCGTTGTCCCTCTTTTTTTTTAAAAAAACATTGACATGTTCCTCTTATATAATATAATCTATGTTGAACCACAGCCTTGGTTCACGCTCTGCCCCCTCCTGTCGGCTAGAAAGGACACCACACCTTTCGGGAAAGCCCCCTTTCCTGCCAAGTGTCGGCAGGAGGGAAGAGCACAGTTCTTTTTGACCGCCAGGAGGATCCCTGGCGGTTAATTGTTTAAAAAAACAAGGGAGGTGAAAAAGATGGATAGAGGTTGGCTCAATAACTTGATTGGTTTTTTCGTTTTTTTGTCATTGTCTCTTCTTTTAAGGCTCTATACATTGATTTTCTTTCCTCAGACTTGGGTTATTCCTGGAAGAAATAGACACCTAACTTCCAAACCTCAAATCGTTATTGCTCGTCATATCAGTCGTAACGACATACCGCTTGTTCAAGCGGCTCTTCCGTGGAATCACCATGTTCTTTACATTGCCAGAAAAGGCCTTAAGCTACTCAAGTGGCTTGAAAGAAGTCCTCGATTACTTCAGGCAATAGAAGGAAAATATATTATCTTTGTTGAAAGAAATGCTGATGAGACCCAGAAGCAGAAAGAAGTAAATCAAATTCAAGAAGCACTTAAGACGGGTTGGGCTAAATATATTATAATTTTTCCTGAAACAGCAACCCTGCCAAAAGATCAAGAACTAAACCCTGGCTTCGTAACTTTAGCGAGAAGATATCGCTTAATGATTCGACCAGTAAATATAATTAGAGGAGGATGTTACGGTCGCTGTTATGGAGAAAAACCCCTAAAGGTGTTAACTTTTCAGGCTGCTTCTACTCATATACGTGTTGGGCAACCCTTTAGCGTTACTCAATTGAAGTCTGCGGATCGTCATGAAAACAGGGGTATCTTGGCCGAAAGGGCAATGGAAAGAATTGACGCATCTTAAGGAGGAGAGCATGAACAAAGAAAGAATTTGGCGCTATCTGATGATTGTCTATTTCGGGGGCGGATTAATGCTTGCTTTGATTTCTTCGTTTCTTGTTGCTCTATTTGTTAAGCCGATGCCAAGAGAACTTTACGTCTTTTTTCTGTATGTCTACTTTGTCTTTATTGGAGTTCCTTTTGTTTTAATCTGCAACAAGCTGTTGCTTTCTAAGAAAAACAAGGTCAGTGACCCAGTCTAGTTTGTGGCTGGGTCTTTTTTTACCTCTTGAAAAATCAATTAAAAAGGAATATAATTAAAGCCAAAAATATTTAGATAAATATTCACTTATGGCATCCGAATTAATTAAAATTCGCAAGGCTAAAACACATAACTTAAAAAGTGTTAGCCTAGATATCCCTAAAAACAAGCTTGTTGTTATTACTGGTGTCTCCGGTTCGGGTAAATCATCTCTAGCTTTTGACACTCTCTATGCTGAAGGACAGAGAAGATATGTTGAGTCTTTGTCTGCTTATGCCAGACAATTTCTAGGGATAATGCAACGACCTCAGGTTGATAAAATTAAGGGATTGTCTCCAGCAATTGCAATCAGCCAGAAAACAGTTGGTGGTTTTCATAACCCTAGGTCAACCGTTGGAACAGTTACTGAAATTTACGACTATTTAAGGCTTTTATTTGCTCGTATCGGCGAACCCCATTGCCCTAATTGTGGTAAAGTCGTTACTCATCAAAGCCCCTCTCAAATTACAGATCAAATTCTGCAATTTCCTAAAAACAAAACTCTTTTTGTCTTGTCACCGCTTATTACAAATAGAAAGGGAGAGCACAGAAAAGTCTTAGAAGAAATTGAAAGAAGTGGTTTTGTGAGGGTTCAAATTGATGGCGTTATCACTCGAGTTGAAGAAGCCCTTGCTTCGGGTTTGGATCCTCAAAAAAAACATAGTATTGAAGTTGTAATTGATCGCCTTGTTCTTCCCGGCAAAAAACAGGAACTTGAAGAGGAAAGAACGCGTGTTTTAGACTCAATTGAAACGGCTCTTAAGGTTGGTAAGGGCTATCTTAATATTAAAATTGGTGACGAAGAGAAGCTTTATTCTTCTCTTTTTGCTTGCCCAGATTGTCATATTAATATTGCCAAATTAGAGCCGCATAGTTTTTCATTTAACTCTCCCTATGGTGCTTGCCCTGAATGTAACGGTCTGGGAGAAAAGCTTGAAATTGATTCCTCTTTAGTCGTTCCCAACCCAGAATTGTCTATTAATGAAGGTGCAATTCGAGCATGGGCAACAGCTTCTCATAAAGTGGGGCGTCAAGGCTGGTACTGGTATATTTTAAATCAGGTTGCACAAAGATATGGCTTCTCAATGTCACAAAGCTTTAAAAGTCTTTCTCAACAGGCAAAAGACGTTATTCTCTATGGAGATGATGACTTTGAAGGTGTAGTTCCTAATCTAAAAAGAAGATACAAGGAATCAAGTTCTGAGTATGTCCGTGCAGAGATTGAAAAATACACTGTTTTTGAGATTTGTCCTATTTGTGAGGGCAAGAGGTTAAAAAAAGAATCTTTAGCTGTTTTGATTGGTAAAAAGAATATCTCAGAATTATCAGATATGTCTCTTGAAAAACTAGCTGAATTTGTTACTGACTTGCCAAAAAAAATTAACCTTTCTTCTGTTCAAGAAAAAATAGCTGAACCAATCTTAAAAGAAATTTCTTTAAGATTAAGCTATTTAACAGAAGTTGGTCTCGGTTATCTGACCCTAAATAGAAAGTCGTCAACTTTAGCTGGGGGAGAGGCTCAGAGAATCCGCCTGGCTACACAAATTGGCACTGGACTAGCTGGTGTTTTATACATCTTAGATGAACCGTCAATCGGATTACATCAACGAGACCAAAATAAATTAATTAAAATCCTTAAAAAGTTAAGAGAGTTAGGCAATACCGTTTTAGTTGTTGAGCATGATCGACAAACTATTGAAGCGGCTGATTGGGTGATCGACGTTGGACCAAAAGCAGGTAAGCATGGTGGCCGCATTATGGCCGAAGGAACACCGGCTCAAGTAAAAAAGACACAAACTCATACGGGTGAATTTTTATCTGACAAAATATCAATTAAACGTCCGAAGATTAAATCAAAATCGAAAGAAAGCCTAGAAATAATTGGAGCTAATGAACATAATCTTAAAAACATTGATGTTTCAATTCCTTTGAAAAGATTAGTAGCTATTACCGGTATCTCAGGATCTGGTAAAAGTACTTTAGTTAACGATATTTTAACCAAAGCTCTTTTTAGGGAATTTTACCGATCTCATCAAAAACCAGGAAAACATAAATATATCAAAGGTAAGGAATATTTAGATAAAATCGTTATCGTTGATCAATCTCCAATCGGACGAACACCTAGGTCTAATCCAGCCACTTATACTGGACTCTTCTCGCCAATTCGTCAGCTTTTTTCTCAAACCAGAGAAGCAAGAATTAGGGGATATGGACCAGGCAGATTTAGTTTTAACGTTAAGGGTGGTCGATGTGAGGCTTGTCAGGGTCAGGGTCTCATTAAAGTTGAAATGCAATTTTTATCTGACGTTTATGTTGAGTGCGAAGATTGCCATGGGACAAGGTATGATCAATCTGTTTTAGAAATTGCTTACCGAGGCAAAAATATCGCTGAGGTTTTAGATATGACTGTTAGTGAAGCAGGGGTGTTTTTTAAAGACATCCCTATCCTTAAGAGGAAATTAGAAATTTTAGATAAAGTCGGTTTGGGATACATCCATTTAGGCCAACCAGCAACAACTCTTTCTGGGGGGGAGGCTCAAAGAATCAAGCTCGCCAAAGAGCTTTCTAAAGTTCAAACAACAAAAACTCTATACATTTTAGACGAACCAACTACGGGTCTTCATCAATATGACATTAAGAATTTAATGCTTGTTCTTGATGGCTTGGTTAAGAAGGGTAATTCTGTTATTGTCATTGAACACAATCTTGAGGTCATTCGTCTAGCTGATTGGATTATCGATCTTGGTCCTGAGGGCGGAGAGAACGGCGGCAAGGTTGTTGCCGAAGGACCACCTGAAAAAATTAAAAAAAATACCAAGAGTTACACTGGTAAATATATTTAAAAATTCCTAATTGGTATAAAATTCTATAATATCTCCTTCTTTAACAATATAGTCTTTGCCTTCAAATCGAATTTTACCTTTTTCCTTCAGTGTTTTCCAGCCATTAAAAGCAATGAAGTCGTCATAATTAACCACAGCAGCTCGGATAAAACCCTTTTCAAAATCTGAATGAATGGTCCCAGCTGCCTCAGGAGCTTTTGCTCCTTTTTTGATTGTCCATGCTCTTGTTTCTTTCTCTCCTGTTGTCAGGAAATCAATTAGCCCAAGATCTTCATGGGCTTTTTTTATCAGTCTTTCCATTCCCGAAGAGGCAATGCCTAATTCTCTCAAGTATTCTTCTTTTTCTTCCTTCTTAAGACCAACTAAATCTGATTCTGTTTTAGCCGAAATTATAATTGGATTCCATTTTAAATATTTCTCTTTAATTTCATTCATTTTCAATAGGTGGTCTTCGTCTACGTTCAAAACAATTGCTTCTTTTTTTTGTGTAATTAAATTCAGGTCTCTGATTAGTTTATCGTCTTCCTTGCTTAAGCCAATATCTCTTACGGGAACCCCTTTGCCTAACTCTTCTTTTAATTTAAGAATTATTTCCCATTTGTGTTTAATTTCTTTATCCGTGATACCTTTAGGCTCTTTTTGTCTTTCAAGAGTTTGAAGGTCAGCCAAACAAAGTTCTGTATGAATAACATCGTAGTCCTCTTCTGGCCCCTCGCTTCCGGCTCGAGCTATATCTTCATCCTCAAAGAAACGAATGATGTGGATAATTAAATCAACCTCTCTAATGTGAGAAAGAAATTGATTACCAAGACCCTCTCCTTTAGAAGCCCCCTTAACTAATCCAGCGATATCAACAAACTTAATGACACTCGGAACAATTTTTTTTGACTCAGATATTTCTGCTAAAGTTTCTAGTCTTTCATCGGGTACCTCAACTATGCCAGTATTTGGCTCGATTGTGCAAAATGGATAATTGGCTGCATCGGCTATTTGCCTAGAAAGAAGAGCATTAAATAGCGTTGATTTACCAACGTTAGGAAGACCAATGATTCCGCAAGAAAGATTCATAGATTAATATTTAATAATTATATATCTCCACTTACCATACTGATCCTTAAAAAATTCGTAATCACAATAATGCCATTTTTTAAGAAGTTTCTCGATGGCATTTTTTTGATTAAAACCAAATTCTAAATATATTTTACCATTCTTTTCTATTCTTTGCCGAACAAGCCTTAAGAAAGGGTTAACGTATTTTAGCCCATCTTTACCAGCTAGAAGTGCCCCTTTGGGTTCATGTTTTAAAACTGACGGATCGACTTTGTCCTTTTTAGAAATATAAGGTGGATTGGCAAAAATATATTTATATTTATCATTAACTTTATTAAAAATATTGGTTCTAATTAATTGGTAGCGGTTTTCGGAAATATTATTTAAATCAAGATTAATTTTGATTTGTTTAAGTTGTTTTCTGCTAATCTCTCCAAAATCGACATATGTGTTTGTGGTGTTTTTTAAAAGAGCAATGCCAATACAGCCAGATCCGGAAAAGAGATCTAGGCACTTTATCTCTTCTTTTCTTTTTTTAATCTCTTCAATTGCCAGATTAACCCAATGTTCGGTTTCGGGTCTTGGAATAAGAGGCTTGAACCTTAAATCGATTAAGCAATTTAAAAAAGGTATGTTCCCAATTAAATATGCAAGTGGTTCTCCTTTTTTTAATTTCTTAATATCTCTTTCGGCTTGTTTCGTTCTTTGGCCTCCATATTTTTCAGATAAAAGCCAATTAATTTCTTTCTCAATCATTTTTTAAAAAAGATTTACAAACAATATATATTTCTCGGCTTTTTTTTCTAGTCGCTTTTGGGATGTACCTTCTGACTGATTCGAAATTCTTTTTGAGTATTTTAATAAAGATATTAACGTCCTCACCATCAAAGATCTTTAAGACTAGATGACCGTCTTTTTTAAGAAATTCTTCAGCTAATTCAAGCACTTTTTGGTTAAGCCTCAAAGACCTAGCAGCATCAGTAATCTTAACACCGCTTGTTTTAGGGGCTAGGTCAGAAACAATAACATCAAATTCATTTAATTTAAAATCTTCAGGCTTAATTAAAAAAACATCTTTCTTAATAAAGTTAGCGTTATCTGGTAAGTCTATTTGAGTCTCTTTTAGGTCAACTCCGCAAACATTTCCTTTTTTACCAACTTTTTTTGAAAGATAAAGAAGCCAAGAACCCGGTGATGAACCTATATCTAAGATATTATCACCTTGTTTGATCAAATTAAATTTTTTATCAATCTCTCTAAGTTTATAGACCGACCTAGCTGGATAACCTTCTTTTTTAGCTTTATTAAAATAGTAATCGTGACGATTAGAATTATTTTTCATGTTAATACTCTTTTTAGCACCTTTATCTTAAAACTTCAATAAAAAAGGCTTTGCTCTTTGCAAGACCCTCGTTTTCCTGTTAAGCCAGAAGAGATAGTCTTCTGGCCATTATGATTGTTTTGCTACCATTTAGAATAATCTTTCCTTCTTTTGTTATCTCAACTTTTCGTCCCTGACGCCTAAAGAAATCAGCGATGATTTTTAAGGCAGCATCTTGGTCTGTTGCCTCGACATAAGATTCAATGATCTCTCTGTGGGTTGACGAAGGAAACCTAACAAGCGCAAAAGGGCCTTTCTCTTTTTTCCCGCTCATCTTCCCTCCCTTTGATTAGGTGAAAAAATAAAAGCCATTCTAAGGGCTTTCTTCGTTTACTCAACTAGATTTGGCTCATAACATCCCTCTGTCATATTTTCAGGAAAACCATATTCATCTAGAGCTTTACAGGAGAAACTACCGTTTCCATCAAAAACTATTTCCCAACTACCATTAATGTCTGTTGCCAAAAAGATGCCAGCGTTTCCAGGCTCTTCGTCATCAAGAAAATTGACAGTTCCGCGAGCATGGTTAGCGGCTTCTTGATTGATCTCTATAAGAATAGTAGATATTTTTTTATCATATTTCTCTGCGAAAGCCTCTTTGATCTTTTTTTCTTTTGAGATTTCTGGCATTTGAACGTCCTCAAGACTAGCACATGTAAGAATAACGTCTCTCTCTCCTGTTTCAAGCGGTAGATTGTCTGCGTCTAGCCAAAGAGCTGTTGTCACAACGCAGACAATTTCTTTTTCTTTTATATAACCAGTTGACCAACCGACTGTTCCAGCCGAGATATTATATTCATCTTCTTTAAATCCTTCGTCCTTTAAATATGTCTGGATGTTTTTCTCTGTCTCTTCAGAGGCACCAGTGAGCTCAATTCTCTTTGCGCTTAAGTTTGACTCAATGATTTCTTCTTCGCCTTCGATTGACCAATCCAGACTAGTCTCTTCAATTGCACTAAAATCTTCATCTATTTCAACCTTAATTTTTTTAAGAAACTCTGCCGCACCATTGCTCATTTCTTCCTCTTCTTCTTTAGGCAAAACCTCTCCATTCTCGGGCCTCATCAAAAGAATGGCACCGGCAATAACAATTAGAACTATTAAGATAAAAATATATGACTTGTTCATTTATATTAAAAATACAAATTAACTTTTTTACCCTATTTTTAGATTAACTCTGTTAATCCAAAAGTCAATAAAAAATAATTTGTTATTCTATCTTAGCTCAGCTGACCGAGAACATCTTTAACCTTACCTTGTTTGGTTTCGTAATTAAGACCTCTTTCTTCTAGGGCGGCTACCATGTTGTTTCCCATAGCACCGGCAATGACAAGATCAACGTCCTTATCGTCTAACATCTTGGCAACAGCGATGCCAGCACCGCCACCTCCAACTGCAAAAGGGTTTTTAATTGTTTCAATTAGCTCTTTCTTCTCGTCAAAGATGAGGTAATAGGGAGCTCGACCACCTCTTTCGCTAATTTCCGTATCTTCGTTTTTACTAATGGTTGCTACAGCAATTTTCATTTTTTAAAATTTTGATTAACGTTTTTTTAATTTAACCAGTCGACCAGTTATTATCCCATTGATAACAGAAAAAACGACCATATAAAAAGTTAGAATTAATGTAAATGGTAATCCAAAATATTGGATCATTATTGGAATTAAGGGTAATTTAACGGCTCGATTGTATAAAAAAGCAGCAATTAAGGAATTACTCATGCCCTTTTTTTGAAGGTCGCTCAAGAGGGGATACCATGCATAAATTGGTCCAGTCGAAAGAATACCAGCAATAATTGAAACTAACCAACCCTTAATACCGGATTTAGCACCTAAAAGCTTTGCCACTCTTTTAAGGTCAAAGAATAGGTTAAAGAAAATCATTAGACCAAAAACTATTGCTAGGGCAGGCAGAATTGTCATTAAAAGGCTTAAGAATTTTTCTATCGCTTTTCCTCCCAAAGAAGGGTTAATTAAAAAAAGAATAACATACAAGAGTAAGACTCCTGTCAGAAAAATCCATTTAGGCTTAACTTGGTCAAAAAACTTCTTCATATTAAAGACAGGGTAACAAAAACTAAAATAGCTATTACAAGAGCCATAACAAAACTAATGGCATTTCTTGTAATGGCAAATTTCCTACCTAGCATTAAAATCTCAGCTGGCAGCTGGATAACACCAACGCTAACCCAAGCCAAGATAAAGGCCGCTACGGCAATTAAGCTGACACCTTTACTTAAAAGCTCTCCACCAATAACATAGCTAGTAATTGGATTACCGGCCGCAACGCTACCAAAAAGAACCCCTAAGAGGGGATCAAAAAAACTGTTGCCAGTAAAAATCTTTCTGTAAAAACTTTCTGGAATAACCGTTAAAGAAAAACTGACAAAAAGAATAACGCCAAAAAAGATAGGCAAAATCTGTTTGAAGCTATTAATTGCTTTTGAAAAAGCTTTTATAATGTCCTTTTTTTTCATTAAACAGGAAGTACTCCAAAGGTGTTGTTAAAACGATTAATGTAATTAAATAAACCAATAACAGAAACAAGCTCAACCATTTGAGCTTCAGTCATGTCTTCTTTTAAGTGATCAAGAAGCTCTGGCCTATCAAGGTAGCCATCAAGGGTTATATCCTTAACCAATTCAAGAATTTGCTTTTCCTGATCTGGTAAATCTTTAAAGTTTTTAACTTGATTTAGTGTTTCTTCTGAAGCACCTAATTTCCTTAACATTTTTTCGGTTACACTAACACAGAATTTACATTTCAAGGTTTCAGAGACAACATATGCAATTTTCCATTTTAAATAATCTTCAATTTCTCCTTTTCCCATAATAACCCTAAAAAGCTCAGCAAATTCTTTTAAAATTTCAGGTCGATGAGCCATTACTTTTACCCACTCAGGAACATTGCCATTTTTTTCTTCAAAGCTTCGGTAGATCTCTCGGACAATTTCATTTGCGTTATCTTTATCAATTGTTTTTATAATCGCCATAATTCTAATAAATACACCCAATTAATTTATTCACTCTTCAAAGTATAACACGCTAAGAAATTTGGGCAAATTTTTTTTAGTTCTTTTAACCTTGAATAAAAAGGGACTCTGTGCCTTCACCAATATAAGTAAAATAAAGGGGGCCAACGCTCCTTGTTGACCCCTATGTTTCGCCAGAAAATGAGTAATTAATTGAGCTTGAATTGTCTGTTGACTCTGGTAAGTCCATGTTTCCGAAGAACTTTAACGAAAAGATTCAGTCCTTCTTGGCTATCAATATGGTAAAGATAAACGGCTGCACCTTCTTCATCAAGTGGTCCTTCGTATGGCTTTGCCAACAACAGGCTACCGTTTTTCTCTTTGTCGGGCGGTAAACGATCAGCGAGTCCAGCAACCCGTAAAGTCTTTCCAACAGGATGTTCATATAGCTCGCGTGCAACTGGTAGGGGCACAGGACCCCTGACAACCCAGTAACGCCAAGCTCTCTCAAAAACATACTTGAAACAATAAGCTACGTCAGAAGCTTTAAGGCGGATATGCCGAAGAGCCTCTCTTACTTCTTCTACATCATACCATTCTCCCAATACGCCAATAACGGAATAAGGCACATCACCATAGTAATTACCAAAGCCACCATTAACATCCCGCAAGACAGTGATTCCTGCTTCCTCAAGTTCATCTTCAATTACTCTATCACAAATTCTTTCGCCACTTAGATTTTGCATTATCTCCTCCTTTACTGATGAGTTGTTTGATTGTTCCAGCTCTGTAATTCTAGTGCTCTGAACACAAAATGCACGCCTCATATTTCATTGAAAGCAACTCTTTCTTTTTTAGTGCTTTCTTCAGCACATTTTTATTAAATATACTTGATTTTACAACTCCCAGTCAAAGTTAAATATAACAGTCTTGATCATCTCCACCTCCTTATTGTGTTTTACGTATTACCACAATAAATAATCTTAGTCAAGATTATGACTAAAAAAGGCGCACGGACTCAATCTTGTGAATAATTAATAAGGATATGTTCGATAAAAAGCCACGACAGATGTGGCTTTAAAAAAATTCTCTCTAGATTGCCTGTTTACCAAACTATACAATATTTATCCTATGATTAAGGTTAGCATGGAAAGATTGGAAAAATTGTCTGATAATCTTTTCTTAGAAATAAAAGAAATTAAGATTTAATTTTCTAGATTAAATTTATCCTTGTAAATTTTCTCTAACAATTCAAGACTAGCCTTTACAGAAAGATTTTTGGTATTTTTTAATACTAATTTCCTGCCAAATTGCTTAAACAGAGGACCCAAAAATTCATCCCCCCAAGAAGGCGTAAAGGTAACAACGCCCTTAAAATCAACAAGAACTTTCTCATTGTCTTTAATCTCTTTGAGGCTTGGCTTAAAAGCTGCCAAAGATTCTCGGCCAAGCTGACGACTGTTTAGAGTAGTGCCAAATTTTTTTAAATAAATAGTCATATTAAAATTCAATTAAAGCTAAACATCCTTGTAAATATATTTTTGATTTTTTAATTTTTAATTTTTTTTCTTCCTTTTTGATTCTGAGCTTAGCAGTGCCAGTTTGAAAGGATAAGTCTAGTTTATTTTTAATTACTACATCTTTAACAAACTTTAATCCATTTCCTCTATATTCCGGAGCGCGCCCTGATATTATTTCAGTAAAAGCAACTTTTAATGCTCCCTGGTCTGTTAATAGGCTCGGTTTTGCTTTTTTTAAAGTTTTTAAAATTCCTTGCCCTCGATCCGCTAAAATAATTTTTCTTTTATTTAAATTGTAAGTAAAAAATACTCCTGGTATGTCAGGCCAATTGCCCAAATTATGATCAAAAGAGTTATTGCCAATTTCACCAGTAATTGCCGTGATTAAAGGATAAATTTCTCTTAAATTCTTTATTTTTGCTAAATCTCTTTCTAGCCTCGTCAGGCGTGCCTGAAAAATAGAGGCATCTTTACAATAAAAAACTGAAAGGGGTTCTCCTTTTCTCTTAGTACTAGCCCAATTCTTTGCTAAGCTGAATAAGTTTTTTGGATTATTCCTTACAAACTCCTCAATTTTTCTCCTTTCGTAGTATCTATTTCCCGTCTTAGTTTTTCGAATAGACTTCAATTTACCAGCCTTATCCCAGCGTCTTAAAGTTTGAATAGAAATACCAATTAATTCGGCTGTTTGGCTGATTGTAAGCAAATCAAATTTCATGTCCTAAATCTATACAAATTTAGCTTAAATCTATACATTTCTATTATATATTCAGATAGACCTTTGTCAAGCCTATCTGTTATGATAAACCAAAAAGCCATAACAGTTGTGGCTCTAAGAAGAATTCTCCCCAAATTACCTGTTTACCGAACTATATGCCGTCTATTCTGTGGTTAAAATTAGCATGGAGAAGTTGGAAAGAATTGTCTGTTAATATAAAAAAACAGAGGGTCCGTAGACTCTCTGTGAATCTTGCTCTTTTTTCAATTGAAGTCGTAAGCCAGGCGGATAATCTTAATTATGGCACAAATGGTTCCAGCTATGAAACCCACGATTGCGAAAGGTTTTAGGAGACAAGGCATTTCGAGAAAGAAATATCCAATGCTTGTTCCGACAACAAGCACTGCGTTTATCACTAGGCTCTGACTAAGATTATCATTGTCAAAGCCTGGCAGGAGTACGAAAAGTGCTCCCAAGACGAACGGAACTACAACCACATCGTTGTTTCCCGAGGGATAAAGAGCATTTTGAAGCGCTAAAATCCCAAAGGACAACCCGACAAACATAAGGCCCAATAGCTGAATCATCAGCAGCACCTTGGTCTTATTCATCTCTACCTCCTTTTGTTTTTTGTTAAGGCCGATTTCTTCTAATGCCTAATTGTATTATAACAAATTAAAGTATTGATGTCAATACTAAAATCGCGAGAAGTATAGTAGTTATGGTTTTTAGAAGAATTCTCCGCGAATGGTACAATTTTTGAACTTTTAGTATAAAAAAAGCCGCTGGGCGAAACCCATGCGGCTAGACTTTAGGAGGCTTCCGCAACTCTTGAGCGACTAGGCTTACTGCTCTCCTAAAGGAGCTTCTTTTGACCCCTCTTCCAATCCTTTTTATCCTATAAAGGCGATCTGTGACCCTGCGATCAACCATGATAGGCCCACCTATGACTGCAACAGGATATACGTCAATAATGTGCCCATGTTTTGTCACAAGCCAACTGTGATCATAGTACTGATGCCAAATCCCGTCTCTGTATTTTAGGCTAAAGACTCTGGAGACGGCTCGTGTAAGGATGTGACAAGAGAGGATTATCTCCTCACCATCCTCATCTTTTCCAAGATCTATTTCTGGCAAACGAGAAACTGCCTCTTCTATCTTTCTGAAAAGGGCTATCTCTTTTGGAGAGATAACTGTCTCAGCATAGGCAATCAAGCTTAGGTCACCTCCTTTTATTAGCTATTCTATTCTTTTTAACCCAGGTGTCAACTTAAAGCATTCTTTCAAGGGTTTTTCGGTACTCCGCCTGTATAACGATGTTAGAATTGTTTTATGAGTTAAATAGCACGATTTTCGAACTTTTTTATATTCAAGTGAGGCCTAAAAGAAATCTGGGGCATCGATTGATACTCCAGACAACATTACCACGGCTTGGTAAATCCAAGATTCTTCACGTCTCGAAGCAAAATTGTCTCTGGATATCCAGGCAACAGCTTTATCTGACTCGGATTGCCGTCCTTCCACTTAAGAATGACAGCTGCAGCCACCATAATCCCTCTTTCATCGAATGCACAAATCAGCTCTTGTCCTTCCTCAATCTTGCGGGGAGGTCGTAAGTGCATCCATTGAAGAGATGTCTCGTTATCCCGACCCTCATCATCCACATATGGAAGAAACCACTCGTCGTTGACCTCTACGTGGCTCACAGTCAAGACCACGAAGCCCTTGATTAAGATCCTTGGCATGGCTACCTCCTTCAATGTATAGCCTACTCTTTTTTTATTCAATGGTCAGGCAGAAAACCGCTCAAAAAGCGACTCCTTGAAGAAACTCCCCGTACTGGACGCACTCAGAACGATAAAATAAAATAAGGTCAATGAAAGTTTTTTAATTCTAATTAGCACATACTAAAAAAATCCTTGCTTAGAGGATAGGAGGGATTTTTATTATAAGCACAATTAAATCCTTGTTTGTTGTAACAAAGAATTCAGGTTAATTTTTTTAGCCCTAAATCTTGTTCTTTCTTGTTTGGGTAAAGCGCGACTTGCGGCCACGCTTCTTAACATCATTGCAATATCTTGATTAGTATTAAGAAAAGATATTTCTTTTTTATTCAAAAGTTCTTCTTTAAGTAATAATAAAGAATGAGCCGCCGATCGAGAGATAAATTGAACATTGTCAAAATCTAAATTGACTGATTTTAAGTCAGTTTTTTTTATTTTGTCTCTTAAAATATCGGTGATATCACGAGAATTTATGATTACAGACAGAGATTTTGCTATATTTATAGTTTTTTTCTTTTTGTTAGTCATATTTTAATTATAGCATGCTTAATATGTTATTCAAGAAAATCAGAAATATTGACAGGCTTATCGGGCTTCGGAATCCTATAGGATATAACTACGCCTTGCCAATAGAAATCAGGTAATGTTACTATGTTTTCTCTTTTATTTAATGAAACCAGTACGGCAGAGCCTGAAAGCAAGATAAATTCTCCTCCCGCTAAGGCTTTACAGATTACGTCTTTAGAGGTTCTAAGTCCATAACCTCTTTCGGTTTCGGATTTAATAGAATTTCCGCTCATAGCTTCAATGATGGCCTGCTCATCAGATAAATTTACTCCTCTTGCCTTATTGTATCCATTAGCCAGCCCTATGCCGCAGTCAACAATACATATGTCTAGATATTTTTTGCTTGGATAAAATTGTGCAAATAGATAACCTTCATCCTTGCCACTATGTTCAAAAATATTCGTAACTAGTTCAGACATAGGATAGAAGATGGCATTGCGAGCACCTGGGATAGATCCCAGTATTTTATAGATCTTCATTTCAAATAAAGATTGCAATCTTTCTCTTTGAATTTTAGATTTTTTCCTCAAAACGCTTATTGGTATAAAGCTTTTGTGAATTTGTGTCTGTTTCTCAAATTCAGAAATAGAGTCAACGCCCTTAGGAAATCTTATTGTCTCTAGATAAGATTTAATCTTACTATTATCAAATACAATCTTACTTTTATTGTTCTTAACATAAGCTACTATTGGTAAGATTAATAAAGGAAAACCCCACTCAACCATTGATAAATCAAATAACAAATCTTCTTTCTCATTAGTGTTCTTAAAAGCTTTGTATAAAATGCTTAATTGAGAAATTAATGAGTCGTTATTTGATTTTTCTACCATTATCTTTTTCATCTTTATATTTTTTATTATAACAAAAAAAATGAATTATAGAAAAATTCATAGAAAGATATAGACACATAAAATATCCAAAAAGCCACAATAGACGTGGCTTTACGGAATATTCTCCCCGTAGTGGACGCTATGGAATGGGGGAGTATTGATGAAAAGTTGTTGGAGTTTGCTACATCTAGTCTATGATCAACACTTTTTAACAAGCCCTAAACTCCGTTACAGCAACAAGTTAAATCGTCCGAACAATTGGCTTCTTTATTTTTCATGATATACCAAGGCTCGCCCTCATTACACTGTTCTATGCATTTGCAAGAGGTTCCTCATTCTGTCTCAAGAACAGGATGCTCTTTGCGTAAATCTATATAACAATTTCCTTTATAGTCGAAATCAGCCACAATTACTGGGATCAATTCACAAATTGACTCATCACCTGTTTTTATTGCAATTTGATAGTAGCAGTCAGCCTGCGTAACCTTGCTTAATATCTTGCTGCAGATAGATACATCTTGCTGCAGTAACGCAATATCAGCATAACATCTTCCTTTCTCATATTCATCATTAGTTCCCATATCAACTATTTGGTCACAAATAGAAATGTCTTTTTTTAAGAAGGCCAAACAATGATACCGAGTACTTGGGTACATCATACTATTATCTTCTTGGGGCAGGGGTATTTTATTGCATATTGATATATCATTATATTTTTGAGCAACTTGCCTATAGCAAAGATATTTTGGATATCTATGGTCTTGTTCTTCTAGGGTATCGCATCTTTTCAGCTCGTTTATTTTTTCATTATTATTTGAGTTGTTCGGTGATATAACAAAAACTGCAACTAGGAGAAGGGCTATGGCGGCAATTACCATAGACAACAGTAAGAACAAAGTTCTATTTTTTTTATTTAAAATTGATAGTCTTTTCATATAATAAAAACAGTTATTATAATCATATTTTACTATACTAAAATATAATGTCTAACAATCACAAAAAGCTTTTCACGCTGAGTTTGGCCTTGCGAAACATTCTCGCTTGGGCGGACGATTATCGAGCCTTTAATCTTTTTTAATACCAGTCATCATTTTACCGCTCAATAATCCATGAACTGTTGTTCCAGTTAAAAGCACACAGGGCAATTGAAGTAAAAGCATATTGACCAGAAAAATATCGAAAGGAAAGATAATCCAAAATAATAATGAGGAAAAACTCAAAGTGTATAGAAATATAAAGATTAGTCTATTAATAAATGGGTATTCTTTTTCCCAACGAGTTTTAAGAATGCGCGAACCTACACAAATATTGTTTCCAAATATTAAAAAGATTAAATTGTATAAGAAAAATAGTCCTATGAAAGAAAGTTTCCAATATAATCCAAATCCCCATAATAAAATAAATGGAATAGTAAATACAAAAACCACTGCAACGTTAATAATTGATGCTCCTAATTTTTCCAAGACATTAGTTCTTCTCATAGACCTATTATAGTCTAATTCTACCAAAAAAGCCACGACTGGCATGGCTTTTTTTACTAAACTCCCCAGATTACCTGTTTACCGAACTATATACCATCTATTCTGTGGTTAGGGCTAGTATGAAAAAACTGGAAAGGATTATCCCGTAACCCTTTTTTGCTTTAGGGATTATTTAGATAGTTTGCTCGAAAGTCAATTTAGTGTAGCCATGCAACTATTCCAGGAACTCTGGTAAGAATGATCTTTCACCCTCATTAAATGGTAGGCCGACTCATGCTAAAACCTTTTGTTAATAGAAAAAGGCGGCGCATCCTGAATGCGCCGCTATCGGTCAAAACGCCATTACTCTCTTGGCCAGCCTAGCTCTGTCAGTGAAGCGTTCCTGTATCGAAAATTCTCTGTTACTTCTTTGCCGAACCAATCTGGTGGATAAAAAGATAAGGCTTCTTCTTCTGTCTCGAATTCTATCTCTGCAAGCATGCCAAAGCTTGGATCAGTAAATACATCAACCTTAATTGTAACTGAATGCTTTTCGCCATTAACGTCCTTATAGTGATAAGGGATTAGATGTCTTTCTTTCTCAATCGAATTTTCCTTAGAGGCTTCCCAGAGGTGCTTGAATATGCTTTCTGGGATAGGCATCTCCCATTCTTCGCGAGCAAGACCCTTTCCAACTTTAACAGTAATCAAACAACCGCTGTCAGAACGATGACGAATGCGAATCTCAACCCCATCTTTTTTTAGAACATAAGCCTGTCGAATCTGAATTATTTCATCACTTTCGGTAAATTGACCCAGAACAATGAACTTTCTCTCTATTTCCACTTTTACCTCCTTTTTTTCTTATAGTTACCGTACATCAGAATTATATTAATATCAACTATAATACCCAAAAAGCCATAACAGTTGTGGCCTTGAAAAGAAACTCCCCGTAGCGGACGCATTCAGAACTTTGGACTGGAGAAATATTGATAAGAAATTATTAGATTTTGCTGAAGTTAATGTACAATTCTGAATGAAATCCTCGTCAGTTATTTTCTAGTCGATATTTATCATAGCCAAGCTTTGCTAATTGCTGATAAGCAACCCAAACCTCATTCGGAATTTCCTGAACTATTTGAAAACCTTTTTCTGGATAAGTTTTAATACGTTGCAAATTTCCTGTCATTGTATTTATCATTTTTTCTTTTGAAAATTGATTGTCAGGATAATCATCAAAACTAATCTGCGGCGAGGTAACTATAAAATTCATTTCTGGCCATTGTTTCTTAAAAGTAACATAAACTCTTCTTTCAGAAAATGGAGTAGTAACTGCTATTATTTTTTTTATATCATACCCTTTTTTTCTTAATAATTCTCTGGAAAATTGAATATTCTCTCCTGTATTAGTAGATTTGTTTTCGATTAAAATCTTATTCCTAGGAATTCCTTGTTTTAGTGCAATATTTGCGAATATTTCTGCCTCTGGTTTATCAAAATCCTTACTTGAAAACGTTCCATAATTTCCCGAGAAAAGAATAAGAGGTGCCCAACCATCTGAATAAAGCTCTGATGATCTTTTAGCCAATCGAGTATCTACACAACCTAACACAAAAATACAATCAGCTTTTTCTAATTTCTCGTTAAGTTTCTGATAATCCCAAATTTTCTTTGCCAATTTATCAATTTGTTTTGAATTCATAGACATACATTCTTTATATCATAAAAAGAGAATTATAAAAACATGCAAAACCAAAAAAGCCACAATTGTTGTGGCTTTAAAAAAAATTCTCCCCGTAGCGGACGCGTTCAGAACTTTGGAGTGGGAGAATATTGATAGGAAGTTATTGAATTTTGTTAATTTGTTTTAAATGTATAAAAAAAGGGTGCCAGACATGCTGCCCAGCACCCGTCTCGGACCTGATGATTGGTCGGATTCTCGCCGACACATATTGCGTTTTAGGTTGCCCCGTTCCCTGGTAAGCGTCGGGAACACCCACTGTTTAAGCCTCCTCCGTAGGGCACAGTTGTAACTGTGTGCTGTCCCTAGTTCACAGAAGACCCTTTCGGGATTAACCTACTCAGGACTTTTTTTCGCGCACGGGGCCTTTGGTGCGCAGGTATGTTTGCCATACCGCAATCATCAAGTCTGCGCTACTACACTACATATTATACTCCTTTTTAATAAAATGTCAATAGTTTTGCTGTGCTTTACCAAAAAGCCACAACTGTTGTGGCTTTAAGATGGATAACTCCCGGGGGCGGATTCGAACCACCGACATCTTCGTTAACAGCGAAGCGTTCTACCACTGAACTACCCGGGAATATTTAAGTATAAATATATTAACAGAAAAATATTTTTTTTCAAGATTAAAAACCTTTCAATTTGGCAACCTTATCATGTTCTCTAATCTTAGATAGAGCCTTAGCTTCAATCTGACGGATTCTTTCTCTTGTAACGCCAAAAACTTTGCCAACCTCTTCAAGTGTGTGGGTTATATTATCACTCAAGCCAAAACGCATTTCTAATATTTTTCTTTCCCTGTCAGATAAATCTTCAATTAACTCGTAAATATGAGTTTTAAGCATTTTTCTAGCAGCTAGCTCAGAAGGGGAGAGCTCTTTTTTGTTTTCAACAAATTCTTCAAGAGTTGTTTTGTCTTCTTCGTCTCCTATGGGAGTTTCGAGAGAAACAGTGTCTTGTGATATTTTCATGATATGACGAATCTTTTTAAGATCTAGCCCCATTTCAGCAGCTACTTCTTCGGGTAGGGGATCACGGCCCAATTCTTGAAGTAATCTTCTTCTGACTTGAGTGAACTTGGAAATGGTTTCAACCATGTGAACTGGGATTCTAATTGTTCTAGCGTGATCAGCCAGAGAACGGGTAATAGCTTGCCTAATCCACCAAGTTGCATACGTTGAGAACTTATATCCCTTTGTATAATCAAATTTCTCAACGGCCTTGATTAGACCAAGCGTTCCTTCCTGAATCAAATCAAGAAAACTTAAGTGACTGCTTCTACCTGCGTACCTTTTAGCAATTGAAACAACTAATCTTAAGTTAGCTTGAATTAAAGCTTTCCTAGCTTTTTCGTCGTTTTTGAGAATTCTTTTAGCCAGATCTATCTCTTCTTCTCTAGTTAGAAGGGGAACCTTACCAATTTCCCTTAGATAAAGCCTGACTGAATCAATTGTATCTTTTGTTGAAACTTCTTCTTCTTTTTTTTCTTTCTTTTTTTTCTTTTTAGGACCCGTGTAGTCAATCATGTCTTCAGCATCTTCAATCAAGATGCTCTCTTCCTTAAGAACATCAATTAAATCTTCTAGCCCTTCAATGTCTTTTTCAATGTTGGGAAAGAATTTAAGAACTTCATTAAAGGTAACAAAGCCTCGTGAACGACCACGCTTAACTAATTTATCAATAGCATTTATTTTTCTAAGTTGCATGTCTTTCTTTTTTGTTCTTGGTTTCCTTTTCTTGCTCGTCTTTGTCGGCTTTTTCTTTTTTTCAATAGTCTTAGCTTTTTTCTTTTGATTTTTCTTTTTTTGAGACATAGATTAATTTAATTGTTTTAATGTTTCTGTTATTACTTGAATTTCTTTTAGAAGAGATTCAATTTGTTTTAATTTTTTATCTTGTTCAGCTTGTTTTAATTGATGAATTTTTTCTTTTAAGTCTTTTTGAATATTTTTTTTCTTTAATTTAATTAAAGCAGAATCTAGTTCTTCTTTAGCATCCTTATCATCAAATTCATAAACATCCGTTTTAAGCAATAAATATTCTAATATCTTTGATTTAGCTGGTTTTTTCTTTTTTAAAAGCTTTTCGAAAAGCTTTTGATATTCAGGAGTTTTTAAAGAAACTTTTTTATCAAAATTTTCCGCAAGTTCAGGATATTTTAAGAGAATAATTAAAATTAATTCTTCAAGGCCTTGGTCAGGATTTTTGGGGGAGGCTTCTGAGATCTTTTCCTCTTCTTTTGGCTTTTGAATATTGGTTTTCGTTTTTGCTAAAGCCTCGTAAAGATACTTTTCATCAATCTCAAGCTTTTCAGCTAATTGATTCATCCAATGAGATTGCTCAATTGTGTTTTCAAGAGACTTGATGAAGGGAAGAAGTTCTTTAGCAATTTCTTTTTTAGCCTGAGGTGTTTTCTCTGAATGAGCTTCAAAGGATTTTTTAAAACAATACTCAATAAACTCATCTCCGCCTCTAACAGCCTGCTTCCATGTTTTAGGATTATCCAAGATTAGGTCAGCTGGGTCTTTGCTTTTCTTAAAGACAATAACCTTAAGATTGAAACCAAGGGCAAGAGCTTTTTTAATAGCATCTTTGGTTGCTAGCTTACCGGCTTCATCTTGATCAAAGCAGAGCTTTAATTTATCAGTATAGCGTTTTAAGATTTTTAAATGATCTTGATTTAGAGCCGTACCGCAAGTTGCTAAGACGTTTTTAACTCCGGCTTGATGAGACAAGATAACGTCTAGATTTCCTTCAACTAAAATTGCAAATTTATTCTTTCGAATAGATTGACGAGCTTTTGATAATCCATACAGAGTTCTACTCTTATTATATATTAAAGTATTGGGAGAGTTAATGTATTTAGCAGACAGCTTCTTTCCGTCGCCAGGCTCTGGATAAATTCTTCCCGAGAAACCAACAACTTGTTCTGTTAAATCAAAAATGGGAAACATGATTCTTGAACGAAAGCGATCATAGCTTGATTTGGCCTTTTGATCTTCTTGAGGCTTAATCTCTAGCCCTGAACTAATCATGTCTTTCTCGTTTAAGCCTAGACTAGTTAAATGATCTTTTAATTCTCTCCATGATTCAAAAGCATAGCCTAAACGAAATTCTTTAATTGTTTTATCTAAAACACCTCTTTTTTTTAAGTATGTTTTTATCTCTTTTGCTCTTTTGTCTTTTAGGTTTTTCTCAAAAAATTGAGTAGCTAGCTCATTAACTTCAAAAAGTCTCGTCTTCTCAGATCTTAACTTGGGATCTTCTTTTTTAAGAACAACACCGGCTTTTTTAGCCAAAACCCTTAGGGCATCTCTAAATTCCAATCCCTCCATTTCCATAACAAAACTAAAAATGTCTCCTCCCTTACCACAACCAAAACATCGCCAAATTTGTCTTTCCGGAGAAACAACGAAAGAAGGTGTTTTTTCTTTATGGAATGGACAGAGAGCTTTGTAGTTAACACCCGCTTTGGTTAATTTAATATATCCTTGGATAACATCAACAACGTCAAGACGATTTTTAATTTCTTCTACAGGAGATAGCATATTTAAACAGGAAAAAGACCGATTAAAAGATCGGTGTTCTTTTTCAATTATTAACTTAATTTTAGCTCATTTCGAATCAAACTTCAATAAGCAAGAAAAAACGATTCTTCTTTCTTAGAAGAATCGTTTTCATATCTTTGGCTTTAAAATAATGAACTCGTTGTCTTGGTGTCTTGGTTTTTGGGTAACTGCTAGCTTGGCTTCTCCTTCGGCTAGTAAATTTCTGTGAATATCCATAATTTCAACCTTCATAATCGCAATTTTAAGCCTTTTCCTGATAACTTTAGCCCGAACAATCAATTCTGTGTTCATAGGAACCATCTTTCTAATAATGTGTTTGAATTCATAGGTTGGTCCCTTGAGTCTGTATTGAAGACTTGCAACCTCAACAGCCGAAACATCAATAATGGCAGCAATGATTGGCCCCTCAACACCATGCTCAAAGTATCCTGAGTCACTTTCTGTAATTCTTATTCTAGTTTCGTACCAATCATCTGAAGCTTCATCAAAATCAAGTTCCGGAATACTAAAGCTAAGAGCTTTCATTTTTCCCTCCTTGTCTTTTTGGGTTCTGCTTATATATATACGCCTTTATGCGTCAATATTCAAATCAAAAAAAATCCCAGGGTCTTCTTTCCTGGGATTGGTTTATAGCGAATACTTACTTGATACACGAGCAGCAGGATGATCCTCAAAGTACTCAACTTCAATTTCTGTAAGCTTTCTCAATAAGGTTACCGCAACCATGCTTTTTTTAGCTTTTGCCTTTTCGGGATATATTTTGACAACATATACTCTATTCTCAAATCGAATAAAATGATCACGCCACCATACCTTGAAGCCAAACATATCAAGGTGATGAAACGAAACTTCCTCACCATTGATTATTTCTTGTTTAACCTTTCTCCTGGCATCCCTGCGCCTCTCTGAGGGAAAGTATTGATGTAAGCGGTCAAGAACATGTTTCTTGACAACGATTTTCATAATCCCTCCGTTCGCCCGTTTATTTTATAAAGAGGTTTTTTCGTTTTCCTATATCTTAAACGTAATTGATGATTAAGTCAATAGCCACATAATTTTTTTCGAAAAAAAACATTTATCCACAGTTTTGACAAAATGGTAAGATTGATTAGGATTAAAATAGTTCTTCAAAGAAAGGAGGTGCGTGTAACCTTGAGAGAGTTAACAGAAAGATCGTGTGTATCCAATTCTTCGGGTCAATGTGGAGATTACCCTGGTACTGATGTAAGGAAGCTTATGCGACGCAGCTTTCTTGGAGAAATTTACGGACTGGATATAAAGGAAATTGAAGAGGTTGATGTTACCGAGTGGTCACCACGCTTTGAGTTTTTAATGAAAGAACGCCTTCTTGTAAATCTTAGCAAAGACTCTCTCCTGTATAGAAGATTTAAGGGCTGGCAAAAAAACCGCCTACAATTAGGAGGATTTCGTTATGGTTTTCTCGACAGCCCTGATAAGCCTCAGTATGATCGGCTTGTCGACATAGAAGAAAATAGGCTTGTTGTTTTTGCCAAATGCTTGGATCCAAGACTTCTTGCTGATGTTGCGAATTTCTGTTTATTAGAGTTCGTTGAGGGAAACAGTCCTGCAAGACATTTGCCTGATCCAAGCTTAAAGGTAAATAGAGAATACGTGGAAGACCTAAGGGTTAAGGTTGGTTCTTTGGATCTTAATGGAAAGCTTGTTTTGATAGCTAAGCTAGTCAAAAGGTTTAGACTGAGTCAAAATTTAGCAATTCTAGCTGATATTGCAGCGATAGCAATGCTGGCATCAGAACATTGCACAGATCTGTGCAATGAATTACCTATAGATGACGAAAGCACACACACTCAAATAAGATTTGAGCATTGATAGCCTCTGCCAAGAATACTTGCGCGGGGGCTTTTTTTTGATACGATTGAGATATGTTTAGAGTTAATAGAAAATCAAAAGTTTCAGGAAAACTTATTGTTTTTGAGGGAATAGATGGTTCAGGGAAAGAAACCCAATTTAGGCTTTTTATTGATTTGCTCAGTAATCTAAATATCAAATACAAAACATACGACTTTCCTCAATACGACAAAACCGCTAGTGGAATGGCTATTAAAATGGTGCTCAGAGGAGAGCTAGGAGTTGATCCTGTTGATTTTCCTATTAAAGGACTTGCTTTGTATTATGCGCTAGATAGACATGCCGTCGCTCAAGAAATAAGGAAAATTTTAAAAATGGGATATGCTGTCATTCTTAATCGCTACAGTACATCAAATCAAGGACATCAAACGTGGAAGTTTAAGACAAAGAAACAAAGAGAGGAATTCCTCTCTTGGCTTAATGACCTGGAGCATAATAAATTAAAAATACCAAAAGAAGATATTGTTATTTTCCTTGATCTTAGTCTAAAAAATGCGATTAAATTAATAAAAATGAGAGATAAAACAGATAGAGTAGAGCTAAATCAAGAATATCTTAGGAATTCTCTTGATATGTATCGTTCTCTTGCCAAAAAATACCCTCATTGGATTAGAGTTAATTGTGAAGACGAAAAAGGAAATTTGCTTAGTCCTAAGAAAATACACAGGAAGTTGGTCAAGTCTTTAATAGAATCGATTCCTTGAACAAGTTTTCAAAATAGATTATCATTAAACTATCATGACAATCTTTTCAGGTCTCCAGCCAACAGGAAAATTACATATTGGTAACTACTTTGGTGCCATTGAAAATATGATTAAGCTTCAAGATAAAGGTGAAGCCATTTTTTCTATTGTTGATTTACATGCTATTACTGTTAAATATGATGCTAAAGAGTTTCAAAAAAGGCTAAGAGACACTGTTATTGATTTCTTGGCTTGTGGAATTGATCTCCAGAAATCAATTGTTTTCATCCAATCACAAATTAAAGAGCATGCGGAACTGTCTAATTTACTTCAAAACATTGTTCCCCTAGGAAGCCTTGAAAGAATGGTTCAATTTAAAGATAAATCGAAAAAGGAAAAGTCTGTTAATGCCGGTCTTCTAATGTATCCTGTCCTCCAAGCAGCTGACATCTTGCTCTATGACACAACCGATGTTCCTGTTGGTGAAGATCAAAAACAACACCTAGAATTAACCCAAGATATTGTCAGAAGATTTAATAACAGGTTTGGTGATATCTTTACTCTTCCAAAGCTTCAAATTCCTGATAATGGTGCAAGAATTATGTCGTTAACAGACCCAACAAGAAAAATGAGTAAATCAGAACCAGCTGGATGTATCTTCTTAACCGATGAACCTGATGTTATTGAAGAAAAAATTAAAAAAGCAGTAACTGATACAGATAGATCAATTAGCTTTTCTCCTAATAGGCCGGCTTTAATGAATCTAATTACAATCTATGGGCTCTGTGAAAACAAAAAAATCGAAAAGCTTGATCTTGATCAATTTGATGGTCATGCTCAATTTAAACGAAAACTCGCAGAAAGTTTAATTAAAAAGCTAGAACCGATTAGAAGAAAAAGAGAAGAGTTAGAAAAAAACCCTCATCAAATTGAGGAAATTCTTGAAACAGGTAGAAAGAAGGCCAAGACAAAAGCTGAAGAAAAAATTAAAAAAGTTAAACAAGCTATGGGATTAATTTAATTTATGAAAATTCTTTTTATTGGTACAGGTTTTTTTGGCTCAGAGGTTTTAAAAAAACTGGCTCAAAGTGATTTTAAGCCAGATTTTTTGATTTGTAGCCAGGATAAACCTGTTGGTAGAAAACAACAACTTTGTGCTTGTCCCGCAAAAGAAGTTGCTAACCATTTTAATCTTAGCGTTGCTGAATTTAAAACATTGAAAGGTAAGGTTTCCTTTTTTAAAAAAATTAACCCTGATTTAATTATTGTTGCTGATACAAATTTTATTCTACCAGAAGAAATCCTTTCAATTCCCAAGCATGGTTGTCTTAATCTTCATCCATCCCTTTTGCCTAGGCATAGGGGACCATCACCAGTTCAATTTGCCATTCTTGAGGGGGATAGAAAAACCGGTATAACAATTATCTTAATGGATAAAGAAATTGATCACGGAGCCATCGTTTCTCAAAAAACAGTCTTGCTTGATGATCAGCAGACATATTTAAAATTAAGAGATGATTTAGCCGTTTTAGCCTCCAAGGTTCTAATTGAAATTTTACCAGATTGGCTAGAAGGAAAAATTCAACCCCAAGAACAAAATCATTCTAAAGCAACTTATACAAAAAAGTTGAACAAAAAAGATGGTCAAATTCACTGGGACCTTTCAGCTCAAGAGATAAGTCAACAAATTAGAGCCCTCAACCCTTGGCCAGGAACATATACTTTTTTTAAACATAAAAACGCATTAAAGCGTTTAAAGATCTTGAAAGCAAAAACCAAGAGAAGTTTCAAGAAACAAAAACCGGGAACAATTTCTTGTTTAGACAAGAAAATGACTGTTTCTTGTAGTCAAGGAGAATTGATTCTTCAAAGAGTTCAGGTTGAAGGAAAAAAAGAGGTTTCAGGAGAAGAATTCACGAATGGCTATGGCCAAGTTGAAAGATTAATTAATCGAAAATAAAAAAAGCGGGGAAGGAGACCTCAGTCTCCGTCCCCAGTATTTTCTTCTTGCTCCTGTGTGTCTTCACGTCCTCGCCCTCTGTACCAACTGAGAACGAGGAAGAGGAAAACGGGAAAACCGATAATCCAACAGATTGTCCTGAGTACCGGACAAATAATGCCCAGTAGCCAGAAGAACCCGATCATGAAGCAGAGAGCAACGATCCATCCAACACCATGACCGTGTCCCTGCTCCTGTTCTCGCCACCACTGTTTGAATCTTCCTAACAGCGTTGGCTCCTCCTCAATGTGACCCCTGATCGGCCTCAGCCGATCGTAGAAGTAAAAACTTCCGAGGGCCAGAATCAGAAAAATCAACCCACTTAACATTCCTCCGCTCATTCTTATCTCCTTTCTTTTCGCTATATACATTATATCATATATTAAGCTAAAAATCAATGATTTTTAGCCTTTTTTATCAAAAAAGGCTCAAGATTGCTTTCATCCCGAGCCTATAAACGAAGAGCAATGATTGTTCCTAGATAGAACAATACGCCCAATGGAATGGCCAAGAGACCGTCGTAGTATTCCCAGAACAGAGATCCAATGCCTATCAGTACGGCTAGATTTCCCAGAAAACAGAAAGATCTAGACAGGAGCTTCTTCCAGGTTGATAGGTTTCCCAGGTTAACTCCGTTAGCAAAACGTCTCGTTAACAATTGGAACATCCAATTGTTTAGCCATCTCAAGAACTTCTCGATTAGATACAGGATCATATCCAATATGTATGCAGCAATTCCTTGAGCATTCTTTGGTCTCTTGGGTTTACGAAAGATTTTCATCTTTCCCTCCTTTCTTTAGATTAAAAGAACTGGTACCGGGAGCGGGACTCGAACCCGCATGCCTGTTAAGGCAGCGGATTTTAAGTCCGCCGTGTCTGCCAATTTCACCATCCCGGCAAGTATAATTATATTATAGCATTGTTTAAAATAAAAATCAACCTTTTTGGTTGTTTTTTTTACTTGGAGGCGGGGAGAGGATTTCATACCCCTGTTAAAGGATTTGCTGTCCTTTGCCTAGGAAGACTCAGCCACCCCGCCAATGCTTCCTATTTTACCAGTCCTTGTGTAAAAGAAAAGGTCCCTGACGCGACTTCGCACCAGGGACCACAATTGGGATCAGGTCGTGATGGGATTGTTTCCCACCAAGCACTTTTCCCCGAGCACCCTTCGTGGCTGGGCGTAAGCACGCCCATCCGGCCGACGAGTTGTCCGAGTCACCAGCCTCTCCGAATCTCCGTGATTTCCGTAGCAGGCTGATGGCATACCATTCCCGTGAAGGAACCTAACGCATTGCTCGGATAAACCTTTCGTCGACATTCCAACCTCCTGTCCTGATTCTAGTTACAACAGTTACCTGCGGTCCTCTCATATTCCGACCGCAGAACAGTTACCTCGCAAGCTCCCAGATCACAGTTGACCTCAAATCTCTGAACCCCGGCACATTCGTAGTATTCAACCACGAACTTCACGTGCCTTTGTTCAGGAAAGAGGCATCCGGGACAAGGAGCTTCCAGGACAAAGTAGTCCTGGTTACGAACCACCGCGTACTCGATGGTTCGCAACTCGGTCACGAGACCATAGAGCTTTAAGGATTGAATTGCTCTCCCATTGAGTTCCACATGCTGCCCTTGGGGGACAACCAAGACCCGTGTTTTGTAGGCCTTTGTCCCTGCAGCAGCCGTTTGATTCCAAATGCGGAACACGTAACGGCAGAGGTAACAATCCTCGCCAGGCGATTCAACTCGATCAATGTCGAGATTGAGTTCGGGATGTGTCACGGAGTAAACGCATGCATCCCGATAGCTCTCTGCCGTCGTCGTAACCGCCCCTTGGGGGACAGCTGACTGAACCGGGACAACCGGCAACGGTTGATAACAACAGAGATACGCACCCAGCAGTCCTGCGGCCACAATGACCATTGTACACAAACCAATACATCCCTTCATCTTTCCTCCCTAAAGCATTGGCGTCAGACAGCTAGGCACCAACCCAATGCTTAGGAAGAAACCCTCATCTACCACCTCCTTCTTGGAAACCTGATGCTGGAGAGAAAAGGAGGTTTTTGAAGGTACAAATAAGTCTCTCTCCAGCATTAGATTTCCAAATTGACTGATTCAGTTTTTAATGTTCTTGATTTCTGATCATATTATAACATACAGAGATTTCTAAGTCAATAGTTTGTACTATAAAACGGGCTACCCGCCCGTTTTTTTTGTAAATTATCTATTTAATTTTATCTTTTTATGTAAGCTTTATTTTTTATTCTAAGATCAATATATTCTATGTTTTCATTTACCTTTACTTTTTCTTCACTAATTAAAGTCTTTAAGACCTGGCATTGCCGTTGGATTTCTTCTTTAGGATCAAAATATATTTTCCAGTTGTTTCCTGTATGAAGAATGAAATCATAGTTCTGATTAATAATTTCTATTTCTCGAATACTTAAGTCTGTGTTAAGACTAACTTGTTCCTCTATTTGAGTAATTGCTTCAATTAGTTTTGGTTCTTCAATTTTATCACCAAGCTTTAATTCTGGTTCTAATGTGTTTTTAACTTTTAGAATGAAGGGGCCCTTGCTTTCTGGAGATTTTTTAAAAAGAAACCCTTCTTTATCAAAAAAGAAGCAGCTTAAGTCATCCGAGGAAGGACAGATAATACCAAGCGTTTTTCTTTCTTCTAAAAAAACACTAACTTGTTTAAAGATTTTCTCGTCCCAAGAGAAACCAAAAGAGGCTTTTTTAATTACTTTAAATTCTTTTTCTATTTCTCTAGATATTTTTTGTCTTCTAATTGTAAAGACAAAAAAATTGTTTTTTGGGAATACTCCTCCTTTAGATTTAAAGAAGTCATTAAGATAGTTGTTAATTTCTGTCTCATCAATTAATTCAGTTTCTTCAATTTCCCATTTTTGTATCTCAAAAAAGGGGTTGAAAAAAAGAAGGAAGATTGTTCCTCCAATAATAATACCCGAAAGAATTAAACGAATGAAAAAATATCTTTTTTTTGTCATTAATCAAAATTTGTTGGCATTTTCTCTAAAACAACTTCGAGTGTTTTAATTTCTCCCTTACTTAAAACTTCAAGTTCTATTTCTTCACCAACTTTATAGTTCAAGATCGCTTCTGCTAAAGTGTAGTCCTCATTAATCTCTTTATTGTTTACTTTAAGAATAATATCGTTTTCTCTTAAATCAGCTTTATCGGCTGGACTTCCGGGAACAACAGCTAATTCACCCTCCTCGTCACCTCGAATAATTAAAGCCCCGTAGTCAACGCTTAGTGAATTTTCTTCCTGAATTATTTTATTAATTAGGGTATAGCGAACACCCAAGTATGGATAAGTAATCTTTCCTGTTTCTTTTATCTCTTCGATGTTTTTCTTTGCAGCATTAATTGGAATAGCAAAACCGATGTTTTCAGCGTTATAAGCCATGGCTGTGTTTACGCCAACTACTTCACCGTTTAGATTTAAGAGTGGCCCACCGGAATTACCCTGATTAATAGCAGCATCTGTTTGAATAACCTGATCAAGCTCTTCTGATCTTCCTGTTAAGCTAGAAAAAGCATCAATTGATCGCCTTAGGCCAGAGATAACGCCCACGCTAACTGTATTACTAAACTCTCCCAGAGCATTTCCAATTGTAATGGCAGTTTGTCCGATTTTAATATTATCTGAATCTCCTAGAAGAAGGGGTCTAACATTAATATCCTTGGCCCTCAGAAAGGCTAGATCCTGCAAGCGATCTCTCGCCACAATTTCAGCATCATATTTTTCTCCGTCGTTAGTTAAAATTGTATACTCTGCATCTTCATCAACAACAACATGTCGATTAGTTAAAATTAATCCATCTTCACCAACGACAAAGCCAGTTCCTCCACCAATTTCTTGTTTCTTAGTTTCCTCGTCTTCGTCTTCTTGATCATATTCAGGGCTAAAATAGTCTTCAAAAGGCGTGCCGTCAAAAAACCCCTCAAATGGATCAATCATCTGGCGTTGGATAATAGGCAAATCTTTGCTTACAATTATGCTAACAACGGCCGGAGAAGCTTGTTCAATTATTTTAGTAATTTGATTTTCTTGTTCAAATAGATCTCCTGAAATAATAACACCCTCGTCTTTAGGTTTTTCCTCGGCTTCTTCCGGAATCAAGCGTTGTAAAAATTCATTTTGATGAACATATTGAGACAATTCAAAAGCAGCACTGCCAGCTATAAAGCCAACTATGGCTGAGACAAGAAAACTTAGTCCGATGACAATAATTGTCTGTCGATTTATTGATAGTTTTTTCTTTAATGATTTTTTTGACGGCATGATTGTTAGATTACAGCTAAAGTCCGATAGATAGATTATACCACATTAGTAAAATCTTAAAAAAATCGCTGTTTATTAAGCTTATCCACAAAAACACTTGACTTGGTTAACTACCCATGTTAACCTTGTTTTTGCTTAATGAATTGCTTTGATCTAAATTTTTTTTGATACAAAACGATTAAATTCATTAATAAGTAAATTACTAACATTAGTAGATATAAACAATTTAATAGAACTGGCTTTAAACTGTTGACAAAGAAGCTTCGGCCTCAAATGGCAGCGGTTATTTTATTTGCTTCAATTTCACTAATAGCAACTGTCCTTATCGTTAGCCTTGGAAGTGCAGAAAATAGTGTATTGGCAAATAGGTCTTTGCTTGGAGTAGGTGGTATTGATCAGGAACATAATGAAAATATTATAACATTAAGCAATACAAGCGTTTTGTCTTACAATATCCCGTCAGCTTCTCCAGAACTAGCCTTTAGCCAAAAAGAAACGACAACTTATACCGTTAAAACGGGTGACACCCTCTCTCAAATAGCCGATAAAAACGGCATTAGCCTTGAAACCCTTCTTTGGACAAATGGCCTGACAAGCAGATCTACAATTCAGCCTGGTCAAGATCTTGAGATTCTACCTGTTTCAGGTACAAAACATGTTGTTAAAAATGGTGAAAATGTCTCTTTAATTGCAAGTCGTTATGGAGTGAGTATTGCCAATATTATGGAATTTAACAACTTACCGATTGATGCTTTCATCAACATTGGCGACGAATTAATTATTCCTGGTGGTACACCACCAGCTCAAGCACCAGCAAGAACAACATATTACGCAACTACCGCTGGTCCGAATTTAAATACCTCTGGCTACTTCATTTATCCAACATCAGGTAGGAACTGGGGCGTTTTGCATCCTGTTAATGCCATTGATATTGCTAATAGTTGTGGTACGCCCATCTATGCAGCTGCTGGTGGAAAAGTTAAATTGGTAGATGAGGTTGGCTGGAACAGAGGTTATGGCAAGTACGCAATGATTACCCATCCTAATGGCGTTGAGACTCTTTATGCCCATTTCTCAGATATTGTTGTTTCAGCTGGAACAAGCCTAGATCAAGGCGACTTAATCGGATATATGGGAACAACTGGTCACTCAACTGGCTGCCATCTCCATTTTGAGGTCAGGGGAGCAACAAATCCTTTTGTTAGAAGTTAGTCCTTTCTTAATCTTTTTAAGAAAAACATTAGCTTCTTTTTTTTATCCCCAAGCCTTGTCATCTCTTAAATGATATAATCACAAGGTAAGGAGGTGAAGAAAATGAAATTTGATACAAAACAAATTGTTGGAATTTTAGGTATTGTTTTCGGCGTTTTGGTTTTTGTCTTACCTGAAATCGTCAATTACTTAATTGCACTTTTTCTTATCATCTGGGGTGTTGTCAATTTAATCCCAACTAAAAAATAGCTGAAATGTTTTAATGATAGCAAAAAAAGAGTTGTTTAACTCTTTTTTTGTTTGACAAATTTATGTTCAGCGTTATGATATAAAAAAAGGAGGTAACATGCAAAGAAGCGATCTGTTAGAAGAAATTGTCACAATGCTTAGGGAGAGAGAGGAAGTTCCCCCTCACGCTTGTCCGCCATACAAAATACCGGACACCCAGAAACGTCTTCTAGTCAGTCATATCATAAATTCATTGATAGGGAAAGGCTTGCTTAGACAACAAGGTTCCCAAATTCTTCCAGGCTATGAATGCGAGGAGAGTAGGGATAAGGATGATCCCAGCGCCCGATGGTAACATCGGGCTTTTTAATTTAAAGATTTAATCATGTAGGTTCCTTGAAGTCGATAACCCAAGTTTCTATAATACTGCCTGACACCAATACCTGAGATAACAGCGATTTTTTTATATCCTTTTTCTTGAGCAATTTTTTCAGCTGTTTTCATTAATTTTTTACCCAAACCTTTGTGTTGAGTAATCTTTTCTTTTTTCTCTCTCAGAGGCAAAACATCACCGTAAGTATGAAGCTCTCTAATAAGGGCAGCTCCAGAAATTTCTTTAATATAGTGATTTTTATTTGAAGGAAGACGCAATCTTAAAAGAGCATAAATGTGCTTTTTTTTCTCATCTTCGAAACTTAAGAATATTTCTTTTCCTTCAGAAGCTAGATATTTTCTTTCAACTAGTTGTATCTTTTTATCAAAATTTCCTTGTTTAATTTCACGACACCGAATACAGTTACAAGAAAGATTTCTTTTTTTCATTGTTCTTTGAATGTCTTGTCTTAAGTTGGAAATTTCTGATCCAGCAATAATATCTTGAGAGGGAATATCGCGAATTAACCTAGTAATTCTCACATAAGGAGGTATCTTTGTTTTGATTCGAATTATTAATTCAAGGAGTTGTTTCTGAGAATAGGGGATATACTTTTTATTTTTCCAGAGATGATAAAGAGGAGCTGTTCTTAGGACTGAAGTCGGATAAAGCTTGATCCAATCAGGTTGGAATCTTTGATCAGAAAAAATTGTTTCAAGCATTTTCTCGTCTTTCTCCTCATTCGATCCTGGCAAGTTCAACATAATGTGATAATTAATCTTAAAACCAGCATCTTTTAAAAGCTTAGTTGCTCTAATGGTTTCTTCAACACCATGTCCTCGATTATTGTAATCTAGGACCTTATCGTAAATTGATTCAACTCCCATCTCGACCCTAGTAACACCTAATCTTCTTAATCTTTTAATCTCTTTTTCATCGATATAATCAGGCCTTGTTTCAATCGTTAAACCAATTATTCTTCTCTTAGCTGTTTCGTTTAATTTTTGAGCCATTAAAAGAGTTTTTGACTTTTTCTGGTTGGCTGCCTCGAAGCATCTTTTAACAAACCATGCTTGGTATTGTTTGGGATAATACGACCAAGTTCCGCCCAGGATGATCAATTCAATCTTTTCTGTGTTGTGCCCTTGCAATCCTAAGCTTTTAAGTCTTTGTTCAACTTGTTTGTATGGATCAAATTTTAAAAGATAAGCCCTGGCAGCAGCTGGCTCATCTTTTAAATAACTCTTAGGCATGTTTTTCTCGTTTGGACAAAAAAGACAATTACCCGGACAAGCATAAGGCTTAGTTAAAACAGTCACAGAAACTATGCCAGATAAGCTCCTAATCGGAGCTGCTCTTAAGAGTTTTTCAAAATATTGATCTAGTTTTTTTGTTCTCTTTTTATAGTTTTTCCTATAATACAAAAGAATGGCTGAATTTTTAGGAAAATTCGCTTTTTTAAATTTCAAAGCTGCTTCACGCTTTAATTCAAAAAGTTCATTGCGCGAAGCAGGTTTTACCTTTATAATTCTTTTAACAAGATATTCAATCATGAAACAAGAAACTGCTAAAAACATTTTAAAAGAGAATGAGAAAACTTGGGATGAGATTGCCCAAACCTTTGAAAAAACAAGGCATTATCATTGGGATCTTGAGCCGTTAATAGGAAAAGCTAAGAAGAACTCTAAGATTTTAGATTTAGGTTGTGGGAATGGTCGTCTTTTCGAGATCCTAAAAGAAAAAGGTGTTAGCTATATAGGAATAGACAATTCCAAGCAATTAATTAACCTGGCTAAAAAGAAATATCCTAAGGCTCAGTTTTTTGTGGGCAGTGCCCTTAATCTTCCTTTCAAAGACAATTCTTTCGATTCAATTTATTCAATGGCAGTTCTTCATCTGATTCCGTCTAAACAATCAAGGCTCCTCTTCCTTAAAGAAGCAAAAAGGGTCTTAAAAAAGAATGGAAGGATTACTCTAACGGTTTGGTATCTCTGGTCCAAAAAATATTTTAAGTTTATCCTTACGTCCAGTTTATTAAAGCTTTTGGGCAAAAGCAAGCTTGGTTGGAAAGACGCATACATTCCTTGGCAAAAAAAATATAAAAGATATCATCATGCTTTCACAAAAAAAGAATTGGTTTCTCTTTTCAAAAAAGCTGGTTTTAAAATTGAAAAATGTGAATATTTAAAAAGAAATAAAAGAAAAGTTAATTTATTTATAAACGCCAGAAAGCCTTAAGTGAGCTTTCGTTTTTTTTTGACCAAAAAGACTCCTTATGTAATAATCAAAAAACCATCAGAAAGGAGGACAGATGAACAACGCTCTTCTGCTCAGATTTCCGGAAAGTTTTAGGATCTTACCTGAAGCAGTAATGCCAAATTGTCCCAGAATAATCTTAAGCTCAAACAGTAGGATTGGTCGTCTCCTGTCAAGGGAATCGCCTAAAAGATGGCAATCTCTGTGTTTAAACATCAACGGAGAATTTGTTTATCTTTCCCTTAATGGTTGGGAGGTCTATGCAGACCCAAGGCTTTCACCTTCTGAACAATCAGGTGCAATGTACTGTGCTCAGGCAGAAATAGGCTCTTTCGGTTTTTTGCTCCAGCTTCTACCGCCTCACTCGAAAACATCAGAACATTGGCACGAAGAGAGAAGAGAATTCTATTATCTTCTCGCTGGAGAATCTGAGGTCTTTTTGGGCGGTCATTTATATCGACTAGATAAACCGGGACAAAGTCAATTGATGATTCCAACCGCAAAGGGGCCAGAGGGATTTCATCCCGTTATAACAAAAAATCAATCATCTTTGATGATTGTTCAAATGGAGGGTGGGCTAGATAGAGAAGACCACAATTTCATTTAGGAGACGAACGAAGAAGTTCGTCTCTTTTTTCTTGTTTTTAAGCTCAAAAAAGTTAAACTTAGGATATATGAGATTCCGAAAACCAAAAGACGATAATCAGATAATTTGGACAAAACATGTCATTGAAAAAATGAAGTATTATGGTTTGTCAGAAAATAGGTTAAGGAATGTCTTGTGGCGACCCAAAAGAGTTGAAGAAGGAATTGCTCCTCAAACAATTGCCCTAATGCAACCTTATGGTTCCTCGAAAAAACCTAAAGAAATCTGGTTAATGTTTCAAGAATTTAGACAAAAAGGCAAGAAAAAGAGAAGGATTATCAGTGCTTGGCGTTATCCAGGCATCACCCCTAAAGGTAAACAGATCTACTTGCCAGACGATGTTCAAGAATTAATTACTAAAATTAAAGAAAAAAAATCAAAAATTGATTGATTTAAAAAAAAGACCAAAGTTTTCTTCACCTTGGTCTTCATTGGTTAATTTCCGGTTGACGCCGGTTTTCTTTTTTTCTCGATCGACGCTTCTTTTCTTCGATTCTTTTCCTATCCTCTTTTAAAGGAACTCCCGTCGGGATTCTTTCTTTCTTGGGAGTTAGTTGTTCTTTGATTCTTTCTTCAAGTCTTTTTTTGGCTTCAGCCAAGTTTCTTATCCTTGAAGGCCCCTTAACTGTAACACTAAGACCTGTTTCTCTGTGAGTAACCTTAACATTGGTTCTGTTCCTATTTGCGTGTTGGCCACCAGGTGAAGATGCAGCAAAATTTTCAATAATACAGTCTCTGGTAAGATTAAGGCTGAATGTGTTTGTTTTGTTTTTCATTTTTCCTCCTTTCAGTGTTTCTTAAATATATCATATATTTATTAATAACACAAGTCAAATCATTGACATCATCTTGTTGTTATGTTAATTTCGATGTAAGCCAAAACAAAAGGAGGTAGCAGAATGAATATAGTAAATATGATCCGGCAGGAAATTGAGAGTAGGCCAAAAGAGATAAAATATTTAATTCTTAAGGCATTTCTTGAGCACTTGAGAGGTCGAAAGGACCCGAAATTCCTAGAGAAGACAATGATGGAATCCCGTCTTCCGTCTTCTATCGATGGACTTACTCAAGAGGAAGGATTTTTGTTAAGCTTAAAGGTGAGAGTAATTGCTTACGCATTCCCTTGTTTGGATGAAGATGCCGCTGAAAGGGTTGGTGCTTTTCTGAAACGAGCACTGTCAAACACTTCATCAGAGAAGAGGTGTCCTTTCTTCCCAATATCCTTTACTAGACTTCGCCCGTTTCTCATAAGACATATCAATTCCTATAACATAAAGACTCAGGCATCATTTCCTTCATCCAGCGACATCGTTATAGAAAAACCGGATGGAGAAGTAAACTTTACCTCAACTCTTTCTTACCATGGGCTTTTCCGAAGAAACCTAAAAAAGATCTTCCGTGAAGGAATTGCAGCTTACTGCGAAACACAAGGCATGAAATCAATCTGGGAACAAGCTAACCTTGGCAGATTCTGTGATTCATCTATCTGTATCTGGGCAAGCGAAAAAACAAATCGTGGGGGGCGAAAGATTTGTATCTCTGTCACATTTATTAAAAAAAGGGTCATTGTTTCTGCCAGACGGTTTGCTCTCTAGAACCGATAAGCCCAGTCCTTAGAGACTGGGCTCTTTTCTTTAAAAAACAACGAACTTCTTTTCACTTTATTCTTATACATAATATTAATAGCATTGACTTTTAAAATAAAAAGTGATTGAATGAAGATAGTTCGTTTTAACCGGGGAGGTGGAAAAATGGCAAAGCTACGAGTTTCTCCAAGCAATATTAGTAACTATCTCTTTTGTCCTTACAAATATTTTCTTTCGAAACAAAAACCAAGAATTCCTACTCAAAAAGATCCTCGTGCCGCTCTTGGTATTGCTCTTCATTTGGCTATCTATATGCTTTATCAAATATTAGACAGGCCAAAAACACTTGAGAAAAGGCTCAAGGCAGGTAACTCAACAACCTATTGGTATACAACGCTTCAAGGTTTTATCAATTTCTGTGCGGGTTTAATCACCGAACATCTAAAGGGGGATCAAGCTGACCCCAAAAGGGTTCGCGATTGCAAGCCCATTGCTTGGCCCAAGGACGCAACCGAGGAAGAAATTGAAGAACTCAAGGGACGTCTTTTGGCCTCAGGTCTTTGGATGGCTAAGGAGTATTACCTAAGCCATCAGGAAAAACCTGCTCCGTTCCTAAGAGAAAAGCGCTTAAGCTATCCTCTTGTTCAAGAAATCTCGTCTGGAGTTGAATTGGTTGCTGTTCTTGATCAGGTCCGAAAGGACTCCCAAGAAAGAATCTGGATCGCTGACCTAAAGACGGGCTTTGATCCTTTTGAAAGAGTTTTTCGAGAGACAGATACTTGTGGGCAGAAGCTTACAAAATTACATATCGATTATCAGTTAAGTGCTCAGTGGCTTCTTTTCGAAAAATGTATGGCGAGCAGATATGGTTCACCGTACAAGGTTGGCCTCTACTACCTAAAGAGTCAGAATCTCTATGCCGATAAACGTACGCCTGGACAAATTGAACTGCTTTTCGAAATCATCAGAGAGATCATTAGTGCCTGGAATAGGAACAGCTTTCCTCCTACGGGTATGTCAGCTAATCTCTGTAGATATTGCGACTATAAAGAAGTCTGCCCTCATTTAAGAGGAGCCAGGCCAATAAAACCATTAACAATCGATGAGATTGAAGAAGATCTTCCGACCAGAGAAGAACTAGAAGAGAAGCTAAGTGAAGAATTGAAAGACCTTAGGTTCAAGCAGCTTCGCTTAAATCTTAAGAAAAGAAAACTGACCCGGTAACCCGGGTCTTTTTTTATTGAATTTAGTCTTAACAAATGTTAACTTAAGCTTAAAGATCATGAATAAATTTTCATTTAAAATTTTAAAAAAATCTAAAAGATCTTCTGCTAGAAGGGGGGTAATTCAAACTCCTCATGGAAAGATTGAAACTCCAGCCTTTATTCCGGTCGGAACTCAAGCTGCCCTTAAAGGCTTAACGCCCGATGAAGCCAGGGCTTTAAATGTCCAGATTCTTTTTGCCAATACTTACCATCTTTTTTTGCGTCCTGGTGAACAAATTATTAAAAAAATGGGGGGACTACATGAATTTATGAATTGGCCATCACCCATAATTACTGATTCGGGTGGTTTTCAGGTTTTTTCTCTAGGAGAAGGACTTGCTCAGGGAGTCGGAAAAATCGCCTCGATTTTCCCCTCAGAAAATACTCAAGAGATTAAACAAAAAAGAAAAAGTCGCATTAAGATAAAAGAAGAAGGCGTTGAGTTCAGGTCACATATCGATGGCACTAAGATTCTTTTAACGCCTGAGAAATCAATCCAAATTCAAAAAGATCTAGGGGCTGATCTAATTTTATCTTTTGATGAATGCACTTCTCCTCTAGCTGGTTATGAATATACAAAAAATGCCCTTCAAAGAACTCATCGCTGGGAAGAAAGGTCTCTAGAGGCTTTTGGAAAAAGCAACAAACAGGCTCTTTATGGAATTGTTCAAGGAGGTGCATACATAGACCTACGCAAAGCATCGGCTCGTTTTATCGGCAATTTGCCTTTCTTTGGTTTAGCAATTGGTGGATCTTTGGGAAAATCAAAAAAAGAAATGTTTCAAATTCTAGATTGGAGTTTACCTCTTTTACCTGAGAATAAGCCAAGGCATCTTCTTGGTATTGGTGGCGTAGAGGATATTAAAAAAGGTGTCAAAAAGGGTATTGACACTTTTGACTGTGCTGCCCCTACAAGAGAAGCAAGAAATGGCAGTCTTTTAACAAAAAAGGGGAGAATTAATATTTTAAATTCAAAGTTTAAGAAAGATAAGTCTCCTATTGAAAAAGATTGTACTTGTTATGCTTGTCAAAATTATTCAAGAGGATATTTAAGGCATCTTTTCTGGTCTGGTGAAATGCTCGGTCCAAGATTAGCAACAATTCACAACCTTCATTTTATGACAGAATTAATGAAAGATATACGAGAAAATATTTAGAGAAAAAGAAAAAAGCCGGGGTTTCTCCCGGCTTCTGTTTCGAGCTAATCAGCGAGTATTTCATCGATTCTTGAGACTAACCTATCTGCTTCTTGGGCGTCCTTCTCTTGGATCCACCTATCATTAACAAGATCAACAAGTGGCAAGATCGCATTAGGATGAATTTCACCACTTGCAATAATCTTGAGGAGCTGGATAAACCGATCCATTGTCTCTGTCTTATCATTGACAGCATGAGCAAAACGGTTTCTAGTCCCCATTAACTCTACTCTTAATTTCTCTCCTCTCAATGTGAGCTCATTTACTTTCTTAATAAGTTCGTCTCTTTCTTTCCTGATACCCTTGTCTATTTCGACTAAAGCGTCATATGCCTTTACTCTGACACTGGTCTCGAAAAGCTCCTTAAGGAAAAGAACCATGGCGCGATCAAAAACATTGTCTTTTCCTTTGACTCCTTCTGTCCTCACATGACGAATCCACATAAAGAGACTTTCCCCCCGACGAGAAAGAATGAGTTTTCTTTCAGATCCCCAAGGACCGACCAATTCAGCAGAGACAAAGAAATCTCTGAATCTATTGATCTCTCTGACAAAAGTAGACCGTGTTATACCAAGCTTATTCACCATTTTGTCAACCAACCCAAGATCAAAATCATCAATTCTCAGATTGCGATCTTGATTGAGATCAGAGCCTTCCTTTCTTTCCGCCACCGTTTCTCCTAGTGCCATTTGTTTCTACCTCCCCTTTGTTTTTTTGAAGAACAATTTGAAGACTATCATAAAATATTGGCAATGTCAATTAAATTTGTTTTTTTAAGTTTTCCACAATTGATTTTTTATATATTTAAGCTAGGCTAAAGATGGTTCTTATCCAAAAGGAGGTTAAAATGAGACATGCCCCGCCTCTTGAACATGGCTGGCTGGATGTCATAACTGGTTGTATGTATTCAGGAAAGACGGAAAAACTTATTCAGCTCCTAAATAGGTTTAAAATAGCTGGTCAGTCGGTTTTTCTTTTTAAGCCAACAACAGATGATCGAGACAGTTTAACTAAAACTGTCAGCCATTCAACCAAACAAAGCTTCCCGTCTAAATTGATCAAGCCTGGAGCAGAAACTCTTCCAACCTTAGTCTCTTTAATTGGAAAAGAGGCCTTAGAAGGCGCAGATGTAATCGCTTTTGATGAGGGAAACTTTTTCTCTGTTTTGCTAGTTGATCTGTGTGAAAAATTGGTTCAGATGGAAAAACGAGTCATTGTGGCTGGACTTAATCAGACCTTTGCTGGAGTACCTTATTCGCCAATGGATCAGATTCTTGCTCATGCCGATGAGGTTAAGATGCTTAACGCTGTTTGTGTTGTTTGTGGAGGAATTGCTACTAAAAGCCAAAGGTTAATTGACGGAGAGCCAGCTAAGGCAACTTCGCCTCAAGATATAGTCGGCGGAGAAGAACAAAAGGAGACCCGGCAGGGTGTCGTTACCTACGAAGCTCGTTGTCGTAAGTGCCACGAGGTCCGATAGCCATTAGAGGACGCAAGTGCGTCCTCTTTTCTTTTCCACATTACTTAAAGAGATAAATTTGATATAATAGGTTTAGGAGGTTAATCCATTTAATTTTTGTATTTTAATGAACATTAAAAATTTTAAAAAATTGGCTAAAACGCCTGAAAGAAAAAAGGTTCTTGAGATTGTTGATGCCGGTATTGAAGCTGTTAAGCCTGAAATTGCGATTAAAGAAAACGTTTCTTTAAAAAAAGAAATTCTTTTAATTAAAAACAAGAAATTCGATCTTTCAAAAATTAACCATGTTTATGTTTTAGGAATTGGTAAGGCTGCCTATGAAACAGGCAAGGCACTAGAAAAAATTTTAAAAGATAAAATCACTGATGGAATTTTAATTGATATTAATAAGGGTAAGTTAAAATATCTTAAAAGCTACAAAGGGGACCACCCTTTACCTTCAAAAGAAAACACTGAAATTTCAAAAAAGATCGTGGATTTAGCCAAGAAAGCCAAAGAAGATGATTTAGTTATTTGCCTCATCTCTGGCGGAGCTTCGGCCTTGTTCTCCTTGCCTAATGAAATATCTTTGGGTACGCTTAAAAAATTAACTCAATTGCTCCTTAAGTCAGGAGCAGACATTTATGAGGTTAATACTGTTAGAAAGCACGTTTCTCAAGTTAAGGGAGGTGGTTTAGCTAAATTTTGTTACCCAGCTCAAGTTGTTAGTCTCATTTTTTCTGACGTGCCTGGCGATGATCTTTCTTTTATTGCCTCAGGTCCAACTGTTAAAGACAAAACGACTAAAAAAGAAGCTGAAAGGATTCTTAAAAAGTACGACATTGAAAACGGTTTTGATTTAATTGAAACACCCAAACAAGATAAATATTTTAAAAACGTTTCCAATTTACTTTTGTTGTCAGGAAGAATCGCTGTTCAAGCGATGGAGAAAAAATGCAAAGACCTAAAGATTCCCTGTTCAGTTTATTCTTACGCCTTAAGAGGAGAAGCTAAAATTGTTGGTAGGAAGATCCTTCAACGTATGCCTAAAAAGGGTGCTTTAATTGCCTCAGGCGAAACAACGGTTAAGGTTGAGGGCGAAGGCAAGGGCGGCAGAAATCAAGAGCTTGTTCTGGGCGCTCTTCCTTATCTAGAAAAAACTGTCTTTGTTTCTGTTGCTTCTGATGGACTAGATAATACTGAGGCCGCTGGAGCTATTGCCGATGAGAATTCATTAAAAAAAGCCTATAACAAGGGCTTAGTTTGGCGAGAGTATATAGACGATAATGATTCTTTCAATTATTTTAAAGAAATTGGTGACTTGGTTATGACAGGACCAACTGGGACCAATGTTGCTGATTTAATTGTGATTTATAAAAAGTAACTTAATAGATATTTATGGAGGGAAAAAAAGACAAATACTTAATCTGGTTTAGAGATCTTTCAATTGAAGACACGCCTTTGGTTGGAGGAAAAAATGCTGCCCTAGGAGAAATGTATGGTAGCTTGACAAAATTAGGAATAAATGTCCCTAATGGTTTTGCTTTAACTGCTAAGGCTTACTGGCATTTTTTAGAAAATTCAGGCATTAAAGAAAAAATTGAAGAAATTTTAAAAGATCTTAACCATGAAGACATTAATGATTTACAAAGAAGGGGAGAGAAATTGAGAGAAACTATCCTTGATGCAGAATTGCCTCAAGAATTGAAAGATTTAATTAAAGAAAACTATTTAAAGTTAACAGAAAATGGATCAAGAGATGTCGCTGTTAGATCATCCGCCACGGCAGAGGATTTACCGACTGCTTCTTTTGCCGGCCAACAAGAAACATTCTTAAATGTTAAGGGTATAGACGATGTTGTTCTAGCAACAAAAAAATGTATTGCGTCTCTTTTTACCAATCGAGCTATTTCATATCGGGCTGATAAGGGGTTTTCTCAGACAAGCGTTGCCCTAAGCGTTGGCATTCAAAAGATGATTAGGTCAGATAAGGCCTGTTCTGGCGTTAACTTTACTATTGATCCTGAGACTGGTTTAAAAAACGTTATCTATATTACAAGCACGTGGGGGCTGGGCGAAATGATTGTTCAAGGAAAAGTTGATGGTGATGAATTCTATGTTTTCAAAGATGGGCTTAAAGAAGGTCATCGAGCAATTATTGCTAAGAATCTTGGTTCAAAAGAAAGAAAATTAATTTATGATGCTGGTGGAAGTAAGCAAACAAAGGATGTTGCTGTTGAAAAAAGCGATAGAAAGAAATTTACTTTAACAGATGATGAAATCCTCAAATTAGCTAAATGGTCTTTGATGATTGAAGAGCATTTCAGCAAAAGAGCAGACGAGGATAGACCAATGGATATAGAGTGGGCTAAGGATGGTAAAACAAGTGAGCTTTTTATTGTTCAAGCTCGACCAGAGACAGTTCAATCTCAAAATAAACTTAATTCTTTCTCAACTTACTATTTTGACAAAAATCCACCTGGGAAAGATTTAATTACAACAGGCAGTGCAGTTGGTAATAAAATTGCTTCAGCTAATGCCAGAATTATTAAAACGATTGATGGCATCGATAAGTTCCAAAAAGGTGAAATTCTGGTTACTGAAATGACTGATCCAGATTGGGAGCCAATTATGAAGGAAGCCTCAGCAATTGTTACAAATAAGGGAGGACGTACTTCACATTGTGCTATTGTTTCTCGTGAGCTTGGAATTCCAGCAATTGTCGGAACAGGCAATATTACTGAGCTTGTTAAAGACGGTGCTGAAATTACCGTTGACTGTTCAGATCCTGATATTGGAAGGGTATATGCTGGCAAACATGAATTTAAGCAAAAAACTTATGAGCTTAAAAAGATTCCCAAGACAAAAACAAAATTAATGCTGAATATTGGCTCACCAGATCAAGCTATGCTTTACCATTCTTTGCCTGTTGCTGGCGTTGGCCTGGCTAGAGAAGAATTCATTATTGCTTCTGAGATTAAAATCCACCCGAATGCTTTAATTAATTACAAGGATCTCAAAGATAAAAAAGTTAAAAAACAAATTGATCAATTAACCGAAGATTACCCAGATAAAAAAGACTATTATGTTGATAAATTGGCATCTGGCATTGCTAAAATCGGCGTTTCATTCTGGCCCCGCCCTGTTATCGTTAGGTTCTCTGATTTTAAGACTAACGAATATCGAAGCTTAATTGGCGGCCATCTTTTTGAGCCAGAAGAACAGAATCCAATGATTGGTTGGCGAGGCGCTTCCCGCTATACAACGCCTGAATTTGAACAAGCTTTTGGTCTTGAGATCAAGGCAATTAGAAAAGTCAGGGAAGAAATTGGTCTAAAAAATATTAATGTTATGGTGCCTTTCTGCCGAACGCCAGAAGAAGGAGAAAAAGTTATTAAATTAATTGAAAAATATGGACTTGAAAGAAACAGCTTAAGGGTGTATGTTATGTGTGAGATACCATCAAACGTTATTCAAGCTTACTCCTTTTTAGAAATTTTTGATGGTTTTTCAATCGGCACAAATGATTTAACTCAATTAGCTCTAGGACTTGATCGTGATAATGAATCAATTTCTTCAATCTCAAATGAGAACAATGATTCTGTTAAAGAGCTAGTTAGAATTGCTGTTAAGGTTGCCCGCGATCAAAAGAAATATTCTGGTATTTGTGGTCAGGCGCCGAGCGACTTTCCTGAGTTCGCTGAATTCCTTGTTAAGAATAAAATTGAATCAATCTCTCTTAATCCTGACACTGTCATTCCTTTAATCGGAAAAGTGTCAGACTGGGAGAAGAAATATTACTAAACTTCTATGAAAAAAGTGTTACTTGTCGTTTCTGGAGAAGATTTCAGAGACGAAGAATATTTTGAGACAAAAGAAGTCTTAGAAGATGAAGGCTTTTATGTTGAAACGGCTAGCAATGTTCCTGATACTGCCTTTGGTTCAGAGGGAGGAGAGGCAAGAATTGATGCTGAGATCAAAGATATTGATGTTTCGGGGTTCGAGGGCATCTTTCTTATTGGCGGCCAAGGAGCACTTAAGTATTTAGATAATGATGATGTTTATCAAGTTTTTGAACAAGCTGATGAATCTAAGATTTTCTTTGGTGCAATCTGTATATCGCCAGTCATACTAGCAAGAGCAGGCTTATTAAAAAACAGAAGAGCAACTGTCTGGACATCTCCTTTAGACAAATCAACTATTAAAATACTAGAAAAGAATGGTGCTATTTTTGTTAATCAGCCTGTTGTTCAAGATGATAGAATTATTACTGCCAATGGACCAAGGTCTGCTAAAGATTTTGGTAAAAAAATTGTAGAAGCCTTAAGTCAAGATGAAGATATCTAAAATCCAGACAAGGATTATTAAAGATTCAAGAAAAAAGGATACGATTGAGGTACAAATTTTTTTTAATAAAGGCTTTTCAGTTTTTGCTTCTGTTCCCAAGGGAACAAGCGAGGGAGAAAAAGAAGCAATTTACCTTTTGCCCCAAAAAGCTCAGGAAAATATTCAAAAAATTATTCAACCTAAATTAATTGATAGAGAGTTTTCGTCTCAGAAAGATTTTGACAATTTTCTTATTGATCTTGACGGAACGAAAGATAAGTCAGGTTTAGGAGCTAATGCAATTTTAGCTCTTTCTCTTGCTTTTGCCCGTGGGATAGCAAAGGCTAGAGACCTCGAGCTTTATCAATATCTTTCTCAGCTAGCCAATGCTAAACCAGAACTTCCTTCTTTTTATATCAATTTAATTGAAGGCGGTAAACACGCTGAGAATGGGCCAGATTGGCAGGAGTATCTTGCCGTTGTTAAGGAAAAAACTGCTCAAGAACAACTAGAGGTTTCAAACAATCTTTTTGATCATCTTGGCGATCTTTTAAGGAATCAAACAGAAATCCTTAAAAATGGTTATGAAGGCGGATACGACCTCGAAATCAAAGACTGCTTAAAACCAATCAATCTAATCAATAAGACGATAGAAGGGTTGGGATTGAGAGACAGAGTTGGTGTCGCCCTTGATGTCGCTGCTAATAGTTTTGCCATTGATCAGGGTAATAGCTATCAAGTTTCAGAAAAAAGAATTGAAGTGAAAGAATTGACAAATATGTATAAAAATGTTTCTAGTAAATATAACTTAATTTCTATTGAGGATCCCTATTACGAAAATAAAATAGAAGATTATGCGACGTTAAATCAATCTTTGGATTCGGGGTTTGTTGTCGGAGATGACTTGACTGTAACACAAGCTGATTTAATCAAAAAAGCTATTCAATTTAATGCTATTGGCGGTGTTGTCATTAAACCTAATCAAGTTGGCAGCTTAACAGAGGTCATTGGGGCTATTAAGGTTGCCAAAGAAAATAATATTAAAATAATTGTCTCTCATAGATCAGGTGAGACAATGGATGATTTTATCGCTGACCTTGCTTATGGGGTAGGAGCTTATGGTCTTAAATCTGGCTCTCCAGAACCACAAGAAAGGTTGGTTAAATATCAAAGAATTATTGAAATTGAGTCTTCTTAATTATTAAAGGAGGTGATTTAAATGTTTTTAAAGCGTAAAAAAAAGAAAAAAGGCTTTTTTGAAGTAGGTAAGTATACTATACTAGATATTGGTTTAATCAAGTTGGCTGTTTTTGCCTTTACCTTGTTCTTTGTTAGTTATGTCCCACAGGTGGCTAGTCTTGAACTTCGCTGGTTTTGGCTCATTATTGCTATTTTGGCAATGATTCGTCCCTTCTTAAAAGGTCTTGGACGTTAATGTCTGTTTTTAAATATCTATGTCTCAATTTAACAAAGAAAACCAATTGAAAAATATCAATTGGGAAAATTTAATATTATCTAAAAAGAAAACGTCAAAAACATCAAGTGCAGGTCCCTTGGTGCCCTTAATTTTTCTTTTTGTCATCTTTCTTTCATTTGTGTCAAAAACAAACATGCCTTTTATCTATTTCATTATTGGCTTTGTTGTTCTTGTGATTTTGTTCTCAATTAAGCAAGTTAACCAGTACGAAAGAGGGGTTAAGTTTGCCCTGGGAAGATATCGGGGAATTATGAATCCCGGCTGGAGATTGGTCATTCCGGTCTTTCAATCTTACCGAAAAGTAGATCTACGACTTAAGGCTGTAGACGTTCCAGATCAGGAAACAATCACTAAAGACAATATTTCAACTAAGGTAAATGCTGTTATTTATTATAAAGTGACAGCGGCTGAAAAGGCTATTATCGAAGTTGAGAATTTCCGCTATGCTGTTTCTCAATTAGCCCAAACAACAATGAGAAATGCTGTCGGAGAAGTCGACTTAGACGATCTCTTGTCTCAAAGAGACAAAGTTGCGGAAAGAATTAGAAAGATTGTTGATGCAGCTACTGATCCTTGGGGAATTAAGGTTGAGTCAGTTGAGCTTAAAGATGTTGTTCTGCCAGAAGAAATGAAGCGGGTTATCGGTAAGCAGGCAGAAGCAGAAAGAGAAAAACGCTCAGTCATTATTAAAGCTGAGGGCGAGGTTATTGCAGCCCAAAATATGGCTAAGGCCGCCGGCACCTTGTCTGAATCAGCTGGCGCTCTTCACTTGAGAACTCTGGCAAGTATTAATGATTTAAGTTCAGATCAGTCAAATACGGTCATCTTTGCTCTTCCTCTTGAAGTCCTTAAATCGTTTAGTGGTTTTGGTAAAAAAAATTATAAAGAATAGGCTCTTATGAAAGCAATTATCCTAGCGGCTGGCCGAGGCGTTAGATTGAGACCCTACACCCACGTCACGCCTAAGCCTTTGTTGAAAATCAACGATAAGAGAATTATTGATTATACTCTAGATATTTTACCTGATGAGATTGATGAGGTTATTTTGGTTATTGGTCATCTTAAGTGGCGCGTGAAATGGCATTTAGGCGATGTCTATAATCACAAAAAGATTCATTACATTGTTCAGAAAGAGAAGAAAGGCACCGCCCATGCCCTTTATGCTTGTAAAAAGCTTTTAAAGAAAAAAGAGAGATTTTTAGTCCTTTATGGAGATAATATTTATACTAAAAAAGATTTAAAGAAGTGCTTAGATTATCCATTATCAATTTTAGCCACAGAAGTAGATGACCCAAGTGAATTTGGTGTTTTGAGTTTTGATAAAAAGCGTCACCTTAAAGATATCATTGAAAAGCCTAAAAAAAATCCACCCAGCAATCTAGTTGTCTGTGGTGCTTTTGTTTTAAACAGGAAAATCTTTAATTACAAAATGCAGGCCATTGATAAAAAAGAATTTGGGTTGCCTCAAACAATCACAAAAATGGCGAAAAACTGTCCAATCAAGATAATTAAAGCCTCTCTTTGGATCCCCATCGGCTATCCAAAAGACATTAAGAAGGCAGAGCAAATTTTAGCTGATTTTAAAGATAAACCTTGATTATTTTTTAATCTTTTCCCGTCTTTAAATTGACTTTTTTTCTTAAAAAAGATACTCTCTAAAAAGAGAGTTCTTTTGTTCTTTAAAACAAAACAGGAGGTGAAAAGATGGAAAGAACAACCACAAAAAGGCTTTTGTTTGCCTTAATTGATGCCCTAACTGTCTCAAGGCTTTTCTTTGGACTTCTTATTGCCCTAGTCAGCGTTTTCTTCAATGAACCTCATCTCGATTTAGTTGTTTGGCTTATGTTGGCTGGTTGGACAACAGACATACTTGATGGCAAATTGGCCAGGAAATTAGGAAAACCAAAGAGCTGGATAGGCGAGAGAGATATCGTTTTTGACTCAATGCTCATTTTAGGAATTTTGGTCTATTTATGCATTAATGTTTTTTTGTTAACATGGCTTGGCGTTACTTTTTCCTGCCTTCTCCTTTATGTTCTAAAACCAGGATTTGATTACAGGGCGCGAATGAGAGTAGAATCTCCTTTGCTGGCTTTTACTTTCATCTACTTAATTTACCTTAATCATAGCCAACTGGTTTTAGGAATAGTTCTAACATGGGGCATCCTCAATTTGCTTTATGATCTTGACCGAGCTCTTGAGTTGGGAAGAAAATGGCTTGAGATCTTAAAAGAGATTAAATTAAATGTTCTTTTTGCTCCTTTTAGGGTTCATTTGGCATGGATCTCTCTTTTTGGTTCTATTATTCTTTTCATTCTAACATTGAATGTTTTAAGCTTTTTGTCTCAAGTCGTGAAACAATTTATTTGGGGCATTACCGTGGCTTCAATTCTAAGGTCCCTCTGGATTCTCTGGTTTGAGAAAAAAGAAGAAAAGACAAAAGAGGATAGCGATTAGTCAACTATCCTCTTTTTTTGTCTAAAAACCTTGATTTTTATATATCTCTATGTTATAATTCGAATAGAAATCAGTTCTTATCAAAAGAAGGAAGGGGTGTATGGTGAAAGCACTAGAGTCAACGGAAGGAGTGCTAAGACCAATTCCGCTTGCTGGAGTGAGGGAGATCTGTGTTCAGTTTTCCTTTAGTAACGGTCGGGCCGTTCCTGTTTGGGTCGCTCAGATCGAAAGGGAGACTGTCTCAGCTCACAAAGAAAGAAAGAAAAGGGCTTCGGGAGAGCAGCTCATTGCTTTACCGAAAGGTAGTGCTTGCTCTCTTGAGTCTCTGCCGACAGGCTTAAGTGCAAGCGATTTCGTGCTCGCTGACGCCTACTCGCAGAAACGGAACAAGGCAGGAAAGGTATATGACCCGTACTGGATGGTGCGGTTCATCTTCGTCAGGAAAGATGTCTACGAAGACAGGTCAAGATATGCGGAGGTGCGCAATTTGCACCTTAGATCTCTCGAGGAGATGATTTCCTCGGCCTTCTGGAAGGTAAGAGGGTTCTTGAATCCCTATTTCAGGGACGGAGAACTACTGGAAGGCGAGTTCCAGGTCAGCATCAATCTGGAACATCGTCAGCCCACTGTCAACGAAAATGGGTCACCTGTCCTTAGGTGGCCCAGAGATGAGAAGGGCCGGAAGATAACGAGCGGGGACAAGATTCCGTTCCCACCGACACACCACCTCCTCGTTGGAGATGGAAAGATTGAAGCGGTTGTCGAATAGGTGACAACCCGAGGAGAGAGCAGCTGCTCTCTCCTCTTTTTTTAATTAAATCGTTGACTTTTAAGAGATCAAAGAGATAAAATATATTATGGACCTTAAAATTGAATAAAAAGAGTCTTATGAAGACAAAACCTTCAATTTATCTTCGTTGGCAGGGATATTACGATTATACAGAAGAGAATGTTATTAAGCATGTCTTAAAAGATCCTCGCCTGCCTGGGGTGTATAAAATTGCTGAACTTCAAACCTTTGGAGTTTTAGTCCCTTTTTATGTTGGTCAAACAGATAATTTGAATAAAACTCTTTTAAATCACTTAAACGAAAAAGAAAAAAATGAATGTTTGAAAAAAGAGATTGAAGATAAGATTTGTTGTTTTAAATTTGCTCCCGTTATAGAAGAAAAGGAAAGAAAGGATATTCTTTTTACCCTGTATGAGCATTATCATCCTTTCTGTAATAAAGAAATCAAAGAAGGTTCTTCGGTTAAAATTAATTTTCAATGAAGAAAATAACGCCAAAAGAATATGCTGTTTATGGATTCATTAAACAGTTTTTTCTTGACTATAATAAAAGCCCGACAAGAAAAGAAATTGGCGAAGCTTTTTCAATCACAACTCAGGGAGCTGATTACTTTGTTCAAAAGCTTAAATTTAAAAAAATTGTTAAGCTTAATTCAAAGGGCATTAGAAATATTCGCGTTTTAAAAAAATACCTGGGCCATCAGCCCCACCTTTGGTAGATATACCAATTAAAATTAAATGATGAATTTCATCATTTTTTTATTAAAAAATCAATAGAACTATTGACATTAAAAACACCATATGTTATAATGGTATCAGTTCGTAACATTGGTGAGCAAGACTTAGTCTTGCTCTAGACATGCACCAGATTTAGAATTAGAAGGAGGTTCAGGATGCCAGTAGAAAGCCTAGAAGTCGTCGGGATCAAAGAGACCAGGAGAGCAGGACCCGGCTCAATACCCGTTGAGGTTCTTGTGAACGATCTGTTCGCGAACGAAGACGGTGGCAATCAGCCGAACTACTGCACCGTCAACGATGACGGATCGTTGTTCGTCTGCTTTGGTAGGCAAGACAACGAGGAAGACGAGAGCAGCCGAGATCGTCAGATCTGGATTCACGTCATCAAACCAGCCATGTCAACCGAGGAACTCAGGAACCTCGTCCAAGCATGGTTCGCCCTGCGCAGAGAGAGGATGGTCCCGAGGCAAAGCCGACACGATTTCCAGCAAGCCAAGAGGGACTTCTCTGAAGTCAACTCTCAACTCCTCGATTTGATCAGTCGCCCGGCGATGGTCTCCTTTCGCAAGAAGGGCGTCAGGCTTTTTCCCGTCGAACCGGGAACGAAGCTCGAAGGCAGTTTCATCATGTATACGACATTCGAGGACGACGAGCAGTTCGAGCTTCCAGACGGTCACGAGGAGAAGAGCGTCTACCATGGCCGTTTCGGAAGAAAGGGTCATGTCGTCGCCTTCGTCGCGAAGAACAGCTGTCAGATCACGTTCTTCCAGAAGGGAGGGAAAAACGGTCACGTGATTCAGGTCATTCCCGCGGCAGGAGAGACGGTGTCCGAGAAAGACCCCATCACCGAGGATGCCCATTTCGTGACCTCGTAGTCCTGGTCGAACCCCACGCTCAGCTGAGCGTGGGGTTTTTTCTTTTCATTGAAAAAAGAAGGCGTTTTGGGTAAAATATATATATGTTAAGATTCTTCAGATTTTTTTTAGATTATTACAAGAAAAATCGGAAACAGATTTTAATTCTTTTCTTTTCTTTTATATTGGGAGCAATTTTATTTACTTCCATTTTCTTTTATGTTGATTATAAAGATTTAGCTCAACAGATTTTTAAATTCAGTTTTTGGAAGTTTTTAATTTTTCTAATTGTTTCTTCTCTTGTTTTAATTTTAACAACTTATCGATGGTCTTTGGTTCTAAAAGCTTATGACGTAAAGATTAAATTTTGGAAATTATTTCGTTATCGTTTAGCTGGTTTTGGCTTTTCTTATATGACACCGATTGCTGAACTTGGCGGGGCACCTTTTAGGGCCTATTTGTTAAAGAAAGAAAATGTTAAGTTTAGCACAGGCCTTTTGACTGTTATTATTGATAATTTTCTTGATGTTTTTACGCAATCGTTAATTGCTGCTTTTGGTCTAGCTCTTTTCATTTCTCATTTAGGTTTATCAAGTAAAATGTCTTGGCTTTTAGGTGTCTCGGCTGCTTTTTTTATTATTCTAGTTGCCTGGGTTTACCTTCGACTAAGGCGGGGCAGGGTAGTTATTGCTCCTCTCTTTAAATTATTAAAAATTAAAAAGCTCTATCGAAAGATGGTTAAAATAGAGAGGCCATTTGTTAATTTTTTTGCTTCTCATAGAAGAGTCTTCTTTAAAGCCATTAGCTTGTCTCTTTTAACCTTTCTTGTTTCGGTTTTTGAAATCGGGATTCTTTTGTCTTTAATGGGTTTTTACCTTGGCATTTTTAACACTTTCTTCGCCAAAGTCATATTAAATGCAGCTAATCTTTTTCCCGTACCAGCGGCTTTGGGTGTTTCTGAATGGACTCAGGCTGGCTTTTTCGAAGGAATTATGCAGGGTAGATCGGCTGGCCTAACCTTTAGTGTTTTATTCAAAGCTAAAAACATTTTTTACTCTCTTTTGGGTATTTCTTTTTTCCTCTATTGGTGGCATAAAAGAACTAAATGGTATCAAAAACCTTTAAACTTTTTAAAGAATAAAATTAATGAAATTATTCTTTCAGAAAATATTAAAAAGCCATAAAAGAGCCCTAAGAGGAATTCTTTCTGTTTATGGATCTGAATTGAGTTTTAGGGTTCAATTTTGGTGGGGAGTCATTGTTCTCTCTCAAATTTTCTATTGGCCAATTGGAGACATTAAAAGGATTATTTTAATTCTCCTAGTTTTCCTCATGCTCATTACTGAAATATTGAATACAACCTTTGAGCATCTTTTTGATGAAATTGAAAAAAGATATCGAGCTAAAATATCTTATCTAAAAGATATTTTAGCGGGCGGAGCACTTCTAATGGCTATCGCTTCAGGAACTCTTGGAACATATATTCTTTGGCCATATATCGTTGATGTTGTTTTTTATGCTGTTATTGAAAGTATTTTCATAGTCATCCTGATTTATCTTTTCAGAGGATTGAAGAAAATAACAAAGAAATTAAAATAGCTTGAAATTAAAAAAACAACTTTCACATTAAAAAAGTTGTTTTTTTGATTGATTACAATCCTAAGTCTTCCTTAATTTCCTTCATAGCCTCAAGACTTAATTTAATTAATTCATTGATTGTTAAATCAATTAATTCTGGTGCTTGGGCAATAATCTCTCTGTTAACGCCTCTGGCAAAAGAAGCTTGTTTAAATTTCTTTTCGACTGATTGAACCTTAACGCCTGAAAGCTTTTCCGGATTAACAAGAGCACAGGCTGTAATTAACCCGGTTAACTCTTCAGCACAAAAAAGACATTTTTCCATTAGTGTGTCTAGAGATAGGCCTAAAAGGTGATTGTGGGCCTTAACGGCTCTTGATATACTTGGATCATATCCTTCTTTTTCTAAAATTTCAGTAGCTTTTTTAGCATGTTCTTTTGGTTGGTCTTTAGTTAATTCCCAATCCATGTCATGGAGAAGACCCGAGCTCATCCATTTTTCTAATTCATCTTCTTCCTTAAAGTGCTCACATAGTCTTTTCATAACAGCTTCGACAGCTAATCCATGCCGAATTAAATTTTCATTTTTAACATACTTTTTTAAAAGTTTTAAATCTTTTTCATGTGACATAAATGTTCTGTTAATGATTAAGATTATATGTTAACAATTTAATTATAATATTTAAAGTTGATTTTACCTTATCTTTTGGGTTAAAATGTCTCTACTATGAAAAGAATATATTTTGACAATGCAGCTACAACTCAAACTGACAAAAGAGTGCTTCAGGCCATGAAGCCATATTTTTCATATATTTATGGCAATGCCTCAAGTCTCCACTCTTTCGGCCTTGAAGCTAAGAAAGCCCTTGAAGAATCAAGAGAAATTATCGCTAAAAAATTGGGTGCGAAGCAGAATGAAATTATTTTTACCTCGGGCGCAACTGAATCAGACAACCTAGCTCTAAGAGGAGTTGCTTATGCAAACAATGAAAAGGGTAATCATATTATTACAACCTCGATTGAGCATCCAGCCGTAATGGAAACTTGTCGCTTCTTAGAGGCTCAGGGCTTTAGAATTACTTTTCTTAGCGTTGATAAAAATGGTTTAATTGATTTAGGGGAATTAAAAAAATCTCTTAAGAAAGAGACTGTTCTTGTTTCAATCATTTTTGCCAATAATGAAATTGGGACAATTCAACCAATTGAAAAAATCGCAAAAATTATTAAAAACTTTAATAAGGAAATATATTTGCACACTGATGCAGTTCAGTCTTTCACAAAAATAGACTTTGATGTTAATCAATTGAAGATTGATCTTTTGTCTTTATCGAGTCATAAGATCTATGGACCAAAGGGAATAGGAGCGCTCTATATACGCGAGGGGACAAAGATTGAAAAAATCTTACACGGTGGCCATCATGAATATAATCTCAGACCAGGAACAGAGAATATCGCTAACATTGTCGGCTTCTCTAAAGCTTCTCAACTTTTCGATCCTAAAACATATGTTAAGATAAGAAAATTAAGAGAACATCTAATTAAAAAAATCATTGAAGAGGTTCCCGACGTTAATCTTAATGGCCCCAAAAAAGAGAATGTTCTGCCCAATATTGCTAATTTCACTTTTAACGGGATTGAGGGTGAAGCTCTGATGCTTTTACTTGATAAGGATGGTATCGCTGTTTCAACCGGATCAGCGTGTGCTTCTACTAGCCTTGAACCAAGCTATGTCTTAAAGGCAATCGGTGTTCCAGCTGAACAAGCTCATGGATCAATTAGGTTTTCCCTAGGTAAAGACAACGCTAGGGAAGAAATTGATTTAACTGTTAAAAGTCTAAAAAAATCAATAAATAAATTAAGAAAATTAAATCCAATATATTAATGTATTCAGATAAAGTCTTAGATCATTTTTTCAATCCACATAATTATGGTAAAATGGAAAATCCCGATGGGGTTGGTCAAATTGGTAATCCTGTCTGTGGAGATGTTTTAAAGTTATACATTAAGGTTAAAAACAATAGAATAAGTGATATTAAGTTTGAAACTTTGGGCTGTGCCGCAGCTATTGCCGTATCTTCTATGATTACAGAAATTGTTAAAGGAAAGACAATTAAACAGGCTCTAAAAATATCAAAACAGGATATCGCTGATCAATTGGGTGGCCTGCCGCCAATTAAAATGCATTGTTCTAATCTCGCAGAACAAGCCTTAAAATTAGCAATTGAAAATTATGTCAAATCAAAAAAAAGTTAAAATTGATAAAGATCTCTGTATCGGTTGTGGTACTTGTGAAATTACTTGCCCCGAAATCTTTGAATTAAAAGATGGCAAGGCCCAAGTCAAGAAAGATGCAGATTTTAAAAAAGGAAAAGACTGCCTAAAAAAGGCTATTGACAATTGTCCGGTTGAGGCAATAAAAGAAGATTAATTAAAAGTTTAAGAATTAGTTAAAAGAAGATTACAATTCGTCTTCTTTTTTCTTTTATTTTTTCTGATACAATAAAAATGTATGAATAAATACGTAAAATTAGCAAAAACTGCTGTTGAAACATATTTGAAAGAAGGAAAGTCTTTGAGTAAAAAAGAAAAAATGCCTGCTGAATTTAAAAAAAGAGCGGGTGTTTTTGTAACCATTTTGGATAAAAAGAAGCTTCGTGGATGTGTTGGCACCTTTTTGCCAACTAAAGATAGCCTTTTTGAAGAAATTGTTGGTAACGCCATAATGGCAGCAACTCGTGATTTTAGGTTTGAACCAATTACCAAAAAGGAGTTACCTCGACTTTCTTACGAAGTCTCTATTTTAGAGAAACCAGAACAGATTAAAAATATTAAAGATCTCGATGCTAAAATATATGGGGTCATTATTAGGGGAATGAATTCGGGTAGATCGGCTTTACTTTTGCCAGATCTAGACGGACTTGATACTGTTGAGAAACAATTAGCCGCTTGCTGCGCAAAAGCAGGCATTAATCCGGATCAAGAAGAAATTGCAATCCATCGCTTTAAGACAAAAAAATATATATGAAAGAGGTTATTCTGTCTAAAAAATTAAAAGATGGTAGATTACAGTGTAATACTTGTCATCACCGTTGTGTCATCAAAGAGGGGGATCATGGTACTTGTGGTGTTAGAAAGAATGAAAACAATAAATTGATTTCTTTAGTTTATGGTAGGGCGGCGGCTGTTAATGCCGATCCAATTGAGAAGAAACCCTTGTTTCATTTCTTGCCAGGGACACTTTCTCTTTCTTTTGGAACTTTCGGTTGTAATTTTTCCTGTGCTTTTTGTCAGAACTGGACATTGTCTCAACCACCTAAGGAAAAATTCTTTTGGCATGATGTTGATCTTGGTAAAGATTTCTTGCCAACTCATCTTGTTTCTGAAGCAATCAAGCAAGATTGTCAAAGTATTTCTTACACTTATAATGAGCCAACCGTTTTCTTAGAGTATGCCCTTGAGACGATGAAGGCGGCTCATGAAGCTGGCCTTAAGAACGTCTGGGTTTCGAATGGTTACATGTCATCCGAAGCCCTTGATTTAATCTTACCCTACTTAGATGCTATTAATATTGATCTAAAATCTTTTTCTGATGATTTTTATAATAAATTCTGTGGAGCAAAATTAAAACCAGTTTTAGAAAACATTGAAAGAATCAAAAAAGCAGATGTTTGGGTTGAATTAACCACTCTCTTAATCCCGGGTGAAAATGATAAGACTGCTGAGCTTAAAAAAATTGCCGGTTTTATCATGGCCAAAATTGGAAAAGAAACACCTTGGCATATTTCAAGGTTTTATCCGGCTTATAAAATGAAAGAGGCTGAGCCAACTCCAGAAAAGACTATTGGCAAGGCTATTAAAATTGGTAAGTTGGCTGGCCTTAAATATGTTTATGCGGGTAATCTGCCTAATAATTTCCACGAAAACACTTACTGTCCTAGATGTGGAGAGATTGTCATTGAAAGAATTGGATATATTGCTAGAAGGCGAGACAATGAAGGGTTCTGTCCTAAGTGTAAAACAAAGATTGATTTAATTTTAAATTAGGTTTAATATTCTTCTTACATAATTAAAATATACGTAAATTATGATTAAATTTGCCGCCATAACCCCTCATCCGCCAGCCATTATTCCAGAAGTCGGTAAGTCTCAAGCGTCAAAGGCCCAAGCAACCATTGAGGCAATGAGGAAATTAGGCATTAGCTTAAAAAGAATCAGAAAAACTGATAAAATCTTTTTAATTTCTCCTCATTTACCTTCAACTTGGGATGCGTTTAGTCTTTATTATCAAGATCCTTATCAGGAAAAATTAACTGGTAATTTTGCTGATTTTGGTGAACCAGACGTATTTTTTGAATTCGAGGGTGATAAAAAAACAGTCGAAGAATTAAAAAAATTAGGTGGACCTATTTTTCCTTTAATTGGAACGACTATTCGTCATCTTGATCATGGAACCCTAGTGCCTTTATATTATCTCTGGGGACAAGGAATACACAAAACCCCCTTAATCCCCATGTCTTTCTGCTCTCTTTCTTTAGAAGAACACTTTAAGTTTGGTAAATTCTTAGGAGAATTCCTAAAAATTGATAAAAATTCTTGGACAATTATTGCTTCTGGCGATTTATCTCATAAGCTAACCCAATCAGCGCCAGCTGGTTATAGTCCAAGAGCTAAAGAATTTGATCAACTTTTAATTAAATATTTAGAAGAAAAAGCCGTTGAAAAGATTTTTAAAATTGATCCTGAATTGATACACGAAGCAGGTGAGTGCGGCCTGAGGTCAGTTGTTACTCTTTTAGGAGTTATTTCAAGCTTTAATTGGTCTGCGAAGGTTCTTTCCTATGAAGCACCCTTTGGCGTAGGATATATGGTATCAGAATTGAAATTAAAGTAAAAAGGACTTTTCAATTTTACAGAAATCAATTTCTGTCTTTTTTTATACAAAATACTTGATTTCTAATATTCTTTATGCTATAATCTATAAAGTTACGGTATTGTTGACAGCAAACTGTGGCCCTAGGGATAGGACTTTGATCTCTGGGCCATGGCTTGCTGTCAATAAAGAGGAGAATAAGGGTCTTGAAAAAAACAATTGAAGAAATAATCTCAAGTCGTAGTTTTCTCTTAAAAATGAAAAATGGTGAAAATCTTGTTTTTGAACAAAATTAGGAACAAGGTTCTTTTTTTTCTAAAATCCTTGACAAAACAATAAATTAAGCATAGAATACAAATAATTAGAACTTTAATTTTTTAATTAAAACTATGTTTAAAAAAATAATTTCTTTTGTAAGTGTTATTGCCATCATTATTGGTATAATTCTTACAATCCAAGCTATTTCTGCTCCAACTTCTTCTTTGGAAGAATTTGATTTTGGTGAAACTTATTCTGTTTCACGCCAAGATGTTGCAGAAAAAATTTATGCAACTGGCGAGGTAATAACAGGAAAAGATCTTGTTGACATTAAGTTTGATCAAGAGGGAATCGTGAACAGCGTTTTTGTTAATGCTGGCGATTCTATTAAGAGAGGTGATAATATTTTAAGTCTTGAGATTGAAAATCTAGAAGAACAAAAAAATCAAGCCTTGAGAGATATTGAAAAAGCTCAGTCTGATTTAGACAAGATTTTGTCTTCTGGCACTAAAACAGAAGAACCAAACCAAGCTGCCATTTTAGCAGCTCAAGCAAATCTAAATACAATTAGAAATATAGCTGAGGCAAATATCCGCTTGGCTCAAAATCAGGTTAATTTGGCCCAAGGTCAGTTTAATTCAGCAAATCAAAATTTAAATGATCTAAAGAACCAAATTAATAATTTGCCAGAAATAGACAGCATTAATTACGAGAATGTTATTAATGAAGTTTTCTTTGCCTTAGATAACGCTGTTTGGTTTTTTAATGAAATACAGGACGAATATTTCTATTCAAATGATCAAACCGCCTTTAAGTTAAGAGAAAGAGAAGCCGAGGCATTAAAAGATTTCTATACAGCTAAATGGTATTACGAAACTTATATGGATGAAGATGAGCCAGCTGATTGGTTGGTTAGAGAAATGCCTGATAAGTTTAAAGAATCTCTTAGAGAAATGGCTGACACATATAAGCTTTTATTAGAGTCGTTTGAAAACGATCCCCTATATCAAGATGTTTTATCAGTTGAGAATAGAGACGAAATTGATGAAACAAGAGAAGAAATAAATGAAGCCCAGTCAAAGACTAATCAATTAATACAAGGATTTCAAAGTAATTCAGTTGAGCTTCAGGCTCTAATTGATTCAGCCGAAACAAGAAAGATTGAAACCTTGGCTTTTCTAAATGATGCTAATCAACATCTTTTAAACGTCCAGGAAGAATCACGAAATCTGATTTCACAAGCCGAAGAACAACTAAGACAAGCCTATAATCAAATTATTACTAATTTTAAACCAGCTGACTCTGCTTCTGTTGAGACAGCCAAACAAGCCTTAGTTGAAGCTAATAATAGATATACTCAACTTTTAAGCAAAACTAATACTCAGATTTTAACTTCACCCATTGATGGCATTGTCAGCGAAGTTAATGTCTCTTCTGGAGATAGAATCAACAAAGATTCTGTTGTTATGAAAATTGACGCACAAGAGTCTTTAGAAATATCAACATTATTAGAAACAGTTGACTTAATTAAAATTGATTTATTTGACGAAGTTAAAATAAAGTCTGAAGAATATCCAGGCAAGACGTGGCAGGGAGTAGTCTCAAATATTGAAAACGGGGAAACTTTTATCTCTTTTGACAATTGTTCCGTAGATGAAATAAGTTGCTTAACTAAACTGGCAAAAGGAAATTCTGTTGATCTAGAAATTTCAATCAGAGAAAAGAAGAACGCCTTAGTTGTTCCCAAGGAATTTCTTATTCAAGAAGAAGATAAGAATTTTGTTAAATTAGAGAAAGATCAAGAAGATATTCTTCAAGAAGTTAAACTTGGCATTATCAACGGAGAATTTGTTGAAATTCTTGATGGCGTTGAGGAAAATGATGTTATTCTCCTTCCTTAAAAATATATTAATTACTTATACAAAAAACTCCGCTTAAAAAAGCGGAGTTTTTTGATCAATTTGCCAAAAACCACTAAAAGGTAATATAATAAGGATTAATGAGAGGAAAAATTACAATTAAAGATATCCATAAAGAGCGCGTTGTTTATTTAGAAGAGGAAGGATTTAGCGAAGCTAAGGCCATGGGTCTAATTACCAAAATCCTCATTTGGCTTCAGCAAAAGGATATTGGTTTAACAGACCTTCCTTTGGTTGTTCTAGAGAAGAATAAAAGCTTTAAAGCTTGCATTCCGATTAAAGATGCAAAATTAAAAGAAGAAGGTAATTTTAAAATTGATATTCTTCCTTCTCACCGTATGGGCATTCTTGTTCACGAAGACGTTGATAAGCCAATCAGCTTAACTGAAAATTTCTTAGAAAGACAACTTAAGTATGATGGCTTTTCTCTTCTAGAACCACGCCGATATATTTTTCATCAAAACAAAGAAAAGCCAGAATTACCAATTGTTGAAATTCAGATACCCGTTCATAAATAAAAGAATGTTTTGCTGATCAATCTGCCCATAAGGCAGTTTTTATTTGACATTTAGGGTTTTTTGATATAAAATAATAATACTTAGATAGCGTGGTCGCTTTGATGTTTTCATCAAAGAGGAAAGTCCGAACACCATTTTTTGACAATGGCTAACGGCCATCGTGATCGCTTAGATCATAGGGAAAGTGCCACAGAAACTATGTCCTCTACGGAGGAGTGAAATGTAGAGAGAAATCTCTTTTACGTAAAAGTGATTTTATGTAATGGTAAACCCTGTCTGGTGCAACCCGGCCTGACTCTATTTAGAGAGCTGGGGCTTGGATTAGAAGAAATTTTAATCCAGAGGTCTATTGTAAAATATGACTCAAGATAAATGACCACTTAAAAACAGAATTCGGCTTACTCTCATCTAAGCATTTTTTTAAGTAAAAAAAATGAAAAAATCTCTTTTTATTTATTCAGCTTTAAAAATTCCTTTGGATTTTTTAATGATTCTTCTAGCAGGTATTTCTGCTTACTTTTTGCGCTTCGCCCCTGTTTTTACAAGAATTAAGCCGATTCTCTTTAATCTAACTCTTAGAGAATATTTTCTCTTCCTTGTCTTGGGCGGAGTTTTTTCTTTAATTGTATTTGCTCTAGCTGGTCTCTATCAAACAAAACCGCTAAGATCAATTGAAGAGTTTTTTAGGGTTTTAGTTGCAACAGCTGCCACTCTTTTGGTTATTACTTTTTCAGCCTTTTTAAGTCAAACATATTTTGAATCTCGTTTTATTCTAATCGGCACGTGGGTTTTGGCTGCCTTGTTGGTGCCAATTGGTCGAGGCATCCTTCGTTATATCAGGCACACTTTAGCAAGAAAATATGGCATAGGGCTTAATCGTGTTGTTGTCATCGGTAATAACGAAATTACTAAAGAGATTAAGCGACACATTCAAAAGAATCCAGCGTTAGGTTATCGTCTTATTAAAACATACAGGAAATTAAATTTAGACAGACTTGAAAAAGAAATTAATAAAGATGAAGTAGATGATATCTTGCTTGGTAATTCTCACCCAACTAAAGAACAAGTTATTAGATTATTTAATCTTTGTTCTCAGAAATCAATTAATTTCAGATTTGTTCCAACTAACTTTCAAGCCTTAACAGCTGGTCTTGAAATGGAAACGCTGGGTGGTTTCCCTTTGCTTGAGGCAAAGAGAACCCCGATTGAGGGATGGAGAAGAGTAGTTAAGCGCATTTTTGACTTAAGTCTTAGCATTGTTCTGTTTATTCTTTTAAGTCCTGTTTTTCTTGTAGTTTCGCTTTTAATCAAATTTGATTCTGAAGGACCTGTTTTTGCTAGAATGCCACATAGAGTTGGTAGGGGTGGTGAAATCTTTTTTATGTATAAGTTTAGATCAATGATAAAAAACGCCCAACATTTGAAAAAGGATTTAATGAGATTGAATGAAAGAGAAAAAGGAAAGGGACCTTTGTTTAAATTAAAAAACGATCCTAGGGTTACAAAAATAGGTAAGGTTTTAAGAAAATATCGAATTGATGAATTTCCTCAATTGATTAATGTCATTAAAGGAGAAATGAGCTTGGTTGGACCAAGAGCTCATGAAACAAAGGAGGTCGAGCTGTACAGAAAAGACCATAAGGCAGTTTTTGCCATTAAGCCTGGCATTACTGGCTTAGCTCAAATTAGTGGATCCTCTGACCTGCCCTTTGACGAAGAAAACAAGCTCGATCTTTATTATATCGAGCATTGGTCTTTGTGGCTTGATATCAAGATTCTCATTAAAACCTTTATTTTCATGTTCATTGATAGATCTGCTTGTTAAAAGAACAGAGTTTCGTTTTTCTGTTATATATATTAGAATATAAAAGATTTTATTAATGGCATTCTGTAATTAAAAAAGATTAATTTTAATTATAGACTGCTGTTAATAAAGTGAAGGGTATGATACTCTTCCGCCCAAGCAGGGTGCTAAGCATCCAGGCATGATAACAGCGGAGGTACCAATATGAAGATTCGGGGACTAAGAGCAACCGTTGACCTGTGTAGCGGTCCTTTTTGCGAACGTCCTTCTCCTGAGCAGGTGCTTGCCACTCTAGTAGTTGAGAAAAAAAATAATTCACCAAAGGTGGAAATCACTTTAAAAGATAATCGAGGACTAAGTGAAATAGGTTTCAAGGTTGTTCTCAACAGGATAAAATCGCAAAATAGTGTCTTGTCTAGTAGCCTCCCCGGCGAAGATTCCGTAGAGGTAATTCTCGACGCGGGGCATCCTTTCATTGACAGCTTCTTGACTGAACTTGGTAGAACGCTAATGGAAAAAGATATATTCGGAAGCTTTCATCCATATTTTCATGACAACGTTAGTCTTGTGGAAAATGATAAGACAGAAGACGGTCGGCTTCTTGGTAAAGCAATTAATGAGGCAATTCACACACGCAAATGGGTGGTTGCTTACGGAAATGAGAATAGCTATTCTTCAGCTACCATCTTCGCTTCTGCCAGTGGCATTGATATGGATGAAGAGAATGCCATGGATGTAATGAATGTTGCCCGCATCTTTCCGGACAAAAGCAAGCCTTTCGTTCGTTTCCTCGAAGTAGAAGACGAAAGAACTGCAAGAATCCGTTTTAGTATTCCTGATTTTATCTCGCTTGAGAAAAATCTTGTTCTTGTAGAAACCACGAAATAGAAAGCAAGCTCTGTTGCCAAAAGTCAGATATGGCGACAGAGCTTTTCTTTTTTTTATCTAGACAAATTAAAAAAAACGAGTAAGCTGTAAAGTGAACTCGTTTTTTAGTTTAATCTTTTTTGCTTTTATGAAGGTAGCTTTACTTCATGATTATTTAGTTCAGTATGGAGGGGCTGAACGAGTTTTAGAAAAATTATTGGACATTTATCCAGATGCACCTGTCTATACTCTTTTGTATAGGCCTTTTTCTTTGGCACCTAGATTAAGGAAAAAACTTGAGAAAAGAAAAGTAATAACTTCATCTTTACAGCATTTCCCCTTGGCTAAATCTCACCATCGACTTTATCCTTTGTTAATGCCATATATGGTAGAAAAATTTGATTTTTCTGATTTTGATATTGTTCTTTCAGATACATCTGGTTTTTCAAAAGGAATTATTTTACGTCCCCAAACACTTCATATTTGTTATTGTCACACTCCCCTAAGATACGCCTGGGACAATTCTCAAAAATATATAAAGGAATACAGGCACTTCTTTTTAGCTAGGCCTTTTGTTAAATGGGGCATCCATTATTTGAGAATTTGGGATAGACAGGCAGCAGAAAGAGTTGATTACTTTTTAACTAATTCACGCTTTGTTCAGCAAAGAATTGATAAATATTATCATAGAAGCGCTACGGTTATTTATCCACCTGTTGAAACTAAAGAATTTAAGATAGCAAAAAAACATAAAGATTATTATTTGATTGTAAGCCGACTCTTACCGTATAAAAAAACAGATATTGTCATAGATGCTTTTAATAAATTAAGGTTACCTTTGGTTATCATTGGAAGAGGTCCTGAGGAAAAAAGATTGAAATTAAAAGCAAATGATAATATTATTTTTCTAGGCAGCGTTTACGGTAAAGATCTCAATAAGTTCTACGAACAAGCCAAGGCCTTCATCTTTCCCCAAGAAGAAGATTTTGGCATTGCTCCAGTCGAAGCCCTCGCCTCAGGAAGACCCGTTATTGCTTATAAGGGTGGGGGAGCTCTTGAAACGATAAAAGAGGGCATTAACGGCATTTTCTTTAATCATCAAACTTCTGAAAGCCTTATCGAGGCAATAGAAAAATTTGAAAAAAATAAATTTTCTTGTCAAAAAATCAAAAATTCATCAAAATATTTTGATGAGTCTGTTTTTAGAGAAAAGGTTAAAAAATTTGTTAATGATAAATGGGTTAAGCATCAAAAAATATGGAATTTAGAGAATTAATTGAGTCTTTGAAAAGAAACTGGTTGCTGTTTTTGATAGTAATAATTTTATTCTTAGGATTAGTCTCGGGGATTGCTCTAACAAGACCTAAAAAATATGAAATCAATTTTTCTCTTTTGATTTCCCAAACAAGAACTCAGCAAACTCAAGATTTTAAATATGATACTTATTACGCTCTCGAGGCTAAAGATAAAATGGGGGACTATTTAGTTGCTTTCCTTAAAAGCCCTGAAAGCGTTAGTTCTATCTTAGATAAGGCCGATTTTAGCCTTAAGGATTTTAAAACTTATGACTTAAGATCTTTCTTTGCTCCATATAAGGCATCTTCTCAAAGTATCGGTGTAAGGTTTTACTTGAGAAATCCATCCTTTGCAAAAAATATCATTAATAGTTTAATTGAGGCTTCAAATGATAGTTTGGCTAAGACTTACATAGCCCAAGACAAAGATGCAAGTTTTGAGATTAAAAGCACTAACCCGTTAGTCTCTCTTAAAAAACAACGCCTATCTCTGATAATTATCATATCTTTATTCGTTGGTTTTATTCTAGGAGTACTGATTGTTCTGGTGAAAGAATATATGTTAGAATAAAATATATATTAATTTAATTTTTTAAAAAACATGAGAAAAGAAATTATTAAAATCTTAATTATTCTTGTAATTTTAGTCTTAGCTGGTTGGGGTGTTGGCTCATTTTTAAGCAAAGATGACCAATCCATCCTTCCAGAAGAAAAGAATATGCCAAAAAATTTATCTTGGGACAATCCTCCAGAAATGCAAATCGATCAAGAAAAGACCTATACAGCAACAATTAAAACTAACAAGGGGGATATGGAAATTGAACTCTTTGACGACGAAACACTCATAACTGTTAATAACTTTGTTTTTTTAGCAAAGCAAGGATTTTATGAAAACGTTAAGTTTCATCGTATAGTTAAAGACTTTATGATTCAGACAGGGGATCCAGGGGGCACAGGAGCAGGTGGCCCTGGATACACTTTTGATGACGAGATGCCAATTGCAAAAGAATACGAACGAGGCACTCTGGCAATGGCCAACAGAGGATCAAATACAAATGGTAGTCAGTTTTTCATCGTTCACAAAGACTATCCTCTTCCTAAAAATTATGTCATCTTTGGTAAATTAAGTGATGGTTTTGGGACTTTAGATAAAATTGCTGAAACAGAAGTTATTGACAATGGCATGGGAGAAATATCAACTCCTATCGAAGATATATATATTGAATCAATCGAGATTCAAGAAAAATAAATTAAATTAACTATTTTAACAACAAAAAACCCATCAAATTGATGTGGTTTTTTTTGTAGACTAAGTTTATTTTTTCCTTCTTTTGTTCCTCCTCAAGTCATCAAATTCTTTTACGGTCAGTTTGGCTTTTTTGATTTGCCTTGATATTAATCCAGGAGCCAATTCCTTGTGATTTGGAATACTAAGGGGCGGATAACCATGCTTATCATTGTATAAAATAATATGACTGCCTTGTTGATGGTCGATATAGTAACCTACTTTTTTGAAAACCTTAATAGCTGTTTTACCAGATATATTATTTAAAATACCCATTAAAATTATACTTTAATTTGCACATAGCTTGGTGTAAGAACTTCTAAGGGGGCGGTTTTATGGTGTTTCTTTAAGACTTTAATGTATCCTTGAATTGCTTCGCGGATGTTCTCTAGTGCCTCTTTTTTTGTCTTGCCTTGTGACATGCAGCCTGGCAAAGACGGACATTCGGCAATAAATCCTTTATACTCAAAGTCGTACTGAAGATTAATTAAGAGTTTCATAATTTTTAAGTTTAAATTAACTAGTTGTTGTAGATATTATAACCCCCTTCGCCCTAGGCGTCAACGAATCTTTTCCACTTTCACTTTTTTAACAAGTTTAATATAATAAGGTATAGCCAGATAAATTGGTGAGGTTTTTGGTATTTGCATGCAAAAATTTATTCTAAAAAAACTTTTTGATATTAGGCCATTGACTAAAAAAGGGGAGATTAATCTTCCTTGGATCTTAAGGTCTGGCAAGATTATTAAAATTAAAAAGGTTTTTGAATCACCCGCGCCAGAACCTCAAAAAAAGATAAAAAGGATTGAGAAGGAAGAAGAGCCAAATTATCCAGCTCGAGAAAAATGGAGAGAAAATATTTTTAGCATTGAGCCGGATTACGAATTTGAACAAATTCGTCAATCTATCATGGATGAGCTTGAAGATTTATCTTTAAAAGAAGATCGACTTAAAAGAGAATTTGGCCCGCCAGTCAATCTTCCAATTGAACCAGAAAAGAAAAAAGAGAAACTATATAGTTCTTGGCTTAAGAAAGTTTCTCCTCAAACAATTAACCTAAGGCTGAATTTTCCTAACCTAAGCCTAACCCCAACCTTAAAATATGTTTTGGTTGGTCTTTTGGTTTTGGCTGTTTTGGTTCCCAGTCTCTTAATCCTGCCTAATTTCTCTTCTAAGAAAGAGCTTATCTTAACGTCAGGTGATCAAGGTTATCAAAGCCTAATCAAGGCTCAGGAATCACTCTTGGCTCTTGACCCAAAAGAGGCAAGCCTAAATTTTAATCAAGCTTATGAAAATTTTGAAAAAGCTTCTAAAACAGTCAATAGTTTAGGTGGATCTCTCTTAAATATTGCCGACATTTTACCTCTAAAATACAAAGTTAGTAGTGGCAAGAAACTTTTAGCCGCAGGCAAGGAAATTGCCGAAGCGGGCACTTATTTGTCTAGAGGACTAACTGCCATCAATCAATTAAGCCTAGAAGACATCTTTAAAAAAGATGAAGAGGTCAGCTTAGATTCTCACAAGCCAACTTTTTATCTTAAAACTTTTAAAGAGGAGTTCTCTTTAGCAAAACAGGGCTTGAGTGACGGTATCCAGTACTTAAAAGAAGTTGATTCTCAAGATCTGCCAGAAAAATATCAAGATGACTTTAATTCTTTAAGCCAAATTATCCCGGCTCTAGAAACAAGTTTAAATAATTTTGATGGATATTTTGATCTCTTCTTGGCTCTTTTGGGAGATGAATCTCCTAGACACTACTTAATTCTTTTCCAGAATGACTCTGAGCTAAGAGCAACAGGTGGCTTTATCGGTTCTTATGCTCTCCTGAGTGCTTATCAAGGTCAAATTGACGAAATTGAGGTAAAGAATATTTTTGATGCTGACGGCCAGTTGATCATCAACGTTGTTCCACCTAAGCCAATCCAAAAAATTTCTTCCGGCTGGAGTACTCATGATGCCAATTGGTTTTTTGATTTTCCAACTTCAGCTGAAAAGGTCGCCTGGTTTTTTGAAAAAACAGGTGGACCAACTGTTGATGGTATTATTGCCTTAACACCGGATGTTATTGAAAATCTTCTCTCTCAATTAGGCTCAATTAATCTTGAGGAATACAATCTTAATATTAATAAAGATAATTTTGTTGAAGAAATTCAGTTTAAAGTTGAGAGAGATTACGACCCATACCTGAATCAGCCTAAACAGGTTCTGGCTGATTTTACCGATGCTCTCTTTAGTCGTTTAGCTGGTCTTTCAAAAGAAAAATGGCCTTCTATTATTCAAGTTTTTGGTCAATCAATTAAAGACAAAGATTTAATCGTTTGGCTTAAAGATGAAGTTGAGCAAGATTTTGTTATTGAACAAGGCTGGTCAGGAGAGATTTCAGATACCCAGGGAGATTACTTGGCTATTGTTCATTCAAATATTAATGGATATAAAACTGATAGGTTTATGGAAGAAGATATCCATTTATCAATTGATTTTAAAAATATTAATGACATTTCTCATCAACTTACCCTAACCCGCCGACATAAGGGCGGGGAAGAGAATTATGAGTGGTATAACAAGGTTAACGCTGATTATGTTAGAATCTATCTACCAAAAGGATCTGAGATAATCTCTGCTAGCGGTAATACTTCTGAAGACAATTCCGTACCACCCCTTGATTATGAATTGGCTAGTTTTAGACGAGATGATTTAATCGCTTCGATTGAGGCGACTCTTGAGAAAAGACACGACCTCGGGCTTGACATCTTTGAGGAATCTGGCAAGACTGTAGTAGGAGCTTGGCTCTATACTAGTCCAAATGAAAAAACAACATTTACTCTTAATTACAAAATCCCTCAGATATTTTCATCGAAAGCTCTTTCGTCTTTACCAATTGAAGGCGATAGCCTTGAAAGCCTAAGTTACAATCTAATTTTCCAAAAACAACCTGGTTCTTATGATGCTCCCTTAAGAACAACGATTTACTATCCCGATAATTGGAAAATTAAACAGATTTATCCAAGAGATAAATTGACCTCACAGCATCCAGTTAGATTTAGAGATAGCCTAAATACTGATAAAATTTTTGATGTTAATTTTAAAATCAACTAAATGATAAAAAAGCTTTTTAAGTTTTCATCTAAAACAATTACCTCAGCGGCGCTCCTCTTGGGAGCAGCTAGTTTTTTAAGTAGACTCTTGGGTCTATTGCGAGCCCGCATTTTTGCTTATCAGTTCGGAGCTGGCCTAGAACTTGACATGTATTATGCCGCCTTTAGAATACCAGACTTAATTTTTAATATTATCATTATGGGAGCGGTTAGCTCAGCCTTTATCCCCATTTTTACCGCTAAAAGACTTGAAAAGAATAAAAAAGAAAATCACTGGTTCTTAGCTAATAACTTTCTTCACTGTTTTTCTTTTTTGATTCTTTTAACTTGTCTGGTTTTGATTTTAATTGCACCTCAATTAGTTAAAGTAATTGCACCTGGATTTGATCTCCAGGCTCAAAGAACAACAATTACCTTAACCAGAATCATGTTAATTCAGCCCATTCTTTTAGCAATATCAGGCATCGTTGCCGGCATTCTTCAGAGCTTTAATCTCTTTTTTGCCTATGCTCTTTCTCCGGTGATGTATAACATTGGCATTATCTCAGGCGCTCTATTCCTGGTTCCAAGATTCGGCATTAATGGTCTGGCTTTCGGCGTTGTTTTAGGATCATTGCTCCATCTTTTGATTCAGTTACCAAGTTTAATTGCAGCTGGCTTTAAATACCATTTCTACGTCAACCTCAAAGATAAGTTGATGAGAAAGATTGTGAAACTAACCCTACCAAGAAGCCTTGGCTTGGCAACGGTTCAATTAAACATTATTGTCGTTACGGCTATTGCCTCAACTTTAGCAGTTGGCAGTATTGCCATCTTTAATTATGCTAATGATATTCAGTATGTTCCTTTGGGCTTAGTTGGCATTGCTTATGCTGCCGCAGCTTTCCCTAGATTGTCAGCTAATTTTGCTCAAAAAAAATTAAAGACTTTTAAAAGAACTTTAATTAAAACTTTTTTTGAGATTGTCTATTTAGTTTTACCAGTTGCTGTCATTTTCTTTATTTTAAGAAATGAAATCACTGAAGTTTTGCTTAAGACGGGTCAATTTAGTCAAGCAGATGTTCTTTTAACGGCTTCGGTGATTGGCATTTTTTGCATCGGTATTCCTTTCCAATCTTTGGTGCCTTTGTTATCACGAGCTTTTTTTGCTCTACATAATACAATTACACCTGTTATCATCAATCTTTTCTCGGTTGGAGCTAATATTTCCCTAGCCCTTTTCTTTGTTAAAAATCCTCAAATTTTTAACTCAATAAGCCTTTCGGGAGATAAAAGGATCTTGGCATTGCCCTTAGCTCTGTCTTTATCTGGTATTTTAAACGTTATATTATTATTTATCTTTCTCTTGAAGAGATTAGGTAAAATTAATTTAAAAAGATTTTTAATTAAGCTTTTTCAATTTATTCTTTTAAATGGCTTTCTTTTCCTTACAGTCTTTGCTCTAAGACAATTAATTTATCAACATATTGGTCCCGGCTCTGTTTTAACTAGCTTAATCGTTGGCATGATTGTTGGCTTAACCGCCCTGCTGATCTACGTTTTTCTAAGTTATCTATTCAAGGTCAAAGAGTTAAAAGAGATTTTTAAGGTTTTTAGAAGGTAAGACTATGTCAAATAAAATTAGAAATTTCTGCATTATTGCCCATATTGATCATGGAAAATCGACTTTAGCCGATCGTTTTTTAGAATTGACTAAAACAGTGCCTGAAAACAAAATGAAAGATCAGCTTCTTGATCAAATGGACTTAGAAAGAGAGCGGGGAATTACAATTAAAATGCAACCTGTTCGAATGAAACACGATAATTATGTTTTAAATTTAATTGATACCCCTGGCCACATGGATTTTGCCTACGAGGTTGAAAGATCCCTGGCAGCCGTTGAAGGAGCGATTCTCTTAATTGATGGCACTAAAGGCATTCAGGCTCAAACCTTGGCCAACCTAAGATTAGCTCAAAAACAAGGCTTAGTTATTATTCCAGTTGTTAATAAAATTGACTTAGAGGCGGCTCAAGTTAATGAGGCTTCCTTAAAACAAGAAATTGAAAGCCTTTTGGGAGAAAAAAAGATAATAAGTATTTCAGCTAAGCAAGGAATAGGTATTGATAAGGTTCTTGATAGAATTATTGATAAAATTCCTTCACCAAAAGAAAAAGAAAACCAAAGCCTTAAGGCTTTGGTTTTTGATTCTTCCTATGATCCTTATCTTGGCATCATTGCCTATGTCCGGATTTTTGAAGGAAGCATTAAACAAGAACAAAAATTTAGGCTTTTAAATGTTAATAGAGAAGCTAAGGCAATTGAACTAGGATATTTCTTGCCAGAATTAAAAAAACAAAACCTTTTAGAGGCAGGCGAGATTGGCTATATCGCCACTGGCCTAAAAGACAGTTCTTTGGTTAAAGTTGGCGAAACGATTGTTTTGCCAGAAGAAAAAAAGACCAAACCGCTTCCTGGTTATCGTGAGCCAGAAGCTTTGGTCTTTGCAAATATTTTTCCTAGTGAAATGAAGAGCTTTCCTCAATTAAAAGATGATATTGAAAAGCTTCATTTGAATGATTTTTCTTTTAGGTTTGAGCCGATTAATCATCCAATCCTTGGAAGAGGTTTTAAGGTTGGTTTCTTGGGAATGCTTCATCTAGAAATCATTTTTGAAAGACTAAAAAGAGAGTATGGTACCAAAATTATCCTAACCTCGCCAACTGTTATTTATAGGGTTAAGACAAAAAAAGAAGACGTATTAGAAGTCTCATCGGCTCAAGATTTGCCCGATCCAGATCAAAGAGAAATAATTAAAGAACCGTGGGTAAGACTAGAAATCTTAACACCAAGCCAATATTCAAGCAAAATTCATGAATTGCTAAAACAGGCTAGGGGAGAGTTTGAAGATACGAAAACTCTTTCTACCCAAGATAGTCTTTTGATCTATAATGCCCCTCTATCAGAGATTATTGAAGATTTCTTAGATAACTTAAAAAGCATTTCTCAGGGTTACGCTTCTTTCAGCTACGAAATGGTTGGTTATAGAGAAGTTGATTTGGTTAAGCTTGATTTCGCAATTGTTGGAGAAATAAAGCCGTCTTTATCAAGATTAATTCATAAAGATAAGGCTTATAGGGTGGCTAGAGACTTTCTTCTAAGATTAAAGCAAAATCTTCCGGCTCAACAATTTCCTCAAGCTCTTCAAGCCAAGATTGGGTCAAAGGTAATTGCCAGAGAAGATGTTAGTGCTATGAGAAAAGATGTAACAGCCCCTCTCTATGGAGGTGATTACACTAGGAAGAAAAAGCTCCTAGTCAAACAAAGAAAAGGTAAGAAAAGACTTTTACGTGACGCTAAGGTTAAAATTCCAGAAGAGGTTTATTTAAAAGTTTTAAAAAGAAAATAGTTAACTATTTTAATTAAAATCTAGATTTAAATTTCTAGATTTTTGTATTAAAAAAAGCCAGCGGTCGGATTCGAACCGACGACCTTAGCTTTACGAAAGCTCTGCTCTACCAACTGAGCTACGCTGGCTTGTTAAAATCTCTTCTAATTGTTAAAATTGATTAAGTAAATGATGGGATAACAAGAAAACCAACCATTGAAAGAATGATAAGAATAACGGCAATTTTCCAAATTAAATGAATGATTTTCTTTGTAGTTTTAGCCATGTTTATGCTTGTTATACCATAGCTTTTATTTAATTTAAAGAGTTTTTGATGTTTTCCCGACTTCTTAATTCTAAAATATTCTTTCTTCTAATCCTTTTAATAATTGGCTATTTGGGCTATGCTTCGGTCAACGCTTTTTTGGAAAAAAAAGAAATTAATGATAGCCTAGCTTCTCTTAATGCTGAAATTGAGGAAATGAAGGCTAAGAAAGAAGAATTAAAAGAAAATGAGGAATATTACTCAAGTCAGGAATTTTTAGAAAAAGAAGCTCGGAGACTTTTAAACTATCAAAAGCCAGGTGAAGAAGTAATTGCAGTTATTCCAAGTAAAGAGATTCGGTCTTCTAGAGAAGTGGTCTTTCAATTTCAAGAAGAAGAGTTGAAAGAATTATCTAATTCTCAAAAGTGGCTAGAATATTTTTTTGGTAAGCGGGATTAGTTGAGTGGTTCAACGTAACCTTCCCAAGGTTGAGACGCGGGTTCGATTCCCGTATCCCGCTCAATTAATTTGTTAATCAAAAATTATGAAAAAAATCTCTAAGAATGCTCGTCTCTTTTTGCTTTCGATTTTTATCATTATCGTTGTTAACCTTATTGGAGCTGGCTTCACTCAGCCTTCAATTGAAGGTTGGTATAACAATCTCGTTAAGCCCAGCTTTAATCCACCTAGCTGGTTGTTTATGCCTGCTTGGCTCTTCCTATATTTCTTAATTGCCTTGTCCTTATTCTTAGTTTTGAGAAAGGATCATCCAAAGAAAAAGCAATCTTTATGGATTTTTGGCATTCAACTCGTTTTGAATTCCCTTTGGTCGGTTATTTTCTTTGGTCTTCATTTGCCTTTGATTGCTTTTATTGAGATTATCTTTCTTTGGATTTTCATTCTGCTAACAATGATTTGGTTTTACAAGATAGACAAAGACGCTGCTTTTCTCTTGATTCCTTATCTTATGTGGGTGAGTTTTGCAAGCGTTTTAAATTTTGCAATTTATTATCTAAATTAGAAATATGGAAAAAGAACCAAACATTAATCCTGAACAAGAAAGCTTCAAAGAAATTCCCCTAGAGGTTATTCAGACACACATTGATCCACCTAAATTTGCAATCAGCTTCAACTCTGAACAAGAAGGTTCTCTCTTAACAAGAGTATATAATCAAGCTATTTCTGAAATTTTTGAACAAGGAGACCCAAAAGATCACATTCACATAAAGGGAGCAACTCAGGCCGAACCGCATAAACCCGGTCTTCATATTTGGGAATTCTCTCGACAATTAAAAGAAGACATAGAAGCAACCTTACCTAAAATTCAACAAAGAGCAAAAGAGCTCTTCGAGAAAGCCTAAAAAAATTGACAAAAGAGTAATTTGGTTTTAATATTAAGGAAAGGAGGTTGCCATGCTTGCAATTCTAAGAAAGCTTTTTCTTAGCTTGTTCTTTTTCAGTTTTTTGGAATTTATAGCTTATTTTTTGTTTAGTGCTGTTCTTTCTGTGTGGCACTATCAGGAAACAATAAGATCTATTGATTCACCATTCGCGTTCGAAGTCTTGCTTGCCATCTCTGGGATTTGCTTCATTCTTCTTATTTGTTTATTGGTAGACATAATTAAGTATTTTTGGTGCGATTGGACAGAGGAGAAAAAATGATTAATAGGATTTTAAAGAGAAGCCCGATCACAATACTTTTTCTTTGGCTTTCTGGGCTTTCCATCAAGAATTTGATTGATGTCATTATTGATCTGACCCCTGCCTTGGGAGAGTCTTTGGGAGAAGCTATTGTATCCATATTTTTCATAACCGTTTTGGCTCTTTCTGTTCTCTTGATTGGTATCTCTACCGTGTTCTTTATGAAGAGAATTTACTTAGACAAACATGATCTCGACGCATGATTAGTACAATCATGCGTTTTTTTTATTTCGCTCTTTCAACTGGAAATTAAATTCTATTTGATATAAAATGAAGACATGATATCTCTTCGCGAACTCAAAGAAAATTTAATTGATCTCAAGGATAATGTCCATCAAGCGATGGATTATCTTAAATTAAAAAATGCTGATAAGGAAATTAGGGAACTCGATCGGAAAATCCAAGATAAAGATATTTGGCAGAAAAATTCAGCTGAGGCAGAAAAAATTCAAACCCGTTTAAATTATCTAAAAGACCAACAGCAAAAATGGACTCATTTGAAAAAAGAAGCCGATGAACTTTTTTTGTTATTAAAAGATTTAGAGGTTGGGGATAACCAAGAAACACAGGATTTGCTTGAAGAAACTGACAAAGAATACCAAAAATTACAGAAAAAATACAAAGATTTTGAACTTGAAGTTTATCTTGGAAAAAAGTATGATAAAAGAAACGCCCTTGTTTTGGTTTATTCTGGTGCAGGCGGAGTAGATGCTCAGAATTGGGCTAAAATGCTTTTAAGAATGTATGAACGTTATACTGAAAAAAGAAATTTTAAAAGAGAATTAGTTGATATTACAGAAACCGATGAGGATGGTATAAAAAACGCTGTTCTAAAAATTAAAGGATCCTATGCTTATGGTCTTTTAAAAAATGAAGCTGGTGTTCATCGATTAATCCGCATTTCACCATATTCCTCTCAATCATTAAGGCACACATCTTTTGCTTTAATTGAGGTTTTGCCTGATATTGAAAAAAAGGATTTTGAAAATTACAAACTTAATCCTGTTGATTTAAATTTTGACTTTTTCAAATCAAGTGGTCCAGGTGGTCAAAATGTTAATCGTCGAGAAACAGCCGTAAGAATTACTCACAATCCAACGGGACTTCAGGCAGCATCTCAAAAAGAACGCTCTCAATCGAGAAATAAAGAAGAAGCAATGAAGCTTCTTTTAGCAAAAATTATTAATGTCTTAGAACAGAAAAATCTTGAAAAAATTGAAAGTTTAAGAGAAAAAATTTCACCTGAATGGGGCAACCAAATCAGAACATATGTCTTACATCCATATAAGCAGGTAAGGGACCATAGAACTAAACTAGAAATTCCTCAGGTTGACGATATTCTTGATGGTAACCTTGATCAATTAATTGAAGTTAATTTAAAAAAAGAATGATTGTTTTTGAAAATGTTTCAAAGAACTTTAATGGCTGTTTCGCTGTTAAAGATGTTAATTTAAGAATCGAACCAAGAGAATTCATCTCTCTTGTTGGTAGATCGGGAGCAGGGAAGACCACTTTAGTCAAGCTTTTAATTGGGGAGTATAAACCAACATCAGGCAATATCTTTGTTGATAACATTGATATTGCAACCATGAAAACTCAATTATTGCCTTTCTATAGAAGAAAGGTTGGTATTGTTTTTCAAGACTTCAAGCTTTTGAGTTTTAGAACGGCTTATGAGAACATTGCTTTTGCAATGGAAGTGGCTAATTTACCCCATAAGAAAATTAAGGAAGATGTTTTAAAGATTTTAAGGATTATCGGACTTGAAGATAGAAAAGATAATTTTCCTACTCAATTATCAGGTGGCGAGAAACAAAGAATAGCCATTGGACGAGCCTTGGCTCTTAAACCAGAAATATTAATTGCTGATGAACCAACTGGTAATTTAGACCCCATTCATACTTGGGACATTATTAATCTTTTGGTTAAGATCAATGAACTCGGAACAACTGTCATCTTAGCGTCTCATGACAAAGACATTATCAATTCTTTGGGCAAGAGAGTGGTTAGTCTTGAGGGTGGCAAGATTATTCGAGACGAGCAAGAAGGTAAATTTATTGTTTAAATTTAAATATGTTAATTCCTTTTTTAAGAATTATTAAAACTGGTTTCTCTGATTTTTGGAGAAACAAATGGGTTTCTCAGGCAACCCTGGGTGTTATGATCATTACTTTATTTGTTATTGTTTCGTTTTTTATTCTCGGTGGTATTACTGGTGGTTTAGTTGATAATCTAAAATCAAGAATGGATATCAGTGTCTATTTCAAAATTGACACGGACGAAGAAGAAATTTTAGAAATTAAAGATAACCTTGCCAGCATGGAGCAGGTAACAGGCATAGAATACACGTCAAGAAGCGATGCCCTAACAAGATTCAAAGAACGCCATCAAAATGATCCACTGATTCTTCAAAGTCTTGAAGAAATTGGAGCCAATCCTCTAACAGCTTCTTTAAGTATTCAAGCTAGAGAACCAGCAACAGATTTCCCATATTTGAGTCAATACCTTGATAGTAATTACGAGGCCTTAATTGATAAAGTTAACTATCAAGAGAACAAAGAAATCATTAGCCGAATTAGTCGTTTCTCTGGTGGCATTAAAAAAGCAGGTGTTATCTTAAGTCTTGTTCTTGTTGGTATCGTTATCTTGGTAACCTTTAACACTATTCGTCTAACCATCTATTCAGTTAGAGATGAAATCGGCATTATGCGTTTAGTCGGTGCTAGCAATGCTTATATCCGTGGACCCTTTATTGTTGAAGGTATCATTTACGGCATTATCGCGACTTTCATTAGCACCTTTGTCTGTTGGCTTGTTTTTAGGGGATTAAGTGCTAAGCTGTCTTCTATTCTTCTTGATTTTAATGTTTATCAATATTTTTCAGAAAACTTGCTTGGCATTATTGGAATGCAATTAGCCATTGGCATTGTTTTAGGTGCCTTAGGAAGCTATATTGCCATTAGGCGCTATTTAAAGATCTAATTTATGCTTTTGTCTCGCGACGCTATCTTAAGACATATTAAGGAGGGCAATATCATTATTGACCCTTTTTGTGATAAAAACCTAACTTCGGCTTCATATGATGTTACTTTAGGAAAATATTACTGGAATGAATCCTATCGGGACGGTGGCTACATTACCTACAATCCTTACTGTAAAAAAGACGTAAATAGGGTTTGGGGACCAGACTATTTGATCGCTAAGCCAATGAGAGAATGGTTAAAGAAATCACCTTTTAAAAGAATGACTGGCATTGGCATGGATGATTTGGTCATTTGGGTTGGGCCAGGCGAAACCATTCTAGCTCATACCCAAGAATTTATTGGTGCTCAAAGATGCGTCAACACAATGCTCAAGGCTAGGTCTTCTATGGGCAGAAACTTTATTGAGATTTGCAAAGACGCAGGTTGGGGAGACATAGGCTACATCAATCGCTGGACAGTTGAAATTACTAACAACAGTCGTTTTTACCACATTCCTTTAGTTGTGGGTCGAAGAATCGGCCAAATGACTTTTTTTGAGACCGAACCAATCAATGAAAAGGATGCGTACTATAAAAAAGGAAAGTATCAAGGCATGAAAGATCTAGAGAAAATAAAAAAAGACTGGCAACCTGAAATGATGATTCCAAGAATGTATAAAGACTGGGAATTAAAAAAGAAAAAATAAAAATTGCTTCAAATTTAAAAAATCACAATTTCGTGATTTTTTTGTGTAAATATTTACTTCTTAAATAATTTTATGTTATAATCAATTCACTTGTTTTTTAGAATAATTAAAAACAAAATATATTTGTTTTAAATTTTATGAATAAAAAAATTAAAAAATTATTTACTAAAAAAAGAATTATTTGGTCTTCAATTTCTTTAATTCTTTTGGTTATCATTATTGGTAGTTTTGTTGCCAATGTTTCAAAAAAGAATGGTCAGGTTAATCTTTTTGAAGTTGAAGCCACAGACCTAGAACAAACTGTTTCAGAAACCGGAACGGTTAAAAAGTCTAATGAAATTGCTCTAAGTTTTAAAGCTGGTGGAATTATTGATGATATTTATGTGGAAGTTGGTGATAAGGTTAAAAAAGGCAAACTTTTGGCTAAAACTGATTATGCTGACTTGAATGCTCAATATCAAAAAGCTGATGCTTCGTTTAAGTCAGCCCAGGCTCAGCTGAATAAGCTTTTGGCAGGAGCGACGGCTGAAGAAATTAGCTTAGCCGAAACTCAGGTTAACAACGCCAAAATTAATCTTGAAAACAAACAAACGTCTCTAGAAAATACCAGGCTATCGGCTGAGAATGACCTTGATGAGGCTTATCAAGACGCTCTAAGTTCGCTCAATAATGCTTATCTCGATTTACAGGGTTCTTATCTAGCACTTGATGATGTTTATCAAAGCTATTTCAATTCTAACAATATAGAAGGCATAACTGTTAAAAATGCCAGAGATATAACTAAAGAAAAAAGAGATAGATCTAAAACATATATTGACATTGCTTTGGCTAGCGAGACCGAAGAGGACATTGATTCTGCTTTAATTGTTTTAAAAAGTTCATTAGATACAGTCTATGACGGACTCTCAGACGCTCGAGATGTTTGCGACACGGTTCTCTACAGAACGACTGTAAGCGATACAGACAAAACAAGTCTTGATGCCCAAAAATCAAACATCAACACAGAAAGAACAAATATTATTAGTGCAAAACAAACAATTGCTTCAACTAAGATTACCAATCAAACATCAATTGATACAGCCGAGGCTTTGGTTAGGCAATACGAGGGAGCTTTGGCTGAAGCTAATAAGAGCTTAGCCAAGTTAATTGCCGGCCCTACGCAAGAAGAGATTGATGTTTATCAGGCTAGTGTTTCCCAGGCACAGGCTGACAAATCTCTTTTAGCTAGCCAAATTAACCAAGCTCGTTTAGTCAGTCCTGTTGATGCTCAAGTTGTCAGAGTTGAAAGAGAGGTTGGAGAAACCGCTATTGCAGGGGAAACTATTATTTCTCTTCTATCTGAAAAACCTTATCAGGTTGAAACTGACATCTACGAAGAAGATATTGCTAAGCTAAATCTTGGTGATGCAGTTAGAATTGAATTAATTGCCTTTCCTGAGCTTGATATATCTGGTACGGTTGCCTCAATTGATCCAATTGATAAAGTTGTTGACGGCGTTGTCTACTATGAGGTTGCCATTGATTTTGATGATGAAATAGAAAAATTAAAACCAGGAATGAGTGCTGATGTTGTTATTCAAACTGATTTAAGAAGTAACGTCATTGTTGTTCCAACGTCAGCCATTTTAAAAGAAAATGGAAAAACATATGTGAATGTTTTAGAAGGAGATCAAAAGATTAAAAAAGAGGTTAAACTTGGCCTTGATGGCGACGATGGCTTGATTGAGATTTTGAAAGGAGTCGCCTTGGGTGATCAAGTTATTTTGCCATGACAAAAAAACAACCAATTATTGAATTGAGAGAGGCTTGGAAAACTTATAATCCAGATAAGGTGCCTGTTCATGCTCTGAGGGGTGCTAATCTTAAAATTTTTCCCCAAAGATTTGTCACAATTAAAGGGCCAAGTGGTTCAGGTAAGTCAACCTTGCTTCATATTGTTGGTTGTCTTGATCTACCTTCAAAGGGTCATGTTTTTTTAGCTGGTCAAGATATTTCTAAAATGTCAGAAAATGAATTAGCTCGTATCCGTGGTAAAAAAATTGGTTTTGTTTTTCAACAGTTCAACATTTTAAAAAACTTGACTGCGTTAGAAAATGTGATGTTACCCATGGCTTTTCTGAACATAGATTTTTCTGAAAGATCTTGGCGAGCTAAAAAACTTTTAACCCTAGTAGGCCTTAAAGAAAGAGTTACTCATAAGCCCTCTGAAATGTCAGGTGGAGAGCAACAAAGAGTTGCCATTGCTAGAGCTTTAGCCAATGATCCAGAAGTAGTTTTGGCAGATGAGCCAACAGGAAACCTTGATTCAGTTACAGGAGAAAAAGTTATGCAAATTTTTAAGAGTCTTCACGAGAAAGAGAAGAAAACGATCATCATCATTACTCATGATGATGATGTGGCTGCTTACGGCGAAAGACTTGTTCACTTAAAAGACGGTCAGGTTATTTAAATTTATGAAAAAGGACTATTTCAAAATTGCTATTAGAAATTTAAAGAGTCGCTCTCTTAGAAGCTGGTTAACAATTTTAGGTTTTGTCATTGGTGTTTTTATGATTATTACACTTTTGTCTCTATCCGAAGGCATGAAACAAATGGTTATGGCTCAAATTCAAATGATGGGATCAGATGTTGTTATGGTCACGCCTGGTGATTCTGAAGATCTTTTTAGCAGCATGATTTCAAATATGAAAATATCAGAGGACAACATCAGAACAATTGAAAGAACCGAGGGTGTTGAAAAGGTTATTCCATACAATTGGAAAGGTGAAATAATGAGATTTGAAGGAGAAAAAAAGACCGTTTTCCTTTACGGTGTACCTCTTGATAATGAAAGCGCAACCTTGCTTCAGAATAAAATGGGGTTCAAGGCTGCTCAGGGCAGATTGCCTGAAAAGAACAAGAGGGAAATTATGATTGGTCCATTAGTGTCACAGGACCTTTTTCCTGGCATTGAAATGGGCGATGAGGCATATATCGCCAGTAAAAAATTCAAGGTTGTCGGTATCGCCAAATCTCAAGGAAGCAAGCAAGATGATAGTGCCATAACTGTTGACCTAGACATGTTTAGGAGAATTACTGGCGAAAGAAATGAATCACCGATGGTTGTTGCTGTTATAAAAGAAGGCTATGATCAACAAGAAGTAACCGACAATATCAAGCATAATCTTGAAGAAACAGGCAAGCGTCAACGCGGTAAAGATGCTCCTTCTTTCGGGGTTGTTAATAGCGAAAAAGCGATGGACATGGTAAATAGTGTTATTGGCACAATTCAGGGTGCCGTTATTGCTATCGCTGGTTTTTCTATCCTGATTGGTGCTATTGGCATCATGAACACTATGTACACCTCTGTTAGAGAAAGAACTCGAGAAATTGGTATCATGAAAGCAGTTGGTGCCAAAACAACTTCAATCACCCAAATCTTCCTAATCGAATCAGGGATTATGGGTCTAATTGGAGGATTAGGGGGAATGATTTTAGGTGTAGTTTTAGCTAAATTAGCGGCTTTTGCTCTAAGTGGTCAAGGAGCTGGTTTCCAAATTCAGGCTTATGTTTCTCCCAGCATGGTCATTTCCACCCTCTTGTTTGCCATTATTGTTGGCATGGCTTCAGGATATTTTCCTGCTAGAAAAGCAGCGAAATTAAATCCAGTTGATGCTCTAAGATACGAATAAATATTATTTTCAATTCTTTTAGGAATAAATCTCGTTCCTCTTTTTTTTATCCAATTTATCTGATATGATTAAATTAGTATACCGTTTTTGTATGCAAGTTTTCGTATTTAAAAATGTTGATTTTAGATAATCCAGTTTATTGTTTTTATGCTTTGCCTCTTGTTTTTATGTCTCTTTTCCTCATTTTTTACTCTCGATAATTTATGGAATATAAACCAACAATTGGAATGGAAGTTCACGCCGAACTTAAGACAAACACAAAAATGTTTTGTTCGTGTAAAAATGATCCAGACGAACAAGAGCCAAATAAAAATGTTTGTCCGATTTGCTTAGCTCACCCTGGTACGCTGCCAACGGCTAACAAAGAGGCCATTAAAAAAGTTTTAAAGGTTGGCTTAGCTTTGAATTGTAAAATTAATGAATTTTCCCAATTTGATCGTAAAAACTATTTCTATCCTGACCTTCCAAAGGGTTATCAAATTTCTCAATACAAACATCCTCTTTGCGGTCCTGGATTTTTAGAAGTCGAAGGCAAGAAAATTGGTATTACTAGAATTCATTTAGAGGAAGACACGGGTAGATCTATTCATCCTAAGGGTAAGGATTATAGCTTGATTGATTTTAATCGAGCTGGCGTTCCTTTGATGGAGCTAGTTACTGAACCAGAAATTAATACAGGCAAACAAGCTAAGAATTTCTGCGAAAAGCTTCAATTAATTTTAAAATATCTAGATGTTTCCTCAGCCGATATGGAAAAAGGTCAAATGCGTTGTGAGGTTAACATCAGCATCTCTAAAGATGAAACAAAGGGAACAAAGGTTGAAATTAAGAATCTAAATTCTTTCAAGGCAGTTGAAAGATCAATTGATTATGAAATTAAACGTCAGACCAAAGTTTTAGATGAGGGTAAAAAGGTTATTCAAGAAACACGCGGCTGGGATGAGAAAAAACAGAAAACTGTTTCTCAAAGGGTAAAAGAAGAAGCTCATGATTATAGGTACTTTCCTGAGCCAGACTTGCCGCCAATGGAAATTGGCAAAGAAGAACCAACAAATTTAGACAAATTAAAAAGCGATAAAATATATTTGTCAGAAATTAAAAAAACCATGCCAGAACTACCCCAAGACAAAACAAAAAGATTTGAGGAAGAATATGGTCTTTCTTCCGACCAAATCGATATTTTAGTTAAAAACAAGGATCTGGGTGAGTACTTTGAAAAGGTTGCTTCTGACTTAAAGGAATGGGTAAAAACCGAAGAAAAAGAACACGAGCTTAAAGAGAAAAAGACGAAAAAGCTTTTCAAGTTAGCTGCTAATTATATCATCACCGAACTTCAAAAATTGACCAAAAAAACGGAAAAGGAAGAAAAGATTGAAAGAATTACCGGAGAAAATTTTGCTGAGTTGATGAAGATGATTTATGAGGGAGAGATTAGTTCTTCGGCTGCTCAAAAGATTTTAGAGGTTATGTATAAGACACAGGGCGACCCATCTCAAATTGCCCAAGAACAAGGCCTAATTCAAATGAGTGATTCTTCTCAACTAGAAGAAGTTATTGATAAGATCGTTAAAGAAAATTCTTCGGTTGTTGAAGAATATAAGTCGGGTAAGGAAAATGCCCTCCAATTCCTAATTGGTCAGGTTATGAAAGAGACAAAAGGTCAGGCAAATCCTCAGGTTGCTCAAGAGCTTTTATTTAAAAAATTAAAATGAAGAATAGGACTTGGGTTGAGGTAAATTCGGAAGCAATTAAGCATAACCTAGAACAAGCTAGGAAACTTCTTAAAAATGACGTTAAGTTAATGACTGTTGTTAAGGCCAATGCTTATGGTCATGATCTTTTAAGCTTGGTTTCGGTTCTAGCCGAAGCCGGTATCGACTGGCTCGGCGTTGATTCCCTAAAAGAAGCCCTAGTTCTGAGAAAAAAAGGAATCAAGCTGCCCATTCTCATACTGGGATATGTTTTAAAAGACAATCTTCTAGAGACACTTAAAAATAATGTCAGTTTCGTTGTTTATAACAAAGAAACTATTCAAAAACTTGGCTCTTTAAAAGAAAAAGCAAAAATTCATATTAAAGTTGAAACAGGCACAATGAGACAGGGGGTTTTTGTAAAGGATTTGTCTAAATTTATCCAATTAATCAAAAAATATCCAAATATTGAAATTGAGGGTGTCTATACCCACTTTGCCAATATTGAAGATACGACTAATCATGGTTTCGCTAAAAAACAGCTTAGAGCTTTTAGTGAAGCTATTAATGTCATTGAAAAAGAAAAAATCAAACCAATTATTCATTCTGCTTGTAGTGCAGCTTTAATCCTTTACCCAGAAACTCACTTTGATATGGTTCGTTTGGGTATTAGCCTGTATGGCTATTGGTCATCACCCCAAACAATCGTTTCAGCTAGAAATCTTAAAAGAAAAGTTGAGTTAAAGCCAGCTCTGACTTGGAAAACAAGAATTGCTCAGATTAAGAAGGTGGCGTCAGGAAGCTCAATTGGTTATGGTTTGACTGAGAAAATTAATCAAGATAAAACGATTGCTATTGTTCCCGTTGGTTATTGGGACGGTTATGATAGAAAGCTTTCAAGCATTGGCAATGTCTTGGTTAGAGGGGAGAGGTGCAAGATCTTGGGCAGAATTTGCATGAACATGCTAATGATTGATATTAGTCACCTAAAACAAGTTAATTTAGAAGATGAAGTTGTTTTAATCGGTCGACAGGGCAAGGAAGAAATTAGCGTTGAAGAGATTGCCCAAAAAATTAGCACAATTAATTATGAAGTCATTACTCGGATTAATCCTTTAATTCCGAGATTATATGTGTAAATTAAAAATATGTGGTGGATAATTTTAATTATCATTGTTGTTCCGTTAGCCGTTGTTGCAATGATGTACAATAAGCTAATTCGCTTGAGAACTCGAGCAGAAGAAGCTTGGTCAGATATTAAAGTTCAGCTCAAAAGAAGATACGATTTAATCCCTAATTTAGTTGAAACAGTTAAAGGTTACGCCAAGCAAGAAAAGTCTGTTCTTGAGAATGTTACCAAAGCAAGGACAGCCGCTATGAGCGCTAAAGGCATAGGCGATAGCTTGAAAAAGGAAAATGCTTTAGCGGGTACGCTTAAAACCTTGTTCGCTGTTGCTGAAAACTATCCAGACCTAAAAGCAAATGCGAATTTTCTTGAACTTCAAAGAGAGCTATCTGATACAGAAAACAAAATTCAAGCTTCGAGACGATTCTATAACGGCAATGTTAGGGACTTGAATATTGCAATTCAAACTTTCCCAACAAACATAATTGCCAATCTATTCAAGTTTAAGAAGAAAGATCTCTTTGAGCTTGCTTCTAAAAAAGAAGCTGAGAATCCAAAAGTGAAATTCTAACTTAATTCTCATGACCCTCTATACTCATAAAGCCTCCAACATCAGGAGAACTTGGTTTTTGATGTTTGTTTTTCTTGTTTTGATTATTGGCGTTGGCTATATCTTTAGTTACGCTCTTGAAAGTCCAGCCATTTTGTATGTTGCTGTCTTTATTAGCATCTTTATGTCTTTTTCCAGTTATTGGTTTTCGGATAAAATCGTTACTAAATTAGCTAAGGCCAAAGAGGTTAAATTTGAAGAGAATAAAGAACTTTACAGAATTCTGGAAAATCTTTCAATTACGGCAGGGCTACCAATGCCCAAGCTTTATCTAGTTGAAGAAAGCCAGCCGAATGCTTTTGCTACGGGCCGAAACCAGAAACATGCGGTTGTGGCTGTTACAACTGGTCTTTTAGAAAAATTAGACAGATCAGAGCTCGAAGGAGTTTTGGCTCATGAATTATCCCATATAGGCAATAAAGATATGCTTTTAATGACAGTGGCGGTTGTTTTGGCTGGGACAATTGCTTTGGCGTCTGATTTATTCATCCGAATGAGGTGGTTTCGGGGAAGAAAAAAGAGTGGCAATAGTCAAGTTCAGTTAATTATGATGGCAATTGCTTTAGCGGCTGCCATTTTAGCACCTGTTGCAGCTAGTTTAATCAGAATGGGCATTTCAAGAAAAAGAGAGTTTCTAGCTGATGCAACTGGGGCACTGATTACTCGCTACCCTGAAGGACTGGCCAGGGCATTAGAAAAAATTAGCACTGATCAAAATGAGATGAAGTCAGCTAAAAATGCAACAGCTCATCTCTATATCGCTAATCCTTTTAGGGGTAAACAAAAAAAGAGTTTTACGTCACGCCTCTTTATGACTCATCCGCCAACAGAGGAGAGAATAGCAAGGCTAAGAAGTCAAAAGATATAATTATGCTTCGAGAATCAGGGCAAATTCAAACAGAAAGAAAAGAAGAAAATGGGAATTTTAATTTTGAAGAGATTGAAGAAATTGAGCCTGCAATGGTTTCTTTGGCCGAACAGCTAAAAGAAAATCTTGAAGCTGGAAAATACAACGTCTTGATAAGCGATGACGTAGGCGGAAGAATTCCTACCTTAATTTTAAGAAAGTTATTAAAAAAGATTCATCCAGATAAGGCCGTAAAAACATATTTCGTTTCTGGTGGTCTACGTTTATCAAAAATCGACGCGGAAAACCATGAAAAGCTACAGAAATACCTTAAAGAAAGAATAAGTGATGAAGACAGTCTTCTTATCGTTACTCAATTTATGTTTACAGGCAGAACGTTAATTAAGTTATCTCAAATTCTGAATAAGGCCGGTTTTAGAGATTTTGATATCGCAGCTGCAGAGTCTCTGCCTTATCCAGAACTTGCAGACACGCTAAAGCTTCGTCTGGGGAGTAATAAGCTATATATTGGCAACACCAACCACAGCAAAATGCATGAATATCACGAACATCTAGCAGGTGTAAGAAAAACAAAAAACTACTCTCCGCATCCGGAAAGAACGGACAGGGTTTTTAAAGAAGAAGGACGTATTTTGTCTGATGATGAATATAGGGAAATTTTTGGCCTAGATATTGTAGAAAAACCCAGCGTTTACAGAGAAAAGACAGAAAATCCTGATAATCTCGCTAAATACAAAGAAAGGCTTCGTCAACCTCTAAGTGAAGAAGAAAAACAGAAAATCCAAGAAGACGTTAATCTTGCTAGAAGAGATATTGACCTGATTGTCGAAAAAGTTATTAAACAAGTTTGGAAAAAAGACCAAGCCAGTCAATAAATGAACCTTCCTAGCTTAAAAGAAGAAAAAGCTCTTTTTAAAAAAGAATTGCGTCTCATTGCTGGTATCGATGAAGCAGGGAGGGGACCATTAGCTGGTCCTGTTGTCGCTGCTATTGTTGTTTTTAACAACAAAAGCTTAGAAAGATGGTTAAATTTTGGTATTAAAGATTCTAAATTTCTTTCAGAGAAGAAAAGGAAAGAATTGTTTTATGTTATTAAAAAAGAAGCTGTTGAAGTTAAAACAGCTTCTGTCTCAGAAAAGGTTATTGATAAGATTAACATTCGTCAAGCAACTCTTTTAGCAATGAGAAGGGCCTTTCTCGGGTTAAAAAGTAACCCTGAATTTGTTTTAATTGATGGAAGAGATACAATTAGGAACTTAACAGTTAATCAAAAAGCTATTATTAATGGCGATGAGTCTTCCGTTGTTATTGCCGCAGCTTCAATAATTGCAAAAGAAACAAGAGATAATGTTATGCGACGTTTCGCTAAGAAGTACCCTGTTTATGGTTTTGAGAAGCATAAGGGTTATGGAACTAAGTTCCATCGGGAGATGATAAGGAGGAATGGTTCTTGTTCAATTCATCGTCAGAGTTTTAAATTGTTGTAGTTTAAACAAACATGGAAAAAGGGAGAGGTTTTGAAAACAAGTTAGAGGAGCAGAGCGTAGCTTTAGAGACTTGGAAAAAAGATTGGCAAAGTTGGTATAAAGACCAACAAAAAACCAAGTTTAGGGAAGTATTAAATAAATATGGCGTTGTTATCTCAGAAAATGAATGCGATCAACACTTTAATTCAATAAATATATTGAGTCAGTCAGAGTTTGAAAAAAAAATTCGGGAAATTGAAGACTGCTCGGAAGACGAAGCAGAAAAAATAGCCAATAAAGAGTGGGGCTTCTTAGACGCTAAAAGCAACAAAATTTATATAAATCCCGTTAAGCAAGACGGAAGAATAATCCCCGCTAACGGAAGAATTGTTCCGCACGAAGTTCTACATTTATCGTCGACCATGTTGAACGCTGATCAAGAAACAATTCGTTCTGGAATGATTACAGATGAAAAATCAAGACGGCTCGGCGAAATAATAATTAATGCTATTGATACAGAAATTGCGCAAGAATATGTAGGCAGTATTCCTCCACCACCAGGACATGAATTTTTAAATGTTTTAAGAGGAATTATCCCATTTGAGCTGTGGGTGAGGGCCAGCTTTACGAATAAAGACTATGAATTGCTTCAGAAAGAGGTTGAAGAGAGGCTTGGACAAGATGGCTTTGAACTCATTTGCTTGCTCTGTAAGTATAACCTGTGGTATGAACTGGTAGGAATCATTTCGAAAACAAAAGATGAAATAAATCTTCCTGAACACGTCGAAACAGAAGATAAGGAAAAAATTATGTCTATCGTAAATGGGTTGGGGTGATTAAAAGAAAATCCAGAGCCCTGTTCTAAAGAGTTTCTCGCGGAAGAAGAGAAACAAAGAATAATAAAAATTATTGATCAGCATACCGATAAAGATGGCTTTGTTCTCTTTGGAGAAATAGCTCGTAGAATTCTTGGCCAACAATCACAATATGCTAGCCGCTACATAGAGGCCAAGATTCCTGGATACCCAAAATTAGGAGAAGGGTTAAGATTCAGGGGAGAAGCACATGATTATCATAGAGTAAGAATCCATAAAGATGACATTCATGAATTTATTAGACGCTATAGAGACTATTTAAATAACCCAGAAAAATACAAAGATAAGATTACAGGAGAATAAACAAGGAGAGGTGCCAGAGTGGTCGAATGGGCCTGCTTGGAGAGCAGGTGTGCCAGAAATGGTACCATGGGTTCGAATCCCATCCTCTCCGAATCGAAAATTTCTTGTCGGATAGGCTAAAAAGCTAATACTATTAAAAACTTTAATATTTTAAATTATTCTATTAAGATACCAGCAGATTTTTTATGAGGTCACCAGAAAAATTTTCATTTCAGCCAGAACAGACTGGCGAATCCCTAGAAACAGAGCAAAAAAAACTGGATTCAATACGCAAACAACATCGCTATCAAGAGCGACCGGCTTTTTTTGATGAAACAGTATTAAAGCAAGGCAAAGACAATGAGCGTCGTAAACCAACAGATATAGAAAAAGAACAAATGAACAACAATATGAGAAAGCTGGGAGATGTTTTTGAAAATTCAGCTGTGCGCTGGCAATTAGATGGGGCCTTCAATATTTCCCTACTAAAAGGTGAATATATTGGTGTTCACAAAGATGTTGATCTTACAATTGACCCTGACGATTTAGAAAAACTTGAAAAGCAGCTTTTTCAAAAAGGATATGGCTTTTTTTTATCTTCAAAACATGATGATCCTAAAAAACGAAAAATGGAGTGGGTGTCTGCTAATGAATTTAGAGAAGCGCCAGAAGAACATTTAATGATTGTAGCTTTAGATGAGCAAGGTAAAATTAGCAACGAGGAAAGTTTAAACTATATTGACGTTCATTTAATAAAGAGAGGTAAAGATGGTAAACCATTAGGGTTTGGACGAGTAGCATTGCCAGAAAAATGGTATGAACCACAAAAGATAACTTTCCAAGACAAAGAAATTTATCTTTCTCATCCCGCAAAAACGGCCTACTTCAAAATTCATGGAACGCGAGAGCTTGATCGGACTGACCTGCAAGACCTGGCCGAGACAGGAGGCTTAACGCTAGACGATATAGATGAAATTGAAAATATTCTTGAGCAAGAATTTGAAAATCGCAAAACGTTAATCTTAGATATTATTAAAAGAATTGCTCCAGAAATTGGCGAAAGCTCTGGAACAGAAGAAATTTTCGCAATTCTAATGAAAAATGAAGATATTTCTGAAAGACTGAAAAAAGAGGAAGACAAACAACGTGTATACGAATTAGCCGAACGAATCGCAGAACAAGAAGATAAGTCATTAGAGAATATTGGGCAGATTGCGCTAGACACAGTTAATATTGAAGAAGAAATAATTGAACAACGCAAAGAATTACAGAGCTTACGACAAAAAGTGAGCAATGTCAAAAAAAACATAGAGGAAGGCTCAGATATTTAAAAGTATTATTTCTTGCAAAATGTGATGAGCTAATGAACAGAATAAATCAGGTTCGGAATATAAATATATTCATCTTGTTGTTGAATAATATTCCTAACGTTGTTCACGGTATCCCGCCAGTTAGGAAATGAAGTCATTGGCTCGCTCGCTACGCGGGCTCGCCAGCCGTTTTTCGGGGAAATTTCAAGCCGTTTTAAATTCAGTAAGGCCAAAAGCGGGCTTTTCGAATTTTTATTGATTAAATTCATTAATACTATCGAACATTTGAAACTATGACAAGCGGAAAAACAATAGGTGAAAATATTAAAAAAATGCGGGCTAATCTCGGCTTGACTCAAGACGATTTAGCCAGGAAGGCGAATATAAAATATACAACGCTCACTAAGATCGAGAGTGGTGTTGTTAATAAGCCAAGCGTCCAAACAATGGCAAAAATAGCCAAAGCGCTTGAAGTAAATGTTGAGGATTTGTTAAAATAATAAAAGCTAATTCTAATCTAAAAAAATATGGAGCAACAAATGGAATCACAACAAATTAACCAATCCGGTAACAAATTACCGATCACTGTGGCTATAAGTGTTTTGTTAACCGCTATTGTAATTGGTGGTGCAGTTTATTTCTGGCAAAAATCTACCAATGAAAAAGTTGTAGGTAATTTAGAACAAAAAATTTCAGACCTTGAAAAAGAAATTTCAACTATAAAGTCCGCTAGCCAAGAAAATTCTCAAGCAAATCCGACTCCAATCACATCCAGTCAGCCCAGCGATGAGGATGCTAACTGGAAAACGTATAGTGGAGATAAATATGGTGTAACATTTTCCTACCCTTCAAACTTTCAAATTGTTACTGACAAAATTCAAGATGAGCACAAAGGTCATCCAAAAGGATTTAATTGGTATCGCATTGAATTAACTGATTCTTCCGCTACGGAAAAACCATTTATGCGATTTGAAATCGATCCAGGCGGTTATGGACCATTCTTTCCAGATAAAACTTATCAAATTGCAGAAAGTGGAGCTAAAAAAATTGTCATAAATTCTGTAAATGACAGCAGTAGTGAAAATAGTAATGACGGTAGAATTCTTATAATTCCGAGCATACTCGAAGCAAGTAATGGTCATTCATATTATTGGCAGTTTTACTTTAACGAAGGGGGCAAAGATTACGAGCCAATATTCAAGCAAATACTATCAACTTTCCAGTTCTCAAAGTAATATTTATAAATTTGCCGCCAAAGAAAAACTTGAAATCGTCCTTTCCGCTCCAATTCAAGGCGAGGCGGGCGGAAGGAGGGGGCGTGGAGGGAATTCCGCCCGCCGAGCCCAGCCAGTTCCGTTCGGATATTTTCAAACAGACACCGCCAAATTGTACTTTTTGCGAAATCGTAAGGAATTAAATAAGAGAATTTGTATTTCATTAAAATTATGGAAAAAGAATTAAAAAGAGATTTTTCTCATGGATTAGAAAATCCTGAATTTTATGAACAAGTAAGAGAAGCAATAGCAAGGAGACTTGATGAGTTGGCTGCCGATCCTACGCTACATGGGGCAGGACTCTCTCTTGATATGGGCGAGGCAATTAGGAGTGGTAATAAGGTAGAATCAGCAAGAATGATTCATGATGCGATCAGTGGCGTAGGACAAGATTTTAGGTTGACTTGGGATGAAATAGATGGACTGAAAGCCGACCTTATAAAGAAAAGGGAGGATTAAGCTTTTTTCTTATGTTTATAAGGCTGTAAATTAAGCTGAAATTTTATTCGAGGATCCTCGTAATAATATTTGGAATTTATATAGGGAAGTAGAAACCCAAGCTTAGTAATATGCCAAACTTTATGCATCCCGGCACGAGGAGAGGATAAAATCTATCGTTTTCTAAGCTCTGATTAGACAGATTAATCAAAAAATATTAAAATAAGGTTTGCATCCATAAACTTTATTCTCTAAATTGCTATGAAGTATAAAAAAATACTGATTGCGATTTTTTGTTTAACCCTCTTTATTGGATTAGGATACTTAGTTGTTTTTGGCAGGGCTCTCGGTCAACCAGCTAACCATCTTGCTATTGCACTTGTTCTACCAAAAGTCATTTTAAGCTCTGAAGCAATAAAGATAGACAACGAAACCTATTTAACAAAAGACAGTCTTTCGTTTATCAGCAAGATGGAAAATCAAGGCTTTAACCATATTGAACAACTAGGTGCTGCCTACGTCTTTGAGAAAGGCGGTGTTAAATATGTCTCAATCAGTAAGATGTATTCATCCCATTTTAGACTTTTTAGTCAACCAAAAGACATTAATGATAAAAGTTAAAAGACTGACGAAAAAATTTAACGATTTTGTTGCAGTTAATAATATCTCCTTTAGTGTTAACAGAGGAGAATTTTTTGCTTTTTTGGGCCCAAATGGAGCAGGCAAAACAACGACGATTAAAATGCTTATAACCCTACTCAAACCAACTAAGGGACAAATTCTTCTGAATGGATACAATGTTCTGACTGAGCCAGGTAAGGCGCGTTCTTCTTTCGGCGTCATCTTTCAAGATCAAAGCCTGGATGAAGAATTGACTGCTTTAGAAAACATGGAGTTTCACGGTATTTTGTATCACATGCCCAAGAAGATGAGACGAAAAAGGATAGAAGAGCTTTTAAGGATGGTTGATCTGTGGAAGCGAAGAAAAGAGTATGTTAAGAATTTCTCTGGTGGCATGAAGCGCCGACTAGAGATAGCAAGGGGATTACTTCACCATCCCAAGGTACTTTTCCTTGATGAACCGACCTTGGGCCTTGATCCGCAAACAAGAAAACACATTTGGACATACATAAAAATACTGAATAAAAAAGAAAATATTACGATTTTCCTTACTACTCACTATATAGAAGAAGCCGAAAGAATGGCTGAAAAAATTGCCATTATTGATAAGGGAAAAATCGTTATTCAGGGATCGCCAAAAGAACTTAAGGAAAAAACCGATACAAGGTCTTTGGAAGATGCTTTCATCAAATTAACGGGTCATAGCATCCGAGATGAACAAGTGTCTTCAGTTGATCGATTAAGAAATCGACGACGAATTCACAAACATTAAAGATTATGAAAACTATCTACATTCTCTGGTTAAGACAACTCAAAAGATATTCTCGCTCAAAGGCGCGCATCATTGGATCAATAGGCCAACCTCTCTTGTTTTTAGTAGCGCTAGGCTTCGGACTCGGTCCTGTCTTTGAGAGAGCAGGCGAAGGCAATTATCTGCAATTTTTATCTCCAGGTATTATTGCTATGAGCATAGTTTTCACTGCCGTCTTTTCAGGCATAGAAATTATCTGGGACAGACAATTTGGTTTTCTAAAAGAAACTTTGGTTGCCCCTGTCTCTCGTCTGGAGATTATGATTGGCAGAACTCTTGGGGGAGCTACCATCGCTCTTTTCCAAGCCCTGATTGTTTTTGTAATAACCATTCCATTGGGGTTCAGGCCAAATTTAGTCATGTTGCCCTTAGCAATTCTTTTCATGCTTTTGATTGCATTGTTTTTTACTGCTCTTGGCACTGCTATCGCTTCTTTATTAAAAGACATGCAAGGATTTCAGCTAATCATGAATTTTATTATAATGCCTACCTTCTTTTTATCTGGAGCCCTCTTTCCAACTAACGGCCTTTCACCTATGTTAAAGCGTCTTCTTTCGATAAATCCTTTAAGCTATGGCATAGACGGATTGAGAGGAACCTTAATTGGTATTAGTAATTACGGAATATCCCTTGATTTTATAGCTCTGGGAGCAATTACATCGATCTTTTTAGTTCTTGGAGCATATCTTTTTTCAAAAATACAGATATAGTCTTTTCAGTTTTTAATTGAAGCTCTACTGAGCTTTTTTTATTTTCTGTGGATAAGTAATTTGACTTATGTAAAGCATGCTTTACAATAAGTAAAGCAAAGATAACTTAGTTTATTAATTCCATGCAATACAAAACTTTCAAAAGATTAAGGCTATTGACCGCATCTTTCGTCTCAGCAATTACAGCCATATCAGTTATTAATAACAATATTTACCTAGCCCTTGTTGGAGTTTTAATTGGCTTATTGTTTCTGCTTTTTGTCAGAAAGAAAACTAAGGTTGTTTTAGTCGATGAAAGAATTCAGGCCATAGGAGGTTATGCCGCTAGAATAACTTATATTGCCCTAACGATGATACTTGCTCTTTTAGCTCTGTTCTTTATGTCTGTTGGCAAGAGAACCAATGAAATCAACTATGAAGCCCTAGGCACGATCTTAAGTTACATTACTCTTTTGAGTCTAGCGCTTTATTCTCTTTCATATAAATATTACAGTAAAAAATATGGTGAAGAAGACAACAAACAAGATTAAGGTTTACAGGGCAATGCATGACATGACCCAAGAAGATCTGGCTAACAAGGTTGGCGTTACGCGACAAACTATTATAGCAATAGAGAAAATGAAATATATCCCGTCTCTAGAGCTTGGTTTTAAAATTGCTCAAGCCTTTAATGAGTCAATTGAAAAAGTTTTTAACTATTCTTAATTTATAAAAATGTTTAAAAAAATTGATAAAAATTTAATTACTTATCTTGTTGCTGCTGTTTTTTTAATTCTTCTCTTTGTTTTTTTGATTACATCTACGTGGATTGGCTATGGTGTTGAAGATCAGTGTAGGTTAGCTAAACAAAAATATGAGGGTGATTGCGTTGAAGCCTTGATGAGCTCAATTTCAGATGAGTCAACTAAGCTGGGCAAGAATAGCGCTATCTGGGCCCTCGGCCAATTAGGAGACAGACGAGCATTGCCCTTACTAGAAAGCTATTATTCGGGGGTTAAAAAAGAAAGAGAAAGCTGGGAAGAAGGGATCAGTCAGTATGAGCTAAATAAGGCCATCAAATTGTTAAAGAGTGGTTTTAATCTAACAGCTTTTGTTTGGCGATAAATTTATTTCTAGGATTAAAAAATATCAGATCAAATCTGATATTTTTTTAATTTGATAACCTCTTCTTATTTTTCTTTTTCTTTATGTGCCCATAGACTTGCAAATAGAGTTGTTAGGGGAGTGACAGCAATTAAACCAAGACTTGCTAAAAGAGTTCTAGTAATTTCTTCAGCAAAAATCTCATTGTTAAGCATATAGACTAGGGGTAAGTCTTGAAAAACACCAACAACTAATAAGAGGGGGAGGGCAATGCCGATATAGGCAAGAACTAATGTATTGATTGTTGCCAATAAATGATCTTTACCAACATTTATTGCACGTCTATAAAGCTCCTTGATTCCTAACTTTGGATTTGCTTCTTTTAAGGCAAAAACAGTAGAAGATTGATCAACGGCTACGTCATTTAAAGCCCCAATAGCACCAATGATGATTGTTGCTAATAAAAGACCTTTTAGATTAATTAAGTCTCCCCATAAAAAACGGATATGAAGAGCCTGTTCGTTAGCTTGGCCTGTTAAGCTAATTAAGCTAGAAAAGACTAAGCTAAGAAAGAAAACAAGAAAAAGACTAGAAATTGTTCCCAAAAGGGCTGCGTGAGTTTTTTTATTCCAACCATAAACGAAATATAGGGTAACAATCACAATAACGAGTCCGGCCGAAAGAGCAATCAAAACAGGTGAAGCACCTTTAGAGATTTGGGGCAAAACAAAGAAAAAAACGACTAAAAGACTGAAAAGAATTGTTAAAAAAGATTTAAGGCCTTGTTTTTTTGCAAAGAAAACAATGGCTAAGAAAAATATACCCGTTAAGATAATTAAATAGGGAATCCTGACAGGATGAGGGTAGGAAAAGTTTTCTTCGCCATTAACAACTGAATAAAGAAGATAGACTCTCTGTCCTTTTTTCAGGGGATAATAATCATTCTCAATGGTTATCTTCTTTCCTTTAAGGCTGCCCTTAAGAATATCTACTCTTAATTCTTGAACAAGAAAATTAATATCCTCGCCACTCTGAGTCTGGCTTGTCTCTTCTTCTTCACTCAAAACTTGGTCAACTTTACCAATTAATAATTCTTTGTTTGTTTCAATTCCATTTTCTTGAGCAAGAACAGGATTAATAAAAAGACTAAAAAACAAGATTAAGGCAAAAAGATAATTAAATGTTTTTTTCATAAATCTAATTTTAAAAAATATTCCTAATTAAATTATATAATAACCCTAAATTAGTTTAAAAAGCAAAGTGTTGATATTGAGACTAGAAAAAGCTTTTTTAAAAAGATATAATTAGGAACGTATTTTGTTTTTGTTTAATTTATTTTTTTAAAAAACTATGCGTTACACTATAATAATTATTCTAATAGTTTTACTAGCAATTGGTATCGCTTTTACAATTCCTCTTGCAAGGATGAAGCGAAAAGAATTCAAAAAGACCGGTAAGTATCCACAGGGTCATTATCTTGGTCTAGGCATTGCCCTGGGACTTCCCCTTGGTTATTTCGTTGCTTTTTTGCTCGGAAGGTTGTTGAGTAAAGATGTCCTGTTTTTTTCTCTTGGCCCATCCCTAGGCGCAGGAGTCGGCATAGTAACCGGTAGCATCCTTGAGAAAAAGAATAAAGATAAATTAAGGCCCCTGACAGAAAAAGAGCAAAAGCTAAAGAATGCTTCAATAATTATTATGTTGGGATTGCTTCTACTCGGAGTCGTTTCTTTCTTGTTTTTTCTTAGATAAATTTAATTAATTTTTTGATTATGAAGGGTTTTTTACATTGGCTCCCGCGAATTCTAGTTATACTATATATTCTTTTTATTAGTCTTTTTGCTTTGGATGTTTTCGCTGAATATGGTTTTCCTGAGGTTCTAGTTGCTTTGTTTATGCACCTGATTCCAAGTTTCATCTTGATTATTATGTTGATCTTGGCTTGGAAAAAACCAAAATATGGAGGAATCAGTTTCATGTTTTTATCACTAGGTTTTACCCTTCAATTTAATACAAACAGAATGTTTATTAGCTTTATTCTTCTTACTTGTATTCCGCTTTTAATTGGCATTTTATTTCTAGCTGAAGGATTAAGAAAAAATGAAAAAACCTAAAACAATACCACCAACTTATCTATATGCGGGAGTTTTTTTGATTATTGTTCTTTTTTTTGTTTTTCCCCATTTTAACCTTATTCCTTTTCCATATAATCTATTGGGCGGCTTGCTGATTCTAATTGGCGTATGGCTAAATATTTGGCCCTGGCAGCTATTTAACCGAGCAGGTACAACAGAAAAATATGTTGAGCCAACAAACGCTTTTGTTAAAGATGGTCCTTTTAGGTTTTCGCGCCACCCAATGTATCTAGGCATGTTTCTGCTATTAATTGGCTTGGCTGTTTGTTTTAAAAATATCCTTGGATTCATTAGCCCTCTTGCATTTTTTGCCATCATGCATTTTGTCTTCATCAATTATGAAGAAAAGGAGATGGAAGATCTTTTTGGTCAGAGCTATTTAGATTATAAAAAACAATCTAAAAAATGGTTTGGTTTTAAAATATTTAGAAAGAGATGAGAAAGGATAAAAATGAAAAAATTGTTATCTATAAAGACAAAAAAGGGCTATCCTTAAGTGTTAGAATTGACAAAGAAACCGCTTGGTTAACTCAAAAAGAGATGGCTATGGTCTTTGGTACAAAAGTTCCTGCCATTAGCAAGCATGTTAAAAATGTATACGAGGAAAAAGAGCTAGATAAAAAAACAACTATTTCCAAAACGGAAACAGTTCAAAAAGAAGGCAACCGGTACGTGAAACGCCAATCTATTCTTTATAACCTTGATGTAATTATAGCTATCGGCTACAGAGTTAACTCAAAAAAGGCCACTCAGTTTCGAATTTGGGCAACCCAGGTATTAAGAAATCACATTATTCAGGGCTACACGATTAATCAAAAGAGGCTCATGGAGTCAGATCTTTCTGAATTTACCCAAGCTGTTTCACTCATTAGAAGTACTAGGAGAGCAAAGAGACTAAAGTCTGGCGAAGCCAAAGGGTTATTAGAAATAATTACCGAATACGCTTATACGTGGCTTTTGCTTCACCAATATGATAAGGATAAGCTTGAGGTAAATAAGTTAACTAGATCCAAAGAAAAAATCGGTTACGATGAGACTAAAGATGCAATCGAGAAATTAAAAGAAAAGCTTATAGAGAAGAGGCAAGCCAGCCAACTTTTCGGCAATGAGCAGAATAAAAAACTTGACGCTATCGTAAATACAATTTATTAAACTTTTGATAAAAAAGAGCTTTATCCAAACATTGAAGAAAAGGCTGCTCATTTGTTGTATTTTGTTATAAAAGATCATCCTTTTGTTGATGGCAATAAAAGAATTGGCTCATTCCTCTTTATTGTTTTCTTAACTAAGAACCGATATGCTCATAAGAAAAATGGCAATAAAAAGATTAACGATAATGCATTGGTTGCCCTAGCCCTTTTAATTGCGCAAAGTAAGCCTGATCAAAAAGAGATAATGATTAAACTAGTTATTAATTTGTTAAAATAAAAAATATGAGTTTATTAAAGTATTTCTATCTCTATCTCTTGACCTTTCCTGTCTTTTTGCTAATTGATTTTGTCTGGCTTGGCCTAATTGCTAAAAAGTTTTACAGAAATAATTTGGGTCACTTGCTTTTGGATAAATTCAATCTATTTCCTGCCATGATCTTTTATCTTCTTTTTACTCTGGGAATTATAGTCTTTGCGGTTATGCCAGGCGTGGAAAAGACTTCTGTTGTTAGAGCCTTAGTTTTAGGAGCCTTTCTGGGTTTAGTCGCTTACGCAACCTACGATCTATCTAACCTAGCTACTCTTAAAAACTGGCCACTAATTATTGTTTTTGTTGATATTATTTGGGGGACTGTATTGGGTGGAACCGTAGCAACAATCAGTTATTTTATCTCAAGGCTGTTTATTTGATTTAATTCTATGAAAAAAAATCAATCAAAATTCTTCGGATCCTTAATGTTGATATGTTTCATTGCCTGGTCGTTTCTTTCAACCCGATACTTTGTTTTGAGAAATGATACTGTTGGTGGTATAATCTTTGCAATCAATGCTTTTCTTTTCCTTATCTTTGCTATTTTGTATCTAAAAGATGTTATTAAAAAAAGGAGGTGAACTATGACAAAAAAGAATATTAATATCAATATCCCTAATATCGATAAAATAAGAGAGTTGAGGAGATCTCGCAGAAAAAATCACCTTAAGTTTCCCTTGCTTGGATTTCTTCTCTTAGTTGTTGGCATTCTTTGGCTTTTAAATGATCTTCAGGTAATCAATATTCAGGTTCAAAACCTAAGTTGGTGGCCTATTATCATTATTCTGGTTTCTCTGGGAATCATCTCAAAAAGACTCAAAATTAGCTAATTCTTTCTTTTAAAAAAGACCCCGGATTGTTCTGGGGTCTTTTAGTCTTTAATTTTTGTTTTTCTATTCTGTTTCTTCTATCTCAACTGATCCACCTTCAAATTCAATAACCTGAGGGCCTTCTTGGTCTTCTTGTGTTTCTTGTATTTGCTCTAGCAAATCATCGTCAGAGACATCTCTAGCATCTCTTTCTTCTTCTCTTTCAATGACCTCGCCTGAATCTTCATCATAGCACTCATCAACGTAAACAATTGGAAAGTCATATTCTTCAATTAAAGAACAGAGAAAAGCGGTCTTTCCTTTGAGAAAGACTTTCCAGCCATCATCGGTATAAACAGCCAAAACATCACGTTCAAAATCTTCAAAGACTAAGCTGGCCTTAACATAGATTCCGTTGATATCTTGAATAGCAAGATCTGCTTCTGCAATGTTTAAAGACGAGTCTTCTGAGAATATTAAGCTTTTAAGCTCTTTGGCGCTAACCCCCATCTCAGCAACAACAATCTCTCCTTCTATTTTTTCAACAGAGGCAGAGCCAGAAATATCTTGACTAATATTTGTCGGATTTCCGATGTATTCAACCTTGCCCAGTCCAGATACATCTATGTCTAAATCTTCAATGGCGGCTACTTTGGCTTGCCCAGAACCTGAGATTTCTATCTTTGATTTTTTTGTAACTAAATCAAGAGCTTCAATCTGGCCTGACCCGCTAATCTCAATTTTGTGTTCATCTGTCTTTCCTTCAAGGATAATTTTACCCGATCCTGTAATTGAACTCTCGATTGTCTCGGATTGAACTTCAAGATCCATCTTACCAGATCCATTTATTTCAAGTTTCAATTCTTCTGATCCTAAGTCTGTTTGTCCAATAATTTCTGCTGATCCATTAATGGTAAGACTTTCAATATTAATGACATTAGCATAGACCTTGACTGGCTCTGAGTACCAAAAACAACCAATCGATCTTGAAATTTTAAGGGTTTCTCCCTCAACATTGACTTTCAGGCGTTCTAAGATGTTGTCTTCAGCTTCTAGTCGCAGGCTCTGTGATTCCGATTGAGACAAATAGAGAATTGAGCTGCCAAGATTTAATTCAACGTTTTTAAATTCTTCTACATCATAACTTTTTCCGATAACGTTACCTGATCCTCGTACACAGCCAAAATTATAGTAAATAACGCCGATAATAATCAAAGCGGCAATTGTGATGAAAACAGGTATGAATTTTTTCATATTTTAATATATTAACAAAGAAAACAAATTAATTTCCTCCGCTTCTTTAATCTTAATCATTAAAATCTAAAAAAGCAACATGTTGCTTTTTCAAATATTGTGTTAAAATATTTTTAGAATTTTGTTATATCATTTTTATGAAGATTAATAAAAAAATTAAACTATCTTTTTATGTTTTCCTTGTTCTTGTTGGTCTTGCCTTGATTGCTTATTTCATTTATTCAAATAATTTAATGGTTAGGGTTCCTAACGACGCAATCAGCGTTAAAGATTTAAAAAACAAGCCTATTTACAATACTGATGTTGATGTTTATGGAAAAGTTAATCTTTTAGAAGAAATGCTTGCACCAACTTTTGAGTTAATAAGCGATAAAGAAACCCTGATCGTTCAATATGCCCTTATGGCAGAAGATGATGGCACAGAACAGCCAGCTGTTAGCATTGAAAATATTCAGAACCATGATTGGGTTGTTGTTACTGGTCAGCTTAAAGAAAAAGGGAAATTTAGAGAAAAAGACGACTTTTGGGCAAGTAAAATTGAAAACCTAAGCAACCCTAGCGAAAGAGACGAAGAAGTTGGCACAACTGGAATTTGTCTAACCGATAAAGATTGCATTCTTTTTGGTAAAACAGGCCAATGTAATTGCGGTTGCTATTATAAGAATGAAGTGCCAACACATAGCGGGGGAGAGTGCTATTGCCTAGCACCAAGTGCCTGTAAGTGCGTTGATGGAGAATGTGAGGCTGTTTTTTAACCTATAGAATGTTAAATAATTCAATCCAATCTGAGTTAAAGCGACATTCTTCAAAAGAAAGAGCAAGGTCTCTTTCTCGTTTTTTTAAAACAGGAAAAGGTGAATACGGAGAAGGCGATAAGTTCTTGGGTATTAGAACGCCTAATTTAAAGAAGGTTGTTCAAAAATATTATGGACGAATGTCTTTAAGAGATGTTCAGTCGTTTTTGAGCAGTGAAATTCACGAGCACAGATCATTTGCCCTAGAAGTGCTTAAAAAGAAGTACAAAAAAGCGAAAAGTAAGGCTGAAAAAGAAAAAATCCTTAAATTTTACTTAAGAAACTTAAGAAACGTTAATAATTGGGACCTGGTTGACACCTCTGCTCACTACATTCTAGGAGAGTGGCTAATTGAACACCCTCAAGACAAAAAAGTTCTTTATGGCTTAGCTAAATCAAATAATCTTTGGGAAAAAAGGATTGCTATTATTTCCACCTTTGCCTTTATTCATCAAAATCAATTTGATGACACTCTTAAAATCTCTATGATCCTCCTGGCAGATAAGCATGATTTAATTCATAAGGCAGTTGGGTGGATGTTGAGAGAAGTCGGCAAGAGAGATCAGGCAATAGAAGAAAAATTTTTAAAAAGCTACTCTAAGATAATGCCAAGAACAATGCTAAGATATGCTATTGAGAGGTTCCCAGAAAAAAAACGTAAATTTTATATGAAAAAATAGAAAAAATGATTAAAGTTCAAACAAATACTTATAAGGATATAGATATTGATATTATAAAGGTAAGAAAAACAGTTAAAAAAATTTTTGAATTGCTTGGTCAAGATAAAAATATTAAAATCGACTTAAATTTCGTTTCTTCTCAAATGATAAAAGAGTTAAACCGACGTTTTCGCAAAAAAAATCAACCTACAACCATATTAACTTTCGTGGCAAGTGACGTTAAGAATTTCATTGAAAAGCCTTCAAGGTTTGAATATCTAGGAGAGATCTTTATCTGTTTAGAAGAAATTAAGAAAAGGAATCTTAAGGCCAAGATATCCACCAAAGAGGGAGTGACAGAGGTACTCGTCCATGGTATACTACACTTGTTAGGCTATACCCATAAAAAAGAGAAAGATAGCCTTTTAATGGAACAAAAAGAAAAAGAAATCTTAAGTGCGCTTTAAAAATATATGCGTAAAAATATTGTTTTAGGATTAGACATTGGGTCAATTAATATTCACGGAGTAATCGCAGGCATTCATCAAGATACTGGCAGAATTGAAATTATTGCTAGTCATAGCGAGCCATCTCAAGGAATTAGAAGGGGAGTTGTGGTTGAACCCAATGAATTGACAGAAACTATAGAGAAAGCATTAGCAACTCTTAAGAAAAGAGCGGATGTTTCAATTTCAGATGCATATATAACAATATCGGGGTCTCATATAGAGACCAAAACAAGCAAGGGTGTTGTTGCTATCTCTCGAGCAGATGGAGAGGTTGACGATGGAGACATTAAGAGGGTTATTGAGGCTGCTGAGACCTTTTCTTTGCCTAAAAACAGAGAGATTATCCACACTGTCCCTCAAGATTTTGCTGTTGACAAAGAAACAGGCATTGAGAATCCTAAGGGCATGACTGGTGTGAGGTTAGAGCTAAATGCTCTAATCATCGAAGCCTTTAAGCCTCATATAAAGAATTTGAGCGAGTGCCTAGATAAAGCTGGAGTTAAAAAAGCTGGCCTTGTCTTCAGTCCGCTAGCATCTGCCAAAGCTTGTCTTACGAGAAGACAAAGAGAACTGGGTGTTGTCGTCATTGATCTAGGCGGAGCAACTACCGATATTGCTGTTTACGAAGAAAATCTGATTCGTCATGCAGCTGTTTTGCCCATAGGATCAACCCATATTACAAATGATCTTGCTATTGCTTTTAAAATCCCGGTAGACCTAGCTGAAGCCTTAAAGATTAAATTTGGATCAGCTCTAGAAAAACAAATACCCAAAACAGAGAAAATTGACTTTAAAAAGTTTGGCATTGATGAGAATAAGATTGACAGAGTCGAGGTAGCAAAAGTAATAGAAGCTAGAGTTAAGGAAATTATGGAATTAGTCAATAAGGAGCTAAAAAACATTAATCGAGAAAAGATGCTTCCTGCTGGGGCTGTTCTAGTTGGTGGTGGAGCTAAATTGAGTCACTTAGTAGAAGCAACTAAAGAGGAATTGGGTCTGCCAGGACAAATTGGCTATCCAATAGAAGTTGAGGGCCTAATTGATAATGTGAATAATCCATCTTTTGCTGCAGCCGTCGGACTAATTAAGTGGTCAAAGGAATTCCATCAGAAAGGTAGGTCTTTCGGAAAAATTGATAAACCTTATCAAAAATATTTAGGCAAAACAAAGGAATTTCTTAAAAATTTGATTCCCTAAAAAGAGCTCTAAAAATCTAGAAAAGATAGCTCTTTTTTTTATTTTAATTTTTAACAAGCTTTTATTTGTTTTAAGTTATTTTATAACTAAAAGACATAAATTTATTCCCCGAGTTATCAACAGGTTCTCCCAAACCTTTTATTTTAATAGGTTATCTATGTTTTTGTAATTATTCATACGTTCTGTATAATAATAATTAAAGAGGTTAAATTTTAACAAAATTTAACAAAACGCATTAAATTTTTACCACAATTTTAATTGACTGTGGTCTGTAGCTGTAATCTTTTTAAAAAACATGCCGTATATTAAACCGGACATCGAAACCTTTGCTCGTATAAAGGTTATTGGAGTCGGAGGGGGAGGGAATAATTCTGTTAGTCGGATGGTTGAGGCAGACATTAAGGGTGTTGAGTTTACCGCCATTAATACTGACGCTCAACAGTTGCATCATGCCAAAGCAAGTTTAAAGATACATATTGGCAAAAACTTAACCAAGGGATTGGGAGCAGGTATGAGCCCTGAAATTGGTAGACAGGCAGCTGAAGAAAACAGAGAGGAGATCTATGAAGCGGTTAAAGGAGCTGACATGATTTTTGTTACTTGTGGTATGGGCGGTGGAACTGGAACCGGAGCTGCGCCTATCATAGCTGAAGCCGCTAAAGATGCTGGCGCTTTAACTGTCGGTGTTGTCACTAAGCCCTTTGGCTTTGAAGGCAAAAAGCGTGAATCTATTGCTAACGCTGGTCTAGCCGTTCTTAAAGACAAAGTTGACACCCTGATCACGATACCTAACGATAAAATATTCCAAATTATTGACGAAAAAACTTCTTTAGTTGAATCATTTAAAATTGTCGATGATGTTCTTAGACAAGCTGTTCAGGGTATTTCTGATTTGATCACTTTACCTGGTGTTATCAATCTTGATTTTGCTGACGTTAAGGCAATCATGTCTAATGCTGGTTCGGCTCTTATGGGTATTGGTCGAGCAGAAGGGGAGAATAGGGCTATTGAGGCTGCGAAAGCCGCCATCAACTCTCCCTTATTAGAGGTCTCAATTAATGGCGCTAAGGGCGTTCTCTTCAACATTAGTGGCGGATCTGACCTAGTCATGCAGGAAGTAAGCGAAGCTGCTAAGGTAGTTACCGAATCAATTGATCCTAATGCTAAAGTTATCTTCGGTGCTGTTATCAGCGATGATGTTAAAAAGGGAGAAGCTAAGGTTACTGTCATTGCAACAGGTTTTGAGGGACTAACCTCAGCTCAACAAGAACTTATCGGAGAAAGCCAAGGTGTCTCTGGCGAGGAAGAGGTAGAAGAACAGCAAGAAGGCGTCTTCAGACCAGAAAGCAATATCGGTCCTAGTAGTGACGAGGCAACATCGTCTCAGGAAGACGAATTTGAGGTTCCAGCCTTTATCCGCAACAGACTGAAAAAGAAAAACGAGGATTAGTTTATTCAAGGTATTGCATTAATTTAAAAAAGTAATATAATAGAATTTACAAAAATTCGGTTATTTATCTAACCTTTATGTTTTTGTTTTAAACTTTTAAATACTTAAAAATATGGCTCAAGAAATCAAGCTTCCTCAGTCTCCAAAAATTATTAAGAAAGCTGACCAGCCTACAATCATCCAAATAGATGGTTGTTATCCCGGTTATGGTGTCACTTTAGCAAATTCCTTAAGAAGGGTTTTGTTATCTTCACTTCCGGGTGTCGCTATTACGGGCTTTAAAATCAAGGGAGTAAACCATGAATTTTCAACTATTCCTTATGTAGCTGAAGATGTTATTAAGCTTGGTCTTAGTCTTAAAAAGGTTTGCTTCAGTTCTCAGGAAAATCTTTTCGAAAAAACTGCTCAAGCAACCCTCAAGGTAAAAGGAGAAAAGGAAGTAAAGGCAGGGGACATTAAAACACCTGCTGGCATTGAAGTCGTCAACAAAGATCTACGCATTGCAACCTTAACAGATAAGAAAGCAGAGCTTGAGATGGAATTCTTCATTTCTGGTGGCCATGGTTACGAAAGAGCTGAGGAAAGAGAAAAAGAGAAGTTGCCCATCGGAACAATTGCTCTAGATGCCATTTATTCACCCGTTATCCGTGTTAGTTATAAAGTAGAAGATATGAGAATTGGAGAAAGAACAGATTTTAATCGCATTATTTTAGAAATTACTACTGACGGCTCAATTAAGCCAGAAGACGCCTTTACAAGAGCAAGTGATATCCTGGCCAAGCACTTTGATCTGCTTTCAAAGCTTAAAAAAGCAAAAACTGAATCAACAAAAAAGAAAGATTCTGAGCCTAAGAAAGATGATTCTAAAAAAACAAAAAGGTCCGAAAAACCAAAAAAGCTTGAGGATTTGGGATTACAAGAAAAAATTATTAATACCCTAAAAGATAATGGCATTAAAAGCGTTGCCGGATTAACTAGCAGAAAACAAGATTCAGTCGAAGATATAAAGGGCATTGGCAAAAAAGCAGTTTCAGATATTAAAAGAAAGCTTAAAAAACACGATCTTTCACTTAAAGAGTAAACATTAATTTAATGAGAAAAAGAAAAAAAGGTAGAAAACTAGCTAGAAAAAGAGATCAGCGCAGAGCATTAAGAAAAAGCCTTGCCGTTTCTTTAATTTCAAAAAAAAGCATAAAGACAACACTGGCTAAGGCAAAAGAGATAAGGCCATTTATTGAGAAATTAACCACTAAGGCAAAAAACAAAGACCTGGCCGCTATGCGTCATCTTCTTAAGTATCTGCCCAAAAAATCAGCGAAAGAACTTGTAAATGAAATTGCCCCAAAATTTCAAGATAGACCCGGTGGATACACCAGAATAATTAAGGTTGGGAGACGTAAAAATGATGGCTCAAAATTAGCAATTATTGAATTTATTCTTCCTGAGGAAATAAACGAAAAAAATAAAAAGCATGAAAAACCAAACAACAAAAAATCCCAAAAATAATACAATAAGTTTAGATGCAACTGATCAGCCTCTTGGAAGATTGGCAACCAAGGTTAGCTGTTTACTGATGGAAAAGGATAAGCCAAGCTTTAGACCTCATAAAGAAGGCGAAGCTGTGGTTGAAGTTCAAAATATTAAGAATGTTAAAATAACCGGTAAAAAATTAACGTCGAAAAAATACTATCATCATTCAGGTTACCCAGGCGGCCTTAAAGAGGTTCCGATGGAAAAGATCTTCAAAAAAAATCCTGAAGAAGTTTTGAGAAGGGCAGTCTATGGAATGTTGCCCAAAAATAAGCTAAGAGATCGACGCATTAAAAGACTTAAGTTTGTTTAAAAATATGAATTCACTTCCTAAAGCAATTACATCTAAAAAATTTTTCCAAGCAACGGGACGACGCAAAGAATCAGTTGCACAAGTTAGGTTATGGACGACCAGCCCCGCTAAATCAACAAAGGCTGGATATTTTTTTGTGAATGATAAGCCGTTGGCAGAATATTTTAATAACGATCTCAATCTCTTAAAAATTGCACAAACACCTTTAGAAAAAATTAAATCAGAGGAGAAGTTTCTGGTTTCAGCTAAGGTCAGTGGCGGGGGATTGAATAGCCAGGCTGAAGCAATTAAACATGGTCTTGCAAGAACTCTGGTTGCTTTTTTCCCGAATTTTAGAAAGAAATTAAAGAAAGCAGGTTGTCTTACAAGAGATGCTCGCAAAAAGGAGAGAAAGAAGTTCGGTCTTAAAAAAGCAAGAAGAGCTCCTCAGTTTTCTAAGCGTTAATTCTATTTATGGATGAAAAATTCATAATTTACGGAGAGACCCCCTTATCTGGAGAAGTTGATATTAGGGGATCTAAAAATGCTGCCACGCCAATTTTGGCAGCTACTCTTTTAACTAAGCAATCTTGTGTTATTGATAATTTACCCTTGATTGAAGACGTTTTTCGAATGATTGAATTGCTTAAAAGTCTTGGTGCAAAGATTAAATGGTTGTCTAAGAACAAAGTTGAAATTTGTGCAAAGAATATTAATCCTAACAATTTAGATAATGAAATTGTTCGTAAGTTGAGATCTTCTGTTCTTCTTCTCGGACCACTCTTAACAAGATTTAAAAAAATTAGCCTTCCTGCTCCGGGAGGTTGTTTAATTGGAGCCCGCTCTCTAGAAACTCATTTCTCAGCCCTAAGATCATTGGGTGTTAAGATTAAAAACAAGGGCAATAAATATCTCTTTGAATTTTCTCTGGAAAAAAGAAAGACTGACAAGGACATAACCTTAAGAGAGTTTAGCGTTACAGCTACCGAAAATATGTTGATGTTTTGTAGTCTTATCCCGAGTAAAACAACTCTCAGGCTTGCGGCTGCTGAACCTCATGTTCAAGATTTAACAGATTTTTTGAAAAAAATGGGGGTTGATATTGAGGGTGCGGGATCTCATCATCTAATTGTTCGTGGCAAAGAAGAACTTGGCGGAACCAAGCATCGATTAGTACCTGACTATATTGAGGCAGCAACTTTTCTAATCGCCATTGCAGCAACAAGGGGAAAGGCCATCGTTAAGAAAGTCAGAGCCGAACATCTTGAGGCTGTCATGTATAAGCTCAGAGAAATGGGAGTTCGTCTTAAGGTTAAGGCAATTAAAGATGGCTTTTCAGATATCACGGTCCTGCCAAGTCAGAAATTAAAAGCTGCCAGGGTTCAAACTCTTCCGTATCCCGGTTTACCAACAGATATCCAGGCTCCCTTTGGTGTTTTAGCAACTCAAGCAGAAGGGACAAGCTTAATTCATGATCCTCTTTATGAGGGTCGTTTGCGTTATGTAAATGAATTAAACAAAATGGGAGCAAATTGCCTTATTGCTGATGCTCACCGAGCTTTTATTGTTGGGCCAACTCCTTTGTATGGTAAAGAAATTACAAGTTTTGACATTCGCGCCGGTGCAACTCTCATTATTGCTGGATTGATTGCCCAAGGAAAAACAGTTATCGATAACATTTACCAAGTTGACAGGGGTTATGAGCAAATAGAGAAACGGTTAAGATTATTGGGTGCTAACATTAAAAGGGTTAAAGAAAAGAATTAATAATGTTTATCAAAAAAATTGGTATTGATCTTGGCACGGTTAATACGCTTGTCTATCTTCCTAAAAAGGGAATTGTTTTAAATGAACCCTCTCTGGTTGCCTTTGATACTGTAAACAAGAAGGCACTGGCCTTTGGCAAGAAAGCAGAGGCAATGATTGGACGCACTCCCAAAGATATAAAGGCTCTTTCGCCTTTGCGCGAGGGCGTCATCGCAGACTACAAGACAACAGAGATAATGCTAAATTATTTTATTAATAAGGCTATTGGTCCTTTTCAATTTTTAAAACCAGAAATAATCATCTCCGTTCCAGCTGGTATCAGCTCAAGCGAAAGAAGGGCGGTTATGCAGGCAACGCTTCGCATAGGTGCAAAGAATGTTTATCTAGTTAAAGAGCCTCTCTTGGCTGCCATCGGAGCCGGTATCGGGGTTAATAAGCCATCGGGACACATGGTTGTTGATGTTGGGGGCGGAACCTCAGAAGTAGCCGTTATCTCTCTGGGATCAATTGTTTCTTCTTCTTCTATAAAGACAGGTGGCATTAAATTAACAGAAAGAATTATCGAATATATTCGGAAGAACTATAATCTAGAAGTTGGTTTTTCAACCGCTGAACAAATAAAAATCAACCTGGATAGCGCCAAAGAAAAAAAAGATACCAAAAAATTAGTTTCTATAAGGGGTCACGACATTATCGAAGGATTGCCCAATACTATAGAAGTTCAAGAAGAAGAAATCCGTTCATGTTTAATAGAAACCCTCCTAGAAATATCCCAAGCCGTGAAAAATGTCCTTCAAGAAACACCGCCTGAATTGTCAGCCGATATACTAGAAGAGGGCATAGTTCTAACTGGTGGTGGATCGCTGGTTAGAGACCTCGGTAAAATTATTGAAACCGAGACTGGTATTGCTTGTCAGCAGGCCGAAGATCCGAAAACTTGCGTTATTAGAGGAATTGGCCAAGCTATCGAAAATTTAGAAATTTACAAGAAAGCCCTTTTAGTTAAAAAACCAATTTCTTCTTAATAAGGGTGTTGACTGTTTTCTTTCCTATGCTATAATGAGCATTCTTAAGTTTTTTAGTTTTATTTATGCCAACGTTTAATCAACTTGTTAAAAAACCAAGAAAAAGATCCAAGAAAAAATCAAGAAGTCCTGCTTTGAAAAAATCTTTTAATATTTTAAGAAACAAACCTCATTATCATGATTCTCCCTTTAAGAGGGGTGTTGTTATTAAAGTATCAACTGTTACGCCTAAAAAGCCTAACTCGGCTTTAAGAAAAATCGCTAGGGTTAGATTGACAAATATGTCAGAAGTAACAGCATACATACCCGGAGAAGGGCATAACATTCAAGAGCATTCAGTTGTTCTTGTTAGGGGTGGTCATGTCAAAGACTTGCCCGGTGTCCGTTATCATGTCGTCAGGGGAACCCTTGACGCTGAGGGTGTAGCTGATAGGAAGCAGCAAAGAAGCAAATATGGTACTAAGAGAGAAAAACAAAGTTAAGCAATTTTTAGAATTAAACTATGCGAAAGAAGAAAAAAATATTTAGACCGATTAAACCAGATCCACTCTATAATAATGAATTGGTGGCTAAATTTATTAATCATTTAATGATTTCTGGTAAAAAAGCAGTTGCTAGGAAGGTTTTTTATAAAGCAATGGAAATTGTCAAAACAAAAAGCAAAAAAGATCCAATTGCTGTTTTTACTCAGGCAATAAATAGTCTTGCTCCTCGGGTAGAAGTCATCTCTCGTAGAATTGGTGGTGCTCACTATCAAATACCTAAGGAAGTTGGCGGAGAGAGAAAAAACACATTAGCCATGCGCTGGCTTATTGCCTCAGCCAGAAAAGCAAAAGGGAAAACCATTGCCGAAAGATTGGCTGAAGAAGTTTTGGCTGCCTCAAAGCAAGAAGGCGAGGCAATGAAAAAGAAAAAGGAAATTGAAAGAATTGCTGAAGCAAATAGAGCCTTTGCCCATTTTGCTTGGTAAGTGTAAAATTAAGAAAATATTAAGATTAAAAATTAAATATCCTCCTAATTGTTTTTATTTTTAAGCATACATGCCTAGAGAATACCCAATTGAAAAAGTTAGAGATATCGGCATCATCGCCCACATCGATGCTGGTAAAACAACCGTAACTGAAAGAATTTTATTTTATACAGGAATTTCTCATAAAATTGGGGAAGTTCATGATGGTCAAGCAGTTATGGACTGGATGGAACAAGAGAAAGAAAGAGGAATTACCATTACCTCAGCAGCAACAACTTGTTTCTGGATTCCAACTCATCTCGAAAAAGATAAAAAAAATGAGTATCGTTTTAATATTATTGATACACCTGGGCATGTTGACTTTACAGTAGAGGTCGAAAGATCTCTTCGTGTTTTAGATGGTGGTGTTGTTGTCTTTGATGGTGTTGCAGGCGTAGAGCCTCAATCAGAGACCGTCTGGCATCAAGCAGATAAGTACAAGGTACCGCGCATTTGTTTTGTGAATAAACTAGATAGAATGGGAGCAAATTTTGAAAAAAGCTTTGCTTCAATTCTTGATAGATTAACGCCTAATGCAATCCGCATGCAGATCCCTATTGGCCTTGAACAAAAACATGAGGGCGTTATTAATCTTCTTGAAAAAAATGCCCTCTATTTTGATGGTCAGCTTGGAGAAAAGATAATTACTAAAGAAATTCCTTCAGAATATAAAGAAGAAGTAGATAAGTTACGCCACGAACTTGTTGAAAAAATTGTTGAAACAGATGATGTCTTAATGGAAAAATATCTAGAAGGTAAAGAGGTTGAGATTAAAGAACTTAAGGCTGCTTTGAGAAAAGCAACTATTGCCAACGAGCTCATTCCTGTTTTTTGTGGCTCAGCTCTAAAAAACAAAGGTGTTCAACCAGTTCTTGACGCTGTCTGTGATTACTTGCCAAGCCCCGTTGATCTACCGCCGGTTGAGGGCACAAATCCAAAAACAGAAGAAGAGGAAAAAAGGGAAAGCGATGAGAATAAGCCTTTTTCGGCTCTCGCCTTTAAGGTTGCAACTGACCCATATGTTGGTCAATTAACATACTTTAGAGTTTATTCTGGCACTCTTAAAAAGGGAAGCTACGTTTTAAATACAAGAACAAATAAAAAAGAAAGAATTGGTCGAATTTTAAGGATGCATTCAAATAAAAGAGAAGAGGTTGAGGTCATTTTTGCAGGTGGTATTGGCGCTGCTGTTGGCTTATCAAACACAACAACAGGTGATACTCTCTGCGACTTAGACCACCCAATTATTTTAGAATCTATTGAGTTTCCTGATCCCGTTATAGATATTCGCATTGAGCCCAAGACGAAACAAGATCAAGAAAAGATGGGTATTGCTCTTAAAAAATTAATGGAAGAGGATCCTAGTTTCCGGGTTAAGACTGATGAAGAAACGGGCGAAACTATTATTTCTGGTATGGGAGAACTTCATTTAGAAATTATTGTTGACAGAATGTTAAGAGAGTTCAAGGTAGAGGCAAATATTGGTAAACCACAAGTTGCATATAAAGAGACCATAGCGATTCCCGCTGACGCTGAAGCTAAATATATCCGACAGACAGGTGGACGAGGACAATATGGTCATGTTCTTCTCAAACTTGAACCAAAAGAAAGAGGCGAGGGATTTGAATTTTCAAATAAGATTAAGGGTGGCATCATCCCTCAGGAGTTTATTCCAGCTGTTGAAAAGGGAATTAAAGAAGCAATGAATAGAGGAGTTTTAGCTGGTTATCCAGTTATTGACCTTAAAGCAACCCTCTATGATGGTTCTTATCATGAAGTTGATTCTTCTGAAGTTGCTTTTAAAATCGCTGGTTCTATGGCCTTCCAAGAGGGAGCTAGAAAAGCCAAGCTAACCTTATTAGAACCAATAATGAAAACGCAAGTATCAGCACCACCTCAATTCTTAGGCGATGTTACGGGCGATCTCAACTCAAGACGAGCTAAGATAACTCAAATGGATGATAGGGGCAACATGAAGATAATTGATGCAATGGTGCCTTTAGCAGAAATGTTTGGTTATGCTACTGCCCTAAGGTCCCTAACAGAAGGAAGGGCTGTTTATACTATGGAATTTGATCATTATCTCGCTGTACCTGAAAATATTACTCAAAAAATTATTAGTCAAAAAACTGGAGCCTAAAGGTCTTGACATTTAGGTTCTTGTAGCTTAACATAGTGATATTCGTAAAATATTTGTTTTTACTTGGAGGTTCGTTTTTTTGTCTATCCTTTAAGAAAGAATAGCCAAAAAATCTTACTTTCTCTAATCGTTAAACATGGCAGAAAAATTCGAACGCACAAAACCCCATGTTAATGTGGGAACAATTGGTCATGTCGACCATGGAAAAACTACTTTAACCGCCGCTATTCTTAAGGTTTTGGATCTTAAGGGCTTTGGCGTATCTAAAAAGGGTGTTAATGAAATTGATTCAGCCCCTGAAGAAAAAAGTAGAGGAGTTACCATTAATTTGGCTCATGTTGAATATGAAACTGAGAAAAGACATTATGCTCATATTGATGCACCTGGTCACGCTGATTATATTAAAAACATGATTACGGGCGCAGCCCAGATGGACGGCGCTATTTTGGTCGTTTCGGCCGCTGATGGACCAATGCCACAGACTCGAGAGCACATTCTTTTAGCTCGACAGGTTGGCGTACCGTCTATGATTGTCTTTCTTAACAAAACAGATCAAGTTGATGATCCAGAGTTAATTGATTTAGTTGAAGCAGAGGTTAGAGAGCTTTTAACTAAATATGAATTCGACGGAGATAAAATTCCTTTCATTCGCGGCTCAGCTCTTAAATGTATCGAAGAGGCTAAAAGTGCTGACGATGAAGTTGCTAAACCCATATTGGAACTCGTCAAAACACTAGATGAGTACATTCCTGAACCAGAAAGACAAATCGATAAACCTTTCCTAATGCCCATTGAAGACATTTTCTCAATTGAAGGTCGTGGTTTGGTTGTTACCGGTAGAATTGAGAGAGGCGTGGTTAAGCTAAATGATGAAGTAGAAATTGTTGGATTAAAGCCAACCCAGAAAACAGTTGTTACGGGTGTTGAGATGTTTAACAAGAGTCTTGATGAAGGCAGAGCAGGTGATAATGCCGGCATTCTCTTAAGAGGACTTAAGAAAGAAGACATTGAAAGAGGTCAAGTTTTGGCTGCTCCAGGAAGCATTACTCCTCATACTGAGTTTGAAGCAGAAATCTATATTTTGAGCAAAGAAGAAGGCGGAAGACATACGCCATTCGCCAGCGGCTACAAACCACAGTATTATATCAGAACAGCTGATGTAACTGGTGAAATTGGTCTTCCAGAAGGTACTGAAATGGTCATGCCTGGAGATACAATTAAGTTAAAGATTAAACTCCAAAAAGAGGTTGCACTAGAAGAGAAACAAAGATTTGCTTTAAGAGAAGGTGGCCATACCGTTGGTGCCGGAGTTGTTACAAAAATAAACAAATAAATTTGGTTTAATAACATAAGTTAGATTTGTTAACCAATTCTTAATTAATATATGTCAACCGCTAAAAAGACAGATAAAAAAGCTGCTCCTAAGGCTAAAAAGGCTAAAGCAAAAATTAGCCCTGCTAAAAAGAAGCCTAGCACTAAAGCGTCAACTAGCAAAAAGAAAAAGCAAGAGCCTGTTTCTGAAGATCAAAAGATCAGAATAAAGATTAGGGCTTACGATCATCGTTTGATTGACGAAAGTGCTCGCAAGATTATTGATGGAAGCCTAAGACAAGGAGCCAAAGTTTGTGGTCCTGTGCCACTCCCAACTGAAATTCATAAATGGACAGTTAACAGATCGACTTTTGTTCACAAAGATGCTCGCGATCAGTATGAAATGAGAGTATATAAAAGGATAATTGACATTATTAACCCAAATTCAAAAATAGTTGATTCTCTTTCAAGATTAGATCTTCCAGCTGGCGTTGATGTTGAGATTAAATATTAGCGTTTGCCTGATAAAAATACACATGACTTCCATTTTAAAAAGTCATTGCTAAAAACTTTACATTTGAAAGATTTAACCTCTAAAAACCTGGTTAAATCCAGGTTTTTTAGTAAGAATCATGACAGAAGAAAAAACGAAACAATCAATTGGCTTTATTCTGGGGACCAAATTAGGTATGTCTCAGATTTTTGATGAAAAGAATGAGGTTATTCCCGTAACCTTAGTCCAAGCTGGTCCTTGTCATGTGATTCAAGTCAAGAGTGAAAAAAATGATGGTTATTCTGCTTGTCAGCTAGGTTTTTTGCCTAAGAAAAAAACATCAAAACCAATTCAGGGTCATCTAAAAAAACATCTTAAGGATGATAAAAAGGGTTTTAAGTTTATTCGTGAATTCGATCTCAAAAAAGACGATAACCCAAAGAACGGAGAAATTGTTAAGGTAGATATCTTTAAAAAAGGAGATAAGGTTCGGATCACTGGCATATCAAAGGCTAAGGGCTTCCAAGGAACAGTTAAAAGACACTCTTTTTCTGGGGCACCCGCAACCCACGGAACAAAACATGCCCATCGACAACCCGGTTCAATCGGATCAACTGATGCAGCTAGAGTTTTTAAGGGCAAAAAGATGGCTGGCCGTATGGGTTCAAAAACAATAACCCTTAAGAAGGTTAAGGTTGTAGACATTAAACCAGAAGATAACCTTTTAATAATTCAAGGTGCCGTTCCCGGTAACGTGGGCGGTCTTTTAAAAATATCTCTTGATAGAAGATAAATTTTAATGAAAATCCCTATTTACAATCAAGAAGGAAAAACCGATAAGAGTATTAATCTTTCTAAAGATTGGTCTGATCTTGAAGTTTCTCCTGACCTTATTCATCAGGTTGTTCAGGTCGAAAAGTCCAATCAGCGTCGTCCATGGGCAAAAACAAAAGACCGATCAGAAGTTAGGGGTGGCGGAAAAAAGCCCTGGAGACAGAAAGGTACGGGTCGAGCTCGACACGGTTCAAATAGATCACCTATTTGGCAAGGTGGTGGTATTACGTTTGGCCCTAATCCAAAGAAAAATTCTCATAGAAAAGTAAACAAGAAAATGAAGCAATTAGCTTTAATCGGCATTTTGAAGGAAAAAATGGCAAAAGAGGCCGTTGTCGTGATAGAAAAGATTGAATTGAAAGAACCCAAGACAAATCTTTTAAAGAAAATTATTGACAATGTTTTTTCAGACAAACAGCCATCGTCTCTTCTTCTAATCGCTGATAAGGTTGATAAAAATCTTCGTTTGTCTTCGAGAAATATCTCTTTTTTAAATATTGCTAATGTTAACAGCCTAAGTCCTTTAAAGCTGTTAAGGCCTAGCAAAATTTTAATTACCAAGAATGCCTTTAGTCAAGTTGTTAAATAATTTACTTAAATGGCAAAAGAAAAAGACAAAAAAATAAAAGAGCCAAAAAATCAATTAAAACCGACTAGAGGTAAGAGTAAAAATTGGGAAGAGATTCTTAAAAGCTTAAAATCTCCTCATGTTACTGAAAAAGCAAGTGCTCTTGAAGAATTCTCTAAGTATGTTTTTAAAGTTCCTAAAAGAGCCAACAAGCTTATGATTAAAAAGGCTATTTTAGATTTATATGGTAAAATGCCCCTAAAAATTTCTATAATTAATGCAAAGCCGAAACCAAGGAAAAGGGCTAGAAAAACGGGTTTTCGATCAGGTTACAAGAAGGCCATTGTCACTCTTGGGAAAAACGATAAGCTTGATGTGTTTGCGAAAAAATAGACAGAATTATGTCAAAGAAAAAATCTCAAAAAAAATTAATTGCTCCAAAAAAGTCAAAGGCAGGAAGATCTCACGGAAAGATAACTGTAAGACATCGTGGCGGTGGTCATAAAAAGAAATATCGTCTTGTAGATTTCTCACGTCTTGATTTTTTGGATATTCCTGCAAAAATTGAAGAGATTGAATATGACCCTAATAGAAATTCACGTATTGCCCGATTGATATATAAAAATGGTGCTAGAAGTTACATCCTCGCTCACAACAAAGCAAAAGTTAATGATAGCGTTATCTGTTCAGAAAAAGCACCAGCTAAGCCTGGCAACAGAATGAAGCTTGAAAATATTCCTGCAGGAACCTTTGTCTACAACATTGAAACTTTACCTGACGCAGGCGGTAAGCTTGTTCGTTCTGCAGGTAATTATGCCCAATTAACAGCAATTGAGAAAAAATATGCTCAGTTAATTATGCCTTCAAAAGAAACAAGATTAATTTTATCTAATTGCTTTGCAACTATTGGTCAATTATCTAATCCTCAGGCAAATACGGTAAAGCTAAGAAAGGCAGGTCAATCGCGCTGGCGTGGTATCCGTCCGACGGTAAGAGGCTCAGCGATGAACCCAGTTGACCATCCTCATGGTGGCGGAGAAGGGCGTTCTCCTGTTGGACTTAAGCATCCAAAAACTCCTTGGGGTAAACCTGCAATGGGTAAAAAAACACGCCGAAAGAAATATTCAGATCGTTTAATTGTTAAAACTAGAAAACGTAAGAAATAAACAACATGGCTAGATCAGTTAAAAAAGGATATTATGTAGATGCCAAGCTACTCAAAAAAATTGCCGACATTAAGCCTGGAGAAAAAGTAATCAAAACTTGGTCAAGAAATTCTTCTATTGTTCCAGAAATGATCGGTCATACTTTTGGAGTCCATAACGGAAAAGAACACATCTCGGTTAGAGTTGTAGAAGAAATGGTTGGTCATAAGCTTGGAGAATTTGCTCCAACAAGAAAATTCGTTAAACATGGCGGCAAGCTTCAAAAAGAAGTTGATAGTAAGTCAAGCCATTAAATCTAATTTTGAATTAATATATGATTATCAAGGCTAAATTGAATCACCTTGGCATGTCTCCCAGAAAAATACGGATAATTGTTCAGTCAATTAAGGGCATGAAGGCAGAGAAAGCAACTCAACAACTCTTATATCTAAACAAAAGGGGAGCCACGCCGATTTTAAAGCTTTTAAAAAGTGCTATTGCCAATGCTGATCATAATTTTAATATTGATAAAGATAGTTTAGTTGTTAAAAATATACAGGTTGATCAAGGCCCCACGTTAAAGCGTTGGCGACCTCGTGCCTTTGGTCGGGCAGCTACAATCAGAAAAAGAACCTCACACGTAACTCTTGAACTTGAAGGAAAAGAAGGTATGCCTGTTCAGAAAAAAGACACACCCAAACAGCAAAAATCTGCTCCGTCAACGAAGGTCAAGACAAAACCAGTAGCCGAGGTAAAGCCAGATGTTTCAACTGAAGAAATTTCTAGAAAAACCCCTGACAAGAAAGACGAAACAAAACCATCTTTTTTCCACACAGATCACTTCCAAAAGAAAGAACACGCCAAAAAGGCTCCTAGAAAAAGGTTTTTCCAAAGAAAGTCTATTTAATTAATTAATAACATTTATGGGTAAAAAGGTTCATCCTAAATCAGTCCGTCTAACTATCAACGAAAATTGGTCTGGTCAATGGTTTGCAAAGATCAATAAAGGCGGTCTTAGAAAATACAAGAAAAATCTTGAAGAGGACTCAAAAATCCGCTCTCATTTGAATGAAGCTCTTAGAAACGCTGCCCTTGAAAAGGTTGAGATTAAGCGATCACCCCAACAATTAAATATTGTTATTCACACTGCAAGGCCCGGATTGGTCATCGGAAAGAACGGCAAGGACATAGAAAAATTGAAAAAAGATGTCTCAAAAATGATTCAGTCCAAAGGTGGCCTAAAAATTGATATTGAAGAAGTTAGGAGACCAGAAACTCATGCTCGGCTTGTTGCAAGAAGCATAGCTGAACAGCTAGAAAGACGTTTACCCTATAGACGAGTAATGAAAAAGACGCTTGAAAAGATCATGTTAGACAAAGAACTGAAAGGAGTTAAAATAAGACTTGCTGGGCGATTGAATGGTGCCGATATTGCTCGTTCTGAAAAGCTAAGTAAAGGGAAAATTCCTCTTCAAACCTTTAAGGCAAATATTGATTTTGCTCAAGAGGTAGCTAGAACAACTTATGGCAGTATTGGTATCAAGGTTTGGATTTATAAAGAAGAAGTTAAAAAATAACTTATTATGTTATTACCTAAAAAAGTTAAGCATAGAAAATGGCAAAAAGGTACCCAGAGAGGCAAGGCTTATCGTGGCAATAAGTTGAGTTTTGGTCGCTATGGACTCAAGTCATTAGAGCTTAAAAGGATTACATCTCGACAAATTGAAGCAACTAGAAGGAGCTTAACAAGGTATTTTAAAAAAGAAGGCAAGCTTTGGATTAGGATTTTTCCTGATAAACCCATTACCAGCAAGGGGACAGAAGTTCCTATGGGTGGCGGAAAAGGGGATGTAAGTCATTTTGTTGCTATTGTTAAGCCCGGCACAATTATTTTTGAGGTTGACGGTGTTAGCGAAAAAAAAGCCCAAGAAGGGCTAAGAAGGGCTTCTTATAAGCTTCCCGTGAAAACTAAATTTGTTAAAATTAAATAGAAGATACAATGAAAGAAGCTCAAAAAATCCGCCAAAAATCAATAGCAGAAAACAAGAGAGATCTTGCTGTTTTAAGAGAAAAATTAATGAACCTGAACTTTGAAAAACAGACAGGAACATTAAAGAAAACCCATCAAATAAGACAGGCTAAAAGACAAATAGCAAGGTTAATTAATATTATTCAAGAACAGGAAACAAAAAAAGATAAAAATAATCATTCTCAATCTTAAGAAATTTATGATAAAGACTTCAAAAAAAGTTAATTCAAAGACAAAAAAATCTCAAAAAACGCTTAAGGGCGAAGTTGTCTCAACAAAAATGCAAGAGACAGCCGTTGTTCGAGTAACTAGCTTAAAGTTTCATCCTTTATATAAAAAACGATATAGAAGCTTTAAAAAATACCTAGCCCACAATCAAGAGAATAAGTATAAAGTTGGCGACAGAGTCTTGGTTCAGCAAGTTAGGCCAATTAGCAAAAGAAAACGTTGGGCAATAAAGTCTAAAATTAGTTAAAAAATGATTCAAGTTGAAACACAATTAAATGTAGCCGATAACTCAGGAGCTAAGCTAATTCAATGCATCAAGGTTCTAGGTGGCTCAAGAAGAAGATATGCATATGTTGGCGATGTTATTGTTGCCTCAGTCAAGAACGCTGAACCAAGAAAAGCCGTTAAGAAGGGAGAGGTGGTTAAGGCTGTTATCGTTCGTCAAAGAAAACCGATTAAAAGAAAAGATGGCAGCTATTTAAGCTTTGATGAAAATGCTGCTGTTATTGTTGATGGCCTCGAACCCAAGGGAAGTCGTATTTTTGGTCCAATTCCAAGAGAGTTGAGGGAAAGAGGCTTTACAAAGATCATATCTCTTGCCAAGGATGTTATTTAACCTAAATCAATGAAAATAAAGAAAAACGACAAAGTATTAATCACCAAAGGCAAAGATCGTGGTAAAACAGGAACTGTTTTGAAGGTTCTGCCTAAAGAAAACAAGATCATAATTGAAGGCTTAAATTTGGTTACACGACACATCAAGCCAAAGAAGGCTGGTGAAAAAGGCCAAAGATTAAGGGTTCCATCTCCTTTAGTTGTTTCAAATGTTAAGATTATCTGTCTCAAGTGTAAGAAACCGACTAGAATTGGCTATACGGTTGATAAAAAAGACAAAAAAAGGACTTGTAAAAAGTGTAAGGCTCTTATAGACTAAATAGAAACATGTCTCATTTAGATAAAACATTTAAAAATGAATTAGTGCCGGAAATTCAGAAGGATTTAGGCATTAAGAATATCTTGGCCGTTCCTCGACTTGAAAAGGTTGTTATAAATTCTGGTATAGGTAAAATAACCCGTGAGTCTAAGTCAACGGACGGTATTTCTGATACAATCGCCTTGATAGCTGGCCAAAAACCAGTCATCACGAAAGCTAAAAGGGCTATTTCGGCTTTCAAGGTAAGAGAAGGAATGCCAGTGGGTATTAAGGTAACTCTTCGACAAAAAAAGATGTATGATTTTGTCGAAAGATTAATTAAAGTCGTTTTGCCTCGAATGAGAGATTTTCAGGGACTAAATCTTAAGTCAATTGACCAAAATTTTAATTTAACAATACCTTTCAAAGATATTTCTGCTTTTCCTGAACCAGGTCGAGGTAAAAAAGTGGATTATAATTTTGGTATCGAGGTTACCTTGGTAACGTCGGCTAAGAGCAAAAAAGAAGCAATTTTGCTTTTTGAAAAACTCGGTTTAATTTTTAAGAAAAATAGTTAATTTTATGGCTCGTACTGCACTTATTGCTAAATCAAAGAAAAAGCCTAAATATACAACAAGAACAGTTAGGCGGTGTTTCAGGTGTGGAAGAAATAGGGGATATTTAAGGAAATTTGGTCTTTGTCGTATTTGTTTTCGCGAATTAGCGAATAAGGGTGAAATTCCTGGCATAAGAAAATCTAGTTGGTAATTATTTGAAAACATGGATACTATAAGCAATGCTCTAACAATTATTAAAAATGCTTCAGCTGTCAAGAAAGAGAGCTGTTCTTTTCCTGCTTCAAGGGTCTTAGAAGCTATTTCTAAAATCCTTAAAAAAGAAAATTTTATCAAAGACTTTAAGAGAGAAAAGAGGGATGGAAAACCGGTAATTAAGGTTATTTTGAATTACATTGCTAACAATCAACCGGCAATTACTGAAATTAGGAGAATTAGTCATCTCGGAAGAAGGGTTTATATAAAACACAAAGATATAAGGGTTCCAAAGTATGGCATTACAATATTATCGACCCCGAAGGGAATCATGCTTACCAGAGATGCCAAGAAGTCAGGCGTAGGGGGAGAAGTTATCTGTCAGCTAAGATAATATTAGTTAATTTTTAGTTTAAAACTGATTTATGTCAAAAATCGGCAAACAATTAATAGAAATCCCTGATGACGTTAAAGTTGATATAGATAAAGAAGTTATCAAAGTTATTGGGCCCAAGGGGTCGCTTGAAAAACAGCTGCCCGCTAATTTTGAGTTTAAACTAAATGATGCCAAGATCCAGGTCGTTCCACTTGGAAAAGGTGCTCAATCTAACGCTCTTTGGGGAACCTGGCGTTCTTTAATTAATAATATGATTATCGGCGTAAAAGATGGCTTCATAAAAGAACTCGAATTTAAGGGTGTTGGCTACAAGGCAATTGTTGAAGGAGATGTCCTTAACTTGTCTTTGGGTTTTTCACATCCCGTTAACATTAAAGCACCTGAGGGCATAGAATTTAAAACAGAGAAAAATGCTATTACTATCAGCGGCATTGATAAAGAATTAGTTGGTCAAGTTGCAGCAAAAATTAGAAAACTGAGACCACCTGAACCCTATAAGGGAAAGGGAATAAAGTATAAAGATGAGGTTATTAGGCGAAAAGAAGGAAAGAAATCGGTAAGTGCAGGCTTTTAATAAAAATATTTGTCTATTATAATGAAAAAGAATACTAGCCAAAAAAGAAATTTAAGAAAATCAAGGATTCATAAAAAGATTCGGATAACTTCGAATCGACCACGTCTTTTGGTCTGCCGAAGTCTTAAGAATATTTCCGCACAGATTATTGATCAAGATAATTCAATTTTAGCCTCTGCTTCAAGCCTTAAGCTTCCTGAGGCGAAAAGAAGCCCAAAAACCTCAGCGGCGACTGAGGTAGGCAAGGTTTTAGCACAGGAAGCCTTGAAGAAAAACGTTAAAAAAGTGGTTTTTGATAGAGGCAGATATAAATATCATGGTCGCATTAAGGCTCTGGCTGAGGCTGCAAGAAAAACTGGTTTAGATTTCTAAATTTGATTTAAGTTATCAATTCAATGTTTGAAAAAATCTCCCACATTTTCCACGTTAAAGATTTACGAAACAAAATCTTCTTCGTTTTGGCGATGATGGTAGTTTTTAGACTTATTGCCTCCATTCCTATTCCAGGCATTGATGCAGATAAACTAGAAAGCTTCTTTTCTGGAAACCAGTTTTTTGGATTAATGAATATTTTTACAGGTGGTGCAATGAGTCGCATGTCTATCGCCATGCTTGGATTGGGACCCTTCATTACTGCAACGATTATAATGCAGCTATTAACAATGATCTTTCCAAAGCTGAAAGAGATGTATCAAGAAGCAGGTGATCAGGGTCGGCAGAAGTTCAATCAATATGCTAGGATTGCTACGGTTCCATTGGCAATAATCCAATCTTTCAGCTTCATCAATCTTTTACAGAAACAAGGTGTTGTTGGCAACCTTTCTTCTATTGGCATGCTAACAAATATTATAGCCATAACAGCTAGTGCTGTTTTTCTAATGTGGTTAGGGGAACTAATTACCCAAAAAGGAATTGGCAATGGTGTGTCTTTATTAATCTTTGCCGGTATAGTCGGTCGCATCCCTCTTCAAGTGGGCCAAACTCTGGCAACATGGGATCCAAGTAAGGTTGCTTCTTATTTACTCTTTATTGCCGTTTCGTTAATAGTTATTGCTAGCGTTGTTTTTATAACTGAAGGACAAAAAAATATTCCCGTTTCTTATGCTAAAAGAATTAGAGGACATCGTATGTATGGTGGAGCTAGTACCTTCTTGCCCTTAAGAATTAATCAAGCTGGTGTTATTCCAATTATTTTCGCCATATCATTCATGCTTTTACCCGGAATGATTGCTACTTTTATGTCGGGTTCATCTAATCCTTCTGTGGTTAATTTTGCTAATAATCTCAATAATATTTTCAATAATCAGATTTTTTATATCGTAGTTTACTTTGGTTTAGTTGTTGCTTTTACATATTTCTATACATCCGTTACGTTTGATCCTAAAAATGTAGCTGAAAATCTTCAAAAAAGCGGTGGTTTTATTCCTGGCATAAGACCAGGACAGAATACGTCTCAATATATTTCCTATATTTTAAACAGAATTACCCTTGTAGGGGCTGCTTTCTTGGGGCTAATCGCTGTTTTACCTATGATTGTTCAAAGTTTTACTGGTGTTTCTACTTTCGAATTTATGATTGGAGGCACCTCTCTTCTTATTGTAGTCTCGGTTGTGTTGGAAACAATGAAGCAAATTAATGCTCAGCTTGTTATGAGGAATTACGAATCATTTTAATGCAAAATCTTAAGGCGAAAATTATCATACTTGTCGGTCCGCCAGGATCAGGGAAGGGGACTCAGGCCGAATTACTAACGCAAAGGCTTAATCTAAGGATTATTCATTTAAGTCAATTAATCCGAGAGAAATTTAAAAAAGAGCCTGATAATCCAGATGTAATAGAAAGCAAAAAAGCCTATGAAGAAGGAAGGCTAACTAACGGCAAAATAGTCGCTAAATGGGTTGCCGAGAAGATTAATAGGCTGGGAGAAAAAGAAGTAGAAAAGGGACTTGTCCTTGATGGAGCTGCCAGAACAATTGAGGAAACGACTAAAACGATTGAGTTATTAGATGAGATTGTGGGCAAAGAAAACATTAAAGTCTTCTTTATTAAAATATCTCCAGAAGAAACAATTAAAAGGAATACTAAACGAGTCATCTGTCAGAAGTGCCTTAAGCCAATTGATCCTAAGCTGATCGGAAAAATTGAAAAATGTCCTTATTGCGGAGGGAGGCTAGGAAAAAGAGAAATGGATCAAAAGAACATAATTGAAAATCGGCTGAGAGTATACAGAGAGAAAACTTTGCCGTCCTTACAATACATAAAAGAACAAAAGATGCTTATCGAAGTTGATGGAGAACAACCTATTGAGAAAGTCTATCAAGATATTTTAAAACATCTGATATAAAAACTTGATTAAGTAAAATAACCTCGCTTTTAGCGAGTTTTTTATTAAGTAATTTTATTTTTTACCTTATTATTTCAATTTGATAAGAACTAAATTTGGTGTTAAACTGAAACTTCTATGAATATTATTATTAAAACTCCCGAAGAAATTAATATTATGCGACATAATGGTCGGGTCCTTTCTCATATCTTAAAAACTCTTAAGAATGATATAAGACCAGGCACAACAGCAGGCAGTCTTGAGACACTCGCTAATCAATTAATTAAAAAGGAAGGCGGCATTCCTTCTTTTAGGGGGTTTGATGGATATCCTGCAGCCTTATGCGTCTCTATCAACGAAGAAATAGTCCATGCTCTTCCGCTTAAAGAAAAAATTATTAGAGAAGGTGACATTGTCAGTCTTGATTTAGGATTTTTCAAAAATGAGTTTCATTCAGACTCAGCTTTCTCTGTGGGCGTTGGAAAGATAGACAAGAGGGCTAAAAAACTCTTACACATTACTAGAGAATCTTTAGATGATGCCATTAGACTGGTCAAGCCAGGAATTAAATTAGGACAAATTAGTCATTCTATTCAAAAAAAGATAGAGTCGGCTAATTTCTTTGTTATACGAGATTTAACTGGCCATGGCGTTGGAAAAGATCTGCATGAAGACCCTCAGATTTTAAATTATGGAGACCCGGATACTGGACCTGTGTTGAGAGAAGGCATGGTTATTGCGATAGAACCAATGGCAGCCATTGGCAGCTCTAACATAAAGCAGGGAAATGATGGTTTTGCTTATGTAACAAAAGATGGCTCTCTTTCTGCTCATTTTGAACATACTGTCCTTGTGACAAGCTCTGGCAGTGAAGTCTTAACAAAATAAACCTTATATGAATTTACTTGGCATAGATTATGGAGATAAAAAAATAGGAATTGCTTTATCTAAAGATAGCTGGATTAAGCCATTGAAAGTTATTAAAAACATCTCTGAAAAGCATGTTTTTAAAGAAGTTCAAGATCTAATTGATGAAAATAACATTAATAAGGTAATAGTTGGCCTGCCTAGACCTTTTGCCGGCAAAAAAAATGAGCGGCTAAGTATAACGGAAGATTTTGTTAAGCAATTGGGTGAATTTTTATCAATACCTGTTGATATTTCAAGTGAAATTTTCACAACCAAAATGGCTCTCCGTTTTTCTTTTACTCGAAAACAAATCCAGAATGAAGATGCCAGAGCTGCTTGTTTTATTTTAGAGAATTATTTGGCCAAGAAAAAATGAATTACATTATTGTTTTTCTTATTTCTATGAGTCCCTTGGTTGAGTTAAGAGGATCAATTCCTTTGGGCATTTTTTATTATAAGATGAGCCTGGGTGAAGCTGTCTTTATAAGCTTAGCGGGAAATATCTTGGCTATTTATCTATTTTTATTAATCCTTAACCATGTTTTGAGTTTTTTTATACAAAGAATCACCTGGATCAAAAAAATAACGGATAGGATTTTCTCATTTACTCGAAAAAAACACGAGAAGAAATTTGAACGCTGGAAAGAACTCGCTCTGGTTCTTATTGTTTCTATCCCGCTTCCTTTAACCGGAGCCTGTAGCGGCACAATTGCTTCTTACGTTTTCGGAATCCCTCCTAAAAAAGCATTTCCACTAATTACATTAGGTGTGTTGATAGCAGGATTGATTGTTACAGTCTTAACGCTTAACGGTGTTTATATTTTCCAATAAATGCGTTATCATTAACTTGTCTAAGTTTATTTTTTAATAAATAAAAACATGTTTCCACCTTATATCATTGCTAATTGGAAAATGAATCCTAAAAGCGAGGATGAGGCGAAGAGGTTAATCAGGGATACACTACCGGCCATCAAGAGAGAGAAGGCAAGGGTAATTTTTCTTGCTCCTTTTGTTTGGTTGTCTAGTTTAAATAAAGTTTCGGAAGAAAATCCTGGCTTATTTGACATCGGAGCGCAGAACTCTTTTTGGAAAGAATCAGGAGCTTATACAGGAGAAATATCGCCAATCATGCTTAAAAACTCTGGTTGCTCATACGTTCTTGTTGGCCATTCAGAAAGAGAGCTTTATCTTAACGAAGACAAGAAGATGATTAAAGAAAAACTAAAAACAATCCTTGCTGCCGATTTAATTCCTATTTTTTGCCTGCACTCTGACTCCCAAGAAGACTTAAAACAAGACCTTAACCTATTTCTTGAGAGTATAGATGAAAAAGAAATCAATAAAATTATCTATGTTTATGAGCCAACAGGTGCAATTAGTACCCAGGGAGGAAAAACTCCTTCTCGGGAAGAGATTTCTTTGTTCAAAAAAATATTCAATGAAGTTTTGGGAGAAAAAATAAGCTTAATCTATGGAGGAAGCGTTAATTCAGATAACGTTAAAAGCCTTACAACTGAAATTGGCCTAAATGGTGCTCTTGTTGGAGCAAAAAGCCTTGATGCAACAGAATTCTCTAATATTATTCATTGTTTTGATTAAATATGCTAAAAAAAATTACCGAAATTAATCTGAGATCAAAAACTGTCTTGTTAAGAACGGATTACAACGTTCCTCTAAAAGGGAAAAGGATTGAGAAGAATAGCCACTGGCGCATTAAGGCAACCCTGGATACTATCAATTATTTAATCAATCAAAAGGCGAAGATCATCATTCTTTGTCATATGGGAAGGCCGAAAGGAAGAATTGTAGAAGAGCTACGCGTTAAGCCAGTCGCTAAATTTCTTGCTAAGATTTTGAAAAGAAATCTTATCGTTTATAAGAATGAGGCTTCTTTTTTTAATAAGGACCTGGGTCCAATCGTCAGTCAATTTTACTTTATACCAAGAAAGAGGGGATCAACCCCCGATAAAATGAATCCCGGCGATATCATAATTCTCGAGAATATACGTTTTCATCCAGAAGAAAAATCAAACAGCAGGCCTTTTGCTAAATTATTGAGTACACTAGGAGACGTATATATAGGAGAGGCCTTTGCTGCCGCACACAGAGATGATGTTTCTGTTTCTCTCTTACCAAAATTTCTTCCTTCAGCTGCAGGCTTCTTACTAGAAAAGGAGATTAATGTCCTAGAAGATTTAAATAAAAAGGTTAAAAGACCTCTGCTTTTTATCATGGGAGGCGCTAAAGCAAAGACAAAAACGGAGCTTATCCAAATTCTTCTTCCTAGAGTTGATGACATTCTCGTGGGCGGAGTCTTAGCTAACACAATCTTGGCAGCCCAAGGAATTGCAGTCGGTAAGTCAATTGTTGAAAAAGAGACAGCCAAACTCTTAAACGATCTCGAGATTACGAATACAAAGATCCATCTTCCCGTTGATGTTATTGCTTCTCCGTCTAAAGACGGAAAAAGCTTAACTAGTATAAGACCTGTTGGAAATATTGGAAAAGAAAACATGATCCTGGATATTGGTCCTGATACAATTCTTCTTTTCAGATCAATAATTGAAAAGGCCAAGACTATAATTTGGAATGGGCCAATGGGCTACACGGAGGTTAAAAAATTCAAACAAGGAACAGACGAAATTATGAAAGCCCTAATTAAAAATGAATCTGCGTTTAAGGTTGTGGGCGGAGGAGAATCGATTTCATTAATTCATAAGAACAAGGCTTTTAATAAAATAGGGTTTGTTTCAACTGGTGGCGGTGCGCTTTTAGAGTTCCTTGCAGGAAAAAAATTGCCAGGAATTGAAGTTTTAAAAAAATAATAAATCAATATTAGTTTTTAATATGAAGCAATCAAATAAAGAAAAGAGGTTGTTTTCTGAGATAGAATCATTGTTTGGAGAACTCGAGAAAAAATATGTTTTTTTTGGTTTGGGAGTAAATGCTTTTAATCGTCTCGGGCCTGAATATTTTATTCCTAACTATCAAATTATTTCGCTAAGAAGTCCTTTAGAAAATAAATTAATTGAAAAAGACATCAAGGTTTTTTCCCTAGAAGAAGGAATGGGTTCAAAACATATAAATGCGCCTAGAAACTCAAATACCCTTATCAAAGATAAAAGAACGCAGGATTACGTCTGGAGCTTTAAAGACAGACAACCGGTTTTTATGGTTTATAAGCCTTTTCTGTCAATGCAGAAAGTTGCTAAAGAAAATGATTGGATACTTTGTGCCAATCCGTACAGTTTTGGCAAGAAGCTTTTTGAAAACAAAATTCGCTTTAGAAGAATTTTAAAAAAACTTAATTTACCAGTTCCTCCAGGTAAAATTATTAAAAATCCGCATGATTTAATCAAGAAATTTAGTTCATTTGAGGAAAAATTTGGACTTCCTCTGGTCATCCAACATCCCGCAAGAGGTGGTGGAAGAGGAACTTTTTTCATTAATAGTAAAAAAGAGGCAAAAGCAATATTGGGAAACTTGGAAGATGACACTCTTGTACTTAAGTACGTTAAGGGTTCATCTCCTAGTATCACTGGATGCGTTACTCCTTGGGGAATAGCATATACATATCCCCAATATCAAGTCCTGGATCAAGGTGCTTGCTATAATCTCAAAAGTAAAACAGGAAACGGACTTTGGTGCGGTCATGATTGGACGTTTTCCAAGGATGGTTTTAATAAAAAAACGCTTGACCAAATTTACCAAGCCACAGAAAGGGTGGGGAAGTATCTAAGGAGCAAGGGTTACCGAGGCATTTTTGGATTAGACTTTATTCAAGATGAAATAACCGGCGAAGTTTTTATTGGAGAGTGTAATCCACGATTATTAGGATCATTCCCAGTTTTAAGCATGGTACAGGCGAGAAACGGGGAAGTGCCTATTATTGCTTTACATATTTTATCTTTCCTTGAATTAAGCCCTGATCAGCATAATGTTATGCGACGTATTATTGATGATTTGGTTATCTCCATGAAAAAGCCTAAATTGGGTGCACAGCTTGTAATGCATAACAAGGAAGGTCGCTGGGCTCGTAACAAAGATACGCTTAAACCAGGTATTTACAAGCTAAATAATAAAAATGATAGACTGGTCTTTCTACGAAGAGGCTACAGGTTAAATGACCTAGAAAAAAATGAAGAATTTCTTTTGTCTGACGGATTGCCTCATAAAATGTCTCCATTTAGCCCAAATAGGAGAATTTTAAGATTCATGACCCTAAATCAGGTACTTGAAAGCCAAAAGTCTTTAACACCATGGGCAAGAAAGGCAACAAACTTGGTTTATAAAAAATTAAAATTAAAACCTGTTAGATTTTTCTTCCTTAAAAGATTCCTAAATCCAAATTTCTTAGCAAAGGGATAGATTTAAAAAAAAGAGGAGAGAGAAAGAGAGAATAGGTTTCCTAATTTAAGATTAAACGTCGTCCATTGTATCTTATACGACATATAATGCTTTTTGAGATTTACCACCTTCCTTCTCTTGCTCAAAAAAATTTTTATTTAAAAACAACGCACGAAAATCGTTTCTCGTGCATTTTTATTTTCCCTTAGAGTAATTAGCTTTCTCTCTCCCTTTCATTCACCTATAGCCATGCACCTCACCCTTATAACGTCTTAAAAACAATAGAAGAAAAAATAGACTAAAAAAGGGTAAAATTTAAAAATTTTTGAAATAAGTAGGGTATATAAGAAGAAAGAAGAAACAAAAAACAAATAAAAAAATCTCTTAAAAAATTTTAGAAAACATTAAGAGAAAAATTTTTTTACTTCTTTCACCCTCGTCTGCTTTTATGTCGCATAATTTAAGAAACCTTTTTTTGCTTTCTTATTAAAAGAATGTCTTTCTATAAATGTCGCATAACATAAAAAGTTTCTTAGCGTGCCCCCTTTTTCTTTTTTTTGATCTATCAATCGCTAAAGAGATTAATTTATCCAAAAGCTCACTATACCCTGCTCCCGATGCAACCCATAGCTTTGGATACATACTGATCTCTGTAAATCCAGGAATTGTGTTGATCTCGTTTAAATAAATTTTGCTATTCTTCTTATTGATAAGAAAATCAACGCGAGCCATACCAGAAGCACTAATTATCTTGAATGCCTTGATTGACGTAGCCTGAATTTTCTCAGTTACCTTTTTCGAAAGCTTAGCTGGAATAATCAACCCTGAATTATTGTCAGCGTATTTAGCTTCATAGCTGTAAAATTCTCTCGAAGGCAAGATCTCGCCCAAAACTGACGCCTTGATGTCTTCATTACCCAAGATAGAACACTCAATTTCTCGAGCGTCAATTCCCTGCTCAATGACTACTTCTTCAGAATAAGACAGGGCAAGGTCGATTCCCTTGATAAGCTCCTTTTGATTGTGTGCTTTAGTAATGCCAATACTTGAGCCTAAGTCGTTGGGTTTAATAAAAATAGGGTAGTTAAGTTTTTCTGACTCCCCTATCAATTTTACTCTTTTTCTCTGCCAATCATTGCCTGAAAAAGATATCCATGGAATAACTTGAATCCCAGCATTTTCAAAAATCCTTTTTTGAATTGATTTATTTATTCCTATTGCTGAGGCCATAACTCCGGAACCAACATACGGTACTCCAATCAAATCAAGCATTCCTTGAATAGTCCCGTCTTCTCCGAAAAGACCGTGAAAAATAGGAAAAACAACATCAACCTTGGTTTTATCTGACAGCTTCTTTCGCAAAAGCATTAATCTTTTACTATTATTTAATTCCAAAAGCTTAATTGATTCTTTTATCGACAACCATTTGCCTGTTTTAGAAATTGCTATTGGCAATACATCGTATTTACCAGAATTTAATGTCGAAACAATAAATGATGCCGAATTAATACTGACATCATGTTCGCTTGATTCTCCTCCAAAAAGAACTACGATTGTTTTTTTTCTCATTTTATTTTTTTTCATTTAGATACTTACTGCCCAGAGTTTCTTTTGCCAATAGCCATCAATAATGTATCATTGATTTTACTTTTAGTACCGAAACCCCTCTCTTCTTTTTTTATTTCCTTTCCTGTTTTATATGAATAATCAGCGATTAAATCACTGACTAATTCCTTTGACAACCAGGTATGAAAACGATTTACCTCAAATAAATCAATTTGTCTATCAAGCAATGTTCCATTCTGAGTACTTTCACAGTCAATCAAGATGTTTTTTTCGAGATCTAATTTAACTTCAACTACCCAAATTTTTTTAAGGCCGTGCTGATCTTTAAATTCTATATCCGATTTATCGCTTATTTTTATCTTACTAAAATCATTGCTAATATCTATTTTTCCTTTCCATTCTTTTATGAGCCTTCTACTCTCTTTTTCAAAGTTTTTTTTCTTATCGCCATCTATGCATTTTTTGTCTAAAATAATGAAAGCTGCTTTTCTATTTTCTTTATTTAAAATCATTACTTCCTCGTAAGCTTCCCTGCAACCTGCTAGTAGCGGAATTTTTCTTTCTTCTATATTGTCGGTTCCACCAAAAAATCCAGAATGTGTGTCTGGACACCTAACCCCAGGACCCCTGGTCCTTTTTACAAGAGCGTAATATCTTTGATTTCTAAATTTAATGACTAGAACAATTCCGGACCCAATATATTCTTTTTTTATAGACATCATAAAGACTAAAGATAGTTTAATGGGTTCAGGGTGCCATCAAAATAGTTAAAATAAATCTGTCCGTTTCGATTATAGGTAAAGAATTTATGATAAACACTAAAATGAAGATGTGATCCAGTTGAGAATCCGGTTGAGCCTTCATAACCGATAACGTCTCCTGCATCAACCCTCTCCCCTGTTTTGCGAAAACTTTCTTTTATCATATGAGCGTACAAAGTCACCATACCATTATCATGTTTGACAGTAATCCAGTTTCCCCAACCGCTGTTATACGACTTTGCTAATATTTCTCCGTCTGCTGCCGCCCGAATTGGTGAGCCCAAACCTGATGACATGTCTATACCATTGTGGCCAGCACCGCCATAAGCACCCGACTTGGCAAAATCTGTCATACCATAACGTTGCGTCAAGATCGGATCGTCTTCGGGCCAGCGAAATATTTTTGTTCCGGCAGGTGGAATTTTACCAATTTCACTGTAGTAAATAAAATTCTTGAGCCGCTCGGCTTCTTTTTCTAGTCCAACCATTTCTTTAATTAGCTTGGCTTGTTCTTGTTGGGTAATGCTTAGGAGTTGCTGATATCTGCTTTCTTCTCCTTTGGTTTGGGTTAAAAGATTTTCCTGCGAGCCTCTTTCTTGATCAAGGGCATATTTTTGAACATTCGTTCTTTGCCTAAGCTCTTCAAGTTGTGACTTCTCTCTTTGGGACGTTCTCTTTTTGCTCTCGAGAACCTGCTTTAAGTCCTTTACTTCGTTGAGGGAATCACTCAAGCCCTTGTGGACGGAATCAATATATCTAGCTTGGTCAAAGAACTCAGAAAGCTTATCGCCCTCAAATAAAACCTCGACCAAGCCTCTTTTATCATAATCATTAATAATCTGGATCATACCTGCCAAGACTTTTTTCTTTTCATCAATACTCAGAAATGTCTTGTCAATCTCTATTTCAATCCCTTGGATCAAAAGATTTTTCAGCTTAATTTCTTGAGCAGTCAGATAGATGTCGTTTTCGAGTTTCTTTATTCTATTATCATATATACTGATTTTATTATTCAATGAGTTTATTTCTTTCTTTTTCTCATTAATGTTCTGTTGGTAAATTTTAGATTTACCTTCCAGTCGTTCCACTTCGCCCTCAAGCTTTTCAATTTCTTGTTGAAGTTCATCAAGGTCAGCTGCTTCTGATCGAAACAAAAAACAACTATTTAGAAAAGTTGCTAGAATAGCTAGAATTAGAATTTTAAGAAAAAAAGTGCGCATTATATTGATTATTCTTTGCTTTTTTTAACCTTGTTTAGAGCTCTAGTAACCCTTAAAAGGCTCTCTTCTTTGCCTAAAACTGTAATCATTTCAAATGGTCCTGGCGATGCACTTACTCCCGTGAGAGCAGCCCTTAACGGCCACAAGAAAAAACCAAGATCCTTGTCGTTAATTTCTTTTGCTTTTTTCAAGAAAATAATTTCAATATTTTCTTTCTTTAGTTGTTCTTTTTTTAAGGATTTAATCTGTTGGCGAGCTTCTTCAAGGCTTTTGTAAACATCTTTCTTGGTCATTTTCTTCCAGTAAAGCAAGCTCGTGTCATAATCAGGTTCTTCAAAGAAAAAATTGGTATCTCTTTTTAAGTCGCTCAATTTTTTAAGACGGCCCCGTGACACCAGAACAACCTTTTCAAGGTCTTTCTTGCTTACTTTATGTTTCTCAAGGTAAGGTAGGGCTAATTGAACATATGTCTTCTCAGGAAGACTTCTGATATAAGAACCGTTCATCCAGTCTAGTTTATTTAAGTTAAAAACTGCCCCTGATAATTGTACTTTATTGAGAGAAAAACTATCAATAAGCTGAGACATTGAAAATATCTCCTGATCTGTTCCAGGATTCCAGCCCAGAAGTGCCATGAAATTAACAATTGCTTCGGGTAAATAGCCGTCCTTTTTATAGTCTTTTAGAGAAACGGTGTTATGTCTTTTGGAAAGCTTTGTTTTGTCCGGACCTAATATTAGTGGAAGATGGGCATATTTCGGAGACTTAAATCCCATCGCATTTTGAAGAAGAATCTGTTTTGGAGTATTTGAAATATGATCCTCTCCTCTAATAACATGACTGATTTTCATATTATAGTCATCAACAACAGCTGCGAAATTATATAGTGGTTCATTTATGTTCTTGGCAATCGAAAAATCTCCGATGATATTGGTTTCGAAAGCAACTTCTTTTCTAATCAGATCTTTAAAAGATATCTTTTTATTTTTAGGGGTTTTGAAGCGAATAATGTATGGCATTCCTGCCTTAACTTTTTTATCGGCTTCTTTTGGGGATAAATCTCTATCGGGCGACCAAAAAACTTCTTTTTTGCTCTTTTCCCTATCTTGATTCCTCTCTTGGCTGAAACAATAAAAGGCTTTGCCTTCTTTTAAAAGCTTGTCGATGTGTTTTTTATAAAGTTCTTTTCTTTCTGATTGCTTATAGGGTCCATACTCTCCGCCGACAATCGGTCCCTCATCTCTTTTAAGTCCCAACCAATCAAGATTATCAATAATATCCTGTTCAAAGTATTTTTGAGATCTTTTTTTATCTGTATCTTCTATCCTGAGAATGAATTGTCCACCATTTTTCTTAGCAAATAGAAAATTAAAAAGGGCAGTTCTTGCTGTCCCAATGTGAAAAAGCCCCGTTGGCGAAGGTGCTATTCTAACTCTAATCTGAGATTTTTTGTTTTTTTCGCTTTTTTTTGAAGACATAAAATTAAAATTATAAACAGAAACTAGACCTCTTTTTTTTAGGCTTAAAATTTAACAAGTTAACTTAATTATAACATAGGGTAAATTCAAATACTAGAAAAGCCCCTTATTCAAAAGGGGCTTGGCTCGTTATCTTAGAAGATACTCTCCCTCCATGGCTAACTCATAATACGTAACGCCTTCTGTCTCTTGGCGGATTCCTGCATAAGGACTTTCGCTAACAATATCGAGAGAAAGGTCTTCTAGCAACTTCCTGATTTTGCCAATTTCAAAACCACTTACGCCAACCCTAAATTTACCAAGACCGATTTGTTTGTGCGGAGGAAGCAAGGTTATTTTTCCCAACGCAGTAAAGTCAGCAGAGAAAACGTAAGATCTCTTTCCTGTTCTGCTTTTAGGAGAAAAATGGGCTCTCTCAATAGACACCGCTGCACCGCTAATAACATCAACCAGTTTAATAACTATATCATTAAATCTATCATCTTCTGTGGCTGGGATTCCGGCTGGATCCATACCGCTATCATATCTTTTCCAAGAATAAGCAATTATCGATTTTCCATTTCTCTTAGGATAACTTTTTCTAAGCGTTATCTCCCTCATCACCGACTCCATGTAAGCTTTGAGTGATCTTGACCTTATTTCTTCACGAATCTGTCTTATCTTAAGAAGTTCCGGCCTGAGAAGCTCCCTCTCCTTGGCTGTGTTAATCCTGGTAAAACGTGACATTCTCCCCTCCTTTTTTGTATGTCATTTTCATTTATTAGACTATCATAAATATAAAAAAAGAAAAGCATCTTAGGGGCTTTTCGTTAATCAATCTCTAGGATATATTTTTTAAGATTAACCTAGAGATATCCTTTGCTGCATCTTTTAGGGCAAATCCTCTGGCAGATTTTTCCATTTTTTCTATTTTATCTTTATCTTTCAAAAGTTTTTTAATGTCCTCTAGAAAAATATTTTGCTTTAAATTCGGTTGCTCGATTACCAAGCACGCACCTGTTTTCATGTATGCGTAAGCGTTTTTTCTTTGATGGTCTGCGGCCGCACCTATAAGTGGTATCAAAATAGATGCCTTGCCTGCCTGAGCAATTTCAAATATCAGGCTCGATCCCGAACGAGATATAATCAGGTCAGCGGCTTTATAGCATTGAGATAGTTTGTCTTCATTAAGATAAGGATAAACCTTGTAACTCTTTTTATTAATGTTTTTTTTAACTTTTTCTTTAAACTGGTTAAATTTTTTCTTTCCTACCACATGAACAAGTGAAAAATTAACCAATAAACTACTTGCTGTGTTAAGAACTAGCTCGTTTATCTCTTTTGACCCCTGAGATCCGCCTAAAATTAAAATCATTTTTTGATTTTTATTTACACCCAGAGCTTCTTTCGCCTGACTATTGTCTCCTGAATAGTTAAAGCACCTAATTGGATTTCCTGTTAATTTAACTTTTGTCGTCTTGATATAATTCTTTGTTTCTTTAAAAGATATAAAGCTTAGCTTGGCCCATTTGGAAAATACTCTTGTTATCAATCCTGGATAAGTGTCTGATTCATGTAAGAAAATATCGATTTTAAGCATCAAAGCCGCTAATCCAACCGGTAATGAACCATATCCACCTTTTAGGAAAACTGCTCTTGGCTTAATTTGACTAAGATAAATAAGCGCTTGCGCTAATCCAATTGACAAGTTAAAGGGTATAATCAAATTTTTTAGAGTAAAATAACGGTGTAATTTAGCGCTAATGATTTTTTTAGTGACAACTTCTTCCTTCTCCCCTATTTCTTTAAGATCTTTTTCTCTCGGTGCAATAAAATGAACCTCAAGATCGGGCAATTGTTTTTTTAACTCCCTAATAATTGCAAGATTAGGATAGATGTGTCCACCAGTTCCACCACCAGTAAAAATTAATCTTGTCTTCATGATTTAGTATGAGTTGAAATATTAAATAGGATACCTAGTGAAAAAAGAGTCATGATGTAAGAAGAGCTTCCGTAGCTAACCAAAGGAAGAGTTATTCCAGTCAAGGGAATGATGCCAGAGATGGCAGCGATATTTATAAAGGCTTGATACACAATCAAAGCACTAATACCCGAAGCTAATAATGCTGAGAAATTATTAGGAGAGCGCTTGGCAATTCTAAATCCCTTAAATGATAGGACCAAAAAACCAATAACTAATACTGCCCCAGCAACAAAACCTAGTTCTTCAACAAGAATAACAAAAACAGAGTCACCAATGGCTTCTGGAAGATATCCTTTTTTTTGAAAACTCTGACCATAGCCTTTTCCAAGCAGGCCTCCTGACCCAATTCCGATAATAGACTGTCTTACTTGATAGCTAGAAGAAAGAGCATTTTCTTCGGGAGATAGAAACGACTTTAGCCGAGGTAGTCGGTAAGGAGACAAAACAATTAAAAGAAGAAGAAGAATTATTCCAATTAAACTCATCCCCGCAATGTGCTTTATGCTTCCTCCAGCCAAAAAGAAAAGTAGAAGGCTGCAACCTAAAATCACCAAGAAGCTTCCCATGTCAGGTTGCAAAAGAAAGAAAATCCCCAGAAGAGCGTTTAGGATCAAAAAGGGAAAGATGGTTTTAGAGAAAGACTTCATCTCTTTGCCCTTTTTCGCCAACCAGGCTGATAGATAAATTACAAAAGCAATCTTAACAAATTCAGCCGGCTGAAAAGAAAAGCCTCCAAATTCAATCCAGCGAGTCGCACCCCTAATTTTTAGTCCAAATTGGGGTAGAAAAAGAAGGCCCAATAACACTAAGGAACCTAAAAAGATGAAAAATGAAGATTTTTGCCAAATATTATAATGTACTTTTGACCCGACTAAAAATAGACCTGACCCTATCAAAACACCAAAAAGTAGCTGGTGTTTAAGATAGTAATAATTTTCGTTAAAAAGATTCTGAGACTTAACAAGAGATGCGCTAGCAAGAATTAAAAGACCATAAAAGACCAGAAAAATTATTAAAAAGAGAAGGAATTTATCGCTTTTTCTTTTGGGGCTGGCCATTTAATTTAAAGTTCAAAGATTTAACGACTGCTTCAAACTGTCCTCCCCTGTCAAATTCATTCTCAAAGAGATTGAAGCTCGCTGCCCCAGGAGAAAGAAGGACAACGCTTCCTCCAGCTCCTTTTTCAAGAGCCAAAAGAATAGCCTCTTTCATGTCTTTTACGTTCCGAGCAACTAAGAGATTCGAAAACTTCTTGCCTTTTCCAAGAACAGATTGAAGCTCGTAATAGATTTTATCAGAAGCTGTTCCACTTAAAAGAATTAATGATTTCACTCTTTGAGCAATTACCTCAGCAAGCTTTGCATAATCAAGACCTTTATCTTGTCCCCCGCTGATCAAAACAATTTTTTTCTTATTATCAAAGCTTTTAATCGCAGCAATGGTTGCCTCGGGTATGGTTGCCGCAGTGTCATTATAAAACAAAACTTTTTTTTGTTTGCCAACTAACTGAAGTCTTCCTTCTGGTCCTGAAAAATGTTCAAGCACTCTAGCAATATTTTGATTTGGTAGTTTATAAAGCTTAGTAAGTGTTACTGCAGCTAAAACATTAAAAATATTGTGTTGTCCTTTGAGATTAACATCTTTTAATTTAGCAATCGCCTTCTCTTCGTTACCAAAGTATATCGCACCTTTTTTAATATAGGCACCACGTTGATTAGTGCTTAATTTTTCTTTTCCAATCTCTGTGCCAAAAAATATAACTTGGCTTTTCGCTTGATCAGAAAAACTCCTAGTGATTAAGTCTTGATGATTAAGAATCAAAATGTCTTTCTTTCTTTGATGGCGAAAAATTGTCTTTTTTGCTTCAATATAATCCTGAAAATTTTTATAACGATCAAGATGATCTGGAATAATATTTAGAACGACTGCGATTGCAGGACTTCTTTTCTTCTCAAAAATATCATCAAGTTGCCAACTTGAAAGCTCTAATACGCATAAGGATTTCTTTGTTAATTTTTTAAGTTGAGATAATGCAGATATTCGGATGTTTCCAGCTAAATGAACATTTTCCCGCTTTGTCGCAAGCAACTTATATATAAGAGAAGCAGTTGTTGATTTCCCCTTGCTACCAGTAATACCAATGATCGGACAAGGGCAAAGATTAAAGAAAAGACCCATTTCGGTCTCAATGGGAACTTTGTTTTTCTTGGCAATTTCAAGATAGCGTGAGCCCGGATTTACTGCCGGATTCTTGATCACAAGATCTGTTTTAATAAAGTCTTCGCTTCTGTGTTGTCCTAAGACAAATTTAATGTTTTTATGCTTCTTCAATTGTTTCAAAGATTCTTTTAATTTCTGTTTATCTTTAAGATCTGTTACTAAAACTTTCGCACCTTGTTTCGCTAGAAATTCTACTGCACCCACTCCTCCACCATGAAGACCAAGACCCATAACTGTTACCCTTAGGTTTTTAAAATTAGTTATCATTCTTTTCTAAATTTATTTTTTTAATTTTAGTTGTTTTTCCCAAGAAAGCTTTGCTCAAGTTGGTAAATTTAAGAGGGTAATCTGTGACATAAAACCTTTCTTGACTATCCTCGTTTTTAAAATTATTTATATTCTCTGCTAACTTCTCGATCAAAATTTCTGCTGGATCAATTATGTCAATTTTAGGACCCAGGATTTTCTGGACCTGATTTTTAATTAAGCTGTAATGCGTACAGGACAGAACTAGTCCGTCTATTTTTTCCTTCTTAAAAGGAGATAGATAGTAATTTAAAATTGAAAACATCTCTGGTGTATCTATCCAATTCTCTTCAATTAAAGACACGAGTAAGGGGCAGGATTGTTGGATAATGTTTTTTAAATCAAGCTTTAGTTTTTTGTTATATATTTTAGAATTTATAGTTGCCCTCGTGCCAATTATCCCAATTCTATTAAAGTCTTGTTTGTTAATATATTCTACTGTTGGCTCAATAACGTCGTAAATGAGAACTTTCTTATATTTATTTCTTAAATAATCAGCAGCCAATGATGATGCCGTGTGACAGGCAATTATTATAACTTTTGCACCCTTTTTTAAAAGAAAATGCGTATTTCTGTCAGCATAAAGCTCAATATTGTCTTTGCTCTTCTCCCCGTAAGGGAAATGAGCTGTGTCTCCTAAATAAATAAAGTTCGCGTTGGCAAACTTTTTTCTAAGTAAATTAACAATGCTTAATCCACCCGCACCTGAGTCAAAAATTCCAAACATTTTACTAGTACCCCAACAAATAAATTATTAAACCAATCGATGCCATTACTCCAGCAATAATCCAAAACCTCATTGTCACCTTGGATTCGTGCCATCCTCGAGCTTCAAAGTGGTGATGAATCGGCGTAGACAAAAATATCTTTCTACCAAAAATAGTCTTACTAAATGTTTGTAAAATTACTGACGTTGACTCCAGAACAAGAATAAAGGCAACAAAGGGAAGAATTAAGGCGGTATTTGTTAACATAGCGATAATACCGAGAGTTACACCAAGACCCATTGAGCCTGTATCACCCATAAAAAATCGTGCTGGATAGATATTATACCAAAGAAAAGCTAAGAGGGCACCGATAATCGCACCACAGAAAGATGCTAGATCAAACTTTCCCTGAATAAAAGAAATTATCCCTAGAGAGATAAAGGCAATCATTAAAACCCCCCCAGCTAAACCATCAAGACCATCAGTTTCGTTAGTCGAGAAAGTCGTGGCTACAATAATGAATATAAAAACCGGAATATACCAAAGGCCAATAAAAAAATTGCCCAGAAATGGAAGCGTGATTAAGTCCCAATCTAGCTTGAAGTAGAACCACCAAGCCCCAAAACCAGCGACCAAAGTATAAAGAACGATTTTTTCTCTTACTCTTAAACCACCACCTCTTGCACCAATTCCAAAAACACCAAAGACATCATCGACAATTCCCAGAAGAGCACAGGCTAACATTGTTCCTAGTGGTAAGAGTGTTTCTGCTCGAGAAAAAAAGTTAATATTTTCTAGGTAGGTTCCCACGCCCAGCTTACTAATAAGCCCAAAAACAACCATTGTAACAACGACTGTCCCCCAAACTAGTATTCCTCCCATAGTTGGTGTTCCCTCTTTGCCTTTGTGTAATTTTGTAAAAACAGGAACATTAACCCGAGCGACTCTTTTAACTAGCTTATGTTTTTGGAGTAAATTGCTTAACAGGGGTGTAAAAAAAAGTGCTAGAAGAAAACTAACAACTGTTGTAATAATTAGTCTAATAATTTGAAGGCTTAATTCATTCATAAGCTATGTTTTAGTCAAAAATATAAGCTTTTCCTGTCCAGTCAATTAATCGCGTCATCTCAATGTCTCTATTGTCAGCACCTAAGATAATTAATAAAACCCTATCTTGCTGAAATTCTTTGACTATGAGCATACAGTCTTTAGCTAAATCAGTATGTCCTGTTTTACTTAATAAAAGGTCAGGAATGCTAGAGATAATACCATTTGTATTTTTAATTTTTACTGCTCTCTCCTTTTTTGAGTAAATCGTTTCCTCTGCTAATTTTGTTGATCCAAAAATTTTATTCTCATGACTTACAATGGCTTGTGAAATCTTTAGAAGATCGCGTGCGGTAGAAAAATTATTTCCATCAAGACCAACTGGATTAGAAAAATTGGTATTCTCTAATTCCAGCTTTATCGCCTTTTCATTCATTAATTGCGAGAAATCTTCAGCCTCCTGATCAGATTCTTCCAATGATCTTGCCAAAAGTTGGGCTGATTCATTGCTTGAACTAATTAGCAGTGCTTTTAAGAGACTTTCTGTTTTGTACTCTTCTCCATCTCTAAAAATATTTTTACTGCCTTCAACCGAGAGATCATCTTGATTAAACGTAAGCCATTTATCTGTTAAGTCTTTTCCTTCTTCTATGACAACCAAAGCCGTCATTAATTTTGTTAAGCTAGCTATGGGTAGTTCTTTGTTAATGCTTTTTTCAAAAAGAATCTTTCTTTTATCAAGATCATAGACTAAAACTGAGGTAGCGTCGGTTTTGAAATTTTCTGTCTGGCTATTCCTTTTTGGATAACAACTTCCTGGATCCCTTTTCTCCCAAACCAAGCCACTACTAAGACTTTTTGTCTCTTCAACAGATTTAGGTAAATCGGCTAGACCGATCATTGCTTGTCCCTCTGAAAAACCAACAAATCTAGCAAACAAACCTAGGGTAGCCGGATCTCTGAAGACGATTTTTGCCTCAACGAAGATAAGAAGAAAAACTAGCAAGGCCAATAAGGGAATTTTTAGTTCTTGTTCTTCTTGTTTTTGTTTCTTTTTAATTGATTTCTCTTTAGGAACCTTGCTTTTTTTCTTTTTCTTTACTGAGGCGTGACTTTTCATGTTTTTGGACTTATCCTATCAAAACCAACATAAGGCACCAAGACTTTGGGAATTACTATACTACCATCTTTTTGTTGATGATTTTCAAGAATCGCAACTATTATTCTTGGACTAGCAATAGCTGTGTTGTTAATAGTGTGACAATAACCAATCTTTCCATCTTTTCCCCGATAGCGAATACCCAGTCTCCTTGCCTGAAAATCGCCATCATTTGACGCAGAATGAGTCTCTCTATAATCATTCCAATAAGGCATCCATGTATTAATGTCATACCTTTTCCTGTTCGGGAAACCCAAATCTCCAATACAATTTATAACAACTTCGTAAGGTAATTCTAGGTCCTTAAGAATCTCTTCGCTTATTTTAGTTAACTCTTCATGTTCTTGATTGGATTTTTCTGGAGTTGCAAGCACAAACATCTCAACCTTGTTAAACTGATGAACTCTAAAAACTCCCTTGGCAATCTTTCCATATGCACCAGCCTCTCTTCTAAAACAAGTTGAAAAAGCTGCGTAATAAAGAGATAAGTCTTTTTCATCTATAATTTCACCCGAGTGAAAAGAGGCTAATCCAACTTCAGCTGTTCCGGCTAAAAAAAGACCGTCTTTCTCTATTTTATAGACTTCTTGTTCGTCGGTCGGGAAAAATCCCGTTCCAATCATGGCATCTTCTTTAACTAAATCAGGTGGTGTTAAGAACTGAAATTTTCTTTGGTTCAGCTTATCAATAACATACTTAACAAGCCCCATTTCCAAAAGAGTGGCCTCGTTTTTGAGGTAATAGAAGCCGCTCCCCGAAACCTTTGATCCTCTTTCTATGTCTATGATATCAAGCGTTTTTCCAAGAGTAACATGATCTTTAAATTCAAAATCAAATGTTCTCGGTTGACCCCATTTTCTAATCTGCTTATTGTCTTTTTCGTCCTTCCCATCAGGCACTTCTGGATCTGGAATGTTTGGCAATGAAAACAACATTTCCTTCATTTTTTCTTCTGTTTCTCTAAGCTCCGGTTCTTTTTCCAGAAGGACTTTTTTTATTTTTTTGCCTTCTTCAATGTTCTTTTCGCCAGCCATAGAGCTAATCTCATTCCTCTTTTTTCTTAACTCTTCTATTTCTTGAATGAGAGATCTTCTTTTCTCGTCAATTTTTAATAAGTTTTCTATATCTAAAACTACTCCTCTTCGTTGGAGGCCTTTTTTAACTTCGTCCTTGTTTTCTCTAATAAAATTAATATCTAACATATATTTTATATTATTTTTTTGATCGCATTAAAGGAAAAAGAATAACTTCTTTCAAATTAGAGCTTTCTGTAAAAAGAGCTACCAACCTATCAATTCCCATACCCCAACCAGCCGTTGGTGGCATACCGTATTCAAGTGCTTCGACGAAATCTTTATCGTAAGGATGAATTTCTTTCTCTCCTTTTTTAGCCCTTTCTTGTTGAAGTTCAAATCTTTCTTTTTGATCAATTGGATCATTTAATTCTGAGTAAGCATTAACAACTTCTAATCTTTCGATTATTAATTGAAAGCGAGCAACAGTTTGCTCATCTTTCTTTTTGGCTAAAGGAGAAAGGGCTAAGGGGTGATGAATCAAGAAAAATGGATAATCAATCTTTTTAAGACAAATCTTTTTAAAAACTTCATCAATTAGTCGCCACTTGTCTCCCCGCTCAAAGTCTTTGATGCCTTGATCTTCCAATTTTTTTTCTAAATCTTCTTTTGTGGCTGTTTCGATATCAAAACCTGTCTCATTCTTGAAAAGCTTAGCATATTCTATTCGTGGTAGAGGCTCCTTAATTTTTTCTTTTATTTTTTTGGATAAAGGTTGTTCTGGAAAACTCTTCACGATCTCTAGTAGCATCTTTTCGGTAAAATCTATCAGCTTTTCATAGTCACAATAAGCCCAGTAAAACTCGATCTGAGTAAATTCAGGGTTATGAGAAAAATCAATGCCTTCATTCCTAAAACATTTAGCGACTTCGTAGACTTTGTCGAATCCACCAATAATTAATCTTTTAAGATAAAGTTCCGGAGCAATTCTTAGGAAAAGGTCTATGTTAAGAGCATTTAATTTAGTTTTAAACGGTTTTGCCAATGCCCCACCCGCTTGACTTTGAAGAATTGGTGTTTCAACTTCCATAAATCCATTTTCTTCTAAGAATTCCCGAATTAATTTAATGAATTTTGACCTGAACTCTATTCTTGGCTTAAGCTCAGGATTCATCAGTAAATCAAGATAACGCTTCCTGTATCTTGTCTCTTTGTCTTTAAGCCCATGCCATTTGTCAGGAAGAGGTAAAATTGATTTAGACAAGATAGTCCACTCTTTAATAACAAGAGTTAGCTCCTTTGTTTTTGTTAGAAAAAGTGTTCCTCGAATTTCTACAAAATCACCTACGTCAATTGTGTCTATAAAAAGATTAAAAGATTTATCTCCAACTGTGTCTTTTTTGATAAAAAATTGGATTCCTTTGTTTTTCTCTTTAATGTTGCCAAAAACAGAACCCCCGTGAGGACGAAGACTCATTATTCTACCGGCTAAAATGAGTTCTTTTTCTTCTTTGATAAGCTCATCCTGCTTATTGATTGTTTCCTTGATAGTCTTGTTCTTTCTTGTTTTGACAGGATAAGGATTAATGCCTACCTTTTTCAGCTTATCTATTTTGCTAATTCTATTTTGGCGAATGTCTTTTAGGGCCATGTTAATTAATCTTAATAATTTTATATTTTTTCTTGCTAGCTGGTGTTTCAATTTCTACAATTTCTCCCACTCTTTTTCCTATAAACTGACGACCCATAGGAGATTCGTACGATATTTTCCCAGACAAGGGATCTGATTCACCTGTTCCGACAATTTGATATTTATAGTTATTCTTTTTGTCATCCTCGACCAAAATCTCAGAATTCATGCCAATAACGCCATTACCGTTCTTTTTCACGATTATTTCAGCGTTTGAAAGAAGATTTTCTATCTCTTTAATTTTTCCTTCATTAAAAGATTGTTCTTCCTTGGCCTTTATATAATCAGCGTTCTCAGATAAATCTCCCAAGGCCTTGGCCTCTTCAATTCTTTTAGCAATAAAGGCTCTTTTTTTTAAATAACCCTTAAGTTCATTGCTAAGTTTTTCAAAGCCTTCCTTGGTTATATATTTTTCAGATATCATAAATATAAAAAGATATATTTAATTAAACTTATTTAGATCAATAAGATTCTTCATCAGCATAACAACCATAATTGGACCGATTCCATTGCTAGAGGGAACAAAAATTTCCGCCTTTTTCTCGATACCATTAATATCAATATCACCCCTTAAAACACCCTTGTTTTTTTCTGTCCCCATGCCGATGTCAAACACAACTGATCCTTTCTTTAACATATTTTCTTTGATAATCCCAGGTTGACCAGTTGCTGAAATCAAAATATCTGCCTTAATTGTATGCTCTTTTAAAGAGGGGGTAAATTGATTAAGCACGGTTACGGTTGCACCGTGCTTTATGAATTCAATTAAAATTGGTTTTCCAACCAATCTACCCGCACCAATAATGACAACGTGCCGAGCTTTAACTTTTATATCATATTGATCAACAACCTTCAATACAGCCGCTACTACAGGCGAGATAATCTTGTTTTTGTCAGCGTAAACCCTCCCTAACGACTTAACAGATAAAACGTCGATGTCTTTTCGGCATGGTACTGCATCTAAAATATACTGACAATTTAGTTTTTCTGGTAAGGGTAATTGAACAACCACGCCATTAAATTTCTTGTATCTGGTAATCTTGTTCAAGGCCTTTCTTAGCTCGTTATTGGAAATATTAGCACCAAACTTAAAAACCTTGAAGCCGATTCCTAATTCCTCGGCTACTTCTTTTTTCTTTTTAATAAAAGAAGTAGAGGCTTTGTCTGGACTTACTGAGATTATCGCTATATTTAATTTCTGACCAAGCCCTTTGGCTTCTTTCTTTAGGTCTTTCAAGAGATTGCTAGCTATCTTTTTTCCGTCAACAGTAATCATGTTTTAGTTAATCCTAGCTTATTATTGATTTAATTTCTTTTTCGCAGTTTTCTAGGCTTATAATCTTGGCTTCTTTTTCTTTTCTTGATTTCAGCTCTAAGCTTCCCTGACCCATTGTCTTTTGGCTACCAATAACTCTTAGGGGACAACCGATTAAATCAGCTTCGATTAATTTTTCTCCTGGGGATATATCCTCCCTATCGTCATAAAGCACGCTTATTCCTTGCTTTTTTAAACTAGAATACAGTTTTTCTAATTTAGCCTTATCTTGAATACCGACATTTAGATTTAAAATGTGAACACCAAAAGGCGCTATTTCCTTGGGCCAAATAATACCCCTATCATCATGATTTGCAAGAACCGTTGCTGCCATTATCCTACCCAAACCAATGCCATAACAACCCATCAAAACATTCTGCTTTTCCCCTTTTTCGCTAAGAAAACTTAAGTTTAAGCTCGAGGAATATTTATCCCCTAAATTGAATATGTGTGCTGCCTCAATGCATGTTTTCTCTTCTAGGGCAACCTTACAGTCAGGGCATTCTTGAGAAATATTGTTAGCCTTTAAATATTCTTCGCTATAAGCCTTGCCACAGGAAGAACAAAGATAAACCTTATCTTCTCCAAGATCTGAGGCAACCATAAATTCATGAGATGTCTCTCCCCCGATGCTTCCTGAAAGAGCGTCTACTTTGATCGCGTTTAGCTCCATTCTTTTAAAGATTTCTTTATATGCCTGAGCAACTTTATCGTAATATTCTTTCAAGTCTTCTTTGTTTGAATGAAAGCTGTATAAATCTTTCATAATAAACTCTCTTGTTCTTAGCAACCCACCTGTTGAGCGCATTTCATTGCGGAACTTTGTTTGTATTTGGAAAAGATAAACAGGAAGATCCTTGTGTGAGTGAATCCTTTTTCTTGCAATCTCGGTTATAACCTCTTCGTGTGTTGGTCCAAGCGCAAAATCCTTTTTGTGCTGATCTTTGAGCTTAAAAAGGGGTGGTTCCATACTTTCCCATCGTCCTGAGTCCTGCCAAATCTTTTTTGGCTGTAAGCTTGGGAGAGAAACCTCTTGAGCATTAATGTTATTCATTTCTTGTCTAATAATTCCCTCTATTTTCATCATTACTCTCCAGCCCAAAGGAAGAAAGCTATAAATTCCTGACGCAAGTCTTTCAATAAAGTCTCCACGCGTTAAAAGCTGAAGACCTATGTCCCCCTCAATGTTGGAAGTATCCTTATTGGTTTTACAAAATAATTTTGATTGAAGCATGTTTTTTAAAGACTAGATGTCTTAATTAAATAATTTAATAACGTCCCTAGCAGTAATAAAGATCATCAGAAGAATCAGCAGACCGAAACCAACTGAGTTTACAATTCTTTCTGTCTTTGCTTTTATCGGAGAACCCTTGATTTTCTCAATTAGAATAAATAGAAATCTTCCTCCGTCCAGAGCAGGAAAAGGCAGACCATTTAAAACGGCAAGATTAATAGAGAGAAAGGCGCCAAAATGAAGAAAGTACACCCAGCCCATAGAGGCGGCTTGAGACGTAAGCTTAAAAATACCAACAGGTCCAGCAACTTCCGCAATCAGCTCTCCTCTAAAAATAAGGCTACGCAAGAGCAGATAAAAGCCTTTAAAGATTGCCATTAATAAAGAAAACGCATAAACCGTTCCTTTCCAAATAGACGTATACCAGGGATATTTTACGATCACTGTAGAAACCAAGCTTACCCCAAGAGGGCCCTCGTTGTTTGGAAATTCTAATCTTGGAGTCACGGCAAAATTTTTCTTTTCTTCTGCCCTTATAACCATTACTTGAATTTCCTTGCCCTTGTGTTCGCCAATAAAATCTTGAACTTGTTTTATATTGCCAATTGTTATTTTGCTGTCTTGAAATGCTAGTGTTTCAATAATGTCTCCTGCCCTAATTCCAGCAACATCCGCAGGAGAGCTTGGATTAACGTCTATTATTCTAACAATCTCATTCTGACCAGCTGCCTGCTCCTCGATATCGGTTGTTGACACAGGAGCACCAATCATAAAAACAAGGCTTAATAGAACAATAGCTAAAACGAAGTTGGCTATTATGCCTGCTAACAAGACGATTGATCTTTTCAGCACATTTTTAGAATTGAAGCTGTCTTCTTCTTTTTCTGACCCTTCATCTTCCCTGTCTTGACCAAAGATTCTAACAAATCCACCAAAAGGTATAAGATTAAGTGAATAAATTGTTGATTTCGGCTTCTCCTTTTTCTTTTTCTTTTTTTCTTTCTTGTCTCCGCCAAGAATAAGTTTCCATTTTTTTGTTTTCTCATCACGATAAAATCCGATAAGTCTTGGCGGATAACCCATGCCAAATTCATCAACACGGATACCGAACTTTTTAGCTGTTAAAAAGTGCCCCAATTCATGGATAAGAATAAGTAAGCTAAAAAGAAGAATTCCTAATATTATTGTAAAAGTTGTCACGTTATTTCTTTAATTTTACGATTTAATCTCTTTTTCTTTTTGTTCTCCTAATTCTTCGACCTGTTTATTAAATTCGTCGATTTTTTCTTGGATTTCGCTCTTAAGTCTAAATTTTTCATCCTCTCTAATCTCTCCTTCCTTTTGCAGTTCCTGTATTTCACTCCATGTCTTTTCACGATCATTTCTCAGTGAAATTTTTGTCTCTTCAACAAGTTCATTCACCTGCTTAGCCATTTTATCTCTAGTTTCAGATGTCATCGGTGGCAAATTGATTCTAATCACCTTATCCTCCACTTGAGGAAGTGCGCCCAATGAGGCTTTTGTTAATGTGTCACTTATCGGCTTAACAGCATTATCGTCCCAAACGTCAATTTTAATCTCCCGTGGAGCAACAATTGTTATTGATGCTAGAGCTTTTAGCGGCGTGTGGGATCCATAATAGTCAACCCTCATGTCTTCAATTAGGCCAGTACTTGCTCTCCCTGTATGGACCTTGGCTAGCTCTATTTTAAAATGCTCTAGGGTTCTTTTGAATGCTTCGACTAAATTTTTAATATATTGATCAGTCATATTAATTAAAATATTCGCTCACAAATTAATAAAGAGTCTTTCTATTGCCAGTCTTGGATTGATATAGGTTCTTTCAAGAATTGTTTTTGTTTTTTCGACTTTTCTTATTTGCTCAATTATGGAAACAACTCCTTCTTTTGTTGATTTTCTTAACTTTTCACCTAAAAATTCTAGCCAATCATTTAAAAATTGCTCCAATTTAAGTTTGTCCTGTTTGACTAATTTTTCAGCAATAACAAACCGTTGATTTAGATTTGCCTTCTCTAGCTCTTGGTATTTTTTCTTATTTTCTTCGGAAAGAGACAAGGTAGATTTCTCCATCCTTAGTCGAATACACCTTGAAAGAATTGTTGTTATGATTTTTTCTGATTTCGGGGTTAATAAAAAGAATGTCAAGTACGAAGGTGGCTCTTCAATGATTTTAAGCAAATTATTTGCTGCTGGCAAGGTTAATAAATGAGCACTCTCGATAAAAACAAGGCGTTTTGTGCCAAAGATAGGTTTAAGCCTTGAAAAGTTCAGGATTTTTCCAATTTCTTTTTTTTCAATAACACTTTTTTCATTCGGATAGATAATTAGTCTCTCAGCTTTTAAGATCTTATTGACATTGACCTTATCCCCCACCCCTAAAATAATCATGCTAATTTTTTCAATGACCTTTTTGGGCTTATCTTTCGTTGTTATTAAATAGCTATGGGCAAGTCGCTTGGTAGAAATACTCTTTTCTAAAAAATTGTAAACATTATTTTTCATTGGGATATTTTTTATTCTTTAAAAGAAATAGTTCTTTCTTAAAGTTTTCAAGAGAAAGGTCCAATTCTTTTTTTAAAGAAATTTTGCTTTTCTCCAAGCATCGACTTCTTTCAATTGCTTCGCTTAGATTATTTTTAATACTTTCTTCGTTAGCACTTGAGAAAAGTATCCCATTGACCCCATCTTGAATTAATTCTTCTGCTCCTCCCCTATTCCACGCAATAACAGGGATACCCATTTTTAGAGCCTCAGCCATGACAAGACCAAAGTCTTCTTCTGCTAGATGAATTAGTCCTTTACTGTTTTTAATTAATTCTAGTAATTTTTCCCTTTTTTGTATAAATCCTGTAAAGATAACTTGTTTCCTAAATTTTTTACTCTTTTTTATTAATTTTTTCTTCTCTGGGCCATCACCAACGATGACAAGCCTTTGATTTAATGTTTTAAACACCTCTATTGCCTTATCTACGTTTTTGTAATCACTCAAACGACTCACTATAACATAATAATTCTTTTTTTTCTCTGCTGATGATTTTACCACAATCTCGTCACTTATTGCAGGGTAAATAACTTTTGCATCTCTTCTATAAAACTTTTTGATTCTTTTTGCACTATAGTAAGAATTCGTAATTAAAAGGTCTGGTCTTTGGCTTGCCTCAAAGTCCCATAGCCTGAAAAAGTGGATAAATAGACGCTTTAACGCTTTTGGCTTCCTTAAAAAGTAATCCTGCCAAACCCATCTTGTAGGAGTGTGCATATAGCAAATATGCTTAGTTTTACTTGGAACAACGATGCCCTTCATAAAGCCTGAGGTAGATGATATAACCAAGTCATACCTTGAAAAATCTAAATCTTCTACTGTGATGGGCATTAGTGGTGTCAATAAATGATGATTTTTAGTTTTTCTGTATTTTTCTTGAAGTCTCGTGGTTTTAATCTCGATCATGGGAAAGTGCTTCTTAACAAAGTTTTCTTTGTAAAATAAGGTAAAAATTGGTGCTTCAGGAAAAATCTTACACAAATCTAAAAGAACTTTTTCCGCCCCTCCCCACCTAATTAAGAAATCATGAGCAAGCGCTACTTTCATCTATTGTTAATTAGAAATCACACTATGGGTTTCTCTGGCACATTTATCCCAAGAAAACTTTTCAACATTCTTGTAGCCTTTTTTGATCATTTCTTGACGCAGATCATCGTCAACTACTAGCCTATTCATAGCTTTTCCAATCTCTTTAAAATTCTTTGGATCAACTAAAAGAGTTGATTTATTAGAAATTTCTTCTGTACTGGACCCCCTACTCGTAATGACAGGAATACCCATGCTTTGAGCTTCTATAATTGGCAAACCAAACCCTTCATAAAATGAAGGAAAGATTAGGGCCCATGCTTTTTTTAAAATCCTTTTTTTTAATTCTTCTTTTATGTAACCAAGCATTATAAGGTCTTCTATCAAACCCGTTTTCTTAATTTCTTCTCTAATTTTTTTGAAACCATAACCATTGCTACCAATTAAAATTAATTTGAAGTTTTTAGAATTTTTCTTGTATTTTTTTTTAAAATATTTAAAAGCTTTAATTATGCCTAAAATATTTTTTTTCAGCTCTATTCTTCCTAGATAAACAAAATATTTTTCTGTTGATGTTTCTTTTTCTGTCTCCGGCTTTTGTCTTCCATGATAAATAACTGTAATTTTTCTAGGATCAGCTTTGTAAATTTTAACCAGGTCTTTTTTTGTATTATGACTAACTGTAATTATTTTCCATGCATGTTTTACTGCATACTTTGTTGAATAACGAAGGTAGCTTCTTGAAATGAGACTATAGTGCTCTGGGAAGTATTCGTACTCAAGACCATGAATCGTAATAATTGTTTTTTTAGGATGAATTGGGGGCATAACATGACCTGGAATAAATAGTTTTAGAGATTCAGATTTAAGGAATATTAAACGCTTTAAGATCACTAAGGATAAGCCTATTTGCGTCCAAAGAATCGGGAGCCTAAGTATTTTCATGTTAAGTTTTAACTCGTCTTTTAGCTCTTCCCCCTTTTTATTTGTATATACGATTCTTCTTTCATCTTCATCAATTCTATTAAAATATTTAAGGAGTTGGTATGTGTATTCTTCAACTCCTGTTCTTTTTTCTATAAAAGCGTTTTTGGCGGCAATAATGATCATTTTTTAAAAATCACCTACTAGTTCAACTTCTAGCTCTAAGTCTACGTTAAATTTTTCTTTAACTCTTTTCCGACAAAGTCTAATTAAAGAGAAAACATCTTTTGCCTTAGCCTTTCCAAGATTAATGATAAAATTTGCATGTTTTTCTGAAATTTGGGCATCTCCAATCTTTACACCTGATAACCCTGTTTTTTTGATCAAGATACCAGCCGAAATTATTCTTCCTTCTGTTTTTATTGATTTAATTTTCTTACCATTGACTCCCTTAAAAACTGAACCACAACTAGGATATTCTAAGGGCTGGTTCTTTTTCCGATAATCAATATATTCTTTTACCTTGTTTTCAATATCCAAATTATCTATCGTTTCTTTCTCAAGGCTCAAAACTGCTTCCGTGATTACGCCCCCTTTTTCTTTTACTAGGCTTGTTCTATAACCAAAGCCAAGATTTTTGTTCTTTAATTCTTTAACTTCAAGTTTTTTATCATCAAAGAGTCGAATTGATTCAATGTTATCTCCTATTTCGCTACCAAAAGCACCAGCATTCCCCCTAATTGCACCCCCAAGAGTACCTGGTATTCCGGCTGCCCACTCTAAGCCCGTTAATCTTTCTTCAATGGTTAGTTTAAGAATATGTGAAAGGCTTACTCCCGAGCCAGCAATAATTTTATTTTCTTTTATTCTCACATCTGAAAAATTTGTTTTTATGACTAAGCCATGAAAACCTTTATCTGAAACAAGAATATTGCTCCCGCCACCCAAAATAAAAAGAGGAAGTTTCTCTTTCTGGGTAAACAATATTGCCTTAGCTAGCTCTTTCTCGTTCTTCACTATGCAAAAATAACGAGCCTGACCGCCAATCTTGTAATTTGTATAAGGATAAAGTGGAAAATTTTCTTTAATTTTAAACATAGTTCTCACTTAATCTTAAATAAAGAATCGTTTTAAAACAAGAGGCAGGTTCGAAAAATCCTCTAATCTGAGCTAAATAAAGAATAATGGCCTGACGACAACTAGTAAAAGACCCTTGAGAAATTTTCATTCTCAAGGATCTTTTTTTTTATTCTTTTTTTACTGTTGAATTGGCTCTTCGTTTCTGTTCTCCGGAGATTCGGCCGGTGGCACTATCCCTTCAAGAGGAAATTTGTCTGCCCTAAGGTTTTCAATGATCTTTTCGACCTCCTCATTTTCAGGATTCAGCTCAAGAATCTTTTCGAATTGAGAAATAGCTTTTGCTGAATCGCCTTGGTTTGAATGAGCTAATCCCAAGAAATATCTTGCATTCGAGTATTCCTCATTAATCCGAACAGCTTCGTTAAGAGCAGCGATTGTTTTTGGCATATCATTGTTCTTGAAATGAAGAACTCCTAAACGAAACCACAGGCTACTGTCACTCGGATTCAAGATAACAAGATTCGAAGTACTCGTAATTGCTTCTTCAATTCTGCCTTGAGCGTCGAAAATTTGGGCAAGCAAGAAGTGAACTGAAGTGTAATTATTCTTAAGTCTTACCGCTTCATTAAGATTATTGATAGACTCTTCAAGCATTGTCTCTTGTTCGTTAACCATCTTTTCTTTCTCTTCATTGGTTTCGACATTAGACAAAAGACTCCCAATCTCTATTGCTCTGAGATACTGGCTTTGTCCTTTTCTAAGAAAAACTTCCGGGCTTGATGGATTAAGCTTAAGAGCCTTATCGTAGTTTTCTATTGCAAGATCATAAGCTCCTTGGACAATTCCAATTAAGTCTTCATAGACCTTACCTAAGTTTAATTGATTAGAATAACTAGTTCCATCAATCTCAACAGCTCTCTGAGCAGCTAAAACTGCATTTTGAGATAAGCTTGCTAAGTCATTCGTCTCGCCAGCGTTAACAGAAAGATTTAACTTTTGAAGATAGAACTGAGATATGCTTCTTAGGGCCATATCATTTGTTCTGTCTAGATTATAACTTCTAGCCAGTTGATTAATCTTTTTATTAATTTCTGACTGAGCCTCATTAACAATCTCCTCCTCTTCTAGCCCCTGAATATTGATAACCTTACTTTGAAGAGATTGATTATAATAGACTGAGGCTATGTAGCGTTGTGCTTCAAAATAGACAATAAAAACAGTCGCCACCATAACAACAATTATTCCAAGGGTAATGATAAGAGCTTTCTGAATTGGCTTAGAGAAATCTATTTTCTTTAAGCTGCCTTTCCTTGTCAAGATTCCCAACATCAAGAAAAGGATAAAATAGAGAGTTAAATTAAGCGGATAAAAGAACCAAACAAAGAGAAGGTAAAAGACACCAACAATACAACTATTAACTTCACTCTTGTCCTCTTTTTTTGTTTTAGCGGTTAATTCTTCATGGTCTTTTTCTCTAAATTTGTCTTTTAATGCTCTTGCACTCTGCCAAATTGCTCCAAAAGCAAGAAGAGCAAAGGCGAGCAAGCCAATGTAACCAACTTCTACTAGCCACGTCATAAAGGAAGAACTGCCTTGGCTAAATTTAGCCTGCCAGAAATCTGTCTGGCTTAGGCTTTCTGGGCGATATTTAAGCCAAATTTTGTCATAATTGCCTAAACCAACTCCGAACAATTCTTGCGTTATCCCCTTTTCCTTAAAGCTTTCTTGGGCAATCTGGAGTGAAAGTTCAGTGGTTGGTGAAACTTCACTCGGAATGTTTCCTAGGCTTAATTGTGGCTGCCACATCCCCAAACGATTAGCCAAGAGACCCCAGGTTGCAAGGATTAGAGAAATAACAAGAATGCTTATAGGAAGAGCCATTTCCCTAATTTCAGAGACAGCTCCTCTTCTCTTAATTTTAAGAAGAATAAGCACTGCCCCACCCAAGACTAAGGCATACCAAGAAGTCTGAAAGTTGACCAAGATCAGGAAAATGAATGACAATAAAGCTGCAGCGATCAAAAAACCTTTAAGTATTTTTTGTTTAATTTCACTTGTTGTTAGACGAGTTGCACTCATAAGCAGGGTTAATCCCGCCAAAAGACTAACACTGTTAAGAGAGCCTATTGGATTAAAGGAAATATTTCCCGTAAGAGCACCCAGAGGGTTTAACCCAAACAATTGAAGCAGAGTGTAGACGATTAAGATACCAGATGAAGCAATAAGAATGTCTACAAATTTTAACTTGTTATACCACTTCTTTGTGCTTTTTTTTCTTTTGTCTTCAGCTACCAAGAAAGAAAAAACACTCAATAAGATTATATTCCAAAGGTTAGGAAAGTTAGCTGATGAAGCATAAATGCTGGTTACGGGGTGAATTGAGAAAAAGGCATTCAGAACAAAAACAATGATTAATAGCCAAATAAATGGATTAATCATTGATTTCCTGTATTTAACAACCCCCTGATTGAGAGATTGATAAAGCCACAGGACAAAAACAAGTCCAACAAAGATTGTAAGCAGGACTTGTTTTGGTAGACCAATCTGATCTGTTGTCCATGGTAAAAACCATAATGGAAAGAGGAAGATCAAAATGGTCAAAAGCCAGTGACGAAACAATTCAAAGTGCTTAGCCTTAAAGCTTTTCACTTGAGGCTTGCGTTTAGCCAGAGTAAAATTGGGTGAGTCTGTTTTCCCAGAAAAATACTCTTTAGTTGATTTTTTCTCTTCCCTTACCAATGGTCTCTTCTTAGAAACTATGTCTCCTATTTTTTTCATATTTTCTATTTTACATATTACACATATTATTTTGCTTTTTTAAAGCTTTTGTTTTTATTGAGAATTAATCTCTTTTCGACTTTAGCTTTTGGAATATTTTTTAAAGAATGTTTCCATTGTTTTTTTTTACATATTAAAGAGTTGAACTCGTTACGTTATCAAATTCAATTTCTTGAATAGTTTCATTAATTTTTGAGACATCCTCTTCTATCTCCTGATCATCAACAATCTCAATTGTTTCCGAGTCTTCAAGAATTTCTAGAGCTTGATCTATTAAATCATCATTCTGTTCTTCTAGGTTTTCTCCCGGATTTGTTTCTATGTTATCTATGTCCTCTGTATTCTCTGGATTTTCTGTTGTCTCCATTGTTTCGTCTATATCTTCTACTGTTTCTGTTTCTTCAGTTTCTTCAGTTTCTTCTGTGCTCTCTGTGCTTTCCGAAGTTTCTGGAACAACTTCCTGTTCATTTTGTTCAGGGATATTCTCTGTCTCGTCTATTTGTTCTTGTTGGTTTCCTAAATTCTTCTTTGTTTCAATAATCCAATAATCGAAGGTTAGATCTGAAGCAGTTGGACTTGAAAGCCTCACGATGAAATAGTTATTAGCAGGGTCATCACCAGGAATAGCTGATTTTTCAGCAATGTGCCATGACCTTCCGCCCATACTGGAAGTGAAACTAACAAATATCTTCGAAGACGCTTTGAGGTTACGGTTATATACTTTAGCCTCTATTTCGGCTTCATAGATTTTACCTTCTCCGATAGTTGGGTCTTCGTTTTCTCTCTCCGTAATATCAATGATTAAACTTCTGGTAATTAGTCTATCAAATATCCATTCACCCGCCGCCTTAACTTGACCTGAGAGATTCGCTAGTGTTTCTTTAAATGTGTCCAAAGACAGACCTGAGGATATTACTGAGCCATCCCACGTTCCTTTAGTCTCTTCGCCTTCAATCAAGCCGTTTTGGTCAAGTGTAAGCTTCAAATCATTAACTTGTTTTGCTAGTTCTTGAATGCCAAGCCAACTAGCCATATCAACTTCTTGCCAACTAATTTTCTTGTTATCTCCTCTTTCAAAAATGTTATAAAAATCCTCTGCTATAAGACCCATTACATCCTTAGTAGCGTCTTCACCAATGAAATCAAATGTATAAACAGGTACTTCTAGTATTTTTTCCAAAATTCCTTGTCCGTCTATAAGCTCAAGGTTCTCTTTAATTTCCCGGCTTGAGCTAGTGTCAAAAGACGCTTCACCTGCATTTATTTCAGAATAAGCTGCGCCTGAATGAATTTCAAAATCATGATCTAGGTTGTTAGTTCCAATGCCAACGTTACCACCTGGCTCTATTGTGAAATGATCACCTACGTCAACCTCACTAATTTCAAAATTACCATTTCTATTCGCAACAGAATGACCCACCACTTGCATTTTCCAACTCTTATTATCTTCTGATTCTTCTGTAATCTCAATGCCGGTAGAAGAGTTTGTGTTGCTATCAGAAATATGAATATTAAAGTCCGGCGTTGTCGTCCCTATGCCGACGTTGCCGCCGTATCTTTGCAACACCAAATCTGTAGCGTCTATACCTCGGTTTACAGCTTGTAGAAAACCAACGTCAGCAGTATCGTCGTATCCTATGTTTAGTCTTTTACCAGTGTCCCCAGCCACGTTACCAACTACTAATTGAGGAAAAGTATCAATGTTGGAATAAGTAACAGACTTAAAGACTTCCAATCCACCATTTGGATCCGTCGTCCCGATGCCGACGTTGCCGTTGTATAAGACAGTAAAGTGTTCTGATCCACCATTATCTTGAACTGAAAACAACGGACCAGAATAGATGTCACCACTAAGGCTCGCGAGAAGCCCTCCCGATGACTGTCTACTAATTACTGGCCATATTGAACCATTGCTATCAATGGTTAGAGTACCTTGAAAAGTAGAATCACCATTAATATCAAGACTGGTTCCTTGAATTTCCCCAATAACATCTAGTTTTGCCCCTGGACTCGTCGTCCCAATGCCGACATTGCCTTCTGGAAAAGCAATGATTTTGTCTCCAGAAGTATCGCGATAAATGGCTTTCATCAGATTGAAAAATCCACCTTCACTTTCATTGCGAATATTAAGCCGCATTTCTGGATCACCGGTATCATCTCCAACCGTATCTCGGAAGAGAAACTGAAAGTAATCATCTTCGTTGTTTCCGCCAGATACGCCCAGTGAAAAACCTGGTCGAGCTGAAAGATCGGATGTAGTAACTTGAATTTGCTTCCCTCCGCCATTTTCTGCACCCCCAATAAGAAGCTTGTCACCATTGGCAAGATTTAAAGCCGTCTCAGGATCCGTCGTCCCAATGCCGACGTTGCCGTCTGGGTCAATCGTTAGCCTTTCCTCGGGGCCACCACCCCCGGACGCAGGAGACGTCCAAAACTGGATTTGCCCAGGGACATTGCCGTCCGAGACGGTCCCCTCGACCACCATCGTAATTAGGGACGCTTGCTCGTATGAGTTGCCGTCATATCCGTAACCGATGAGGTCGACCATCCTGTCGCCATCATCAACTGCGCTCGGGCTACTGCCGCGCTTGTATCCCGCAAAAATCGTTCTATACCCATCTGTGTTGGATGTAATGTAGCCGCGGTGGTATATGTAGTCATCCGTCACAGATCCAAGTACGCCATCACAGTTGACCTGCCCATCGACATCCAATGGGTAGGCCGGGCTCGCCGTCCCGATGCCGACGTTACCGTTATATATTGTCATCTCTGGATCGGTATGGACACCATTTAGACTAATATTGCTGCCTGTTCGGAAGAATAATTTCCCAGGATTGCCTGTCCCATCCGCATCGATGCCTATTGTAGCTATACCAACTTGATTTCCAGACACGTTTTGTCTGGAAAACAGAATCCCGGAATTTGTACCATCGGTCGCTGTTGTTTCAATCTTTAAGCCAGTTAAGCCAGTTGAATATAAATGTAATATTTCATCCGGACTCGTTGTCCCGATGCCGACCCTACCAGTTCCTTCGACTACAAAGGCCACTGTATCAGCATCAACTCCATTACTGGGATCAGTTGCTACGTAAAATGAGTCTGCATCAGAATTATTATTAATATGAATACCAAGACTTCTGTTGTTCGGCCCTTCAATAACAAAGGCTTGATCCTTCCATGCTAAATCATCATCAGAATCCCAGCCAGAAAGGAACATTCTTCCTTCTTGATCGGCATCACCAATCTGAAGCACACCAGCAGGGCTACTGTCTCTGATGCCAATATTACCATCTTCATCGACTATAAACACATTTCCATCACCAGTATTTGTAGTCGAGACACCGAAGTAACCATCTGTTGAAGTGCCAACAACTTCAAGTTTTAGGTCAGGACTCGTATCATCAATGCCAACATTGCCACCATTGCCTGCAATAACTATATTTTCGGCAGAATCCGTGTCCCAGTCATATGCATCCAACTTAAGATGAGCATCTGAATCTGCGTAAAGATAAATTCCCTTGCTTCCACTCATAGCTGCTATTCCTGAAGGCTCTGTTGCTGTCGCAGATGCAAGAATATCCATCCAGCTTTGGATATCTGTCGCCCCGTCACCCACTTCAAGGTCTGCTCCCGGATTTGTTGTCCCAATGCCGACATCACCTTGTATTATCATTCCATTATTTGGCGGACTCTCGTTGTAATATGATGAACCTATACTAGCTCCACTATTATCGTGTAAGCCAAGCGAATAAGAACCAGAATAGAATCTTAAAAGGGAATTTCCGTTAGTATAAAGTGGCTGCATAAACGCTTCTATGCCATTTTCGCTTGTGTCACTTAATCTAAAAACTGGATCTGAGCCACTAATATTTAAATCACCATTTGGTGTTGTTGTTCCAATGGCAACATCGCCATCAAAAATTGCATAATGATTAGTAAGTGATAGACGCAAGACATTAGACCAATTCTCTGCCTCTCCTGTGCCCTCTGATTGGAAGGCAAGGTAATTTGCATCCCCTGAGCCACTTCCCTGATAGCCCATGCGCCATCCATAAGCAGTTCCGCCCGTATAATTAAACTTGATATATCGATCATTGTTATCAGAGTCGATTTGTAGCATATTCTCTTGAGAATCATTTGCTATATGTAGTGGCGTTGTTGGACCCGTCGTCCCAATACCGACGTTACCGTTGTGATCTACCGAAAGCTGTTCTACCAAGGTTGCTCCATCATTGGTGGTTGTGAATAAACCTAAGCGAGCATCATTACTATTGACTGTAATTGCACGAATTGCTGCAGCGGATCCGCTCCCGTAATTTGGTAAATCAAATCTCACTCCAACGTATTCATCAACTGCAGTGCCTTGACCTTTCAGAGATAATACATCTTTACTTTCATCTACTGAATGATAAATCTGTAAATTTGTATCCGGACTCGTCGTTCCAATGCCGACGTTGCCGTTGCTCCGCAGTATTGTCATCGCCTCACTCCAAGTATAGCTATAATAACGATCTATGCTTAAATTTCCTGAGCCGTTAGTGCGTAAACCCATGAGCTCAACGTCAGAAGATGAAAGAATTAAATTCTCATCGCCAAGTGAACCATCATTACGAATTTCTAAGGTACTTGTTGGACTTACTGTCCCAAGACCAATCCTGCCAGAAGAAGCATCTCCGAAGAAATACGGATCGCTTAAGTCTGAGCTCCCTTCACCCATAAGATAGAAATCCATGTTTAGTGAATCACCTGTCCCAAAGAAATTGGGATAATTAATTACGACCTTAGACCCATCCATATAAAGAGGATAGGCATCGTCTTCTTCTCCAGTGTAACTATCTATCCAATAAACAAATCTGTCCGTAGAGCCAACATTATCTGCTAGTTTAAAGACGAAATCAATCTGGTCACTCGATGGTTGTTTTGCGAAAATACGCGCATCGTCATTATTTAAATCCCATTGAAAACCACCTTCTGCGGTTGGATACGAACCCCCCGTATCAACAAATTTAAGCCATTTACCACTATCTAAACTAACGTTATTAGAAAAGTTAGCTGTTCCAACTACGTCTAATGTATAAGCTGGACTCGTGGTTCCAATGCCAACCTTACCAGAGGAGTCAATTGTCATATGCGGATCTATTGATGTATCAGTTATACTAGAGTATACTCCCAATTCTAATTTGTCCCCATCGTCATAACCAATTATGGAGGTGCCAGCTGTTTCTCCTACACCCATACGTAAAAATTCAGTAGAAGCTTCCTGCGTCAAAATTTGAACATTTGTACCGTCAATATCAAGAGCTTGTGAGGGAGATGAATCTTTAATGCCAACATTACCACTTTGATCAATTACGAAATATGTGCTATCTCCTGCTTGATCATCTACCCTAAAAGCGTCTGCTGCCCCAGTCTGGACAATATGTAGCTTAGCATCAGGGCTTGTTGTCCCAATGCCGACATCACCGCTAGCACTTATTGTCATTAAATTATTGGCGTGATTTCTAAAACCAAAAGCATTTGCGTTTTCAACAACAGTATTATCGTCCTGTTGAACTTGAAAAGTGATAATGCCCCCAGTTTGTTGTGAAACATCTCTTGCTACAGGAACCTTGCCTATAATTGAGAAACCATAATTATCTATACCAGCACTTGTGCCCGATAATGTTGGTATAGTAATTGAATCATTGCTAGAATTGCTAAATATTTCGAAAAAACCACCCCCAGTTGAATCTTGAATCTTAAAACCTGACGTACTGGGGTCCATATCAGCGACTAGATGGAATTTAGTATCTGGACTCGTCGTCCCAATACCGACGTTGCCGTTTTCATCAATTGTCATAACTATATCTGTAGCAAAATCAATGCTACCAGTAGTAGTTAGTGCAAAATCGATTGTGGCACTGGTACCAAGTCGTATCCCAGATTCATAATTACCTTGAGGAGCTTGAATGTATAGATCTCCACCACTACTAGTCCACATATCGCTAAAAGTGCCAGACTCGTATGTTAAACGAAGTTTATTTGAAGTCCCGTAGACATCTAATTGTGCTGATGGGCTTGTCGTCCCAATACCAACGTAGCCACCATATCTTTGTAGTATTAAGTTATTATTAGAACTACCACCAGCATCTTGAGCTTGTAGTGCCATAAATGTGTCGCCGCTAGTTGCACCGGATTGAATAAGTAGCCTTGAACCAGTATCGCTATCATTATAATCAGTAGTAGTAAAATCGGCTAAACCAGTTGAGCCAGAACCATTTACGCTTAGCCGAGTACTAGGATTTGTTGTTGTTCCTATGCTAACGCCACCGTTGGGTATAAAGAATTTTCCATCATTTCCTGCTCTCATAAGGAGTCTGCTATCCGTATCATTATAAAGCTGGAAATAGTTATAGTTTTGATAGAGAGATAGCGTATCGTCAGTCGGGTTATCAAACTTAATACCCGCTTGCCTTCCTCCTGATATTAAGCTCAACATAGTACTATCAGCATCAGGATTATAAATTTCCAGCAAGTCATTTGGACTCGTCGTCCCGATACCGACATTGCCGTCATTGTCTATAGTCATCCGAATAGTCGCATTTGTACCAAAATGCATGGGATAATTGCCTCCATGAGATATCACTGCGGAATAAGCATCAGAACCACTAAGTAATCCTCCCCCAGAACTTGAATCCAGCCCCAAGTAAAGATTGCCTCCACTGTTTTTAACATCAAAAAGTCCGTAGTTCGCTCCATTAGATGATTGGATCCTGACCCATGGCTGTGCATCATATATATGTAAATCATATCCTGGACTCGTTGTCCCAATGCCGACGTCGCCATTGTTCTTAATATACATTAAAGGATTATTGTCTTCCGTAAAATAGATGTTGCCTGAGCCAAATGCGTTTATGAAAGTGTTAGTGTCATTAGCAAGAAGAACATAACTCCCGGCACCATTTCCTCTCCCCTCTGTCCATAAAGCAGAATATGCACCATAGGAAGGATGCTCTCCTAGTCTCCAACTTGAATTTGCATCCTTGTATACACCTAATGTTGCCCCTGGACTCGCAGTCCCTATACCAACGTTGCCATCTGTGTCTATCCTCATTAATTCACTTGCAGTGGTTGTAACTCCAGCTGAATCTACGTCAGCAAACAAGAATCTAAATCCATGGTCTCTATTCATTGTTAGTCCTTGAAAATCAACATACTGATTCTCAACTAAGAACTCGCTCTCCCCACCGTTGTCAACATGATCGCCACCGTTAGCAAGGTAAGTGTAATAGTTACTACCATTTATAGTATCTCCATCTTCCTGATATCTGCCAACAAAACCACCCACACCATGATTTTTGGGATGAAAATCTATCACTGCGTCTCCCGAGCTATCCCATATACTTAACATTTCCTCAGGATTTGCATTGCCTATACCAACCTCGCCCTCAAAATATGCGCTATCCCCTCCACTGGAAGCAACATGCAAAAGCTCATCCGGACTCGTTGTCCCAATGCCGACGTTGCCGCCTGTTATATAACTGTTGCCACCTGTATCCAACTCTATTTTTGAGTCTTCAGATGAATCATATAAAAATAAATTCCCCCTTCTATTGCCTTCACCATCCCCTTGAGTTATAAAACGAAAAACCATACTTCCGTCTGAATCATCAATTCTAAATCCCTTTTGATTAGTGTTGGGAAGTTGAATATGTAAGGGTTCCCCCGGACTCGTTGTCCCAATACCGACGTTGCCAGAACTCGTTATTGATAGTAAATGTGATTCTCCTCCCATTTCTTGAATAGAGAAAGTATTATTAGCTGCTCTTCCATTTCCAATTCTAAAGGTTGTTCCATTCCCGTCTCTCATATCAATAAATGTACTATTTGTAGATGGATTTCCAATTATAACTTCTCCATTAACATCTAGTTCTTGACTTGGGGTCGTGGTCCCAATACCAACGTTGTCATTGCTATCTATCACTAATCCTGCTGTAGATTTGCTATCTGAAACAACTATATTCATGTAATCAACAGCCGCATCTACTACATAAAAATTTCCGTATGCTCCAGTACCCGAACCGTCGGATTCGCGAAGGATGAGCCCAAAACTACCATTGTGAGGTCTTAAGTCTAGATAGCCATCAGCATTTTCTATCTTTCTAGATTCTGCACCAGATAACAGTAAATCGCCAACCACGTGTAATTCTTCTGCTGGACTCGTCGTCCCGATGCCGACGTTGCCGGAGGTATCTATGGTTAAATCCGCCCCCGAGCCTCTGCCTAGCTGAACTCCATTTTCCCCTCTTAATACCATGGCTCCACCAGAAATAACATCAGAAAACACTGTTCCAGCAGTTGAATAGCCAAAATAACCCTCTGTATTGTCACTTTTATCTTTAAAATGGATATATCCAGCCGTATCGTTTCCTTGTAGAATCATTGGATTGGTTCCATCTTTATAGACATGTAATTTCGCCCCCGGGCTCGTTGTCCCAATGCCGACGTTGCCGAGAATATAACTGTCCCCTGTTCCATCTACAAACAATTCCCCATCCATTTGTAAATCACCACCAGTCCTGAATTCAAACTTTGAACCACTATTATATCCTAAATATAAATGGTCATTTGTAGACACGACTCCTTCCCAATAGTTCCCTGAATCGTGGTCAACTAAGCGAATGCCATTGCCATAAGTCCCAGCACTCTCTTTTACCGTTAACTTCGCCCCGGGACTCGTCGTCCCGATGCCGACGTTGCCAGTTGCTGAATCGATGACTATATTATGATTATTCCCGCCAACTCCAAAATCTAAATCACCAGAATCTGTATATATATGACCCGCTCCATCGTAATATGAACGCATCGCGTTTCCGCCTGTTGTTTTCAATAAAAGCGTAGCAGCGGCATTTTCTACTCTAAGGTCGCCACCATACACATGTAATTGACTATCCGGACTCGTGGTCCCGATGCCGACGTTGCCGTCATCTGTCCATGTCATCAAATTGGTTGTTTCGGCAAAATTATTGCCTACCCACAAATTCATATCGTTTGTAGAAACATCTCTGATAAGCTTCCAGTCATCACCTGACCCAGTTTCTTCAAACTTAATGCCTACATCTTGACCGCTCTCGTGAAGCTTCAAATAGGTATTAGAACCGCCCATGATGTGCAATTTACTATCTGGACTCGTTGTCCCAATGCCGACGTTGCCGGCGGTTATATAACTATTTCCAGCGCTTGAAAAGAAATTCTTTAATGTTGAACCAGAATACATGGCCAAATTAACATTTGAATGGTCAACACTTGCACTTTGCATAGTAATTCCAGAACTTCCGTCTGTAGTTGCCTTAAACAAGAGTCCTGAAGTTACATCATTATAAATGTGCAACTTCGCCCCCCCCGGACTCGTCGTCCCAATGCCGACGTTGCCGCCATTATATGCCATCAATACATTTCCGGTGCTCTGCACCTTTAGTCTCTCTGTTCCTGATGTTAGCCATTGAAACCCGCTACTGTTGTAGTCAGATTTGATATAGCTTCCTGTATTGAGCATTGTCAACAATGAAGGTGAAGCGTCTGTCCGTTCAATTGCTAACCCGCCACCTGTTCCGGCTTTTGATATGTGTAGGAGATAATCTGGACTCGTCGTCCCAATGCCGACGTTGCCGTTGGGATCAATTACTATCCCTTTGCTAAATGCCGCCAGTGTGTTTTCCAGACCCAAACCTATATATCCGCCATCTGTAAAGAGATACGCTGTATCTGTCGGATCTATCAACTCTATTACGGCTGTCTGGTCGCCGCTTTCAAAGGAGGCGAGTATATTGTTTGAAGCATGATATACAGCTAAACGCCTGCCTGGACTCGTGGTTCCAATGCCGACGTTGCCACTTGTATCTATTTCAAGACGTGAGCCACTCCCCACTTGTTGAATGCGGAAATGATCATTAGACCCCACATTACCAGCATACCACTTGTCAGTACCGTTCTCTCTGAAATAAATTAAACTATTTTTACCAGAAGCACCACCTTCAATATAAACATTCGTATTGTCTCCATCTGTCCTGACGTGTAATGCCCCTGCTGGACTCGTCGTCCCAATACCGACGTTGCCGATCGGTATATGTAGCCCCCCATCTTCGGGTACCTGTATAAGGACTTCCGAGTCTGTATTGTTAAGTAGTTTAAATTTCCCGTAGGAGGCGTAAAGCCAAAACACATCGTCAGTATTCGTCTCAAGTCTAATTCCAGCCTGTCTATCACCGGATACCAACGATAACATAGAGGGGTCATTACTCGCATTATAGATTTCCAGCAGATTGTTTGGGGCGCTTTTTCCGATACCGACGTTGCCGCTTTCTAATACAGTGACGACTTCCGTCCCCCCAGTTTCAAATAAGTTCAAAATATCAGTTGTTCCAGTTGTCTGAACCGCTAAACGAGCCCCTGGGCTCGTTGTCCCAATGCCGACGTTGCCAGAGGTTGTAATTGATAATCTTTCGTTGGGTTCACCGGCATTTAAGTCTACAATAGTAAAAATATCATTATCGCTACCTTGAACTTGAAGTGCCCAATTGCGAGCATCATTTTTAAGACGGATATAAGGATTACTATCAACTGCCGTGCTTTCAACACGCAATTCCCGAGATGTGTCGCCATAGACATGTAGACCATTTGCCCCCGGACTCGTGGTTCCAATGCCGACGTTGCCGGAAGAGTCTATAACCATACGACTAAGATTCACTGTATCATCAAAGAAGCTAAGCTTACCGCCCCCTATGCCAGAAGAATTATTGCTTGATAAAATTAGATATTGTCTTCCACCTGTCCCCGTATTGTCAAGCTGAATACCCTCTGCTGTCCCACTACCACTTATAGTTAGACGCCTTTCTGGACTAGTCGTCCCGATGCCGACGTTGCCAGAGCTATTTATTGCCAGTTGCTCTGTATTACCCGCTACTCCAAAATGCAAGACATCATTGGGATGGTCGTAAACTATGCGCCCACGGTATCGTTCATTCCCATCAGTTCCGTCTCCAAAGGCAATGATACCGTAATCATCAGTCGGAGAGACTACCGTAATGCCTGATTGTGATGCCGAGTAAATGACTAGATCATCATAGTAATAGTTGCCCGGACTCGCCGTCCCAATACCGACGTTACCATCAAAGAAGTAATTAGAGACTCCATCAAAGCTTGCCGTGCTAGTTGCATCTATGCCAACGCCGATTTGGAGGGAACGGCTCGCATCGCCGCTCTTGTATCCATAGATCTTGAGTTCAGGGGTTTCGCCTGAGGCGGCTCCGCCAAACAGACTCACTCCCGCCGCCGCCTCATACATTAGATGCAATGTACTCGGAGAGGAACCAGTAACAGTAATAAACCCTTGCTGGTTAGAGGAATATATCTGTACATTCTCAGCGTTATCTTCATCATAGAGAGTAACTTTCCCAACTCCCGATCCTTTGCCGTAAATGCTAACAACGGAGTTAGTGCTTGTTCCTTCATCTGTCATCAGCTTAAGGTTTCCGTCCGTCCACTTGATGTAGGCATCGGTATTATCGTGATAAATCCCCACTTGATCACTGCCATCTGTTGATGCAACTGATAATTTATAACTCGGACTTGTTGTCCCGATACCGACGTTGCCTTCTATTATCATATTATCTGCCCCTGGGTCGGTGGCTTCAAAGACATTTCCCAACGCTAATCCCCCGGATGAGTATAATCTCATATTGTAGACATTGTTTGTGCCAAATTTTATATCTTTGCTCTCCTGATTCTTGAGTATTGCATTTTCGGCAGTATCAATTCCTACTAAAAAACCATCGCCAGAGCCTGTTCCTGTGCCATCGTTCTGAAATGCCATTAAGGCATTATCTCCTGCTGAAGTTCTTGCTAACACCAAATCATATTGTGGACTCGTCGTCCCAATACCGACATTGCCGGCATAATCTATTCTCATCTGTTCCACGCCATTTTGAGCAACACCATTCGATGTCAAAAAAGCAAGACCTGTTCGGTGAGTAGCTGCATTATGAGCATACTCTGCCACAGCCTCAATTCCAGCTACAACTCCAGCCGCATCAGTGCTTGAATCATATGTTCGGAACAATAATCGCCCAAGTTTCTCTCCTAGATCAATCTCTGTGTCGCTATTTGATAATGTTAGTTCTCCTGCCGCGCCTGACTCCTGAACTTCGAGTGATTCATTCGGCTCCGCCGTCCCAATGCCGACATTACCGTCAAAGAAGTAATTCGAGACTCCATCGAAACTTGCTGTATCGTTGGCGTCTACCCCAACACCAATTTCAAGGAAACGCTTTGCGTCACCAGCTCTATATCCTGCAATCCTAATTTCTCGAGTTGTGCTTGAAGCGGAAGCATTAAAAAATTCAACATTACCCTCAGCACTATTTTGCAAAACTAATTTATTTACAGATGAGCCAAGCAAACTAATGTAGCCATAACCATTGCTAGTTGTAACATCTATGTATTCAGCATCGTCTTCATCGTAAATTCTCAAACAACCTTCTTCCGTTCCTTTGCCATAAATACCAACTATAGACCTTGTATTTGTTCCTTCGTCTGTCATTAATTTAAGGGTTCCGTCCGTCCATTTGATATAAGCACTGTCATTATCGTGATAGATCCCTATTTCGTCGCTGCTATCTGTTGAGGCAATTGACAGCTTATAATCTGGACTCGTTGTTCCAATGCCGACATAGCCAGAATCATGGTCAATAGCCAAATGCGTAGTGGCCTCCGTGTTAAGAGTGCTGATTTTAAGCTTATCAGAATCATCTCCATCATTTAATATAAACCACTTATTAGCTCCATTCTCTTGGAAAACTATCCTGGCATCTTTATCTGTATATCCATCGACAATAAATTGTGCTAAATTATCAGTTGATTGTGCCATAAGTGTCTGAGAGCCGGCTCCGTAAACGTGTATAGCTCTATCTGGACTTGTTGTTCCAATACCAATCTTGCCACTTGGATCTATGTATAGGGTGCCTGAGTCAAAGTTAAGAGGGTTTGACATGGCAATTGTTGTAGTTGCATCAAGAGTCATTGCGTCAGTAAAAT